>Ga0268299_1000015_pt1 | contig 732166 bp, 719 predicted proteins | sample NOBtaG_FD_193484 | JGI IMG/M metagenome (GOLD analysis project Ga0268299, IMG submission 193484) | Activated sludge microbial communities from bioreactor in Nijmegen, Gelderland, Netherland - NOB reactor | ecosystem: Engineered > Bioreactor > Aerobic > Activated sludge | place: Netherlands... | reverse complement strand
ATCGGTGTGATGGGCGAGTCGGCGGTAGGGGGGAATGTGGGCGCTCCGCTAGTGCCGCGGCCTGGTAAGAATTTCAGATGACGCAACGATCAGGGCTCGGGTAAGAAATTCAGATGACTTGATAGGGCTACAGCTCCAGCATCTTCTGATAGGCGCGCAGCAAATCTCCCACGGACAACACACCGATGATCGTACCGTCTTCCGTCACCGGCAGGTGGCGAATCCCTTCCTTTTTCATCAGGCGGAGTGCCTCCTTGATGGGCTCGCTGTCTTCGATAGTGATGACCGCCTGGCTCATACACGACATCACCGTGGTCGTGTTCGGATCCAACCCCTTCGCCACGGCCTTTCGGCTCAGATCCGTATCCGTGATGATGCCGATATATCGCGATCCGTCGTCGACGAGTAATGACCCGATGCGCCACTTCTGCAGCAGGCGGCCGGCCTCCTTGATCGATGCGCCCTTGTGGACGCTTCTGACTTCAGACGACATGAATTCCGCCACTGTACGGCCGTCGATCCGCTCTCCGAGCGTTCGCCGCCAGTCGCGGCCGATCCTGGTACTGCGCTTCAGTTCAAGCTGCGCCAGACAACTCTCCAGCACCTGTTTGCGTTGATGGAGGCTCTCACGCTCGAGATTGTGCGCGCCCGCTTCCTGCGCCTCCTCCGGAAGAATCGCCGCCTCGCCAAGTTTGGCATACTGATAGGCCTCGAGTTCCTCCGAGGCTCCACCGAACGCCTCGCTCAACAACTCCTCGGCCTGCTCATCAAATGCCTCCAGCGACGCAGTGCCCTTCCGCCGTGACAAAAACGTTTGAAAGGTCGCCAACGTCCCGCGGACTTCTTCAATATGCCGGCTGAGCACATCAGCCGGTTCCTGGCTCGACTTGAGTTTCTTGGCCATGCTGCCTCCTTGTTGAGCTCAAGAGAATAACTCAAGTCCGAAAGCGGCTCAAGCCTCACGCTGAAAAGGGTTGCGGCGTGAGGCCTGGCAGGATGGCACCGGCCTCATTGACCGACGCCGGCTTCGCCGCGCTCGCGGCTTTGGGCGCAACCTTTCCACGAACCCGATGCATTTTATCCCTCGTGTGATAGGGCATTAAGCTTTCCAGTACAGCCGGAAGCTTGTCGCAGGGCACATCCTCCATGATCTTCGTAGCCAACTTAGGATCCGGGCCAGAACGGCCACCGACAAAGATATCTACGGCATCAACCACCTTGCCGCCGACCTTCGCTTTCTTACCCAGGAGTCCAACATCCGCCACAAGATGGTTGCCGCAGCCGGCCGGACATCCCGACCAATGAAGGGTAATCGGCTTCAGCCCCTCGCCGAGTTTTCGCTCCAGTACACGCGCCGTATCAACGGCCCGGCTTTTGGTTTCAATGACGGCCAGATTGCAGTAATCGCTGCCGACGCAACTCACCAGTCCCTTGTAGAGCGCCGACGGGTTGTAGGCGAATTGCTTCACCAGCGGCTCTTCCGCCAGTTCACCCACTAGCCGGTCGCTGATATGCGGGATAACAAACGCTTGCGCCGGCGAGAGCCGCACCTCGCCGTTGCCGTACCGGACCGCCATCGCGGCAATGTTCCGAAGATCAGCGGCCTTCACCCGACCGACTAACACTTTCAGGCCGACATAGTTCATGCCCCGTTGTTTTTGACGAAAGATGCCGATGTGGTCGCGTTCCACCGCGCCCCTCGCATCCACTCCGCTTGTCGGCAACGTTCTCCCGACGAGCTGTTCGACTTCGTGCCGCAACCGAGCTTCGCCCCAGGCCTCCACGAGAAATGCCAATCGCGCGTGCGTACGATTCTCGCGTGGTCCATGGGCGCGATAGAGGTGCAGCAACGCCCGACAGACCTCCAAGGCCTCCGCCGGGTTCACGAACATGTCCAACGAACTGGCGATTCGATAGCCGCCTGAACCCAGCTTTCCACCGACCAGGACGTTGTAGCCGTAGCACTTGTCATGGCCCAAGTCGTGATAGGCCGGCACCAGTGCAATATCTTGCGTCTCCGTATGGAGGCAATTATCGGGACAACCGGTCACCGCAATATTGCACTTGCGCGGCAGATTCGTATAGGCCGCATTTCCCAGCACTTCGTGATTGATCGCACGCACGATGTCGGTCCCATCGAGCAATTCGTTTGGATTCAGACCGGCCACTGGGCAGGTCATAATGTTTCGCACCGTGTCCATTCCGGTTTGCAGCGACGTCAGCCCCGCCTCCTCCAGCTTACTGAACACCGCGGGGACATGGGCAATGGTCAGATGGCGAAGTTGGACTTGTTGTCTCGTCGTGATATCGACCACCCCGTTGCCGTAGTGCAGCGCGATGTCGGCCAAGACGTCGAGCTGCGCCGAGGTGGTCTGCCCGCCGGGCAGGCGCACCCGCAGCATAAAGTAGCCCGGCGTCGGATTCCGCAAAAACAACCCGTACCACTTCAGCCGTTGCACATCGTCGTCGGGAATCGCCTCCCATCCCGCTTCGGCATAGTGTGCGATCATGTCCCGTACTGTCAGTCCATCCCGTTCTGCCTTCATTGCCTCGATCTTATTCATCATACGCCTCCCAATGCGACGGAATAGTCCGGTCCGGATTTCCTCAACACCACGGTTCCCGCTCGACTCAACTGATCCACGACCAGCAACACCTGTGACGCGCTCAAACCGGAGAGGGCCATCAGATTCTCGAATGTTTGAGGAGCCTGACGTTTTAGGATCGTCAATACGGCCACTTCGGCATTCGTCGTCATGATGCCCTCCCTTCGGTTGATCGCCGCCCCCGCATCGGAGACCGGTTCTTAAAACGTTTTGTACTCGAGCCACTTCCCGTTCAGCGTGATCTTGCACCGGGCCTCGCCCTGGCTGCCGGTCACTTTTTCCATATCCAAGGTAAAATCGATGGCGCTCATGATCCCGTCGCCGAACATTTCGTTCGCCATCTCCCGCAGCGAGTCGCCGTAGACACCGATCACCTCCAACAGGCGATACTTGAATGGATCCGTCGCATTCGGGAAATCAGTCCGGACAGGGAATGCGGTCAGGGAACTGATTTGTTCTTTATCCAGGTCCAGTAGCGTTCCCACTTTGCCCGCATCCTCCGCTGACAGCCGGTGATTCCCGTTCAATGCGGCGGCGACGAACGTCGGATTTTTTCCGACCGTCTTCGCCACTTCTGCAATTGTGACCTTCTTGTTCAACCGTTGCGCCCGTATCGCCTTGCGTACTGCCGTCTTTTCCATTGCGACCTCCCTTATGTGATACGCCCGTGAATCGATTCCCGCACGACGTGTGATTACGATCCCGTCACGACCGACGCCATCGGTTGAGACACCGGATCCGCCGTCGTTTCCGTCACCCGATAGGGACTCACCATCCAATACAGCCCCCCGACAAACAGCCCGCCTCCCACCAGATTCCCCAGCACAACAAAGAACTGGTTGTACCAAAAGGCCCCCCATGTGACCGCCGCGCCATGCGGCAGGAACAGCGCCATCCCCAGCAACGATTGATTGGCGATGCTGTGCTCGAACCCCGTGCCGATGAAGGCGAACAGACACCAGAAAATCAGGAGAATCTTCGCCGTATCGTTGGTCGTTCGGCCCGTCATCCAGATCGCCAAACAGATCAGCCAATTACAGAGGATGCCCCGCACGAACAATTCCCAGGCCGGCAAGGACATTTTTACCGCGGCAACCTTCTCGATCAGCTCTGTCGTCGCCCCCTTGGCGAACACGCCCGATTGAACAATGAGCCACGCCAACCCTAACGAACCAACCAGATTGCCGAACCACGACCAGGCATTGAGTTGAACAACCTGCCCCCAGGTAAGACTTTTCGAAAGCCCACCGATGGCACCGATGAGATTATTGCCGGTGAACAGCTCAGCCCCTGCAAAGACGACGAGCGTCAACGCCACCCCGAACGATACGCCCATCACGAGCTTGACCACCGGCGAACCGGCCGCAGCCAGCGGTCCTCCCACACTGAAGATCAATGCCATTCCAAACCCGAGATAGATCCCGGCTAACGCCGAAAGAATGAGATATCCTCCCGATGATCGCTCAAGAAACGACCACTTCCTTGCTGCCACCCCTGCGATCCGCTCGTGATCCGCTATATGCATGAGACGCTCCTTTCGCTGTGTCATTCGTCCGCACAACTCAAAAAAAAACGTCCTCATCCCCGGAAAAGGAGAAGAGGACGTCGTTGTCCTGCTAGGCCAGGTCGCGATAACCTCGCCCGGTGCTACCGGCCGACTTCAGCGTCGGCAGAAACTACAAAGGCGCCCGCCACTCTTGGAAGAATGACGGACGCCTTTGTCCGTGTACCCAATTTCATATGGGTGTGAACTCAGGCGTCGTTGCCTGTTCTCACCCAACCTCTGCACGTATACCATTGCCTCGTGGATTCGTCAAGCACTCTCCACAAGAAAACCCTTACTACACGTCGTAATACAGGAAGAACTCGTACGGATGCGGGCGCAACCGCATCGTATCGACTTCTTTGGCACGTTTGTAGCCGATCCAGGCCTCGATGAGGTCCTCGCTGAACACCCCACCCTTGAGCAGGAACTGATGGTCCTTCTCCAGGTGATTCAGGGCCTCGTCCAAACTCCCCGGCATCGTCCGAATCTTGGCCGCTTCCTTGGCCTCGAGATCGTACAGATCCTTCTCCGCCGGCTCTCCCGGGTTGATCTTGTTTTCGATCCCGTCAAGCCCAGCCATCAACATCGCGGAAAAAGCCAGATAGGGATTGGCGGCCGGATCCGGAAAGCGCACTTCGATCCTCTTCGCCTTCGGGCTGGGAGAATACATCGGGATCCGAATACCAGCCGACCGGTTACGGCTCGAATAGGCCAACAAGACCGGGGCTTCAAAACCCGGCGTCAACCGCTTGTAGGAGTTGGTCGACGGGTTGGTGAAGGCGGCCAACGCGGGCGCATGTTTCAAGATGCCGCCAATGTAGTGCAGGCACATCTGCGAGACACCGGCATATTCCTTCCCGGCAAACAGCGGCTTGCCGTCCTTCCAGATGCTCTGATGGGTGTGCATGCCCGATCCGTTGTCGCCGAAAATCGGCTTCGGCATGAAGGTCACCGTCTTCCCATGCCGACGCGCGACGTTCTTGACGATATATTTGAACATCATCATCTTGTCCGCGGTTCTCAGCAGGCTGTCGAAGCGAATGTCGATTTCGGCCTGCCCTGCCGTCGCCACCTCATGATGATGCTTTTCAGTGGCGATGCCGGCCTTTTCCATCTCGAGAATCATTTCAGTGCGGATATCCTGCTGCGTATCCGTCGGCGCGACCGGAAAGTAGCCCTCCTTGTGGCGAATCTTGCCGCCGAGGTTGACCCCCTCCTGCCCCATATTCCACACGCCCTCGTCGGAATCGATGTGGTAGTAGGCGCTGTGGTTCGTCTGGTCGTATCGCGCATGATCGAAGATAAAGAATTCGGCTTCCGGTCCCCAGTAAGAGGTGTCGCCGATCTTGGTGCTCTGGAGATACTTTTCGGCTTTCTGGGCGATGAACCGTGGATCGCGGTCATACATTTCCCGCGTGATCGGATCGACGACGTTGCCGATGAGGCTCAACGTCGGCACCGAACAAAACGGATCCATGCAGGCGGTTGCCGGGTCCGGCACGAGCAACATATCGCTGTTATTGATCGCCCTCCAGCCGCGAATCGATGACCCGTCGAGCCCGGATCCGTCCTTAAACAAACCTTCCGTCAGTTCACTGACCGGAATCGTGAAATGCTGCCAGGTGCCGATCAGGTCCACAAATTTCATGTCCACGACCTGGACCTTGTTCTTCTTTGCAAAATCTAACACCTCACGAACGTTCATCCCCTCCTCCTTTCAACCGCCGATAAAAAACGCCTTCACTCGCTGTCCTTATGCCGCATGAGCCCCGAGAAACACTTCAATCTCATTCAGAATTGATGCCCGGATGGTTTCCAGGCGACCGACCTCTTCCACTTTCTTCCCGTCCATGCCGGTCACATAAAACACGTCGGCCACCTGATCCAGCCGGGTAGAAATCCTGGACGCATGGACCGACAACCCTAACTGAAAAATGGCGTTCGTGATAATGTACAGCAATCCCTGCCGATCATCCGCAAAAACATCAAGAATGGTGAAGCGGTCGGATGTCTCGTTGTCGATACGCACTTCCGCCGGCTGTCTGTGCGCGGGCAACGATCGCCCCAAACTCAATCGGGATCCGCGCCGCATCAATGCATCGATCGACTGTCGACCGGTCAACACCTCCGTAATCGTGCTCGCAATCGACTCGCGGCGCTCCATGGGAGGTTCACCCTGGTAGTCCGGGTCAGCGACCTGGAAGGTATCCACGACCACACCGTCTTTTCGCGTCACGATTTGCGCATCCAGGATCTGCAGGCCGCCCGCCGCCATGACCCCGGCGATCTTTGAGAACAGGCCAGGGATCACATCGTTATGCGCAATGACGGCATACTCACAGGTACCGAGCGGCGCATTGAATTCCGTCTCGACCACGACACCACCCGGTTGTAGACGGCGGATGGCGCTCAAATGAGCGGCAATGCGCCGCGGACCCGTGCCGTAAGCATACCGCGAGGGGAACTGTTCGAGTTCCGATCGAATCCAGGCTTTGTCGTTCGGCAGATTCAGGTTGTCAGGCGCTTGTGCCACCACGTCATCGGCGATACGCGCCAAGCGCTGTGGCTCATCCGCGGTCTCACGCTCGCCGGAGACCTCCTGCATCGCCCGCAGATACAACTCAACGAGCAGGGACTCTTTCCATTTCGTGAGCACGTCCGGACCGACCGCAGCGATGTCCGCAGCCGTCAATGCCAACAGTTTTCGCAACACCTCCGGCGTACCGACCTCGCGGGCAAACGGCAACAGCACCTTCTCGTCATAGGGGTCGCGTCGAAACGCCGTGTGGGCCATCAGCAGATGACGATGGACAAGCATCACCAGCGTCCGCGACTCCCGCTCATCGAACCCGAGACGTGCAGCCGTCTCTTCCGCCAACCGCTTCCCGACCTCACTGTGGTCTTCTTCATGGCCTTTTCCCAGATCATGAAGCAGAAGGGCCAAATGCAGCAGGTCCTTCCGCTTAATCTCCCGGTAGACATCCCCTAACACGCCGGGATGCTCAGCCAAAGCCTCGGCCTTCGCCACCGCCAGTAAACTATGCTCGTCGACCGTGTATTTGTGGTACTGATTGAACTGCATCAGCCCGCGGACTCGCGAGAAGGCCGGCACGAGTTTTTCCAATAGATGCGCCCGATGCATCGCGTCCAACGTTTTTGCCGTGCCGGGCCCGGCTAGAATCGACAGGAAGGTGCGTCCGGTCTCCAGCGTATGGAACTGCTCGATGGACAATGTTCCGGCATGCCGGTGAATGTCTTCCAGCAGTGACGGATCGATGCTCAGCTTGCGCGACCGCGCGAGATCAAAGAGCGTCAGCAATAACGCCGGGGTCCCCAACACCTGGGAACGCGACTCGGCAGGCACCGTCAAGGCTTCGCCGTCGATGGCGAAATATTGCTCGATCCGCCGAACCGGCAACCACCGCGCCACCTGTTGCCATAAGGTTCGCCGCCGACAGCGCTCGACAAATCGCACCAAGGCGGCATGCAGCCCCATGGTGTGCCGATAGTACTGCTGCATGAATTGCTCAACGGCCAGCAGATGAGGCCGATCGGTGAAGCCCAAGTGTTTCGCCAACCACACCTGCTCGTCGAAGGTGAGAATTTCCTGTGCCATGCCGGCACGAATGTGGAGAAACGAACGCACGCGCAACAGAAATTCCCGCGCCTCTTTGATCGCGCGATAGTCGGCCTGGGACAAAATGCCGCGATCGGACAATTCCCGGATAGTGGGCGCATGAAACCTGGCCGAACCGATCCATTGCAACAGGTGTAGATCCCGCAAGCCGCCTTGGCTTTTCTTGACGTTCGGCTCCAGGAGGTAGACAGTCTCGCCGAACTTCTGATACTCACGCTGTCGCTCGGCCACCTTTTGGTCGAGATAAGCGTCGAACCCGCTCGACACGACCTTCCGCACATACCGCGCGTGGAACTGTTGAAACAGTTCGGGGCTTCCCGCAAGAAACCGGGCCTCCATCATCGAGGTGCGCACCGTGAGATCCGCCAAACCCAAATCGATACAGTCCTGAATGGTTCGCACGCTATGCCCGACCTGGAACCCGCTGTCCCAGAGCGGGTGAAGCACCTGCTTTACCAACTCCGGCATCACCTTGGCGGCATCCGGATGAAAGAGAAACATCAGATCGATGTCGGAATGCGGCGCCAGTTCCCGCCGCCCATACCCTCCGATGGCGACCAGACAGCACTGCTGAAATCCCGCCGTCGTCAGCGCCTCGCCTCCTGTGCGTGCCGCAGTCCGGTAACGGCCGACAATCAAACCGTCCACCAAATCCGTCGTGGCCGTCACCACCTCTTCACCAGAGGCACCGGCCACCAATCGCTGCTGAATGGCACGGCGTTGTTCGGCCAGCAGTTGAGACACGACCAATGGGGCCTCGTACACCATATGGGAATCTGCATCCAACGCGTGCGACATACGTTAGAGGGCGCTTTCCCCCGTTTCGCCCGTCCGAATCCTGACGGCGGAGGTAAGCTCACGCACAAATATTTTTCCGTCGCCGATGCTGCCCGTTTTCGCCGCACGCGTGATAGTCTCGAGCACGCGCTGGACCTGCCCATCGTTCACGGCGACTTCGATTTTCACCTTCGGTACGAACTCAATGGTATACTCCTGGCCGCGGTACGTTTCCTTGTGTCCCTTCTGGCGGCCGAAGCCCTTCACCTCCGTGACCGTCATGCCCTGAATCCCGATTTCAAGGAGGGCGTCTTTCACTTCGTCGAGCTTGAACGGTTTGACGATGGCTTCGATTAATTTCATCCTTGCCTCCTGAGACCGCCGACCGCCCTCAGTCGATGGCGTCGTTCACGAATAGGCGCGTTCATTATGTTGGCTCAAATCCAACCCGGTCGCTTCCTCCTCCGACGAGACCCGTAATCCTGTCAGGGCATCGACCAGTTTGAGGATAGCGAAGGTAGCAACCAGGGTGAAACCTGCGGTCACGATGACAACCAGAACTTGGACTCCGAAGAACCCGGCACTCCCGGCGAATAATCCATCGGCGCCTCCTGGATTGACGACCTTGCTGGCACAGAGGCCTGTAGCCAGTACCCCGATCACCCCTCCGACTCCGTGGATGCCCACGACGTCAAGCGAGTCATCATAGCCGAATCGCCCCTTCCAAACAATTGCCGCATAGCAGCACATGCCGGCCACCAAGCCGATGCCGATCGCGGATAGCGGACTGATATAACCCGCCGCCGGCGTCACCGTGGCCAAGCCGGCGACCGCACCGCTAGCCACACCCAGCACGGTGGGCTTTCCGCGATGCACCCATTCCGCGCCACACCAGGAGATAGCCCCCATGCACGCCGCGGCATGGGTGGCGAGAATGGCCGATACCGCAATCCCGTTTGCGCCCAACGCACTACCTCCGTTAAACCCGAACCAGCCGAACCAGAGGAACCCGGCCCCCAGGAGGGTCATCGGCAAATTATGGGGTGCCATATAGTCCGTGCCGTACCCACGCCGCTTGCCTAAAACAATGGCACAGACCAGGGCCGCCGCGCCGGAACTGATATGGATCACGGCGCCACCGGCAAAGTCTAATGCCCCCATCTGGGCCAGCCATCCCCCGCCCCAGATCCAATGGGCTAGCGGCACATAGACCAGCACCGACCACAGGGCGCCGAATAGCACAGCCGAGGTAAACCGTTTGCGTTCGGCGAACGCACCCGTGATTAACGCCGGGGCAATGGCCGCGAACATCAGCTGAAATAGCATAAAGGCCTGGTGCGGAATTGTCGGCGCGTAAATCGGGTGGGGCTGACTGCCGACCCCACTGAGACCGATCCAATCCAATCCCCCAATCACCCCGCCCTTGTCCGGCCCGAATGCCAGACTATAGCCGAACAGAATCCACAAGAGGCTGACCACGCTCAAAATCATGATACTCTGCATGATTGTACCCAGCACGTTTTTCGTGCGCACGAGCCCGCCATAAAACAGCGCCAACCCCGGCATCAGCATCGCCAGCACGAATGCCGACGACACCAGCACCCATGCCGTATCACCACTATCCACCTTGAGCGGCGTCGTGTCCGCCCAGGCTTGCTCACCCCAGAGCCCCGTGAGCAGGATCAGTCCCGCTGCCATACCCACGATGACCGTTTTCCGCTGTGCCGATGCCTTCACCATGTCCTCCTTCGGCTGTGCCGCCTGCCGGAAGGCCTCCCCCGTCACTCCCGCACTGGAGGAGGCCCCGGCAGGAGCTTAAAACGTCTTCGTGAACTTCAGCTTATAGAAGTCTTGATTGTCTGTCAGGTCTTTCCCCGCCGTGAAGCGGAAGGCCATGTTGCCCGGCAGCTTCATTTCGACGTACGGACCGATCCAGCGGTAGTAGTCTTGCGCGGCGCCCGGCGCGCTGCTGTCACGCGTGGTCAGCAAATGTTCATAATGCGCGCCGAGAGACCACATGCTGTTCACGCGCATGCCGGCACTCACCCAGTAATGCAAGAAATCCCAGGTGCCGCGGCCACCGGTCTGACTAGTGCCCAGGCAATTGGTATCGACGAGCCCGCTACACCCGGTTGCCCCGCCCCCCCCGCTTCCGCCCTCGCTGCGGATTGCCTTGTAGTAGCCCAGATAGAACTCACCTTCGAAACGGTCGTCGGTGTAGTTCGCGATGATGTTGGGAACGACTCCCTCGAACGCGGTCGTTCGCTCGTTCACGCTGCCCCCACCATTTGGAAAGAAGCCGCCGCGGGAAGAAAGCAACTGCCCATGGACGAAGCCGATCATCGGGGTAACCGACAACCTCTTTTCGAGAAAGGTGAAATTTAAACCCATATCGGTTTCAAGCCAAGGCGCATTGTCGTGCACACCCACGCCATTGATCATGGTCCAATAGGTAATGTTAAAGGCGAGTGCGATGTTATCGGTCAATCCGTAGGTCCCGTAGATGGAAGGATTAAACCCGAAAAAACTGTCGGCCTGCATCGCCATGGTTACCGACACGGGGTGCTTGGTCGTGTCCATCAGGTCGTCCGTCGTTCCGGCCTTCGCCTCGACAAATAATCCCCCGGTACCACCCGCCAGCAATGCCACCCCCAACACCCATGCGCGTGCCTTTCGCCCAACCAACATATTCATGACGCCTCCAAAGAGAGAAGAAGTGAAAGTGCCCGCTCCAAGACCATCGTGCCCGAAGATCTGGAAGTTCCGTCTCTCTGGCGCCATTGCCAGTGTTGCTGACCGACGTCGTTGTCGGTCGGGATGCTGCCTGTCTACCGATACCCGTTGGTGATCGGCATCCGCCGATCCTTGCCGAACGCCCGATGCGTAATCTTGATGCCGAGCGGCGCCTGTCGCCGCTTGTACTCGCTGCGATCAACCATCGCCATAACCCGCGAGACCGTCTCCCGATCGAACCCCATCGCCACAATGTCTTCCAAAGCGCGGTCTTCTTCGACATAGGCTTTCAAGATCGGATCCAAGATGGAGTACGGCGGCAGACTGTCTTCGTCCTTTTGGTCGGGGCGCAACTCCGCGGTCGGCGCCCGCTCCAAGACACGTTTGGGAATGACCGGCTCCGGCCCGACCAGATTTCGCAAATGCGACAGCTCATACACCATGGTCTTCGGCACGTCCTTGATGACGGCGAATCCTCCGGCCATGTCGCCGTACAACGTGGCATACCCGACGCTCATTTCGCTCTTATTCCCGGTGGTCAGGACCAAATGGCCGAACTTGTTCGAATAGGCCATCAGTAAATTTCCCCGGATCCGGGCCTGCAAATTTTCCTCGGTCGTGTCGGGACGACCGCCGGCGAACGGCTTCGATAATGTCCGGAGGTAACTCTTGAAGGTCGTCGTGATCGGTAGAGTATCTACCTGGATGCGCAGGCGCCTGGCCAGATCGACCACATCTTCACGACTGGCTCGAGACGTGTATGGCGAGGGCATGAAGACCCCCAGCACATTGTCTGCACCCAACGCATCCACCGCAATTACCGCCGTCAACGCTGAGTCCACGCCACCACTCAGCCCGATGACGACCCGCCTGAACCCGTTCTTAAGCACATAATCCTGGACCCCCAGCACCAGCGCGCGGTAGGCCTCATCCAGACGATCCAACGGCGGTTCCAGGGGCGGCACCAGCGTAGATGGCGATTTTCGCGCCTGCACCCGCACCTCCACTCGATCGATGAGCGCCGCCACACGGGGCGGTAACGGCTTTTTCCGCCCCTCGCCCTGGCGCGCCCGGCCGACAGCCGCCACGTCAAGGTCCGCCACTAACAGGTCCTGCGCAAAGGCCTTCCCCCTTGCGACGACCTCCCCCGTCTGATCCACAATCACACTACAGCCGTCGAACACGAGTTCATCTTGCCCGCCGACAGTATTCGTATAGGTGACGATCACCCGATTCTCGCGGGCCCGCGTTGCCAACACCTGCTCTCGCACGCGGCTTTTCCCTACGTGGAACGGCGAGGCGTTGATGTTGACGATCACCTCGGCACCAGCCGCCGCTTGCGCGCGGGTGGGACCTTCCGGATACCAAATGTCTTCGCAAATATTGACACCGATCGTGGTGCCATTGAGGATCAGCAGGGGAAGGCGAGTGCCAGCATGAAAGTACCGGCTTTCATCGAACACTCCGTAGTTCGGGAGGTGCCGTTTGCAGTAATTTGCCACGATCCGGCGTTCGGCCAGCACCGCCGCGGAGTTGTATAAATCATGCCGACCGGCGGAGGGCATGGCCGCCGCCTCGGACGCGGTCGCCCCCGTCCCTTCACGGCCGACATATCCCACGACCACCACCAGTCCATGGGCATCCATGGCAAGCGCCTTCAGCGCACGCTGGGTGTCCTCGATAAAGCGGGCCTTGAACAACAGGTCCTCCGGCGGATAGCCGGTAATGGCCAACTCCGGAAAGGCCACGAGATCCACCCTGGCCCGCCGCGCTTCCTTGATCCAGGCCTTGATCAGCGCCATATTCCCGTCGATATCACCGACGGTGGGATTGATCTGGGCCATGGCGATACGCAACGACCGCATCAGCCGGTTTCCCCTGCGATCACAGCATGCTCAAATCGGCCGTTCAACGAGGCCGCAAGGAGCTCAGACGCCGAGGCGCACTGTGAGTCGTACGTCGAGGTGGATGAGAGACTGAGAACGAAGTTGAGGGCCGATTTCAGCATGAAGTGAACAAAAAAAAATCCTCAGACCCACCTCGGTGGATCGGAGGACGTCGTTGTCCTGCACGGTCTCTGTAAAGGAGAATTTTCGAAGACTCCGTTGTCCTCGAAAAAGCTCGAGAACAATACCACCGGCCACAATCGGCTGTCAACCGCTCGTCACCAGCGCATTCCCTCAGGAGCATACAGCGTGGGCGCACCTGATATGCTAGAATCCGATCCCATGCGTTCTCTGCTTCGACAAGCTTCTGAATCCTTCCGATATCTCTTGCAGGTCCGGCACCTTTGCCTGGCCCTCCTCACTTGTTTCCATGTGTCCGCCTGTAGCTCGGGCTCCCCCCTCATCCCAGTCGGGGATGGTCCACTTGGAAGGGTAGCGCTGGAGCGAGTAATCAGCCGGGGGACCACCGCAAAGTACGGGAGCCCACAGACGGCCTTTCAAGTCTCGCATCCGGCGACGGTCTCGTTTTCGGTCATCTCCCACCTGCTGGCCGGCCTATCTGTCTCGGGCCTTGAGCGGCGGGAAACCTCCACCACACACCAAGCTTACCCGCTGTTTTCTCACGAGGAAACAGAATTTTTAGCGCCACTGCTTGTTCGCGCCTTGGCAGAAGCGCAACCGGATCAGCGAATACGTTTCACCCTGCACGATGACGGCCTCCGAACGCAAGGCACGATATATGTGCAAAAAGCTCTGCTGCGAGTGAGCCTCTCACACTACCGCGCAGGCCCCTCGCAGGCTGACATCCGACCACCGGCACTGACGCTCTCCTTTTCTCCGACACAAGCCTTGGTTCGAACCGAGATCCCCCAGTCCTGGATGAACATCGAACCGGACCAGCCGCATGTCGCGGTCTCGATTGATGCGTTGACCCAACTCCCTCCGTGGACCACTACCGCTTCCAATCATCAGTCAGTGGCAGAGGTGGCTCCGCCGCCGCTTCCTACCCCAAACGAGCAGTCCCAGTTGCAACAGGAACTGCACACCACGAAGGACCTGGTGGTCAAACAGGCAGTAGAACTGCAGCAGCTCAAGGCCGAACTCGACATGCTGAGACGCCAACTCGCGGAGAAGGAGTCACCCGCCTCCAGGCCTAAGCCCAAACCAGGCCCCAGAAAATCTGCCCCGACTCCCTAACCGCTCTCTGCGCTGGATGCGTTAGTCACTGCTCGAAACAGCAAACGATCGGACCAGCACGTCCTTGGCATCATAGACATCGCCTGCCCAAACCGGTTTCTGGCCCTTATACATCGTCACCGTCATGGACGTTCGACGCGAGAATGCCAGTACATCAGCGCGCTGAGCCAAGTGAAAAAAATCATATCCTTCGCGCAACGTCAGTTCGGCACACCGGCGGAGCAAGTACGCATCCAACTGTGCCTGCGAGGTAAACGAGCCGACACGGTACTCGACGCGATACACATTGTCTTTAAGTTGCTCCAATTCCCCCCTCGCAGCCCCCGCCAGCGGCTGGTACTGTCCCGTCGTGCAGCCGATAGTCACGACCATCATCAGAGTGAGAACCGTATCTTTCACCTTCGACATGAATTCCTCATCACAGCCCAACTGCCGGAGAGGCACTGCGGTCCCGGCTCTCCAGCGGCATTTGGACAGCACCCATCATTTGTGACTGCGATCTCGCGCGCATAACTCGGATCATAGGATTCACCGCACCGGTGTTGCGTCTCGCGTACAACCCGGAGACCGATTCACGTGGCAAATAGTCATATGGATCCCTCATGCGTTCAATTGAGACAGCAGCTCACCGCCATGACCTGCTAGCCCGCACCTGAGCCGCATCCTCGATCCAGCAGAGACTAGCCCTTGCGTCAGGTTCCAACGTACCGGCGCCGGCAGCCCTTGAGCGACTCACTGGTGCGAGGCAACAAAAACTCTTGGAGGTGAGATTGGATAGGAACACGACCGAAAGTGAGGCAGCCACTGTGAAAGACGCACCGAAGCTTCCCTCACTGTGCACGCCATAGGCCTGGTCGACCGTTGAAGACAACGGCTGTCCCCGCTACCCACGGTTTTTATCGGCCCGGTCTTCGATCTCGCCCGCCAACAAGATCGCTTCGGCAATTTCCCGCATGGATTTCCGAAGGTCCATACTCTGCCGCTGAATCAACTTGAAGGCCTCTTCTTCGGATAGCCGTTTCGCCCGCATGAGGTAGCCCTTGGCTCGATCAAGCAGCTTGCGAACTTGTAACGCCTCCTGCATCTCGAACGATTTTTCCAGCAACGTTGTGTGCTCGATGGAAATCGCTGCCTGATTGGCGATAGCCTGCATGAGCTTCACTTCTTCAGCCGTGAAGGTGTGCGGCGTGGACGTATAAGTATTGATCACACCTATGGCCTTCTCCCGCACCAGCATCGGCACGCACAGCAACGAACAGAGCCCTTCCTTTGCGGCCATGTCCGGATACATATACGAGTCTTCTTTCGTCACATCCGGCACAATGATCGGCCGACGGTCCTGCACTGCCCGGCCGCTGATGCTCTGGCCTACGCGCACGTTCGGTTTGCGCCGATATTCCTCGCTCAGACTCTGCGTGGCGGTGATACGTAGTTCACCGCTCGGCTGGTCTAAGAGGATAATCGAACAGATCTTCGAGCCCATCATTTGGGCCGTCATGGTGACGATGAGCTGCAGCACGTCTTCGATCAAGCGATTGGAGGAGAGGGTCTCTGACACTTGTGACAAGGTATCCAGTTGAAGCGCCTTCCGCGTCATCTGGTCATACAACCGGGCATTCTCAATCGCGCCCCCGACTTGGGTTGCAATGGTCGACAGGAGCGCCAATTCATCCGTGCGATAGCGTCGAGATCGTTTATGCTGAACATTGATGACGCCGACCACTTCTTGCTTGGTGGTGATGGGAACGGACACGAAGGCTTGATAGCGATCCTCAGGAAGGTTATGAAAAAACTTGAAGCGCGAGTCATCGCTGGCACTGTTTGGGATCACGACCCGGGTCCGTTCTCGCGCGACCCAGCCGGTAATGCCCTCGCCCATTCCGATGGTAATACGGCCGATGAGCTTGGGATGGGGATTCTTCGAGGCCCGTAAAATCAGCTCGTCTCTTTTATCGGACAGCAGATACAGCAGACAGGCATCGGCCTTTGTTGCTTCCACGACGACATCGACGATATGGCGAAGTACGGCCTCCAAATCGAGCGTGCTGCTGATCGACTCGCTGATGCGATGGAGCACATCGACTTCCCGCGCTTTCTCCCGCAAGGCCTGTTCTAACTGAGGTACGGTTCGCTTAGGCGCCATGAGACTCCTATCGCACCCGCCGCCTGCCGGCAACGGCCCTCCGGATAGGTGGTTCTCGGCGGCGAAGAGTCGTCAGCCAACCCCGTGTCTCCTGCTTGTCGAGGGCGACGACCCGCACCGTTCCGATTGATTCGGGAACCACGCAATAGATGGTTCCGGCGGACACCTTCTTATCCTGCTGCATAGCGCTCCAGAGGTCATGGAACGACACCTCGGGCAAGCGTGCAGGTAAGCCGGACGCTTCAACCAACTTCCGTAGCCGATCCACCACGTCCTGGCTGCAATAGCCGAGGTGTCGTGCCAAATCGGCCTCGTACACCATACCGATCGCAACCGCCTCACCGTGAATGAGTCCCTTGTACCCCCCGAGTGATTCCAACGCGTGACCGATTGTGTGTCCAAAATTCAGGATACGTCGGCGATCGGCCTCGCGCTCGTCTTCCGACACTACCTCCGACTTGATCTCACAAGACCGCTTCACAATGTTCGCGACCGCCACGTCGTCCAGGGCTAAAATCGACTCAATGTGCTGCTCCACATACTCAAACAACGATCCGTCCGCGATCACTCCATACTTGATGACTTCCGCCAGCCCGGCAACCCATTCGCGCCTGGGCAACGTGTGCAGCATAGCCGGATCGATCAACACGGCCTGCGGCTGATTAAAAGCGCCGATCAAGTTTTTCCCCTTGGGATGGTCCACCCCGGTTTTTCCGCCCACGCTGGAGTCGACCTGCGCCACCAGGCTGGTCGGAACTTGCACAAAGGGAATGCCCCGCTGATAGATCGCTGCGGCAAATCCGGTCAGGTCCCCGATCACGCCGCCTCCCAAGGCCAACAATGTAGAGCTACGTTCAAAGCGGGCATCCACCAACACATCCATCACCTTTGCGACGGACCGAAGCGTTTTTGTTCGCTCGCCGGGAGGCAGAATCACCGGGATGACTGTAAACCCAGCAGCCTTCAACACCCGCATCACCGGTTTCAAGTAATGGCCGGCAAGATTCCGATCGGTGATCACCCCGACTTTTCCTGTGCGACGAAGCCGAGTCAGTTCTTCCCCAAGATCGCTCACCAGCCCACGCCGGACGAGAATGTCGTAGCTCCGCGTACCGAGCGCGACGTGGATGGTCTGCTGAGCCATATCTGACTGGTCTTCTTCCATGAATCGTCGCTCGGGATCCCGGATCGGGGCTGATCGGACTCCGTGCGATGTGGCACCGCTCAGAGGAAGCCGTCTGGGTCGATCCGGCAGCCATCCTCATAAGATCCAGCCGGATGGCCGATTACAAGCCTGCGTGTTGACTGGAAGACATGCCCTGAAAGGAGCGCCCCTCAGGACGGGGGAGGAGATCGCTTAAATGGCAATCGCCCCCATTGAGACGGCGCACCATCTCAATGGGGGCGATTATTAACGTGCCGTGCCGGAACCTGTCAAGTTGTCGACCGGACGATCGTCGGCGTCAGGAAAATCAGGAGTTCCTGTTTCGACACGTTCTCAGTCTTGTTCTTGAACAACCAACCCAGGACCGGGATCCGTGAGAGATATGGAATTCCCGCGACATTGTTTGATTGGGTATCCACGAAGACACCGCCGATCACCATAGTTTCGCCGTCACGGACCAGCACTTGGGTCGTGGCTTCACGACGATCGATGCTCGGACCGGCCGGGTTGCTCCGGGCACCGACGGCGTTCCGGGTCGCCCGCACCTTCATAAGAATCTGCTTCCCGATCTCTTTCGGATCACGCGAGGTGATTTGGGGCGTCACGTTCAACTCAAGATTGGCGTCCACGAAGGTGGTTTGTGTGCCTTGCAAAGACGTGGTCTGGAAGGGAATGGATTCACCCTGCGCGATCTTGGCGTCCCGCTTATCCAGTGTCGTGATCTTGGGTGCCGCGATCACCTTGGTCAACCCCAGCAGTTCGCCGGCTGACAGGCGCACATCCAGCATAGCCCCGTCTGTTTTCCCGATCGAAAATCCGGCACCAGGCACAGACGGCAAGCCGGGATTCGCCGGCAGGTTGATCAGGAAATCCGAGACCTGCGCACCGAAGGGCCCGGTGGTGCCGGTCTTGAATGCGGAGGTTCCGCTGGCACCGCCAAGCTGATTGACGTTCTGAATGCCCCATTGCACACCAAGCGAGCGCGTATAGGTCGTGTCTGCTTGGACTATCCGGGCCTCAATCTGCACCTGCGGAACTTCCAGATCGACGCCATCCAACAATTGGCGCAAGACTTCCAGCTTGGATTCCGTATCGCTGATGATCAACGCGTTGCTCGCAGCGCTGACTGTCATGGTGCCCCTGGGACTCAGATTCTGTCGCAAAGAGGTATGAACTTCCGTGGCGTTCAGATTGCGGATGTAGAAAACGCGCGTCACGATAGGCTCAGCCTTGGCTCTGGAGTCCTTCGCCCGCGCCTCTTCGTCCTGCTGTTTGGCAATATTCTGCAAGGTATCAATCCACACGATATTACCTTGACGAATCATACCCAGGGCGTTCATCTTCAGCAGCATGTCGAGCGCCTGATCCCACGGCACATTGGCCAACTTCATGGTGACTTTGCTCTTGACGCCTTCGCCGACCACGATATTGAAACCGCTGACTTCCGCGATCAACCGCAGCACATTACTGATGTCGGCCTGTTGAAAATCCAGCGAGATGCGCCGCCCGATAAAGCGCGACGACCCATTCACGACCTCGTTGGCCTCCGGCTTACGGTCTTCCTTCTGCACGGACTCGGAGGTCAATTGCACAGGCATGACATGGAACAGCGCTTTCGGCGCCTTGTGAATCGCTGTCAGTGACAGGGGCGCGACGATCGGTTCGGCCATCACACCGGCATCTGATCCGGCCGGCTTGCCATCGTTCGATGCTTTCGGCGCAAGCGTCAGCACGAGGCGTCCATCCGTTGAATCAATGGTGTGTTCGGCAGGCTGTGCGAGATCCAACACCAACCGTACCTTGTCTTGATGATACCCGAAGCGCACACGTGATAAGAGGGCATGGCCGATGGCCAGTTGGGACTGGTGTCGTTCTGATTGGAGGTGCGGCATATCAAGCACCATCCGACGATCGCCGACCATCTTGACCGTGTGCGCGAACACCCCGTTGCCGGTCAGGACTAGCGAGACTCGCCCGCCCTCAGACTTGGTCTCGACCTTGCTCAGTATCGTGGCCGTCTGGCCGACTGCAATCGCCCGCGCCGGGTCGAGGGCGACACTGTCCGCAGGAGCTTCCGCCTGCTGGTCGGTGGCCTGTGCGAAACCGGCCAATCCTGTCGTTTCGGCCGATGCGGCGATCGGCACATACCCGGCAAGACCCAGGATTCCGGCCATCACGGTGACTCTCAGCAGCGGATGAACACCAACCTGTGTTTGTTTCATTCTGTACCCTCTTTCGGGTGCAGGAGCTTCACGTATTCTCGCTCCTGTTTATTCCCGTACACGTCCGTGAACCGCTCTTGAACGATGATGCCTCGTTCGGTGATTGAACTAACCACACCGTTGTTCGGCCCGATTCGCGTCCCTCGGCGGATGCTGTACCCCTTGCCGTCGGGCGTCTGAACCATGGCCGTGTACCCGTAATTTCCCCACAGCACACCGATCAAACTTAATTCCGTAAGGCCGACACGCTGCAGTGGGGGCAAACTTGCATCTTGCTCCGCCTGCTGTCCGAGCTGAATCATGGGCAGGAATGGATCACGACGTCCCGAGGGGTCATAAGAAGCTCCTGAAAACTCCATCGACAGCGAATCCCCAGATTGAGAGACTGCGGCCTCGGCACGCGGGACCTGAAGCTCGACAGCCGGCGCCGGCTTTTGCGCCTCAGGCAACGGCGTGACTTTCAGAGAGTCGGCCGGCCGCATGGATGCGATCTGCCGCAAGTGCAGGAGTGTCTTCGCTTCGACCGTAAGGGACGCACCGACAAACGTCACCACGACCGCCCCGATACTCACCGGCCGTATCCACTGATTCCACCATACTCGTGTGTTCACGGTGCATCCCCCTGCGTTGGGCATGAGCTGGAATCCATTTCTTACTTCGGCTTCGCTGCAGGCGCCGGCGTAGCGGACTTCTTTTCCTGCGGCGCAGCGTACGCGACCAGATCAAAGACCGTTTGGGTTACCACGCGACCTTGGTCGACGCGTGCCGCGCCGATCCGCACATCCTGGACGGTCACAATGCGGGACAACTTGCTGATTCGATCGAAGAAGATCGCGGCCGTATGGTATCCGCCTGCTACTTCCACGTTGATAGGCATGCGGATGAACAGCTTGGATGGATCTTCGGCTTGCGTGCCCGGCTTCCAGAGCCGAACATCCAACCCCAGGCGCAAACCTAAATCGGACACTTGCTTGAGCAACATCACCGCTTCCTCTTCCGGCGGGAGACGCTCTTTCTTCGCGGCCAGCTCGATTTCCAACTGTTTACTCGCCGCGACCAATTCATCCAGGTGCTTAACTTTGAGTGTCAGATTCTGGATCTCTGTATCCAACTGCGCCACTTGCCCCTGAACGGCTTCCAGTTCGACCGTCTTGGGATCGACTACGTAAAAGTAGAATCCCACCAGAATCGCCGCCACCAACAATCCGAGCAGCGCGATTTTTTGGCCCGTCGGAATGCTACGGAGGCTGTCCAAGCTGATTGCATTCAGACTCATGTTAGCCTTTCATCGACAGGTCGAGACGGAATTGATAGGTGTTCATCTTGTTGTCCTGGCCCGCACGGCTTTCCATCAACTTGATGGCGCCAAACTGATCGGTCCGACGGAGGTTGTTCACAAATTCGACCACATCATCGTTGGTTAAGGCGCGGCCTTCCAGTTCGACGTTATTGCCTTTAAGATTCATGCGCACCAGCCAGACCTTCAATGGATTCAAGCTCTGGCTGACATGATCCAACACCTTGACCGGGCCGGTTCGACTTTTTTCCAACTGATCGATAATGCGATTCTTAGCTTCCAGTTGTTTTTTCTTCTCTTCGAAGTCCTGGACGGCTTTCACTTGCTCTTTCAGCTGCGCCACCTGCGTGGACTTGAGCTGCTTCTCGGCCTGCTTGGCTTGGATGTCCTCATCCAGCGCCGCCGCATAGAACCAGCAACCGGTAAGGGTGATCGACAAGACACCGACACCGATCAAGGCCTCGGCCCGGACATCCCATTGCGGTTTGGCTTTTCTGGACCGAGGTCCAGTTGCGAGCAAGTTGATTCTAATCATCGGTCCCCCACCGTCCGCAGTGCGAGGCCAACCCCGACTGCCGCAAGCGGCCCCATCTCCGTCAACTGATCAGGATCGACGTTGCACTGCGAGGTGTCGATCTCATTAAAGGGATTCGCGATTTCTACGTCTACATGCATTCGATCGCGAAGCTGTTGAGCCAGGCCTTTGACCTTGGCTCCCCCACCGAACAGCAAGACCCTCGCAATGTCGCTGTCGGACGACGTCGTCTTGAAGTAGTCGATCGTGCGCGCGATCTCCGACGCCACCTCGGCATTGACACTGTCCATCACGGCCGCAAGTGTATGATCGTCATCCTGCTCGCTTTTCTTGAGTTGCTCCGCTTCCTCGAACGTCACTCCCATCTCCCGCTGCACCGCCTCCGAATAGCGATTACCGCCGAGGGGAATGTCACGCGTGAAGAGGGAGATGCCGCCGCCCACGATATTCACGTTCATGACGCTGGCTCCGATGTTCACCAGAATCGTGGTGTCCTCCTGGGTCGCCGGAGAGGTGACGCCGTACATGTTTTCCACCGCGAAGGCATCGACGTCCATGACGATAGGAACCAGTCCCGCCGCCTTGACCAACTCGGTCAATTCATTAATTTTGTCTTTCTTTGCCGCCACCAGCACAATCGACATTTCCGCTTGCTCGTCCGGATTCTCCGACGGAGGCAGCACATAAAAATCAAGGTTCACTTCGTTGATATCAAAGGGGATGTACTGCTCCGCGGCCAGTTTCACTTGTGCATCCAATTCTTCGTCCGGCATAGGCGGCAGCGTGATTTTCTTCACGATTACCGCGTGACCGGAAATCGACACCGCCACCTGCTTCAATTTCACATTCTGCTCGACCAGCAATTCCTTAATGGCCGACACGACCCGCCCTTCATCCATGACCGTGCCGTCCACGATTACCTCAGGTTCCAATTCCTTCACGCCGAATTTCTGCAGGGTGTAGTGGCCGCGGTGTTCCTTGATCTGGACGAGCTTGATGCTGCTCGAACCAATGTCGAGCCCCAGCAGTTGCCGCTGCGGGGCAAACATCGACAACAATTCCATATCCGCGAAATGCTTGAATGAATCCAGCATGCTCATGTCCTCTCTACGCAACCTCTTTACGCCCGCCACTCATCACATGCTTGATTTGTTCGACGTTCTCTGCCGTATACAGGCGCCAGTTCCGCCAATCGCGTGGCGGTCCCGTGATCAGCCCCTCGCGCTCCCAGCGAAACAGGGTTGCGCGCGAAATGTCGAACATCTCGCAGACCTCATTGGTCTTGTACAATTTCTTCCTCGGACCATCGTTCACTTTCTTCACGTACTGCCTCAAACGCCTCTATTCATCGCATAATTCGAGCCCACGAAATTAAGTATAGTTGATATAGTCCACCTGTCAAGAAAGTGGACAACGAGGCGCTGTGAGGAGGAACAACGACGAAACGACGCGCCAGACTAGGGTTTTTGGAGATCCCGGTTGGTCACGCTGACGTCATATCCGAGGGCGGCAAACTGTGCCTGGAGGCGCAGGGCAATGGTCACGGATCGATGCCTCCCGCCGGTACAGCCGATACCGATACTAAGGTAGCTGCGCTGGTCCCGCTCGTAGAGCGGAATGAGAAATGTGAAGAGTTTCTCCAGATGTTCCAGGAGCTGCCCGGTCATGGGATCGCCAAATACGTATTGCTGGACTCTGGTATCCTCGCCTGTCAGCATCTTCAACTCCGGAACGAAGAAGGGATTCCGAATGAAACGCACATCGAAGAGCAGGTCAATGTCGTAGGGCACACCGAACTTATAGCCGAACGTCACCAGAGAAATGGTCATGCGACGGACGGTCGATTCCTGCCGGAACTCACGGATCAGCAGATCGCGTAATTCATGCACTGTCAGTGTGGAGGTATCGATCACACGATCGGCGTGCTTTCGCAATTCGCTCAAACGTTCGCGCTCGAATCGCACCCCTTCCACCACAGGCATATGCGGCAGGAGCGGATGAGGACGGCGGCTCTCTGAAAATCTGCGGACCAGCACTTCCTCCCTCGCTTCAAGAAACACCAACTGCAACGCATGTCCCTGCGCCTTGAGCTCGCCGAGGACTTTCGCTAAATCGCCGAAGAACACTCGTTCCCGAATGTCGATCCCAAGAGCGACATTCTTAATCTCGCCGCCCTGCTGGTTGCACAGTTCGACAAACGTGGGAAGCAGTGCCGGCGGGAGGTTATCGACGCAGAAGTATCCCGCGTCTTCAAAGGCTTTGAGGGCGTGGCTCTTTCCTGAACCGGAAAGACCGCTGATGACGACAAGATTAAGTGCGGCCATGAGAGGTGCGGGCACGATCGCTCGCAGGATCGATCAGAGACAACCTTCCATTCGGCAATCGCTGCAGCACTTGGATCGTACCAGACAAGGCATTCACGAACATCAAGAGCCCGAGCTTGGAGGCGTTGAGTGTGTCAACCGCTTCCTCCAGCGTCAAAAACTCGAGTTTCGGGCGAACGACCTCCAGTCCGTTGTTATCCGACTTCGGAGCCTTTCGCACCGCAGCACGCACGCGTGCCGAATCACCGAATTTGTGATTCACCTTACGCTCTTTCAGTTTTCTCAGCTGCGAACCCAGCTTATCGACCACCTCGTCGATCGAGACATACATTTCTTCCGTGGACGTCTTCGCCTGTAACCGCCGCCCCTGTACGACACCCACTACTTCGGCGACATGATGAAATTTTTCCAGACTGAGAAGGATCTGCAGCGTGCCCAGCTTGAGCCCATAGCGATCGAGCCGTTCCATGCGTGTTTCAACATAGTCCCGGAGGGCGGGAGTGACCGCCACATGTCGTCCCGTGATCATCAATCGCATGCCATCCTCGTTTCTCGGTTCGCCGGCATTCCCCATACCAGCACCGTCACAACATTGTCCCATCACGGAGCTGCCTCCGCGCGCTCCTTCGTCGAGCCGATCAGAAAAATTTCCGTCGTTGCGTCGCGGAGGGAATATTGTCCTCTGCGCGATACTTGGCGACGGTTCGACGGGCAATTAATACCTGCTGCGTGCGCAGTTTCGCGGCAATCTCTTCATCCTTCAGCGGCTTGCGCGCATCTTCTGCCGCCACCATCTGTCGAATCATCTCCCGCACCGTGAGCGAGGACAACATATCTGTCGGCTGATCCGCCCGCTGCAACCCAGCATTGAAAAAAAACTTCAGCTCCAACATTCCCTGCGGACAATACATATACTTATTTGCCGTGACCCGGCTGATCGTCGACTCGTGCATGCCGATGTCTTCCGCCACCTGCTTTAACACGAGTGGTTTGAGATGTTGGATCCCATATTCGAAAAACCCCTCCTGAAACTTCACAATGCTGGAGACGACCTTGACGATGGTTTTATTGCGCTGTTCAATGCTCCTGATCACCCATTGCGCCGCGCGCAGCTTGTCATCCAAATAGGCCTTGGTCTCCGCAGACCCCGACTGCCCAGAAGACATCAACTGCTTGTAGTAAGGGCTGATGCGCATACGAGGGAGGCCGTCGTCATTGAGCATCACTTCCCACACGCCTTCATTTTTGACGACAAACACGTCCGGCACAATGGCATAGTTCTGGGTGTTGGAGAACGGACGCCCCGGCTTCGGTTCAAGCCCCTCGATGATTCGAGTGGCTTCGAACACATCTTCGATGGAGATATTCAACGCCTTGGCGATGCGATTATATTGTTTCTTCTCCAAATCCTTGAGATGGTGGAGCACGATCGCTTCCAGCACCGACCCTTTCAACACGCCGGGTCTGGCACCGAGCGAGCCGATTTGGCTTCGTCCCAAAAACTTCAATTGAAGCAATAGGCACTCGGACAGATCCCTCGCCGCAACCCCGTTGGGATCGAAACCCTGAACATCCTGCAATACGGATTCCGCGTCCGTCACGGAGTAGTCGGTCCCCGCCACCAACTCGTCCATCGTCATCCGCAGATACCCGTCATCGTCAAGGTTGCCAATGATCAGACGTCCGATGGCTTTCTCCCGATCGGACAAACCCGACAAGGACAATTGCCAGACGAGATGATCTTCCAACGAAGTGGTTTTCGCGACGGTTTGTTCATAGGACGGAAACTCTTCCTTGGAGGAGGAACTGTACTCGGTCTCTCCCCTGCGCATATCCGTATCGAAGTAATCCTCCCAACTCGAAGCCGAAAACTCCTCCGCGTTCTCCCCGCTCTCGGCGGGCTTGTCATCTGCTTCCCCACGGGTTTCCCCGGACACCGTGGTTGTCGTGTCGGGTTGTTCACGCTCCGTTGTTGCCGTTTCTTCGGCCTCCTCGGTCTCTGCGACCAATTCGTCCAGCAGGGGATTCTCCATCAGATGCTGCTGCAGGCTTTGCTGAAGCTCCAACCGGGATAGTTGCAGCAGTTTGATCGCCTGCTGCAGTTGCGGCGTCATAATGAGTTTTTGACTGAGCCGAAGATCCAGTCGCAGCTTCATCGCACACGTGCTCCCTGCCTGCTACAGGCGAAATCCCTCGCCCAAGTATACGGCCCTGGCCATTTCGCTTTTTTCGATCACCCCCGGAGGGCCAGCCTCCAGAATCGTGCCTTCATTGATGATGTAGGCGCGATCAGTAATCGACAAGGTTTCCCTCACATTGTGGTCTGTAATCAACACACCGATGTGGCGTTGCTTCAACCGGATGATGATTTGCTGAATATCGGCCACAGCAATGGGATCGATGCCCGCAAACGGTTCATCCAACAGCATGAACGACGGATTGGTTGCCAGGGCTCGTGTGATTTCAAGGCGTCGACGCTCACCGCCCGACAGCGCATAGGCTTTACTTTTTCGAATATGCACCAAATCCAGTTCTTTCAGCAACGTTTCTACTCGATCCGCACGCTCGTTTCTGGAATATCCCAGCATCTCCAGAATCGCAAGAATATTGTGCTCCACCGACAGCCGACGGAACACCGAGGACTCCTGCGGAAGGTAGCCGATCCCCCGCCTGGCCCGCCGATACATGGGCAGATCGGTAATCTCGCTTCCGCTCAAGGCGATTGTTCCCTCATCCGGTTGACACAGGCCCACCATCATATCGAAGATCGTGGTCTTTCCCGCGCCGTTCGGCCCGAGCAATCCGACCACCTCACCGGCCTGCACATCAAGCGAGACACCTTTCACCACTTTTCGCCCGCGAAAACTCTTCACGAGCCCGCTGGCAGCCAGTCGCTCCGGCACTTGGGACGAAACAGTGCTCGTGCTCTGCGAGAGGTGATGCACGGCCTTCGTGTCGATCACCGTTTCCCACCGCCTTCACCCTCGATAGTCACACGGGAGTCGCCCTCGACGACGCTGCGATCTTCATCCAAAAACATGATGATCTGCTTACCAGAGACACGAGTCCCCTTCTGCCAGGCTACGGGATCACCCGTCAGCACAATCTTCTTCTGATCTTCGTAATACACTGCTTTTTGACACGTGGCGTGGCCTTCTTCTTTCACAATCTTCACCCGCCCGGTCGCTTCCACCATTCGAATACTGCGTTCCGACACAGCCGGGGCCGAGTCTCGAGCTTTTTCGTCTTGGCCAGCCGCCCCGGTGTTGGACGGCACCTTGTCGCTCGTCGCAACCGATCCATTCTTGCCTTCACCAGCGGTACGATTAGGGTGAAATGACACCACCATGTGATCGGAATGCACGACCAAGCGCCCTCGTGTCAAGACCACAGCCCCATCAAAAATAGCCGTGTTCTCTTGATTACTCACGGTCATGGTCCGAGAGGTAATCGTTGTGGGCACAGCATTGGCCGCAGGCTCCTTGGCCGACCGAGTCTCGGCCCCTTGCACCGGGGCAACGACCATTCCCACGCTAAGAAGCAGGAAGCACATCCACGCGTACATCATCCAAGACCTGGAATTCCTCCGTGTCCATTTTCCCCAATAACCCTCTGCCCGTGACTTGCAGCCCATGGCCGTGAATCGTGACATGGTCTGGCGTTTGGATTTCATGACGCGCATCCGTCCACGCAAGATGATTAGTCTGAATGGTATAGCCACTTTGCATTTCAACCACAATCGGCGTGGCTCTATTGGACAATTGGAAGTTCTTACTTTGAGTATCAAGCGTGCCCTCATCACCTGACAAGGTCAGCTCTTTCCCTTGGAGGCCGTACAGCGTGATGTGCACATTACTGAGCACCGCCCGGTTCTCCTTTTCATACAGACGTGCCTGTTTAGCCTGCACTTTCCATTGAACGAGGTCGCCTTTAGTCTGGGTGAAGGTAAAATCCTGAATTCTGGCGTCAGCAGCGTCATTACCTACTGGAGTGACTGAGCGCGACGATGAACCGGAGTTTGAGCGTGTGATGAGCAGAAACCCGAGAAACGTCGCCAGCACCACACTAAGCGTGAGGAGACCTCGTCGAACCCAACGTTCCCACATGGAAAAAAGCCCATAATTTAAAGAGCTTCCCAGCTGAGGGTCTGGTGGCATGATAGTAGCATTCCGGAAAGGCCAAGTAAACCAACTGCCTGCGACTCAGCGTGGAAATTGATTGAGCAACGGAGGGTAGAAGAACTGGAAGGATCACGTGCCACGGCGACTTCAACGGCCGCCGTGGCACGGTCAGAGTTAGCTTTCTGCAGGAGCAGCCGACTTGTCGGTTGCCTCTTTTTTCTCTGTCGCCGCGAGGTCAGTCGCAGGTACGGCTTTGGGCTTCTCAGGCCTGGTCACCAATTCAATGGCCACCATTTCCGCCGCATCGCCGATCCGACGACGCGTTCGGATGATTCGCGTATAACCTCCTGGGCGATCACGGAATCGAGAGGCAACATCGCTGAATAATTTTGACACCACAGCCTTACTGCGTAAGAAGCTGAGAGCACGCCGACGGGCAGGCAAGCTTCCCTCTTTGCCGAGAGAAATCATCCGATCGGTGAACCCTCGAATTTCTTTCGCCTTCGCTTCCGTGGTTTCGATTCGCTCCTGCTCCAACAACGAGGTCACGAGACTCCGGAAAAGAGCCCATCGGTGTTTGGTTTGGCGTCCGAGCTGTCGACCCTTCTTTTTGTGGCGCACGGTAGTCCTGTTCCTTTCTTACTCTGAACGCACGCCCGCGTCGCCTGACGGCAGGGCGTCAACTTTCATCCCAAGGCTCAGTCCCATTTCGGTCAGGATTTCCTTGATTTCATTGAGCGACTTTTTGCCAAAGTTCTTCGTCTTCAACATCTCGGCTTCCGTCTTCTGAACCAAATCGGCAATCGTTTTGATATTCGCATTCTTCAGACAGTTGGCCGCCCGAACGGACAACTCGAGTTCGTTCACACTACGGTAGAGATTCTTATTCACTTCATCGGAAAGATCTTCCCCACCTGCAGCCGGTTTCGCATCACTCCGCTCCTCCGGATTGATGAAGATATCAAGATGCTCGCGAAGAATACCCGCCGCATTGGACAACGCATCACGCGGTGAAATCGTCCCATCCGTCCAGATTTCGAGCGTCAGCTTGTCGTAATCGGTCATGCGGCCGACACGAGCGTTTTCGACATGAAAGTTGACTCGCTTAATCGGAGAGAAAATTGAATCAATCGCGATGACACCAATCGGCAACCCCTCTTCCTTGTTCCGCTCCGCCGGCACGAACCCTCGGCCGTGCTTAATGGTCATCTCCATATCAAGCGCGGCATCCTTGTCGAGCGTGGCTATGTGCAGATCGGGAGTGAGGATGGTCACATCTCCGTCGTGAGTGATATCAGATCCTTTGGCCTCCCCTGGCCCCTTCTTCTTCAGGCGAATCGTCTTCGGCTTGTCACCCTGCAAGGCCAATCGAAGACTCTTCACATTCAAAATAATCGTCGTGACGTCTTCGGTAACTCCAGGAATGGTCGAGAATTCGTGCAACACGCCTTCAATCTTGACGGTCGTGACTGCAGCTCCCGTCAGGGAAGACAACAGCACACGGCGCAGAGAATTCCCCACCGTTGTGCCAAATCCTCGCTCAAATGCCTCTGTCGTAAACCTGCCGAATGTCGGGGAAAGAGTGTCCTTGTCGACTTCCACCCGCATGGGGATCTGAAAGTCTTTCATCGCTTTAATCATGACTCCCCCTTCATTAACTCGTGTGTGCCCATATATCGTTCAGCCATAGTGACGGAGCCAGCAGGCACCTACCATGGGTTCCTAACGTGAATAGAGTTCGACAACCATCTGTTCGTTGACCGGCAGCACGATGTGCTCCTTGGTGGGCAAGGATCGGATGGTCCCCTTGCATCCTGCACGGTCCAATTCGAGCCATTCCGGGATTCCACGGCCATCAACGGCCGCCAATGCGCCCTGAATGGGGAGCAACTCACGGCTTTTCTGTCGAACTTCAATCGAATCGCCCGCTTTCACGAGGGCACCGGGAGCCTTCACCTTGCGCCCATTGAGCATCAGGTGACCATGATTCACTAACTGCCTGGCTTCTTTTCTTGAGGCACCAAAACCTAGGCGATACACGACGTTATCCAGTCGGCATTCAAGCAAACGCAACAGCGTATCGCCAGTCACGCCAGCTTGACGTTCAGCCCGCTCAAAGATACCGCGGAATTGACATTCTTGAAGTCCATAAATTCTTTTCAACTTCTGTTTTTCGCGCAACTGCAGACTGTAGTCGGATGTCCGTTGGCGCGCCTGCCCGTGCTGCCCAGGGGGATAACTCCGTCGCTCAATGGCGCACTTCTCGGTCATACAACGAGACCCCTTCAAGAAGAGCTTTTCGCCCTCCCTTCGACACAAGCGGCAGACAGGTCCACTATATTTTGCCACGCTACTACCCCTCCTCTACCTCAACGACGTACGTACGACTGAACCGGCAACGACTACTTTTTCACGGGGGAACACTGCCCTAGACACGCCGACGTTTTGGCGGTCGACATCCGTTGTGAGGGATGGGCGTAACGTCGCGGATCAAATTAATGCGCAGCCCAGCGCTCTGCAGCGAACGTATCGCAGACTCCCGTCCTGCACCTGGCCCGTTCACATACACATCAACCTGGCGCATCCCGTTCTCCATCGCTTTCCGTGCCGCGGCCTCTCCCGCTCGCTGAGCCGCGAACGGCGTGCTCTTCCGTGATCCCTTAAATCCTTGATTTCCTGAGCTGGCCCAGACTACCGTGTTGCCACTCATATCAGTAATGGTCACGATCGTATTATTGAACGATGCCTGGACATGCGCCACTCCGCTCTGGACAATCTTGCGTTCCTTCTTCTTCCCCTTCTTCACACTCATAGCATCTCCCTCAGCGCATGGCGCCTGATCGTTCTACCCTGTTACGCCCTGGAACCTGCGGGCCGTTGCGGCTTGCTTCCCACACCAGCGCGCCTCCCCTTACGGGTTCGCGCATTGGTTTTCGTCCGCTGCCCGCGAACAGGCAATCCTTTGCGATGTCGGAGCCCCCGAAACGTGCCGGTATCGACTAATCGCTTAATGTTCATGGAGACTTCTTTGCGCAGGTCGCCTTCGACCCGGTAGTCACGCTCGATGACTTCTCGAATCTTCACGATCTTGTCTTCACTGACATCTTTCACCCGAATCGAGCCATCGACCCCGGCCTTCTTGAGGATCTCTCGGGCCGCAACTCGCCCAATTCCATACACATAGGTCAACCCGATTTCGATCCGCTTGTCTTTTGGCAAATCCACGCCCGCAATACGTGCCATAATTACCCCCTAATTCCTTCGCGCACTCGCATCATAGACTGGCTCGCCCACTGCCGCATTCGTACGCATCTCGTCGAATGGCAACCGATGTTCGCAGACAGTGTAAGATGAGGCAGTCCACTTGGAGCTATCCCTGCCGTTGTTTATGGCGCGGATTTGCGCATAACACGCGGACAACCCCACGCCTACGGACTACTTTACATTTCGCACAAATCGGCTTCACTGACGACTTGACCTTCATAGCAATTCCATTTCTCCACTACTTGAAGCGATAGGTAATCCTGCCCCGCGTTAAGTCGTAGGGCGATAGTTGCACCGTCACCTTGTCGCCGGGAAGTATTCGGATAAAATGCATCCGCATTTTTCCTGAAATATGCGCCAAAATACGATGTCCATGTTCCAGCTCTACGCGGAACATCGCGTTCGGGAGCGTTTCAGCTACCGTGCCGGTGACTTCTATAACATCTTCTTTTGGCACGTATTCGAAAACCTCCCCGTCTTATTGTGACAATTGTGACAGAATTCGTGCCGGCCCACTTGCTTGAATGGCAATCGTATGCTCAAAATGAGCGGACAAACGTCCATCCTCGGTCACTGCCGTCCATCGGTCTTCCAAAATGCGAACTGCGCTCACACCCATATTCACCATCGGCTCTATAGCCAACACCATTCCAACTTGTAGACGAGGTCCCTGTCCAGGCCGACCGTAATTCGGAACTTGCGGCTCCTCATGAAGCTGTCTTCCTATACCATGACCGACAAATTCAGTCACTACCGCATATCCTGCCTGCTCCACATGGGTCTGTATGGCATGAGACACATCAGAGAGCCGATTACCGACCATAGCTTGGGCTATCCCACGGTACATCGAGTCCTCAGTGACTTGAATCAAACGCAAAGCCTCTGAATTGACCATGCCCACCGGCACGGTCACGGCTGAATCCCCATAGAATCCCGAGACGATGGCTCCGAGGTCTAGACCAATAATGTCGCCCTCTTTCAGCCTACGCTTTGATGGAATCCCGTGCACAACCTGTTCATTGACGGAGGCACACAGAGTCTTGGGGTAATTGCGATATCCTTTAAAAGCAGGTATCGCCCCTTTGGCACGAATGGCCTCCTCAGCCATACGGTCCAGATCCTCCGTCGTGACTCCAGGGACGACCTTCTCCTTTAGTAACTCCAAGACCTCCGCGACAACCCTGGAGGCCTGCGCCATTAAGGAGACCTCCTCAGAGGTTTTCAACACGATCATTGAGGGCCAAGCCCGGAGAGCAGGGACAATAGCCGACCATACACTTGATCCATCTGGCCTGTGCCGTCAAGATGACTTAACTCCCCCTTCTGCTCGTAGTACGAGATCAAGGGAGCAGTTTGCTCATCATACACTTTCAAGCGGGCTTCGATCGTTTCTGGTTTATCATCGCTTCGCTGAACGAGGCTCCCGCCGCACCGATCGCATTGGCCGTCAACCTTTGGGGGCGCAAAATCGACGTGAAACACGCTCTGGCATCTCGGGCAACTGCGTCGCCCGCTTAGGCGCTTAACGACGTCCTCCCTCGATACCCGAAAGTTCACGACACGATCGAGCTTTAGTCCTTGGCCTCGGATAATGTTACTCAGTTCTTCGGCTTGCGCGACGGTTCGTGGAAATCCATCCAGGACAAATCCGCCTTTACAAGCGCGATCGGCCAACTTTTCCCGAACCATCCCTATAACGACGGTGTCCGGAACCAGCTTTCCGGCGTCCATACTTTTCTTCGCTTCCAGACCTAGCGGGGTCTGATTCCTAACGGCCTCGCGCAACAGATCTCCGGTCGAGATCTTCGGCCAGCCAAACTGATTCATGACTCGATCAGCCTGAGTCCCTTTGCCGACACCTGGAGCACCGAGAAATACGATTCGCATTCAAATGGCCTTACGTCGTGCGCCCGCGGAGTTTCCCCTTTTGGAGAAACCCGTCGTAGTTCCGGTTCAAAAGATGGGATTCGATCTGCTGAGCAGTATCCAGCCCCACACCGATGACAATCAACAGAGAGGTACCTCCGAAGTAAAACGGCATATTTAATTTGTATATCAGGAATTCCGGGATCACACACACGATGGCTAAATAGATGGCACCCGCAAACGTAATTTTCGTGAGGACAGAGTAAATGTAGTCTGACGTTCGTTGCCCAGGCCTAATTCCTGGGACGAATCCCCCATACTTCTTCAGGTTGTCCGCCATATCAACTGGATTCATCACCACCGCAGTGTAGAAGAAACAGAAAAACACTATTAGTCCAACATACATCAAAGTGTAGAGCAGCGAGCCGGGAGCGAGTTGCGATCCGATGGCTTTGATCCAGGGTGTTTCAAAAAACCCAGCAATCGTTGCAGGAAATGCAATAATCGAAGAGGCAAAAATAGGTGGAATGACTCCGGCCGTATTGATCTTGAGCGGAATGTGGGTACTCTGTCCACCGTAGACTCTTCTTCCTATCACTCGCTTGGCATACTGGACAGGAACTTTTCGACGGCCGCTCTCCAGAAACACGATGGCCGCGACAACACCGAACATGACAACGGTCAACACCACCAATAGCGGGAAGCTCAACTGCCCAACCTTGTATAGGTCAAAGGTCTGTGCCACCGCCGCAGGTAGTCTTGCGACAATGCCCGCAAAAATGATCAAGGAGATGCCGTTACCGATGCCCCGCTCGGTAATCTGCTCACCCAGCCACATCAAAAATCCCGTGCCGGCGCAAAGGGTAATCACCGTCATAAAGCGGAATCCCCAGCCGGGGCTCATCACAAAAGCGCCTTGGTTCATCTGCTCAAGACCCACCGCGATCCCGAATCCTTGAATCAAAGCAATGACAATGGTCCCAAAACGGGTATACTGAATAATTTTTTTTCGCCCACGCTCTCCTTCTTTCGCCAGCTTTGATAAATGCGGGATGACGACGGTGAGCAGTTGCAGAATAATGGAGGCGCTGATGTAGGGCATAATGCCCAGGGCAAAAATCGTCAACCTCGAGAGCGACCCACCTGAAAAAATATCCAAAAAACCAAGGAGCGCTCCACCTTGCTTCTGGAGAAAGTCAGACAAGGCTTCGCCGTTGATCCCAGGCGTAGGAATATGAGCGCCGACACGGTAGACGATCAGCATGCCGAGCGTGAATAGTACGCGCGTGCGGAGCTCAGGAATCTTGAAAATGTTCTGGAAACTGGCCAGCAGACGCTCAAACACAGGGAATGACCTCGGCCCTCCCCCCGGCTGCCTGAATCTTGGCCTCCGCTGACTTGCTGAATTTATGAGCTTGGATCACCAGTGGCTTTGTGAGCTCACCCTGGGCCAAGATCTTAATCAGCTCTCCTTTGCGTCGAACAAGGCCTTCATTCATCAAGAGTTGGGGCGTAATGGCTTCAGTCGTTTCGAGACCAGCCAGGCATTTCAGATTAATGATCGTGTATTCTGTGCGAAATTGGTTGGTGAAGCCGTACTTGGGGACTCGACGTATCAACGGCATCTGGCCACCCTCAAAGCCGGGACGCTTGCCACCACCAGACCTAGCCTTCAGCCCCTTGTGACCCTTAGTGGCGGTTTTTCCGTGGCCAGAGCCAGGCCCGCGACCAATTCGCTTACGTTTGTGCTTCGCTCCACGAGATGGAGCAAGATCATGCAACTTCATTGGGGACTCACTTCCAGTAAATAGCCGACCTTCGCGATCATACCTTTGACTTGATCGGTGGACGGTCTGAGCACAGTGGCATTAAGCTTTCTCAACCCTAGCCCCCTAAGAACCAGGCGATGTTTGTAGGGCGTTCCGATAGGACTTCGCTTCAAGGTGATACGAAGGCTTTGCTGAGAACCTGACGATTTCTTTTCGTTAGTCATTGGACGTGTACCTGCACCTCGCTGCCAGCGGTGCGGCGGAGCCGCATGACTTCTTGCGGATCGCACAGCTGTTGCAGCCCGTTAAGAGTCGCTCTGACGGCGTTAAAGGGGTTGCCCCTTCCCAGGGTCTTTGCAATAATGTTGTGCGCCCCGGCAAGTTCGACAACGGCACGAACGGCGCCACCGGCAATAATTCCCGTCCCATCGGCAGCAGGCTTCAACAGGACATGTTCAGCGCCAAACAGTCCGTGCACCTCGTGGGGAATCGTTCCGGCCTTGATTGGGACCTTGACCAAATGTTTCTTGGCTTGCTCAACCGCCTTCGAGATAGCAACCGGAACTTCTGCGGCTTTTCCTTTGCCAACGCCGACATACCCTTGGCCATCACCAACGACGACTAAGGCGCAAAAGTTGAAGCGTTTTCCGCCCTTCACAACTTTTGCGACGCGGTTGATGAAAACCACCTTGTCTTTTAAGCTTAATTCTTCGGGATTCACACGCACAACGTCGTTCTCCTTCTAGGTCGTCTTTAGCTACCGCTGAACGGGGGGTGGCAGCTTCCCAGACATAGGGTTCCCTAAAACTGCAGTCCGCCTTCGCGAGAGGCATCGGCCAAGGCTTTTACGCGACCATGATACAGCCGCCCCCCGCGGTCAAAAACAACCGTGGAGACCTTGGCCGCTTTCGCTCGTTCTGCGATCAGCTTGCCTACGGCCTTTGCGCCTTCAATCCCGCCGGTTGATTTCACTGATTCTCGCAGGGATTCATCCAGCGTCGATGCGGCCGCTACAGTATGACCTCGCAGGTCATCAATAATTTGAGCATAAATATGAGCACGGCTGCGGAACACATTCAGACGTGGCCGCTCGGTCGTACCAACCACTGATTTTCTGACCCGCTGTTTCCGCCGGGCTAGCTTTCGATTTTTCTCTTGAGTATTCATGAAATGCCTCTATTTGCCGGTTTTGCCGGCCTTCTTCCTCAGGACTTCACCTGCATATCGAATCCCCTTCTGTTTGTATACGTCAGGGGGCTTAATTGATCGAATATTTGCGGCGACCTGTCCTACAAGCCGCTTGTCAATGCCGCGAATGGAAATGAGTGTCTGCTTGTCGACTTTGACATCAATGCCCTGGGGCACCGTATAGGTCACCGGGTTAATGTACCCAACATTAAAGCTCATTTCTCGGCCTTGAAGCTGAGCCTTGTATCCCACACCTGTTATCTCCAGCGCCTTTTCATACCCCTTTGTCACACCTTCAATAATGTTACTGAGCTCAGCGCGAACCAAACCATGCATAGCGCGAAGCTCCCTCGCATCGCCTGATCGGTTGACGATAACGTGGCCGTCACTCACAGCAACACTCAAGCCCTCGGTCAATCTCCAATCAAGCTTCCCCATTGGCCCCTTGACCGACACCACACTACCGGCGACTTTAACATCTACTCCGGTTGGCACTGAAATAGGTTTCCGCCCAATCCTCGACATACGATCCCCGTTACGTTTCAACGACCAAGTTATTACTGCCTATTACGTACCTGCTTACCACACAGAACACAACACCTCTCCGCCCAAACCTGCCCGTCTGGAATCAGTGTCAGTCATGAGGCCCTTGGAAGTAGAGATAACAGCAACCCCGATACCATTCCGGACCTTTGGGACATCGTCTCTTCCAACATACACACGACGCCCAGGCTTGCTGATTCTTCGCATACCCGTAATCATCGGGCGCGCCTCATCAACATACCGAAGCTGGACTGAGAAGATCGGCAACCCCTTCTCCTCCTGCTCATCGTATCCTAGAATAAAGCCTTCCTTGCCTAAGATATTGAGAATTTGGCGTTTGACCTTTGAAACCGGGACCTTGACGACATCTTGGCGACGACGAGCGGCATTCCCGAGACGCACCAGCAAATCAGCGATGGGATCAGTAATCATGAATTCCTCTTTTACCCTTGTGGGACTACAGCCCATTCCCCTGCAGGGATTACCAACTCGACTTACGTACCCCAGGAATCTCTCCCTTGAGACTTAAAAATCTGAAACAGATACGGCACATGCGAAACCGGCGCAAGAAGCCCCGCACCCTCCCGCAGATACCACATCGGTGGTAGTCGCGACACGAGAACTTTGAATTGACGGCTGCTTTATTCTTCAGCGCTAATCTTGACACGCAATCCCCCTTGCTCACGCCTTACAATATTCGTGCAAGGCTGTCAGGCCACCACCACTACGCACGAAACGGCATACCAAGGTGCTTTAAGAGCGCCTTCCCTTCGTCATTTGTACGAGCCGTTGTGACGATAGTGATATCCATCCCATGAATTGACGCGACACTATCGTATTCGATCTCCGGAAAGATTAACTGTTCCTTCAATCCAAGAGTATAGTTTCCTCGACCATCGAATGCCTTGGGGGAAATTCCGCGAAAATCACGAATACGAGGCAACGCCAAGGTAATTAGCCGATCCAGGAATTCCCACATTCTCCGGCTTCGAAGAGTGACTTTGGCCCCGATCGGCATCCCCTGGCGCAACTTAAAACCCGCAATCGCTTTCTTCGCTCGCGTGGTTACGGGTTTCTGACCGGTGATGATTCCGAGCTCGGTGGCGGCACTCTCCAGCAATTTGACATTCTGGATTGCCTCGCCCATTCCAACGTTCAACACAATTCTGTCGAGCCTTGGGACCTGCATTAAATTGCCGTAGCCAAATTCTTTCATCAAAGCCGGAATGACTTGGTCGCGATAGGCATCCCTCAGCCTCGGGGAGAACTGATGTTCAGTTCCCGCTTCCAGAGACACTTCATGCGTGGCGACTTCTTTCTTGCTGGACGATTTGGGCGCAGTTCCTTTGCCGCCCTTACCCTTCTCTACTTTTGCCATGAACGTCTTTCCTGTTCCGACTATTCGACAGTTTCTTTTGATTTCTTGCTCAGCCTGATCCGTCGCCCATCTTGCTGGCGCTTGATCCCCAACCGAGTCGGCTTCTTCGTTACTGGGCACAAAAACATAACATTAGAAATGGCAAGTGGGGCTTCACGCTCCAGTATGCCACCCTGCCGCAATTTTTGATTCGGCTTGGTATGGCGCTTGACCATATTGAGCTTCTCAACAAGAACCTTACCGCTCACCGTATCGACGGACAACACCTTTCCGGACTTCCCTCGCTCACGCCCTGTCGTCACGACGACGGTGTCGCCCTTGCGAATTTTTGTTTTAATTCGTGCCATCCCTACCAGAACCTTTCTTCCGTCAACTACAAGACTTCCGGCGCAAGCGAAATGATTTTCATGAACTTTTTCCAACGAAGCTCACGAGCGACTGGGCCAAAGATACGCGTTCCGACGGGCTCTCCCTGAGCATTAATCAATACACAGGCATTACGATCAAACTTGATGTACGAACCATCGTCCCGACGCACTTCCTTGGTCGTCCGAACAATCACCGCTCGACTGACATCACCCTTTTTGACGCCGGCTTGAGGAATTGCTTCCTTCACAGCCACTACCACGATGTCCCCGAGGGATCCGTACCGACGTCTGGTTCCACCAAGAACGTGAAAACACATGACTTGCTTCGCGCCGGAATTATCGGCCACATCCATGTATGTGTAATTCTGAATCATGCCCTGCCCTACTCACTGCCAGAGAGTGCGAACTCCCAGCTGATGAAATGTGATCCTCGGTTATTTTTCCGGCTGACCCTTAACCATAACCCGCACAACGCGCCAGTGCTTATCCTTACTAATAGGTCGCGTTTCACTCAACTCCACTCGATCCCCGACTTTACACACATTTCCTTCATCATGCGCCTTCAGCTTTGTGAGCCGGCGCAGAACCTTCTTATAGACGGGATGAATGACTGATCGTTCGACGGCAACAACGACGGTTTTATTCATCTTATTGCTGACGACATTTCCGTACCATTGACGTCGGCGTTCTTGACCTTCCTTCATACGACCTTTCTCTCTTACTTCTCGGGCGCTTGATTGGCCTGTGACTGCAACAATTCCAATTGCCGCTTGACCGTCTTCACCCGTGCAATGGCATGCTTAGTCGCGCGAACCTGCATAGGATTCTCAAGACGACCAATACCAAGTTGGAATCGAAAATTAAAGAGCTCCTGTCGCAGTTGCTTTTCCTTCTGCACCAACTCTTCAACCGAGAGCGCACTGAGTTCTTTCACATCCATCACATCACCACTCACACGGAACTACAGGTTACTGAAATTCACCGCGGATAACGAACTTTGTTGCTATCGGCAACTTGTATGACGCCAACCGTAAGGCCTGCTTCGCAATATCTGGAGCCACTCCGCTCATTTCATACATGATGCGACCAGGCTTCACCACGGCGACCCAATACTCGGGGTTACCCTTCCCCTTGCCCATACGGGTTTCAGCCGGCTTTTTTGTTATAGGTTTGTCCGGGAAAATCCGTGTCCAAACCTGTCCGCCACGTTTTACAAATCGGGTAATCGCAATGCGAGCCGCTTCGATTTGACGACTCGTGACCCAACCCGGCTCAAGCGCCTTTAACCCGAATTCGCCAAGCGTAATAGCCCCGCCACGGTAAGCCTTGCCCCGCATGCGGCCTTTCTGCATTTTTCTAAACTTAACTTTCTTTGGCGCTAACACAGACCCACCTTTTCCTTGTCAAAGTTCTTTAGCCTAAACGGCCAACAGCGGCATCAGGCTTCAATTGAAGAGCAGGCAGCAGTTCACCTTTATAGATCCAGGTCTTCACCCCGATCTGGCCCATGGTCGTATGAGCCTCGGCGAATCCGTAGTCGACTTCCGCACGAAGCGTATGCAGTGGGACACGACCCTCGCGATACCATTCGGTTCGGGCGATTTCAGCACCGCCCAATCGGCCAGCCACCATGATTTTGATTCCCTGCGCTCCCAATCTCAGCGCAGACTGAACACTTCGCTTCATCGCCCGACGAAAGGCGACTCGCTTTTCCAATTGTGTAGCGACATTCTCACTGACCAATTGCGCGTCCAACTCAGGCTTCTTAATCTCTTTGACTGTAATATAGGCCTGCCCTGAGTACTCTTTCTCCAATGCCGCCTTGAGCTTATCGACCTCGGCGCCTTTCCGGCCGATGATAATGCCGGGGCGGGCCGTATGAATAATTACTCGAGTCTGATCGCCAGAACGTTCGATTTCGACCTTGGCCACACCGGCATGGTATAACTTTGCCTTCACCATCTTTCTGATCTTGATGTCCTGGTGCAACAATTTGGCGTAGTCTTTATCAGCGAACCACCGGGAGCTCCAGGTATAGTTGTAGCCGATACGATAACCGATTGGATGCGTCTTCTGACCCATGAAGAATTACCCTCAGTCTAAATGTAAAAGCGTTAACTATTCTGAGCGGTGCTCGGAGCAGCGACAGCGATGGTGATGTGGCTGGTGCGCTTCTGAATCGAATTAGCCCGCCCCATTGACCTGGCCCTAAAACGCTTATAAATGGGACCGCAATTGACGACGGCTTGCGACACCCACATCTCATCGCTATCGCCCAACTCTTTCTGTTCAGCATTGGCGACTGCCGATCGCAACAACTTCTCAATGACCCGTGCGGCATGCTTAGGGGTATGCCGCAACATTGCAAGCGCCAAGGGCACTTGCTGCCCTCGAATCATGTCGATCACGACTCTAGCTTTTCTCGGGGTTACTCTAACGAAACGTAAATTTGCTTTTGCTTCTGCCATAGCTGACTCCACCCACACCCTCCAACCCTCAACGAGCCAACGATTACTTTAAGGCCACTGCCTTCTCTGTCTTTGCCTGCCCGTGCCCCTTGAAAAAACGGGTAGGCGCGAATTCTCCCAACTTATGGCCAACCATGTTCTCCGTAACAAAGACGGGAATGAACTTCTTTCCATTGTGAACCGCAAAAGTGTGACCAATCATGTCAGGTATGACGGTTGAACGCCGAGACCAGGTCTTAATCAACTTACGGTCCTTGGAATGATTCATCTGCTCGACCTTTTTCAGCAGATGGTCGTCTACAAACGGGCCCTTGGTAATTGAACGAGGCATCTTCCGCTCCTACTTTTTCCTACGCGCGATGATGAACTTATCAGTCGCCTTGTTCTTACGCGTCTTATATCCCTTGGTGGGAGTGCCCCAGGGAGAGACAGGGTGCGGGTTTCCCTGCCCAGACTTTCCCTCACCCCCGCCGTGGGGGTGGTCGACAGGATTCATGACCACACCGCGCACATGAGGCCTCTTGCCCTTCCAGCGCGAGCGACCAGCCTTCCCAACGACGACGTTCTCATGGTCAACATTGCCAACCTGGCCGACAGTGGCCATACATGTCGACAAAACCTTCCGCATCTCTCCGGATTTGAGTCGAATCTGAACGTACGCGCCATCTCGCCCCATCACCTGAGCCGAACCACCAGCACTACGGATGAGCTGACCACCCTTACCCGGCTTCAACTCGATGTTGTGGATGGTAGTACCCAACGGCATACTGACCAAGGGAAGTGCATTGCCGGGCCTCACCTCTGCTCCATCACCAGACTGGATCGTATCACCAATCGAAAGACCTACAGGGGCGAGAATGTACCGCTTTTCGCCATCGACATAGTGCAACAAGGCTATCCGTGAAGAACGATTAGGATCGTACTCAATGGACGCTACCTTTGCAGGTATGCCAGTCTTATCTCTGCGGAAATCGATCTGCCGATAAAGACGCTTGTGCCCCCCCCCACGAAAACGGATCGTTTGACGCCCGTCATTGTTACGCCCTCCAGTTCGAAGATGAAAGCCCGTTAATGATTTTTCGGGCTTCTTCTTCGTGAGTTGTTCATCTCGAAGAGCGGTCATCCCGCGACGGCCAGGTGATGTGGGCTTATAAACCTTAAGTGCCATAACTGATTCTCACTTTACCGAGGACCTAGACGCTTTCGTAAAGCTCTAGCTTCTCGCCTTCCTTCAATGTGACAAAGGCCTTTTTCCAATCCGAGCGCCGACCGACGAAGCGCCCCAGACGCTTAACCTTGCCACGAATATTCACGACATTGACCCTGGCGACCTTTACCTTTAACAGTGACTCAACGGCTTGCCTGATTTGAATTTTATTTGCGTCCGGATGAACCAAGAAGCCTACGGTATTACCCTGCTCTCGCAGCACGGTGATCTTTTCGGTTAGTAACGGCTGAATAAGCACCTGATGGAGATCGCCCTTCATGACCAGACCTCCTTCACTCGATCTAACTCTGCCCTAGGAATTATCAGTGAATGACACCGCAGGACGTCATAAACGTTAAGATCTTCCGGACGCAGGACCGTGACATGAGAAAGATTTTTCCCCGCCTGAACCACGTGAGAATTTTGATCCGCAACGACGAGCAAGGCCGTACCGGCGATTCCGAGTTGCGACAAAGCATTGACCAACAGCTTGGTCTTAGCCTGAGCAATGCTCAATTCCGATAGCACAATGATCCCACCCTCCGCTACTTTAGCCGACAAGGCACTTTGGATCGCAGCACGATATTTCTTTTTTGGCATTCCAATTGCGTAACTTCTGGGCTTCGGACCAAAGACGGTACCGCCATGCCTCCAGACGGGCGATCGGAGCGATCCTGATCTAGCGCGACCTGTGTGCTTTTGCTTCCAAGGTTTCTTGCCAGAACCACTGACTTCCCCGCGACGCAAAGTCGAGGCGGTTCCTTGACGTACGCAGGCTCGCTGCATAACCACGGCTTCATGGACAAGGGCGCTATGCGGCTTACAGCCGAAGACTTCATTCGGCAAATCCACACTCCCCACCTTGTTCTTCTGCGCATCTACTACATCAACAATCGGCATAGCTCAACTCTTCTTAGACTTCCGTACGACCAGCAGCCCATTGACACCACCGGGCACTGCTCCGCGGACAAACAACAGGTTTTCATCTGGACGAGCTTCAACTACTTTCAACCGCTGAACGGTCACTCGCTCATCCCCCATATGGCCAGGCAAGGCTTTATTCTTCCAAACACGAGAAGGATAGGAACTCGCACCGATCGATCCTGGAGCCCGATGAAACATTGAACCATGAGTCTCGGGACCGCCAGCATAATTGTGCCTCCGCACAACCCCCTGGAAGCCCTTTCCCTTTGACACCCCAACGACGTCAACCCAATCGCCCTTCTTGAAAATATCAACCTTAATAGTCGCCCCGACGGCCACATCACCCGTCCTAGAAAACTCTCTCAACCAACGACTGGCAGGGGCCTGACTCTTCTTCAAGTGCCCACTTTCAGCGCGCGACAAACGACCATCCTTCACTTCACCAAAGGATAGCTGAACTGCCTCGTAACCATCTCGCTCCTTCGTCTTGAGCGACACAACGCGGCAAGGTCCCGCCTCAATCACCGTCACTGGCGCCAAAACGCTTTCGTCATAAATCTGGGTCATCCCCAGTTTTTTTCCCAATAGTCCGTTTGTCATAGATTTCCTGTCAGGCCGCAAAAGAATCCAGCACAACGCCTATCAAAGCTTGATCTCAACATCAACACCAGCAGCCAAATTCAATTTCATCAAAGAATCCATTGTTTCTGGCGTTGGCTCCATAATGTCCAGAAGACGCTTATGCGTACGAATTTCAAACTGCTCCCGAGATTTTTTATCCACGTGAGTCGATCGCTGTACGGTGAATTTTTCAATTCGAGTCGGCAATGGAATAGGACCCACCACCCTTGCACCGCTTCGCCTAACCGTCTCCACAATTTCCACCACAGACTGATCAAGCACGCGATAATCAAAACCGCGCAACCTGATCCGAATTCTTTGATCGACTTTCACGCTCAACTCCTCACATGCCGGCCGTACTGCCGGGACATCACTACGCTAGAATTTCCGTGACCACACCGGAGCCGACAGTCTTGCCCCCTTCGCGCACCGCGAAGCGCAAGCCCTGGTCCATCGCGATCGGGCTGATCAACTCACCCGTCACCGTCACATTATCGCCCGGCATCACCATCTCCACGCCCGCCGCGAGCGTCACCACGCCCGTCACGTCCGTCGTCCGGAAGTAGAACTGCGGCCGGTACCCGTTGAAGAACGGCGTATGCCGCCCGCCCTCCTCCTTCGTCAACACATAAATCTCGGCCTTGAACTTCGTGTGCGGCGTGATGCTCTTCGGCTTGGCCAACACCATCCCGCGCTCCACATCCTCTTTCTTCGTGCCCCGCAACAACACCCCGATATTGTCGCCCGCCTGGCCCTCATCCAGCACCTTACGGAACATTTCGACACCGGTCACGATCGTCGTCTGCGTCGGCCGCAACCCGACGATTTCGATTTCATCCCCAACCTTCACGATGCCCTTCTCACAGCGCCCCGTCACGACCGTCCCGCGCCCACTGATCGTAAACACGTCTTCAATCGGCATCAGGAACGGCTTATCGATGGCGCGCGTCGGCGTCGGAATGTAGGTATCCACCGCTTCCAACAACTTCAAAATCGACGGCACGCCCAGCGGCCCCTGATCCCCCTCCACCGCCTTCAACGCCGACCCTTGCACGATCGGAATCTTGTCGCCCGGGAAGTCATACTTGGTCAACAATTCACGCACTTCCAACTCGACCAACTCGAGCAATTCCTTGTCATCGACCTTATCCGCCTTGTTCAAAAACACCACGATGTAGGGGACGCCCACTTGGCGCGCCAACAAAATGTGCTCCCGGGTCTGCGGCATCGGGCCGTCGGCGGCACTGACGACCAAAATCGCGCCATCCATCTGCGCGGCGCCGGTGATCATGTTCTTCACATAGTCGGCGTGCCCCGGGCAGTCCACATGCGCGTAGTGTCGGTTGTCCGTCTCGTATTCAACGTGACTGATCGCGATCGTCATGATCTTACTGGCATCACGGCGCCCCTGGCTCTCGCTCGCCTTGGCCACTTCGTCGTAGCTCACAAACTTCGCCATGCCGCGATCCGAGCAGATCTTCGTCAACGCACTCGTCAGCGTCGTCTTGCCATGGTCCACGTGCCCGATCGTCCCGATGTTCACGTGCGGCTTGCGTCGCTCAAATTTCGCCTTCGCCATCCCCGATCCTCCCTAATCCACAACAACTACCGCACTACTCCCCACGATGCTTGGCAGTAATCGCCTCTGCAATTTGCCGAGGAACCTGGTCGTAGCGATCAAACTCCATACTATAAGTTGCCCGACCCTGCGTCCGGGAGCGCAAATCTGTGGCATAACCGAACATTTCCATCAACGGAACCGTGGCCTCAATTGCCTGCGCTCCAGCACGGACCTTCATACCCTGAACTTTTCCGCGCCGACCATTCAAATTGCCGATGACGTCTCCCATAAAGTCCTGCGGGACCAACACTTCAACCTTCATAATCGGCTCAAGAAGGACAGGGTCAGCCTTCTTGCAGGCGTCCGCAAAACCCATGGAGGCGGCAATCTTAAAGGCCATTTCATTGGAGTCCACGTCGTGATAGGAGCCATCGATCACAGTGACCTTCACATCCCGCAAGGGAAACCCGGCCACGACACCCGTCTCCATCCGCTCCTTCACACCTTTTTCGATAGCCGGAATGTATTCCTTGGGGATAGCGCCACCCACAACTTTATTCACAAACTCCAAGCCCTTACCCGACTCGGACGGTTCCACAGTCAGAACAACATGGCCATATTGCCCGCGACCACCGGTCTGCTTGATATACTTAGACTCAGCCTCGGCCTTTCGCCGGATGGTTTCACGAAAAGCCACTTCCGGCTTTCCAACATTCGCTTCGACCTTAAATTCCCTCAGCAGGCGATCTACAATAATCTCCAGATGCAACTCCCCCATGCCGGCAATGATCGTCTGAGCAGTCTCCTCATCAGTCCTAACCCTGAAGGAAGGATCCTCCTGCGCCAACTTCTGCAGCGCAAAACCCATCTTCTCCTGATCTTGCTTAGTTTTCGGCTCAATGGCCATAGCAATGACCGGTTCCGGGAACTTCATCACCTCAAGCAGGAGGGGCTGCTTCTCATCCGCGAGGGTATCACCCGTTGTCGCACTCTTGAGCCCTACGGCAGCTGCAATGTCACCGGCATAGACGATCTCTATTTCCTCTCGCTTATTCGCGTGCATCTTGAGCAGACGGCCAATACGATCCTTCGTTCCCTTCGTCACATTCAAGACAGCGGTACCGGTCTTCAAGGTCCCAGAATAAACCCGAAAGAAAGTGAGCTGCCCGGCAAAAGGGTCCGTCATAATTTTAAACGCCAAAGCAGCAAACGGCTCAGAGTCAGAAGGCTCCCGCCTCAATTCCTTACCGCTATTCGGATCCACCCCAATGGCCGCGGGAATATCAAGAGGGGAGGGAAGATACTCCACCACCGCATCCAACAGTTGCTGCACACCCTTATTCTTGAAAGCCGACCCGCAGAGAACAGGCGTCACCTTCATGGCAATTGTGGCCGCCCGAATAGCGCGACGAATCTCCTCTTCGGTCAGAGACTGCCCATTGAGATACTTCTCCATCACCTGGTCATCGTACTCAGCCACAGCTTCGAGCATCTTCTCTCGATACTCGTTCGCCTTATCCACCAGGTCGGCAGGGATTTCGTCGATTTTATACTTAGCCCCGAGCGTTTCGTCGTCGTAAAAAAACCCCTTCATACGCACCAAATCGATAGACCCACGAAACTCAGACTCACGACCGATCGGGACCTGAATAGGAACCGGGTTGGCACCGAGGCGATCAATGATAGACTGCACACTGCCATAGAAATCAGCACCGATCCTATCCATCTTATTCATGAACGCAATACGGGGCACCTGATACTTATCAGCTTGACGCCAAACAGTCTCAGACTGAGGCTCGACCCCCTGCACAGAGTCAAATGCCGCCACAGCACCATCCAGAACCCGAAGAGAACGCTCGACCTCAATCGTAAAATCAACGTGACCAGGAGTATCAATAATGTTGATACGATGATCTCGCCAGAAGCAGGTAGTCGCCGCGGCAGTGATAGTAATGCCACGCTCCCTCTCCTGCTCCATCCAGTCCATGGTCGCCGCACCCTCATGAACCTCGCCCAACTTGTGCGTCATTCCCGTATAGAACAGGATGCGCTCAGTAGTAGTGGTCTTCCCGGCATCAATATGCGCCATGATGCCGATATTTCTAGTGCGCTCTAACGGTGTCTGCCTAGCCACAACTCCCCCAAAAAAACTCGCGTGCTGCCATTTCAGCCGAAGACCATCCGCCACAGCACATCCTTCACCAAGTGCAGTAGCGGCTCAGCCAAACAGCAACACGAGCAACGACTACCAACGATAGTGGGCAAAAGCCTTATTAGCCTCGGCCATCCGATGGACATCCTCGCGCTTCTTGACGGATGCACCAGTGTTGTTGGATGCATCCAACAATTCAGCGGCAAGCCTATCCTGCATACTCTTTCCGCCACGCGAACGAGAGTACTCGGTAATCCAACGCAACGCTAGCGAGACACGACGCGACGGCCTGATCTCAACAGGAACCTGATACGACGCGCCTCCGACACGACGCGACTTGACCTCAACTACCGGCTTCACGTTGTCGACAGCCGATTTGAAAATTTTCATCGGGTCGCCACCGTTGGTTTTCTCCTGAATCAAATCAAAGGCCCCATAACAGACACGCTCGGCAGTACTCTTCTTCCCGCCCCCCATCAGGACATTCAAAAACTTCCCGACGAGCTTATCTCGATACTTAGAATCCGGCTGCGCTTCTCGATGACCAAAAAATTGTCCGCGTGGCATCGTTACCCTATAAGTGAAATCGGTTGTCGCCGCCCATCTGGGCACAACGAGAAAATGAACGCCTACTTGGGACGCTTCGCCCCATACTTCGACCGAGCCTGCTTCCGATCGGCAACCCCGACCGCATCCAGAGAACCGCGAACAATGTGATACCGCACACCAGGCAAGTCCTTCACGCGCCCGCCACGCACCAAGACGATGGAGTGCTCTTGAAGATTATGACCAACACCCGGAATATAGGTCGTAACCTCCATTCCATTCGTCAACCGAACACGAGCGACCTTTCGAAGGGCAGAGTTGGGCTTTTTCGGCGTGGTGGTATAGACACGAAGACACACCCCGCGCTTCTGAGGGCAACGCTTCAGCGCTGGACTTTTCGTCTTCGACTTTACGAGCGTCCGACCTTTTCGCACTAACTGATTAATCGTTGGCATGCACTCTACTCTTTCTTGAAAATCAGGCGTTTGCTCAAAATCCCCATGAGCGAAGCCGTCGGATTATAGAGATGTGTGGCCACTCTGTCAAGAATGTTCTTTTTCTTTCACGGATTATTTTGCACTTCGCTGCCAGTCGTCTGAGCCGACACCTCGCCGACGCCAACTGCTTGCGGAACTGTCCCCGTCAACTCACTAGGCGTTTTCGCGCTGGCGACGAATGTTTCCCGATATTCTTCAAATCCACTACCGGCGGGAATAAGGCGTCCCACTATCACGTTTTCCTTTAATCCCAGCAAATTATCTTCTCGTCCATTGATGGCAGCTTCCGTCAATACCCGAGTCGTTTCCTGGAATGAGGCTGCAGAGATGAAACTATCGGTCGTCAGCGCGGCCTTGGTAATACCCAATAACACAGGTTTGCCAAGGGCTGGCTTGCCGTCCTTCTCCAAAACCCGCTGATTCTCCACGTCAAACATTCCCTTACTGACCTGGCTACCAGGCAGAAAGGAGGTATCTCCCGGATCTTCGATCCGGACCTTTCGAAGCATTTGCCGCACGATGATTTCAATGTGCTTGTCGTTGATGGACACCCCCTGCAACCGGTAGACGTCCTGCACCTCATCGACCAAGTACTTCTGCAACTCCTTCGGGCCCAATACATCCAGGATGTCGTGCGGATTGGCCGACCCGTCCATAAGCGGCTCACCAGCGCGCACCCAATCGCCTTCATGCACGTTGACGTGCTTACCCTTAGGAATAAAGTACTCCTTCACGTCGCCCATCTTATTGTCGACTAACACCTTCCGCATACCCTTCACAAAACCGCCATAGGAGACTTCTCCGTCGATCTCACTGATGACGGCCTGCTCTTTAGGCTTGCGGGCCTCAAACAGTTCGGCCACGCGCGGTAGACCGCCAGTAATGTCCTTCGTCTTGGTCGTTTCACGCGGAATCTTGGCCAACACATCGCCGGGATGCACCATGGCGCCCTTTTCGACGAAAATGTGCGCACCAACCGGCAACAGATAGCGGGCTACGGGTGCTCCCGCACCGGAAACCTTCGCGGTCTTTCCGCTGTCGTCCTTGATCGAAACCCGAGGACGCAACGTGGCACCGCTCTGCTCGATAATGACCTTCCGGGACAGACCGGTCACTTCGTCGAACTCTTCCTTCATCGTGACGCCTTCGAGAATGTCGCCGTAGGCAACTTTTCCGCCGGTCTCCGTAAGAATGGTCAACGAATATGGATCCCATTCCACCAACTTCTGCCCGACCTCGACACGATCTCCGTCCTTCAACTTGATTTTGGCGCCGTAGACAACCGGATATTTCTCGCGCTCACGCCCACTGTCATCGACAATCGCAATTTTGGCGTTCCGGTTCATGACGACCCATTCGCCCTCCTTATTGCGCACGGCGATCCCAGCATTGTGCACGTCGGCATTTTTCTTAGCATCCAAGCTCATATACTTCAAATGACCAGCGTGCTTGGCCTCCAGGACAGTCTGCTCCACAACCTTGCTTGCGGTACCACCGATATGGAACGTACGCATCGTCAGCTGCGTACCAGGTTCACCGATGGATTGTGCCGCAATGACACCGACCGGCTCCCCCTTTTCAACCAGACGACCGCGCGACAGATCGCGCCCGTAACAAAGCCGACACACCCCACGTGCAGACTGACAGGTCAGCACCGATCGAATTTTTACCCGATCAACACCCGCCTCCACGACAGCCTTGGCTTGCTCTTCGTCTATTTCCTCGTTGAAGGAGACAATGATTTCTCCGGTCACCGGATCGCGGATGTCTTCGCCGGCGAGACGTCCCAGGAGACGCTCTTCCAAGGTCTGAATGATTTCCCCGCCTTCCAGCAGGGCACTCACCAGAATACCATCCGTGGTCCCACAATCTTCCTCCGTCACAATGACATCCTGCGCAATGTCCACAAGGCGGCGAGTCAAGTATCCGGAATTGGCGGTCTTCAAAGCGGTGTCCGCCAAACCTTTTCGCGCACCGTGCGTCGAAATGAAGTACTGCAATACCGTCAACCCCTCGCGAAAATTCGCCGTGATGGGCGTCTCGATGATTTCGCCTGAAGGCTTCGCCATCAACCCGCGCATTCCACCTAGCTGACGAATTTGTTGCGAGCTGCCTCGCGCACCAGAGTCGGCCATCATGAAAATGGGGTTGAAGGATTCAGCCTTGGCAGGATCACCGCCGGCGCCCAATTCTTTCATCATCTCATTGGCCACTTGCTCCGTTACATGCGCCCAAATGTCGATGACCTTGTTGTACCGCTCACCGTTGGTGATCAACCCTTCGGAGTACTGTTTTTCGATTTCATTGACCTCGTGCTGGGCCTTGCCAATCAGATCTTCTTTCCTGGATGGGATGTGCATATTGTCGATACAGATCGACATGCCGGCCCTGGTCGCGTAATGGAACCCTAAATCCTTGATCTTATCGAGGAAGGTCACGGTCTCTCGATGCCCGGCCTGCCTGTAGACCGCGTCGATGAGCTTGGACATTTCCTTTTTGGTCATCAATTTATTGGCATCGGCAAACGGCATCATCGGAGGAAGGATTTCCGACAGAATGACACGTCCGGCCGTCGTCTGCACGAGCGTGCCATTGCATCGGACCTTGATCCGAGCATGTTCATCCAATGCCCCGGCGTCGTAGGCAATCCGCGCCTCCTCCGGGGAGCCGAACAACTTCCCCTCACCTTTCGCGCCGACACGCTCCTTTGTGAGCCAATAACAGCCAAGCACCATGTCTTGAGACGGCACAGCAATCGGCTTCCCATTGGCAGGAGACAAGATGTTGTTTATTGACATCATGAGGACGCGAGCTTCGACCTGCGCCTCGACGGACAGCGGAACGTGCACCGCCATCTGGTCTCCGTCAAAGTCCGCGTTAAATGCGGCGCAGACCAGCGGATGCAACCGGATCGCTTTCCCTTCGACCAATACGGGATCGAAGGCCTGAATGCCGAGCCTATGCAGTGTTGGTGCGCGATTCAAAAGAACGGGATGCTCGCGAATGACTTCGTCTAATACATCCCAAACTTCCGGGCGTTCCTTCTCGACCAATCGCTTGGCACTCTTAATCGTTGTCGCCGCACCACGCTCCTCGAGTTTGTGAAAGATGAACGGCTTAAACAACTCCAATGCCATCTTCTTAGGCAACCCGCATTGATGCAGGCGCAACTCCGGACCGACGACAATAACCGTTCGTCCCGAATAATCGACACGTTTTCCCAATAGATTCTGCCGGAAGCGCCCCTGTTTGCCCTTCAGCATGTCGCTCAAGGATTTCAGCGGCCTCTTGTTTGGCCCACGAATGGCACGGCCTCGACGGCCGTTGTCAAACAGGGCGTCAACCGCCTCTTGCAACATCCGCATTTCGTTGCGAATGATGACCCCGGGCGCCTTCAGCTCGATCAACCGCTTCAAGCGATTATTTCGGTTGATCACGCGGCGATACAGATCGTTGAGATCCGACGTGGCAAAACGACCGCCATCCAACGGTACCAACGGGCGCAATTCCGGCGGCAAGACCGGGATGACGTCCATGATCATCCACTCAGGCTTATTTCCAGACCGGCGGAATGCCTCAAGGACTTTCAGCCGTTTCGCATATTTCTTTTTCAGGGCCGCCGAGGCAGAGGCCTTCGCCTTCACGTGCAGCTCATCCCACTGCGTATTGATGTCCACCTTGCGCAGCAATTCACGAATTGCTTCCGCACCAATACCCACCTTGAAAGCGCCGCTGCCATATTCGGACTGTAACGAACGGAGCTGCTCCTCGGAGACCAGTTCCTGCTCACTCATGCTGGTGGACCCAGGATCCACCATCACGTAGCTCTCGAAATACAGGATCTTCTCGAGCTGCTTTAGGCTCATGTCCAGCAGCGTACCAATCCGGCTGGGCACACCTTTCAAAAACCAGATGTGAGCAACTGGAGCAGCCAACTCGATGTGGCCCATCCGCTCACGGCGCACCTTCGACTGAATGACCTCGACACCGCACTTATCGCAGACAATGCCGCGATGCTTCATGCGTTTATACTTACCGCAGTTACACTCCCAATCCTTGATCGGGCCGAAAATCTTGGCGCAGAACAACCCATCTTTTTCAGGCTTGAACGAGCGGTAATTGATCGTTTCCGGCTTCTTTACTTCACCGTATGACCACGACCGGATCTTTTCGGGCGACGCGATACGAATCCGCATTGAGTCGAACGACACCGAGTCACGCGGCTTTTCGAATAATGTGTATACACCTTCCAAGGTTGATCCCTCCTTAACGGTCGCCTGAGCGCAGTTCTGAGTGGTGAGCTATCCGATATGTCCGCTCGCAATACTCAGCACTAGAATCAGTCCTTTGATTTGACCAGCTCGACATCGAGCCCAAGACTTTGCAGCTCCTTGACCAACACATTGAACGATTCCGGCAATCCAGGCTCCAAGAATGGCTCCCCCTTGACGACCGCCTCGTACATACGCGATCGACCGGGAACGTCATCCGACTTCACCGTCAGGAATTCCTGAAGAATAGAAGCAGCGCCATAGGCCTGAAGGGCCCACACTTCCATCTCTCCTAACCGTTGACCGCCGAACTGTGCCTTTCCTCCAAGCGGCTGTTGCGTAACCAACGAATAAGGGCCGATTGACCGGGCATGGATCTTATCATCCACCAAGTGGTGCAGCTTCAACACGTACATGTATCCTACCGTGACTGGACTGCTAAACGATTCGCCTGTCCGCCCATCCATCAAAACTGTCTGCCCACTGGGCGACAATTTACTCTTCTTGAGCAGATCTTTAATCTCTTTCTCAGACGCGCCATCAAACACCGGACTCGCAACCTTGATACCGAGCGCGCGAGCCGCCCATCCTAGGTGAGTCTCTAAAATCTGTCCGACGTTCATACGTGACGGCACACCCAACGGGTTGAGCACAATTTCGACCGGCGTACCGTCTGGCAGATAGGGCATATCTTCTTCCGGCAACACACGCGAGACGACACCTTTATTCCCGTGACGGCCGGCCATCTTGTCGCCAACCTGAATCTTTCGCTTCATCGCGATATAGACCTTGACGAGCTTGATGACGCCGGGCGGAAGCTCATCCCCCCTTCTCAGACGGCCGACCTTTTCATCATACAAGGTCTGCAGAATTTCAATCTGCTCCTTGGCGCGTCGCTCCACGTCCTCGAGCTCCTTCTGCTCATCAGGATCGCTGAGGATGATATGGCGCACCATGTCATCAGGGAGGCGCTTCAAGATTTCGGCGGTGAGTTTGCCTTTTTTCTTCAGGATCACGTCCCCGGTTTCCGGGTCCATCAGGTCACGACCGACCACCTTGCCGAGCAACAGCTTACGAACCTTCTTAGTTTTTTCGTCTTCGATGATGCGCAACTCTTCCTGGTGATCGCGCTGCAACTTCATGTGATCTTCACTCTCGATACTCTTCGAGCGCTCGTCCTTGTCCAAGCCCTTTCTCGAGAAGATCTTCACGTCGACCACGATGCCTTCGACACCAGGCGGAACCGTGAGGGAGGTATCCTTCACGTCACCGGCTTTTTCCCCGAAAATAGCCCGCAGCAATTTCTCTTCAGGCGTCAGTTGCGTCTCGCCCTTGGGCGTGACCTTTCCCACGAGAATGTCGCCGGGCTTCACCTCGGCTCCGATCCTGATGATGCCGCTTTCATCCAAATCGCGAAGCGCTTCTTCTCCGACATTCGGAATATCGCGCGTAATGTCTTCCTTACCTAGCTTCGTATCGCGAGCTTCCACCTCGAATTCCTCGATATGGATCGAGGTGAACGCATCTTCGCGCACCAATTTTTCACTCAACAGAATCGCGTCTTCAAAGTTGTACCCACCCCAAGGCATAAATGCCACGAGCACGTTTTTCCCAAGCGCCAACTCCCCATGATCGATGGCGGGGCCGTCCGCCAACACCTGTCCACGCTTCACCGGCTCACCAACTCGAACCACCGGGGTCTGCGTGATACAGGTATTTTGGTTCGAACGTTGAAACTTAATCATCTCGTACACGTCCAGACCAGAATCGTTTCGCTTGCGGCCCTCTTTCGAATCAGCGCGGACGACGATACGAGTGGCATCGACACTTTCGACCACACCCTCACGCTTGGCTTGCACGACGTAACCGGAATCGCGAGCCACAACGGATTCCATGCCGGTTCCGACAAGCGGAGACTCCGCCTTGAGCAAGGGCACGGCCTGTCGCTGCATGTTGGATCCCATCAAGGCGCGGTTCGCGTCATCGTGCTCAAGAAAAGGCACCAAAGCCGTCGCCACACTGACCACCTGTTTCGGGGACACGTCCATATATTCGATTTTGTCTGGCGTTGCCGTGATGAAATCTCCGGCTGATCGCGCCGACACGGTCTCCGAAACAAGGCGACCGGAAGTATCTACCTTGGAGTTGGCCTGGGCGATAATGTACTTATCCCCTTCGATTGCCGAAAGATATTCCAGCTCATCACTCACCCGCCCCTTGACAACTTTCCGGTAGGGCGCTTCAATGAAGCCGAATTCATTGATGCGTGCATAGGTAGCCAGAGACGTGATCAGACCGATGTTAGGACCTTCCGGCGTTTCGATCGGACAAATGCGGCTGTAGTGGGAGGGATGCACGTCCCGCACTTCGAATCCCGCCCGCTCACGGGTCAAACCGCCGGGGCCCAGGGCGGACAACCGGCGCTTATGGGTGATTTCAGCCAGAGGATTCGTTTGATCCATGAACTGAGACAACTGACTACTGCTGAAAAACTCTTTTACTGCGGCAACAACAGGCTTGGCATTGATCAAGTCATGGGGCAGCACCGTTTCCATGTCGAGGAGATTCATCCTCTCCTTGATGCTGCGCTCCATGCGAACGAGGCCAAGGCGGAACTGGTTTTCCAGCAATTCGCCGACAGACCGCACACGACGATTACCCAGATGGTCGATGTCATCGATCTCCCCACGACCGATCTTCAAATTGACCAAATAGCGCACCACTTCAACGATGTCTTGCGCCGTCAAGGTGCGCTGCTCAAGGGCAAAATCGAGCCCCAACTTCTTATTAAGCTTCAGCCGGCCGACGGGCGACAGGTCGTAGCGCTTCGGGCTCAAGAAGAGGTTGTCAAACAAAGCACGGGCCGTATCCACCGAAGGCGTCTCGCCCGGACGAAGCCGACGATAGATTTCAACCATTGCCTCTTCTTTAGACCCGGTGCGTTCCATATCGAGCGTGTCAAGAATCACCAACGTCGCGTTGGTGGTATCCAGATACACCACCTTGAATTCCGCAATATCGCTGTCGAGAATCTTCTCCAGGATGTCTTCTGTGAGACGTTGATTCTTTTCAGCCAAAGACTGCTTTTTGCCGCTATCCACCAAATCCGTCAAGACCGCACGTCCAACCAACTCGGCTGGCGTGACGGGAATTTCTTTAATCCCTGCGGCTTTCAGCTTGGCGATCAACACCTTGGTCAGCTTGGCACCTTCGCGAACTAATGGATCCTTGCCGCCCTTCTCCATCACCTCCGTCGAGCATTTCAAACCGTGATGAATTTCCGGATCGAGCTTCCGATACAGCTTCCCATTAGAAACACGAATTTCCTCAACCGGATAATACATCCGCAATAAGTCGTCCGTGCTGTACCCGAAGGCTTTCAGGAGAATGGTCGCCGGCATTTTGCGCCGGCGATCGATGCGCACGTACAAAATGTCCCGGGCGTCGAATTCAAAATCGAGCCAGGATCCTCGATAGGGAATGATCCGAGCAGAGTACAAGACCTTACCGCTGGCATGCGTACGCCCCTTGTCATGCGTAAAGGACGCGCCCGGCGAGCGGTGCAACTGACTGACCACCACCCGCTCAGTCCCGTTGATGAGAAACGTTCCGCGCTCGGTCATCAGCGGCAGTTCGCCGACATAAACCTCTTGCTCCCGAACGTCCAACACCTTCTTTTTCGGCCCCTTATCTTCTTTGTCGAACACGATGAGCCGCACGCGCAACTTCAGGGGAACGGCAAACGTCATGCCCTGCTCGAGACATTCCCGTTCGTCATACTTCGGCGTACCCAGAGAATAGTTAGAGAACTCCAAGGCTGCCGTATTGTTGTAATCAGTGATGGGAAACACGCTCGCTAACGCCGCCTGCAACCCCTGATCCTTGCGACGATCCGGCTCGACCTCCATCTGGAGAAACTCTTCGTAGGACCGCTTCTGGATTTCGATGAGATCGGGAATATCGATGCTCGTACGAATCCGAGAAAAATCCTTACGTTCGACAAACTCCGAAAGAGTCGATTCCGACATTCGTTAGCCCTCCAAGCTCATAAGGAGATGAGCGCCCTGCGCCATCCCGACGGACAACTCACACCGCGAAAACCGAACGAGTTACTTAATTTCGACTTTGGCGCCGCTCTCCTCGAGCTTTTTCTTCATCGTGTCAGCCTCTTCCTTGGTCGCGCCGGTTTTGATGGGCTTCGGCGCACCTTCGACCAAGTCCTTTGCTTCCTTGAGACCGAGGCTGGTGAGCTCGCGCACCACCTTGATGACCTGGATCTTCTTATCCGCCGGCGCACTGGCCAAAATGACATCAAAGGAAGTCTTCTCTTCAGCCGGGGCGGCTGCCGCACCGCCACCGCCCACCGCTGCCACTGCCACCGGCGCCGCCGCCGTCACGCCGAAGCGCGTCTCCAGCCCCTTCACCAACTCCGCCAACTCCAACACGCTCATGCCCTCGATCGCCTTGATCAATTCATCTTGTGACAATTTGGTTCCTGCTGCTGCTGACATGTCGCCCTCCCCTTTCTTTTTATCCTGAATGGCTGCAATAACTCGCACAAACTTGCTCAGTACTCCACTCAACGCATAGACCACACCACGTATCGGGCCCTGCATGGCCGACAACAACATGGCGATCAACACTTCCTTCTTCGGCAATTGCGCAATTGCCGCAAGGTCGGCGGCCTGCACCACCTTACCCTCCAACACCCCAACCGTGACTTTCATTTTTTCGGAGCGTTTTTCGGCCTGGATAAAGTCTCGCAGGATCTTCGCCGGAAGAACCGGATCGTCATACCCGATTACGAGCCCGGTGGGGCCCTTAAAATGCTCTTTCGCGTCAGCCAGCGTCGTCCCAGCCGAGGCTCGAACAGCCAGAGTATTTTTGACGACACAGTATTCCGCCTTGGCACCGCGCAGCTGCCTACGAAGCTCGGTCATCTGATTGACGGGCATACCGGCACATTCCGTCAGAATAGCCAAGCGTGCGCGACCGAACTTTTCCGTCAACTCCGCGATCGCTGTTGCCTTGTCTTCTTTCTTCATGCCATTCCCCTTACTGAGAACCTGTCCGTTCTCACCCCCACAACTTCGAGAGCGCCACTGGATCCAGCTTCACACCGGGCCCCATCGTGCTCGACATCGTCACGCTCTTGAGATACCGCCCCTTGCACGACGACGGCTTCGCCTTAACCACCGACTCCAACACCGCTTGGGCGTTATCACACAACTTCTGCACATCAAACGACACTTTGCCGACCGGGACCTGCACGATTCCTGCTTTCTCCACCTTAAACTCGACACGTCCCTTGCGAATTTCGTTCACAGCCTTTCCAACCTCAAACGTCACCGTCCCTGTCTTCGGATTTGGCATCAGCCCACGCGGACCAAGCACCTTACCGAGCTTACCGACCGAGGCCATCAGATCAGGAGTGGAAATCGCACAATCAAACTCCATCCACCCACCTTTAATTTTCTCCATCAGATCGTCGGCGCCCACAAAATCTGCCCCGGCCTGCTTGGCCTCCTGCTCTTTTTCGCCTTTAGCAAACACCAGCACGCGAAGCTGCTTACCAGTGCCGTGCGGGAGCGCGGTCGTCCCACGCACCATTTGATCTGAACGCTTCGGATCAACGCCAAGCCGAATCGCCAAATCAACGGATTCGTCATACTTTGCAAAGGCAGCTTGCTTTACAGCCTCAACGGCTTCCTTCAATTCGTAAAACCTGGGCTCGATCTTTTCCTGAGCCGCGGCCAGTTTCTTTCCCATACTGCTACTCCTTCACCTCCGCCGGAGGTTCACTCTGCAAACACTTACTGGACGGCAATACCCATGCTGCGCGCCGTTCCCTGAATGATCTTAATGGCACCCTCAAGGTCAGCCGCGTTCAGATCGGACAACTTTTTCTGCGCGATTTCTCGCACCTGCGCCTGAGTTACCTTGCCGACCTTATCCTTGTGCGGGATGCCCGAACCCTTGATGACACCAGCAGCTTTTTTCAGCAGATCCGACGCCGGCGGCGTCTTCATGATAAAAGTGAAGCTCCGGTCTTTATAGACCGTAATAATCACCGGAATAATGCTATCCCCGTCTTTTTGGGTTTTTGCATTGAACTGCTTGCAGAACTCCATAATATTGACGCCGTGCTGCCCCAGCGACGGACCGACAGGCGGAGCCGGATTCGCCTTGCCGGCCGGAATCTGCAATTTAATCTGTGCTGATACTTCCTTGGCCATGAGTTACTCCCTGAGAACTGCGGACTGCATGCAAGGACCGAGAACGGCTCTCAGTCCCAACCACCAATCCAGTGACCTCAAATGCGTTCGACCTGCAAAAACCCGAGTTCGACCGGAGTGGACCGGCCAAAAATACTGACAAACACCTTCACACGACTGTGGTCGGCATCCACATCATCCACGGCACCATTGAAGCCCAGGAACGGCCCATCGACGATACGAACGTTATCGCCCTTGATGAACCGGACCTGCTCGCGCGGGCCGGCCGCTCCGGCATCCACCTGCTTGAGCAAGGAGTCCACTTCCTCAGAAGAAAGAGGCGTCGGCTGAGCCCCACCCCCGACAAATCCCGTCACCTTCGGCGTTTCCTTGATCATCTGCAAGGTCTCGTCGGCCAAGGGCGACTCCAATTCCACCAACACATACCCGGGGAAAAATTTTCGCCGGGATGTCCGCCGCTTCCCATCCTTAATTTCGATGACATCTTCCGTGGGAACCAACACCTGCCCCAACCGCTCGGCAAGCCCCATTTGATTAGCGCGCTCAAGGAGACTGGTTTTTACACGCCCCTCAAACCCCGCATAGGTGTGGATGACGTACCAATTCTTATTGCTCATCATCTCCTCTCAGCTGAACATCCAGCATCGTATCGTCCGGCAATGCCGGACCTGTCCAGCCGCACCACGCAACTAAATGACCTTGCGCATCAGCCAGCCCAGCACGGAATCCATCATCGATAAATACAGGGACATGAGGATACAAAAGACAATCACGACCGTCGTGGCACCGATCGTTTCCGCCTTCGACGGAAAAGAAACTTTCTTCAGTTCACCGCGGACGCCATCGATGAATTCTCGAACAGAGGTGATCAATCGCTGAAACACGGTTACAACCCTCTCTTAAAACTGCTCGCGTGAGCTCCTCACCCCACCGCCGCCCCACTCCACACATCACCAGGTCTCGCTTGGCAGGGGCACTAGGATTTGAACCTAGACTCTCGGTTTTGGAGACCGATGTGCTGCCATTGACACCATGCCCCTCCACACGAAACCTGCACGTTGCCAGCAAGCAGACCACCGCCCATCCGGCACGAAACGCTTATTTCACTTCTTTGTGGGCGATGTGCTTCCGGCAAAATTTACAGAACTTGTTCCGTTCCAGGCGGTCCGGATCGTTCTTCTTGTTCTTGCGGGTCGTATAATTCCGCTGCTTGCAGACCGTACAGGCCAAATCGATAATTTCTCGCATGTCGTACCCCGTGAGGCGAGGAGCGTGAAGCGGGAGAAAAAGTCATCCCCACACTCAAACCACCTGACGCCTAACGCCTCCCTCTACTACGCTAGAATTTCCGTGACCACACCGGAGCCGACAGTCTTGCCCCCTTCGCGCACCGCGAAGCGCAAGCCCTGGTCCATCGCGATCGGGCTGATCAACTCACCCGTCACCGTCACATTATCGCCCGGCATCACCATCTCCACGCCCGCCGCGAGCGTCACCACGCCCGTCACGTCCGTCGTCCGGAAGTAGAACTGCGGCCGGTACCCGTTGAAGAACGGCGTATGCCGCCCGCCCTCCTCCTTCGTCAACACATAAATCTCGGCCTTGAACTTCGTGTGCGGCGTGATGCTCTTCGGCTTGGCCAACACCATCCCGCGCTCCACATCCTCTTTCTTCGTGCCCCGCAACAACACCCCGATATTGTCGCCCGCCTGGCCCTCATCCAGCACCTTACGGAACATTTCGACACCGGTCACGATCGTCGTCTGCGTCGGCCGCAACCCGACGATTTCGATTTCATCCCCAACCTTCACGATGCCCTTCTCACAGCGCCCCGTCACGACCGTCCCGCGCCCACTGATCGTAAACACGTCTTCAATCGGCATCAGGAACGGCTTATCGATGGCGCGCGTCGGCGTCGGAATGTAGGTATCCACCGCTTCCAACAACTTCAAAATCGACGGCACGCCCAGCGGCCCCTGATCCCCCTCCACCGCCTTCAACGCCGACCCTTGCACGATCGGAATCTTGTCGCCCGGGAAGTCATACTTGGTCAACAATTCACGCACTTCCAACTCGACCAACTCGAGCAATTCCTTGTCATCGACCTTATCCGCCTTGTTCAAAAACACCACGATGTAGGGGACGCCCACTTGGCGCGCCAACAAAATGTGCTCCCGGGTCTGCGGCATCGGGCCGTCGGCGGCACTGACGACCAAAATCGCGCCATCCATCTGCGCGGCGCCGGTGATCATGTTCTTCACATAGTCGGCGTGCCCCGGGCAGTCCACATGCGCGTAGTGTCGGTTGTCCGTCTCGTATTCAACGTGACTGATCGCGATCGTCATGATCTTACTGGCATCACGGCGCCCCTGGCTCTCGCTCGCCTTGGCCACTTCGTCGTAGCTCACAAACTTCGCCATGCCGCGATCCGAGCAGATCTTCGTCAACGCACTCGTCAGCGTCGTCTTGCCATGGTCCACGTGCCCGATCGTCCCGATGTTCACGTGCGGCTTGCGTCGCTCAAATTTCGCCTTCGCCATGATTCACTCCTTTTCTCAGAACACTGTTTTCCAGAATCCGACTCGCATACCGATGCCCCGGCGCGCAAACAGAGACTCCCCCTGATACGCACGGCCCTGGAGCCCACGACGCGGATCGAACGCGTGACCTCGTCCTTACCAAGGACGTGCTCTACCAACTGAGCTACGTGGGCCTCACTTCGTTACAGCCGTGAATCGCTCGCACACACCCTGCCCGCACCTCTGGTCAAGCACGCTGGAGTTGGAGCGGGCGATGGGATTTGAACCCACGACAGCCAGCTTGGAAGGCTGGAACTCTACCACTGAGCTACGCCCGCCCCCGGCAAACCCACCAATGCCTCGATGATCTCCCGGCACGAGCCATCCACCAGGGATTCGACACGGCGGCACACCATCTTCAACAACATATTCCCGCAATCGAACGCACCGTCCAGCACGCGCGACCCAGATGACACCGACTCAGTTTGGTGGGCAGGCAAGGGTTCGAACCTTGGAAGCCATAAGGCAGCAGATTTACAGTCTGCCCCCTTTGTCCACTTGGGTACCTGCCCGCTAGATATGCATTCCCAAACTTGAGCGATCCATCTTCGATTCAGAAAAAACTGGAACCAGAGCCGTTTCATTCCGCGCTCGGAGAATGAAAGTAAGCCCCACCACGCACAGGTCCCCGCCAAAATGGCATGGCTGGGGCGCTGCTAAAATGAGGATTGACCTGGCTTTGAAAGCAGCCGATTTTATTTGCGACGCGTTCCAATGTCAAGGGGGTATGCTCTATGCAGGAACAATTCTAATGAGCCGTCCGCTCGGGACAGATGCGAGGCACGCTCTGAAACGATCGGTGGTGCCTCAACACCCGCTCAGCTTGGCGGATCATGTCTGGAGAACTGCCCAGTACGTCCCTCATCAGCATCAATAGTTCGGGAGCTGACAGGCGAAACTCAGGAGCCAAAAAACGTTTGCGAGCCATCAACTTCTCCTGCGGATCCTCCGGCTCATAATAACCAGTCAGCGCAGCATCCTGTTCCGCCTGATCAAGTCGAGCGATCCAGGCAGACACCTGAGCGGTCCGCCCAGTTCCCCGATATTCGCGCGCCCACTTTGCCTCAACCTCAAGCGTCGTCCACACGGCCCAACCGATGAACAACGCCCAAGTCTCGTTGAGGGCTTCCCACGATTCCGCTTCGCTCAGAAATCGCTCTTCTTTCAGGCCCTTCTTTTGAATTACAGGTGTAATAAGGACCTGCTGGTAACGACAGCCCTGCTGCTCTCGAGCGAAGGTCATGAACGAAGCCTGCGCTTCCGACGGTGCAGACTCATGCTCAAGAAAATCTACATAGGCATGAAACAATTCGTGATAGAGGGTCTCCAGTTGCTTGTGCGTCATTTGACCCAGGGGACGAAGGGTTCGGCCTGCGCCATTCAGCGAGAGGGAACGATCCAACACCATCCGATGCTCTGCTGGATGGTACTCTGCCGCAAAGGCGTGCAGATCCTCAAATTCGAACACGACGAACTGCGCCGGGATCCGCTCCAAAAATCTGGTCGGCAGACGGAGCGTGCTCGCCTCCGCCACCAATGCACGCCAGAGTCGCGAGGCATCAGGAGCAGAGCCCACCGCATCAGCTGTGGCCTGACTCGCCAGCAAGAAACTGCACGTCGTCCCCACCGCTGTTGCAACAAGCACCTTGCGCACCCAGCCTGTATATAACCGCACTGTTTCTCTCATGATTCGGAAGGCAGAGTGAGTGGCAAACACGTGCCGAGCACAGCAGGGCACGCATCACCTAGCTATATTGGTCGTGGCCGCGCCCCCAGTCTTGCCCATGCCCCTCTTCAACCAGGGCCAACGTTTCAAACACACGCGGCGAGACACGATCGAGAAACCGCGACGGCTTGGAGAGCACCATACCGGAACTCTTGTCGTAGACATTGATCGGGCAGGTCAGGAATAGGTGGCGCTTCGCCCGCGTCACGGCCACATACATCAGGCGCCGCTCCTCTTCCAATTCCTCATCACTATTGAAGGAAAATACGGAAGGGAACTTGCCATCTACCACCCACAACAAGAACACGCATTGCCATTCCAATCCTTTCGCGGAATGGATCGTCGAGAGCACGACCTGCTCATCATCCCGCCCCACTGGCGCGACTTCGCTTGCACTGCCGTCCGGTGGCGCCAACGCTAAATCAGCCAGGAATTCCGTCAGCCCCGGGTAACTCTCGGCGATGCTATGCAGATGATCCAGATCGCGAATCCGTTTGGGATAGTCATCATGATGATCTTTCAGGATAGGCAGATAGTATTCATAGACCCGGTTGACCTGCTCCGTCGGGCTAAGGTCGTTACTGACGGCAAGATTCTCGAGCACATCGGCCAGCGCGCTCAGCCATTTTCCCGAACGTCCGCCGGAGCTGCGCAACACCTGATATGGACTGGTCATCCGCACCATGGCTGACACGAGATCCTGCGCCGTCTTTGGCCCAACCCCCTCGACGAGCATGAGCACCCGATGCCAACTCACCGCATCCTGGGGATTCACCACCACGCGCAGATGCGCCAGGAGATCTTTGACGTGGGCTGCCTCAATAAACTTGATTCCGCCACGCTTCACAAACGGCAGCCCGCAACGCGACAATTCGATTTCCAAATCAAACGAGTGGAAACTGGAACGGACCAGAATGGCGATCTCGTTCAGCGGAATACCCTCTTCGCGCAGTTCCAGAATCTTCTGCGAGACGAACCGCGATTGCGCGTGTTCGCCGGCCGCTTCGACGAGTGCCGGCAACGGTCCGTCCAACTTGCGAGTGAACAAATGCTTCGCATATTTCTCAGGGGCCTCCTGAATGATTTCATTGGCCAAACTGAGAATCGGCTGGGTGCTGCGGTAATTTTCCTCCAGCTTGTAGATCGTCGCACCCGGAAACCAGGAGGGAAATTCCATGATATTCCTGAAGGTCGCGCCGCGAAACGCATAAATCGACTGCGAATCATCTCCCACGACCATGACATTGTCATGGGTGGTCGCTAACTTCCGGATGAGTTCCGCCTGCAGGCGATTCGTATCCTGATACTCGTCTACCAAGATGTACCGGAACTGCTGCGAAATGGTCAGTCGCGTCTGTTCATCCTTCGCCAATACCTGGCCCAATAAAACCAGGAGATCGTCATAATCAAGCAATTGACGTTGCCGCTTGGCAAGTTGATACGCACGCTGCAGTGTACCCAACGCCTCCAGATGATCCGCAAAATGGGAAAACTCGTCCAGCACAATCTCTTCCAGGCCGCGCAACGTATTTTCACACTTGCTGTAAATTTCCGCGATGGTCCCCTTGCGGGGAAACCGTTTATCTTTCTCGTTGAGGCCAAGCTGCACGCGCAACAGCGCGATCAAATCTTCGGCATCGCCTCGATCCATGATGGTAAAGCCCGGCTCGATCCCCAGCACTCTCCCGTAACGCCGTAGCAACATATTGGCAACCGAGTGAAATGTGCCACCGCACACTCGCTGGCTGCGCGAGCCAATCAACGCACCGACGCGCGCCAGCATTTCCTCTGCGGACTTGCGCGTAAAGGTCAGGAGCAGTATGTGGGAAGGGTCCACACCCGAATCGATCAGGTAGGCGACTCGGTGCACGAGCGTCCGCGTCTTCCCGCTACCGGCCCCAGCGATCACCAGGGCAGGGCCGTCTCCCGCCGTCACGGCCGCGTACTGTTGCGCATTGAGCTCCTTGGCATAATCCACGGAGAGCGTTCGACCCTGGTCCTGATCGGGAGTTCGCTTGAGAATATACGGTTTGATGATTCGGTCCATGTTGGCGTCCGACTGGGCGGTGAGGCGCAAGACGGGAGCGGTCGGGCTGTATAACATACCATCGGTTGCCTTGCAACGACAGGGGCCCTGGTGGTTCACTCATGATCGACTGTCGGTGAGGAATACATTGGACCTGTATGGTGACTCGTATATAATGCCGGCCAAGTAAAGGACCGACGACTATGCAGAATAGACCGCATCCCTTCGCCGAACAGATGCAGACCGTGGCCGAACTCATGCTCGCCGTCTCAGGAGAGTCCGTCTCCGTGATCAAACGGTCGGCACCGAAGCAGGCGTTGAAACTGAAGAGCCAGGATGAATGGGGAATTTACCTTGAGTTTTTGCGGGCCATGTTCAATCTTACGGATCGGGTCTCGGCGCTCCACATTCCCCTGAGGGAACAACCACAGTTTATGGACGAACTGACCGATACCGTGATCGATCGGCTCAAGAAGGCATTGGAGCCGGCATTCGGCGCCGGCAACGATCAGATGGAAATCGTCATGACCATCGGGGCAGCGGTGTCTGAAAGCCGCCAGACGTATGAACGCTACCGCTTTTTAGTCACGGAAGACAGTAAAGCCAAGAACGACATGTACCAAGATTTCAGCGACCGCATCGCGCGTGCCGTAGGTGCGCCTGGAAATCCGAAGGTCACAGCGGCTGCTACACTCTGCATTGCTGCCGTGATTCCTGCCCTCACGGGCATCTTCGAAGGACAGGCTCCACCTGTTGCAGCCGATGCCACGTCCGGGGCAACAGCCGGCGGCGCAAGCGTTCCCCCCAGGGGCGCCACCGGCGCCGACATTAAACTCGTCAGCGTCATGTCCAGCATCAAAGGTGAGGAAGTCGAAACGCGCTGGGGTCTCCATCCGCGCTTTCGACAAGATCTCACCCAGGACGAGGCGAAACAACTGACGGCGACGATGAATCGAGTGGCCAAGATTCTCGGAGAGCGCTACGCTGCCGTCGCCTTTTCTGACCAGTGGGCATCCTGGCACAAAGCCGGGCATGCCTGACGAAGCGTTCGAGAAGCAAACCCTGTCGGTTCCTTCCTCACCCATCGATCATCATTCCATGGAGGCCTCGTGCAAGCACCCGATCATATTCAGTCCCCTGAAGATTCGGTTCCTCAAACCCTCCACCGGCTGGGCGAACTGGCGCGGAATCTGTGGTGGAGCTGGAATCAGCCGGCACGGCAACTGTTTGAGTCGATCGATCCGACTCTGTGGTTTCTTACCCACCACAATCCGGTCCAGCTACTGACCGGCGTCAAGCCGGAACGCTTCGCCGCGTTGGCAAACGATCCCACCTTTGTACGGCAATATTCCGCCGTGTTGCGCAGCTTCGATCAGTATATGAGCGATAGAAGCACCTGGGCCGCCACGGAGTTTCCGGCGCTCCAGAACGCTCCGATCGCCTACTTCTCTGCAGAATTCGGCCTTCATATCTCGATCCCGATCTATAGCGGTGGCCTTGGCATCCTGGCCGGAGACCATTGCAAGGAAGCCAGCGACCTGGGCATTCCACTCGTCGGCATCGGCTTTATGTATCCGCAAGGGTACTTTAAACAACGCATTAATCCGGAGGGATGGCAGGAAGCCACCTATGTGCCGTTCAATCGACACGATTCACCGATTCACCAGGCCCTGACGCCGACCGGCGTCCCCTGTTCGATCAAGGTCGAGATCGGACACCGTCAGGTGACAGTACTCGTGTGGCAAGTTCGCACCGGCCGCATGTCCCTGTATTTGATCGACACGGATGTCGCCGACAACACGCCGGAGGATCGCGCCCTCTCTGCACGATTGTACGGTGGAGATCAGGAGATTCGGCTCTGCCAGGAGTTTCTCCTAGGCATCGGCGGTGTGCGAATCCTCCGCGCACTCGGCATCAATCCGGCCGTGTGGCATTGCAATGAAGGGCATTCCGCCTTCCTGACGCTGGAGCGAATCCGCGAGTTCGTCACCACCGGTCAGGGCCATGCTGAAGCCAGCGATCTCGTCAGGCAGAGCACCGTCTTCACCACTCACACTCCGGTCCCGGCCGGCCATGACATCTTCCCGTTCCACCTGATGGATCGATACTTCCACAACTATTGGGGACAACTCGGCCTTTCGCGCGAAGAGTTCCTCCGTCTCGGTGAAACTCCCGAGAGTGCCGGACACGGATTTAACATGACGGCGCTGGCCATGCGACTTTCCGCCCATGTTAACGGAGTCAGCCGCGAGCATGGACGCGTCTCCCGGCAAATGTGGCAACACTTGTGGCCCGGCCTGGCACAGGATCTGGTGCCCATCCGAAGCCTCACCAACGGCATTCATGCCCCCACCTGGATCTCGCCGGAAGCCAATTCGTTGTATGCCAAATATCTCAGCCCTGATTGGGCGGAGCGGGTCGATGATCCAACCATCTGGCAGCGGGTCGCGGATCTGCCGGACGATGCGCTCTGGGCCGTTCGCCAAACCACAAGACGTAAACTCATGCGATTTATTCGTGAGCGCGCCAGGGACGGCTGGATTCGTGGCCACCTCCAGCCGATGCAGGCGCTTGCAAGAGGGACGCTCTTGGATCCGGAAGCCCTGACCATCGGGTTTGCCAGGCGATTCGCCACCTACAAACGGGCAACGCTCTTGTTCCGCGATCTCGAACGGCTCAAACAGCTGCTCCACAACCGGTGGCGGCCCGTTCAGATCATCTTTGCCGGCAAGGCCCATCCCGCCGATGAACCAGGACGGTATTTCATTCATGAGGTGCTGAATTTTTGTAACGATCACAAACTGGGCGGCCATATCGCCTTCCTGGAAGACTATGACATGCACATGGCCAAATACTTGGTTCAAGGGGTCGATGTGTGGCTCAATACTCCCCGCGCGCCGCTGGAGGCAAGCGGCACCAGCGGGCAAAAGGCGGCCCTGAATGGAGTCATTAACCTCAGCGTGCTCGACGGGTGGTGGCAGGAAGGGTATAACGGCGCGAACGGCTGGGGCATCCAACCACTACCTGAAGGAACCGACACCCAGGTACAGGATGCGCACGATGCCGAGCAGCTCTTTCGTCTGCTGGAACAAGAAGTTGTTCCGTTGTTCTATCAACGCGATCTTGATGGCATACCACGCGGCTGGCTCCACATTGTCAAAGAAAGCATCAAGACCGTGGCTCCCCGCTTTTGCACCAAACGCATGGTCAAAGAATACATGAAGCAGCTGTATGCACCGGCCACTGCGCGCACTCCGAGCAAGTGGTAGCATGATCGTCTGGATGCCACTCTTCGCAAAAGGGAGATTGCTGTCCGGTCGGAGGCTTTCGATGGGACTTCTACTGCTCGCCTTCAGCGGCATACTGCCGGTGACAGCCGCACCGCCGGCGAAATCCCCTCTCACCGCGGCAGAGCGGGAGGCCATGACGCTATACCAAGCCGCGGAATACAATCGCGTCATTGATCTGCTTCAGCAGGTTACCGCCGACCGTGAGCCTAGTCGCGAGGTCATCAGGTATGGGCTCCTGAGTCAGCTCAAGCTGGGAAAGCCAGAGGAGGCCTGGAAGCTCTATCCTAAACTTGTCGCAACCAATCACCCTGACGACACAGCGTTGCTGCGTGACATCGCGCGAGGCTTCATTCTTTCCCGCGTCCGAGATCCGCAGGAGCATATTCGGATTGCCGCCTACACGGCGTTGGCGGAAATGGGAGAGGGCGAGACGTTGCCGCTTCTGGAGGATGGTCTTCTGGATTCGTCGGCGCTCGTCCGTGCGAGGGCGGCGGAAGCCATCGGACGTGCTGGTCTGGCGGGACACTCGGCTGCACTCAAGCGAGCACTTCGGGATGAAGCTCCCGGCGTGCGCATAGCGGCAATCAATGCGCTCAGTGACGCCAAGGTCGCCGGTATAACTGATCAGTTGACGGAAATCGCCCGTATCGACGAAGGCCCTGAATCGATCTTTGCCTTCGCCGGCCTATACAAGTTGGGACGAACCGACATGTTAGCCGACATTTCGAGTGCCGCGACGTTGCCGGATCCAGAGGTACGTATGGCGGCATTGGGAGTCCTTGGACGATTGCGTCGTCCATCCAGCCTTTCGGTTCTCAGTCAGGCCGTGTACGATCCTCACCCGGCCGTCCGAGCATTTGCGGCGGGCTCCCTTGGGGAGTTTGGTAGTGTTGAAGGCATTGCGCCGCTGACCCATGCTCTGGGGGATGAAAACCCGCGAGTCCGTGCTGTCGCCTTGTCCAGCCTTGGGCGCTTGGGCGTCGCTGAGACCAGAAGTGTCATTCAACCACTCCTGCGAGATGCGGACGAACATGTCCGGATCAGTGCGGTTGAAGCGCTGCTTCGGTTGGGTGATCCCAGTGCCGTATTGAATGCGGCGGATCTCGCACGGCATCCCGACCCATCTGTGCGTGGCGATGTCGCGCACGCTCTCGGGATCGCAACGGCCCCCAACGCCCTCACAATCCTGGAAGCCCTCCTCCGGGATCAACAACCACTCCCGCGCCTCATGGCGGCCAGAGCCCTGGGGAAATCACCCCTCAAATCGCTGGTTCCCACCATCAAGATCGGCCTCCAAGATTCGGATGCAGCCGTTCGAATCACTTCCGCCGGAAGTCTGATCCTCGTCCTGTCACGCAAAGAGAACGCGAGTCGCCAGGAGAACCTGAGAGGTTCGCGTCGGTCGCTACCTGACTGATGCCAGCTTCGTCAGAGGCCGTGACGGCGGGAATGGGACGGGTCGAAACCGGAAGCCGCCAACCCAATGAGGACAAGGGCGCCCACTCTATAGGCACATGGGAGTGAGAGTAGAAAGAGACCCCATGCAGAGGTGCCGATAAAGGGTAGCCCGACTACCGGCTTTTGGAGGAATGCCGAGGAAGTTAACTCCAGGCCAACTCGACGAACACCGATTCACACCGCTGCCGGTTGCTTCTTCCACTTCGCAAGGATGCGTTCGACCCGCATCTTTACAACCATATCGCTGTCCTTCAACAAAGGCTTAATCGCTTCGCGACCACGTTCATCCCCAATAGCTTCAAGGGCTGCGGCCGCCGTAAGACGGGTGAACCAGTCTTTATTCTGCAACATCTCGATCAGAGGATCGATGGCTTCTGGCGACTTGATTCTGCCTAGTGCAATCACCGCCTGCTTCCGGACTAATTCTTCTTTATCCTTCAAGGCTTTGATCAACCCAGGCAAGGCTGGCTCACCGAGGTTAACTAAGGCATCCGTCGCATCCTCCATGAACTCATCGTTCCGGAGTTGCTGCATCAGTGGTTCCAGGACTCGCTCATCGCGGATTTTTCCCAGAGCCATGATGGCGGACTTTCGCACATCCCAGTCACGAAGAAGCTTGAGCAGCACGTCAACGGCTGGAGATCCGATCTGCCCTATCCCCTCGATCGCGACTTCCCGCACTTGCCAATCACCGTCACGAAGAGCTGCAGCGAGGGGTTCCACGCAACGCTCATCCGCCATTTCCCCTAGCGTAATTGCAGCTTCTCGTCTGACCACCCAGTCAGGATCTTTGAGAAGGTCGATCTGAATATCGATTTCGTCTTTGACCGTCTCTTCTTCGAGCACCACCTCCTGCGTAGGATCAGTGAGTTCCTGCCCACCCGCTTCCGGGTCCAGGGACGCAGCAAGTTCGTCTGACACTTGATCCGTCAACGCCTCATCTGCAACTTGCCCGACAGGGGAAACAGCCTGGGACTGTTGTTCGCTTTCACCAGCATGTTCCATGTTCATTCTTCCTTAGCTCCGCAGGAGCGCGCATGAGCTTAAAAAGTGCAACCCGCAAGCAGGCTACGATTTCGCTTCAGCCTTGGTTCCAGCCGCATGCTTCTTTCTTAATGACAATGCCCGGCGTTTGCGCTGTACACGCTTGAGCCGCTTCCGCAGAGAGCGCAAAGCAGAATCATTTGAAGAGCCACCTGCATCATTTGTACGTGCAGCAAGTTTCTTTTTGAGTCGGATTTCGTCTGATTCACCGGTCGGTTTCTTTGCCATTCAACTCCAACCTCCAACAATTAAAGTCGACACCAAGCCAGGAGCAACTATCCTTCAATAGCTACTTCAGAATGGGCAGTCTAATCAAGTGCGGGAGGATGTGTCAACAGAGGGAACGCCGCTACGACGTTTACTAAGAAAGGATCAGAACCGGAACCCTATTATGTGCGGCATGGTCGGCCGCCAGCATGGTACCAATTCTTCTCTCCCTCCGAACATACAGGGCCTCCTGCGGCAAGATCCTGTGAGACAGGGCAGGCGCTTCGAGGCCAAAGTCCCGGCGGATTGGTCGCCTGGACACTCGCGTATCGACATCCAACAACAGTCCCGCGACAGCAGGAATTCTCGAGGGGGGAATCGGTGCCACCGCGCGATGATCACCAATGACTTCTATTTGCACAATTGATGTCCCGACTTCGACCATATCCAATTCCACAGCTGCCGCGTGTGAGAGGTCCAACATTCTGCCTGGGATATAGGGGCCTCGATCATTGATTCTGACCTGAACCGCCTTTCCATTGGTCAAATTCACAACACGCACCAGGCTCCCGAGTGGAAGCTTCCGGTGGGCAGCCGTGTAAGCAGTCATATCGAAGACTTCACCATTGGCTGCAAGCTTTCCATGGAAATCTTTTCCATACCACGAGGCCACGCCTCGATCTTTAATCCCAAGATCTAGGGAAAGTTCGCCTTTCGGCAGAGAGGAGCAGGCACTGAGGAGAGCGAGAGCTAGGAGGGGAATCGCAGCATATCCGGTCTTGCGAGAAAATACGGTCCGGAAATTCCTATCCATAGAAGCACCTCATGTGTAAGCCTGATCATCACCGTCTGCACGAACACTCTTCAGGAAGGTGATTGTAGGCTACGAAACATTCCCCATCGCGACAATACCGTCTGGGTAGGAAGCGCCCCCTACAAACGGACAGAGCACCTGCCTCCCCAGGGCTTCGAGCCAGACGACACAGGTCGATCGATCGGACAGGACCGGCGTGCACACTCACGAATGGGATGGTGATATCAATCTCTTAGCCATCGCAGGACCACAACTAAATTCCCAGACGAACAGTTTCCGGCTGCCACAGCATTAGAGGCCAGCCGTGGCAACCATAGCAGCCGGATCAAACCGCTTCTGCCTAGCGGAAACGGATTGATCGATCCTCGAACCGGGTATTCAGCACGAAACGCTCAAAGTTCTTCTCCAGCACCTCAGAGAGGATGCCTTCACCATCCTGCGGGTCAAACCAGAACACATTGTCATGGTTGCCGGAATGCGCGTCGGTTCTGACGATGGAGCTTTCATCTTCACGATTCTTGGCCTGAATCACCAACTTCGTTCTAGCTTCGATATCGGTCAGCAAAAACCCTCGCTTTGCATCAACCGCTAACTCCAGAATCTTTCCAGAGAGCACAATGTCAGGCCCATTTTCTGCCGCCGGGACAACCTTGGAATATTGAGCCTGCCAACCTTTGCGCTTGAGATAGTCTACGAACGCCTGAGCGGTTTCCTCCCCCGCACTCCCGCTCGAGACATTAAAATCGGTTTCCCCTCCCCACATGGAGGTCCGGCTCCCAACCCTGGCACGATCAGCTCGCGCATCCTCGAACGGAATCACAGCAACCCGTGGCCCCGGCATCGGCTTCACCGTCTGCACGGAACCGGCGACCTCCTTGCCGCCCTTGGGAACGAGATTCATCGGGATGATGTCGCCTTTTCCTGAGCAACCCAACAGGAGCAGCAACCCGACGGCCACCGGCGCAGTGCCCCCCCGCACCACATGCTGTCGAATCATAAAATCTCTCAACCTCCTTATGAGTAACAAAATGAGTAACAAATCGTCGACAAATGCTTCGTCTTCACTGCACTAACGATGAAGGACAATCGATCGCACACTCAGCCCTTCACGCGTCTTGATATATTTCAACGTGACTTTGTCTCCAGCATGGATGTGATCGAGGCCGACCCGTTTCTTTCCCCGCGAAATGGTGGCACCCTGCTGGATGATCGCGCCGACCACAATGCCTTCGCTTGATCCGTGCTGCCCCTTCACCACAATAACGGGAGGAACCTCACCGAGATCGATAGTGTCGACGGTTCCCCGAATCTCGTGAACGGTGTTGTTCGCTGCATAAACGGAGGTAAGGAAGCTTCCGAGACCGGCGAGAGCCACACAAAGGGCAGCGCCAATCACAAGCACTCCAAGCAGACTCAGCCGCGGCTGAGTCACCTCACTCGTCATCCCTGAACGCCTAGCCCGGTGCATCAGACACCAACGCTTGCCAGATAAAGTCGCGGAACTGTAGCAGTTACGGATCACGCTGTAAAGATATGGCCCTGGGGTCCCCTTGTCGCCATGACGTGACACGACCGTTCCTCCATCTCTTGACTGCGCTCAGGACGGTCGGTAAGATCACCGTCGATTTGCCACACCACGTGCCGTATCAACAAGCAACAGGACTCACACCCATCCAGCCGTCAATCCCGACTGCATGATCGAAGTTTGCAACATCACGAAACGGTATGGTCACCTCACGGCAATCGACCGCGTGAGCTTTCGTGTCGACAAAGGAGAGGTGTTGGCCTTTCTCGGTCCGAACGGTGCGGGCAAAACAACCACGATGCGCATTCTCACGTCGTTCATCCCGGCGACGGAAGGCACCGCACACGTGGCGGGTTTCGACTGCGCCGAGCAACCGGACGAAGTGAAGAAGCGAATCGGCTATCTGCCTGAAACACCACCGGTGTATCAGGAGCTCACGGTCTCAGAATATTTGGCCTTTGTCGGCAAGCTGCGAGGATTCAGTGGTACGGAGCTTACGAAAGCCATGGATCGGGTGATGGAGCGGCTGGCCCTGGGCTCGGTTCAACACCGGCTCATCGCCAACCTGTCACGCGGCTATCGGCAGCGGGTCGGACTGGCACAAGCGCTGATTCACGATCCCCCCGTGCTGATCCTCGACGAACCCACAGTCGGTCTCGACCCCAAGCAGATCATTGAAATTCGTGAATTAATTAAAAGCCTGGCTGGCTCACACTCAGTCATTCTGAGCACCCACATTCTTCCGGAAGCCACCGCCGTCTGTCAGCGCGTCGTGATCATCAATGGCGGGCGGATCGTCGCAGAGGATACGCCAGACCAGCTGTCTGCCCGGCTACGGAAGTCGGAAAAGATCAGCGTCACGCTAAAAGCTCCGCCGGTCAATGCGGCGGAGCGATTTCGTGAGGTCCCAGGAGTAGAACATGTGCTGACCACAGCCGATCCACACACGGTCCTGATCGAATGCGCACTGGGCAGAGATATCCGAGAGGACGTGGCGCGCTTCGCCGTCGGGCACAACTGGGGGCTGTTGGAAATGAAACCCGTCTCAATGACACTGGAAGATGTCTTCCTGAAACTGACCCAGCAGGAAGACGAACTGCCGAAGTCGAACGACACCACCGTGGGCGAGCGACACTAACCGATGCCACCCGTCCAAGCGATCATCAGAAAAGAATTGCGCTCCTATTTTGTTTCGCCGATCGTCTACGTGGTGGGCGGAGTGTTCCTCCTGACCTTCGGTTTCCTCGCCTACCTCTATATTGTGTTTACCGGAGCCCAAGCCATCCAGTTGACGCAAATGCAGGGCGGCCCGGCACAGATCAATCTCAACGATCTGGTTTTTCGCAACCTGTTTGCCAGCACGCGGTTCGTCCTCCTCTTGATCCTCCCCATCCTCACCATGCGACTGCTGGCCGAAGAGCGCAAGCTTCGGACCTTTGAATTCCTGATGACCGCCCCGATACGGGTCAGCGAAATAATCGTGGGGAAGTTTATCAGCGTCTATCTCATCTTCGTCGGGATGCTGCTGCTCACTACCCTGGTTCCGCTCACCCTGGCCCTCTTCAGCGATTTCACTTGGTATCCTGTGTTCACGGGTTATCTTGGGCTCACGCTGCTCGGTGGATTGTTTTTGGCCGTCGGCCTCTTTGCCTCCTCCATCACCGAAAATCAGATTGTGGCGGCCTTTACCAGCTTCGGACTTCTGCTCATGTCCTGGTTGCTGGCCGGACTCGGCTCCCTGCTGGGAGACACCCCGGCCGGGCAGGTGGTCTCCTACCTCTCCTTCATGGAACACTATGACCACCTGGTGCGCGGCCTGGTTGATACGAAAGACCTGGTGTACTACGTCAGCGGAACCGTGCTGATGCTGTTTCTCGCGCACCGCATTGTGGATTCATCGCGATGGAAATGACGCGTCACCCCCTTCCAATCGGTGCCATCGGAGCCGGTCTGGCCCTCGCCGGGGTCGTTGCCTACTCATTGGTGCCTGATAGGCTCTGGCTCGTCACGCTCCTGGAAGGATCGGCCCTCGCCTGTTTTATCTGGGCACTTGTGACGCATTTTGATCAGGTGAAACGCTTCTCCTCCCAACGGTCCACACGCATGGGCGCCAACAGCGCGCTGATGATCGCCCTCTTCGTGGCGATCTTGGCCATCGTGAACTTTTTGGCCGCCCGGCATTCGATCCGTTGGGACTTCTCAGAGAACCAAAACTACACGCTCGCGCCGGAAACCTACCGCGTCCTGCGCAATCTCCCGCGGGAAATCAGTATCACCGTGTTTACCAGGGAAAAAGACCCCGGATACCAGGCCTATAAGGAGCGTTTGGACAGCTATCGTCAGGCCAGCCCCAAGTTGACTGTTCAATTCATCGACCCCGAACGTCAACCGAAGGTTGCGCAGAATTACGGCGTCACCCGCACCGATGTGGCCATATTCGAAAGTGGCCCGCAATCCGTCCGGATCACGTCGCCGGCAGAAGTCGAGATCACCGGGGCTCTCGTGCGGGTGTCAAAAGACACCAAAAAGCGGATTCTTTTTCTGGAGGGGCACGGCGAGCGTAGCCTGGAGGACAAAGATCGCGGCGGGATGGCTCTCACCAAGGAAGTGCTGGAGAAGCAGGGCTACGAGATCGGCACCGTCACCTTGCTGCAAGAACCGGCTGTGCCGAGCAACACGGATGTTCTGATCGTCGCAGGCCCCCGACGCGCTATTACCAAAGAAGAGAAGCAGCACATTCAAGCCTACGTTGCGAAAGGCGGCCACCTGCTTGCGTTGCTGGATCCGGACACGCAGTCGAGCATGGATGACCTCCTGAAGGTCTGGGGCCTGGAATTAGGGCCGGGCGTCCTTGTCGATTTGCAGGACCGACTCGCACAGGGCGACCTCACAGCCTTGCTGGTGCGCACGTTTACCGACCACGAGATCACCCATGAGCTTACGGCCGCGGTCTTGTTTCCACTGGCCCGGCATCTGCTCTTTCACGAGGAGCAGGGAAAAGACTGGGACTACGTCCCGTTGGCACGAACCTCCCCACGCAGTTGGGCGGAAACTGACATGAAGGGTCGAGTCGTCAGTTATGACGAAAAGGACGATGTGCAAGGCCCGTTGGCGTTGGCGGCTGCCTTAACACCCAAACAGGCTCCGGAGGAAGGCAAGCCGCGTCCTGCCATCGTTGTCGTCGGCAACTCCGCCTTTGCCAGTAATGGCTTCATCAACTTTGTCGGAAACAGTGACTTCTTTCAACGCACAGTCGGATGGCTCTCCGAAGAACGGGACCTGATTTCGCTCACGCCGAAGGATCCGGCGGTTCGACCGTTCACCCCGAACCCACTTCAGGAGCGGATTCTGCTTTACGTCCAAGTCATTTTCCTGCCGGCCATGACCGTACTCTGCGGCCTCCTGGTCTGGCGGAAACGGCGTCGATTGTAGGTCATGGCTCGCTATTGGCCGACACTCCTCCTGGCAGGCATCTTTGCAGGGCTCGGCCTGTATCTCTACTTCGTCGAACTCCCCGAGCAACGCACTGAAGTCGCCACGGCCACCCAGGCCAAACAAATCCTGCCATTTGAGCAAGCCCAGATCACCGCCTTACGGGTGCGGAGCCACTCCGGGGAAGTGGTCCTCAATCAGCCCTCTGGCCGTCCATGGGAAATCACCGCGCCGATTCAAACTGACGCCGATCAACGCCAGGTTCAGGCGCTCCTCCGTGCACTCGTCACGGGAAAAATCTCGCGCCTGGTTGAAACCCACCCGGTCTCATTGACACCCTTTGGTCTGGATCATCCCTCCACCGTCGTAACCGTGACAGCGGGTGATCGCGAGGAAACCCTTTCGATCGGGGACGCCGGCCCCCTCTCCTCGACCCTCTATGTGCTCAGAGCATCGGATGAGGCTGTGCTCCTGACCGACCTGGCACCGAAAGACTTCCTGAACCGCACCCTCCTTTCGTTCCGGCGAAAAGAGTTGTTGCAGTTCAATCAACAGGAGACGGAACAACTCCGCCTCACTTATCCCACGACGGAAATCGTGCTGCACGGGATTGAGGAGAAGCCGAAGAAAAAATGGCGAATCCGCTACCCGATCGAGGCTGAAGCGGATCGCACAGAAGTCCAAGCCCTCCTCTTTCGTTTGGAAGACCTCAAGGCCTTGGCGATCGTTGATCCCGGCCCTGAACGGGACACACTCACACCATCACTGACCAAGCCGAAGGTGAAAGTTACCGTGCATGCGGCCGGAATCGACCAGGTCGTGCGCCTGTTTCAGCCAGATCCGGCCAGCGGGGAAGCCTACGCGCAAACGACTCCGGATGGCCCCATTTATAAAATCAGCCCCTCCGTCATTAAGGAACTGACGAAAGACCTGTTCGCCCTGCAAGACAAGCGGCTACTTGGAGTGGAAACAGGCGACATTGTGCTGCTGTCCATTAAGACACGAGACGAGCAGTACACCCTGGTTCATGACCGCGATGGATGGATGCTTGAGGATCAACCAACGGAAAAACTGCGGCAAGACGTCGCCGATCTCCTCGTCAGCCGGATCGTGAACCTGCCTGCCGAGATGCGGGTCCTCAAACAAGCTGGCCCACTGGCGCCTTATGGACTCGTCGCGCCGGTCGCCGAGTTTGTCGCCACGGGGAAAAACGGTCGCGTAGCGGGACGCCTGGCCCTCGGCAGTCAATCGGGAGGACTGCTCTATGCCATTGGCCACCGAATCCCCGGCGTATTCCAGGTTCGCCCCGACCTATTGACCCAGATCCCATCCCGGTTGGCCCTGCTCGCCCGCAGCCCGGAAACACCGCCCTAAACCGCTTCCAGAGGTGTTTCCAGGAAGAGGGGGAGTATGCTACTGTGCGCCCATCGCTCTTGATCAAGGAGGATCCTGCAATGATGTACTCGCGTTCTCACGGTGCCGTTGTTCTGTCTTTATCTTTGCTTCTGCTCAGTGCCTGTGCGACGGAAGAAACCATGACCAGCAGCGGATCGATGCACGCTGCATCGGCGAGTGGATCGACGGGCACGGCAACACAAGCCTACGATTCACTCCAGTCCTGCCTTAGCCGCATTCCAACTGGAGGCACAGCTGGAAATCGCATGATCGCTGAAGAAAGCTGCAAGCGAGACGAGACACTCCGCCAAGCCGTTGCGGGCAACGCCGCCGCGAAGAGCGGAAACCGCGCCGCAGCCGGTGCCGCTGGTGATAGCTTAGAAGCCTGCATGGCTCGCATCCCGAAAGACGGGTCTGTCGGTCAGCGGATGCTAGCCGAAGAGAGCTGCAAGCGCGATCAAGCCAACCAGCGGTAATTCGACATTCCGGTTCGATCTATGACGAGCCTCCGAAGGAGCCCACGCCCCTTCGGAGGCAAACCTCGCTGTAGACAATCTCACCGACTTTCAGTATCGTACGACCACGCCCCCGTAGCTCAGTTGGATAGAGCAGCGGTTTCCTAAACCGCGGGTCGCACGTTCAATTCGTGTCGGGGGCACCAATTTTTCAACAAGTTAGCGAAACCTGCTCTGGCCGAATCGCCGCTTGTGCTAAATTTGTGCTAAACGGCCTTCCCGCATCGAAAATCGCCACTCCATCGCGCAAACTTTCCGGATAATGGTGCGCATACCGCTGCGTCATCATCGGCGACTTATGCCCCAGAATCCGCTGGACCTTGTACAAGTCCACACCCGCCTGCACCATGCGAGTGCCACAGGTATGGCGCAGATCATGGAACCGGAAATCCGACACCTGGCCATGCTTCAGCGCCAATCGGAAACTCCGTCGTAGGTTGGGAGCATCCAAGGGTGTGTGTGCCGCGCTCGTAAACACTAATTCCGATTCCATGCGCCGGCCACGAGCTTTGTTCTGAAGGGCCTGCACGAGCGTGTGACTGAGCGGAATCGTCCGCCGCTCCCCGTTCTTCGATTTAAACACCGTGGCAGTTCGTCGATTGAGGTCCACACCAGCCCAGGTGAGATTGAGAATTTCCCCACATCGCATCCCGGTATGGATCGCGAACACGATCACTTCCTGTAACCACGGCGCTGAAGCCGCAAGGAGGCGTCGTTCCTCCTCACACGTCAGCCATCGATCCCGCGTGTTGTTCTCCCGTTCCATGGACACCCGGCACACCGGATTGTCCTTGGTCCATTCCCATTCCCGACACGCCAGATTGAAGGCCTTCTTCAGGAGCGCCAATTCGCGATTGCTCGTGGCCGGGGTGACCCCACGCGCGTACCGTTTGTTCTTATAGGCGACGATTGTTTTGGGTGTCACGTGCTCCAACTTGGGATTGCCAAAATGCGCGGTCAGATTCGTGACCATGTTCACATAGCGCCGGTAGCCCGACCGTCGGCTAGCATGCTCGCGCAAATACCGATCCATCAACTCTCGGAATGTCCTGGCTTCCTCTTTGGGCTTATCAAAGTACTTCCCTTCCACAATCTGCACTTTGACTTTGCTGAGGATGGCTTCGGCCAACTTCTTGTCCGAGGTTTCGGTCGATCGTCGCACTTGCCGCCCTTGAAACGTAAATGACATCCACCAGATATTGTTCCGTTTAACGAGCCCCATGCTGCTCCTCCTTCATGCGTGGGCTCGGTGTGATGGTTTCCCCGCCGCGAGTATAGACCTCGGATTTAGCCGCTTCAATGAGGTGGTCTACGTCACCAGCTTTATGGCGCGGCGCGCGAGGAGGCCTGTGGCGAGAGGTGGAAGAAAAGCCGTTCAGCCAAGCCTGGATGGCCTCAGGTTCGAAGCGGACGAGGCCGTGAATGCGACGGCAGGGAATCTTCTTCTGTGAGACCCAGAGATAGAGTGTGGATTCTTTGATATTGAGCCAAGCCGAGAGTTCTTTGACGGTAAGCATATGCAGATACACCGGGGGAGTCTCCCGACACCCCCAGTCCCCCTAACATGGGCTGCCCGCGTGACCGCCGGCAGTCCGGTGAAACCGATTGGGTGGTTGCTTGAGCAAATTGCGGTGTCGGTCTTTCCACCGAGCAATGCCCCTGACAATTTCGTTCAGTAGCCATTCTTCCCCTCCAGGGGTGGCACAAATCACCGCCAACATCGGCGTCAGGGTGTCACTCACCCATCGTTTCACGTTCTGCAGGGTCTGCACCTGCTTCTCCTGGGCCAATCGCCCCTTCTGAAATCCCTCCGTCAGGAGGGCATACCACTCCAACACTGGAGCCCGGTAGCGTTCTTCCTCTTCGGTGTCTTTGGTAATGTCTCGGAAATCCACATAGGAGCGGAGCAAGCCGACCACCAACTCCTTCCAATCGGCTTCATCTAAAGAGGCCAATGCTCTGGCGCACTGTTCGGCACGATCCTTCTTGAGTTCTAGTTCCCATCGAGTCCCATAGTCCTGGTAGTTCTCCTGGCCCTTGCTCTGCAATTCCAGCCGCTTGTCGTAGATTCGGAGCAAGGTCTGACTCTGCGGACTCCCGAAGTACATCGTCTCGCCCGTGGTCGCGCCGGTCCCATGCGTGAGGTTGGAGACGATATGCCGGACCTGGGCCGCACGCGTGACACATTGGCCTGCTGACACGGCTTCGAGAATCGTCGCCACCGACACCGTGCCCGCTCGGTCATCGAGCGCACAGTCGATGCGCGTGACATGCCCCTGTTGAGCATGCACCCACTTGAGCAGGGTGCGGATTTGATCCAGTGTCAGGGCGGACGCAAGGCCGCCCGAGAGATCCACATGGATTTCATTCGGACGTCGAGGGGCATTGGTTCCGAGTTTGCCGACCCCGCGCAGGCCGTCTGACCTCATCCAGGACACAAGGGGTAGCCTCGGAAGCCGCCTTTGGCCTTACTCCAGTCTCCACCCAATACCCGCATGGTCTCTTGCGGATTGCTGGCCAGGACCGTAAACGCCAGCCAGTCTATGGAGAGAGTGAAGCTCGAATCCATGGAACCTATCGAACTCCTGTAATGAACGCTGTAGGTAGCGCCCCCGTGTTACCAAGACGGGGGCCATTCCGGTCCGCCCCGCAGCCTGTCGGCATGCGGCGCGGACCGGCTTTGCCTCCCGGCCAAGGACGACGGTGTTCCTGTTTAACGCGTTCCGACTCGGACATCGTTTCCTCTGTTTGGCCCTGTTTCCGTTCGTCTCACCCTAGGCGAATCACCAGACCGAAGCAAAGGCCCCGGAAGGGGTCAGTAAGGGTCACGAGGGGACAGGAGAGGACAGATTTTCGAACAGATGAGACATGAAAGGAAGTAGGCATAAGGAGGCGTATGTGCGCTTTCGTGCGCTGGGAGCGGCAATTGTGCGCATGGTCCTGAGCCGGAACATCGAGCAAACAGAAATGGGCTCGTTTTTGGCTGGTGCGCGAAAAAAAAGTTTGGAAGGCATTCTCGGCGTTCTGGGGTACGATCAGAGGAGAGTGAAGTCGTGAAGTCAGCTCATCGTAAGGAAGCAGGCTCGCTTGGTTAGGCTGACCGTTTCCAGCTTTCGACGATGAGGCCGGCGATGCGCTGGAAGTGGGCAAGATTGTTCGAGATCAATGGACGTTGCGCCTCTAGCGCAGTGGCAGCAATGAGCAGGTCTGCATCGGGCAGCAAGGCCCCATGTCGATGGAGATCGCCGTATAACGTCGCCGCACGCTCAACGACTTGGTCAGTGATCGGGAGAATGAGACTGGCTTGGCAGAGCAACGTGAAGGCTGCCTCTTGAGTCCGTGCCTGTTTCGCCTTCAGTCCCCGCAGGAGTTCATAGCGCGTGATGATCGAGAAGGCCAGCCGCTGGTGCTCCGCCAGATAGTTCCGCACCCGCTGCACGACGAGGGGATGTTGCTTGAGCAGTTCGGAGAGAATATCGGTATCGAGGAGGACAGCCGGTTGCGGCATTAGGCAGCCGGCTCACGGAAGAAGTGTTGTCGATCTAACGCGATGGACTCGACCTGCTTGATCTCATCGGCACTCAGCCCTTGATAGACCTGCGCCGCACACCGTAGAATTTCGTCCGCACCAAGCGCAAGGTCGGTGTCGACGGTGACCTGCACTTCGGCGTCATCAGCCAACGCAAGAGGTTCCAACGGCTGTAACACTCCGTCATGATAGCGGGCTTTGATTGTTTGTCGCATCGTCGAGCCCTCCTCCGCACTCGCCCATCTGAATTAGTGAGCTAGCCGCTCCCATTCTACTCAAACCGGACCAAAATCTCACCACTTGTCGCACAACCGCCCACCAGTCTGCAAAAAGAGTTGGAACTGTCGCTGCCCCCTACCGACTGTCTCCGTGAAGGGGTTCACCCCAAAACACTGTGCTAAATTTGTGCTAAATAGTTTCAAGAAAGGGTTCAATTTCTTGCACCAACTGACGGCACGGAATCTCCTCGAAGCGTTAGAAGCACCGAGATTCCCCCAAATGTTCTTTCTCGATTTCTAATTCCAGCAAGTCAAATGAACGCTATTAATTACAAAGGCGCATCCCCGATTTATTGGAAGGCCTTTTTGATCCTTTTGATGATAGCCAGTCTTTTTAACATTGGAGGCTGTGTTGCGATTGGCCGTGGCACATACAGCTGGCCAACTTTTGTTGGAGGTAGCGAAGATGATGATGGAAAAGAATATCCCGTTCTAAATCTGTCAGGAATAGAGATTAGTGTAGTTGCTCACAATGGCGATTCATTCGGTCTGATCGGACCGGTGGTTCCTTTCATCCCCATTTGGGAGCACGCTGGTGGTTCTCCATTTTGGATAGGCGTCCATCTTAAGCCGCAGGTTAAGGAATTCGTTTTCGATCCATTTAAGGTCGGTCTAGAGCTGGAGGGAGGGCAACTATTGCTTCCTGAAAGATTCACCGGACCATTCATGGCCACCGAAGACAATCCTACGAGGTTTTGCTCCGGAAGTTTTGATCCTAAAATTCACAAAAGCGAGCACGATACTTTTTTCGTGATCGGCGAGATGTGCTTTGGGATTGCGTTCAACATCATCACTCCAAAGCCAGATGCCAAGTTTTCTGTGCTAATTGACGGTCTTGAGCAGAAAGAACGGTCTGTGAGTGTGCCGAAAATTACATTTGGCAAGAAGGAGCGGGGAGGCTGGTCCATTTGCCTCAGTGGCTCAGTTTGCACAGAGCATTGGACAACGAGATGAAAGCCGCTTGAGCACTAACGGTCTGAGAATTTGATTCGCATGCCTGTGCTAAATTTGTGCTAAAAATTTTCAAAACCCACTTATACCCCTCGAATCCATCGAATCAGTGGAATGCCTACAAGCACCTGTTTTCGCAGTAAAAACGGGGAAACCATTTGATACACCGAGCTTTCTAAAAAGTGTCCAGGCCTGTTTCCTAAACCGCGGGTCGCACGTTCAATTCGTGTCGGGGGCACCAACCAACTCTTCGCTCAACTTCCCTTACGATCAGTTTCTCCTGCATCCCACGCTCTCCCCACTGCGGTCCAGACTGGATGACATTATGGCTCATGGACCCCTTGCGCCAACGACTCCCGCTTCAGCGCCACAAGCCCGAGGAGCAGTCCTCCACAGAGGTCGCACCTAGAGGGTCCCGTCCTTTGCCCAACATCCCTTAGGCCTTCCGGCTCAGCGCAAAATGTTCTGATTGCACAGTTCTCTCCCTCCATATTTGCGTCCTCACTCGATACTTTCAGAGTCGACCGGTTGTTCGGCCAGTAGATTCAATAGCTTGCCCAAACACCGGCGGACGGTACTGAGCTTGCAGTGGAGGCTCCACATAACAAAAGGAGTCCCCATCATGATCGAGTTACCGTTGATCCTCATTGGTTATGCACTGCTGCCGATCATTGCCTTTCAGTTAATGATCATGGCTGACCGTCCCAAACAGAAGGGCGATCAAAACACCTTCCCACAGGTCGAAATCCTGTAAACCTGCGGCGGCTCTGCCGGCCATGCGCAGAGCCGCCGCCTTGCGGGGGAGCTCCAGTGAAACTGCCCCAGGTTGACAACCATGCGAGCCGATCCCTCTCCACGCTCATCAGATAGCGATCCTTGCGCATCGCTGACACATACGTACATACGGGTATGGTCCAGCCCTCTGAACCAGCCCATTACCCCTCGACGAATCAGGCAGACGTAGGTAGAATTGTTCATGTATAATGCATGCAAACGCTGATCGCGGTATCCGTTACGCCGCATAAACGGTTCTTCATGAACACCGCTGTCACTGGAACGATCTCCGCCACATCGACCGCACCGAAATCCGTGAGACAGATACACCTGTACGCCTACCTGATCATGCTCCTTGTCCTCACGGCCGGGTGCCACGGATATTCTCACTTGGAGATCCCGACGACCGATGGATTCCATTCAAAGCTCCCTGCGCCCTATACCCGAGCGGTCGTCTGGGGCGGACGCCCCGACACGGTACAGAGCGCCAGCACCTGGCTCCTGAAAAGGGGCCTCCTGGTTGTGGACCAGACAAAGGTCCTACAGGCCGCAGCGGACCAGAAGGTGAGTTTGACGGGATATCAATACCTCGAAACCGACGTGTTGCGAATGGCCAAACTCGTCGGGGCGCGATTAGTCGTCTTCAGTAATGCAGAAGTCGGGTCGTGGGAAGCGCTCGATTGGAGCGCGGGGTTTCCCCATAGCCAACGGGTGTATTCAGCAACCATATCCTTACGGGCGGTCGACGTAAATACCGGTGAAATCGAGTGGAGCGGCAAGGCCCAATCCCCGGAACGATTCAGCAACATCGAGGAAGGCATCAGCCAGCTTACTTGCCACGCCCTGGCCACTGCGTGGGGCATGCGCAACCCCGGAGTAACTGCCCCGGGAAACGTGTGTCCGCAGGGATCCGGTGCCATGGTAACCGAAACCCATAAACCCGCAACCAATCCAACTTCTTCCGGCCGAGAGAATCTTACTCCCTCAATGAACAACTAGCAGGATTCTCGCGCCTCTCCGTCTCCCTTCGCGCGAAAACGCGCTCTTTCTGTCGATTTCCATCCCCAGGGGTTATACTGGTCACGTGACACGCGTCACGTTCCCGACTGCAGACACGTATGGCCAATCGCCTGCTCATTCTGCTTCTGCCCCTGTATCTCGTCGGCCCCGCACTCGCCGAGGCCGCCGAACAACGCCCGTTTTGGACGGAACAAGCCCTGTTTCATTTCGGGGACGATGTGTTCTTTACCGGCCGATCCTCTTGCGCACCCTCGATCGAAGCTGGACGTCAGCGTGCCTACCTCGCCGCAGTACAGGAGGTCAGAAACTTCACCCGCGCCAAGGAAATCGAAGGGTTTCCGTTGGATACGCAGATGATTTTTGAAGACGCCCGCCCCGCGGACTGCGCGCAGGGATTCGTAACCGTCTGGCGCTTGCTGAGGGCCCCTCGCGCAGCATTAGAGTCGCTCGCAAAACGCCCAGCCCCGGGAAAATCGTCGGACATCTCCCCGATCCTTGCGCAGGTCATGGCAATCCGTAATCTCACGCCCCGCGTGGGCATGCTGCGGGACGAGGTCTGGAGCCGCTACGGCTTGCCACGATCCATCTGGGCGCGACCGGAGCAGGGCGAACTGATTTGGGACTATGCACAATTCGGCCTGACCATCGTGTTCAACCAGGATGATGTGTTGACCCGCTGGCGCCTGAATGGGCCGCATCCACGATCCAGTGAGGAGCCCGTATCGCCTGCCACGCAGGAGCCGCGCGCGGGAACGGATCTCCCGACCATCGATCTCACGGCTCGACTTCAGAAGCTGGAAGAACAGCAAGACCAAGAACGCCGTCGGGCAGCCCGGCGTTACTGCTCGCTACGTTTCGCGGAGGTACCCGATGCGCTGCGCCCTAAACCCGGCGTGTGCGAGCAGCGGGAATACGACCGGCTGAGAGAGCAGCATCCGAGATTCTGACGAGATGGGTCTCTATCACCGTCGAGAAGGAGACCGGTATGGCTACGACACCAGCCCCGCACTCGACTATCCTGGTCGTCGACGACGATCCCACCACAATCCTGATGGCTACCAACCCACTGCAGCACGCAGGCTACACCGTCCTTCAGGCACCGGGAAGCGCCGAAGCCCTCCGGCTTTTCGCCGAGCATCCACAACCGATTCACCTCATCCTCACAGACATTTTCCTCCCTCCCCCAAGCTTCCAACTTTCCGTTGCGAAGAATCCCTATCCCAGGGTCAATGGTCTCGAGATGGTCGACCGGCTGCTTGAGAAAGAACGAGACCTCCGCATCATCCTCATGTCCGGCACTCCCGGACCCGACCTGTGCAGTCGGGGCCTCATCCGAGAGGGATTGCCCTTTCTGAAAAAGCCCTTTAGCAACGAGGAGTTGCTGACGCTCATCCACGAGACACTGGCCGGCCCTCCTACCATGCAGGGCCCTACGAAATCGCCCGCATCCGGCAGGGCTGAGGTCGAGTGGGTCGACTAACCGCCGGCGCGCCCCCACCTTTCGCCATCGGCAACGAGTAAAAGCAGGGATTGCTTGTCAGGCAACACCCCCTCAGATAGACTTTTCTCACGAGAGGGATAGGTCGCATGGCACGAGCAAAAGCCACCGAATCATTACGCAGCAAGACCAAACCAAGTGCCGTCGAAGAACTCACGCGCGGCATCGCCGCGCTCCGGGAGTTAAGCGTCCAGATCGAGGATCTGAGTCGTGATGGATTCCCCTACCGTGAGGCCGTCCGCGCGAGAACCGAACTGTCCCTTCGTGAAACGATCCGCCGATTGTTCGGCGACAAGTCCCCCGAGTATCAGGCGCATAAGAATCACAAACTCAGAGTCGGCAGTCGCGCAGAATCCGCACAGAGCACCGCGCTCCTGAAGGAATTCATCGCGGCGCTGGAGATTCAAAAAGCTGACTTTCTCGGTCTTAAGCCGGATGAAGTCATCGCCGTTGTCCATGCAGAACCTGATCGTCCGTCGCTGACCGTGGTTCCCCCCTCCGCCTTGCCAGACACTCCCACAGCGCCGCCCGCAGTGGAGCCGGCCCCGTGTGCTCCCGTTTCTGTTCTTAACTCCCCTGCGCCGGCCGCCATAGCGACGGCGACCATCAGCCCACCCCCTTCGTCCCCGTCGCCGACATCCTCGGCGTCACCGGGTGCCGTCCCTTTCACATCGAAACCGGCCAAGGATGCCATGCCATCGTCTCCGCGGGATACGGCGGTACCGCACCCGATTCAGCCACCGCCCCCAACCGACTCAGCCTCGATCGAGGCCACTGTGGCGCCGCAGAGGGACATGGCAACGCCGCCACCTACGAGCAATTCCACCGCACGAGCGGCCTCAGATCCCCCCATCCCCACGACAACCATACCTCCCATCGCGCCGCCCGTGAGCGTTGTTCCGCAAGGAACCTTGCCACCTATTCCACATGCCACCTTACGTCCGCGACCCGCGCCACCCGTCGGCACCGAATCTCCGGCATCGACTCAGCCGACTACGACCGTCACACCCTCCGAGTCGCCGACGCCTGCTCCGGTTCCTGCGTCACCGCAGCCGTCGGTCCCGTCTCCGGGTACACCCACCGCTGGCTCGGGCTCGCTGCCTGTGCCGGAACCTCACACCGGGACTCCGCTCATTCAGGCGAGGTCGCCGGAATCGATGAACGAAGTCTCCCCGCTGCAACAGGAAGCACCCGTTCCCCTACCCGCGTCACGGGCCACCGCGCCGGTTCAGCCGTCGCCAGTCTCAATGACTTCACGCATGCCTCAGGAGAAGGTTCAAGAAACCAAGGCCGAGGTCAGCGAGGGGACGCTGGACACGCTGAGGAGGGTCTGCGCCCGCTTTCACCTCGTCGCGCGCCAGCTCCGGCTCCGAAAAGAATATCGCCCGACCCTCGAAATCAACGACGAGTACGATCTTCAGGATCTGTTTTATGCGCTTCTGCGTTTGCAGTTTGATGAGGTGGGCACGGAGGACTGGTCCCCCACCTATGCGAACGGCGCGCGTCGGACCAGCTATCTTCTCGACTGGGATAAGACGGTGGTGGTCGTCAAACAAACTCGCTCAGGCCTGTCGAGCAAGGACCTGGCCGAACAGGTTGCGGCAGATAAGGCCCACTATTCCGCTCGGCCCAACGGCGCCACCCTGCTGTGCTTCATCTATGACCCGGAGGGACGGGTGGGTAACCCTCGTGGCCTGGAAGCCGATTTGACCTCCACAGAAGAAGCGTACCGAGTCGAGGTGATCGTCGCGCCGAAGTAAGCCGATGCGCCGACCCTCCTTCGCGCGTGCTTGATTGACATCATCCGGACCAATCCGATAGGTTTCGACTCGCGGAACAGCCTCGACAGCCTGTCCGAACAGTTCAAGGGAGAATCCCCCCTATGCCCGACCGAGCCTACGTCTTGATCAACGTACACCCCGGACAAACCGCCGACGTCGTGAAAGCCCTGTCGGACATCAAAGAGATCAAACAAATCGATCCATGCTGGGGGAAACCGGACATCTTTACGATCGTTGAAATTCCTCATCAAGACGCCTTGACCCAGCTGGTGCTGGCCAAGATTCACGCTATCCCCGGTGTCGATCAGACCGACACGCACATGGTCTATCGACTGCAAGAAGGCAAGCCGAAATGAGTCGGACGCTGCCATCCCTCGTCGCCATCCTGCTCGCAGCCGCCATCACCGGCTGTGCAGGCGGCCCTGCCGCCCCCGAACCGGATGTGATGGAAGTCACACTCCAGGCTCCCGCCGAACAAGTGAAAGCCGCAGTGACCGATGTGCTTTCACAGGGGGGCTATACGGTCGACCAGGACGATTCCGGCAACGTGACCACGGGCATGAGGCAGGAAATCAGGAGTCCATGGAACTGGTTGCTGCGGTGGAGGTTCGGCGTGGGCAAGAGCCGGGTGGAAGCGCGCCTCGTCCCGCAGGACGAATCGACGACCAGATTGCGGCTTCAAGTGTTTCACCGTGGGAAAGACGGACTCTTCGACACATGGGAAAATGCGGAAACGCCCCTGCCGCAGAGCGCCGCGAATGAGATTCGCCGGATCAAGAACGCCCTGCGATTGTTATAGTCTCAGGCTATTTGTCGTCGCCCTCTTCGCCGAAGTCCAGGCCGAACCGCTCCGCCATCCGGTACAACGTTCGCCGATCAATACCGAGAATCTTTGCCGCTTTCACCTTGTTGCCTCGTGTCTCCTTGAGCACACGGGAGAGATGCCGCTTTTCCACCTCGTCCAGGGTCAGTAACGCTTCAGGATCTGCGTCTCCGCGGCTGTCCTTGTGCATCGTCGATGGATCAGGGTCGGCACGAATGGCTTCCGGAAGATCTTCCGGCAACAGCAGCGGCCCATGACTGAGCGAGACCGCCCGCTCGACAGCGTTTTCCAGCTCCCGCACATTGCCGGGCCACTGGTAGCGCTTGAGCAGGGCCATGGTCTCCGGCGTAAACCCCCGCACATGCGACCCCTGTTTAGCGTATTTCTGCAAAAAGTGGTGGGCCAGCATCGGAATGTCTTCCTGCCGCTCAGCCAAACACGGAAGCGCAATCCGTACCACATTAAGGCGATAATACAAATCATCGCGGAACTTTCCGTCTTTCACTTGAGCCGCCAAATCGCGATTGGTGGCGGCGATAATGCGCACGTCGACTTTCACGGACGACGTACTTCCCACACGCCGGACTTCATGTTCCTGCATCACACGCAACAGTTTCACTTGGAGAGCCTGGCCAAGATCGCCGATTTCATCAAGGAACAACGTGCCGCCGTTCGCCGCTTCAAACAATCCGGCCTTCGCGCCGACGGCTCCGGTGAACGCCCCTTTTTCGTACCCGAACATTTCAGATTCCAGGAGATGGTCGGGCAACGCCCCGCAATTGACGGGGATAAACGGCTTGTCGCGACGCGGGCTATTGAGATGCACCGCCCGCGCAATCAATTCCTTGCCGGTTCCGCTCTCTCCTTCGATCAGCACCGTACTGCGCCCGTCCGACACCCGAGCGACAAGTTTATACACCTCCAACATGGCCGGGCTGCTGCCTACCAGGTGCGACCAGGGTTCACGCGCGCGCGCATCCTCGCGAAAGCGGGCATTCTCCCGCACCAGCCGGCAATGCTCCAAACTACGTTGGACAACCAGCCGGATATCGTCTTTTTTGAAGGGTTTCGCCAGATAATCGTACGCACCCTGCTTAATCGCCTCGATTGCTCCTTCCAACGAGCCGAACGCGGTCAGCAACACAATCGACGTATCCGGACTAAACCGCTTGAATTCCTTCAACACCTGGAATCCGTCGCCTTGCTCCATGCGAATGTCGGTCAACACGACGTCCGGGAGGACTTGCCGACCACGTTCCACGGCGGCCTGCCCGCTGGAAAACGCCTCGACCGCGTACCCCTCCTTCGCGAGCGCTTCGGCCAACAACGCACGCGCCGCATCATCATCGTCGACCACAAACAGTTTTGCCTGACTCATCAGCGTTCTACTCCTACGTTGCAGCTGACTCCGACGGCATGCCGGGCAGCACGACGGTCACCGTTGTCCCTGTGCCCAATTCGCTCTCCAGCGTCAACTGCCCGCCATGGGCGACCACGACCTCTCGACTGAGAAAGAGCCCCAACCCTGTCCCCTTGCCGATCGCCTTGGTCGTGAAAAACGGCTGAAAGGCCCTTTCCAGGTTTTCCTGTGGCATGCCGCATCCCGAATCGGCTACGACGAGCGTGACGACGGTGTCGAGATCGGCCCGGCCCGTGCAGGCGGCGCGCTCCCGTTCGTCTTCCGACGCCGGCCGCATCGCCACGGTTACCGCCACCCGCCCTTCCGTTTCGGTCGCGGCCAAGGCATTGGTGAGGAGGTTCACGAGCACTTGGTGAATCTTCTCGGCATCGGCCCAGGCCAAGAGCGAGGGAGCCACCTCCGAATGAAGCGCCACCCCCTTGGCGTGATACCCAGGTTCCATCAGAGCGATGACCGGCTCGATCAGGCGTTCAGCCGGATACCACGTCGGCTCCGGCTTGCGCTGTCTGGTGGAGGAGAGCAGATCTTGAATGATGCGCACCACCCGATTCAACTGCTCCTCGATAATTCCGATGCGCTTCTGCATCTCCGGAGTGACGCCGGGCTCCTCCGCCAACGCATCCACATGCCAGGCAATGGAGTGCAAGGGTGTGCCGACCTCGTGTGCGACCGACGCCACCAACTGTCCCACCGTGGCCAATCGTTCCGATCGCGCGAGCTTGTCCTTGATCTCCACCAGCTGGGTATTCGCCCGCAGCAAATGTTCCGTCTGTGTCGCCAACGCGGCCTGTGCCGCCTCTTCGCGGGCCTTGCGCTCCTCCCAGGTCATGCCGAGATAGGCCACGCCGGTCAAGACGCACACCACCATGATGCGATTGAACACGACCGTCGTGAACCGTTCCTTCTTCTTGGCCGGCTGAATCAGCCCGATAAACGTCACCAGAATGCACAAGGCCAGGGTCACAATCATGAGCCCACGATTCCGGACCGTGGCTACCAACAGAATCGGCAACACGAACCCGAATGCCCCCACCACATTCAACGGGAACATCCATTCCATCACCGTGACAATGAGGAATAATAGTGCGGCGATGACCAGGACCACCTGGTTGCGGTTCTTCACGGCGACTCCCTGCCCGACAGGGAGAAGGGTCCTATCGACCGATCAATGCGCATCGAACCATTCCTGTTGATGGGAAAGACACTGACTGGAGAGCGACACTCGGGCTTGGCGGGGAGCAGCGCCCTCGCTCGACGGCCGGAACCGGGACCGGACACGCATCCCTTGCCCGCTAGCCGGCTCCGACAGACGGCCGCAGCGTTCGCACCGCAGCAGCGAGAGCTTGTACACGTTCATCCCGTTGGAGGTCCTCCAGCGACAACGACAGCTTATGCGACCAGTTGGGGTAGGCATCCACGGTCCCGGGGAGATTCATTTGTGTCACTTCGCCGATCACGTCGTCAAGATTGGCCATGACCACCCAAGCCGGAGACAGCGCGAGATACACGTGAATCGCCCGACAAAGACCCGGGGTCATGACCGGGACATGCTCCGGCTGATCACTGACGCCGTCCGGCAACACTCCCATCCCTTTGAGCGCCGTGAGGATGTGATGTTTATCCCGGGCCCGTTCCTCGAACGCTTGCTGCACCGCCTGTTCATGCGCATACATGCCGAGCCTGGCCCGTAACCGAATGTCCTCACCGATCCAATAGCCGGTCAAGGTAGGGAGATCGTGGGTGGTGACGACCGCCAGGGACTGATCAGGATAGGCCGACGGAGGCTTGTAGGAGCCATCCCAGTTTCGCTCGAAATACAACACCCGGTAGGAGAGCACCTTGTAGCGCGCCAACTGTTCCCGTACGTAGTCTGGCACCGTCCCCAGATCTTCACCGATTACCAAGGTCTGCGCACGCACACTCTCCAGCGCGAGGATTCGCAACAAATCGTCCGCCGGATACTGCACATACGCGCCCGCCGCGGCGGTCAATCCTCGAGGAACCCAGAACAGGCGGAACAGGGTCATGACATGGTCGATCCGAATCGCGCCGCCCTGCCGAAACGTTTTTCGCAGCAATTCGATAAACGATCGGTATCCTGTGGCCTTGAGGCGTAACGGATTGAACGGAGCGAATCCCCAATTCTGACCTTGAGGAGCAAACGCATCCGGCGGGGCCCCGCAGTCCGTGCCCAACGCCAGGACATCTTGCAGCATCCAGGCCTCCGCCCCATTTCGATCGCTGCCGAGCGCGAGATCAGGGTACAGCCCGACTACCATCCGCACCTGTTCCGCGCGAGCATTGGCCGTTCTGAGCTGATCGGCAGCCACCCATTGCATGTACTGAAAGAACCGAACCCGCTTGCGATGTCGCCGGGCGAACTCACGCAACGCCGGCGAGTCGGCATGGCGATATTGAGACGGCCATTCAGGCCAGAGTGTTTGGGTTTGTTCGACCAAGCGCCGATCTTCATCCAGCACCTGAAACAACGCAAACCGTTCCAGCGACTCCCCTTCATCCCGAATAAACCGTTCCAGCAGCCATCCGCGCGCGCTCGTCGGTTGCAGCGAGGGTTCGGTCCCCGCGTAATTGTCGACGAGGAATTGACGATACGCGAGATCCAGCATCATCCGTTTCGCCTGGGCCACAGATTCGGAATCGACCCACTCAGACGTGCGCGCCCGCTCCAAGGTTTGTTGAAACTCGGGGCTCTGTTTTACGCGCTGTGCGTCGGCCGAGGCATGATATTCCGGCAGCCGGTCGAGATCGATGTAGAGTTCGTTGAGGAACAGTCGGCTCGTGGGCGAGTAGGGGCTGAGATGGTGGGGGCGTGAATTCTTCAAGGCGTGCAGGGGATTCAGACCGACGATGCCTGCGCCCAACTCCTTACCGGCCCATTCAACCAGCCGGGCAAGGTCCGTGAAATCACCGACGCCCCAATTGGTCCGGGATCGCAAGGAGTAGAGCTGCACGGCCAGGCCCCAGACCCGAGATCCCTGGGCGATACCCTCCGGCACATAACAGTGCCCCGGTGCCACGACGATACGGAGGCTCCCTTTTGTCGTCACCCGGCATACGAACGTCGTCACCGACAGATCGTAATACCCGAGCGCCAAATCCGAGACCAGCGGCACCTCGATGCGCACCATCCGCCGCCCCGATATGAATCGAACCTCCTGGGGCTGTACGCCTGGGCCGGCTTCACCCCGATGGACAATGGTGCCTTTTTCGTCCGCCAGGTGCCACGCGACCGTCACCTGCGGCTCTTCGTCGGCCTCGACCGGAATGCGGCAGCTCCACGCCGTAGGACCGTAGCCCTGCTGGAGGATGAGAGTCGGATCGCAAGCCTGTTGCCAGGGCGCCTCGTCCCACTCGATAAGCGCCCGCGTCAACGACTCGCGCGACGCAATATCAAACCCCATCGCGGAGAGGATGGCGCGACGGGTGTCGTCGCTCGTGACGTGCAGCGTACCGGCGATATCGTAATAGTCGGAGCAGATACCGGCTCGTGAGGCGAGGAGGCGTAGCAGCTCTTGCTCGGTGCCGTCGTACATGGTGTCGAGCGAGTGTGAGTGAAGACCTCTATCAAGTCAAGGCATCCTACGTTTTTCCGCATGGTTGCGATAGAATCAGCCGCATGCGCCCCACCCCAGATCGGCAACGGCCCCCACGACACCTCGCCAGGCAGCTTCTCGAGGCCAGGGCACAGGCCTGTGCCGAGGAGTTGACGCGATGATGGACCTGGCACATGTCCGTTTCGGGACCAGTTCCTGGGCCTATGAGGGCTGGCAAGGGCAGGTATACCATCGCACCTATGCCGCAGGCCGCTTCTCGAAAGACAGCCTCGCCGAGTATGCCGCCTATGCGCCAGGCGGGCCACCACTGTTCCGCACAGTCGGCATCGACCACACCTTCTACCGCCCCGCAACGCCCGCGCAACTCGCCCACTACGCGGCCCAGGTTCCACCAGACTTTCACTTCTGCTCCAAGGTGTGGGAGGAACTCACCATCCCGACCTATGCCAACCTTCCACGCTACGGCGTCAAGGCCGGCAACACAAACCCGCGCTTTCTCGACATGGATGTCTTTCGTGATCTGGTGCTGCAACCGTTTGTCGAAGGCTTGCCAGGACACGTAGGCCCGTTCATCTTTGAGTTTCAGCGCAGCGGTCTCGATCCGGAGCCGTTCCTGGACGCACTGGACCGTTTCCTGGCAAAGCTTCCGCCCGGACATCCCTATGCCGTGGAAATTCGAAATCCCGCGTTGCTCAGCCCGCGCTATCGAGACATGCTGCAGGCCCACGGCGTGGCACATACGTACAACCACTGGACGGGGATGCCCCCGCTTCTCATGCAGCATCGACTGATGGGCGAACGGTTCACCGCCGCGTTTCTGGTGATGCGGCTATTGACGCCGCTCGGGCTCCGCTACGACTCGGCCGTCGAACGATATGCCCCGTACAACCGGATCGTCACCGCCCAACCGCAGATGCGCCGGGACGCCGCCTCCCTGATTCACGCCGCAGCCTCACAGCAAATCATGCCCTATGTGCTGGTCAACAATCGTTCAGAGGGCAACGCTCCGCTCACGATTCAAGCCATCGTGGAGGCGTTGGCGGCGATGCCCGATTCAGCCGCATTGCCGCCACCCTGACCGCGTGGTAGCATGATCTCATGTAGCCCGCGAGGCCTGACTACCGCACGATGTGTCTCTTGTGCTTGAGAGGGAGGTGGCTCGTATGACTCCATGGTTGTCATTGATGAGAGGCGGAAGCCTCTTCGCAATCACGCTTCACGGCCTGATACTAGTCGCGCCGGCCCAGGCCGCTTCCGACAACGGTCTGGTTGAAATCACCGGCGATTATCGTTACGCCCTGCATCAACCGGAAACCTTGGCGGAGGCCAAACAGCACGCCTGTACGGAAGCCCTGCATCAGGCGGTCGGCAACTCGGTCGCGGTGAAAGAACGCACTGCCTCCCTGGTCGATTCGACCTTCTTTCACCGGCTCATTCACACCCTTGCCACGCAACATGTGTCCGACCAGCAGATCGTGCAACAGAGCGAGCAAGGCCGCACGGTCTATTGCAAGATCAAGGCACTCTTTCATGCCGACGCCGTCGATCGGGTCCTGCACACGCAGACTTCGAGCGGAACCGACCAGGTGTTGGACCAGAACCGGGCGTTGAGGATTCTCAGCGCGCGTGAAGACACGGACGGCACACTCGTCGTCACGTATCAAGCACTCAAACGTCTGGATTGGCTGGGTACCGCCTATCAAGGTGGGCTTCGCGAATCAGCCGATGTCATGGTGGATTTTTACGACGAGCAAGGAGTGCTGGTCCGGAGCAGCCGGCATCCGGCCAGAAAAACCGCGACAGGCGATGATGTGATGAATCCCGGCGAAGTAGGCACGCTCAGAATTGCCAAACCGCTGAGCGCAAAAACCTACCGGGTATGGGTCGTGAAGTAACGCGCGCTCTGCGGGAGCCAAGCCGGAACCCGCCCGGCTTGGCTCCATGCCCTGCACACTCCCCGAAATTCCCTTGCTCCAGATTACCGATCCGTCCCCGACGACGGCATGTTGATACCGACCCGCTCCAAACCCATGATCACGGTCAACGCCGTCGGCGCATGCTGGACGATTTCCTTCTGCACTTCGATGCGGCGCAGGTCGACGAATTCCGGCGCGGTCAATCCCAATGATTCACGGTAGGCTCGGTCTGCGATGCCTCGCTGTTTTTCCGCCTTTTCACGCGCCTCTTCCGCCTTTTGAAACTCGACCATCGTAATCTTGCGTTGCTCCTGCACGATGGTCTGCGTCGTCTGTTCCACCACACCCTTGGGCGGCAGGATGCTTCCAACCACGACTCGGTTCAGCCGAATCGGCATGTTCTGCTTATCGATGAGCTTGTTCTGCACTTCACGCGCAATCGCGTCTTGGAGCTTTGTCCTGGTCGTCGGATCCGTCGTCAACTGAAAGAGCGGGTACCGTTGTACTTCTTCACGGACGAAGGTCCGAAACGCTTCCTTCACGTTGTTTTGATACCAGGTGGTACCGTAACGACCGATGAGTTCGGGAGAACGCCCTTCGACGACGTTGGCAATCAGAAATGCATCGAACGACACCGGGGCATTTTCCGCAGAAATGATGTCGAAATGTTCCGAATACTGGAGCGGCCGGACATCCACCTCTATGACCTTCGTCGTCGGCGCTACCCAGACACGACCGGTCTTGGAGGGGGACGGGTCAATCCCGCCGTGACCGAAGAAAAACGGCTGCTCAACCATCACGCCCTCATGACCCGCCTCGATCGCCACACAGCCCGAGGTCGACAATGACGCCCCGACGATCCCCAGCACGCCCAACATGAACCAGGCTCCCTGTCGCATAGGTTCCTCCTGTGAAAAGGTCTCGCCAATGAACCAAGCCGCCCTGCGGTCCAGGCGGGTGTCAACGGCCTCGTTGGGCCATGCATCTACCTTACGAACCGCCCGCGCAGCTTGTCAAACCGAGGGATCAGAGCCTGGAGACTGACGCGAAGGAGCGGGAGAGAGGAGAGAATGAGACAGCCAGACCACGAGACTCAGTATATGCCTGCCTCGCGTTGCAACCAGCGTACATATCGGATGATCTGCTCCACATCCGCCGGTGTCACGCCTTCAATTTTCGGCATATTCCCGAACTCCCAGTGGTGCGCGCGCACGCCGTTCTCCGCAGCGCGTTGGAACGCCATGTCGGCATGATGGTTCGGCTCATAAATCTTATGAACAAGCGGCGGCCCCTGCTTGGTGCCGACACCACGGACGCCGTGGCAGACGGCGCAATTGGCTGTGAACTTCGCTTCGCCGACCTGCACATCCGCCGGCGTGGCTCCTCCGGCGGACTTACCCGCGTCCTGATTGGTCGCATTCGATTCACAAGCGACCAATGCGCCCACCATCATCGCGACACTCACGCCCAGCGTCCAAGCCTTCATCGACATCCTCCTCACCATCGTCCGCTTCATCGCGGTGGCTCCGGGGGTCGCGTCGCTGACTGACCGGGCTGCGATTGGTTCAGTTGCTCACGCAACATCTGTGTCGTGCGGTTCAGAGTCAGGCGACGGTAGAGCCGCGCCCCGATCGGAGTCACGATCACCAGCGCGATGATCAGATACATAAAAAACTCTTCAGGCGTCATCGGTTCTTCTCTCCCGACTCGTACAGGCTTGCTCTCAGTCTTGGCTAGAGTATCGCATAGGGAACGGGATCCTCAACTCCCGCCTGACGAAAACCTTCTCGCCGAATCCGGCAACTGTCGCATCTGCCGCAGGCAACCCCATCGACACCGGGGTCATAACAGCTATGCGTCAGCGCGAACGGAACGTTGAGAGCTTGCCCCCGGCGAACGATCTCTGCCTTGGACAGCATCAACAGCGGCGCGCGAACCTCGACCGCCCGCCCCTCGACGCCCATTTTCGTCCCAAGTCTGGCTACCGCTTCAAACGCGCGAATGAACTCTGGGCGGCAATCGGGATAACCGGAATAGTCCAGTACATTGGCACCGAAGTAGATGGCCTCTGCCTCCAGCGTTTCGGCATACGCCAGAGCCAGGGAGAGAAAGATGCTGTTGCGTGCCGGAACATAGGTGACCGGGATCTCGCTCGCTTGTTCCCGCTGTGTGCGATCTTTCGGCACCGCCAGATCCGCCGTCAGGGCGGAGCCGCCGAATGCCCGAAGGTCAACCGTGACGATCACATGGCCTGCCGCACCCAATGCCGCCGCAACGGCCTGGGCGCGGAGCACCTCCACCCCGTGACGCTGCCCGTAGGAGACGGTCACGCAGTGAATGCGGTACCCGTCTTGCTGCGCGAGAGCGGCCGTAACGGTGGAATCCAGTCCACCGCTCAACAACACTACCGCGTTCGACCGGGGATGAGTCATAGGTCCAGGTACGACTACCGGAGACCATGGAGGTCAAGTGCCGGAGAAGGAGCACCCGTGCAAGCACAGGCGCCAGACATGAGGGCAAACCGAAGAAGGATCGTCACGACGCGAGCGCATTAGTCTCGATCCTCTTCCTTCTCGATCTTCTCGAGGAGTTCTTGTTGGGATTGACACCGAACGCAGAGTTTTGCGAACGGCACGGCCTCTAAGCGTTTTTCGCTCACTTCTATGCCGCATTCTGCGCAAATGCCGTAGGTTCCCTCGCTGAGTCTGGTCAAGGCCTCATCGATCGCCTGTCGCTTCCTGTTGCGCATCTCCATGAGCGAGATGCCGAGTTCGCGATCGAGATCCATGAGGGCCTGATCACCGACGTCACGGGCCGATTCCAAGCGACGTTGCTGATCCTCCGTCAGCGACTGGCCGAGGTTGCCCTCGATCTCTCGCATGATCTCCTGACGCTTCCCGAGCAGCATCCGCTGCAAGACCTCGCGTCGGCGCTGACGTTCTTCTTTTTCTTTCGGCGTTTCTTTCTGCGTCAACGCAGCCACCACACGCGCGGCTACGCTGTCTTCATCTTTTTCCGTCATAGCTGTTATGGGAGCCGGACGCTCTTTCTTCACAGGTTTCTCAGGAGCGATGGCTTTAGCTTTCGTGGTTGGTGTTTTTTTCTTCGCGCCGACTTTCGTCGCCATAGAGGCTCATACCCTTTCGTAATGAGTGCAAGGCGAAAAAGTTTGGCAGGTATATCACGCTATAGATCGTTTGACAAGTACCCGGTTCCCCAAGATCTTGGGTGTTTAGGGGTAGCTTAGTATCGAATGCACGTTGTAGCCGGTCAGCCGGTCTCGCCCCTTCAGGTCCTTCAGTTCGATCAGAAAATCCAGGCCTGCAATCTCCCCGCCGAGTTGGCGCACAAGGTCCACCGTCGCGGCCGCCGTTCCACCGGTCGCCAGCAGGTCGTCCACGATCAGCACGCGCTCTCCGGCTGAGACGGCGTCCCGATGGATCGCCAACACGCTCGAGCCATATTCCAGGTTGTATTCCACTTCGTAGATGTCCGCCGGTAACTTGCCTGGCTTTCGAACAGGAACGAACCCGGCCCCAAGACGGGCTGCCAGCGTGCCGCCAAGGATAAATCCTCGCGACTCGATGCCGATCACCTTCGCAATGCCCTGGCCGTCATAACGTGCGGCAAGATCATCGGCAATGGCGCGAAAGGCTTGAGGGTTTTTGAGGAGCGTGGTGATGTCGTAGAACAGAATGCCGGGCTTAGGAAAGTCGGGGACTTCTCGAATGAGGGCTTTGTAATTCATGGGTGTGGGGGCATCGGGACGTCCTCATAGAAGATCCGCCCGCTTCATGGTTTTCCGTTCAATGATTCCGCGGAGCCTGGCCAGCGCTGCCGATTCGATTTGACGAACCCGCTCACGAGTCAGCCCCATATCTTGGCCAATCTCTTCTAACGTCCGCGACTCTGCGCCGTCAAGTCCAAACCGAGCCAGAATCACCGTGTGTTCCTTTTCCGGCAGTTCATTGACCCAGGCCATCAGTTCGGCTCGCCGCATCACACCTTCGGTGGTATCGGCAGGGGTGAGACAAAGCGGATCCTCGATCACATCCCGGAGAAAGGTGTCCTGACGGTCGCTGATGGGACTGTCCAGCGAGCAGGTGGTGCGGACCAGTTGTTTGAGATCGTCGACTTCAGCAACGCTGATTTTCAGTTTCGCCGCGACTTCCTCGGCCAGGGGCTCCCGCCCGTGCTCATGTACCAGCTGTTCCACCTTAGCCAGGTAGCGATTCAACCGTTCAACCACATGCACCGGCAGTCTGACCAGCTTCCCCTGGTTGATGATGGCTCGCTCAATGAATTGCCGAATCCACCAGGACGCATAGGTACTGAACCGGAATCCCCGCTTGTAGTTGAACTTCTCGACTGCCTTGATGAGACCCAGATTGCCTTCTTCGACGATATCGGCAAAGGGAAATCCCCGATTCATATAACGCTTCCCGATGCTGATGACCAACCGGAGATTCGCCTCGATCATTTCTTGCCGGGCGGCTTCGTCGCCTGCCATGACCCGCTTGCCCAGCGCCTGCTCCTGCTTGAAATTCAACAGGGTCGACTTGCGCACCTCGCGGAGATAACTCTTGATCGTATCCAGACCCTCCGCACGCCCCGATTCCGACGAACGATTTTCGGTGCCCGACTCGTCCGCATCCACATGGCCCTGCGGGTCCGCCTCCTCCTCCTCATCTCCCCGCACCGCACGCGGGCGGCGAGTCGAGACCGGCGGAGCCATCCCGGTGTCCTGTCGCATGGTTGCACGTCGAGCCATAACGTCGTTACCTGTTACCGAATCGTAAACTCATGATGACGGCCAGTGGCGTTGCCCCATTCGACTTGCACCTGGGTCACACGCGCCCCCACCGGCCCCCGCTTGAGATCCGCCAGGAATTCCTCCAGGACATTCCGACTGCCCTCAACATCTACCGCCACCTGCCCGCTATCCAGATTTTCCACCTCGCCGGTCAAGCCGCGCGAAGCCGCCATACGGCAGGTGAACGCGCGATAGCCCACACCCTGAACACGTCCACTCACCAGGATTTTTGCCCGTACAGCGTCGCCGGTTTCCGTCATCGGGTCTCAATTCCCTAAGCACAAATTGCCGCAGAGCGAGATTCGCGTCTTGACCAGGATACTCTCACAGCGGCTAGAGGCCGTCACGCGATTTAGGAGTTTACGCGGCGCGTCCACGCTCTTGCTTCTCCCTTATCGGCAGGGACACCACAAAGCATGAGTGCTCGACACGGAGGACCTCTCCGTGGGCTGAGTCGTTGACACTGGAAGAGGAGGAGAAGCGGTTTGGTCGGGGCGAGAGGATTTGAACCTCCGACCCCTGCGTCCCGAACGCAGTGCGCTACCGGGCTGCGCTACGCCCCGACCGGGCGGATCAGAAAACGGAGAGCGGATTGTCTTACAAGAGAGGGGTAAAACGCAAGCCGTGTGATTCAGCTACCGCCTGACAGGTCATGTTGCCGTGCCTGACGTTCACGCCCTTGGCCAGCCCGGCGTCTGATCGAATGGCCTGCTCCACCCCTTCTGATGCGAGACGGAGAATATACGGGAGTGTCGCATTGGTCAACGCGCGCGTCGACGTGTGCGGGACGATTCCAGGCATGTTCGTCACACAATAATGCACGACCCCGTCCACCACATACACAGGATCCGAGTGGGTCGTGGGCCTGGTCGTTTCGCAGCAGCCCCCCTGATCCACCGCCACATCGACGATCACGGAACCGGGCCGCATTTGTCCCACGAGGGGGCGAGGCACCACTTTCGGCGCCCGCGCACCCGGGACCAACACCGCACCGACCACGAGATCCGCCTCCGCAACCGCCCGTTCGATGGCCGACGCAGACGCGGCACAGGTTGCGATGCGGCCCCCGTAGAGATCGTCGAGGGCCCGCAGTCGATCCACATCCAGATTGATCACCGTCACCCGCGCGCCCAGTCCGACGGCGAGTCGGACAGCCGAGGTCCCCACGACACCAGCGCCGATCACCACCACATGACCCGGCTCAACACCGGGCACTCCGGCTAACAGGACCCCGCGCCCCCCTTGGACCGCCCCAAGATAATGCGCCCCTACCTGCACGGACAGCCGCCCGGCGATTTCACTCATCGGCCGCAACATCGGCAAACTACGGTCCCTGGCCTCCACCGTTTCATAGGCGATCGCGGTCATCTCAGCCGCCATCAACGCCTTGGTCAACTCCGGCAGCGATGCCAAATGCAGATACGTAAACAGCACCTGACCCGGCCGGAAAAGCGCGCACTCCGACAACTGAGGTTCTTTGACCTTGACGATCAGCTCTGACCGGTGAAAGACCTCTTCCTTGGACTGTGCCACGTCGGCGCCGGCCTGCCGATACGACTCGTCGGAAAACCCGCTGCCCTGCCCGGCCGACGGCTCGACCAGCACCTGATGGCCCGCCTGCCGTAGAGCACGAACGCCGTCTGGTGTGACGCTCACCCGAAATTCGTAGTCCTTGATCTCCTTCGGTACCCCGATCACCATACCTGCCTCCTTACCCGCATCACCGGTCCCTGGCTATACTGCATTATACCTGGGACGAGGGTATTGCCAACGTGGACCGCAAGGCCACCTTGCCAGTCTTAAGACCAGTGCGGTAAGATCCGGCTTCTATCGACGTCTTCCCCTGAGAGGAGCACTTCGCGCATGGATGCCGGATCTTGTAACGCCTGCAGCGCCGCAGGCACACCACTCATGAAGTTCTCGCTGGGCAAAGATTTCTTCGGACGCACGTACGACCGGCTGTCTCCGTCCTCGGATCAGAGCCCGAAGTGGTATTGCGAGCCCTGCTCGATGATGAAGAATTTGCAGCGGGATTTTCGCGATATCCGCGCCGAATTCGACAAGCTCACCAAGGGCCAGGCTTCTGCGCTGTCCGAACCTGAGGCTAAACAGCGCGCGCAATTGCGCCTCCGGGAAATTGCCGCCATTGCCGGCACGCAGGTGGCTGGCTCGTCGCTGCTCAACGCGTCGGATGTCACACAACTGATCGAACAATTCCACGCGCGCGCCTGATCTTGCATACCACCCAGTGAACGACACAGCCTCGGAACTGTTGCCATGACCGGCTATCAACGACACATTTTCGTCTGCACCAACAAACGCGAGCCGGATGATCCTCGCGGTAGCTGCTCAAAACTGGGCTCCGACGCGCTGCACGCCTGTTTCAAACAAGAAGCCAAGCGACTCAACCTCAAAGGTGTCGTGCGCGCCAACAAAGCGGGCTGCCTCGACTATTGTGCCCAAGGCCCCACGGTGGTGGTCTATCCGGAAGGGGTGTGGTACCGCGTCCGCTCGGAGGCCGACGTGAGGGAAATCATGGAGCGCCATATCATGCAGGGAAAGTTGGTCGATCGACTCCTGATGCCCGACCAGGCCCCTTCTCCACTGCTCTCCCCTCTAAAAATCTAAGCTGGTCACCCCCTTCGGAATCATACGAGAACGTTATGCCCGCCGATGACAAATGGAAGGCCAACATGGAGAAGGTGGCCTACATGAAAGCGTTTCCCGGCCTCCTAGGCGCCTGGGATCAGTTGATCGGAAAGACCGTGAAAACGGTGTTACCGCTCAAAAGCAAATCCGGGTCCGCCGCACTCATCTGCACGGACGGGTCGTTTATGGTAGTACCGTTGTTACGTCCGGAGCCCTACGAAGTGGGCGAAGCGCTGCAGGCCGGTCGAGCCCATCTCGAACCCACACACTCCGCAGCCTATGCCGAATACGATCGACTGCTGAAACAGGATAAAGAGGCACAACGGACCGCTCGCCTCGAGAACATTCTGGGAGCGATTCGCAACAATGCGGAGCAGATCCCGGAATTGAAAGACCGGCTTGCCGAGCTGATCAAGGAGTGGAAGTGAGCAGTCTGCCACAAAAGAACATGTTCGAGATCTTCTCGCAAGGTCTCTTCGAAGGAGTGAAGCCTATGATGCTCATTCGCGATCACCTGGTGCGCCACCCCGACCGTTGCACCCACCAGGCGATTTGTATGCCGGTCTGCCCCACGAGTGCCTGGCTCTCGACCCCCCCCTATAAGTTCGACCCCTCACGCTGTCTGGAGAGCTGTCGGCTGTGTCTGGATGCCTGCCCTTCACAGGCGATTTATGCAGTATTCAAGAAGGGCGACAAGCTGCTGGAACCGCAAAAGAAGTAGGCGGGGTCACCTGGCAGAAAAATTCTGCGGCCGGTTTACACAATCTGCTTGCGGAGTCTGCCCCAATACGCGGTCCCGACATAGCCGCAAGCGCCGGTACACGTGGTGAGCGCCATCACGCGATAGACCACCGAGCGCGGAGCCTTGATGTTGACGGTCGGGTCGAGGAGATCAGGCGCCCTAGCCACACGTTTGAGTGTTTCGCCTGCCAGCAAAATCGGCCACATGCAGGCAAGTCGCTGCCGAATTTCAAAGCGCGGTAGGGCCATGGTGTAGAGCCAGCCCTGATCTAAGTGCTCCACAGCCTGACCTATCATTCGTAACAGGATCGGACGAAAGGCCGGCAGCTGCTCAGGCCTGAGCAAATCCGCCGGCTTCAGCCCGACTTCATCCAGCCATTGTGTCGGCACATAGCAACGACCGTTGTGGAGATCGCGGGCGAGATCCTTCACAATGTTGGTGAGCTGTAATCCCTTCCCAAAGCGGACGCCGATGGCAGACATTCGGTCGACATCCCAGTGCGCCATAGCCCGCCGATGTGCGCAGACCATTCTGGTCCAGAATTCACCCACACAACCTGCAACGTAGTAGGTATACCGATCCAATTCTTCCGGACACTCCAGCGCCGACAGGTCTTGGCCCGATGAGCCAGGAAACCTGGTCAGGTCCATTTCCATTCCATTCGGCAGCACGTCCATCAGCCAACGAATACGCTCGCGATCCCCCTGATCGAACTGCCGATACAGCGCCAAACAGTCCGGCAATCGTTCAAGTAGGACGCGCTCGGCCGAGGCGGTCTGATGCGGCAATAGGCCCGCCTGAATCGCCTGCACCGCCTGCGGCTGAACCCCGTCGCCTTTGAACTGGTCGCGAAACATGTTCAGATACCGAAGGCGTTGGTCTCGCCCGATCAGGTCGGTGTCGGCGATCGTATCGGCCGCCCGTGCGAGCAAATAGGCCAACCCCATCTCGTCGCGGACATCCGACGGCAGAACATTCAGGGTCAGGTAAAACGAACGGGATACCTGCTTGAGAATGACGTGGAGGAGTTCGTGCTTGGAAGGCTGGGTACTCGTGGTTCGACCTGCTTATCTGACTTCGAGTGTCCCTTCCATGCCTTTCTCTCTGTGGCTTGGAAGAAACAGGAGCTTCTTGTCGCAATAAAACGTGTAGATGCCCGGCTTCATCGGGGTAAATTGCACCGTCACGGTTTTCCCGGCGCTCACATCCCGTTCGATCGAGAGCCCGGTGGCCTCATCCTTCACGACAAAGTTGTGCGGGGTAATGGAGGTAATACTGGTCAAGAGGAGCTCCACTGGTTTCCCGGCCTGCACGATCAAGCGCTGCGGGGTATAGGAATAGCTGTCCAGAATCACGGTTGCCCGCTGAAGGCCGTCCGCCAAATCAACCGGCACCTGGAGCGGGGGTACCGGCGATGCCGGCTCAGCTGCGGTACCTGGCACTGAAGCTGTCATCACCAAGCCGATTGCCGAAAGCAAAAGGCCTAGCTGCCGGGACCAGAGACCTAGCAGGTTGCGGAAAGACTCACTTTTTGCATGATCGCGTTCGCTGGACTCCAGGTGCCGTCCCGTGTCATTACACGCTACAGGATGGGCAAAAAGGCCGTCCAGCAAGGCCGCAGCGAGCAAAGGGGCGAATCGTACTCTTGCGGTACGGTGAGCCGCTGAGTGACGCGAGAACGCCGCTGGCGGACTATTTCCGCATCCTGCTAGACGCATGACAGGGTTTCTAGCAGAAGGCTGCAGAACCGGTCAACAGGTACGGCCACGCGGCCATCTGCTCCGTACCCTGAAGTCACGACGGTCCCACCTGCCCCTGAATCGGGAGCGGAGCGTCTTGACTGGCCTAAATCCTGGTATTATCTCTGAACACCGGGACGAAGGTGAAATCTCCGCACTGGGATCCAACAATCGGCCCGGCGTCCGGTATAATGACATCCAAGGTTCGTGACGCTCCGTAGAAGAAGGACGGCGCACGGACCTCCAAGGAGGAGAGATATGAAGTCGTTGAAGGGTATCGGGTTGCTGATTATTTCGAACATTCTGATTTACCTCACGCTGTCGGTGACCGTCAGTGTGCTGGTGAACATGGTGCTGCCGGCTTTCGGCATCGATGTCCGGGGGGTGTTCAGTCAGGAGTTGCTGGTCTGGTCGCTGGTCATCGGCTTCGGCGGCGCGTTTATCAGTTTGCTGTTTTCCAAGCAGATGGCGCGAGCCATGCTGGATTGCACCCAGATTACCGAGCCTCGCTCACATGCGGAGCAGGTGATCTACGGGTCGGTTCGGGAGATTGCGGAACGCCTTCAGATCACCATGCCGGAAGTGTGGGTCTACGAGTCACCGGACCCCAATGCGTTTGCCACGGGGCCGAGCAAGAACAACGCGATGGTGGCGGTCTCGACCGGCCTGCTGGCGAACCTGCGGGAAGACGAAGTGAAGGCCGTCCTCGCGCACGAGATGGGGCATGTGTTCAACGGCGATATGTTTTCCACGACCGTCCTGGCCGGGTTGATGAACACCTTCGTGCACTACATCAGTCACTTCGTCTACCAACTGGTCGCCCAGCCGCAGGGTAGCGATCGGGAGGAAGGGCAAAGCGGGAGCCCGATTTTGGGCTTCGTCGTCTATCTCTTCTTACAGGTCGTGCTCTCGATCCTCGCTATGATGGTCGTCAGCTGGCACTCCCGTCGACGGGAATATGCCGCCGATGCCTTCTCGGCCAGGGTGTACGGCAAAGACTCGATGATCAAGGCCCTGCAAGCGATCGACCGTTGGGTCAACCGCGCGCAGTTCGAATATTCAACGCAAGATGCCCTGGCCACGATGAAGATCTCAGGCACCACATCAGGGTTCATGCACTTGCTGGCGACCCATCCTCCGATCGAGGAGCGTGTCGCGGCACTGGAACGTCTCTAACCGAAGGAGTGCCTACCATGCCGATCACTCGACCGACATGTTCATGGAAGGTTCTGGTCCTTGGGCTCGCAGTGGGTCTCGGGCTTGGCGCCGTCGCGATGGGCCTGGGTTCGGTCGATGCGGCACAACAAGGAGCAACACGCATGGCTGCCAACGCATCATCCGTCTATGATTTCACGTTGAACGACATCGACGGGAAACCCGTCTCACTCAGCCAATACAAGGGAAAGGTCATCCTGTTGGTCAATACGGCCAGCTTTTGCGGCAACACCCCGCAATATGCCGATCTCGAACAGATGTATGAGACGTACAAGGACAAGGGGTTTGAGATCCTGGCCTTCCCGGCCAACAATTTCGGCCAGCAAGAGCCGGGCAGCAACGAGGAGATCAAGGGATTCTGCCTCACTAAATACAGTGTCGGCTTCCCGCTCTTCAGCAAAATCAGCGTGAAAGGCGGAGACAAACATCCCCTCTACCGCTACCTGACTGAACAGAGCCCCTTCCCCGGTGAAGTAGAATGGAACTTCCAGAAGTACCTGGTCGATCGTTCGGGCAACGTCGTCGCCCGCTATCACCATGGAACGAAACCGCTTGCGCAAAACATCGTGAAGGACGTCGAACGGTTTCTCGCGAAAAGTTGATCGCTGTCAGGTCTGTTTCTCGAAACTGATGTGAGCACGATACTCTTGGATGGCCGCAGCCAATGCGGCCTTCCCAAGAGGAATATTGGCCTCCAGAGCATCCTCCACGCCCCGGTCGTCGATCACCACCTGATAGCGGTCCTGAATATTGGTCCGCACGGCCGTGCCGTCTTTGAATGTGCGCGGCATATAGATCTCCGTCCAGACTTCCTTCTCCACCAAACAGACATCGCAGAAGCGCTCATACAGAAGCGCCAACTTGTCCACATCGGTTTCCTTCATGCCTCTGCTCCCTCATGACAATCGACAGCCCACGCACGCCTGTGCGCGCGGTGGGAGCACGTTAGACCAAGCGCGGGATGAGTTTCAACGGGAGGACGGATCAGACAGGGCCGGCGAGGCATCCGAAGCCGGTTTGTCGGTGATCACAAACCGCATCGTGCCCACTTGGTTCACGGCATGGAACGGTTGCTGCCCAAGCGACGTAATATAGATCTTCACCAGATATGTGCCGACCGGCCAGTGCGGCGCGGGCCTTTTGAACTCCAGAAACCCATAGCGTTCATGCCCCGGCACTTCCAAACTATCCTGGACGACGACAGTCTCTCCCGCCTTGCCGTCGGCACCGAGCGCGAACACCTGTGCCGCGAATTGGGCCGGATCCTCAAGCGGGGCGACCTCGAACACAATGTAGACGGCCGGCGTATCGGTCGTGAACACCGTCGTTCCTGGGGCAATGGGTTTCAGACGCGGATCCTGGGTGAACCAGCCTTTTCGGCCGAACGTGTCCCACTCCACCTCGTATCCGCGCGCCATCTTGATCCAGGTGAACAACGATTGCGGGACACCCTTGTGTTGCACATCCAGCGACGGGGTCTCCGTCGGCTCGAACTCCGTCGTCACCTGCTCTTTGGGAACCATCAGATCGCGCCCTTCGACACCAGAGTACCACCCTCCCAGGATGAACGTGGCACACAGAGCGATCGCTAATCGCCGGGAACCATGTCGTCCCTGTCGGCGAATCAAACCCATCCCTCCTCGTGTCGCCATCGCGTCCATAGAGTTATGGTAACCACTGTGAGAAGGAGGGGTCAACCGGCCTGTTGCGATTTGGTCGAAACAGGGGCAATTCGGGTAGCTCTGATATAATGCCATTCATTCAATCGACACATCGTTGCGCCCGGCACTCATCGCCGTGCAAGGCCTCATGAATCACTCAGCCACCGCCCCTCTCCCCCATTCATCTCCTGAGAAGATTCCCCTTGCGAACGAGCTGGAGACATCGGAAGGCGAGGCCAAAGCCAGGAGCCAGCAATATGGCGTCCGTGATGCGGCCTGCCAAGCCGCGGCGCAGGGCGGCGGAGAAAACTATTTCTCGGCGTTCGCCCTCCTCCTGCATGCCTCCCCGTTCCAGATCGCCATCCTATCGGCCTTGCCTCAATTAATCGGCGTGGGGGCTCAACCCGCATCGGTGAAGCTGTTGCAGTATCTTCGTGTCCCGAGCCGGCTCCTCATTGCCGGAGGCCGGGCACAGGCGTTTTGTTGGCTCCCAATCTTGTCCCTGCCTCTGCTCGCCCTTGATCAAGGCCCTTGGCTATTGATCGGCTGCGCCATGCTCTACTTCGGCTTCGGCCATGTGACCACTCCCATCTGGAACAGCCTGTTGGTCGACGTAGCCGAAGCCGAAAGCCGCGGCGCCTATTTCGCCAGGCGAGCCAGGACGACGGCGCTTACGAGTTTTCTGGCCTTAGGGCTGGCCGGAGCCATCCTGACACTTGGGCAACGATGGGAGATGAGTTGGATCGGCTTTCTCGTCATCTTTCTCGGCGCCGCGGCGGCGCGCATGGGGGCCACCACCTGCCAGGCCCACGTCTCGCGGCTGATGCCCGCACACCGGCTTGAGGCCCCGCATGGGTTCCGGCACTTCCTCACCAAGGCCGCGAACCGCGACTTTCGTCGTTTTCTCCTCTTCTCCGGGTTGATGCATTTCGCGGTGCTGCTGTCAGGGCCGTTTTTTGTGCTCTATCTCCTGCGGGACCTCCACTGGTCCTACCTGCAATACGCCGGCTGGATGGCGAGCAGCATCTCCGCCCAATTCCTCACCCTCAGGCCCTGGGGTCGAATCGGCGATCGCTACGGCAACAAAGCCTTGCTGACGCTGACCGCTTCGGCTGTGCCCTTTCTGCCGATGGGTTACCTGCTGAGCGAACAGTACCTTTTTCTTCTGGTCGTGAACTTCTTCGGCGGCGTGATCTGGGCGGGGCTGTCGCTGGGCCTGCAGAATTACGTCTTCGATTCGTTGCGGGCCGAAGAGCGCACCAGGGGAGTGGCGCTGGCCAATGCCATGAATACGGTGGGTTGGGGGCTGGGCGCGCTGACCGGCGGTTGGCTTGCCACCCTGATGCCGGCGGAACTCTCGCTCGGTTCGTGGCACCTGACACCGGCCTCGAACCTGCCCTTTCTGTTCTGCCTCTCCGGGGGATTGCGACTCGTCATCGCCATGAGCCTGCTACGCACATTCGCCGAGCCTCGGAGCATTGTCTCCCCGCCACCGGGACATCTGGTGTGGGAACTGCCCTTCCTGAAGTCCCTCACGGCGCTGCTGCCCTGGAAAAATCCGCGCGTCGCCCCCTAAGCCGCTCACGGCCCTGCCCTACATTCCCGCCGGCCGGCGCTCCCGCTCTTCCTGCTTCAAGCGGTCGAAGCCACGATCGGCATTCCCTTTGACCTGCTCTGAAGACGGTTGGGCCATCGGCTTCGGCTTTTCACTCGCACAACCGGCCAGCAACCCCACCACGACTGCCAGACCACCGACCATCCCGACACCCAGAGACCATGCAGAACCTTTGCTGCGCGTTGGTTCCATTCCACACCCCCTCAGATAGAGTCACTCACTCCCGACCACTGTTGCCGCATTATGGGATACTCCCCTGCTCCGCTCAACATGAAAACGAGACCGGATCCCTCTCGTTGACTGCCTTTCCCAAAGGCGCTATCCTCCGCAACGACTCAGACAGGCCCCAAGCGGAAAGGAATTCGATGTCACTCCATGACCGACTCAGCGAAGATCTCAAATCGGCAATGAAGTCGCGCAATCAGCTGCGTATCGACGTGATCCGGATGATCAAAGCCGCCGTGCAATATAAGGAAGTCGAGCTAAAGCAGGATCTCGACGACGCCGGGATGAGCCGCATCATGACCACGCTCATCAAGCAGCGCAAGGAAGCCGCTGAACAGTTCGAAAAGGGCAACCGGCAAGACCTCGCCGCTAAGGAACGGCAGGAAATTACCATCATCGAGGGCTATCTTCCCGCCGCACTCTCCACCGACGAGATCGCACAGCTGGTCAGGCTGGTGGTGACGGAGTCCGGCGCCTCTTCCCTCAAAGACATGGGGCAGGTCATGAAAACGGTCATGGCCCGCTTGGCCGGCCATTCCGTCGACGGCAAAATCGTCAGCGAGCTGGTCAAAACGGCCCTGCAACGGTAGTCCTGCCCCGGCCCCACTTAACCTCTGCGCGCTTTCCGCCGATAGTGAATCTGGCTCGGGCGGCACCGTGACGCCTGCCCGTGCCTGAGCCAGCATTCATGACGTAGCCGACGCCACCTCGGCCGGAAGAGGCACTCCATGAGCATTCTCATCGTCGATGACTCCCCGGACCAACAACTCCTGCTCAACACCATTCTGTCCAAGGCGGGCCATCAGAGCCTGCTCATCGCCGACTCCGCGACATCGGCCTACGCCCAACTCGGCATCGACCAGCCGCAGCAGAACCCCCACGCCGTCGATTTGATTCTGATGGATTTTTTGATGCCGGGCATCGATGGCGTCGCCGCAACCCGGCACATCAAGGGATTGGACGCGTTACGGGATATTCCCATCATCGTGGTCACCGCCAAGACCGCCATGGGCGACCTGCAGGCGGCATTTTCCGCCGGGGCCATGGACTACATTACCAAGCCGGTCACCAGCACGGAATTGCTCGCCCGGGTCAATTCCGCCCTTATGCTGAAACAGGAGATGGATTGCCGCAAAGCCCGCGAGGTGGAACTCCGCCGCAGCAATGACGAGCTGCAACGCGCCTTGCGGGAAGTAAAAGTCCTGAAGGGACTCGTGCCCATCTGTGCGTCCTGCAAAAAAATCCGCAACGACCAGGGCTTCTGGCAGCAATTAGAAGAATATATCCAGCAACACTCCGAGGCCGAATTCAGTCACGGCCTCTGCGCTCCGTGCATCAAAAAGCATTACCCTGGTGTTTACCCAGACTAGCTGCTAGCATCGCCCTACGACACATTTTCAGGGGGACTGACCATGGGTATCCTGATCGTCGATGATTCGACGGACGATCGTCTGTTGATCCAATCCATCCTCGCCAATGCCGGGTACGAAGAAACGTTCGTGGCGGAATCCGCTGCGGCCGCCTTCCGCCTCTTGGGCCTCGACGGGATGCGGCAAATGACCGGGCGAGTGGATTTGATCCTGATGGATATCGTCATGCCCTCGACCAACGGTATCGAGGCCTGTCGGCAGATCAAGGCGGTGGAGCGCTATCGGGACATCCCGATCATCATGGTCACGGTCAAGACCGATCCGGTGGACCTGCAACTGGCCTTCGCAGCCGGCGCCATCGACTACGTCGCCAAACCCATCAGCAAAATCGAATTACTGACCCGTGTACGGTGCGTCCTCCGGCTCGTCCATGAAATCGAACGACGCCGGGCGCGCGAGCAGGAACTGCTGGAAGTCATGCGCCAATTGCAGGAAGCCAACCAGATGCTGTTGCGGCTCTCCTGCCTCGACGGGCTCACGGGTATTACCAATCGGCGGCAGTTCGACGACTTCCTCGATCAGGAATGGCGGCGCGCCGCGCGTGAATCCACGCCGCTCTCTCTTATCATGCTGGATATCGATTACTTTAAGACCTACAACGACAGCCACGGACACCAGGCCGGAGACGAATGCCTCCGCCAGGTCGCGCAACTGATTTCCAGCCATGTCAATCGTCCGGGCGACTTGGTCGCGCGGTACGGCGGCGATGAATTTGTGATCGTCCTTCCCGGGACCACCGTCGACGGCGCGGCGCAGGTCGCCGACACGCTCCGGCGGAAGGTTTGTGAAGCGGAGATGAAACATCCGAACGGCGATCCCGTGACCATCAGCCTGGGATTCGCCTGCACGGTGCCCAGCCGCGTCGCCGCCCCGACCGACCTGATTCGAGCGGCCGACCAGGCTCTCTACCAAGCCAAACAGGAAGGGCGCAACCGGGCCAAACAAGCCGGAGTGCTGACCCTCGTGCATCATACCCATAAAGATTGATGGCGCCGCAAGGCGGAACCATCATCAGTGAGCGCAGGCGAGCGGACGACGACATGGCCAAACGCATCCCGCGAACGAGACGCACGACTGCGACTACTCCCAAACGCCCCCTTCGCCCCGCATCCCGCCCCTTAACCGCACTCCAACGCGAGCAAGCCGCCCGCCGGCGCGCCGAGCGAGCGCTCAAGCGCGCGTCCAAAGAATTGCAACACCGCGTGGAAGAGTTGCAGCGCGCGAAAGACGCTGCCGATGTCGCCAATCGCGCCAAGAGCGACTTTCTGGCCAGCATGAGCCACGAAATTCGCACCCCCATGAACGCCATCATCGGCATGGCCGATCTGCTGTGGGACACCACGCTCACACCCGAGCAACGCAAATACCTCCGCATTTTTCGACGCGCCGGGGCCAGCCTCTTGAGCTTGATCAACGATATCCTGGATCTGTCGAAAGTCGAATCCGGCCGACTTGACTTAGACAGCATCGACTTCGATCTTTCGGAACTCATCGACAAGGCGAGCGAAATGTTGGCGCTCCGGGCCAACGAAAAGGGCCTGGAACTCGTCTGCCACCTCGCCAGCGACGTGCCCTGCCATCTCATCGGCGATCCCAACCGCCTCTACCAGATCCTGCTGAATCTGCTCGGAAACGCGATCAAATTCACGGAAAAGGGCTCGGTGGTGATGGCCATTACCAACGATCCTGAACGTCGGGCGCCGGGCGCCATCCGATTTTCCGTCACCGATACGGGCATCGGAGTCCCGCAGGACAAAATCACCACCATCTTCGATACCTTCACCCAGGCACACAGCACGATTGCCCGCCGGTATGGAGGCACGGGGCTCGGTCTGTCGATCTCACAGCAGCTGGCCGGACTGATGGGGGGACGAATTTGGGTCGAAAGCACCCTGGGTAAGGGCAGCACGTTCCACTGCGTCGTACAACTCGGCGTTCAGGCCGATCCCCCGCCGTCCAAGGCGACGGGGACCATGAACCTCACCGGGGTCCGCTGTCTCGTCGTGGACGATTACCCGACCAATCGCCTGATCCTGCGGGAGACCCTCTTCGCCTGGGGCGCGGATGTGGTCGAGGCGGACAGCGGCGAACAGGCCATGGAGGCGTTCGAGGCCGCGTTGAATGCCGACATACGTTTCGATCTGCTCCTCCTGGACTGTCGTATGCCCGGCATGGACGGCTTCGAAGTCATCGAACGCATCCATGCGGATCCCCGGCTCCAAGACCTGACCATCATCATGCTGGCCTCAGACCGCTGGGCCGATGATATCGCCAAGACATATGACCTTGGCCTGGGCGGGTACCTCGTCAAACCGATCCGGCGGTCCGACCTTCAGCAGACCATCAGCATCGCCTTGGGACGGAGCAAACGCGGCCTCCCAGCGGCTCCATTGAGCGCACCTACCCCGGTCGCACCGCAAGGACGATCGCTCCGGATCCTGCTGGTTGAAGATTCATCCGACAATCAGGTGCTGATTCAGTCGTATCTGAAGAATACGACTCACAGGATCGACTTAGCCGACAACGGCCAGATCGGGGTCGCCAAGTTCCAGAACGGACATTATGACTTGATCCTCATGGATATGCAGATGCCGGTCATGGACGGGCTGACGGCCACCAAGACCATTCGGCGCTTGGAACAGGAACAGGGCCTTCCGTCGGTCCCAATCGTCGCCTTGACCGCCTTGGCGTTGAAAGAGGAATCCGCACGAATCTTCGAGGCGGGATGCAACGCCCACATGACCAAACCGCTCAAGCGAACGACCCTGCTCGAGTTGCTCGCGGCCTACGAAAAGACACGCGCCCAGTGATGCCACAGCGCTCTGACAGCCACCAGGCCACCATCCTCGTCCGGATCAGTCAGGACCTCGAGGCTATCGTCCCCGGGTTCCTCGCCAACCGCCGACGGGATCTCGCGACGATCGAGGCCTGTCTGAAGCAGGGCGACCTGAACACGATCCGTATGTTGGGACATCGCATGAAAGGTGACGGCGGCGGATACGGCTTCGACCAGATCAGCGAGATCGGCGACCGGCTTGAACAAGCCGCCCTCGCCCAGGATCGGGCATCGATTGCCGCGGAAATAACTCACCTGACCGACTTTCTCGCGAAGGTCACCGTCGTCTACACCCCCTAGGGCCACCGACCGCCGAGGCTCACACTACACTTCGACAGCCTCCCTGCTCAGGGCCGGCAATCGCAAGGTGAACTCCGACCCCATCCCCACCGTCGTCTCCACCGCAACCGTTCCACCGTGCGCCTCGACGATGCCCTTCACGATCGCCAGTCCGAGTCCCGTGCCACCGGAATCCCTCGCCCGCGCCTTGTCGGTACGGTAGAAGTGATCGAACAGATGCGGCAGGTGCTCCGGTTCGATGCCATGCCCCGTATCCTTCACGGCAATCTCGACAAGCCCCTCCACATGCCGCAGTCGCACGATGACCTTGCCGCCAGGCGGCGTATAGCGAAGGCTGTTATCGAGCAAATTAATCAAGGCCTGTTTCAGCCATTGCGCATCGCCCGAGATCGGCGGGATCGGCACCGCATCACAGGTGAGGGTGATACGGCGATCCTCGGCCAGCAGGGCCAATTCTGCGAGAAGATCTTCTACGAGCGGTTGCAGCAGGAGGGGTTCCAGGCGCACAGGCGGACGGTCTCCGGTAACTTTGGTCAAGGTCAGCAACGACCGGGCCAGCGTGATGAGCTTTTCCACCTGCTCCAGGTTCCCGATGAGGGCATCGCGGTACTCGGCCGTCGTTCTCGCCTTCTGTAGCGTCACCTCCAGGTTCCCCTGAAGGACGGTGAGAGGGGTCTGCATTTCATGGGCGGCGTAATCGACGAATCGCCGCTGGCTTCGACAGCTTTTTTGAAACCGATCCATCATGGCGTTGAAGGCCTGGGTCAAGCGATGAAATTCGCGAAAGGGCGAATCCAACACGAGCCGCTCCCCGAGATCGGCCTCCGACATGGTTTCGGCCCGCCGACTGAGCTGCTCGATAGGCGTCAACACCGTCCTGGCGATCCACACGCCGCCGGCCCAGGCGATCAGCATGATGACGCCGGAGCCGATCATCAGCAGCATCGCCAAGCCGCGCAGGGTCTCCTGCGCGTAGTGGAGGGATTCCTCCGCCTGAAGCACGTACCGGATCGTACCCTCTTTCGAGACGGGAATGGACACGCGCCGAATGGGCGAGCCGTCCTGCAAATGAACCAGGTCGAACACGGTCTCACCGCGCGCCACCTGGTCGAGCAACGTCCGAAGCACCGGGGGACGAGGGACGACGTCGGAACCCTTCCACACCAACTGGCCCTCGACAGAGAGCACCCGCACCGTATGCGAGGCCTCACGCAATTCATGCTGTTCTTCCTGACTCCGTCCGTTTTGGCCCAACGCCACAAGTTCGCCTCCCGCATTGCGGATCAGCTCGGGGCGCTGTTCAATGATCCGCCCGAGCGTTTCAGCCAACTCCAACAACCGGTAATCGACATAACGGTTCAGCAACGTCTCGCCACCGAGATAGATCAACAGGGAAAAGGCGAGCAGCAGGCCCCCGACCAGCATCAAGGCGGTTTTGCGAATCAGCCGCCCCAGCGAGTTCACGGTTGGGGCTCCTGTTCTTCCAACATGTAGCCGGCGCCACGGACCGTGGTGATCAGGGGAGGCGAAAAATCTCTGTCGATTTTGGCCCGCAGGGCCCGGATATGCGCGTCTACGATGTTCGTCATCGGGTCATAACTGATGTCCCACACATGTTCGATGATGGCGGTCCTCGTCAGCACCCGATTCTTGTTCCTGAGTAGAAAATCCAACAGGGCATACTCCTTATTGGTCAGGGCAATTTCGGTCCCTCTCCTCCACACTCGATGGGTGGCGGGATCGAGTTCCAAATCCGCCGCCTTGAGCCGCGCCTGCAGCTGCGGCCCTCCCCGACGCAACAAGGCCCGCGCCCGTGCCAGAAGTTCGGCAAAGGCGAAGGGTTTCGTCAGGTAATCGTCGGCCCCCAAGTCCAGCCCTGAGACCTTGTCTTGAGTCGTATCGCGCGCCGTGAGGAGAAAGACCGGAGCCGTGACACCGGCGTCACGCAGACGGCGGCAGAGGGTCAGTCCATCGATCTGCGGCAGCATGATGTCGAGGATGAACAGATCGTAGGGATTTACCGTGCCGAAGTGCAGTCCCTGCTCGCCGTCGACCGCCACATCCACCGCATACCGCTCCTCCCTGAGCCCCTTTCTCAAAAATTGGGCCAGATCGGCATCGTCTTCGACCAAGAGAATACGCATACGGCTCCCCCTTCAAGACAGGGCGCGTGCGCGACCACGCTGGGCCGGTGGCAGCACACGCGTCAGCCTTATCTTAGTACAAGATGATGGCCGGATTCGATGCGCGGAGGCGTGGAAGATGTCCTCTACGGCACACGCAGCGCCTCGCAGGCTGCGGAAACACTCGATGGTTGAGCAACACGCGACCATTCACTCCTGTACCGCATTGGTCTAGCACTCATTCGCAGGATGCGCACAAAGGCCGTCCGGCAAGGCCGCAGCAAGCGAAGGGGCGAATCGTACTCTTGCGGTACGGTGAGCCGCGGAATGACGCGAGAACGCCGCTGGCGGGCTTTTTCCGCATCCTGCTAGACGCCATGACAGAGCGCAAGAGCGGGGTCTTGGCGGTCAACAGGGCGCCGGAGGATCCTCCATTCATAGACGGACTCGTAGGCCTTTGCGATGCGCGCAGACCGATCCTCGTGGCCCACCCCTCCGCCTGAGGACTCCGGCGGAATGACGGCCTGCCAGTTCAGATCGGGGGCCTGCTGTACCTGCTCGGTCGAGGTAGCGATGAGCACCAACTCACGAAACTCCCGATGGAGCCGCAACACTTCCGGGGCATCGACCGGGCCGTAGATCGTGGCCACGATGGGAATGGCACTCCTCCGCATCAACGGAAAGGCGGCCGACCCGGCATGCACATGGATCATGTCGAAGGCGGGGGCCATGGCAAAGGCCTTCTCCAGCGCCAACATGGCCAAGGCATCGGCCAGGTGCCGCTTGGGCATCGGATAGGCCCTCATCGCGAACGGCGCTACAGGAATCAACCTCCCGGCTGTGTGACTATCTCCGCTGGCAAACACCGTGACGTCATGACCCCGACGGAGCAACTCCTCGGTCAACGATGCAATCATTCGCCCCTCTGGACCTTCGCTGCGCCGTGTCACGGCTTCATAAAACGGACCGATCTGCGCAATGTGCATGTTTCTTCTCCACCTGTATCGTTATGACTACTCTGCCCAGAGCGCCTCACCAGACCACAGCGCCCACCCGGTATGTTTCATGAGCAGTTCTGCTGCCATCGCGACGAACCGTCATGAAAAACGCGGGCTCGCCGACACCCTCAGGCAAACACCTGAGCAGACGTCAGGATAGTGCGGGAAAGATGAAGATTCGTCGAAGAAGGGATGAAGCTTCGGTGAGAAGAGGCGATGATGATCAAGCCGTCACAGTCGTCTAAGGCGACGGGCGAGAGGAAGAGGTCATCATTGCCGGGATACCTGCAGACGGGGGTGGTACGCGCGACAGCGGAGAGGTGGCGTGCTCTCCGCAATGATAACGTTCCGGTGGTGCAGGTGAACGCTGTGCACTCCAGGCAGTCCGTGAATCAGCAACGCTGGCACCTGTGTTCATACATAGACGATCTTGCCGGGCCTCAGCCTGCGTCTTCCGTGCTGTGACTATCCTGGGCTGCGACGGCGCAGCCCCCGGCTGATGCGCCAAGATTGCGCGCATACCAATCGATGGTCCTCTGCAGACCTTCCTCTAACGAGACCTGCGGAGTCCACCGCAAGAATTTCTCAGCTGCGTGGGGATCGGCCACCCGCACTTGCTCCAACGGCCGATCCGGTCTGGTCCCGAATACCGGCACCTCGTCCTGCTCGAGTAACCGCGCAATGGTTCGCACTATCCCGCGCACCGTCTCGGTTTTCCCGGATCCAACGTCGATGGTTTTTCCCTCGAGGTTGTTGGCCAGAGCCGCCGCGAGGAACGCGTCCACGACGTCATCTACGTAGATCCAATCGATCGCCCGCCGGCCGCTCGACAACTCAGGCGCGTCGCCTCTCAAGAACGAGGCAATGACGTACGGAATGAGTTTGTTGAGATCGCGTTGTCCGGGACCATAGACCATAAAGACGCGCAAAATGACGGCGGGAAACTGGTACAAAGCATGGAACATTCGGGCATAGGCGCTGCTGGCCCATTTTGTGACCGCATAGGGAGAACTCGGCACTCCCTCCCCGGCGTCTACAGAGGGTTCTTCCAGTGAACCGGAGAGAATAAACCGGTTGCAGCCGATGCTTTGAGCCGCTGTCAACAGATTCACGGTGCTGGCGAGGTTGCAGTGGAATGTCGGCACGATGGCGTCCGCACCACGAGTGCCCACCACATGCCCTGCGAGATGATAGATCACATGCGGTTTGACGGCCTTCAGCAAGGACCGAGCGGTGGGCAGATCTGCCAGGTCCCCTTGGTACCACTCTACATTGGACGGCGTCTCGGGTTGCTGCTCCCGAGATGCCGCATGCACATGGGCGTCCATGTCGCACAGCCGTGTCAGCAATCGGCTTCCGATAAAACCGGTGCCGCCGGTGACGAGAATTCTGGCCCCGGCCAGGGTCGTTACATCGTGCATCATGGCGTTGGCTTCCTTCGTGAGTGAAGACAGCGTGTCCTCGTTACCAGTGCTGGCTCGCCATATCCATGTGCGATGGCCGCACCGACGGCCTGGGGGACAGGTTTCCCGCAAGCGGTACCCACGGCGATCTGCCCTCTGTGAGGCTGGAGCTGTGGTGGATGGACGATAGAGGTCGTTCTGGTCAACAGACAGCTAGACATATCTGATACGTGCCCCTGATGCGAACTAGTGAAACCCCTAGTTCCCGCAGTTCTTGGATATACCTTTCGCCGGATTTGTCAGAGTGGCCGGCAATGTGTTTCGTATGGCGACAGTCCGATCAAGGATGAACATTCGTCGGAGGAGGCATGAAGCTGCGGAGACGGACTGTCCTGATCAGGAAGGTGGAGTTCGATCCTGTGTCATGCAATTGATAGCCCTCCACAACGTCCAGATGACAGACAATCTGGGGAGGGAGAGTGCTCATGGTCAAGAAGGACATGCGAGGAAGCACATCGAGAACCGACCAACTACTATTCTATTCTGCGAAAAGGAGCGCAATCGCATACGCGAGCCCCAACCAACCGACAATCAGTGTAAATTTGCAAACAAACACCCTGCCGAACAATACTTTGAGAAGTGATTGGGAATATACCAGCGCGAGGTGCTCCGGCGGATCGACCAACCATTTCCATCTCCTATGACTTCCGTAAATACAGAGAAGCGACCCGACCACCAGAGAAGGGATGACGATCTGCAGTTTGAGTCGCACATCCATAAGTGTCCTCTCAAGAGAATCGGAATGGTGCCGGGAAATCCCCTGATTGAACACCGGGTCCAACTCAGCCCCCCTTGTTTGGACTCACGGAGAAGAACCGGGACGCTGTTCCGACTACAATTTCTATTCTGTCGCCCCTGCTGCTAAGAGAATCTGTTCAATATCCGAATGGTAATTCCGCCGAGCAACGTTCAGCGCAGTGTCACCGGTCCTGAAAGCCTCGTTCTCTCCAGCAATCACTCGTGAGTCTACTGCGGCTCCAGAATTGAGTAACATTTTTACGATTTCAAGATTCCCTTTGTGCGATGCCACGATAAGAGGAGTAATGCCTTTGCTCCCCTTATAATTCACATCCGCACCTCCAGCAAGGAGTGTCCGCACAATGGCAGTGTGAGCTTTGGCAACAGCGAGGATCAGAGGGGGATATCCTTCCGCAATCTCTTTGTTGGGATCGGAACCAGCTGCGAGTAGGGGCTGGATGCTGTCATTGCAGCCTTGCACGACTGCCGTCGCCAGAGCTGTCCAGCCATGCTGATACAGCAGGTTATAGTCAGCTCCATGAGCCAGAAGTATCTCGGCACTCTTCGCATCGCATCCATACGATGCTGCGATCAATGGAGTCTCACCGTCTTGGGCTTGCTTGTTGACATCAGCTCCCTTGGCAAGTAGATACGCTATTGCCTCTCCTTCTCCATAACGAGCTGCATAGATCAATGCGGTATTCCCGCTCTCGTCGACTCCATTCACATCGGCGCCCTGACCCAAGACGGCCTGCATCTGCGCCACTGATCCGCCTCTAGCGTAGTGATGGAGAGGCGGTGCTCGATGACAGGAATACAGCGTCAGTAGCAGAAAGGGAAACAAGAAGTACCGTTTTCGAATTCTTGCCATCATAGCGGGAATCATCGGTCCATTACTCGATATTGGTGAGTCCAATTGCGGCATACAGGGTCACCGCTCCTCTCCTCTATATTTCTCGAAAAGGTAAACAATGATGCCCGGTATCATTGCCTGATCCAACCTCGCCGGAAAAGTTACTTCCTCCTTTTCATTGCCGTGTACTTCGCAAGTTCATCTTCGGTTAACAGGTGAACCGTTTTGATAAGCCAGATCCAAAGTTGATAGCCACTCACCATTCCAATCGGCACACCAATCGCCAGAGCTGCGACGAGATAGCCTTCATTCACCGGGGGCTTCTCTGTCCAAGTGGTGTAAACGCCGGAAACACCTCCCTGTATGTAGGCAAAGCAGGAGAGAGTCGCCGCTACAGCAATTGAAAGCGTGATAGGCATGAGCAACATCAAGACGTATACGGCTCTTCGATGACGATGTCCTGTGACCATATCAAACCACGATACGATTGATGGGCTATGCAGAAAATGATGCGGTGACCCATTCTTGTGCCCACGGTGACGAAATCATATCCTGAGACCATCGCGTACGCCACATCTGCGTCACTACCGCCCCGGCATCAAAAAACGGGCAACAGGCCCGATCGGCCTGAGTCGAGCACATGCAGGATGGAGTGGCTTGAAGAGAGCAGGACGGACAATAAGCGGCACTGGCTAGTCGGGAAACAGGACGAACGGTTCATCCTGAACAGCTGCAAGACTCGCGGAGTTGCGGGTAATCTTGCTGGAAGTAGTGGGCATTCCCCCGCGCATTCGAAGCGCAAGGTCGCACATGTACTGGTCCGGAACTGAAAACCTCTAGGGGTGCTGGCCTGGTGGTGTCCAGGACAGGAGGCTTCGCCTCAGGATCCGCCGGTTAAATCGAAGCGTGGTTTGGTGGAGGGCAGGGGAGTCGAACCCCCGACCCCTACGTTGCGAACGTAGTGCTCTCCCAACTGAGCTAGCCCCCCACAACCAGGCGGCATTATACACAACCAGTGCGTCAGTCTCTAGCAGGATGCGGAAAAAGTCCGCGACGCACTCGTCGAATGTCTCCGCAGCTTGCTGGATGAAGCTGCCGTGAAGACTCTGCGAAGCACTGGATCACGGATAGTGGAATCCGACCGCCGGGGCACCAGGTTCCGCCACGACGACCCGACGCCCCTCCACGCGCAACCGCCCCTCAGCATAGAGCTGGATCGCCCGCGGATAGATCCGGTGTTCCTGCTCCAAAATACGCGCCGCTAAGGTTTCCGCCGTGTCCCCTTCAGCGATGGGCACCGCCGCCTGAATGATGATCGGCCCTTCATCCACGCCTTCCGTGACGAAATGGACCGTGCAACCGGCGATTTTGCAACCGTGCTCGATGGCCTTCTTCTGCACATCCAATCCCGGGAAAGACGGAAGCAGCGACGGATGGATATTCATCATCCGGTTTTCGTAAGCGGACACCAGCACGGCGGTCACGATTTTCATGTATCCGGCCAGCAGCACCAGATCCACTTCGTGCTTCTGCAACACTTCATGGACGGCTCGATCATAGGCCTCACGGCTATCAGGCCGCCCCGCGAAGGGCTTGGGATCGAGCCAGACCGCCGGCGCGCCATGTTTGCGAGCGCGCTCAAGAGCCATGGCGTCCTGCTTGTTGCTCAGCACCACCGCAATTTCAGCCGAGAGCGTACGTTGCTCGATCGCCTCGATGATCGCCTGCAGATTGGAGCCGCGTCCGGAGGCCAACACACCCAACCGCACGAGCCGAGGCGCCTTACCCGACATAGTCGACCACGCCTTCCTCGGGCTGCTGTGCGACCATCTCCCCGATGTGGTAGGCCTGCTCCCCCAACTCGTGAGCCTTCGCCATTACCCGGTCGGCATGTTCGGGAGCCACGACCAGGATGAGGCCGATACCCATGTTGAAGACCCGGTACATTTCGTCCAATGGCACCGATCCGCGAGATTGAATCGCCTCGAAAATCGGGAGCACCGGCCAGGATCCCCGGCGAATCCTCGCGCCACAACGCGCCGGAAAGACCCGCGGCAGATTGTCGGTGATGCCTCCGCCGGTGATGTGCGCAATCCCTTTGATGGGACAACATTCCATCAGCGACAGCACTTGCTTGGCGTAAATCCGCGTAGGCGTCAGCAAGGTCTCACCAAGCGGCCCGCCCAATTCCGGCACGACCGTCCCGACGGTCAGGCCACTCCCTTCCAACAGCACCTTCCGCACGAGGGAAAAGCCGTTGCTGTGGACACCGCTCGAGGCCAACCCGATGACGACGTCACCCGGCACAATCTCTTTTCCATCGATGATCTTCGGTCGATCGACCACGCCCACGGCAAACCCGGCCAAGTCGTATTCACCCTCGCCATAAAATGAGGGCATCTCGGCGGTTTCGCCCCCGATCAACGCACAGCCGGCTTGACGACATCCGTCGGAGATCCCCTTCACCACCGCCGCCGCCGTCGCAATCGAGAGTTTTCCGGTGGCAAAGTAGTCGAGGAAGAACAACGGCTCCGCGCCGCTCACGGCAATATCGTTGACGCACATGGCAACGAGGTCGATGCCGACCGTGTCGTGTTTATCCATGAGGAAGGCGATCTTGAGTTTCGTCCCGACACCGTCCGTCCCGGACACCAACACCGGATCCTGGTAACGATTGGCCTGGAACCGGAAGAGGCCGCCGAAGCCGCCGAGATCGGTCATCACCTCAGGGCGAAACGTGGCGCGCACATGCGGCTTGATCCGTTCGACGAATGCATCGCCGGCATCGATATCGACCCCGGCATCACGATAAGTAGTCATAGGGGCCGCATCTTAACGAGCCGACTGATAGTGGGTCAACAATAGTCTCATGCACTGGGACGCTTCGCGAGTCCATCAGACGTCAACACTGGAAGGGCTGCTCAAACAGCTCATCCAACGAGGCCGCAGGCGAGAAAGAACCGGAAGCGTACCCTCTGGGGTACGTTGAGGATCGATTCGAGCCGAGAACGACGTTGGGGAGCTGTTTCAGTGGCCCGGTTACATTTCGGGGCGCATCTCAACATCCAGCAACTTAATCTTCCGATGCAGATGGCTGCGTTCGATCTTGAGATCTTCCGCCGTGCGGGAAATATTCCAGTGATGTTCGCGCAACTTCCGCGCAATGAACTCCTTTTCAAACGCATTCCGTGCGTCGCGGAGCGAATCATAGGGTCTGGTCAGCAACGTATTGACCGGTTGCGCCCCGCCGGCCGATTGCGCGGCAGACAGCTGCGGACGCACCTGGAGCGCGACAGACGCGTGCGATGCCTCGATCACCGGCCCGGGCACCATGATCATCAGCCGCTCGATCAAGTTGCGCAGTTCGCGAATGTTTCCGGGCCATTCATAGTGCATGAACACCTCCATGGCTTCCGGGGACACCTGCTTCAGCTTCAACCCCTGCTCCTCGGCATGCACGCGCAGGAAATGTTTCACCAGCAAGGGAATATCTTCGCGGCGATCGCGCAAGGTGGGCACGACGATCGGCACCACGTTCAGCCGGTAGAACAAGTCCTCGCGGAACGTCCCCTTGTCGATCTCCTGCAACAGATCCTTGTTCGAGGCGGCCAGGACACGCACATCCACCTTGATCAGCTTGGTTCCCCCTACCCGTGTGAACTGCTGCTCCTGCAGCGCCCGCAACACCTTGGCCTGGGTGCTCAGACTCATGTCTGCGATCTCGTCGAGAAACAGGGTGCCGCCGTCGGCCTGCTCGAACTGTCCGCGCTTCATCGTCGTCGCCCCGCTGAAGGCGCCTCGTTCATGGCCGAACAACTCGCTTTCGATCAACGTCTCGGGAATGGCCGCGCAGTTCACCGCCACGAACGGTTGGTTCGCCCGCCCGCTGTGCTGATGGATAGCCCTGGCCACCAGTTCCTTGCCGGTGCCGTTCTCCCCGCCGATCAAGACCCGGCTGTTGGTCGGCCCGGCCGTTGCAATGAGCTGTTTCAACTGCTGCATGGCGGGCGACTGCCCGATCAGTTCGAATTTTCTCTCTACCTTGGTGCGGAGGGTGCGATTTTCCTGCTCGAGCCGATGTTGGTCCAACGCATGCTTGACCCGCAGGGTCACGTTTTCGAGCGAGAGCGGTTTTTCAATGTAGTCGTAGGCCCCCAGCTTAATCGCTTTGACCGCCGTCTCAATCGAGCCATGTCCGGACATCATCATGACCTGGGTGTTCGGCACGAGTTCGCGCAAGCGCCGCAAGGTCTCCAGTCCGTCCATCTCGGGCATCCAGATGTCCAGCATCATGAGCTCCGGCGGACTTGTTGCGCACAACTTGAGCGCCTCGACGCCGCTTTTGGCCACACTCACCTCATACCCTTCATCCTCCAGAATGCTGCTCAAGGAATTCAGGATGGACACTTCATCATCGACAATCAGAATCGAGGCAGACATAGACGCTCCCGTTAGACCGGCAACTCGAACGTAAACAAGGCCCCCTTGGGTTGATGATTCCCCGCGTGAATCTGACCGTCGTGATCCGTCACGATCCGGCGCACGATCGCCAACCCCAGGCCCGTCCCCGTTTTCTTCCGCGAGAAGTAGGGCACGAACAGCTTTTCCTGATCCTCGGGGGCGATGCCGGTCCCCTCATCGGCCACAGTGACCACGGCGCGGCGTTGCTTCGTATCGTATCGGGTCGCGATCCACAATCGCCCCTTGTGGTTCATGGCATGGATGCCGTTATCGCACAGATTGACGAATACCCGCTTGATCTGTTCACGGTCGAAATTGAATGGTGGCAGATCGGGATCGAGCGACACCACACACACGACCTCTCGATGGGCGCTCTCATACAACGCCACGACTTCCTTCACGACATCGTCGAGGGAGTTCATCGTCATGTGCGGGGCGGGCATCCGTGCGAATTTTGAGAACTCATCGAGCATCTGCTTGAGGCTGCCGACCTCATTGATGATCACCTGGGTGGACTCATCGCAAATCCGGTCGAAGTCGGGCGCCTTGTCCTGGAATTTCTTCCGTAACCGCTGGGCCGACAGCTGAATCGGCGTCAAGGGGTTCTTGATCTCATGGGCGATCCGTTGCGCGACTTCCCGCCAGGCCGCCGCCTTCTGCGCCTTGATCAACTCCGACAGGTCTTCGAAAATCACGACGAACCCGAGATCTTTGTTCGACTCGTCCCGCATCCGCGAGCAATGCACGCCCATGGTCAGGAACCGTCCCTGCAAATCCAACTGCCCTTCCAGCGCAATGTTATCCCGCTGGTCCGCCAGCATGCGGTCGTACACGGACTGAAACAGATCGAGCTTGTACTCCTTGAACACCTCGTTGGCGGATCGCCCGCGAAACCGGTCGGCCCATAAGCCCAACATGCGCTCTGCCGAGGGGTTAAAGGTGGTGATGATGCCCTGCCGGTCGATGGACAACACCCCCGCGGCAATGGTATCGACCACCGTCTCGATATAGGCGCGCCGTCGGTCCAGTTCGAGGTTGGATTGGCGGAGCGATACGTTCGCTTCTTCCACCTTGCTCTTGCTGCTCTGCAGGTCGGCCGTCATGCGATTGAAGGATTCGACCAGGGTGCCGATTTCGTCCGTCGCCTTCGCCTCGATGCGGACCGACAAATCCCCCTGCGCAATCGCTTCAGTCGCCTCGGCCAATCGTTGAATCGGCACCGTAATACCCCGCGCGACGTAGAAGCCGAACCAGGTGGCGCTGAACAAAATCATCACGGTGATGACCGCGACCAACAGATAGGCGCCGGCCTTGATGGGGTTCTTCATCGCCTTCATCTGTTTATACTCGGCGTATTGCCGGCCGATGCTCTCCATCTTGCCGAGCAGCGATTCCGGCACATAGGCATCCACCACCACCACACCGTCGATCTCCCCCCGGCGCACACTCGACGCGATCGGGACACCGGCCCTCACCAGCCGACCGGTCTGCGCTTCTTGCACCGACGTCAATTCCTGCTTGCCGTTGATCACCTGCAACACCAGCTGGCCGATCGGCAGATCGAGCACCGCCACCGGCACCTCGGGATCCAAGGCTTTCGTCAGGGTCTCCATTTTGGAGGAAAACACTTCGATTCCGGCCGTGGCATATTCCGCGCGTTTTCTGGCGATCGCCGCGACGAGCAGATCGCGCTGCTCCGGCAGCAACAACTCTTCACGGAAAATCTCATGACTGATGGCCCGGGCGCTGTTGATGGCCAGCGACACGTGCCCGGCATGGTGCATGCGCGCGACCTCATAGGAGTCCTTCATCACATGTTCGATCTGGTCGTTAAACCAGACATCGACGGCTTTATTGACCAATCCGCTGGCGACCAGCGCCAGCAGCACCGTCGGAATCAACGAAAAGCCGATGAAGGCCGCCACTAACTTCGCCCGAAACCCGGATCCCACGAGGCGATGCCGACGCTCGAAATAGGCTTTGATGAGGTTGCGCGAGAGGAGCAACGTCAGGACGACGAAGCCGATCAGATCAAGATTGACCAACAGCAACACAAAGGCATAGCCGGTGCTGGGCAGGAACGAGTCCGATTCCTCCCCGAGCGGAACGGCCATTTGCGCATAATAGAAGGTCAGGGCGAGGCAGGGGAGCAGCAGGATCAGGACGATCCACACGGGCCGGACATGGCGCTTGCGCCGCTCGTGCTCGAGCGATGCGGGCGTGGACGGCTCTGGTTCGCGCAGCACCCCCGGAGGGAGGAGCTTGGTCATGTCCGTCGACTCAGGCATCGCGGCTACTCCGGCTTAGTCCCGATCTGTGCGGGTCTGTCACACTATAACGAATTCCTTGGAGAGTCTCAAAAATCGAACCAGACCGATCGGTCGCGCAGAACAAGGCTCGGCGCCAGAGACACGCATGCAAGGGAGAGACGGAACCAGCGAGAGGATAGGCGGCCGGGCCCCAGACGCGCACACAGGATTCGGTCACAGGTTACGGGGTATGGATCGATGGTTTCCCGGAGGTCAGGCTGACGAATTTCATCCTCAAGGCATAGAGCATGTCCTTCATGACCACCTGCTCGTCCGACGTGAGGTTGCCGCGCGTCTTCTCTTCCAACATCGACAGGAGATCGATGATTTCCTTGGCCTGCGGAAGGTTCAACGGCATCGACGGTTGCTGGGGATCCAGTTGCTCTCCCATCAGCATCAACGCCGAACTTCCCATGGAAATCACAAAGGACGAAAAGTTAACCGGCAGATGTCCGGCATGCCCATGGGCATCAGTCTGATGCGCCTCGGCCGGCGCGGCTTCGGGGGCGGAAGGCTTGGGGGCCGCTGCTGCCTGAGGCGCCTCTTCCCCTCGTCCGCGACGGTCACGGATGACGAACCCCTGTTCCTGTTCTTCCCCCATACCCGTTCCTCCGATGACAGAACCGTGAATGCCGGCGCGTACCCTATCATAGGCCTTGAAGGCGCGCAAGGCAGCAGGCCCCGTTGAAGGCCGGATCAAACTCGGTTAGAGTGGCGCCACAAAAGGAATTTGCATGTCCGCACGTTTCGATGAAGTTGTCCGTATCATGGCCCGGCTCCGGGCGCCCGGCGGGTGCCCCTGGGACCGGAAACAAACCCATGAGTCCCTCAAACCCTACCTGATCGAGGAAACCTACGAAGCCCTCGACACCATCGATCGAGGCGATTTTCCCAAGCTCGCGGAAGAACTGGGAGACGTGTTGCTGCAGGTCCTGTTTCACAGTCAGATCGGCACGGAAGCAGGCACCTTCACCATGGAAGACGTACTCGAGCAACTTGCCGACAAGTTGGTGCGCCGCCATCCACACGTATTCGGCGAGGGTGCGGCCGAAACCGCGGCCCTCAATTCCGATCAAGTGGTGCATCGTTGGGAAGACATCAAACGGGCCGAGCGGAAACAGGCAGGAAAACCGGACTCTGTCCTGCACGACATCCCGAAAGCCTTGCCGGCCTTGCTGCGTGCCTACCAAACCCAGGTACGCGCGGCGCGGGTGGGATTCGACTGGCCGGACAGTCCGCAGGGGCTGGCTGCCGTCCTCGACAAAGTGGAAGAAGAGATCCGGGAGCTGCACCATGCCATCCACGACGCATCGCCTCTCGCGCAGACGGCGTCCGCTCCCGCAGTGAACCCGACGGCGGCCATCGCGGCCGAACTGGGAGACCTGCTGTTCTCACTGGTCAACGTGGCAAGGCATCTCAAGGTGAACCCTGAGGAGTCCTTGCGACTGGCCACGAATCGCTTCACGACCCGCTTTCAGTTCATTGAGCAGGAGGCCACACGGAACGGCCGCACCGTGCAGGACCTGACGCCGGCGGAAATGGATGCCTACTGGAATGCCGCCAAGCAGTGGGAATCGCAGGGGCAGGCCGAGGCGAAGCCTACGCCGACCCCATCAACCACGCAGACAGATACCGCCTCATGACGACCGACAAGAATCCATACGAAGAAGGCAAACGCGCGGGGCTCCATCCGCTCCTCGTGCTCTTCGGCGCCATCCTGATCATGTGGCTCCTCATCAATCTTGCCGTGCCCAGCGGCAAACAGAAGCAGGCGACCGGCCCGGAGATTTCGCAGGTCGTGATCGAAGATCCCGATGCGGCACCGGTGATGTACAAGGTTCACGCGACGTTGACGGAATTTAATGCCGTGAGTATCGTGGTGCCGGCGCAGGTCACGACCAGTCAAGTCGTCGGGCTGCTGAAACGATTCAAGGACGCCCGGTTGAATCAGAGTCTGCCGTCCATGCTTCCGGCCACCAGCCCCGGCCACAAACTCGGCGACCAGGCCGTCGCCGATCTCTACATTTTTTCAGACCCGAAATATGCCACACCGGAAGTCGTCGGGACCTTGGCGCGCGGCGCCCATGCTCCGGGAAACCTCTACCCGCAGGCAATTCCATTCGAAGAAGCGATGGAACAGGTGCGCGGCCACTACCGTATCGACCTGAACGATACGAGCAATCCCGACACCGGGGCCATCGGATTTGCCGACGAATCCGGCGTGCATAGCAAACACTATCGACGCATTTTTTAAGCGCCTCAGCCGAAAACCCGCTCCAGGAACGCCTTCGCTATCCCCAGCCCCATTGTGATCGGGAAAGATGCCCCTAGGGGTTTTCATCTTCTACCGCCTATTGTGGCCCCCTGCATGCTCACCCCAATGCCTAAAACTTGTGCAGGCTGCTGAAGGACCGTTCTGCTCAGGGCCTTGGGCAGTTCGAACGCGGATATGCACATGCTTATCCACAGATTCTGTGCGTGGGGGACAGCGTGCGGGAGGTGCAACGAGGAGGACCGATCAGGCCCCGATACCGATCGTCTGCTTGATCTCGGCCCGCAGTGCCTCCTGCTCAGCCTGAACCCAGGCATCGAGCTGCGGAAAGTGATGGGCGAGAGGACCCGTGAAGGGCGGGACCAAGACGTCGGCGCGGTCCTTCAACCAGCCTTCGGCCTCAGCGATCCGCAGCTTCTCATCCCCGATCTTGCGCGAGAGCAACTTGTTCAGCATCAGCTGTTGGCCCGGACTTCCGGTGACTGCACCGAGAAGCTTGGTCTTCACATAGTCCAACTCCTCGGCCAGGGCGATCTTCACACGAACCGCATGAGTCGCCGCCCAGGTGGCCCGTTGAATGGAATAGTCATACGAAAACACCGGCTCCCTCGGCTCACGAAACGGGCCCGCCACATTGGAAATCACTAACTGGTCGTTTAACATGTCCGTATGTCCTCTCTCGTCTCACGTATCATGATTCCGATCTGTTGGTTCCCGGCGATTGCAGATAGCGAAGCGTCCGGGCGGCCGTCTCCGCCCCGTCCCTGATACAATCCGGCAAGCCCACGCCCCGATACCCGGCGCCCGTGATCGTTAATCCGCCGAATCGAGACACAGCCGCCTCCAGCTGTGTCAGCCGGTCGAGGTGCCCGATCGTATACTGCGGCATGGCTCGATGCCACCTGTTCACCTCCACGTACTGCGGGGTCGCGTGGAGTCCGACAATCGACGCCAACTCATCGCGCACACAACGCACCAACGCTTCGTCGTCCCGCTCTAAGATCGCCTCCCGCCCGACACCGCCGAGATAACAACGGACAGAGACCTCCTCCGGGGGCGCACGGTGGGGCCACTTGATCGAGGTCCACGTCGCGGCAATCAAATCACGCCCCTCGACCCGTGGGACGACAAAGCCGAATCCTTGCAAGCTGCGTCCGACTGCCGCGGCCGGATAAATCAGAGAAATCGTTGCTGTCGATGCGTACGGAATGGTCTCCATCAGTCCGGCCCCCAACGGGCTGAGGGGCCGAACGAGATCGGCGCTCACATAGGCCGGCGTCGCCAACACCAACGCCTCCGCCGACAACGCAGTTCCATCGGAGCAGATCACATCGTACATCCAGCGTCCGGCCTGATGCGACCGGACTCGCAGCGCCTCGGCTTGGACTCCGGTTTTCAGCACGGCACCGCCCTGCTGAATCCGTGCCGTCATCCCGGCCACCAGATCAGCCAAGCCGTTCTTGAGCGTCACGAACATCGTATGACGTGGGCGACCGTCGGCGGGAATCTGGGCGCGGGCCCGGCGAGCCGCCATCATGCCGCGGATCACGCTGCCATACGTCTGTTCCAACTCATAGAATCGGGGAAAGGTCGCTCGGAGGCTCATCTGCTCGGCATCGCCGGCATAAATACCGGCCATCAGCGGCTCCATGACCCGCTCGCATGCATGCCGCCCGAACCGGCGGCGAAAGAACGCGGCCAGCGACTCGTCCTCCGTCGACCGTCGCGGTGGGATCAGGACATCGCACCCCATGCGGGCCAGATCCATCCAGGACAACAGCCCGCTGCGAAAAAACGGGCCTAACTGCGACGGGGTAAAGGTCACGAGCCCTTCCGGCAATTCATGCAGCTGCCCGCCCCTGAGGACACTTGCCTTTTTCTCAACCGGATTGGTGTTGATCAGTTGATCGGCAATCCCCAATCGGCGGCACAGGTCCATGGCCCAAGGCTTCTGCGACAGGAACGAATCGGGGCCTGCCTCCATCACCCACCGGCCAACTCGATGGGTCACGATCTTGCCGCCCCAGACCGGCGCCGCGTCCAGCAGAGTACAGAAAAGCGGCAGGTCGGCGGACGCGGCTTGCTCAAGCAGGGCAAACGCCGTCGAGAGGCCCGAGATGCCACCACCGACAATGATGACTGACTTAGGAGTGCGCGCCACAGGTGGTGCCACTAATGAACCAGCGAAGCCTCGTGTGCCTCCACAACCGACGCGAGGGTGTCGATCAGGGGAGCCGAGGCGTTCAGCATGGGTATTCGTTCCAGTTGCATGCCTTTGGCGCGGGCCAACTGGGTGAGCTCGATATCAATGTCGTACAACGTTTCGACATGGTCGCAGAGAAACCCGATCGGCGCCACCAGCACATGCCGGTGCCCTTCATGTGCCAGGGCCTCTACCGTCTCCTCGACCGACGGCCCCAACCAGGTCTCCCCCGAACGCCCCTGGCTTTGATAGGCGAAGCGTGTCGGTTGCCCACCAAGCTGTGCAGCTACCGCCTCAGCGGTGCCATGGACTTCCCCGGGATAGGGATCCTTCATGGCGACTACACGCTCCGGCAAACTATGCGCCGTCAACAGCACCGGCACCTGCCCGCGCACATCCCGGGGAAACAGGTCCAGGGCCCGCCGGATCTTGTCGACGATCGCGGCGATCAGCAACGGATGGCAATGCCAACTCGTGACGAAACTGATCGGTGTTTCATCGGCCAGGGCGGCCCGCGCGTCTTCCACCTTCTTCACGTAGGCCCCGATGCTGAGGGAAGAGTATTGCGGCGCCATACACAGCCCGACGATCCGCTCCGGGCGGTCGTGCAACAACTCGGCGTAGGCGTCCTTGATAAAGGGATGCCAATGCCGCAACCCGACGTAACATCGGTACCGCGTGCCGCCTGAGTCGTTCAACCGCCGCTCCAAGGCTGCGGCGACGTCACGCGTGATCCCCAGCACAGGAGAACGTCCACCGGTCATTCGGTAGCGGGTTCGGATTTCCTCCACCAGTTCGGGCGAGGTCGGTCGCCCACCCCGGACATCCTTGAGATAGGGCTCGACGTTCTCCACACAATCGGGCCCACCCATGGCCATGAGAAGAAGCGCGATCGGTGGTGGGGATGCGGGCACGCTGAACTCCAGCCCTACGTCTGGTTATGTTTTGCTTAATCGATGGACGAGATCGATCGTGGCCGCGACATGCTCCACGGGCGTATTGGGGAGGATTCCATGGCCAAGATTGAAGATATGCCCCGGACGGCCTCCGGCCCGCCGGAGAATGTCCGCCACCCGCCGTTCGATTTCAGGTATCGGCGCAAACAGCGCGACCGGATCGAGGTTTCCTTGCACCGCTCGATCGTGCCCCACCATGGCCCAGGCCTCATCGAGCGGAATACGCCAATCGACGCCGATCACATCGCCGCCCGCCTGGCGCATCGACTTGAGGATGGCCGTCGTCCCGGTGCCGAAATGAATGAGCGGCACCCCTTCATGCTTCAGGCCGTCGAAAATCAACTGGACGTGCGGCATGACATACTCGGCATAGTCGCCGGCCGACAGGCAACCCACCCAACTATCGAACAACTGTACGGCCTGCGCGCCGGCCTTGATTTGACGACGAAGGTACCCGGTGATCACTCGCGCGAACGTATCCATCAGGCGGTGCCAGACTTCCGGTTCGCCATACATCATCTGTTTGGTATGGATGTAGTTGCGGGAACTGCCGCCCTCGATAGCGTAACTGGCCAACGTAAACGGAGCCCCGGCAAATCCGATCAGCGGCACCCGGCCGGCCAACATCTTGCGGGTGAGACTGATGGCATCCATCACGTATTGCAGGCCGCCGTCATCCATAACCTTAAGACGGTCTACCGCAGCGCGATCTCGAACGGGATTGTGAATGATCGGCCCTTCCCCCTCGGCAAATTCCAGAGAAAGGCCCATCGGCTCAAGCGGTAACAGAATGTCGGCAAAGATGATAGCCGCATCGAGGGCGAACCGGTCGATGGGCTGCATGGTCACCTGCGCCGCCAATTCGGGCGTCTTACATAATTCAAGGATCGAGTGTTTTTCCCGGAGGCGTCGATACTCGATCATGTACCGGCCTGCCTGGCGCATGAACCAGACCGGTGTACAATCGACCGGTTCGCGCCGGCACGCTTTGAGAAATCGATCGTTCATCGTGGGGCGCATTGTAGAGGGGCAATCCGAACAGAGTCAAACAATCTCACGCCGAAAGCGAACGGCCGTCCCACCGGCGCCGCAGCAGCAGGTAGTTCCGACTTCGAGCACCACTCCTGTCAAAAAAAATCCTGGTACAGGGGCAGAAAAATCTCACGACATTTCCCTACGGTTCCGTGTATACTGGTAGCACGTGTGTGAAAGCCTGAGTCTCTTCACTCACTGATCGACACGATCCAGTGTCTTCAGCGGCCTGCCTCTCGCATCATTCGCAAGCGCCGCAAAGATGAAGTCCCGCGACTGCAACAGCGGCGCGACCCCTCGGTAACGCATCTGAGATTGGCACAACTGTGGAGGTGGCATGAGTAGTGACCTGCATCCGCTCACCTTACCCGAGACCAGTGAGCTCCAGAAAACCGACGTACAACCGGTTGAATCTTCGCACCAAGACAACCCCTGGCTCACGATCCTCCGGTGGTTCGACTCCTGGGCCGGCATCGAAAAAATGGAAACCGACACCGCCCCGGCCTCGGTCGACTGGCTGCGCGCCATTCCTCTTATAACCGTCCACCTCATTTGCCTCGGGGTCTTCATCGTCGGCTGGAGTTGGGTCGCCGTAGGGGTCTGCGCCGCCTTCTACTTCATCCGCATGTTTGCCATTACCGGTTGGTACCATCGGTACTTCTCCCATCGCACCTTCAAGACCTCACGAGCCTGTCAGTTTGCCTTCGCGCTCCTCGGATCCTCGTGCGCCCAACGGGGTCCCCTCTGGTGGGCCGGCCACCATCGGCACCACCACATCTACTCGGATAAGCCGGAAGATACCCATTCCGTGCGCCAGGGCGGATTCCTTTGGGCCCATATCGGCTGGATCAGCTCGAAGAAATTTTTTCCTCCGCGCCTGAAGAGCATCGGCGACTTCGCCAAGTTCCCTGAACTGCGCTTTCTCGATCGCTTCGACACCCTGGTCCCGACCATCTGCGGGTTCGGCATGTTCGGTCTGGGAAAATTGCTGGAAACCTATGCGCCCGGCCTCGGCACGAACGGTCCGCAAATGTTGATCTGGGGCTTCTTCGTCTCCACGGTCGCCTTGCTGCACGGCACCTGCACGATCAATTCACTCTCGCACGTGTACGGATCGCAGCGCTACAAGACGGGGGACGACAGCAAGAACAATTTCATCCTTGCCATGATCACCCTCGGCGAGGGGTGGCACAACAACCACCACTACTATGCCGCATCAACCCGACAGGGGTTCTATTGGTGGGAAATCGACATTACCTACTACATGCTACGCGCAATGCAGGCGGTGGGTTTAGTCTGGGATATCCGTGAAGTCCCGGTGCACGTCCGGGAAGGAAAGAATAAACTCGCCTGACAAGATACGGGGGCGGCCAATCACCGCCCGCCCCCGCAGCCCCCGCTACACCCACTCTGACTCATCCGCCGACGCAGCCTTCCGCCCGTACAACGCTTTGAGCCGATCCCGAATTCCGCAGCTGACGGGGTTGATTTCCGCCACCTCTGCCTCCGTCGCAATCCATGCATCCTCCGGCGCCAACTCGATCCGGTAATGGTTCTTCTTCATGGAGAACCACTCGATATAGGGATGCGGCACCAAATGCGGGTGCGGATCGAAGGAAATCAAACTGGCCTCACCGACCTGAGGAATTTCGACATCCCCCAGCACCTGTCCGGCGAGGTCTTCATCGGCAAATCGGCTGTTCTTGAACCGGATCACTTTGCCGGCAATCTCCCCATGGCAATTTCCTACCAGATACACATCGACCGGCCCCAACACCGCAAAGGTGATTCGCCCGACCACCGTCCCGTCCGCCCGGTTGTCGAGAAATCCCTCTTGCACCCACCGGCTACTCCCGAACTTCTGCGCCACGTTCCCCTCCCTCAGGGCCCACCGCCACAGGCTCCGCCCGCGCCGCGGTCCCCCCATCTGTGACCCATGACCCAAGCAGGACCCCACCAAGGATCATCACACTGCCAACCCACCCCTGGGCATCCAGAGTTTCGCCCAAAAAATACCAGGCCATCCAGGCCGCAACAGCCGGCTCCGCGGCAAACAAGAGTGCGACTTGCTGGGCCGGCAAAAGTTGCTGCGCCCACATCTGTACCCCGAATGCACCGGTCGCCAGCACCCCGGTGACCACGAGCCCGACCACCAGCACTCGGCTCGGTTCAAACATGGCCGGCGTCGGGTGTTCCCACCACATCGCTCCCAACATGGCCACCGTCATCATCACCAATTGCCAGGCGAACAAGGACACGGCATCGGTCACCCGCGTATACCGTTCCAAACACACGATATGCGCGGCAAACGCCGCCGCGCTGCCCAGCGTCAGTACATCGCCGAGGTTGGCGGAGGCCGTGGGCTTGACCAGGAACCACAGCCCGATCAGAGCAATCCCGTTGGACGCCCACGTAGACGCACCCAGTCGGCGGAGGTAGAGGGGCACAAACACGACATACAGCACCGTAATAAATGCGGAGTTCGACGCCGTCGTCAGATGCAGGCCCACCGTCTGCAGCACATAGCCGAGAAACAGCCAACTGCTTGCAACCAGGCTCATCCGCACCATGTCCGTACTACACGTCAATTCACGGTGCATGAGCAGGAGCACCAGGAACACTACGAGCATGCCGAGGAGAAATCGCAGGAAAAGAAACGACAGCGGAGAGATTTGTTCAAGCGCAGCTTTCGTGGCCGGAAACGTTGCGCCCCACACAATAGTTGTGAGGAGCAGCGCAAGTTGAGGCATGGCAGAGGGAGATGCGGAACGGGAACGACCGAAGGGCGGATCGGGGAGGCCCCGATTCGGTCCTTCAGCGATCACCGTTCACGCATGATCATTCCTGATGTTAGGGCTTGCAGAGCGCACACTTGCGTTCATCGCTGGTCCCGGCCTGCTCCATGGCCGCCAAGGCGCGCTCCTTGTCCGGATAATCGAACCAGCCGCCTTCCCAGAAATCGCTGCTGGAGATGCTGGACGGCACTTCCGAACAACGATCACGGTGCAGCGTGACTCGATCGATTCCTCGTGCAATATGAATCCAATAGACCATGGTACCCCGTGGGATTCCGCCGTCCTCACCGTCACCACGCAACCCTACCACGCCTCTCGCAGGGAGAGCAACGCACGAACATCACCGAACCACAGCGGCCCCGTGACGGCAATGAATATGAGATTGTGGGATCACACCAGGAGGTCGCGTTAGGGCAGGAGCTGCCACTCGTCCTTCTCGATCACCGTTTTGACGCCGCTTTCCAGTTTCTTGACGTCTTTTTCCTCGAACAGCCGCATATAGCGTTCGATCCGGTCCGGATCGTCGATCCGCTCTTCCTGCATCACACCGCCGCTACCTTTGTACTTTCGAATTAACAGGGGCATTTCCACCGCTCCTCTAAATGTGACTCGCGTTTCGACACAAAGTTTCGGTACAATAGTGCAAAGTTACGCATAGGGTCAAGCGTTTCCACAGAGAGAGCGGACGCGTATCCCGTTATCCAAGGAGTCGGCCATGCCGGTCTACGAATATCGCTGCGAACAATGTACTCACCAGTTCGAAGCCACCCAGTCCATGCACGCCCGACCGGAAGATACGGTCTGCCCCCAATGCAACAAGGTCGGCGCCACCCGGATGCTGTCCTCCTTTGCCTCGAAGGTGAAGGGCAGTCACAAGCCCGGATTCGAAGAGATCAAGGCCTACGACATGCTGAATGAACGCATGGACCGGTTCTCGAAACTTCCTCCCGCCATGGGCAAACGAGTGGATGTCACCCCTGAGATGATGGCCGGCGCGGTCACACCGACGGAAAGCACGCCCCCGTAAACGGCGCAACGCCTGACGACCGCCCCACCGTCGCACGGCCCTCCACGGCCGGCGACCCAGGGCTCCGAGCAACCACCCAGAGGCACAAGGAGAGTTGTTCAGCATGGGTTCCCGTATCAGTGGATTGTTTCTTGCCTCCTTACTACTACTCAGTGCTCTGCCTAGCTCGGCCGAGGTCGCCGGGTCGATGGTGATTGCCGGTCACGGCCCAGAACAGCGGGTTGTGGAGTCTTTGGCCCACGCATTTGAAAAAGTCAATCCTCGCGCCTACGTCGACGTCGTCTGGGATGACAAGTCCAAACCCCTGGAGATGGTGAAAGCCAAACAGGCCCACATCGCCGTGGCCGGATCCTCCGAGAACGGGTTCCGATCGGTCCAGATCGCCTGGGACGGCATTGCGATCATGGTCCATCGGTCGAATTTCACCAAGGAAGTGAGCAAACAAGAAGTCGCCGAGCTCTTTTCCGGCAAGTATAAATTCTGGGCCGACCTGGGCGGGCCGGACACCAGGATTCTGCTGCTGGACCGCCCACGCAATGAAAACAACCGCGATGCCTTCGAGCAGCTGCTCGGCATTGCCGGCAAGATCCCCGACGCGACCAAAGTCGTCGCGAAGGATGAAAAGGTCATCAAAACGGTGGCCGGCACGCTCCCGCCCAACTCGGCCGTCACCTATCTGTCGCTCGGCCAGGCATTGGAGGCCGTGGCATCCGGCGTACCGGTTCGCCTGCTCCCGGTTGATAAGGTCGAACCGGAAACGCCCACCGTCAAAGACGGTCGGTACCCCCTGCGTCGGCCTGTGCTGCTGCTGTCGAATAACGAGCCGGACCCGCTCGTTGAAGCGTTCGAACAATTCGCGCTGTCGGATGCGGGACAAAAGATTCTGAGCGAATCCTATACACCACTTCCCAAGACGTCATCTCCCTAATAGGAGGCTTGTATGCGTACTGATCTTCCCCTGTTCCTCGGTCTCGCGCTGGCTTTAGGGCTGAGTGTTGCCGTCGTCGCTCCGGGGCATACCCAGGAAGGCGCGATGGTGGAAGGCGCCGGGTATACGATGTTCAACACCGAATCGATCAAAGGATCCGATACCTCGAAGCTCGAAAAGGACCCGGTCTGCGATCGCTCGAAGCGCCCCTCCATCGGCAAGGTCGAGCCGGACGAAGCCAAACCCGGCGACAAAGTGACGATCAAGGGCGAAAATTTCGGCAGCAAGGAATGTTTTCATGGCGTGACCTTCAGCGCCGCGCCCAAGGATAAGATCGACTATCAATTCGTGAACGAGACGACGATCGAAGCCGTGGTGCCGGAGGCCAAGGCGGGCATGTCCTTCATCATCGTGGTGGCCGGCGGCGGCAGTGCGCAATCGAAGCCGCTCCTCATTCACGCCAAGTAAATAGATTCCCGGGTAGGAGGCCATCCTCCTGCCCGCTTCCCCCCTGCTCGGACTCATCCTTTTCCCCCCGTTCGTCTCGACAACTCTCTTGACCCTGTGCTAGGTTACGCGATCTTTTTGGAGGCGACCCGGAGGTGAGCTGCGGCTCCGATCCTCTCGTAATCCCATCATGTTCCGGAAGATCCTTGTTGCCAACCGTGGCGAAATCGCCATGCGCATCATTCGAGGCTGCCGCGAGCTCAACATCGCGACGGCGGCGATCTATTCCGAGGCCGACTCGTCCGGCATTTATGTCAAAAAAGCCGACGAGTCCTATCTCGTAGGCCCCGGCCCCGTCAAAGGCTTCCTGGACGGCAAACAAATTGTGGAGATTGCGAAGCGCATCGGCGCGGATGCGATCCATCCCGGCTACGGATTCCTCTCCGAAAATGCCAAATTCGCCCGACTCTGCCATACCTCAGGAATCACGTTCATCGGCCCTTCTCCCGAAACCATCGACCTCATGGGCAGCAAGGTCAAGGCTCGGCAAATCGCCCAGCAGGCCGGCCTCCCGATTGTCCCCGGCACCGAAGGGGGCGTCACGAGCGTCGACGAGGCGTTGGACTTCGCCCGCCGCATTCAATACCCGGTCATGATCAAAGCCAGCGCCGGGGGAGGAGGGCGCGGCCTGCGGGTGGTCCGGTCAGACCAGGAACTGCGCGAAAATATGGAAGTCGCCTCGCGGGAAGCCCTGGCGGCGTTCGGCGACGGCAGCATCTTCATCGAGAAATATATCGAGCGGCCGCACCATATCGAATTTCAAATCCTTGGCGACAAACACGGCAACATCATCCATTTGGGGGAACGGGACTGCTCGATCCAGCGCCGCCACCAGAAACTGATCGAAATCGCCCCGTCGCTCGTCTTAACACCGAAACTCCGCGCGCAAATGGGGGAAGCCGCCATTGCCATCGCCAAAGCCGTGCACTACGACAATGCCGGCACCGTGGAATTCCTCCTCGACCACGAGGGGCATTTCTACTTCATGGAGATGAATCCGCGCCTGCAGGTCGAACACACCGTCACCGAACAGATCACGGCGATCGACATCGTCCGTAATCAAATCTCCATCGCGGCAGGAAAGCCGCTGGAAATCCGGCAGAAGGACGTCACATTGCAGGGGCATGCGATTCAATGTCGCATTAACGCGGAGGATCCGCGCAACAACTTCATGCCCTGCACCGGTACCGTCACGGCCTATCTGTCGCCCGGCGGCATCGGGGTTCGCATCGACGGCGCCGTCTACCGCGATTACATCATCCCCCCGTATTACGATGCGCTGCTGGCAAAGCTCACCGTGCGGGGACGGACATGGGAGGAAGCGGTGAGCCGCATGCGCCGCTCGCTCGAAGAATATGTCTTGCGCGGCGTGAAGACGACGATTCCGTTTATGAAGAATGTGATGATGGAGCAGGACTTCCAGGCCGGACGGTTCGACACCTCGTACCTGGACACGCATCCGGACCTGTATCAATACGAAGAATCCGAGGAGCCCGAGGACCTGGTGCTGGCGATCTCCGCAGCAATCGCCGCCTACGAAGGACTCTGACCTCCCAGCCACCGGACAGCACCACCTCAACCCTGTTACGCGAGCGATTCCGCCGCCCCGAGGCCGTCAGCATGGCAACGAAAAAGACTAAGAAAGCCGCCCCCAAGAAAAGCCCCGCGAAAAAAGCGCCGGGCAAACCCAGCCGGAAGACAGCGTCACGCGGCGATCGCCCGTTGCATCCGACGAATCCCGAGCTGCACCTGGAAGCGGCGCCGGGAAAGAAAGTGCTGTTGACCGACGTTGCCTTCCGCGACGGGCACCAATCCCTCCTGGCTACCAGAATGCGCACGGAGGATATGCTGCCCATCGCCCAGAAACTCGACGCCATCGGCTACTGGTCGTTGGAAGTCTGGGGTGGCGCCACCTTCGACACCTGCCTCCGGTTTCTCAAGGAAGATCCCTGGGAACGCCTCCGCGCCCTCCGCGAGGCGATGCCGAATACCAAGTTGCAGATGTTGCTGCGCGGACAGAACCTCGTGGGCTACCGGCATTACGCCGACGACGTGCTCGACAAGTTCATCGAACGGTCGGCAGCCAACGGTATCGACGTCTTTCGCATTTTCGATGCACTCAACGACGTGCGCAATCTCGACCGGGCCATCCGCGAGGTGAAGGCTTGCGGCAAACATGTCGAGGCCACGATTTGTTATACCGTGAGCCCGGTCCACAGCATCGATCGCTTTGTGTCCATGGCCAAGCAACTGGAAGACCTCGGAACCGATACTCTCTGCATCAAGGACATGGCCGGATTACTGGCGCCGCTGGATGCCTATCATCTGATCCGTCGCCTTAAAAAGGCCGTGCAGGTGCCCATCCATCTGCACAGCCACTACACGTCCGGCATGGCCTCCATGTCGGCCCTGATGGCGATCATGGCCGGCCTTGACATGCTGGACACATCCGTGTCTCCGTTGGCAGGCGGCACATCGCACCCGCCGACCGAAACCTTGATCGCCAGCCTGCGCGACACTCCCTACGACACCGGGCTCGACCTGCGGCAATTCGAGCCGATCACGGAGCATTTCCGCAACGTGCGCCGGAAATATCGACAGTTTGAAAGCGACTTTACCGGCGTGGATGCCGAAATTCTCACCTCCCAGATCCCCGGCGGCATGTTGTCCAACCTGGCTGCACAGTTGGCCGAACAAAACGCTTTGGATCGCATGAAAGAGGTGCTCGATGAAGTGCCGCGCGTACGGAAAGAGATGGGCTATCCCCCGCTCGTTACCCCGACCAGCCAGATCGTCGGCACGCAGGCGACGTTGAATGTGCTGACGGGTGAGCAGGGCGAGCGCTATAAGGTCATCACGACCGAGACGAAGAACTATTTCCTGGGGTTATATGGTCGCGCGCCTGGCCCGCTCGATAAGGGCATCATGGCCCGCGCCGTCGGCGATGAAGAACCGGTGAAGGGCAGGCCGGCCGATCGGCTGGAGCCTGAATTCGAGAAATTGAAGAAGGATATGCCCCCGACGGCGACTACACCGGAGGATCAACTTTCCTTTGCTCTTTTCCCGGCCATCGCCAGGGATTTCTTCGAGGCCCGTGAACGGGGCGATCTCCATCCTGAACCGCTCGAACCGGCCGAAGCGAAGGGTCCGGCCGTGGCACACGATCTCCATCTCGCCCCCGCGGAATTCAACATCACCGTGCACGGCGAGAATTACCACGTCGTGGTCTCCGGATCCGGTCGCACGACCGATGGACGCAAACCCTACTACATCCGCGTCAACGACCGTTTGCAGGAAGTGTCGCTTGAGCCGCTCCAGGAAGTGCTCGCCGGAGTGCCGGAATCTCCTGAGGCCGGCAGTACGTCGAAACCGAAACGGCCCAGACCGACCAAACCCGGCGATGTCGCTCCCCCCATGCCCGGTCGCGTCGTGAAAATCCTCGTGAAGGAAGGCGCCCAGGTCAAGACGGGCGATCCGCTCTTGATCATCGAAGCGATGAAAATGGAAAGCCAGGTCCCGGCCCCCATGGATGGACGGGTCACAGCCATCCTGGCCGCCGAAGGGGATAACGTCAAAATCGACGAAACCGTCATCCAGCTGGATTAGCCGGTGATACACGCGGCGTCCCTCCCCTGTGCCACGAGGGTGTTGTCGCAGCCTGTCGCGGCCTGGGTCCTTGCGAGCCTGTTGATGAGTGGTTGCGCGGCAGCACCGGAAATCCCGCCCTGGTTCGACGCCATCCAACGAATTTCCGTCCACACAGCCTCCGTCAACGGCCACCGCATCGCCTATCTGGACGAAGGCCAGGGTCCGCCGCTGATCCTCCTCCACGGATATGGCGGCTCCATGTGGCAGTGGGAATATCAACGCCCCCTTACGGAACAATTCCGTGTGATCACGCCGGATCTGATCGGTTCCGGTCTTTCCGATAAACCAGACATCGACTACCGTCCTCAGGATCTGATTGACAGCGTCAGCGGCCTCATGGACAGCCTGGGCCTGCCGACCGCAACCCTTGTCGGCAGTTCCATGGGAGCCGGCGTCGCGCTCGGACTGGCCTTGACTCACCCGGAGCGGATCGACCGCCTGGTCCTGATCGACGGATTCCCGGATCATGTGCGGGAACGCCTCGTGAGCCCCCTCATGCGACGCGCCCTCGACACCCATGCCCCGGCCTGGGTTGCCCGATTCGGCGCGTCGTTGTTCGGGCCGCGCGCCATGGAAGCCATGCTGAAAGAAATCGTCTACGACCACAGTCTCGTGACGCCGCTGGTGATCGAACGCTCCAACCGGAACCGGCAGAGAGCGGATCTGATCACGCCGCTCCTGGCACTTCGTGACAGCCTGCCGCTCTGGGAACAGCAATTCGCCCCGCGACTCTCAGAAATCCGGCACCCCGCCTTGATCCTCTGGGGCGAACAGGATCGTCTGTTTCCCCCGCAAGTCGGTCGCGATCTGCAGACCCTCATCCCCCGGTCGCGCCTCATCCTGATTCCCAACGCCGGCCACATTCCGCAATGGGAACAGCCGCAAGCCGTGAACCGGCACATCACAGAATTCCTCCATCCTTGACAGCGCCGGCCACCGGCCATAGAGTGACAGACTGAACGATCGGCGTTCCTATCCCTGTCCATGGAGACTCCCTATGCCGGCTCACAGTTCTTCGATACGATCTGGTGCGCGTCCGTCCCGAGTTCTTGTCACCCTGTTCTGCCTTGGACTCAGTGCCTGCGGCACCTTGCCGGGTCACGGCAAGAGTGAGTTTTCATACAAGGACATGCCGGTAGCCGACGGCAGCGCCGTGGCCGGTGAAGGCAATAATATTCTCTTTCAAGGCAAACCCCTGATGCTTACCGGCATGGGGGTCAAGGTGGGCGACAAGTTACGCGACGTCAAACTGGCCCAGCCGGACCTGTCGATGATTCCCGTCAACGAGACAAAGGGGAAGGGGAAGGTGCGTATCATCAGCATCGTCCCGTCGCTCGACACGAAGGTCTGTGAGCAGCAGACCCACTACTTGAGCGAGAAAAACATGGGGTTGGACCGCATGGTCGAACTCATTACGATCAGCGTCGACACGCCCTTTGCGCAAAAGCGGTTTGCGGAGGAGGCGAAGATCACAAACGTGACCTTCCTGTCGGACTATCGCGCGGCGGATTTCGGGAAGGCTCACGGCCTGCTGCTCAAGGATCTGCATCTGCTGGGGCGGGCCCTGTTGGTGGTCGACAAAGACAATAAGGTCCGCTATCTCCAGATCACCCCCGAGCTGGCACAACTGCCGGACCTGGAAGAGGCCTTCCGGTTCGCGCGCAAGCTGGTGACGGCCAGCTGAGGACAGCGTCCGGCGTAAAGTGTGGTCGTCCCCCGCATACGCGGAGAAGAAGGTATGGCGAATCGCTGCCGGCGCCGACGGACTGGAGATAGGCTCTCTGAGGGCCGGGCTCGATTGTCCGGCGAGACACGCTTCATGCTTCACGATAGACGGAGACTCATCAAGACATCATGGCGCATTATGACCTGCTCGTGATCGGCACCGGCCCGGCTGGGCAGAAAGCCGCCATTCAGGCCGCCAAACTGGGCAAGAAAGTCGGCATCGTCGAGCGGAAACGTGTCGTCGGCGGCGTCTGCACCAACACCGGAACCATCCCCAGTAAATCACTGCGCGAAGCCGCGCTCTACCTCTCCGGATTCCATCAGCGCAGCCTGTACGGCGCCAGCTATCGCGTCAAGCAGGACATTACCATGGCGGACCTGACCTTCCGCGCCAACCACGTCATCACCCGTGAAATCGAGATCATCCACAATCAGATGACGCGGAACAACGTCGATCTCTGCTTCGGGACCGCGTCTTTTCTCGATCCACACCGGTTGCTCATCGAGCGTACGGATGACCGGGTGGAACACACGGCCGACAACTTCGTCATTGCCTGCGGCACGGTCCCGGCCCGTCCCGCCCATATTCCGTTCGACGACCAGACGATCATCGACACCGACGGCCTCCTGCTGCTGAAGGATTTGCCCAAGTCCATCACGATCATCGGCGGTGGCGTCATCGGCGCGGAATACGCGTCGATCCTCGCAACCATGGGCATCCATGTCACCCTCATCGAACGCCGCCCGCGCCTGCTGGAGTTTGTCGACCAGGAAACCATCGAGGCGCTGCAGTATCACATGCGCAGCATCGGGGTCGTGCTCCGGTTCAACGAAGAGGTCGTCTCCGTCGACCGCACAGCCGGACAACAGGTGATCGTCCGATTGAAAAGCGGCAAGGAAATCGGTGCCTCCACCGTCCTCTATTCCGTCGGTCGCACCGGGGCCAGCGCCACGCTCAACCTGGAAGCCATCGGACTGACGGCGGATGAACGCGGACGGCTCACCGTCAACGAGCATTATCAAACTGCCGTCCCCCACATCTATGCCGCCGGAGACATCATCGGGTTTCCCGCCCTCGCGTCCACGTCCATGCAACAGGGCCGTCATGCCGCCTGTCACGCCTTCGGCATCCCCTGCCAGACCCAGTCGGAACTGATGCCCTACGGCATCTATTCGATTCCGGAGATCTCCATGATCGGCCGCAACGAAGACGACCTGACCAAGAACGGCGTCCCCTACGCCGTCGGCATCGCCCGATACCGGGAGATCGCGCGCGGGCAAATCATCGGCGACGAGATCGGCATGCTCAAACTCCTTTTCCACAACAAGACTCGGCAACTACTCGGCGTCCATGCCATCGGCGACGGCGCAACGGAGCTCATCCATATCGGCCAAACGGTCATGGCCTATCAAGGCCAGATCGATTATTTCGTGGATGCCGTCTTCAATTACCCGACGCTCGCGGAGTGTTATCGCGTCGCGGCCTTGGCCGGCATCAATCAGCTTCCCAGGCCCTGGACGCCGAGAGTGTGACGCACCACGTCTCTCGTGAAACGCCGCCGACCGCAGACACACTATGCAATGTTTACCCGAGAATTGAACATCGAGCACTGATCATAGTCCGGCACGAAGAAGGAGGAACCGGATGTCGTTTTCAACGCATCTTCGTAAATTGGCTCAACCGGTGTGGGACGCCCAACTGACCCACCCCTTTGTGCTGGCGCTCGGAAAAGGCACGTTGTCGGAGCGAAAATTCCGTTACTACATTCTTCAGGATGCCCGCTTCCTTGCGGATCTCGCCAGGGTCTTCGCCGCGGGGTCTTTGCGCGCACCGGATGCCGAATCGGCGTTGCGGTTCGCCAAGCTGGCTGAAGAAACCATCACCGTCGAGCGCAGCCTCCACGAAAACTATGGGAAGCGCTGGAAACTCTCGCCGCAGGAGATGCTGAACGAGCCGATGTCCCCGACCAATTACGCCTATACACGCCACATGCTCGCCGTCGCGCAAAGCGGGACGGCCACGGAAATTGCCGTCGTCGCCCTGCCTTGCGCATGGATCTACTGTGTCGTCGGCAAACATCTGCTCAAACACGGTCCCCCCTCCGCGAAGCACCCCTACCGTGACTGGCTGATGCTGTACGCGTCACCGGAGTTTGAAGCCGTGCAGGAATGGATGCGGGCCAGAATCGACACCTGGGCGCGAACCGCCGGACACGAAGAGAAGAAGCGCATGGAACAGGCGTTCCTCATCAGTTCCAAGTATGAATGGATGTTTTGGGAGATGGCCTGGAACGAGGAGAAGTGGCCGGTGTGAGGGGGCGGGCAGGCATGGCGGCACTCTGCACGCCGGGAACAAAGCACCAGCAGGATTCGGCAGTGAGATGAGCTTTGTCGCCTCAACTTGCTCCGTCCCGTGCACCGCACGAACGGAGCTTCGAACAAGAGGCGCCACCTGCTAGAAGCAGGACAGCTCACCTCGCTGCCGAACGAGTTCCTGCTGCCGCTTTGAGGGCGTTCCAAGCGCCGCCACGCCTACCCGCCAGTCGCACGTCCACGTAGGAGGGGATAACGGGAATAGGATGGGTCGAGATGGCAGATCTCTTCGCGCCTGAGACCGAAGCTTCGGCAGCGGTGAATACTGCGCGGGCCTTGGTGCTTCAACTTGCGCTGTTCCGCGCCACGCGGGGACAGAACTTCGAACAGAAGACACCATCTGCTACAACCGAACCGTTCAGTCTATTGAGCAGTGCCTCCGCTTTGATGACGCTCCGAAACCTCCCCTCCACCCGCCTGTCACGCGTCCAGGGAAGAGAGTAATTTGTAAGCATACTACGGGAAGGACTACAATGTCATTCTCACGTCCAGCACTCTCAAGACAACTGAGATGCTTCGAATTGGCAGGCAACAACCCGCCAAGTAGCCTATCCAATCTTTTACACTTGATTTAGACAGGAAAATTCCAGAATCCTCGATGAGGATCATCAGATTCAGGAGCTGGCTTATTCCGCATTGCCTCTCTTAGTCTCTTCCTCTCCTCATCGCTGTACTCATTCAAGGCCCACACCAATTCCCATTCAGGGCGAATTCTAGACGGGTACACGTCGTGAGATTCGTTTTTCTCGATCCACGTTTCGACCCGGTCAGCCGGTGGATTAGTCGACTGGATTAGCGGGAAGTTGGCGCTGTAAGGACCGCTAACCCACCCTCTCGGCGTCAGATACCACTCCTGATATGTAGTGTCAGTACCCATGTGAGCGCGATAGTAACGATCGTCTTTTATGGCAACAGGTTTGCCGCACTCTTTGTACCAAAAGCTTCTTCAATCTCAACCTCCGTTCCTGTCCAATTCTCGTCTCTCAGGTACTCGATAATAGCATCGTTTAGTGGGGAGCTGAAATCAGACGAGCCACCAGGCTTTGTAACTGTCTCGATTGAGACAGAATACTCTGGGCTATACTTGCCTGTTTTTGCAAATTGGTATTTTAGCGCAACCATTTTCAGAGTGAAATTTGAGAGGTTATAAATCCTTCCAGTGACTCTTGGAGGAAATAGTTCGCCAGAAGGGTGCGAAATTTGAAAATTCTGTATCTGCAGTTCTGATGTGGGGACGCTGAACAGCCGATCACGATCCTGATAGTTCGACCATGCTATGTAAGCGTAAATGAGGAATGCTCCTGCAACGAACGGCATAGAGACGGATATGAGGACTCTCTTCTTGTTCGCTCGCGAGTGCTCCGTCATTGTGTAAATCAGGACGGCCGCAAACATTATGACAGCATAGATCAGGTAGGGATTGTCGCGTGCGCCCGTGATAGCTTTGGAGAACAGAATAACAATGATCGTAATTGCGGAATACCACAGAACGATGAGCTGGCCAGCTGTCATAACGATTTAAAAGTCGACCGCCGTTAAGTCAACGTTCTGTCATCCATTCCTCGGAAAGGAGGCACGAGTATCCAATAGTCGATCGTTAATGTTTCTTTATTTTTTCTTGGAAGCATGCAACAGTACCCCACATGCGAAGCCTAGAACAACTAAGGATCAAAAACTTCAAGTCCATTCACGACCAGACGTTGCGTTTGGGCCGCCTCAATGTGTTCATTGGTGGAAATGGCGCAGGCAAATCTAATCTGATCGGCGTATTTCATTTTCTGAATCGAGTGGTGGCCGGCGATCTTCAAAATTACACTGGTGAGGCTGGTGGCGCAGACAGCATCCTTTACTTTGGACGGAAGCAGTCCAGTTCCTTGTCCATTGAGCTAGAGTTTGGTGCGGGGAATAGTGCCAACGGCTATGCATTTGATCTCCGTCCGACGACCGAAGATCGGTTCATTTTCTCGAAAGAGACAATTTCGTTCCACAATCGAAGCACCTACCACGATCCCACGTCGCGTCCCTTGGGGTCAGGCCATTCCGAAGCCCGTGTTCAGACCTCTACTGAGCCCATTGCTCATCACGTGCGCAAGGATCTCGATAGCTACCGCATCTACCATTTCCACGACACAAGCAACTCTTCCCGAGTCAAACAAACCGGCGACATCGATGACAATCGCCGATTACAAGCTGACGCGGGCAACCTGGCCGCGTTTCTCTATCGCCTTCAGCAGAACGCCTTTAGTTATTTTCGAAACATTGAGGACACAGTCAGGCAGATCGCCCCCTTCTTTGAAGGCTTCCGGCTCGAACCCTCACGTCTGAATGCGGACAAGATTCGTTTGGAGTGGAAGGAAAAGGGAAGTGAAGCGTACTTCAATGCTTCAGCGTTGTCAGATGGAACATTGCGATTCATCTGTCTTGCAACGCTCTTCTTGCAACCGAACCTCCCGGCAGTGCTCCTTCTTGATGAACCGGAACTTGGCCTGCATCCGGCTGCAATCAGTCTCCTAGCCGATCTACTCGAGTCCGTATCTAAAAAAACTCAGGTGCTCGTGGCGACGCAGTCCGTCACGCTGGTCAACCAATTTGACCCTGAGTCCGTTTGGGTTGTGGAGCGCACTGATAAGCAGAGTGTCTTCGAGCACTTGGAATCCGCCGATATGTCGACGTGGCTGGAGAACTACTCCCTGGGCGAACTGTGGGAGAAGAATATTCTCGGTGGCAGACCGTAACAATGAGAAAGGTGTTGATTCTCGTTGAAGGACGAACTGAGGAACGCTTTGTCAAGGACGTGTTACAGCCGCATCTGTGGAATCGGGGTGTTCATCCCGAACCTAAGATTGTCGTAACGAAGCGCGTGAAGCAGGGCTCCAACTTCACAGGAGGTGTCACAGACTTTCAAAAAGTTGAAAATGATCTTCGAAGGTTACTCGGCGATTCTAGCGCCGCTCTCATCACAACAATGATCGACTATTATGGGTTGCCGGATGACTTTCCAGGTATGCAAGGCCTCCAAGGCAGGAACTCGCATGAACGAGCTCAGGAACTGGAATCAGCTCTAGAACGGCACTTCAATGCTTCAACTCGATTCTCGGCCTATCTTATGATTCACGAATTTGAAGCGCTCCTGTTCTCCGATCCAGCCGTCCTCGCTGAGGTCATGAACGCACCATCAGTAAATCGACATCTTCAGACAATTCGGAACGGCTTTCCTACACCGGAAGATATCAACAATGATGCGAGCACCAAGCCATCAGCACGCATAAAGAACCTGTTTCCTGGCTATCAGAAAGGTCTCCATGGTCCGTTGTCCACCGCTCGAATCGGGCTGGAAACCATGCGCCGTGAGTGCATGCATTTTGACCAGTGGGTCGCCAAGCTTGAACGACTCGGATCGGGCTAGCTTCTGCTTACATTCCATTCGTCATGCGCAAAATGGATGAGCCCGATTGGTCATAAAGGTTTCTTGACGCCTATGGAATAACCTGGAGCATTCGATGGGGCTCAGGGGTCTTTTCTTAGACCACCCCCATAGCGGCCGCCAAGGGGGAAAAGGGGTCGAGAGTCTTTTATAAGACCGACTACCACAGGCTGATAGTTACGCCACCCGTGACTCGGAGCGTGGTTTCTGACGAAGGCGCCGCTTGGATGGGACCGTCACGGCTGTCCGTATCATCCTCCGAAATGGATACCGCGGAACACATCTGGTGACAGTATCACTCGACCACTCCCGACCAGAGAGCGTCCATGTGATGCACTGTGGCCAGGCGCTCAACCCGCCTTGCGGTATTCCTGTTCTTCCCTGAAGGGCTCCCACTCCGGTTCGTACTGACTCGCCTCCATCGCGTCATCCTCCTCTGCCAGGGTGGCCCAGACTGCGATCACGAGGATCAGAATCGTCAAAGCGCCGAACACATAGACCGGCATGGTGACCTCCTCTGTTGCTGGTGGTCCTATTCCCATGCTAATCCGAGCAGGACTTCCCCAGATACAAGGGAAATACCCGGTTTTTCCAGACAATGTCCCTAGCCCAAACCAAGCGTTTACCCGTCGCGAGACCGGGTCCCCTGCATTCATCTGCTACGCTTAATCAGCATGCCATCCTTCCCCCCACGGCTTCATATCCTCTTAGCCCGGGATGCACCGGTCGGACTGGTCATTCGCCAAGGGCCGTCCCGACAGGTCTGCACGATGCTCTGGAACCGCCGGACCGATACCTTCACCCTCGGGCAGTGGTTCAAAGGCCGTATCTATGAGCGACGGTGCGATCTCTCACCCGATGGCACGCATTTCATCTACTTCGCCATGAATGGCAAGTGGAGTGACGTGTCGAAAGGATCCTGGTCGGCTATCGCACGGGTGCCGTATCTCAAAGCCCTGGCCTTTTTCCCCAAAGGCGACTGCTGGAACGGCGGTGGGCTCTTTCTCGACAACCAGCGCTACTGGCTGAACGGGGATAGCTGCCACCGACCATCTCGCGACTCGACAGACCTCCAGCGTGAGCGGGCCCATCGCCCCGTCGGTGGACGCGGCAGCGAGTGTTTGAGTGTCTACTATCCCAGGCTGTTGCGCGACGGGTGGAGACTCACGGATCACCTCTCGGCTGGCCCGACCGATCACTACGACGTATTCGAGAAACCGCTCGCTGACGGCTGGCTGCTACGCAAATACGCCCATGCACAGACCGGCAGTCCACCAGGCAAAGGCTGCTACTGGGATAGACACGAGCTTGTGCGGCCGCAATCCGGCCTCTGCCTGACGCAACCGGATTGGGAGTGGGCCGATGTGGACAGTCACCGCTTGGTTTGGGCCGAGGGTGGTCGGCTCTGGACGGGATCGCTCACCGCCTCCGGCCTTCTCGACCGCTGTTCCCTTCACGACTTTACCAACATGCGCTTCGAACACCGCACCGCCCCCTCTTGATCGAACACTCACGCTCCCGCTCAGATTTCATCCCGCAGTATGTTAGGCTGAGACCGTCATGACACCGAGCGCCGACACCGACCGTCGTAAGACCGTTATCGGGCCTCCGGCCAGCCTCCTCACCCCTCGTGAGATGACGCTTCACCTCGCCGGGCTTGTCCTGGTACTTGGACTGCTCGGGCTCTGGTACTGGCTCTCAACCGGACCGCGAGTCGTGCCGACCCTGATTGAGATGTTGAAAGACGACGATCCCTCGACGCGCATCGTCGCGGCAGAGCAATTGGGACAGATCGGCCAGGCGGCCAGGGCAGCCGTTCCGCACTTGCTCAGCCAGGCAACGCAGGACGGAAGTCAACATGCCAATACCACGGCTGCATCAGCGTTAAAATGGATCGACTTAGAGGCCTCTCGCCGCGTCATGACGTACTTCATGCCACGGCTCCAGGATTCAGACACCCAACAACGCCGGACGGCCTGCGCGGTTCTCGGCAGCCTGGGGCCCGTCGCCAAACCCGCGGTGCCCGCGTTGCTTGCCGCATCCCACGATGCCGACGCACTCGTGCGCCGTAACGCACTGACCGCGTTGGCGAGTATCGGTATCCCTCCCGGCATGGTCGGCACGGCGCTCCTTGCGGGCCTACGCGACTCTTCATCGCTCGTCCGCCAAACGGCCGTCGCGCAGTTTGCCTTTACGGTTCCGGTGTCCGAAGAGGCATCGGCCGCGTTGACACCGATCGTGAACGATCCTGACACCAGTGTCGCGACGCTGGCTCGCTCTGCGCTGGAGAAGCCGAAAGCCGGCGATGCGGCGCACATCGAGTCCCTGGGCATGATGCTCCGACACGGCACCGCGCGCGACTATGCGTTGCACCAGTTGACTCAACTGGGCCCCGCAGCCGGCGAGGCTCTGACGCCGATTCTCCCCCTGCTCGATGATGACCAACCCTTGATTCGATATCTAGCGGTGGAAACCCTGGCGGGCATGGGCCAAGGCGCGACACAGGCTCTCCTGGCCTTGAAGCAGCGACACGATGCCGATCCGATCGTTCACGCGACCATCGCCGATGCTGTGGCCTCACTGGAATCTGGAACGACGCCGAGTCGCCTTCCGACCCCGGAGGCCACACCCTAATGACTTCCCCTGCCGTCGACACGTCATCCCGTCTTCGAACGTTCACCAGACTTGGCTTCTGGTTCACGTTGCTGATCGGTTTTCTCCTCCCCTGGGCCCTCATGCTGGGAGTGGATACCTGGGTACACCACGTGCCGTTTGCCCGAGCCTGGCGATCGTTCACGCTGCATCTGTTTGCCCCCGGCTATAATCTTTTTCTCGTGGGCGTCCTGACGGCCATCCCCTTTGTGGTCCTCGCGATCGTCATGCTCCTGCATGTAGGCGCCATCGACAGCCGGAAAGCGTTGATCGCCCACCGCCGGGTACTGGGTCTCGTATCAGCCGACCTCATTATGTTGATCATCGCAGGATGGACCCATATCATGGTGCTCATCTACCCCGATGCCCAAGGCGCCCTTGCCTATTTCTATCTTCCGGCTCTCTTGTTGCTCAGTCTGCCGATCGGCTACGGGATCGGGCGAGCCTTGGCAAAAGTCCTGCTGCCGCGATCGACCGCTTAGCTCGGCACAGGCTGGACAGCATCTATGACGCGAGTATAATGTGGGCCATGCCTAACGTTGAGATGAGTGTCGTTCGATGATCCGTCTGCTCTGGTGCCTGCTCCTGCTTGGCCTCTGGCATTCCCCCTCCCAGGCCGCCTCGAAATACGAGGACAGCGTGAAGGAACTGGCTGAAGGCGTGGCGGCCGAGGCGATCAAACTGAAAAAATCGCGTCTCGCACTCCTGGATTTCGTCGATAGCTCCGGAGAGGTTACGCCCATCGGCCAGTTTCTCGCTGAGGAACTGGCGACCCATTTGCTCGTGGCCGGTGAGCTCAAGGTGGTCGATCGCACACTCCTGCTCGCCACCATGAAAAAGCATCACTTGAGCCACCTGGATACCTCCCAGGCAAAGGCGGCCAAGACAGTGGCCAAGGCACTCCGCGCCGATCTCTACGTCACCGGTACGTACCTCGAACTGCCTGAAGGCATTCAGGTCACCGCGAAGCTGGTTGGTCCGTACACGGTGTACCCTGTCGGAGCCTCTCGCGCGATCGTGCCGAAATCCGGCCCGTTAGCGGCATTCCTGAAACCGGCCACTGCTCCACAACCCCGGACGGCGGTTGCCGCGCCGGAACCCACGGCCCCGGTGTTGATCACCCATGAAAATGAGGTGTACACGGTCACCGTCCTGGGAGTGTCCCGGCAGGACACCCGCATCGAGGTGGATCTCCTGTTTGTGAACCGCACGAAAACGCCGGCGAAGCTCGGCTGCCAACTGCTCGACACGTACCTCGTGAACGAGCAAGGCGAACAGTGGAAACAGGACGTCGCGCAAAGTCGCGAAGGCCTCTGCACCCGCGGGCTCGAACTCACGCCCAGACGACAACACCGTGCGAATCTGTCCTTTCTCGTGGGCGAACAATCGCCCAAGGGCCTGGTGACGCTGCATTACCACGAGACCTCGCCGCGACCGGATCGGATCGTCACGCTGGAGGGACTGAAGGTCGAAAACCCTGCCTCCGCCGATAGTGGTGCGTCCGCCAAGCCGGACACGGCCGCCCCCACACCATAGACGATAATTTCAGGATTTCTTTCACAGGGAACCTCGTCATGATCAAACAAGTCTTATCGATAGCAGGCTCGGACTCCGGAGGGGGCGCGGGTATTCAGGCCGATTTGAAGGCCATGTCGGCCAACGGGGTGTACGCCATGTCGGTGATCACCGCCATCACGGCCCAGAACACGGAGGAAGTCACCGACGTGTTCGAGCTCCCCACGTCCATCGTCGCCGCGCAATTGGATGCCATTTTCGACGATTTCGACGTGGCTGCCATCAAAACCGGCATGTTGTCCTCCGCAGAGATCATCCAGACCGTCGTAAGGCTCCTCAAGCCTCAACAGGTGAAACACCTGGTCGTGGATCCGGTCATGATCGCCAAGGGGGGACAAGCCCTGCTGAAACCGGATGCCGTCGATACCATCAAGAAGGACCTCTTCCCCCTCGCGTTACTGGTGACGCCGAACGTCCATGAGGCCCAACAACTCTCGGGCATCGAGATCACCTCAGTGGCCGATGCCCGTCGCGCCGCCAAGATCATTCACCAATTCGGCTGCGCCAACGTCCTCATCAAAGGCGGCCACTTGCCGAAGGAGCGCGGGACCGATCTTCTCTACGACGGACGCTTCTTCAACATCTACAAGGGGGAATTCATCGACACCCCCCATACACACGGCACCGGATGCACCTTTGCTTCGGCGATCGCCGCGCATCTTGCCAGGGGGAAAACCGTGCCTGACGCGGTCCAAACCGCCAAGACCTATCTCACCGAAGCGATCAGACACAGCCTGGCGATCGGGCATGGCAAGGGACCGACCAATCACTTTTATTTCCTCAACCAGGGGTAGCACGGGTTATGAGTCGCGGGCTCGGATCACCACTGTCGTTCTTACTGGCCGGATGGGGCTGGCTGCTCCTGACCTCGCTCCTCGGACTTGCCACGTTCTGGGGCATCGTCCGCGGCGCCCCTTTACCGCCCGGCCTTCGTTCCCTCCATGTCCACGGGATCCTCATCGGCGGGCTTCTTCAGCTGATGACGGGATTCGCCCTCACGGCAAGTGACCTCACCGCACAGGAGGGTAGCCGTCCCAAACACCGCCTCCTCTTCCTCTGCCTCAATCTCACGGCCCTCGGCTTCACCGCGGGCGCATGGTTGCGAGACCCCAACCTGACCATCCTGGCGGGCTTCCTGCTGGCTGCGGTCTGCATTCCGCTGGTGCGCCATCTCCTTGGCGGGCTACGGACCTGTTCGACCTGGACGCCGCTGTCGCCCTTCTTTTTCGGACTCTCCCTGCTCGGGCTCTTCGGCAGCCTGGTTCTCGGCGGACTGCTTGCCTGGGCCTGGTATCCGACCTGGCACGGCATCATCAGACTCGGCCATCTGCATGCCGGACTGCTGCTCTTCCTCACCCTGGCCGGCGTCGGTACTATGCAACTAACCTTGCCGCTCCTGCTGAAACGCGCGTTGCACAGCACGGTGGTAGGCCAAGCGGTGCTGCTCTTGCTGCCGGCTTGTGCCGCGGGACTCCTGACGGGGTTTCTCCTGTCCTCGATTCATATCCAGCTCGTCGCAGGAGGCGGTCTCCTGCTGACACTGGCCCTGTGTTGCCTCAATGTGCTCCGCACCTGGAGTCAGGCCGGTCAACCCGGCTCCGCCGCTGCGGATCACCTGCTCACGGCGCTCTGCTTCCTGCTTATCATGATCTGTATCGGCCTGGCGCTCGGCATCAACGTCCTCTGGACACCACCGGCCCTGCCCTACGGCACGCTGCATCTGGTGGCCTACACACATACCGCGTTCCTCGGGTTTTTCCTTCAGGCCGTCGTCGGCGGACTCTCCTGGGCCTTGCCCCCATTGCTTGCCGCACAACGAGTCCCGCATCAGAAAAAGCGCGGAGCCTACCGGGACGTCGTGGAACAGGTCATGAACCGCTGGCGAGCCCTTCAGGTAGCGACCGTCAGTTTCGGAGCCCTGGGACTGGTTTTGGTGGCTTCATTGACCTGGAACCTGCCGCTCTCCTCCCCCTGGATCCGTGTCACCACCTGGGGCAGCCTGAGCTTGCTCCTGGTTCATCTCACCATGGTGACCGTCAAACTCACGCAAGCCGTCAACACAGAGCCGGGGCACGAGCGGGCACACACGAACGAAGTGACACATTCGGACAAGCGATAACGGTCACCATCCCCATGGAAGACACCCTACGGCTCCACGACAAATCCGGCGCCACCATCGCCGCCGTGCTGGCTACCCCGGCACGGCCGACGGACTCCCTCGCAGTCCTCTGTCATGGCTTCCTGTCGCACAAAAACAGCACCAGTAATCAGGCCCTGACCACGCTCTTGCTGGAGCGCGGCATCGCCACATGCCGATTCGACTGTTACGGGCATGGAGAGAGTGACGGTCCCTTTGCGACCCTCACGACCACGATTGGAGTCGCCCAGACGCTGAGCGTCTTAGAGTACGTGGCGGCGCGAGGGTACCGGCGACTGGCACTGATCGGCTCCAGTTTCGGCGGGCTGCTCTCGATCCTGGCCGCAGCAGAGTGGACCCAGACGCACGAGACCCAACCGGCAACCATTCCGCCGCTGGCCTGTCTCGCGCTGAAATGTCCCGTGGTCGATTTTGGCGAAGAGCTTCGTCTTGAGCTTGGCGAACAGGGGCTACAAGAATGGAAACGAACGAATAGCATCCCGGATCTTCATGGCGGTCCCAGCCGTGTTCCCCTGCACTACGCGTTCTACGAGGATTGCCTCCGGCAGATTGCCTACGACCCGGCGCGCAAGATCGCCGCTCCCACCCTGATCGTGCAGGGTGACCAGGACGAGTATGTTCCCTTGCATCAGAGCCAACGGCTCTTCGAGGCTCTGCCGGGCCAGAAACACTTGGACATTCTTCCCGGTGCCGATCATCGCTTCACAAAGCCCACAGACTTCCAGCGCATGTTGACCCTGCTCACGGACTGGACGGCTCGTCACACCGAGACCTAGCCCGCATGATTCATGAGCGCTTCTGCTGCAATCGCCGATTCACGACTGCGCCGGGCCTTCGGCCGGCGGGCTCGCTCATCGGATCCTCCCGGCTCCGCGCGCCGGTCTCGCCAGGTGATTCAGCAATTTCGCGACGAACCGTCATGAATCATGCGGTCTAGCGCGGCTTACCCGAACACAGGCTTCACACGCCCGGCATAATCGGCATCTCACGGAAAAGTCCTACGAGGGTTTTCTTTACCTCAGTCTGGGACCATCGAAGGCTTTGCCCTGCAGTACCTGCTCCAACTTGCACATGCTCCAAAAATTGAACGGCGCGCATAGCTGAAATCGTCGCAAATCGGCTCGTGTCGCGGCTTTCTGGCGATTCACACCTCATCCAGGCTGGCATGGCGGTTGCTCTATAGGCGACTCGATATTCTCGGAGGGACCATCATGAAGACGCCACGGAGTGTGTTGGTATTCAGTGTTGCCGGTTGTTTATCTTCCACGCTGTGCGCAACAGCCCTGGGCTCAACAGCCGCTGCCGCAGACACCTCCGCTTCGTTGAGCTTACTGCAGCAACCGTCTCTTCAGGCAGCCGTCACCAAAGCCCAAGGCAGTGGCACCGCGCCCATATTGCCAAGCCCCGCGGCATTGGTCTTGACGGCCCCGAAAGGCAAAACCGCCGTCGGCAGTCTCACGCTCAAAAAATCGAGTGCCGATCAACATACCTACTATCTCAGCACCAATCAGTCGTGGGTGTGGATGAATCCACCCTATGGCAGCACCCAGTCCATCACGACTGAGACCGATCAACTGGTGATCACGGCGCAAACCGCCAATCTCGCTGTCGGCACCCACTTGGCGACCGTGTATGTCGTCGATTCCGGGCCGAACAACTTCACCAACATGATCCGAATCCCGGTGTCTCTGACCGTGACAGCCGGAACAGTGGCGCCACCGCCCCCGGCCCCTCCAGCTGTAGCCCCCGCGCCGAAGCCGGTCGCAGCAACACCGCCGCCGCCGACCCCCGTGGTGGTTCCGCCTCCACCCGCCCCGGCTCCGCCTGCCCCGGCACTACCGCCCCCGACCGTTGTGCCGACATCCGGTATTGTGACGAGCCCAGTGGCCTTGACGTTGACAGCCGCCAAGGGGCAAACCGCCGTCGGGGCCCTGGCCTTGCGCAAGGGGGGAACGGATCAGCACAGCTATTCGCTCAGCACAAACCAGTCCTGGGTGTGGATGAACCCGCCGTACGGCAGCACCCAGACCATCACGACTGAGACAGACCAATTGGTGATCACCGTCCAGACCGGCAATCTTCCGGCCGGGACTCATTCCGCGGTGATCTACATTGTCGAGTCCGGGCCGAATAACTTCAGGAACATGCTCCGTATCCCGGTCACCCTGACGGTCACGGCCATTCCGGTGAAGGCAGGTCCGCCGACGCCCCCTGCTCCGCCGTCTCCCCCGGCAGCAGTCACGCCGACACCTAAACCCGTGGCTCTGACGCCGCCCCCGCCGCCGACTCCCGTCGTGGTTCCGCCTCCACCGGCACCACCAGCCCCGGCCACACCGCCGCCTCCGGCGCCGGCCCCTGTCAGCAACGGACCGATCCAGGTCACGCCGGCAACCCTGAGCCTGAGCAGCACGAACGCGGTCGGAACCTTAACCTTGCGGAAGGCCGGAACGGCCCAACACGCGTACTCGCTGAGCGCAAGCCAACCATGGTTATGGATGAATCCGCCCTACGGCAGCACCCAAACCATCACCTCTGAAACAGATCAGATTGTGATCACCGCCCAACCGGCCGGCCTTGCCGCCGGAACGTATACAGCCGTGGTGTACATTGTAGAATCGGGTCCCAACAACTTCTCGAATACCCTGCGTATTCCCATCACCTTCACGGTAACCGGAGGGCAGACTACCTCGGCCACGCCGAATAAGCCCTCTCAGCCCACCGTCTCAACTCCTCCGCCCCCTCCGCCGACACCTGTCCCGACACCGGGGCAGACAACTCCATCGGCATCGGCCTCGACATCGAGTCCCAAGACCGCGAGCGCCACGGTGAGTTGGAATGCCAACACCGAATCGGATTTGGCCGGTTACCGGATCTATGTCGGAACGAGGTCGGGAAGTTATGGATTCGTGGGGCCGTTCGAAGTCAGCAACCGCACCAGCTTCACAATTGCGAACCTACCGACCGGCACAACCTACTTCTTTGCCGTGTCGGCCTTCGACAAGTCCGGGAATGAGAGTGCAAAGTCTGCGGAAGTGAGCAAGAGTCTGTTCTAGCCTGGGCGAGACCCCGTGAGCCGGAGGGCGGGAGTGCCCGGCTCACGGTCATGGGGCTGGGCCGACCGTTCCGGCACACCGAAATCCCGTATAACTATTGCGCGTCTCCGGCGGCAGCCTAAACCGCCCATACGTCAGCAGATACTTCGGCAGGTCCGACCACGACCCTCCTCGTACCACACGGAACGACCCGGAAACCGGCCCCCCAGGATTCTTTCTGGGACTGATCTCGTAATAGTTCGTTCCGTACCAATCGGCTACCCACTCCCCGGCATTACCTGCCATCTGATAGAGCCCGTAGGGGCTTCGCCCCTGTTCGTACCTATGAACCTGGGCCAGCACCTGAGGATAGCTGAATCTGGCACCGAGGCCGAAGTTGGCCCATTCCTGTCGAGGCGCCTGGTTCCCCCAGGGGTAGGCCCGCGCATCGGTGCCCCGTGCGGCCTTCTCCCATTCGGCTTCCGTGGGCAATCGCCTCCCCCGCCACCGGCAATAGGCGTCCGCATCGAACCAGCTCACTCCGATGACCGGGCGATCGTGATGTTGCGGCAAATCTACCGCCTCCCATTGCCACGGCGCCGTCCGCTGCTCGTGGGCCAGGAAATCGGCGTATTGTGCCGTCGTCACCTCATGGAGATCGATATCGAACCGATCGAGCCAGACAGGGTGCTGCGGTTTCTCGTCCTCAAGCGCATCCGCTCCCGCAGCGCCCATGAGAAACTCGCCCTCCGGGATCACGATCGCGGGTGTCTCCGAAACGGCCGCGGGTTGGGGAACCTGATGTTTGCGCAAACGATCCAACTGCGCATGAACCGAATCGCTGACGAACAGGCAGATGCTTAGCACCATCAAGACCGGCAAGGCTTTGCAGAGACCCATGGCGAGCCCGCCAGCACGCATGCCCAGCGGGGGGAGAGAGGGCATCACGCAAACCCGACATCGTGGGCCGACATAGACAACCTCATCAGAGTATGGTGCCGCCGACGACCCAGTGCCGGTCGTCGGGGACATCGATGAGCAACCGGGAAAGATTCATTTCCGCCAATTGCGCCGCCACTTCATCCTCGGTGAACGCGGCCAGCAAGGAATGATAGAAGTCCCGTTTAAGAATGGGATCTTCCTTGGCCGCATACTGTTCCACCAGCGCCTGAGCCGTCTCCGGCGAGTCGGGACGCAGTAAATCCATCACCAGGATGCAAGCGCCGGGCTTCGCCAACTGTTTGAGGCGGAACCAGAACTGCAACGGATTCGGAACATGATGCAGAAGGCTATTCGACAACAGGACATCAGCCTGTTCCGACAACACAAACGTTTGGAAGCGTTCGCACCGAAGCGTGATGCGACCGGCCAGCTCGGCTCCGGCAATTGCCTCAGCCGCCAGATCAAGCATGGGGCGACTGGCATCCACCGCCGTGACCCGCGCTTCAGGGTAGGCACGAAGGAAGCGGATGGGGATATCGCCAGGCCCGCAACCCAGATCTACCACATGGCCGGAGCGCCAATCAGGAAAATAGTCGCGAAAGAGGTCCACGAACCCCTGATTCTCCTCAGCAAAATCCGCCTGCGCGTAGGCACGGGCCTGCGCAACATCCTCCATCAGCTCCGGTTCCAACGTTCGCTTCATGTCATGCTCCCTACAGATCAACGATCATGTCCGTTCACTCCCTATCCAGCCACTCTACGAGAACCGCGTCCCCCTGACTGACCGTCCCCTCCCGAAGCACTCTCGCGTAGAGCCTGCTCCACCCCGGGTGCCGATCCTGACTGATCCGCCCATAGTCTCCGTCCTTGAACCACTGCCCGTTCTGTCGGCAGGGGGTGGTATAACTCGTGATCTCCAACTGCACCGTTCCACCGATCGTGAGGCGATCTCCCGGTTTCATCCGCGACCACGCGAGTCCCGCCAGGGTCAAATTCTCTCCGCAGGAACCTGGCGCGATCGAATGGCCTTCCTCCCGCAAGGCCTCGATCACCTCCAGCGAATAGAGACAGATCGCCCGATCGACCCCGCCGTGATACTTCCGGTTCCGCTGACGGTCACCGGCCAATCCGCGAGCGGTGACCAGCGCCATGGTGACAGCCAACTTCGGCAGGCCGCCATCGGACAGACTCACCTGATGGATGTGCGCAGGAGATGGGCGCGTCATCATGGCGTCAGGAGCACAGACCCCCCTCACAGGATTCCATCCCCGTAGCCTCCAATGCGAGCCACCCTTCACGTTCCCGCACCGCCTTCACATAGACCCCGCGCGCGGCGTAGGCGGCTTCAATCTCGGCTCGTTGATCGACCAGTAGGCCGGACAGCAACAACCGCGCGCCGCCGGAGGCATACGCACATACACTGTCCGCGGCCAGCAGCAGCGTCTGCCGATCTAAATTCGCCAGAACCAGCGTGGGATTAAACCAGTCCTGTGCGCGCGCCGCCTGCGCATCACGCACGACGAGCGTCAATTGCCCATCAAATCCGTTGGTCTGGGCATAGTCGCGCGCGCAGTCGATGGCCACCGGGTCAACATCTTCCCCCACTGCCGTCTCCGCGCCAAGCCGCAACGCCACCATCGCCAGCACGCCGCTGCCGGTGCCCACATCCAGCACCCGGTCGGTCGGCGTCACGCAGTGCTGGAGCCACTCGATCAAGAGGTGCGTCGTCGCATGATGTCCCGTTCCGAACGCCTGTTTGGGATCGATCACTAGTTCGATGTCACCCGTCTGCAGCGGGACGTCCTTCCAACTCGGTCTGATGATCACCCGTCCGATTCTGATCGGCTCCACTAAGCGCGACCACTGGGCATTCCAATCCTCATTCGGCAGCCGATTGATGGTGATGGCCTGTTCCGGGTCCACCTGTCCGAGCTGCACCAACGCCTGCTTCAACCCTTGCCAAGTATCCGGCCCGCAGCAATGCCCCGGCCAGTAGAGATGCATCTGTTCACCTTCCTGCCAGGCGCCGGTGACGGCCGGATCGTTTAACACCCCCAGGAGTTCACCAGCATCAATCGACGTCCGTACATCGACTTGTACCCAGTCCTGCATCTGACCCGAACCGGCGTGGTCCGTCAAAACATGATCTGTCTTCGAGGTTGACGTCATCTCAGACTCCCAGTATCGTCAGCACTATTGTGCAGCCGGTTTTAGTCTCACACACACCATCCTGCTCTACCCGCGAGGCAAGCCTCTTGCGCGGGCTCCGTCGCGTCGCGCGGCTGGACGACAGGGGACGACGTACCAGCGCGCGATTCACCACCGGACGCCTGGCCATTTTCGCCTTCGGGCTGTTCGGTTCGATCATTCCGCATAAAATGGGATGGACGATTTCCGGCAACCTGGCGCTGGTGTTCAGCGTCGTTCTTTTCCTGACTGTGGCTTGGCATCATAACAGGCTGGAAGACCGCTTGCATCGACTCCACCGCTGGCAGGGCATCAAACGGGTCCATCTCGCCCGCATGCGCCTGACCTGGTCTGAGATTCCGCTTCGCCCCATCGCAGTACCGGAACGTCATGGATATGCCAGAGACCTCGACCTCGCAGGCCCGCATTCGCTCCTTCATCTGATCGACGACACCATTTCGTCACAGGGCCGGCAACGCCTGACCTCGTGGCTCCTGGATCAACCGCCTCCCACCGCACCGTGGCGCAGCCGACAAGCGCTCATATGCGAACTGACGCCCCTGGCGCTGCTCCGGAATCGCCTGGTCCTGGAAGCGCAAGCCGTGGAGGACGCCGATATCGATGGCCGACGCCTCCTGTCTGTTCTGCAGAAGCGGGTGGACGATTTCGGGCTCATCCCCATGTTGGCGACCGAAACCGCGCTGACCCTCACGACAGGCCTGCTGCTGCTCGCAGACCTTCTATACGGGCTCGGCCACTATTGGATGCTCTCGTTCGGCCTCTACGCGTTGCTCTTTCTTTCGGTGCGCAGCCGGTCAGAGGAAATTTTCGACCATGCCCAATCCCTCCATCTCCAACTAGAGCGACTCAGCGCGGTACTCGGCTACCTGGAGCGGCGATCCTACCGGCTCACTCCCCACCTGGCCCGGCTCTGCCGACCGATTCTGGAGCAGCAACGCCGTCCCTCGCGCTCGCTGAAACAAGCGGCCTCCGTCATGAACCGGCTCAGTGTGCGCGCCCACCCGCTCGTGCATTACATCATCAATGCCGTCGGCCCCTGGGACCTCTACCACACCTATCGGCTCCAGCAACTGCAGGATCGAATCGCCGCCATTGCACCGGGTTGGTTCGAATTGCTGGCCGAACTGGATGCGGCCGCATCCCTCGCCACCTTCGCTCATCTCCACCCGGAGTACCTCTGGCCGACCTTGCTCGAACCAGGCCGTGATGGACAACGAGGCGGTGACGAGCCGATGTTCGCTGCCGAGGGCCTGGCGCATCCGCTCATCCCATCAGCCGTGCGTGTCGCCAATGACATCCGCTTCACAGGCCGGGGCTGTATCTTTCTCGTGACCGGCTCCAACATGTCCGGAAAGAGCACGTTTCTCCGCACTATCGGGATCAACACCTGCCTGGCACAGGCGGGGGGTCCGGTGTGCGCGACCTCCTTCAATTGGTCGCCGGTCCGCATCGGCAGCTGCATCCGTGTCGACGACTCGCTCGACGGCGGCCTCTCGTTTTTTTATGCCGAGGTCAAGCGCCTGAAGATGATCCTGGACGACACGCGGAACGAGCAGGCTCCCCCGGTGCTCTGGCTGATCGATGAAGTCTTCAAAGGCACCAATAACCGCGAGCGGCTGATCGGCGGGCGAGCCCTTATCACGGCCCTCGCAGGAGGAAACGGTCTTGGCCTGGTCACGACTCACGACCTGGAACTCTCCGAATTGCAGCGACAGCTCCCCACCGTCACCAATGTGCACTTTCAGGAAACGGTCGCCCAGGGCGCCTTGCAGTTCGATTACCGGCTCAAACCAGGGCCCTGCCCGACGACGAACGCCCTCCGCATCATGGCCCTCGAAGGATTGCCGGTGGAGGCGCCTGATCCGTTTTAACCCGCATTGTTCATGAGCACTTCTGCTGCAATCGCCGACTCACGGCTACGACGGGCCTTCGGCCGGCGGGATCGCCCCTTGGACCCTCACCGTACTGCACGAGTACGCGTCGGGTCCTCCCGGCTTCGCGAGCCGGTCTCGCCACGTGACTTGGCGCTTTCGCGACGAACCGTCATGAATAATGCGGGGTATGATCATGAATTGCATCATTCAGGCCGTTTCGGCAGACTGAAGCGCAACAGGCAACGCCACCATTCACCATTTGAATGACAGGAGGCCCCCTATCGACCCGCAGCCGGATTCCTCACAACGCTCCCCACACCCATTGCGCGGCCTGCTCTTCACGCAGTTCTGCGGGGCCTTTAACGACAACGCCTGGAAATTCATGGTCGCCCTTCTGGGGATTCGGTCGGCAACGGCGGCCCTCACGCCCGAACAGGACCTCGAAACGGCATCACAGACCCAAACCACCCTTGCGATGGTGGTCTTCACCCTCCCGCTGGTCCTGACCTCTTTCGTCGCCGGATTTTTTGCGGATCGGCTCAGCAAGCGCACCGTCATCATTACGATGAAAGCGGTGGAAGTGGTGCTGATGGCCGGTGCAGCCCTCGCCCTGTTCTCTCATCCCACCGGAGGCGCTTGGGCACTCGTGGTGCTCGCCTGCATGGGAATCCATAGTGCGATCTTCAGCCCTGCCAAGTACGGCATTCTTCCCGAATTGCTTCCCCACGAACACCTCGCCCGCGGCAATAGCCTGCTGGAGCTATTCACCTTCCTGGCGATTTTGACGGGCACCACAGCCGGAGGATTTCTGCTGGCGGGCGCCGGCAACCGAGCCTGGCTTGCGCCCCTCGCCTTGACCCTCCTCGCCCTGGCCGGTTTCGTGTCGGCATGGACGGTTCCGCCGGTTCCCGCAGCGCGCGCCGCAGGCGGCCTGTTCGACACCCTGCGTGGAGCACTCTCTGCGCTACAGGCCGATCGGCTCTTACGGTTGGCCATTATCGGCGCGGTGTTTTTCTGGACCATCGCCAGCCTTGTCGTCCAAAACGTGCTGGTCTATGCGAAGGCGGTGTTGGGCCTCTCGGATGCCCTGGCCACCGTTCCCTCGGCGTTGATCTCCGTGGGTATCGGGCTGGGTGCCCTCGTCGTCAGTCGACTCTCCCGCTCCCGCGTGGAATATGGCCTGGTCCCGCTGGGCGCAGCCGGAGTCGCGACATTCCTGCTGGTGCTTGGCTGGGCGACTCCTGCGTTCAGCGGCACCCTCGTGTTGATGATGGCCCTGGGTATTTCCAGTGCTTTGATCTTCATTCCCATCAATGCCCTGGTGCAATGGCGCGCGCCCCACGATCGGCGAGGGTCGGTCATCGCCCTGGAAAACATCTGTGTCTTCACCGGCATTCTTCTTGGCTCGTTGAGCGCCGGCGTGCTGGCCAACACAGGCCTCTCGACCGTCGGTATTTTCCTGGCGACGGCACTGGGCACCACGGTCGGAACGGCCTGGGCGATGTGGCTCATGCCCGACACCTTCCTGCGGTTAGTCCTCGTCCTGCTGACGCATACCCTCTACCGGCTTCGCATCGTCGGGCCGTCGCATGTCCCCGTCACCGGCGGCGCGTTACTCGTGCCGAATCACATCTCGTTCATCGACGGCTTTCTGCTGATCGCCAGCCTGGATCGCCCCATCCGATTCGTCGTCGACGCCCAATACGTGAACCATCCGATCTTCAAGCCGTTCATGAAGGCCTTGCAGGTGATTCCAATCTCGTCCGAGGGCGGCCCTCGCGTCATCCTGCGCGCCCTGCGTGATGCGGGCCACGCACTCGATGCCGGCGATCTCGTCTGCATTTTTCCGGAAGGCCAGATCACCCGCACCGGGAATCTGTTACCGTTCCGCCGCGGATTCGAGCGAATTGTGAAGGGGCGTGACGTGCCAGTCGTGCCGGTACACCTGGATCGCGTGTGGGGCAGCATTTTCAGCTTTGTCGGAGGTCGCTTCGTGACCAAATGGCCGGAGCACCTGCCCTATCCGGTCACCGTATCCTTCGGCACCCCGGTCGGTGCAGACACGCCCGCGCACGAACTCCGCCGGCTGGTGCGTGAGCTCGGCGAGGCGGCCTGGCACCTGCGGAAACCCACCCGACGCCCCCTGCACGCGGCATTTGTGCACGCGATGCGCCGGCATCCCTTCAGGTTGGCCATGGCCGATATGAACAAGCCGCACGTATCCTCACTCCAAGCCCTGATCGGTGCCATCGCCCTCGCACGTGCACTCCGCGTTTACTGGACGGACCAACCTAATGTGGGGCTCTTGCTGCCGCCGACCGTCGCCGGCGCGCTCACCACGGTGGCCGTTTCACTGGCCGGCCGGACCTGCGTGAATCTCAACTACACCGTGGGCAAAGCGGGACTGGAATCGGCCGTGAGGCAGGCCAGGCTGCACACGATCGTCACGAGCCGCACATTCATCGAGAAAGCGAAGATCGACCTACCCGAGGGCCCGACCATCATCTGGCTGGAAGACATCGGCAACACCATCGGGCCGCGACAGAAAGCCCTTGCCGCACTTCTCGCGCTGCTCGCCCCGCTCAGGCTTCTCGAATCGGCCTGCGGACAGACCAAGCGGGTCACGATGGACAACCTCGCCACGATCATCTTCAGCAGCGGCAGCACCGGAGAACCGAAAGGCGTCATGCTGACCCATTTCAGCATCGATGCCAACGTGCAGGCAGTCTCGCAGGTGCTTCCGTTGGATCGGCACGATCGCATCCTGGGCGTGCTCCCGCTGTTTCATTCGTTCGGCTATCTGGTGTTCTGGTACGTCACGCTCAACGGAGCGGCCACCGTCTTCCATCCGTCGCCACTCGATGTGACGGCCATCGGCGAGCTCTGCGCCAAACACCGCCTGACGTTTCTGGTCTGCACGCCGACGTTCTTACAGCTCTACCAACGCCGCTGCACCCCTGAGCAATTCAGCACCTTACGGGTCGTCCTCACCGGAGCGGAAAAACTCCCCCTGCGCCTCTGCCAATCCTTCCAGGACCGGTTCGGGATCGGGCCGATCGAAGGGTATGGCGTAACCGAATGTGCCCCGGTCATCGCAGTCAATTGCCCGGACTTCCGCGCGGCGGGATTCTTCCAGCCCACCTCCCGGCGCGGAACGGTGGGGCAACCGCTTCCCGGGGTGTCGGTGCGCATCGTCGACCCCGACAGTTTTGCCCTGCTCCCACCCGGCACAGCCGGCATGTTGCTCGTGAAGGGGCCGAACGTGATGAATGGCTATCTCGGCCGGGAAGATTTGACGGCCCAGGCGATTCGCGACGGCTGGTATATTACCGGCGACATCGCCACGCTCGACGACGATGGATTCCTCACCATCACGGATCGGCTCTCACGATTTTCCAAGATCGGCGGTGAAATGGTCCCGCATCGACGCGTGGAGGAAGCCCTGCAACTCGCCTCAGGAGAAGAGATGCAGGTCTGTGCCGTCACAGGCGTTCCGGATGAACGAAAGGGTGAACAGTTAGCCGTGTTGCACACGCTCCCTGAAGACAGGATTCCGCAGATCCTGGCGAAGGCTGCCGCTGCCGGCCTCCCGAACCTCTTTCTGCCGTCACACAGCCATTGCCTCAAAGTCGAAGCGCTTCCCATCCTGGGAACCGGCAAGCTGGATCTCCGGGCCTTAAAACGGATTGCGATGGAACGGCTGGGGAAGCATGAACCGTGAACCGTCCTGTGTGAAACATCCGGCGAACAAGACGGCCATCGAGCTGCCGCACAGGCTATGACGAACTCGGCCACAAAAACGCTGATCGATTGCCATGTGCATCTCGCAGCGCTCCCGGACGGCGACAACGGGTGCTACATCTCCCCCAACACGCTCCGGAGCCCGCTGTTCCGGTTCCTGCTCTGGAAACATCACCTCTCGCCGGACAAGCCCCGCGAGGCCAACCGGAAATATCTGGCCGACCTGCTCGTCGAGCTGCGGGCTTCACGCCATGTGGGCAAAGCCGTGCTGCTGGCCATGGACGGCGTCTATGACCGGAACGGGCATTACGAACAGGCTCACACCGATTTTCTCATCGGCAACGACTATGTCTTGAACACCGCGCAGGCCCATCCCGGCGAATTGCTGGCCGGGGTGTCGATCAACCCCCAACGGCGGGATGCCATCGACGAAGTCCATCGTTGCGCCGACGCGGGAGCAACCCTGGTCAAAGTGCTGCCCAACGCGCAACAGTTCGACCCGGCGGATCGGAAGTACGCCCTCTTTTATCGCGCACTGGCTGAACGGAAGCTTCCCTTTCTGAGCCATGTCGGGTATGAATTCAGCCTGATCGGCAAGGACCAATCCGTGGGCGAACCGGACCGGCTGCGTCTGGCATTGGATGAAGGCGCCACCGTCATCGCCGCTCATGCTTGCAGCTATGGCCTGATCTTCTATGAAAAATTCCTGCCGACCCTGCACGACCTCGTGAGGCGTTATCCCCATTTCTACGCCGATATTTCCGCCTTGACGCTGCCCAACCGGATGCGGATGCTGCTGCAACTCAGACGGTTCCCGGACGTGCACGAACGCCTGCTCTTCGGCACGGACTATCCGCTCTCCGTGTTCCATGCGGCGGCCTGGGGCCGCGTGGCACTCGGCACGTTGCGCAAGATCATCAAGACCAAGAACCGCTTCGATCGACAGGTGGAAGTCTGCCACGGCCTGAAACTGGGGTTTCGTTCGTTCGGCGACCTCCTGCTACCCGCATCGACGTCGCCTCGAGGATGACCAAGTTGACCATGCACCGGGACCTCATTCTGACCAGCTTGCGCGAAAGGATTCTGGCCTTCGCGACATCACGTCTGTCGAGAGATCTCGCCGAAGATCTCACCCAGGAGGTCATGGTCCTGCTGCACGAAAAATATGCACGGGTCACAGACCTGACCGAACTGGTCCCGCTGGCGTTTCAGATCCTCCGGTTTCAGATGCTGGATGCCCACCGTAAATCGTTGCGGCGGGGGGAGTATCATCACGCCGCGATCGAAGATCTCCCGCTGGCGGATCCGGGGGATGATCCGGCCGCACAACTGGATCAGAAGCAACGTGTCGATCGGCTCTTGGCCGCCGTCGGTCGACTGGAAACGCGCTGCCGGGACCTGTTCAGATGGAAGCTGGAGGGCCACACGTTTCCAGAGATTCAGCGCCTTATGGGCCAGACCTCGATCAATACGATCTATACCTGGGATTCGCGCTGCAGGAAACAGCTCTTGAGCTTGATGGGCGGCACGTGGGAATAATCCAATTCGTTTGACCGTTCACATTTGACGTTTCACGACTCACGCACAAACCGTATGTCTGAACACGAGCTGGGACAGTTGTTGGGCGGCTTCGCGGCTGATACGTTGACGGCCGACGAACAACAGCGTTTGTATGCAGCGGCCCTGCAAGACCAGCACCTGTTCAATGCCCTGGCCGACGAACAAGCGCTGAAAGCATTGCTCGCGGATCCGGTCGTGCGTCGCCGACTGCTCGAGGCAGTACGGCAACCGGTCACGCAGGCGGCTGAGCAGACACGTCCCTGGTGGGCCTGGGTTCGAACACCGGCCGGGCTGGCCATGACCGGCGGCCTGGCGGTCGCGCTTATCGCCCTGACATTCGGCACGAAAATTTTTCATGCAAGTCTCGATCGACAGGACCGCTCGGTCGCCATCGAGGAACCGGTGTCTCCCTCAGCCGTGAGCCCCTCACCTCCAAGCGCCCTGCCGCCGTCACCATCAGCGACAGAACCGTCGACGAACGCGCAAGCAACCAGCCCCTCTCCCATCACAAGCGCCGGACCGAACGCCATGCAGGAGGCGAGTCGCGAGGTGCGAGCCGCTCAACCACGCACCGATGCGGCTGAGCAGGCTCCAGCAGCGCAATCGAGCCAAGCGACGGAGCAGGACCGCGTCTCGGAAGACCGCGCACGCCGGTCGAAGGCACCAAGCCCGGCTGCCCCGGCCACGGCGCCCATGCTCAAGTCTCCCCCCCCTGCCCTCTCCGGAGCTGCCGCCCCGGCGGCAGCCAAAAGCGCCAAGGCGCTCTACTTCGGAGGTGCCTCTCCATCCTCAAGAGCCGGCGCGCGGGCGGAAGGCCAATCAGGCTCCGCCGCATCGACGACAGTGTTGGGGTTGCGCTACAGCTTTGTGATTAGAGGGAGCGACGGACAGAACCTGGAAGTCAGTGCCGCGACGGCCTCCAGGAGTACAACACCCGTGCGGTTACTGGTGGAGACCACCCACGACGGATATCTGCAACTCCTTCAGAATCTCGGGTCGGCCGGGACCAGACTCTGGTGGCCCCCGCAGGAAACCGGGAAAATTTCGCTGAAGACCGTCGCGAGGACAGGCATCGAGATTCCCATGCCGCCCCCGGCAGAAAGCGGCGTGCTCGACCTCATTCTTCGGTTTTCACCGAAGCCCTTTGGCCCGCTCACGATGCAGGAAGTCGGCATGCTCGACCGGTTCTCAGGAAATTTGCTGATCGAAACGGTCTCCCCCGACGACGCCACCGGGCCAGGAGAGTTTGCGACATATGTGGTGCAGCCGGAGACATCAGCCGTTGGCCAGATCGCGGTCGACATTCCCGTGAGCCGATAACGGGCGCTGCGGCCACACCCTCCTCTCAGGGAAAGAACCGCAACACCAGCATCCCGGCAATCGCCGCCACCCCGCCGATCACACACAGGACGAACCCCACGGCCCCGGCGACGAACCACGGTCGCATCCGGCGATACTCGCTCAGCGTCAGAAGCGGATGCAGGGCTACCGGCCTTCGCCACCACTGTGGAGGCACGGGCATTCTGGCCGCCAGGGTTCGATACAGCATCACGTGATACCACCAGCCGGCCGGAATTCCCATCAACAGGCCGGCGGCCAATACCCAGGTCCCAAATTCCACCATGAGGGGCGGCGTGACCACCACGGTCAGCAGGCCGACCGCCCCGATCACGGTCAGGCTTCCCAACACAATCAGTAGTTCGAGCATGGACGCGAATATACCGGAGACCGGGCAGGGAGGGCAGACGCGAGACTGAGGCGTGGATGGGACGGCAGCTGACCGTCGCAGGGGTCACCCTCACGGCGGTGCATCGATATCCGTTCGATTCCAGGTGAGAAAGAACAGCAGTGTGTACTGGTTGTAAAACGTGCGGCCCACCAGCGTGGCGGACGATCCGAGAAATTCACCGGTACGATTGTCGTAGATGTCCAGGTGCAGCCGCGCATATCCGCTCTGATTCTGCTGCTTGTAGAGCGTCAGTTCCGGCAGCGCAAAGGGAATCAGCACACTCTGCACCGGCGGCATGCCGAAAAAGGTAATGCCCTGCATCGTGCCGAATGATTCGGCCATCACGCGCACAAGGTACGGCGACTCCGTATCGCGCGCCCGCACCCGATACCCTCGACGCCCCAATTCCGCCGCCACCAGGTCTCGAATGTAGAGGATATCGCGGGCCGGACTGTTCAACGAACCCAAGTCCGAGTTCGTCATGCGAAGCCGGGATCGGTCGCTTTCCAGCCCGGTCGCATCCACCTCGACATTCACGCCGCCGGGCAGTTGAAGGGTGAGATTCTTGAGCGCATGGGTCAACGCCTGGGTCAGCAGCACCTGCTCCACCGCCGTTCGCGGCGTTCGGGAGAGCTCCTGCTCCAGAGAACAGCCCCAGAATCCCATCACGAAGAGCACCAGGAACCACACACGACTCCGCATTGGCATCTCCCACTCTGGCCATTGTCCCCCCAATGTTACGCAGGAGTCATCGGCTGTTCAATGGGGGATGTCCCTAGCCCGCATCATTCACGAGGGTTCGTAACGTAACCGACGAGATGCCGAGCGAGACGGACGCGCGGAGCCCCGAGAGGCCGAGACAACTTGAGACAGTATGTTGAGGCCACGATGGGTGAGCCCGTCCGCCGGCATGCCGCTGTGCCGCATGCCAACTGGTCGCAAGAGGCTCCCAGCCTCGCCCATTTTCCCGCCTGAAAGGATTCGTCGCCTCGTTCCATATCCTTCTGTGAAGGGAGGCTTCATGGAGCAGACTCACGGCACGTCCCGATCCGCGCCGTCGGGCGGTGGAACCGATCCTCGCCTCTATCAGATTGTCAGCCTCAGCACCTTGTTGACCTACGGATTCGTCTGGCTGCACTTTGAGGTCTCCTTCGCACAGATCGTCGTCACCATCGGAACCGCACTGCTGACGCAGTATGCCGCGACGCGCCTCGTCGGCCTCCCTGCATTCGATCCAGCCAGTGCGCTCATTTCGTCGCTCTCACTCTGTCTCCTCCTGCGCACGAACGATCTGACCGTCGCCGCGCTGGCGGCCTTCATTGCCATCAGCAGCAAGTTCCTCTTTCGCCGGCGCCACAAACACCTCTTCAATCCCACCACCCTCGCGTTGGCCGTCATGCTGGCGACCGGCTTCGGCTGGATCTCGCCAAGCCAGTGGGGCCAGGTCGCCTGGTTCGGCTTTTTCGTTGCCTGCCTCGGAAGCCTGGTCGTTACCCGTGCGGCGCGGGCCGATGTGACGTTGGCGTTTCTGTTGTTCTATCCCGGCGTCCTGATCGCGCGCGCCCTCTGGGTGGGCGATCCGTTGACAATTCCGCTGCATCAACTCGAAAACGGCGCGCTCCTGATTTTTTCCTTTTTCATGATCTCGGACCCGAAAACGACGCCGGACTCCCGCGCGGGACGGATCATCTATGCGCTCTGCGTCGCCCTCGCCTCGGGTTACGTCCAATTCGGCCTATCTCGTCCGAATGCTCCGCTGTGGGGGCTCATCGTCTGTACTTCGCTGGTTCCGCTGATCGACGCCCGGCTGCCGGGCCGGCGGTACGACTGGCCCGGTCGTTCGCCCGGCAACGCGCCGCCCCCTGCCCTGCTTCCGGTGCTGCATCGACTGTCCATCCCACAACCAAGGAGGTTTTCATGAGACGCTGGCTGGTTCCCGTTCTGACATTCACTGCCGGACTTGTGCTCTGGAGCGGCGAGGCGTCGGCCTTCTGCGGCTTCTATGTCGGCAAGGCCGATACAAAACTATTCAACAAAGCGTCGGAGGTGGCCATCGCGCGGCACGACGACAAAACAGTGATCACTATGGCGAACGACTTCAAGGGCGACGCGAAGGAATTCGCCCTGGTGGTGCCGGTCCCGACGATCCTGCAGAAGGAGCAGATCCATGTGAGTGATGCCGCAGTCCTCAGACATCTCGCCGACTACTCAGCCCCGCGGCTTGTGGAATATTTCGACGAGAACCCCTGCCTGCGTGAGGAATTGATGGAACGCCGGAGCATGGATGTCATGAAAAGCATGGCGCCGACGGCGGCCTCACCGAGGGAGCGCGACAAGACCTTGGGCATCACCATTGAGGCGCAATATACCGTCGGCGAATATGACATCCTCATCCTCTCCGCCAAGGAAAGCGCCGGGCTCGAAACCTGGCTGACCGAGCATGACTATACGATTCCCAACGGAGCCTCCCAAGTTCTGCAGAGCTATCTCAAACAGGGCATGAAATTCTTTGTGGCCAAGGTGAACCTGGGTGAGCAGGCCAAACTGGGACTGACACACCTCCGGCCGTTGCAAATTGCCTTCGAATCGCCGAAGTTCATGCTGCCGATCCGGCTTGGTACCGTGAATGCCGACGGTGCGCAGGAATTGTTCATCTACCTGTTGACCAAACACGGTCGCGTGGAGACGACAAACTACCGGACCGTGCGCCTTCCCGAGGCTCAGGAAGTACCGCTCTATGTCAAGGATCGGTTTGGCGACTTCTACCGCGACCTCTTCACCCAACAGGTGACGCGCGAGCATGAGCGAGGTCTGTTCCTGGAATATGCCTGGGACATGACCTGGTGCGACCCCTGTGCCGCCAATCCGCTGTCGGCGGAAGAGCTGCGCGCTCTGGGCGTATTCTGGCAGGAACCTCAGGGGCGCGGCAGGGGTGAGGTGTTCCCGCAAGGCCGGCGCGTGTTTCTCACGCGGCTCCATGTCCGATACGATGCCGCCCACTTTCCTGAAGATCTGATGTTCCAGGAAACGGCGGATCGCACCAACTTCCAGGCGCGCTACATTTTGCGTCATGCCTGGACCGGTACGGACACATGCTCGGCAGCCGTCACCTACCGCCGACAGTTACCTGAACGCCATGAGCGCGAGGCCCAAACACTGGCATCTCTGACGGGCTGGAACATCGAGGACATCCGCCGAACGATGCACCTCGCCTCGCGGGCCATCGAAAACGAGAAGACGTGGTATCAACGATTGTGGGGGAACTAAGAGTACCTGCGGTGGCGCCGGAGGCCGGGCATACCGGCCTCCTCCCGCACGAGGAAGCGGTGTGTACGTGGGAGAGTGTAATCGGCAGCTTACTTGGAGGGGCAGTCGCCCGTTCGTTTTCCATCGACCTTCATCGTCACGGAAAGCGCCTTGTCCCCCTTCGGCGTCGCTTTCCGAACGACGGAAAATCCAGTGTTCGAGACCGTGCCTTCCACGCGGGTGATAGCATAGACCCCTTCGATCTCATAACTGACACTCCCGCCGTGCATGGAGACATTCAGCACTTTATTCGCCGGATTGGGATTGAAGCCGTTGATGACATAATAATTAAAGACCGCGTCGGGATTGGCGAGGTGTTCTTCTTTCAGGCAGCGGCTACGGGTGTCCGGTTTGCCGGCTTCGCCGTTACTGCTTTCCGTGACAGCCGTCACCTGATACTCCCCCGGCTTCAGAGGCACCGACTCCGCCCCCACTGCCGGTGCCGCACAGATGAGGCTCACCATCACATAGCTGCCAACGCGTCGCATCATGTTCAACCCTCCTTGGCTTACCGGGGTGCGTCTGCTCCTGGGTACTGACAATGCTCCCAGGACGCCTCGCCCGAATTCGTGCCCCATCAAGGACCCGGCGATTGTGCTCATGCCCTGAGACATTGTCAACCGCTGCCTCCTTCCGGCACTGCAACAACAGGACTCTTCCCGGCTGACTTTCTCGATGACTATGATATAGTCGGGCACCATGCGCAGGGTTCGTTGCTTGGACACCACCTGGAGGGCTCACCCATGACCACCGGCTATCGCCCGAAGATCGCCGCATTCAGCGCGCTGTTCCTCATGCTACTTTCGGCCTGCTCCTTCAAAGCCACCTTCAAGGAAACCACGGATACAACCTCCAATATCACCGGCACGACCTCCGGACGGATCTGGTGGAACGAGGACGGCATGCTGAGACCGGACCACAAGGTGGCGGCGTTCACCGCCTACAACGCGGAGAATCTCGAAACCGATGCCGCGCATGGGCAAGGCGAGTATCTGACTTCGCTCGGCCGGCTTACCGCCACCTTTGATGGACAGGCATTTCAACCGGCTGCGCAAGACGTATTCAGCCGATGGAGCCGATCACCCAACCCGTCGGCCGGAGACCTGGCAAGAGACCTGCAGACGTCGGCACGCTGACCGTTGAACGAGCCGCCGCAGAACGTTGCACCGCACCACACCGGAGTTCGACAACGACATGCACGCGCCGCGTATGCCGCTTGTGATTCACCGCATCTTCCACCCCACGGATTTTTCAGAAGACAGTCAGGTGGCATTCGCCCATGCCCTCAAGCTGGCCGTGGCGTATCGGGCCGAACTGACGATCATGCACGTCGACCCCGATATCTCCCCGGAGGGCTTCGAGGACTTTCCCCGCGTTCGCCCCACCCTGGCCAAATGGGGGCTGCTGCCGGAGTCCAGTGCGAAAGGCGATGTCACAAGGCTTGGCCTGCACATTCGGAAGGTGCGCGCTCTGGCTTCGGACGCCAGACAAGCCATTATCCATCACCTGACGGCCGCCCCCGCCGACCTGATGGTCTTGGCTACGCATCAACACGAGGGGTATGCCCGATGGGTGCATCAGTCGCTGGCAGAACCGGTCTCGCGGCACATGCATGTGAAAACGCTGTTCGTGCCGTCGCATGTCCAGGGCTTCGTGGCCAGGGACACCGGACAGACCTCCCTCAACCGGCTCCTCTTACCGATCTCGCTCACCCCGCCGGCGCAACCGGCTATCGATGCAGCGGCCGCGCTGCTCTCTCAACTGCACGTGTCACCGGTGACGCTGACATTGGTTCATGCAGGAAAGGAACCGGACGCGACCGCACTGGTGCTTCCAGACAAGCCTGACTGGTCCTGGAACCAGCTGTTCGGGCAAGGCGATCCTGTGGAATGGATTCTGGCCGCGGGCGCCGAGTTCGATGTGGATTTGATCATCATGGCGATGAAGGGACAGGACAGCGTGCTGGACATGTTGCGTGGCAGCACGACCGAACGCGTGCTGCGCGGGGCGCGCTGCCCGGTGCTCGCGATCCCGGCTCCGCTGATCTGATCAGGAGCGCGCGTCTCCCCGCGCGACTTCGAAGATCGGCGACTCCTGCCGTTCGTGCGTCTCACGCCCGGCCACGGTGCGGACCACCACCCCGTCGCGAAACACCACAAAGTTCGACGGCACGGCGGCAATGCGAGGACCGGGCAATATCACCCCCGCAAGATTCAGCGGATCGGCAGCCGACAGCGTGATCTCCTGTTGATTCACACCGCCCGGGCGCCGTTTCATCGCCCGTAAGGATTCCAATGCCGCCGGCAGGGCAAATTGCTCGCCTGTGAACCCACTCACAAACCGGCCGCCGCGAATTTCCCCGGTGAGTTCGAGCCGCCGGTAACACACCAACAGGTCCCGCCAGGAAGACACGATCGATTCGCGCGCCAGCACGTCTCGGAACACCACTCCGTAGCGCTGCAACAGCTGCCTCGCCACACGCTCGGGATCCGATGATGATCGTGTCATCTGCACGCTAACGGCCGAAGGCTGAAAGCGTTCCGCCGTCCTCAGCAGGGACCACCGGCCGCCGACATGGCGAGGCCGACGGCTGCGATCGGAGGCCTCCGCCCGCCGCCGCTTGGGATCGATGAGGGCGCGGAGATTGTCAAAACCATCGGCCGTGACGAGCCCGGCTGCCACCAACTCCCACAACCCGTCTTCCACCTCCGAGGCCAACAACCTGGTTCCATGCAGCAGCTCGCTGAAAAAACTGGCGCCACGTTCCTGCAGGCAACGACGAATCGCCTGCGCCGGCGCACTGAGTCTGGCCGAGAAATCTAGCCGAGCCAGATCTTCACCTATTGACGAGAGCAAGACCGGCGCGTCGTCCCTCGCGAACAGGCTCACCGGCGCCACGCCTGTGGGAACGACCCGACGCCCAGGCACTGCCGCCAGTTCCTGCATCAGCCGTGGATGAGGGGTCAACCGTCCCCACATCAGCGCCCCGCTCAGGCACAGTCGATCCAACCACTCCGGTTGGTACTTGGCCATGCGGACGCGCAGGATCTGGCTTTCCCAAGCCGACGCCGCCGCCTCGAATCCCCCGAGTTGCTTTACCACTTCCAGCAACCCCACTTCTCCATGCAGGCGCGCCCCGGGCGCGGCCCGCTGCCATTGAAACAGGAACCGCATGAACTCGGCCGCCGTGACCGGCTCGATCTCCTTGCGCAGCCGCCCGATGGTAAGACGATGGATGCGCGCAAGGAGGCGGCGATGGCACCACTCAACGACGTCGCTCGTCGTTCGTGAAGCGTGAAGCGAGAATCGGCCACGGAGCAGATGGCCCTGGGATTCGAGTCGCAGAAACGTGGATTGAATGTCCGACTCGGACAGATGCAGCGTCTGTGACAGTTCCCTGGCCGTCGTCGGGCCGATGCTCTCCATCCATCCCAACACCACGCGGGTCAGCACTTCGTCTCGATCGACCGCATCCGCGTCCTGCCCCGCGGCGAGAGAGGGTTCGAGTCGGGCATCCGGAAACAGTTCATCTCCGTAGTGCCGGCACTCCGCGGCCAGCCACCCCAGCCTTGTCGCCCCCTGCCACACCGTCACCAGGCGGCCCGCGGCAGACAGTGTGGGCACGAGCAGATCCCAGCCGGGCATACATTCACAGGGCACCCATCCGAGCGACAGCAACGCATCGTGTAACTCTTCCGCATCGCGCACCACCGGCCACGATTCCGCAATGACCTGGTCGATAGCCGTCTGATCCAACGCGCCCATCTCGCCTGCCAATTCAGGCGGCAGCGTGCGCCGCATATCCACCGCCCGCGCGCGGCGCTCCTCCAGCGGCGCGTCGTCGAGGAACGCATACGGGTTGGCATTCAGAATCTCGTGGCACAACACCGAGGGTAACGGCGTATCGACGGCACGGCAGGTAATCGTCCCATCCTCGATGCGGTCCAACACCGCAATCAATCCGTCGAGATCCATCGCTTCGGTCAGACAATCCCGGATGGTTTCCTGGGCCAAGGGGTGGTCGGGAATCTGGCGGATCGTGCGTTCGCCTTGAAAATTGTCCTGACAAGCCATCGCGTCGGGAAAGACCGCCGCCAGGAGATCTTCGGCGCGCATCCGTTGAATCTGCGGAGGAACCCGCTTGCCGCCGACACATCGCAGCAAGGCCAGAGCGCGCGAGGCATTCCAGCGCCAACGCGTCATGAACATGGGCGCCTGCAGGACCGCTTGCGTCAACACGTCGCGCAACGTCCTGGGATTGAGAAACGCGAACACGGTGTCGAGTGGAAAGCTGTGTTTCTCTCCCAACGACAACACAATGCCCTCATCCGTGGCAGCTGCCTGCAATTCAAAATCAAATGTCACACAAAAGCGTTTGCGCAGGGCCAGGCCCCAAGCGCGATTGACGCGTCCGCCGAACGGAGCATGGATGACCAATTGCATGCCGCCGCTTTCGTCAAAGAAGCGCTCCGCGACGATGGTCTGTTGGGTCGGGACCGCTCCGAGGACCGCTTTCCCCGCCAGTATGTATTCGACCGCCTGCTGTGCCCCGCGATGATCCAGCCCGCACTCCTGCTTCAGCCACTGCACGGGTGGCGTTGAGAAAGCCGCTGTTGCGGGGGTGGCGTCCAGGCGCTGATCGATCTCGTCCCTCAGCCTCGCCACTTCGGCGGAGAGATCCGCGGTTCTCGCCGGAGCCTCTCCGCGCCAGAAAGGAATCGTCGGAGGTGCGCCCTGCGCATCCTCGACCCGCATCTTGCCGGTTTCCACCCCCTTGATGCGCCAAGATGTATTGCCCAGCAGAATGATGTCCCCCGCCAGACTTTCGACCGCAAAGTCCTCATCCACCGACCCGACTACCGTGCCGTCCGGCTCGGCAATCACCACATAGTTGGCCGTATCGGGAATCGCGCCGCCGGAAGTGATGGCCGCCAATCTGGCGCCCCGACGTCCTCTGATGTGATGATTGATCCGATCATGGTGGAGATAGGCTCGACCACGGCCACGGCTGGTGACAAACCCTTCCGCCAACATGCGTACCACCGCATCGAACGAGGCGCGGGTGAGCTCGCGATACGGCATGGCCCGCCGACAGAGTTCGAACAACTCCGTCTCCTCCCAGGACTGCGTCGCAGCCGCCGCCACGATCTGTTGCGCCAAGACATCCAATGGCGCCGGCGGCACCTCGATACGATCCAGCACCCCGGTTCTGATCGCCCGGATCAACGCGGCACATTCGATCAGCTCGTCGCGTGTGGTGGCAAAGAGGCGACCTTTGGGGATCGCATGGACCCAATGGCCGGCCCTGCCGATGCGTTGGAGACAGATCGCGATGGAGCGGGGCGAACCGATCTGGCACACAAGGTCGACGGTTCCGACGTCGATGCCGAGCTCCAACGATGCCGTGGCCACCACCACTCGGACAGCCCCCGTCTTCAGGCGATCCTCCGCCGACAAACGAATCTCACGCGACAGACTCCCGTGGTGCGCGGCCACCACATCCTCTCCCAGATGTCGCAACCGCTCTTCGAGGTAGTGGGAGACCCTCTCGGCCAGGCGTCGGGTATTCACAAACACCAGGGTGGAACGATGCGCTTCGACTAGGGAGGCCACACGGTCGTACACGTCGCTCCAAATTGCATTGGTGGCGACGGCACCCAGCTCGTCCTTCGGCACCTCGACGGCGAGATCCATGTCGCGACGGTGTCCCACATCGATGATCGTGCACGGCACAGAGCTGATGGCTGATGGCTGATGGCTGATGGTTTCGCCTAACATGTGACCGTTGACGATAGACGAGTGTCTATTTCCCACCAGAAATTCTGCCACGGTCTCGATCGGCCGCTGGGTGGCGGACAGGCCGATCCGTTGGACAGCCCCACCGGCCAGCGCCGCGACCCGCTCCAGGGACAGGGCCAGATGTGCGCCCCGCTTATTCGGCGCCACGGCATGGATTTCGTCCACAATGACCGTGCGTACCGTCCTCAGCATCGCGCGGCTTTTTTCCGCGGTGAGCAGAATGAACAGCGATTCAGGGGTCGTGATCAGGATATGCGGCGGTCGCCGGAGCATCTGCTGGCGCTCGGTCATCGGCGTGTCGCCGGTGCGCACGACGACCCGCAGGTCAGGCAGCAGCAGCCCGGCAGCCCAGGCGGCCTGACCGATCTCGCTCAGCGGCTGCTGCAGGTTCTTCTGTACGTCGTTGCTGAGCGCTTTCAGCGGGGAAACATAGAGGATCTGGGTTTCATCGCGGAGCTCGCAGTGCAGGGCCTGGCGAAACAGCCCGTCGATGCAGGAGAGGAAAGCCGCCAGTGTCTTCCCGGACCCGGTCGGCGCGGAGATCAAGAGGTCATGCCCGGATTGAATAGCGGGCCAGGCCCGCAACTGCACGTCCGTCGCGGAGTCGAACCGTCCCGTAAACCAGTTCGCGATGATGGGGTGAAACGGCAGGGCGGGGGTCATCGGCTGATCGTAGCACAACCACCAACGCCAAAAAATGGACGGCAGGAACACTCATCCGAGTGACAGGCGCAGTGTCCAGGATGGGCCAAGGATCTTACCGTATCGCGTCGCCATAGGTCCTCAAAATATCGTACGACAACCGGCACTCACTGCAGTAGTTTCTCGAAAACCGGACCTGGGAGGGGGCCACGACATGCCGCGCGAGGTAACTGGGAAAATCGACCCAGCCATGTGTTCCCCTTACCGGGAACCCGTCATCACGAACCCGCCGGCACAACTCACACATCGGTACGACTCGGACCATCGTCGGTCTCCTTTTGCGCGAATCCATCATATGGCCGGATAGACAAGCCCTCAATTGTCCCCGATGCGAGACACCCGCGTCTCCAGACCATCCGGCCAACAGACCCGTTCACCCTGCAATACCCGAACGAGATAATGCCCGAGATCCACCGTGAGATGTTTGACCAGATACGCCTGAGCTCCCGCCTCGAACGCTGCCCTGACGTAGACAGGGTCTTCATGAAAGGAGAAAAAGACGACTTTGCTCTTCGGCATCGTTTCATATAGTTGCCGAGCCGCCCCAAGGCCTTCGAGAAACGAGAGGGAGAAATCGAGAATGACCAAGTCGGGAGCGAGTTTTTTAGCCGTCAAGACAAGGGCTTCTGCTTCAGTTTCTGAAGAAACGACCTCGAACTGCGGTTCCAGCAGAATCTCAAGAAACGCCAGCATGGCTTGGGAGGAATCGCCGATGAGGACACGTGGACGCGACATCTTGCTTCCCATATTCCTACGATTGACTTCGTAGTCAAAAAGATGGCGCATAGTAGGCAAGTGAAGGGAAAACCACACGCGTAATACCACGGGGGCGATGGATTGAAAATGTACTGGCGCGAAAACTGGTAGAGCCCTGATCGACCACTCAGCAGCATGGCGCACAAGGGCGGGAGGAACTAGGTCTGACTGGTGAGCCCCTGGGCCAGGGCATATTTGACGAGTTCGACGGTCGTGTGCAGATTCAACTGTTCCATAATCTGCCCTTTGTGGAATTCCACGGTGCGAGGAGAAATCTTCAAGGTAGCCGCAATGTCTTTGACCGTATGTCCCTCGGCCAGCAGTTGCAGCACCTCACGTTGGCGGGTCGTAAGTTCGGGACCGGACGGTGCTCCGCCATCGACACCACGTAGCATGCTTTCGACAACTTCCTTCGTGACCAGCGGCGTGACGTAAAAGTTCCCGCCCCGGACGGCCCGTATCGCCTGGGCCAGCTCCTCCCCCACACAGCGTTTCAGTAAATAGGCGGAGGCACCGGCTTCAAATGCCGCCCGCACATAGGCCGGGTCGGCATGCATCGTGATAAATACGACTTTAATCTGGGGGTACTTGACCTTCAGCACGCGCGCCGCGTCGATCCCGTTGAGCACCGGCATTGAGATGTCGAGAATCACGATATCCGGATTCAGTTGCGGGACGGCATCCAACAAGGCTCGTCCGTCTCCGACCGTACCGACCAATTCGCACTGATCGTCCAGGAGGCGCCGAAACCCCTCCAGCACCAAGGTATGATCATCGGCCAGCAAGATACGGGGCAACGTCATATCGCCACCCTCACCAGGGGCACATACATCGACACCGTCGTGCCCTTTCCTGGAATCGATTCTATTTCACACGTACCCTGAACCGACAAGAGGCGCTCGCGCATATTCAACAGGCCCAGTCCGCCTTCCCCCTTGTCCAGCAGCAGCTGATCGAACCCTTGGCCGTCATCACGCACCACCACCACCACACCTTCGTCTTCCACGGTGACCTCCACCTCCACCCGGGTCGCTCTCGCATGCCGGGCAATGTTGGACAAACTCTCCTGCACGACTCGGTACAAGGCCGTCGACGCCGCCTTATCCAGTTGATGGTCGAGCGGCTGATGCACAAAGAGAATTTTCACGCCGGTCCGGCTGGAAAAGTCATCCAACAACCGTTGCAGCGCAGCCTTGAGTCCCAAATCGTCCAGGATAGAGGGATGGAATCGATAGGCCATGTAGCGCACGTCGTCGGACAATTCCTCGAGCCCCTTCAGTACATGGCGCACCCCGAGCTGCGCGTCGCCGGGAGCCCCCGCCAGGTGCCGATCAACCTCTTGTAACTCCAACAACAACAGAGCCAGCCGCTGATTGACATCGTCATGTAAGTCCCGCGCGATTCGTCGACGCTCCTCTTCCTGTGCGGTCAGAATACGTCCGGCCAGGACATGCAGTTGCTCCTCATTCCGCTCCAATGCCACGCGACTGGCGGCTAAGTCCGCGGTCCGTGCCTCGACGCCCTGCTCCAACCGCTCATTAATTTTCTTCAAGAGGGACTCCGTGCGGCGGCGCTGGTATACGAACAGCACCGGAGTCCAAATCCCGAAGAGGCTGAAGAGATGATTGCCCCACTCAAACCAGGGTGGAAGGCCTGGAATGCGAGGACTGAACGGAGCGGCGCCGAGGGTCATGAGGGAACAGGCGCCGGCGGTAGCCATCGGCAACCAGCGATGCTGACTGGCGGAAGACAGCAACACGACGGCGCTGTATAACACCGCGTTCGCCACCCCCAGCGGCAACTGAAGGTCCAGGACAAAAAAGAGGCAGGCGAGCAGGCCGGCCAACCCGACCATCACATGCTGTCGCCGCTGGTCCATGGAATCGGCTGACCGGTCGACGTGATCCATCCGCTCGTCCCGCCGTTGGTTACAAGGCGCCATCGGGGCGGGATTCTAGCATGCAGGTCGGCCAGGAGACCAGAACCAGCATGCCCGGGAACCGGCGCACAGGAAACCGGCCGGCACTTCGAGTATGATGGAGCAATGACCGCGATGGCCCCTCTTGTCATTCTCGGATTCGGTTATACAGGACGGTGGATCTACCGACTCGCTCACTCACCATCGCGCCGCATCCTCGCGAGCAGTCGCCGGCCCGACCATCACCTGACCGACATCCCTCCGCCCGATCGCCTTCGATTTGAGCTCACGGACGAGAGTAGTTGGCCCGCCCTCCCCCAAGACGCAGACCTCATCTGGACTTTTCCCGCCACACCACTGGACCAGGTCCAGGCCTTCGCACGCCACCTTTGCCGCGAGGGGCGGAAACTGGTGGTGCTCGGGAGCACCTCAGCCTATGACCGGCAAGACCACCCTCCGGCAACACTGCCTCCATGGATTGATGAAGCGAGCCCCATCGATAGCGCCTTGCCCCGCGTCCAAGGGGAAGAGTATCTCCGAACGCACCATGGCGCCATCATTCTGCGCGTTGCAGGGATTTACGGTCCACATCGCAACCCGGTGGAATGGATCAGGTGGGGACGTGTCGGTCCGACGAACAAGTTCGTCAACCTCATTCACGTGGAAGACTTGGCCCACCTGTGCCTGCAAGCCCTGCAATACGGCCTGCCGGGAACATGCTACAACATCAGTGATGGCCATCCGCGGCGCTGGGCCGAGATCTGCCATGAAGTATCCGCTCGATGGGGCGTGGTGAGTCCACGCCAGGACAATGCGGACGAGACCGGGAAACGGATTCTCAACCACAGGTCGCTTACACAGCTCCGGTACACCCTGCGCTATCCTGATTTGTACCAGGCCCTCCAGGCGATGAGTGGTCATCCTGCAACAGCTCCGGCACAAGACCAGCATCCGTCCGGCTGAGCGGAGCCGTTTCCGCATGGCACTGCCGGCAACAGACGCTGCCGGATGAGCCCAGTCGCCGGAGCCGGAACTGCCTGAAAACCTTGTACCCCCCGGGTGAAACGTGTACACTCCCCCACTCATTCGGAACGCGGGATCACGCCAGGGCAGGACCGCGAGGAGAGACATGACTCGAACAGTCCGCCCAAACAGTGCGCCGAAACCGGAGGTACACGTCGGGGACATCGTTCGACGGTTGCGAAAATCCCGCCATCTCTCCGTACGAATGCTCGCCGATAAGTGCGGGTTTTCTCCCAGCTTCATCTCTCAGGTCGAACTCCGTCAGGCCTCGCCGTCCATTGCATCCACCGAACGGATCGCTTCCGCACTGGGCGTGACTCTGGGAGAGTTCTTTCGCACGGCAGACCCCGTTCTGCCGGCCATCATTCGCTCCAACGCCCGCCCCGTCGTCCAGAGCCAATGGTCGCGCGCACGGATTGAAACCCTCGGGCCCTTCACCAAGGACAGTCGGTTCGAGCCCATGGTCATCACCATTCAGCCGGGCGGCGCGAGCGGCCACAAACCCTATGCCCGAGAAGCCGAACAATTGGCCATGGTGCTGCAGGGCTCGCTCGAATTGACTCTGGAGGGTGAGATTCATCTGCTCAAGCGGGGAGACGCCGTCGGAATCCCTGCAGGCAGCCGCCACTGTTGGCGGAACGCAGGCCGGAAGCCCGCGCAGATGCTGCTCGTGACCGCGCACCAGTCTCCCTAGCCGAATGCGGAAGACTCCGCCGGCGGCATTCCCTACATCCGTGAATCGTGAAGCCTGTCTCGTCAGGATCCGCAACCGGGCTGTCACGAGAGACGAACGACGTTTCACGAGCACCGGCTTATGAGGACGGCACGTGGAGATCTGCGCGGGACAGGACCCACCAAGACATATCCGGCACGTCAGCCCCTTCAGCCTCGACCGACCATCGAATAGTTCCAGCCCGTACCTCCGGGACGCAGGACTCGCGTCGGGTCAGGATCGCAGCAAGGCCATGACGCTTACACACACCAGCAGATTGTTGACGGCATGTCCGAGCACCCCGGGCCAGAGGCTCCCCGTCCGTTCATAGGCCCAGGCCCAGATCAGCCCGCTCCAAAAGACGCTGAGAAACCCGATGAGCCCATACCCATGGGCAAGGGCAAACAAGGCTGCGCTCAACATAGCGGCAATCCCCCACTGGAAGCGTCGACGGAATACACCGAACAACAATCCTCGGAACGCCAACTCCTCGAAGAGCGGAGCGAAACACACATATTCCAGGAGGCTGACCACCAGGGTCGGCGAGGATCCCCAGACGAGGTCCGCATCGAACCATTCCGTCCAATGACTGATCAGCCTGAGCGGCTCCGCAATCCTTCCCAGCACCCACTCACCCACCAGCCCGGCTGCGACGACCGCCAGGACCGCAAGCGCGAGCTGTCCGAGGTGGCGCGGCTGGATACTGAGACCGAAACCCCGCCAGAAGGTTTGACGCTGGGGCCGGAGGAGATGATAGTAGGCCAACGCCAGCAAGGGCAGGTTCGACAGCGGGACGGCCACGACCCGCAACGAGGGAATATCACCCGCGGCAAACAGAAATCCCACGGTCAGGAGCGCCCCGACGGCGCCGCCGCGGAGCAGCACGCCGGCACCCAGTCGACCGGCCCATAAGGGCGGTAGTTCGGCCGACCCCACGCGACACATCGTGGCCCCCTTCCCCCGCCGAACCCAAATCATCAGCACCACCAACCCTGTGCACATCAGCGCCAGCTCAAGCCAGGCAAATGCCCGTGATCGCCACACCAACGCCTCAACCCGTAGCTGCGACGAGTGTTCGATCGTCAGCAGTAAGGGACGGTCCCCTGCCCCTTCGGCAATGCGGGTGGCAAGCCGGGTATAGAACCACCCGGCGACCGGTTGCTCCGCCAGGTAGGCTTGCAAATTAAACGCGACCGGCGGCGACACCGTTCCATCCAGATAGGCTGCTTGGAGTAATCGGGCAAACGACGGGTACGGCTCACCTTGTCGGCTCCATCGCAGGATGTGTTGTTTGATGTCCGAGAGATGCCCTGACTCCCCTTCCAGGATCGCCAGGTGCAGGTCGACGAACGGATCGGACGATTCTTCGGCCAGTTCCCGGTACCATTCCATGGCCTGCTCGCGATCGTTCGCGTCGCTCCCCATCGTGAGGTCGTACAGTACCTGTTCCCACACCGGCAGCGTCTTCAGTCCTTCGGCCTGATCCATCAGACGTCCGACCATATGACTGAGGGCGCGTTCGGCCTCCGGGACGCGCTCGATCCTCGGGACATCGAACGAAAGCCACGCCACCACAATAATCGAGGCCGACAGGACCATAGCGGACAACAGGGTGACCGCTCGCGAGAAGCCGGGATTGTAGGCATGGGGGGGAGGAGGCGCCCCCATACAGGGGAGCGGTGAGTCCACTGGCTGCGCTGTCAGACCGGTCGAGGAGTCCGCGTTCATGAAGTTCTCCCGAAACGCACGAGGCGCCGGAGTATAACACCAGCCTCGGAGAGGTGAAACAGGCGCCACGCCTCCAGGCCCCCGGCATAATCCCATGGCTGAATCCCCATCGGTTTCGTTATACTAGGGCTCATGCAATGACAAGCCTGTAGCCAGGCCGTGCAACCTTCCCTGACGAAACACGATCGACTCCGACGATGAGCCTGCCTCCAGAGGATCACGAGTTTCACCCGCCCTATCGCCTGCTCCTGGGTCCCGGGCCGAGCATGGTTCATCCCAGCGTCTTGCACGCGCTGGCTCAGCCGCTCATTGGGCATCTGGATCCGCTGTTTCTCGGCCTGATGAACGACATTCAGACCCGTCTCCGCACCATCTTTCAGACCGCCAATGCGTTTACCATCGCCGTATCCGGCACCGGATCGGCAGGCATGGAAGCCGTTATTGCCAACCTGATTGAACCGGGAGACCGAGCCCTCGTCGGCGTGAACGGAGTCTTCGGCACGCGACTGGCCACGATGATCGAACGACAGGGCGGAGTGCCGCTGCGCATCGACGCGCCATGGGGGGACATCATTCCGATGGAAGCCGTGGGCGAGCAACTCGCCCGTTGCGCTCCGGTTAAGGCCGTCGTGCTGGTTCATGCTGAGACCTCCACCGGCGCCAGGCAGCCGCTGGAGGAAGCCGGCGCCCTCTGCCGCGCCCACGGAGCCCTCCTGATCGTCGATGCGGTGACATCCCTCGGCGGGATTCCGGTCGAAGTCGACGCCTGGGGCATCGACGCCTGCTACAGCGGCACCCAGAAATGTCTGAGCTGCCCTCCCGGTCTGGCCCCGTTGACCATGAGCCCGCGAGCCATGGAGGCGATTCGGCAACGACGGACTCCCTGCCACAGCTGGTACCTGGACCTGGCGTTGATCGCCGACTACTGGAATGACCAGAGCCGCGCCTATCACCACACCGCCCCCATCTCCATGCTGTACGGCCTTCGAGAGGGCCTACGCCTGGTGCAGGCCGAAGGACGGGAGGCACGGTTCGCACGCCACCGACTCAACAGCGAGGCCCTGTTGGCGGGACTGACCATGTTAGGCCTGGCGCCCCTGCCGGCCCCTGAACATCGACTCCCGATGCTCAATTGTGTCACCCTGCCGGACCGGATCAACGACGCTGCCGTGAGGACCCGGCTTCTCCAGGACTACGGCATTGAGATCGGGGGCGGATTGGGACCGCTGCGCGGAAGGGTCTGGCGCATCGGGCTCATGGGCGAATCCAGCCGGGAAGCTCATGTCTTGACGCTGCTGGGCGCCCTTGAAGAGATCTTTGCTCACCACGGATGGCCCGTGCAGGCCGGCCACGCGGTGCGGGCGGCGGTCGACATCTACACCGGTTCACAGTCGGCGACGAGGAGGAGTGCATGAGTCGAAACGGATTCTGGATTCTAGCGGCCGGCGTGGCCGGCTTCGTCGCGGCAGTGACCTACTGGGTCATCGCCTTGGCCGTGGCCGAATCGCGGAAGGCGGATATGGTGGCGCCGGAGCGTGTCACCAGCTTCATTCACGCCGTGATCGATGCCAATCGAGCCAACTACACACAAAACGTGGTCGATAAACTACATACGCAAGGCGTGGTCGAGGCACTCGAACATTGGAAGGAGGAAAAGGGCCTGCCGTTGCCCGCTCAATTCCTCCTCGAATCGGGGCGGCTTGTGGCACAAAAGGATATGAAGCTCAGCTTCCGCTTGGCGAGTCTCACCCCGATCTACGTGTGGAACGGGCCGAACAGCGAGTTCGAACGGCGCGGTTTGGAGGCCGTCATGAAATCGCCGGAGAAGCCGTTTACCGGTTTCTACCAGCAAGCCGGTGTACGGTATTTCCAAGGGATCTACGCCGACCGGGCCGTGTCCGAGAGCTGCGTCGCCTGCCACAATGCCCACGTGAACAGTCCGCGTCGCGACTATAAGCTCAACGACATCATGGGCGGTGTGATCGTCACCATTCCGATCAGCGAGGCTCCATGACTATTGCGATCCGGCACATTCGAATTCTTGACGGCCTCGGAGGGCGACTTGAACAGGGCGCACTCCTCATCGATGGGACCCGCATCGTGGCAGCCGGCTCAGACCGCACCATCCGGATCCCCAAGGGGGCGCAGCGCATCGACGGTCGCGGTCTCACCGTCCTCCCGGGACTCATCGATTGTCACGTCCACTTCTCCCTGGGCGCGGAAGCCGATGTCGTGGCGGCGGTTGAAGGTGAATCTTCATCCGTCACGCTGCTCAAGGCCGCCGAGCTGGCCCGCCGCACGCTGCAGGCCGGATTTACGACCGTGCGTGACGTGGGATTCCGCGATCACGCCGTCTTTGCACTAAAGCACGCCATCACAACAGGCCTGACCCCGGGGCCACGCATCGTGGCTGCCGGGCTGGCCATCTGTATGCCGGGCGGACATGCCCGCTTCATCGGGCGCGAAGCGGACGGGGTTGCCGCGGTCCGAGCGGCCGTACAGGATCAACTCGATGCCGGGGCGGAGGTCATCAAGGTCATTGCCTCCGGCGGGGTGCTGACACCCGGCACGTCCCCCGATGAGGCCCAGATGACTGTGGAAGAATTACAAGCCGCCGTAGAGGTCGCCGCCGCAAGCGGGCGACATGTCGCCGCCCATGCCCATGGAGCGACCGGAATGAAGAACGCCTTGCGCGCCGGCGTGCACTCGATCGAACATGCCACATTGATGGACGACGAAGCCGCCGGGATGATGCGCCGGCAAGGCGTCTACATGGTGCCGACCCTGTCCGCCCTCGCCACTACGGCTGCCTGCCCGAGCGGCTGTGGCATTCCAGACAGCGCTCGCGCCAAAGCGAAGAATATGGTCAAACAACACGAGAAGAGTTTCCGCGCAGCCGTGCGACGCGGGGTGCCCATCGCACTCGGCACCGATGCCGGTACGCCGTTCAACTATCACGGAGACAATGCCCAGGAACTGGCGCGGATGGTAAGCCTGGGTATGGCCCCGATGGATGCGATCATGACCAGCACCTCCGCCGCCGCACGATTGCTGCGCCTGTCCGAGGAAATCGGCACCATCGAAGCGGGAAAGCAGGCGGATCTCCTGTTCGTGGAAGGAAACCCGCTGAGAAAGATCGACCTGCTGCAGAAACCGGAACGGATCGCCGGCGTGATGCAAGGCGGGCGCTTCGTGGCAGGGCCACTCTCACGACTGTGATTCACAACACATCCGCGGCTATCCCGCTGGAGCCCCGAACGGCTTCAGCTGCCGCGGATCAGCCCTGAGGCTACCTGCGTTCGTACAGTAGCTCCAGGGCGGTGACGAAGCCGTTGATGCGGCCTTTCCGAAACGCGTCGTCCAGGCGCCCCCGGAGCACCCGAATCCCCCCCTCATCGCCCCGCGCGACGACCGATTGCGACACCATCATTTGCACCGCCACTTCGAGCAAATGCTGTTTACGCTGATCCATTTCCGGCGTCACAAATTCCTCGATGACTTCCGCTCCACGTGCCGCAACGATCGGCGGCTTGAAGGTGTCATACCCTTGGTGGGCCACGGTGCGCTCACGAACGATGGCGAGCTCCGATTTGATCCGGAGCACCATGTTCATCAGGACGGCGAAGACTTCCTTGCGCCCCTCGTCGAACAGCTTCTTCTCCATCTCCTCAAGAATCTGAGAGGGATCGGCGGCCTCGGCCCTGGGTTCCTCGCCCCAGTGCAAACGATCGTAGGTGCGCCGACGCTCCGGATCGCCGAGAACTTCGTAGGCGGAATTGATCTCCCGAATCTTCTCGTCGGCCTTGCTGTTGTGAGGATTTCGATCGGGATGGTGCTCGAAGACGAGCTTGCGATAGGCTTTCTTGATGTCCTCATCGGAAATGTCGCGCGAGACACCGAGGACACGATAATAGTCGATTCTTGGCATAGTATCGGCGACTATACCACGGTACTCGGGCAGCTTCACCTTGACAGCGCGAGATCCTGCCCGTAGCGTGGCGGCCATTCCGTTGTGGAACCCAGGAGGACTCTGCGTGGCATGGACGAACGGTGTCACACGATATCAATGGTTGGTCCTGTTCGTCGCCTGGTTGGGATGGGTGTTCGACGCCATGGACGCCACGATCTACGCGATCGTGCTCCATCCTGCCCTCCGGGAACTGCTCCGAACCGGAGCCGCCAACGGCGACGTCCCCGCTGAACTCATCGGATGGTACGGGGGCCTGGTTTTCTCCATTTTTCTGATCGGCTGGGCCATCGGCGGCATCGGCTTCGGTATCGCGGCCGACTATTTCGGCCGCACCAAGACACTGATTGCGACCATCCTGATGTATGCGGTCTTCACCGGTCTGGCCGCCTTCGCCCAAGAGTGGTGGCATTTGGCGATCGCCCGCTTTCTCACCGCACTCGGCGTCGGTGGAGAATGGGCGGCAGGCGCGGCGATCGTGGCTGAGACCTGGCCTGAGGAGAAACGGGCCAGAGCCGCCGGCATCTTACAGTCGGCCTGGGCCTTCGGCTTTTTCCTTGCCGCCGGGTGTAATCTCCTGCTGAAAGATTCCGGGTGGCGGATGCTGTTCCTGGTCGGCATTCTCCCCGCGTGTGTGGCGCTGCTCGTCCGTCGATGGGTCAAAGAGCCGGAACGCTGGGTGCAGGCGCATGAACTGGAGGGACGCTCAGCTCGCGCGACTCTCCGGCACCTCCGTGAACTGTTCGAGCCCTCCCGGCGCCGCGACACCCTGGTAGGGTCCACCCTGGCGTTCGTCGCCGTCTTCGGCCTGTGGGGGGCGACTAATTGGGCCCCCACCCTCATCCGTGCCATGCCCGATCTGCAGGGCCAGGATCCCGCGCTCCTCAGCGAGAAGGTGAGTTACGCCATCATGCTGCTGAACGTGGGCGCCCTGTTCGGATATGTGGGGTTCGGGCCGTTGGCGGATCGATTCGGGCGTCTTCCTGTCTTCGGTGTGATGTGTCTCGGCAGTCTCATCCTGCTGCCGGCCACCTATCTTGTGCCCCACAGTTACGCGGAGGTGTTGGTCTTGCTGCCGGCACTCGGATTCTTCAACAACGGCCTCTTCAGTGGATTCCCGATCTACCTCCCTGAGCTCTATCCCACACGCCTTCGAGCCACAGGGTCCGGATTCTGCTTTAACGCAGGCCGTGTACTCGCCTCCGCGGCGCCCTTTCTCACGGGTTGGCTCGTCACCGTGCTCGGTTCGTTCAACAGCGCCGCCAGTGCCATTGCATTGATCTACCTGTTGGGCTTAGCCATACTCCCGCTGGCGACAGAAACCAACGGGCGTCCGCTCCCGGAGTAACGGTTGCCAATCACCTTCCCCGCACCATGAGGTCTCCCGTGTATGCGCCTCCGCGATTCGTTCTCTTGAGTGAATGCGCCCTCACCGTCGAGTTCGGCGACGAGATCACCCTTCGAACGAACGAACTGGTGCTCGCATGTTCCGCCTCAATCGACCAAGCAGCCCTTCCCGGCGTAGTGGACGTCGTCCCTACCTACCGATCCACGACCGTCTACTTTGATCCGTTGCGAACCGATACGACCACACTTACGGGACAGATTCAGGCCTTGGTCACACAGAACATCCATACGCTCCTACGCCCCGCCACGACGCACACCATCCCCGTGTGGTACGGTGGCGCCGCCGGCCCGGATTTGCTCGAGGTGGCGGAACTGGCCGGCCTGACTCCGGCCGACGCGGCCGGGCTCCACGCCTCTGTCACCTACCGCGTCTACATGTTGGGATTTAGTCCGGGGTTTCCCTATCTGGGCACCGTACCGGAGCGCATCGCCACGCCCCGCCTTCCGACTCCCCGCAAGCAGGTAGCCGCCGGTTCCGTCGGCATCGCCGGGACTCAAACCGGCATCTACCCGCAGACCAGTCCCGGTGGCTGGCGCATCATCGGACGGACCCCGATTCGTCTGTTTAGCCTGCACAGACCCCAGCCATTCCTCCTCGCCCCCGGTGATTTCGTTCGGTTTGTCCCGATCGACGAGGACGAGTTCGGCAGGCTCTCGATGGAGCCGGCATGACGCAGAGACGCCGCATCGATGTAAATTGTGATCTCGGCGAAGCTGCAACACCAAGCCAACTCGAGGTGGAGGCGCGCCTGATGATGTTGGTGACGTCGGTCAATGTGGCCTGCGGCGTGCATGCCGGCGATGCGACACTCATGCGCCACACGGTTCGCATGGCCCACCGGCACAACTTGGCCGTCGGCGCCCACCCCGGGCTCCCCGATCGAAAGTCCAAAGGACGTCGTGAGCAATCGTTGTCTCCTGCATTCGTGCAGGAACTCATTCGCTCCCAGGTCGGCGACCTCATGAGCATCAGCCAGTCGGAGGGAGTCCGCTTGTCTCACGTGAAACCGCACGGAGCCCTATACAACATAGCAGCACGGGACCGCGTGATTGCGGATGCCATCGCCACAGCACTGTTACAGCTCGACCATGGATTGATCCTCGTCGGACTGGCCGATTCGGAGTTGATTGCCGCGGGATCGGCTTACGGGCTCAGAGTCGCTGCCGAGGGGTTTGCCGATCGGGGGTATCGAGCCGACGGCAGCTTGGTACCACGCGGCCGACCGGGCGCCATCCTTCATGACGAAGCAGCTGTGGTGGCCCGCGCAAGGTCACTCGTCACCGTCGAACGTATCGCCGCCATCGATGGCAGCGTCCTGCACCCTCGCATTCACACCCTCTGCCTACACGGAGATACGCCTGATGCCGTCTCGCTGGCCCAGGCGTTGCGAGTCATGTTCGACGAAGCCGGTATCTCCGTCATACGCGTGGACCATGTCGCCTAAGCCATCGATTATCCATGTGCTGCGCCCCGGGCTCTTCACGACGGTTCAAGATCTCGGGCGCTTGGGCTATCAGCGGTTCGGCGTCTCGGTGAGCGGCGCCATGGATCCCTGGGCGCTGACAGTCGGCAATCGCCTGCTCGGCAATCCCGACCATGCCGCCGGCCTGGAACTCACACTGCAAGGTCCTGAGTTGCTGTTTGAACATCGGCTTTCCATCGCCGTCACCGGGGCGGACCTCTCACCGACACGCGACGGCGTAGCCCTGCCCATGTGGACGGTGGTGACCATGCCGGCTGGAAGCCGATTGCAATTCGGAACGCGCCGACAAGGGACCCGCGCCTATCTCACCATCGCGGGCGGAATCGAAGCGCCACTTTTGCTCGAGAGCCGTTCGACACATGTGCAGAGTGGACTCGGCGGACTGGCAGGACGCCCACTGAAGAAGAATGACACACTTGCGGGAGGAGGTCTCTCTGGAAGGTGCTGCGAGGGTCGCACACTCGCGCAGTCCTCTCGCCCTCAGTACCTCACCTCTCCGACCCTGCGCGTGATCCCGGGGCCACAGGTCGGCCGCTTTACTGAAGCAGCGTTGCACCTGCTGGCGATGAGCCCCTATCGCGTGACCTCCGAATCCGATCGCATGGGGTACCGTTTGGAAGGAGCGGAATTGCCGCATCGCGGCCCGGCCGACATCATCTCCGAGGCCGTCAGTGCCGGAAGCATCCAAGTGCCGCCGAATCGCCAGCCGATTCTCTTGATGGCCGACTGTCAACCGACCGGTGGGTATACGAAGTTGGCGACGATGATCCGTGCCGATCGTTCTCTCGCCGCCCAACTGGGGCCCGGGGACAGCCTCTCGTTTGTGGTCATCAGCGCGAAGGAGGCATCTGCGCTATTTCGGTCGTTGCATGCAGAACTTGAACGGCTGCTGCCGCCACAGGGTCCTTGATTCGTCCGCTCCAAGCCCGAGCTTTCTGCACGGCGGAGCACCTTCAGGGCATGCGCTCCCCGCCAAACGAGAGGGGATGGAAACGCCGACCGCTTCTTGACTTTGCCCTGAAGCGATCTATTATTATCCGTATGGACACCACACTGACTCCTCGAGAAATTACCCACGATGAGAAAAAGGCGGCTGAGGCCGCTTTCGCTGGTCGCCCATTCAATCCGAAATGGTCGGACGCGGCTCGCATCGTTTACGACGGCTTGGTCGCCGCGATGGGGAAAGACGCTCGAGCCGTCGACACCGACGACGAATTCGAGCCGGTTGAGCCGGTAGCTTAACCTCCTCCGACTCTCTCCTCGGCCGCGTGATCTCCATGCGGGCCGGCGTCGCACGCGCAGTCGTACGGCGCGAACTGGATGATGCCTCCTTATCCGATCTCACGCGTCGTCTTCGATCGTCTCCGTCCTTGATCAACGCATTCCTTCACCAACGCCCGTTCCTCCTCCTCGCTCTTGACCTCCCCATCCAGCCGCGCCTCGGTTAATCGCCCCAGAATCGTGCGGTACAGGGGACCCGGCTTCAGGCCCAAGGCACTCAGTTCCTTCCCCGTAAGCGAGGGCTTCACGTTGCGATAAGTCGTGAGAAACAAGGATAGCTGCCGCTTCGCCGACTCCGTCAAACTCTGGGCCAGCAGGAACACCAGGCACTCCTCCGACAATCCCGTCAACACCCGAACCGTTTCCGATGGTTTCGGTGGCACGCGTCGGCTCAGCGTCCGACAGGCCGGCTGCGTGAGAAACCGGGCTTCGTTGAGTGCGTCCCGCTCGGCATCGACAAACGGGAATCGCTTCAGCATGTCGCGAACCGCTTGGTCCGGCATGGCTTCAGCCAGTGCCATGGCGTAGACCAGCCATCCGTTGATGGGCCGGTCAAGGGAAGACAGTCTGTACCAATCCAGCGCGGCCTCCACTTCGATGAGTCGGCGATCCAGCCGATTCGACCAGGTGAGTTTCGGATGAATGAATCGCAACAGACCGAGTTCGGACAACCGTCGAACGGCATGCCGAGGCGTCCGTTCGGAAAACAGCAGGCGCAACTCATCCAACAGGCGCCGCCCGGACAGCCGGTGAAACAATTCCATCTTCACGGCGCCTTTGATCAACGCCAACGTTTCTTTGCTCAAGTGAAAATCGAACCGCAGTTCGAATCGTATCGCGCGAAACACTCGCGTCGGATCCTCCACGAAACTCAAACTATGGAGCACTCGGACCAGGCGTTCCTTCAGGTCACGCTGCCCACCATAAAAATCGATGAGTTGACCGAACTGTCGCGGTCTGAGTGCCACGGCCAAGGTGTTGATCGTGAAATCCCGCCGATAGAGATCCTTCTTGATCGAACTCTGCTCAACCGTCGGCAATGCAGTCGGGTATTCGTAATATTCGGTGCGAGCCGTCGCCACGTCCAGTTTGAAGCCGTCCGGCAAATGCACCACCGCTGTGCCGAACCGCTCATGCACTGTAAGCTTTCCTCCATGTTCCTTCGCGAGCGCACGAGCGAACGCAATCCCGTCCCCCTCCACCACGAGGTCCACATCCAAATTGTCGATGTTGAGCAGCAGATCACGGACGAATCCACCGACGACATACACCGCCGCACCCAGCCTGTCCCCCAATTCGCCCGCCGTTCGTAGGAGATCGTGCACGCCATGAGGCAACCGATCACGCAGCAGTCCCTTAACGTCCCGCCGCCGAACGCCGCCCGTCGACTCCAACCCCATCAACGATTTCGGTTTCCCACGACCAGCCGCCAGGACATCGTCATGAAGGCTGCGCAGGAGATCGGTCCTGGTGATGACCCCGACCGTTTTGCCGTTGGACAGCACCGGCACAAATCGCTGGTTCAGCTCGATCATCCTGGTTTCAATGTCGTGGAACGGCGTCTCGGGTTGCGCACTATATTGCCCGCTGCTGGCCACATCTCCCACGCAGTGGGCCTCAAGGTGATGGAACAGCGCTTTCTGGATGGTTTCCCGCGAAATCGTGCCGAGGTACTGGCCTTTCCGATCGACCACAGGAAGCACGTTGACTCCATAGGTCGTCATAGCCCGTTCGGCCTCCGCGACGGTGGCCTCTTCAGCAATCGATTTCACCGGCGTCGTCATGACATCTCGAGCCAACAACGTGGGGCGATAACGCTGCGTCAGCAGCTGTGTCAATTGCTGCTGCACTTCCACCAAGGTCCGGCCTTTGACGCTCGCGGCGGCCGCGACCGCATGGCCGCCACCGCCGAATTCACGCGCAATCCACGCCACGTCGATGTCCGGTCTCCGGCTTCTCCCGATGATCTCCACCTTCTCCTGTAACGCGATCGCAACGATGACGGCGTCGAGACCTTGCAATTCCGCAAGCCGATGGACAGCTTCAGCCAGATCGCCCGTATACCGATCGTAGGCACTCGATGCGACCAGAATTTTCCGACCTTCCAAATAGTAAATGTCGCCCGACTGCAAGAGATCATTCAGCAGCGCGATCAGGTCCGGATCCAGGCGATGTTGCAACGTCTCCGCCACTACCCGCAAATCAGCCCCAGCCCCTAAGACACAGGCCCCTGCCGCCATATCCCGCGGAGTAGTTGAAGGATAGACGAACGAACCGGTTTCTTCGTACAACCCCAGCGCCAGCACTGTCGCCTCCTCGCTGGTGAGGGGAATCCGTCTGCGCTGCAACTCCTCAATCAGCAAGGTGGTGGTGGCTCCGACGGATTCGACATGCCGCCGGCTGATCAACGGCCACAGAGGCGGCTCGGCAATCTGTTCGACTCCGTGGTGGTCGAAGAGATGGACCTCGACGTCGCCGCGGGAACTGAGCACGCTTAATGGGCCCAGGCGATCCGGTTCCTGCACATCCACCAGCACCAGGCGCCGGACATGTTCCAACGCGATGTCCTTGAGGCGAACGATCTCCAGATTGTGCGAAGCCAGAAAGTTCCGGACCGACTCCTGTGCGCCACCCGGAAGTACCAGCACCGCCCCAGGATAGAGCTTCCTGGCGGCCACCATGGAGGCAACGCCATCAAAGTCAGCATTGACATGCGTCGTGATCAGATCCATGCCGGCATTCTAGCAGGATCGGTCGAATCGATTCAGAAATGTCAGCGAGCGCTGCGAGGACCGACAGAAGGGTGGATCACGTACCGGGCTCACGGCGGGGAGCCGTCAAAACAGCCGTGCCGTCCACAACGGGCGTTGCGGACGGCACGGAACCACTCGGCATGAAGCACCCGCGCGGTATTCGAGAGGTCGGCCGGCTCTCCCCATGGACACACAGACCCAGAGCGGCCTACACACGAACGTTATCGCTGCTGGCGGTCGTGCTTCTGGCGAGCAATATGGCGCGACGTGCGATCCTGAGCATGTCTGATGCGCGCGCGTTCCTTCTTCGTGACAACACCGTCGCTTTTGGCCTTGTCCTCTAAATTGTTGATGTGTTCCTGCTGGTTGCTCAAGCGAGCGGCCTCACGCTCATTCAACTGGCCGCTCGCGATCCCTTGATCGATACGCCGCTCTTGATTGGCCTGCCGCTGATCAATCCTAGGCGTCTCTGCCTGCGCGAACACCACTGACGCGGAGACTATCGACAACATCGCCGCACTCCAAATCGCTTGTTTCATACATCCTCCCTCGGTTAGCGCTCCTGCCTGTCAGCCGTTCCAACGTACAAGGGGGCTGCCGGGTTGACAATCAAAATGGCGATTTTCAAGGAACCGGACGAGGGACCGTCACGGAGCGGCGCGCAGGGCGACAGCGAAGTCAGCGGATATCCTGGAAAAAGACCCGAGGAAGGTAGGGCAACTTGTACTCGACGTGCAGGATGATCAACAGCACACGGAGAAAACTCCGCCAGACCCCCATTTTGAGAAACTTGCGGGCATCGGTCACAACGGGCGGGGATAGGAGGACGGGCGTCGTGACCGTCAGCAGCTTCTCACCAAATGCCACGTCTTCCAGATACGGCTGATCCGGAAATCCGCCGAGCCGCTCGAATAACACTCTCCGTACGAACAGGGCCTGGTCGCCGTAAATAATTCGGCTCCGGACACAGCGAAAGTTGTCGAGCCAGGAAATCATCCGGAGCCGCCAGTCCGTCGACGAGAATCGGTGTCGGAATCCACCCGCTTGGACGGCAAGATTCGAATCCAACGCATACAGCTGACTCAGCGCATCGGCCGGCAACAGCGTATCGGCATGCAGAAACAGCAGCCACTCGCCGGAGGCAGACTTCGCACCCGCATTCATTTGAGAAGCACGGCCTTTGGGCGCCACGAGGAGGGTCAGCGGGGCGCGCGCTCCATCGTGAAGGGACCAGCGCCGCACGATCTCACAGGTTTGATCCTGGCTCCCCCCGTCGACGACGATCACTTCGTACGTGCCGGCGTGTGCCAGCAAGCGGCGAAGCGTGGCGGGCAGTGCTCGCTCCTCATTGTAGGCGGGAATCACGATGGAAATCATGTCGTCAACCAGGGCGGCAGGAATGTACGTACATCTGCGGCCCAGGCGGATGCGTCCTCCTCAATCGTGTGGAAGAGATCGCAGAGCGTCAGCACCATTGATTCGGTCAAGGCCAGATAGTCTTGCGATCGCAACCGGAGAGCCTCCCGCTCCCGACTACCCTCCGCCATCGCCCGCTCCAATACGCGGCGACCGAACTCATGATGGGCCTCTTCCTGATGCAACAGCACGCGGCGCAACCGGCTAAACGGGGCCTGCCGCTTTTCCAGGCCACACTCGATCCTCGTCAGGATGGCTTCTCCCAGCCCCTCAAGAATCACTTGTTCGGCCAACAGACTTTCCAGCCAATCCCCCCGCTCTAGCGCCTCCGTGAGGAGGCGTCGATAGGCTTCCAAGGCCGGCAAGAACGGCACGTCCCCGAGATGACGCGGTGCAAGCCACGCAATTGCGCCGCGAAACACCATCGCGTGCATCGCCTCCTGCCTGGCCTGGGTCGTCAAGAATCGCCGCTCCTTCGCGTCGGGTGCCAACACCGCTTGGCTCTGCGCACAACCATGTGCCATCCGCTCGCCGTATTCGAGGAACGCGAGCAATCGGGCAATCGGAACACGTTCACCGGGCAGCACCACCATAGACATCTCCCTCAGTCGTGCGGAGGCGGGCCGTTGAGATTCCAATCGTAGTCGAGAAACTCCACGGTATAGCCTCCAGCCAAAAGCTCCTGCTTCAGCGACTCGTCCTGCAGATATGTCCCGACGAAACCAAGGAGAGTTCCGGAACGGGCTTCGAAATCGCGGGCGAACCATTTGAAAATCATGGACAACGAGGCGACTTTGCGCGATCGGTCGAACCGATTACGCGAGGGATCGTTCACAAACTGAATCGTCGCTCGATTCAATTGCTCATCGAGCTGTCGCCCGTCGAACGCCCACGACTGGAGTTTCGGGCAGGACACCGAGGCGCACACAATGGCGAAGTGCACGCGCGGTTCGTGGAACTGCGCAATCAGAATGTCCCGCTCCAAATCGTAGAGATTCAGCGATTGCCCCCCAACCATATACTCCCGCGCAATGAAATACCGGTATCGGCCGAACAGCGTCTTCGGAGAATACCCGTCGAGGATGCCCGAGACGGCGAAAGCATTGTACGCATTGATCCAGAACGCCAGGCGGTCCTCAGGCGACAAACCGTTCGGATCGACCCGATTCAACTGCGCCAGATACGACGGAAGTCGATCCCGGTTGCGAATGGCGGGATAGTTCACCACGCCGTCGTGCACATCTGCGATCAGAAGCTCGTGCCATAGCCGATGAGACAGGACCTTCGCCGGGAGCGGGTCGGAAGGGGTGAACGCGGTCGGTACGGACGAGCAACCGCCTAGCACCATCACGAGGACCCCGACCAAGATATTTCGCATGACCATTCCTCGTTGATTAAAACCGCACCGGAGTTTGCCAGGCCGTGATCGGATGTCTGAGAATCGTCCCGACCACACGCCCGTCCAGGCGGTTGCAGGACGAACACTCGGAACAGGCGTCAATCTGACTCCGGTTGAATCGACTGAGGATCTCTCTATACGGCACCGTCCGCAGGTTCCCCACGGACGGCATTGCCAAACAGGGCGAGACCTCGCCGGAAGCATCGACGGCGATACTATACCGTCCGGCGTCGCATGGCTCCAACCGCCCACCTCGCAACCATACGGCACTGTCGCCGACGAATTTCCGGAAATACCCGGGCGGGATCAGATCTTCCTGCAGCATCCGCTCGAACAACCCAGCGACCGAGGAGTGATCATACATCAACATGGGATCCGCCTTGCCGTAGAGTCCGACATTCCAATGGTAGGCTCCCATGACAGGGATGAAACCCCGTGCGTTGGCGAACCGCACGACGTCGGGCACGTCCTCGCAATTCACATTGCTGGCGATGCAGGTCAGAAACTTTGAGTGGGGATACTCTGCCAGGAGACCAAGTCCGGCCAAGACCTGGGGTAACTGATCAGCCCCGCGAATCAGCCGGTAACGCGTACGATCGAGCGTGTCCAAGCTGATCGACAGGGGAAGGCGCAGCGAGGCAAACCGTGCGACGAGGTCGGCAGTAAGCTTGGTCCCATTTGTGATGACAGTGGGCCGCAATCCCAGCGAACACAGGTCCGACAGGATGTCGACAAGGTCCGTGCGCAGCAGCGGTTCTCCACCCTGAACGAGCACAAATCGGATTCCCTCCTGATAGAGCTGCCCAAAAATGCCCCGGACCTCTTCCCGCGTCAGCTCGTACCGCCCCTGGTTCAAGGGGAGATCGCAATATCCGCAAGCGGAGTTGCAACGCAGGGTGACCTGAAACGTGGCCAGGACCGGCCGCCCCCGCATCAGATTGGTCAAGGGCCGCGCACGGTCGACCATCATAGGCAACAGGTGCTTCATCGTCATCGCAATGCCACTAGTCGGCCTGAGCATATTTGAACACGTGGTGTCACCTCTTCCCTCCTCCGCCATTTCCTACTCAGTCAATGAGCCACAATCGAGAGCAATCCGAGCGTTTCTACACTGCAGGCCGCGCTTTCCCGGGCACACAGTTTGCTGAGCACATCTCGACAGGACAGATGATCCACCCCAAGGAGGATTCTTATGAACCCCAGACTCCGGCCTTCAACATTCACCATCATCGCGGCCATCCTGGTCGTCGCTCTGGTCGCAGCGCCGGCATCAGCGAAGGACAAGCAGAAAGCCGGAAAAGATTCGAATCATCGAACTACCACCGCGGCAGCCTCACATCCGGCATCGGCCCCCGAGCACTCCCCGTTGCCCAGACCCGGACAGCCTGACTCCAAGCCCGGAGTCGCCTGGAAGACCGTCGGCGGTACCGTCAAGGAGATTCACGGCGAGACTTACACGGTCGAAGACTATGACGGCCGACAAATGACGGTGCATTTCGGGCCGGGAACCAAACATCTTCGCGGCGACAAGAAAGTCGGCGACCGCATTCGAGCGGAAATCACTCATGGCGGCTTCGCAAACTCCATCCAATAACTCGCAGCTACAGCGAACTCCTAATGAGAGCATTCGCGCGGTCTCTATGACGGCCCCTCCCGGGCGCTCATACGACCGACGTCGTCTTGCCGGTAATTTTTTTGTACAAGATGGGAACCAGCGCCAGAATGCCCAGGAGCGTAAAGGCCAACAACACATTCGGAGAGACGATTTCCTTCAGTGAATTGATCGTCCCCAGCTGGCGCCCGGCATAGGCGAACACAAAACTGCCCGGAATGATCCCCAAGGACGTGGCGGCCACATACGTCCCGACAGAGACTCGTGTGAGGCCGGACACCATATTCACCAGGAAGAATGGAAACAAAGGAATCAGACGCAGAGTCACCAAATAGCTGAACGCGTTCCTGGCAAACCCGTCTTGGATCGCCCCCAAGCGGCTCCCGAATTTCCGCTCCACCCAATCTCGCAACAGATACCGCGCCACCAGAAAGGCCAGAGTCGCCCCCACGGTCGCTCCGACATTGACATAGAGGGTGCCCCACACACTGCCGAACAGAAATCCTCCGGCCAGGGTCATGATCGCCCCGCCGGGCAACGACAGCCCGACGACAACGCAATAGGCAACGATGAACAGGGCCACAGCCAGGGTATAGTTTGCGTCCGTGAACGCGAGCAAATGATCCCGGTTGGATTTGAGTCCATCCAGAGACAAATACCGGCCGAGATCGAGATAGAAGAAGGCCGCGATGCCGAGACCGACGGAAAGCCCCACCAGCCATTTGCTGAGGCCGGCATTCTTCGACGCTGCGGACGATTCTGCAGAAGTGGTCATTGCGTTCTGGATCGCTATCATGGTGTCCCCTCATTCATGTGTCAATCGTTCGCTCACCTGAATCGACCATACACCCCGTTCGGTTGAAAGAATGTGAGCGACCTTACAAAGAGACTTGCGACTCGTCACGACACAGATCGGTTTACGGATGGCCTGGGAAAATAGATTGCCGACGCCTCATCGTTCCCATCGACCGCTGATGCCCCTCAAGTACCCATCTTCTACTTCCGAAAGATCTCTTGAAGCCAGAGGGTGAGAGGAGGTAATGTCATGGTTGTCACACTAATCGATCTTCTGGACCCTGCTATGCCGACGACACATTCGGTTTCGCAGCAGACCTGCAGCTCCCACCCCGGCTACGAGACCACCTCACATGTGTGGATGCGCCCTTGCCCGCACTGCAGTTCACGCCTGAGAAAAAATTCACCCGAAGAATCATGGCGTTGCAGCTGCGGTTGGCGCACGGAGTGATGGTGGTACACTTGCATCATAGCAGGGGGTGACGTCATGGGACCGCTCTCGGTACACGATATGAAAGGTGGATTTTTCCTCATAGCAAGCTTCGTCCTCCTGGCGACGATTTGTGCCATCGCCGCGCTGGGGACGTTGATGCGCCCACAACGCTGGTGCGAACGAGAGACCAGGCTCCACGCCTGACGCTCCTTCCTCCTGCCACCCGGTTGCCCCATGGCCTTCCGCAGCCAGGGGTGCCCTTCCGCCTATACCATCCGCATCTCTCACACGTACAGATCAAGACTTCCAACGATTTGCACTGAAACGTTCCGCGACGGTCACCCAGCAGCCTTCGTCATTGGCCGGGTATCGTGGTGTCTGGCTCTCAACCCCTCTGCCCTTGTCAGACCAGGCCCACTTGCCCTACTCTGTGAACCGAGGAGGCTGGGTATGGATCAGAATGACCGTTTGACCAAGAGCAAGGAGCAGTGGGCCAGGGCTCGCCGCGGTGGGGAAGAGCGTGAGGTGTTTTATGAGGGGGACGATCGGCTTCCACCCGGTCAGCATCTGGTAGAAACCTGGCCGGTACTGGACCTCGGGCACAAGCCGGAGATTGCCCTGGAGGATTGGAGACTGACCATCGGGGGCGCCGTCACCACGACGGTCACCTGGACATGGGCGGATTTTCTCGCCCAACCGCAGTTCAAGGACATCTCCGACTTCCACTGCGTGACCTCCTGGAGTCGCTACGACAATGCATGGGAAGGGGTGAGTTTCAAACAGCTGATGACCGTTGTTCAACCGCTGGCTGCCGCTCGATTCGTGTTGTTCAAGTCGTACGACGACTACACCACCAATTTGCCTCTGAGTGCCTGTCAGGATGATGACGTGTTGCTCACCTACAAATGGAACGGACGGCCACTCACGAAGGAACATGGCGGCCCTGTCCGGATGATCGTCCCGAAGCGCTACGCCTGGAAGGGCGCGAAGTGGATCAAGGAGATCACGTTTTCAGAACAGGACGAGAAGGGATTCTGGGAAGTCCGGGGCTACTCCAATACCGCCTTCCCCTGGAAAAACGACCGGTACGGATGAAGAATTCGTCACGAATGCAGCAGAGGCCGTGAACGCCCACACCATACAACGCATCGAGATGTGGCCGGTCGATATTCCGGTCACGGATCCGTTTGTCGTCGCCACCGGCGCACGAGTGACGGCAGAAAACCTGTTCATCCGAGTCACGCTGCGTGACGGGGCTCAAGGCCTCGGGGAAGCGGCGCCGTTTCCGGAAGTCGGCGGGGAAGATCGCCCCACCTGCATTGCCGCCGCGACACAACTCGCCCGCGCCATGATCGGCCGATCGGCTGCCGACTACGAATCGCTTGCCGATCGACTCACAGAACAGGCCCCCCTCCAACCAGCCGCCCGCTGCGGACTGGAAACCGCCGTACTGGATGCCTATTGCCGGTCACAGGGCGTCCCACTCTGGCGGCTGTGGGGTGCGGCGGAGATTCGTGCCCATGAAACCGACATCACCATTCCTATCTGCAGTCTGGAGAAGACGGTAGCCCTGTCACGCGCCTGGCATGGACGAGGATTCCGCCTGTTCAAAATGAAGGTGGGAACCGACGTGGAAGAAGACATCCGCCGACTCCGCGCTGTGCACGAGGCGCTCCCAGGCGTCAGTTTCATGGGTGACGGGAATCAAGGATTTTCCCGTGAAGACTGCCTTCGGTTCGCCGGCGGAGTGAAGGCATTCGGAGGTCGACTGGTCCTGCTTGAACAACCGGTCGCACGGGCTGATCTCGAAGGACTCCAGGCAATCCGGCATTTGACCGGCATTCCCGTGGCGGCAGACGAGTCCGTACGATCGTTGGACGATGCGCGCCGGGTCGTCGAAATGCAGGCCGCCGACTACATCAACATCAAGATCATGAAAACCGGCGTGATCGAAGCGCGGCGCATCGCCGCCTTCACTCGCTCGATCGGCCTCCGTCTCATGGTCGGAGGAATGTTGGAAACTCGTATTGCCATGGGCTGCTCGTTCAGCCTCGTGCTGGGAATGGGCGGCTTTGAGGTGCTCGATCTCGATACCCCGCTCCTCCTCTCCACCGATCCCGTCGCCGGTGGCTATCGGTACAGTGGCCCTCACCTGCAGCCCTGGCAGGAATCAGGTCTGGCGATGGAGACGCCGTCCCCGGCAGGCACCATCATCATTGAATAGGCGTCCGACCGGACGCACGCTCCCTCTCCCGCCCCAGACAACCGGCTGCACGTTTCCCGAAATATTTTGCCGTTTTTCCCCTTTTCTGAAAAATTACCTTAGGCACAGTGGCTTCGCACAGAGCGAGCCACCCGACGCAGAGACTGCCACTCTACGCACCTGAGAGGAACGTCCCATGCAACCAATGACCCCATCTTCACGAGCAGCGAACCCCTCAGCCCTGACTCCCCGAGCCATCACCCTCTGCTGTATCGTGGGAAGCGTTGCGTTGATGTTGGGAGGCTGTGTCTCACCACGGACCTACGACGCCGCCAAGCAGGAAGTGAACACGAGGGCCAATGAACTGGCCCAGATCCAGTCGGACATCAAGGAGCTGGAGCAACAACGGGAGGAGGCCCATCTCGCGAACCAGCATGATGAACGCGCCCTTGCCGCGCTCAAGAGCGAGCTGAAGCAGATTCAGGCGTCCTATGATCAGATCCACAAGGCCAACCAGGCCAAACTGGCGCTCCTGGAACACAACATCGCCGCACTACGCGCCCGGCATCAGGCGATGGTGAAGGAAATCGGCGAGACAAAGCGACTCGAGAAACGGTTGGAGGCGCTGACTGCCGAGCGTGAGCAGACCATGGCTCCTGTCGAAGCTCCGACGGACGCGCATGCGACGATGATTGATCATGTGCAGCCGGCGCCGCCGATAGTCGCAGTGCTGACACCGCAACCAAGCCCGGCTGAATCCTCGACGGCCTCGCCGGCCCCTGCGGCAACTCCAACCCAGACGTCTGCCCCAACGGCTGCGAACCTCGCCCCGGCCACGACCGTACCGCAGCCGGCGCCGACCGTTGCGCCACCTGCGCCTTCGCCGGCACCGGCACAGGTGGCTCAGGCACCAGTGGCTCCGGCGGCCCCTCGCCCCGCGACAGCCACAGCCCCGCAGGAAGACTCCTGGTTCTCCAGTGTGACCGGCTGGTTCTCGTCGTTGTTGAATTGGATTTGGGCCTAGAATCCCCGCAGCGTTGCAGGGTCCGGCATCCCGCCCACGACATCCCGCAAATCGGCGTCGGCTCTACCGGGTCCCTTTGGACAGGGACTCGGTGGGGCTGTACCCATCCCCTCCCTCTTCGCACTTCTTACAATTGAGCTCAGTGCCGAGAAACCCTCGCCGCCCCTCCGCCGTCAACACCCACGGGCGACTCGTCAGCGGCGGCTGATGGCGCACATGCTGGCCATGCCCGCAGCGGAGGTCTGCGACCCAGTGGCCCTCTTCGTCTTGATGATACCCGATGATCGCCTGTTGCATCCCGGACTCCCCTCGCCTCCACCGTGCACGCACGATGCTGATGGCCCGACACCGTCACGCATCAGGATATCTGCATCAGAAGCGACTATGGTACACTTCCGCGCCGACAAGAGCAGCAGGTTTTCCAGGAGGTCATGCATGGCAGAGTCAGACTTTCGTCTCGGCATCGTCGGAGTAGGACGTATGGGGGCCAACATGGCCCGACGGCTCAAGGAACTCCACTACCCCGTTGTGTCGGTCTATGACACCGACGCACCACGCGCGCAGGCGCTGGCGCGAGAGCTGGGATGCGCAGCCGCCCCAACCCTGGCAGGTCTGGCAGAACCCGCCAACACGGTACTGACGGTCGTCTCGGACGATGAGGCGATGCGCCGGATTTTCTCCACCGAATCGCCTGACAGCCTCTTACGACAGGCAACCGGACGGCTCTTCATCAATTGCGCCACACTGTCCCCGGCGCTCCAACGAGAAGTCCACAGGGTGGTGGAACAACAGGGCGGACAGTGTCTTGAGGCCTGCATGGCCAGCAGCATCACACAGGCTCGCCAAGGGACACTCTACCTCATGTGCGGCGGACGCCCCGACGTCTTCGAGCGGGCAAGGCCATTACTCAACGCCTTGAGCGCACATCTGCGCTATATCGGTCCGGCCGGAGAAGCCGCCAACGTGAAGGCCCTCGTGAATATGGTGATGAACGCCAATACTGCCGCCCTGGCCGAAGGACTCGGACTGGGATCTGCTCTAGGCCTCGACCTCACCATGCTCCGCGAAGTATTTTCTCAAACCGGCGCCAACTCCCGCGTGTTGGAAACCGACGGTGAAGACATGCAGCATCGTGCACACGACTGTTATTTTTCTGCGGCCCACGCTGCGAAAGACTCAGGCATCGCCTGTGCCTTGGCCGAACAGGTCGGATTGGACCTCCCGCTGGCCAAGGCCACCTATGAGCAATATCGGCGATTGATCGCGATCGGCAAGGGAGAGATGGACAAATCGGCCGTGGCGGAACTGACGTTCAAGGAGCGCGCACAGGGATAACGCACCGGGAAACCACCCCAGCCGCGCGCTCACAGCTTTTCAAACGGCCGTTCGGGTCTGACCGATGGCGGGAAAAATTGCCATCGCTTCTGCGCATTGACGTCAAACATGCCAAGGTAGGTGGCCTGTCCGGTCAACGATTGAAACTCCACCAGGCGAATGGCGCAACTCGACGGATCCACGACCCTCGCGTCGTACTGCCCCAAGACGGTGATCGCACCCGACGCCTGCGCGTACAGATTGCGGCGCCCGACATACCCCGTATCGGGAAACAGTTCCGCCGTCGCTTCACAACCCTCCCGGCCGGCGACAGAGAGGGTCAGCCGATAGCGGGACAAAAACGGATGGGTGGCCACACGAATCAATTGCACCCGTAGGCCGACGGAGGGGAGATCGACCTCCGCCGGCTCCGGACGATCACTATTGCAGCCGACCAGGACGAGGAGCAAGCCGATCACCATCAGGCTCGGCCCCCTCCCTCGCATTCGTTTCATTTTCCCGCAGGCATCTTCGAAGCGGCTCCGATGGCATCGAGACCGGCTTCGGCACAGGCATCATCCAAATGAGTGCCCGGGGCCCCACCGACTCCGATCGCCCCCACCACTTCACCGGCGATTTCGATGGGCAACCCGCCACCCACCATCAAAATACTCTCGTTCATCTCCCGCAAGGCCTGCAACGCCGGTTGCTTAGCGATCATCTCCGCCAACTCCGTGGTCGCACGGCGCAAGCTGGCTGCGGTGTAGGCCTTCTTCCTGCTGCTGTCGACCGTGTGCGGGCCAGCGCCGTCGGCCCGCAACATGGCGCGCAAGACGCCGGCGCGATCCACGACAGACGCGCTGACTCGATAGCCGTCCTTCTTGCAGAAATCCACTGCCGCCTGCGCGGCTTTGCCGGCCAGCGACGCCGGCAACACTGATTCTTTCGGCAACTCATCCGCTGCCTGTGCCACCGACGCCCCTCCGGCGGCTGCCATCAACATCATGACCCCCAGCACCGCAAGGCCCGACTGTCTCCTGGACACGTGTATCGCCCTCACCATCATTGGCCTCCATCCATCGTTGTCTCAATGATCATCGCATCGCGAGACTACGGCCATCTACCCGCTCTGTCAATACTCCAACCATCCATCCCGGCACCGGCAGGACGAGAACAACAGGCAAGCCATATGAGGAAGCTTCCCGACGGAAACGAACGGTCTGGAGCGAGTGGGAATAGCACGGCACCACCCAAGCATAGCTCAGAGGGGGTACAGATATCGTATCGAGGAGGAGACGAGACCGACCGCGGTTAGTTGATGGAAATGGGATGGATGACGGGATCCCCTGCTCCGGGGCGGTGCAGTTCTTCTATCCACACCTTCGCCTGTGCGACATAGAAGGTGTAGTCGCTTTCGGGATAACTCAACACCACGGCATACAGAAGCTGTTCTGCTTCCTGCTCACGCCCCGCGCCGAGGCTTGTCCGAGCCGCCTGCAGGGTGCAGGACGCAGCCAGGGCTTTGGGATCCACGGTCGTGCGTACCGGCTGTTTCGTAACGAAGCGATCCAGACTCTTCGGAACATCGGGAGCGGGGACGACATGGGTATCGGCGGATTGTTGCAATTGCTTTGCGGCCGACAAAACCGTCTCGACATCACCGCTCGTCTGGCAGTGTCGGTACAATTCCCACATCGACATCACCGATGTCGATCGCACGGTCGTCGATTGCGTGGAGGCATCGAACATCTGGCAACCGGCAAGCAACATGCCGACCGAAAGCCACGCAGACAGAGGTATCGCCTTGGAGAGTGCCATTGATCGTATGCTTACCGGAATGCTTCCGGCACTGTCAAGAATTTTGGGCAGGAATCCGGAGAAAAGATCGACGCATCGGCGACGCATGGGGAGACAACCATCGGGAGCGTCGTCGCAGGCATCGGCCCGGCACAGCAGTTCAACGCACCACCGGCGCGCCCTCGCGAGTCACACCGATATCTTCGATGAGGGCCCGTAAGGCCTCCGCCACGGACCAGGCCTGCGCGACACAGCCGCGCGCCCGATGAGGGAGTGCTCCGTCAAAAATTTCCGACACCTGCCCCAGGCAAGCGTCGTCGAGATGCTCGACCACCCCCTGGAGAAACAGCCGTGCTTCCCGACGCACAGCCGGGCTGTCTCCGTAAGTGTTCACCCACGCCGTCACGAAGGGGCCGAGCAGGAACGGCCACACGGTCCCTTGATGATACGCGGCATCCCGCTCGGCCACGCCCCCTTCGTACGACGCACAGAACCGAATATCTTCCGGCGCCAGCGTCCGCAGCCCGACCGGCGTAAGAAGGCGCTCCTTGAGCAATTGAAGCACCTGTTTCGCCTGCGTATCGGTCACCAACTGATCATCCAACGCGAGGGCAAAAATTTGGTTGGGCCGCAGCGACGCATCATCCCCGATCGGCCCGTCGACCACATCGAATAAGTACCCTCCGGTCCGGTACCAGAACCGTTCCCGAAACGATGCGGTCGCACGGGCACGATCCTGTCGACAGTGGACCGCATAGGCCGACTCGCCGAACTGCTCCGCCAGCGCAGCGGCAACCGCCAGGGCCCGCACCCAGAGCGCTTGAATCTCGACCGGCTTTCCGTGCCGCGGCGTCACGACCCAGTCTCCGATCTTCACGTCCATCCAAGTCAGCTGCACCCCCTCGACGCCGCCGGTAATCAACCCGTCTTCGTCCAGGCGAATTCCGAAACGCGTGCCCCGGCGATACCCGTCGAGAATCTGCTTGATCGCCGGCCAGGCCATCCGCTGCACACCCGCAAGATCGCCGCTGTAGTGCAGGTAGCGATCGACGGTATGAATGAACCACAAGGAGGCATCGATCGTGTTGTATTCCGGCTGCTCCCCGATGTCGGGGAATCGATTGGGGACCATCCCCTGCGACACATACGACGCGAACGCTTCGATCACGTGTCGGGCCACGTCGTACCGGCCGGTCACCAGGCAGAGCCCCGGCAGGGCAATGAAGGTATCCCGTCCCCAATCGGCAAACCAGGGATACCCGGCGATCACCGTCTGCCTGGCTCCCCGCTTCACGAGGTAGGCATTCGAAGCGCCCCACAGTCGGCGGATCACTTCATCTTCTCCCGGCGCAGCGGTCACCACCATCTCACGACGACGACGTTCCGCGTCCATGAGCTGCGTCACGTTGAGAGTCGGAATGGTCTCGGTGGTAAACAGGAGTTCAGCGGCTGTCCCCGGAGTGAGGGTGAACAGGCACTCGCCCGGCGACCACCAATCCTCGACATGCTCAAGCCCGCGCTCCCGCTCGACGCGATAGTGAATCTGGCGGTACCAATCTGGCCGGTGATGGTACTGCCCGTTGTGGAGCGCCCGCACCGGCGGCAAACCCTCATAGGGATGCCAGACCACCTGCCCTTCCGTGATCGTCGCCTCGCCTCGCAGGCCGGGATTTTCATGATGGGTCGCATGAAAATCCCGCCCGGTGAGCATCGGTCGCACACGCAACACCACGGTCGGCGAGGCGTCATCCAGCAGTCGCCAGCGAAGGATGACCAGGTCACGGCCATGGGGACAGACCAGCTCCCGCTCCAACCGGATACCGTGGCAGGCAAACTGCCAGGTCGGCCAGGGGACATTGGAAAACTGCTCGCAATACTGGTACCCCTCCGGATGCACCGCGCCGCCGTAGACGTTCGTCGAGAGGGGAATGGAGTCTCCTCCGATCTCGACCGATTCTTCCACATGATTAACCAGCACCACACGATCGACCGGTGGATGCCTGGCGACCAGCAGTAAGGCATGATACCGGCGGGTGTTGGCGCCGGCGACCGTCCCCGACGCAAAGCCGCCGCGACCGTTCGGCTCGAGCCATTCCAGACTCAACGCTCGATCAAGATCCCGACACTCCCTCGCATCGATCGTCATGCACCACTCCGGGTTACGTTCCTGATTGCTGAATCAACTTGGCGACCAGACCGGTCCAGCCGGTCTGGTGACTGGCGCCGATCCCGGCACCGTTGTCGCCATGGAAATATTCGTAGAACAATACGAGGTCACGCCAATGAGGGTCCTGCTGAAACTTTTCCGTGCCGCCGTACACAGGACGCCGGCCATCCGCTCCGCGCAAAAAGGTATGCGTGAGGCGGCGAGAGAGCTCCGCGGCGACGTCGGCAAGGTGACGCCGCTCACCGGATCCGGTCGGATACTCGACGGTAAACGAATCGCCCAAGAAGTAATGGAACTTCTGCAGCGATTCGATGAGCAGATAGTTCACCGGAAACCAGACCGGCCCACGCCAATTGGAGTTCCCGCCGAAGAGGCCGTTCGAGGATTCCGCCGGCTGATACTCCACGCAATGGGTCGTACCCATCATCGACAGGATGTACGGATGCTCCTGATGATAGCGGGACAACGCCCGCACACCATACGGCGATAAAAACTCGCGTTCATCCAGCATGTACCGCAACACCTTGGGCAAGCGATGGCGATTCACCAGCGACAGGAAGCGGCGCACCTCCCCGTCCTGCGACTGTGTTTCGATGTGCAGACTGAAATCCGGACGATTCTCAATAAACCACTGCATGCGGTGCTTGAAACGCGGCAGTCGGTCGATGAGCTCAGAGTCCAGGGTTTCGACGGCAAACAGGGGAATCAGCCCCACCATCGAACGGACCTTCATCGGAAAGGTCTTCCCGTCCGGCAGATGCAGCACATCGTAGTAAAACCCGTCTTCGCGGTTCCAGAGTTCGATCTTCGCATTGCCGATGTTGTTCATGGCCCGGCAGATATACACGAAATGTTCAAAAAACTTACTGGCGACGTCTTCATAGGCCCGGTCGTCGCGGGCCAGTTCGAGCGCGATGGACAACATGTTGAGACAATACATGCCCATCCAACTCGTGGCGTCCGACTGCTCGATGTGCCCGCCGGTAGGGAGCGGTTTGCTCCGGTCGAAGACCCCGATGTTGTCCAATCCCAGGAATCCGCCCTGAAAGATGTTTTTCCCTTCGGCATCTTTGCGATTCACCCACCAGGTAAAATTCAGCAGCAGTTTGTGGAAGACCCGCTCCAGAAAGATGCGATCCCCCACCCCTTTTCGCTTCTTTTCGATCTTGTACACCCGCCAGGCCGCCCAGGCATGCACCGGAGGATTCACATCTCCCAAGGCCCATTCGTAGGCGGGAATCTGCCCGTTGGGATGCATATACCACTCACGCAGCATGAGCACGAGCTGGTCCTTCGCGAAGCGGGAATCCACCAGCGCAATCGGCAGGCAATGAAACGCCAGATCCCAGGCGGCATACCAGGGATATTCCCATTTGTCCGGCATGGAGATGACGTCGGCGTTGTACAGGTGCGTCCAGTCGGCGTTCCTTCCGCGCAACCGCTCCGGTGGCGGCTCGGGACCGGCGGGATCCCCCTTCAGCCAGCGATCGACTGCGTAGTGATAAAACTGCTTGCTCCACAGAAGGCCGGCAAAGGCCTGCCGCTGAACCAAGCGCGCGTCGTCGGACAAGTCCGGATGGGCGAGATGCGCATAAAACTCATCTGCCTCCCGAAGCCGCGTCGCGAAGGCGGCATCAAACGACTCAGGGTCGAACGCGCCTTCGGATGCACCGTTCGTGAAACGCAACCGGATACTCACCGGCCGGCCGGGCTGGGCGGAAAGAACATAGTGCGCCGCGGCTTTCGAGCCGACCTGTTCAGGATTGACGGCCGCCCGCTCCCCTTCCACGACGTACGCGTGAAAGCTGTCCTTCACGTACCGTTCGCCGTCTGCATCGCCATACAGCCGCCGGGTGTTGGTCTCGTTTTCGGTGAAGAGCAGATCAGGCGCCCCTTCACAGAGCAGTTGTCGGCGGCCATAGTAGTCGTGATCGAACTCCACGACGCTGACGCCGGGCATGGACCGGCCCTTGCGCATCCGAGGGCGGCGCACATCGAGGCCCCAGGACCACGTATTGCGAAACCAGATCGTCGGTAACACCGCCAAATCCGCCGGCACCGAGCCCCGGTTGATGACCTCGATCCGCACCAACAGGTCTTCGGGCGAGGCCTTCGCATACTCCACGAACACATCGAAGTACCGGTCGTCGTCGAATACGCCCGTATCGAGCAGTTCGAACTCCGGATCGTTCCGGGTCCGGCGGCGATTTTCTTCAACGAGTTGGGTATAGGGAAACGGGGCCTGCGGATACTTGTAGAGAAACTTCATGTAGGAATGCGTGGGGGTGGAGTCGAGGTAGAAGTAGTATTCTTTGAGATCCTCCCCGTGATTCCCTTCATGGCCGGTGAGGCCGAACATCCGTTCTTTGAGAATCGGATCGCGCCCGTTCCAGAGCGCCAGCGCAAGACAGACGAATTGGTGACGATCGCAGATTCCGGCCAGCCCGTCCTCATTCCACCGATAGGCTTTCGAACGCGCCTGGTCGTGAGGGACTGACTCCCAAGCCGTTCCGTAGGGGCTATAATCCTCCCGCACCGTCCCCCAGGCGCGTTCGCTCAAATAAGGCCCCCACCGCTTCCAATGCTTCCGACGCAGATCATCTTCCTCAAGGCGCTGTTGCTCCGCTGAGAGCTGGCGTGCGGCCTCCCCCTCTGCCGATGTCGACATATGACACAGACTCCCGTCCAGCGGCCGCAGTCGGCCACACAACCGCTGCCAGCATGCACCCGGCGTCAAAAAGATTCAACTGGGGGCTCGGATCGACGAATCCCGGCTGCTAGACTCGCACCGCGCGGGAATCTGACGTCGAGGAGAAGGACTGAGGGGAAAAGGAGATCGGCTCCGATGAGGACCGAGATTGACCGGAACGATGCCAGGAACATGTGGGAGACAGGGTGCGGGCGGGTCAACCGGGAGGCAGAGGCACTAACTCCAGATCACACCTTCCTGGTTCATGAGATAGTCGATGACCTCGATACTATCCCGCAACTGGAGTTGCGCCTGCTCGGACATGGGCAACACCGCCCCGAGGAGCTTGCCGGATTCCACTTCCGCCAAGTTGGGAATCCCGTCGGTGCTGCGCTTTTCTAGTTCGAATCGAAAGCTGGCCACGTCTCACCTCCAATCCCTTGTCGGTCGTAGTACAGCAATTCTTGAGCCAACCGGAGCCACATCATGTCTCCGCTCACGATGAAGCATAGCACATGCAGCGGTCCGTCCTGGCCAACGGGCTAACCACTGAATTTGTGACTGCTTTGGCCGACGGTTAGTGGGATTCGGTCAGGGGAGGGAGGGCGCCCAGGTAGGGGAACTCGCCGATCCGAACAAGGGACGTATCCGCTCGCAACCTGAAATCGTCTCGCAAAGTGTCAACGAAGCGTGGATCGACCGTCAAATCGGAATCAGGCTTCAATTCGGGAGCCGGTTGGTTGGGAGTGCCCGAACGGAGATAGTTGGACCCGGAATTTTGCATGGCATTGTAGGACAAGAGCACCCGGCTTGAAGCGCTGACGACAAATCCATAGGTATTCAAGCTGACGATGTTGCCGGACGCTTCGTTCTGGGAGGTGCCGAGGAACGCCGCCCCTCCGCCGTTTTTCACAAACGTATTGCCGACCAGAATGGCACGGGATTGATCATTCACGATCACCGCCTCGAAGAGGCTCCTCGTGATGACGTTTCGTTCCAGGCGTACGGTGGACTTGCCCGCCACACTGACCCCATGGTCATTGTCATGGATGAAATTCCTGCGCATGACGGCCTGCGAGTTGGCAAACTGAATACCGGTGGTTTCACTGCCACCGATGAGGCAATCTTCGATCCGCACATCCTCTACCTGCTGCGTGAACAACATGCCCTTCACGCGCGAATGATGGAAGTGAATGCCGCGGCCGTTGAACATGCCCATCGCGTGCCCGCCGTGTTCATTCACCGTAATGCCGGAAATCTCAATGTTCGTGGCGCCGTAGGGCCACTTGCCGATATGAAACACGCCCACCCGTTCACGGCCCAGAATCGTCACCTGATCCATGCCGGCCCCGATCAGACGTACGTTCTCCTTGCTGTGAATCGTGACATCTTCGGCATAGGCGCCGGGCCTGATCAGAATGGTATCCCCCTTCTTCGCGGCGTCGACCGCCTCTTGAATGGAGCGGTACTGTCCCGACCCGTCCAAGGCCACCACCAGGGGCTCGCGCTCCGCACCCGCCGGCTCTTCCGCCGGCGCGCCCGTCACGGCCATGACCACGATCACAAGACACATGAACACGCGTTGAAACATCGAATGGACCATATGGATGGCTATACCGCCGGGACCAACGAGAAGTCAATCGAGCATCGTTGCGGGGGCTGCTACCCCATGTTATCTTCACGCCCCATGATTCTCGTAGGGCTCACCGGCGGAGTGGCGACCGGCAAAAGCACGGTGGCACACATGTTTGCCCGGTGCGGAGCAGTGGTCATCGATGCCGATGCACTGGCCCATCAGGTCGTCGAACCAGGAAAACCCGCCTGGCGCGCGATCATCAAGACGTTCGGCAAGACCGTGCTCAACCCTGATCGCACGCTGAATCGTCAGGCCCTGGGCGCCATGGTCTTCCGGAACCGGTCCAAGCTGCGACGGCTGGAGCAGATCATCCACCCTCGCGTCGCGCGGGAACAGGCCAGACGGACCAGACAAGCCGCACGCAACAACCCCAAGGCCGTCGTCATGTACGACGTTCCGCTTCTCTTCGAAGCCGGCATCGACAAGCGCGTGGACCAGGTCATCGTGGTCACCGCAGATCGCGAAACTCAAATCGCCCGCCTGAAGAAGCGTAACGGATTCACCCGCGCCGAGGCCATCAGACGCATTCGCAGCCAACTGCCGTTGAAGCGCAAAGCCGCGGCTGCCGACTATCTCCTTGACGGCACCACCCCCCGTCCGCACCTCTTCACCGCCGTGAAGCGGCTCTACCGCGAACTCCTCGCACTGGCCTAGCCCTCACGGCTTCGGTGTGTTAGCATCCGCGCATGCACAACCTTGTCATTATCGGGTCCGGACCAGCCGGGCTCACCGCCGCCATCTATGCGGCACGCGCCAATCTCTCCCCGCTGCTGATCGAGGGCTGGCAATCCGGCGGACAATTGACCACCACCACCGAGGTCGAAAACTATCCCGGATTTTCCAAGGGCATCATGGGCCCCGAGCTCATGAAGGAGATGCGGGGGCAGGCCGCACGGTTTGGGACGGAGTTCCTGACCGGCGATGTGTCCGCGGTAGATCTTGCCCGGCGGCCCTTTCGTCTGACGATCGACGGAGAACACACCGTCGAGACAGCGGCGTTGATTCTCGCCACCGGCGCCTCGGCCATTCCGCTCGGACTGCCCAATGAACGACGCCTGACCGGCCACGGCGTCTCGACCTGCGCAACCTGCGACGGCTACTTTTTTCGCGGAAAAGAGTTAGTGGTCGTGGGCGGCGGCGACAGCGCGCTGGAAGAGGCCACCTTCCTCACAAAATTTGCCAGAACCGTCACCGTGGTCCACCGGCGTGACAAACTGCGGGCATCGAAGATCATGCAGGACCGCGCCATGAAGAATGAAAAAATTTCGTTCGCGTGGAATTCCGTCGTCGAGGACATCCTCGGAACGGACCTGGTCATCGGGGCCCGGCTCAAGAATCTCGTGACAGGAACTTCCTCTGAACTGGCTTGCGACGGCATCTTCGTCGCCATCGGGCACCGCCCGAACACCGATCTCTTCAAGGGCCAACTCGCGATGGATGAAAAGGGGTACATCCTCACCTCGCAAGGCACGGCCACCAGCGTCGCCGGCGTGTTTGCCGCGGGCGACGTGCAGGATACCAAATATCGTCAGGCCATCACCGCGGCCGGCTCCGGGTGCATGGCCGCCATCGACGCGGAACGATTTCTTGAGTCGACTCTGCATCACCTCTAAATCCCGCGCAGGATGCTCAAAATGGTCGTCCAACGAGGCCGCAGGCGAGACAGATACCGGAGGCGTACTCTCAGGGGTACGTTGAGGATATCGTCGAGCCGAGAACGAAGTTGGCGGCCATTTTCAGCATCCTGTTAATACCATGCACTGCGCCATCGTCCACTACCACGAACTCGCCCTGAAGGGCCGCAACCGCGATTTCTTCGAGCAACGACTTGTTCGTAACCTCCGTTTGGCGCTGCGTGATCTGAAGATCCGGCGTATCGAATCCCTGCAGGGGCGCATTCGGGTCGCCATCCCCGATCAGGTCTCGCCCGAGCAGGTGGTGGAGCGTCTCAGACGAACATGCGGAGTGTCGAATTTCCTTCTCACCGAATCGGTCCCGCTGGATCTTCAGGCACCGGACCTCACGCCGCTCAAGCAGGTCGCGGAACGGCAACTGGCCGAACAAACCTTCCATTCGTTCCGGGTCACCGCTAAGCGTGCAGATAAACGCCTTCCCGTGACCTCCATGGACGTCGAACGCGAAGTCGGGGGGTATCTCTTCGATGTCACGGGAAAATCCGTCAAACTCAAACAGCCCGACCTGACGCTCTACATCGAGCTGTTGACGAATGAGGCCCACGTTGCGGCAAGAAAAATTCAAGGGCCCGGCGGCATGCCGGTGGGCACGAGCGGCAAGGTCGCCTGCTTGATATCAGGAGGCATCGACTCACCCGTCGCCGCCTATCGCATGATGAAACGCGGCTGCAAGGCGGTCTTCGTGCATTTCTCCGGTCGCCCGCTGGTCAGCCGGGCCTCGGAGGAAAAGGTCCAGGAGTTGGTCCAGTTGCTGACGGCCTACCAGTACGAATCGCAGCTCCACATCGTACCCTTCGGTGAGATTCAACGGGAGATCGTGGCCAATGCGCCGGCGCCCTTCCGTGTGGTGTTGTACCGACGCATCATGGTCCGGATCGCGCAGGAACTCGCCAGGCGGGAACGTTGCTGGGCGCTGGTCACCGGAGATAGTCTCGGACAAGTGGCCTCACAGACACCGGAGAACCTGTCCGTGATCGAGGAGGCGGCGGAACTTCCGTTGCTCCGTCCATTGATCGGGATGGATAAAATCGAAATCACCGAACAGGCGCAACACATCGGGAGCTTCGTCACCTCAATCGAGCCGGATCAGGACTGTTGCAAGCTCTTTGTCCCCCTTCACCCCAGTACCCGCACCAGACTGGACGACATCCTCCGGATCGAACGCAGCCTGGACGTCAACACCTTCGTGAAACAGGGCGTGGACAAGGCCGAACTCTCCACATTCACCTTTCCCTCGTAACCCGATCCAGCGCTCGTTGCCGCACCAGGCGAAAATGCATATTGAGTTCCCGCTCCATGGCAACCGCAATGACCCAATCCGGAATCAGCGTCTTCGGCTCGACCAATAATTCAAATTCCGCTCTGGTCTGACTCCCATCACCGGCCGCTTCAAGCTTCCAGGCCCGATGGTATTGCTTGAAATCGCCCCCCTTGAGTTCAGTCACGAGTCCACCTCCCGGCAACACCTGTGATTCACAGATGAGTCGCTGTTCGCCCGGCAACAGCGGATGAGAGATATACACGTCGGTGAGCACATGCCCTTCGTGCTCCTCGACCTCTGCCATCCGCATCTTGGTCTCGAACAGTTCCGGCCACTTCCTATACTCAGTCAGGATTGAATGGAGGACGGACGGATCCCCGGGAAACAGGAGTGTGGCCGTCGCCCGGACCCCCCCGGTCGGCTCCGCTTGCACGACAAGCTCGCGAAGCAGGTGAATAGCCCCCACCTCTCCCGCCCAGACATGAGCCACAGGGGCGAGCGTAGACACTGTCAGGCCGGCGACCACCATGCCGACAGGACAGAGGCACCGTATGATCACACGCATCAGTACAATCCCAGGTTCTCTTGGCAGGTTACGGAACCACTTACTTCCGGCATCAAAGCGCGCTCCGCGCTCCGCGTGCCGTCCCACGTCGACACAGCCTGCAGGATACGCACCATAACGATCGTCCTCCCCCGTCTTCCGTGAACGTCGTTCGTCTCTCGTGAGAGCCCGGTTCCGGCTCATGACGAGACAGGCTTCACGATTCACAGATGTGGGAAACGCCGCTGGCGGACTTTTTCCGCCTCTTTTAAGCAGTATACTCATCAGCGGCGGGGAGTGCGAGAGTCTGGGGAGGAACGTACGGAACGCCTTGTCCGCTGGCGTCTGTAAGAGAGAGGGGGCCCTGAATCACACATTCGCCGCAAGACGAAATACCAGCACCACGCCCGACGCCGTTCCCCGCTCATCCCGAATCACGGCCGTACTCTCACAAATCAGGCGCTCCTCTCCGCGGCGATCGACGAGCAGAAGCGGACGCACACTCGACTGCGGGAAGGGTTGGGGTCTCAATGCATGCAACGCCGGATGCCGGACCGGTGTTCGCTGCTCCGGATCCAGCATGATCATCACGTCTTGGATGGCTTTTCCCAATGCATGCGATTGCGACCAGCCGGTCAATCGTTCCGCCGCCGGATTGAGTAACGTCACGCGGCCCAACGGATCGACGGTCACGACGGCCTCTCCCATGGACTGCACCACCGCATCGAGCCAGCGTCCCCGTTGCTCGGCGATACGCGCGACACGATGGCGAAACAGCGCAAGTTCCAAGGCCGCCCGCAAATCGCTACTGACAAACGGCTTGATCAAATAGGCGAGAGGAAGCGTCTGTCTCGCCCGAGCCAACGTGTCCTCGTCGGAGAATGCCGTCAGATACATGACCGGAATACCGTACTGTGCGTGAATTGTGCGCGCCGCGTCGATCCCGTCCATCGGGCCCTTCAGCTTGACGTCCATGAGGATGAGGTCAGGCCGGTGTGCTCCGGCCATGTGCACGGCCTCACTCCCCGACGAGACGACGCCGATCACGGTATACCCGAGCGAATCAAGCTGGCGCCTGATGTCCTCAGCCACCACCACTTCGTCATCCACGATCAGAATTTTTTCCTGTGCCATCCAGTCACCACATGCCCTTATCATGCGACCGCCGGGTAGGCCGCGTTGCTCGCACACGTATCCATACGCCGACGATGCCTTGGGAAGGACGCAACTCGCATGCCATTCAGGCTTCTATGTCCCCGCGCTGAGTTAGGCGTTGCCTTGTCCGGGCGCCCCCGAAAAAATGGTGTTTTTTGAACAAGACATGGACAGAATCGGCACTTCCCGGCCTTTCACGCCTGACGATCAGGTGGCGAGCGGTTCGCCGCAGAAACCATGACTATGGTACGATGCCGTCTTTCTTGGAGTTCATCTGGTATGGATCGATCGAATCAGTCACCGCTGCTTGTCGGTATATGTATCATCTTCATGTCCTTCCCCTCGCTCGCTGCCGGCCAGGCACAGGCCCCAACCGATTCCGCCGCAACGACCGAACAGTCTTGCAGCTTCGGGATGGCCAAGGGCGACCCGGCCCATCAGTGCCACGTGCCGATCCCGAGCGGCTGTGTCATCGCCAAATTTCCCGGCACAGACAAGCCCTGGACCACCGTGTCGAAAGCCGGGCGCACCTTCTGCACCTTCGACAAAAAGGGCACGGACTGGAAAACCCGCATCACCGGCCACTGCACACGATGCGACTCCAGCCATTGCACCGGACAGTTCATGGTACGGTTCGAGTGCACCAGACCCTGATGTCTGCCGCGCTCACAGCGCAGATCAAACAGGCCGCGCAAGACCTGGGCTTCGACGTCGTCGGCATCAGCAGGCTATCGACGCGTGAACATGGCGCATCTTCCCGGGACCAGCACATCTCACCGGACAGCCTTCTGACGCGGTTACACGATTGGCTCCAACGTGGTTTCCACGCCACCATGGCCTGGATGGCCCGCGATCCGCAGCGACGAGCGGACCCGGCCATGGTGCTGCCCGGCTGCCGCTCCATTATCTCCCTCGGCATGAACTACTACACCGACGAGCGCGCCGATGAACGGCAGGGCAACGGACGCATCGCCCGTTATGCCTGGGGGCTGGACTACCACGATATCGTCGGTGACCGCCTCCGACAGCTGGCTACGCAGCTGGGTGCCCTGGCTCCTGGCCATCAACATCGTCCCTATGTCGATACGGGCCCGGTGATGGAAAAAGCCTGGGCTCAACAGGCCGGCCTCGGTTGGATCGGCAAACATTCCAATCTCGTATCGGCGCAATTCGGCTCCTGGCTCGTGTTGGGGGAAATTCTAACGACCGTGGAGTTGGAGCCGGACGAGGCGGGAACGGATCTCTGCGGCAGTTGCACGCTCTGTATTCAAGCCTGCCCGACAGGCGCCATTACCGAGCCCTATGTCGTCGACGCCGGGCGCTGTATCTCCTACCTGACCATCGAACGTCGCGGCAACGAGCCTGCCCTCCCCGAGGAACTCCGCCGCGGCATCGGCAATCGAATCTTCGGCTGTGACGATTGTCTCGATATCTGCCCCTACAACCATCAGGCCACCCCCACCAGCGAACCAGGCTTCCAGCCCAGCCCGATCACGACGGCCCCCGACCTCAGAGATCTCGCCGACATGGACGAGCCGACCTTCAAGACGACGTTTGCACAGAGTCCGATCACGCGCGCGAAGTACTCCGGGTTCCGGCGCAACCTGTCCTGGGCCTTATCCAATACCTCCACACCACCGCCGACCGCCGCCGGCTGACCACGCCCCACTGTTCCTCCCCGACCGATAGTGGTAGGCTACGGCATCACGTCCTCGCTCGTTCGAGGATCCACCGCAGCCGGCTACGAGGCCATGCAAGCACCCACCCTCCTGATCGTCGAAGATGAAGAGCGCATGCGGCGGCTCTTTGAGCTCGTGCTGAAACCTGCCGGGTACCAGTTGCTTCTGGCGCGCTCCGGAGACGAAGCCCTTCACCTGATCCAAGACCATGATACCCTCGACATGATCATTACGGATCTGCAGCTGGGCACAGTCTCAGGCATGCAAGTGCTGGAAGCCGCCCGCCAACAAGTACCCGACGTACCAGTCCTCATCGTCACGGGATATGGAACCGTGAAGTCGGCCGTCGAGGCGATGCAGAAGGGCGCCTATGACTACATCTCCAAGCCGGTCGACAATGAGGAGCTGAAGATCGTGATCGCCCGGGCACTGCAAATCCGCCAGCTCGCCCGGGACAACCGCGCCCTGCGGGCGGGGCTGCAGGAGCAGTTCGGGTTCGACCGGATCGTCAGCGTCTCTAAGGAAATGGAGCTGGTGAAGCGACTCGCCAAGGAAGTCGCGGCCACCGATGCCACCGTGCTGATCACGGGGGAAAGCGGCACAGGCAAGGATCTGCTGGCACGCGCTATTCACCTTGTCAGCCCTCGTGCTCACGGGCCGATGGTGGCGCTGAACTGTGCCGGCATTCCCGAACACCTCCTTGAATCCGAGCTGTTCGGCTATGAAAAGGGGGCCTTTACTGATGCCAAGAAATCCAAGCCGGGCCGCTTTCAGATCGCCGATCGGGGCACGTTGTTTTTGGATGAAATCGGCGAGTTGAGCCTCACGGCCCAGGCAAAACTGCTGCGGGTACTCGAGCAGCATGTCGTGGAACCGCTGGGCGGCATACGCAGTATTCCCGTCGATATCCGAGTGATCGCCGCCACCAACCAGGAGTTGCCCGATCTCATCAAGGCCGGGCGGTTCCGTCTGGATCTGTATTACCGTTTGAACGTCTATCAGCTCCGCATGCCGCCCTTACGGGAACGACCGGAAGACATTGAGCCGATTCTCACCCAGTTTCTCCATCAAGCCCGTCGCGAGCGTGGCAGCCGCATCAAAGGAATCGCCCCTGACGCCCTCTCCATGCTGAAATCCTATGCCTGGCCCGGAAACGTCCGTGAACTGCACAATGTCGTGGAATGGCTGACCATCACCTGCAAGCAGGAGACGATTCTGCCCGAGCACCTTCCGGCCTCCTTGCACGCCTCGTCGCCTCAGCCTTCTGGCGCACCGGCCGACACACCATCGTTGCTGTCGCTGGGGCTTTCGGTCGAAGAAGTGGAAAAGGCGATGCTCCAGGAGGCCATGCAGAAAAGCGGGGGGAATGTGTCCGAGGCAAGCCGCCTGCTGAAGATGACTCGAAACACATTGCGGTATCGACTGGCGAAACACAACCTCTCGCAGCCTCAAGGCTGATGCACCCTGCAGCACGAACCGGTCGGCTTCAGAGAACGTTTCTCCTCGCGCTGTTGATTGTCGGCATCGTGCCCGGCATGGTCGCGCTCTGGGCCACCTATCACTTCAGCACCACCACCCTCAAGCAAGCGATCGGCGAAGGGTTTCAGGAAATCGCGCGCTCCACATCGATTCGCCTGGCGACTGCCGTGGATGATGAAATCGATCGCGCCGCCCAGTTGGCCGCAACGCTGGCATCTCAACACACGCAGGACCAATCTGCTGCTGCTCCCCACAACACTCAATCACCTGCACCTCCCAAGCAGATGCGGCGGCTGGCTCCCCGCTCGATTACGCCACAGGCTCTGAACACCTGGGCGCAAGAGTCGCGGCACTATGCGCGCGTCACCGTGGCCGACCACCAGGGACTCGTCATCGCATCCACGGACCCCGCAGTCCCACGGCGACAGGAACACCAGGCCTGGTGGCGCGAAGCCATGCAGGCCCCAGCCGGCACCGCCTACGTAAGCAACGTGGCTGCGGATTCGGGGAACGGCGATGCCGTATTTCACATTGCCGTACCCGTCGTCGACAATCCAGACAATGCCGCGATCGGGGTCGTCGACATCGTCCTCCGTCGCAGCCTGCTCACCCAGATGATCCTCCCGATCCACATCGGGAACACCGGCCACGCCATGCTGCTCGACACCCAAGGCACCCCCCTGATCTGTCCGGTGCTGCTGCCCACCGCACACCTCATCCCCTCGGGCCTGATGAACCGATTGACGATGGACCACCCTCTCTGGCTGGTGGCGGACGACGATGCACACGGCGGGCGCGATGCGATCGTGGGGGCCGCGCCGGTGCGCTTCAGCCACCGCCTCACGCCCTTCAGTCTCGACGGAGACCGGTGGTTTACATTCATACGCCAGGCGCCTGAGGAGACCTACGCACCGGTCTACTCCTTGTTGCTGACGGTAGGCATGATCGGGTTTGGACTGGTGATCGTCCTGTCGGGCCTTGGCTTCGTGGTCGGTTCACGCATCGTCAAACCCATTACGGCACTCCAACGCGAAGCCGAAGGATTACGCCTCGACCTGGCTACGCCAGAAACGCCCAACGCTCCCCCACCTGCAATTCCGGCATTACCGCAGGAGTACCGAACAGGCGATGAGATTGAGGACCTCGCCACGACCTTCGCCGCCATGCGGGCGGTGTTGGAAGAAAACCTCCGCACGATCCGCTCTCAGCAGCATGAGTTGATCCGACAGGAAAAGCTGGCCTCGGTGGGACAATTGCTGGCCGCCCTCGCTCACGACCTGCGCAATCCGCTCGGCGTCATCCGAAGCTCCGCACAGATCGTGCTCGAGGGACCGCAGGAAGAACCGATACGGCAGGAGATGGCCCGGTATATCATCGACGAAGTCGACAAACTCTCGCAGCGCCTCCACGATTTTCTCCGTTACGCCAGGCAGAAGCCGCCGGACCTCACCAACCACTCCGCAGAAGACGTGGTGCGCGCGGCCCTCAAACAATGGGAGGCGCAGGGAGGACATGAGCGGATCAGGGTTGAGCAGCAGTACGGACACCCGATTCCTCCGATCCGCGTTGACCCAGAACAGATCAAAGAAGCGCTGATGAATGTGCTGATCAATGCACGGGAAGCCATGCCCGACGGCGGCAGGCTCACCCTCACCACCAGGGTGGGTCCGGAAGGCGATGTGGAAATTGAAGTGGCAGATACGGGAAGCGGCATCGCGCCGGAACATCTGTCGCGAATCTTCGAACCGTTTTTCACGACCAAAAACTATGGCACCGGCCTCGGCCTCACGAACGTCAAACGGTTGGTCGAGGATAACGGGGGCACCCTGGCCGTGATCAGCCAGCAGGGAGAGGGAACCACCTTCACGCTACGATTTCGCCCGGTGGCGGGCTGAGCAAGAGACCGGCGTTCGTGAAGCGTCGTTCGTCTCTCGTGACAGCCCGGTCGAGGATCCTGACGAGATACGCTTCACGCATCACGCTTCACGGATATTGGGAACGCCGCTGGCGACCTGATGAAGCAGCCACGCAAGATGTTCAAATAGGCTGTCCAGCAAGGCCGCAGCGAGGCGCACGGCGCGAGGAATAACGAGCGCCACGTTTGTGCGCGCCCGCGAGCCGGTGAGCGGGCAGTGTCTTAACGATCTTCATGCGTCAATGCGGCAAGCCGCTCAGCGCCGCGAGAACGCCGGCGGCGGCCTCTGTCAACATCTTGCGCTAGACGCGCTTGGTCATTCGGGAGAACCGCTCCTGCAAGATGACCCCCGTGGGGGTGAGCTGTTTGCCTTGTATCGTCTTTTGCACCGCTTCGATGCGCGCGGAAAAATTCGGATGCGTTTTGAACAGCGCGCGATCATCACCCTTCAACTCCCGCAGGCGCGTCAACAACCCGACGTAGGCGCCTGGATCATACCCGACTCGGGCGGCGAAGACTTCGCCGATGGTATCGGCCTCCATTTCCTTCCCCTGGTCCAGCCCTTCGTCGAGGAGTTTCTTGACGGCCCCGTCGATCACGTTTTTAAACGCAGCCGGATTGCTCGTCGCATAGGAGAGGCCGGCCTCTGTCACCCCGGCCAGGCGTTTGCTCCGCTGAATGATGTCGAGAATATGCTTTTGGCTGACGTGGGCGATCTCGTGCCCCAACACGGCGGCCAACTCCGCCTCGTTCCTGACCTGTCTGAGCAACCCACGGGTCACGAAAATGTACCCCGCCGGTGCGGCAAAGGCATTGATCGAGTCATGTTCCAGAATCGCCACCCGATAAGGAATATCCGGCCGGTCGGAGGTGTTGGCCACAGCCCTCGCCACAAGATTCACGTACCGGACCAACTCCGGTTGGTCGACGACCCCACCGTAACGAGCCACCACCTGCAAGGCCATCGCCTGCCCGATCGACGATTCTTCCTCATACCCGATGGGAAAGAGACTGCCGACGACATTGCCGACTCCGTGAATGGCGCCGGCCAGCCGCGGGTTTCCCGATTGCCGCGCGAGATCTTCTCCGGCACGTTGCACCTCCGCACAGCCGGCCAGGGACAGGGACAGTGCGAACAGACCGGTCGCCATGACGTGATTATTTCGCATATTCACCAAGCCCCCCTTCCCGCAGAAACTCTTCGACCTCCTGATCGGCAATCTGATAAGCCGTCATGCGATCTACCGCCTCGCGATCCCGCGCCGACACACCGGCACGATCCGCATACCCTTCCGACGCCTTGTCCAGGCCCCTGGCTCCAGCGGATGCCGTGGTGGCCGACGCGTCACCGCCGCGCATACTGTGTCCGAGCCTCGCCAGCGTGTCGTTGGTACCCGATGGTCTGGCGCTCGACGTTTTGTTGGCGAAAATCCATCCTTTGGCACCGGCGGCCGTCTTGACCTCGACCCAGCTGCCGTCGCGGGCGACGACTTCCAGCGCGTCACCATACTTGACGTTGCCGACCACTGCATCCAAAGAAGTTTTCCCGGAACGGAGTTGCGCCGTCTTGGCCTGCACATAGACCGTTTCAGCCCAGGCCTCTGTCCCGCAAACCGCCAGACCGACGCAGAACAGAACCAGCGGTCCCCAATTTCGTCGTAACTGTGTCACAGCGTCCTCCCCTCAACACCGCAGCCTACTTCGATGTCATCTCGTACACTCCGTCCCAATCTGCCGGCGGAGGTGCCTGCCGATAGGTGGTGGACCGTTCCACGTACACCCGTGACGGTCCATCCGATGGATCCAAGGCAAGCGCCTCAGTGAATCGAGTACAAGCGGTCTCAAAATCTCGCTGTTTGTAGGCCGCCATTCCCTGCAGGTACCGATCGACGACGCGACGTTTTTCCTCGGCTACCTGCCCGTTCCGTCCCAGGAGTTCGAACACGACAACCGGCTCTTTTTTACCTTTCACTCGTAACAGATCGATCTCGCGCACTTCAACGTCGTTCTGGGCCAGTTCGGCGGTCCGTTGTCCGATCAGGATCAACGTGTCGTAATATTTGCTCGCGCCTTCCAGCCGCGACGCCAGGTTGACGCTGTCGCCTGTCACCGTATACTCCATGCGCTCCTCGGAACCCATGTTCCCCACGATGCAGGGACCGGAGTTGATGCCGATTCTGGCCCCGATCTCCGGGAGCCCCTCCTCCATCCAGATCCGGCGCAGTCTAGCCAATTCAGCCTGGCAGTCCAATGCGGCATAACAGGCCAGCGACGCATGTTTCGGATCGTCGAGCGGCGCCCCGAAGAGCGCCATGATCCCGTCTCCCAAATACTTGTTCACATTGCCGCGGTGGGTCGTCTTGATGATGGTGGTCATGGCCGACAGATAACGGTTGAGCAAGGCCACGAGATCCTCGGGCGTCATCTTCTCCGAAATCGTGGTGAAGCCGGCGATATCGGAAAACAGAATAGAGATTTCCTTCTTCTCTCCGCCCAGCTTGATCGCCTCGGGGTTGCGCATGATTTCCTCGACCACCTCCGACGACATGTACTTGTCGAAGGCGGCGCGCATGAGCCGACGCTGCTTTCCCTCGGTGACGTATTCGACCGTGGCCGCGGTGCCAAATGTCAGGGCCAGGGCCACCTCGGGAAACACCAGTTCCAGCCAGCGCGCGTGCCCCTCAAACGCGTGCGCCACCAGACCGTAGTAAGCCACCGCCAGCCCCAGCGTCACGCCGAATTTCACCGGATAGGATCGGAACAACATGAACGTCCCGGCAGACGCGAGGCAGAGCACCACGAGGACGGTCAATGCAAACCAGGAAGGCGCAGCCTGCAGCCCCTGCCCGTGCAACAGATTGTCCAAGGCCGCCATATGGATAAGCACACCCGGCGTGGCGGAAGAAAAGGGCGTCACCCGAAGATCGTACAACCCGGCAGCTGTCCCGGCGATAAACACGACCTTGTCTTTGAAGAGCGTGGCATCTAAACCCGGGCGTTCCCCCTTCTGCTGCTGGGCGAACGCCTGTAGAACTCTGCCGATCGAATACTTCCGGACATGGTAGGTCTCCTCCAACGACCCGTGCCACCGGATCAGGAGCTGGCCATCAGCATCGAGCGGCACACTGATGCTGCCGATCTGTACACGGCCATCCTTGAGGGAAATCCCGTCCGCCCCGAGCACATAGCGGGCAACCGCCAGGGAGAGGTGCGGCACGAACTGCCCGCTCATCTGCCCCAACAACGGAATGCGTCTCGTAGGGCCGTCGGCGTCGGCAGACAGATTGATGACGCCAAGACCACGAGCTCGCTGCGCCAATAACGGAATCGGTGGTTTCACCCCAGCCTGGCGCTCGGCAGCCCGATCCGATTCCGGCAGCTCGACGTTCAGCGTCGCGCGGGCCTGCAGGTCCGATGAAATCGGGTGGGGCTCGGCCTGGAACAACATCGGCAGGAACACGTTGTCTGCCGCCCGCATGTCGTCGGCAAACGACTGATCGAATTCCTCGGCATTCTCATCCGGCTCGAAAAACATCACATCGAACACCACGGCCCGCGCACCCGCCTGCTTGAGATACCGCACGACATACCCATAACGATCGCGCGGCCAGGGCCAGCGGCCGAAGGCCTCCAGGCTCGACTCATCGATGGCCAGCAGCACCAGATTGGAATCCGCCTGGGCCGGTTCGGCGTAGCGACGGACAAGATGATCCAGCGCCTTGAGTTCCACCACCTCAAACCACCGGGTCAGCTTCAGTCCTGCCACGAGAGAGAACACCGCGAGGCCGACCGCAAGCGCGGAGAGAATTTTGGTTGTCTGAGTCGAAGAGGCCATCGAGAGGGTTCAGCCGGTGTAACAGTCTGTACGGGATGGGCTATGGTACTGGAGAACGGGGGAGAGGGAAAGAGGCGAGAACCGGCCGTATCTCCCGGCAAGGGAAACCGGCAGCCTGGTCCGCCCTGACCGCTACGGCGCGTCGGTCGCGCAACGAAACCCCAACGTCGGGCCCCAGTAGGTCATCTCATCCCAGCCTCGATACCCGGCGCGCAATTCAAGAGGCCGTTCCATCCAACTGCCGCCGCGCAAGACTCTGAAGGTTCCGCGCAGGGGCCCTTGCGGGTCTCGGGTGGGCGAGGCGCGGTAAAAGTCTTCGGCATACCAATCCTTCACCCATTCCGACACCAGGCCGATCATGCCGGACACGCCATAGGGTGAACGAGCCGACAGTGGCATGCCCACCGGCTCAACGCCGTTCGCTGAGGCCTTTCCATCCGTCAATGTCGCACGGCTTTTCTGAATCACCTCGTCGCTGTTGCCCCAGGAATACCGCCGGCCATCTGTTCCGCGCGCGGCCTTCTCCCATTCAGCCTCCGTGGGCAACCGCTTCCCGGCCCACTGGCAGTAGGTCCTCGCCTGCATCCATGTCACATCGGTCACGGGACGTTGTTCCAGCTGGGGATCGTCGAAGGCCACGCGTACTTTCGGTGGAAGACAACTCCCCCCGTCCACACAGACGCGATACTGCCCATTCGTGACCCCCAGTTGATCGATCCAGTAGGCGCTCAGATAGAGGCGATGCAGGGGACGCGCATCGGGCAGGCCGTCTTCCATCCCCATCAGAAATTCCCCCGCAGGAATCAGCATCATTCCAGGGAGGGGCGTCAGACCTTGATCCAGCAGCCGTTTCATCGCCTCCTGCTGGTCTGCCTGCAACTGAGCATTGACCCGATCGATCGCCTCCTCACCGGCCCCCTCATTCGGACGGGCCACCGACGCCGGAGCACGGGGTACCGAAGGCTGCCCGCTTCGCAATGCCGCCGACTGGCTCTGAACCGCCGGCGGTTCAGACATGCGGATCGTTTCAATTCGCACCGAGGTCCGCGCCATTTCCAACACGGGGTCGCCGTGCCCCTTGCCTTTCTTGGACTCCTTTCTGGTTTTGCCGATCGCGGAAAAATCAAAGTCCGGAATGTTGGCCAGGAGAGGCGTGGCATAACTGATCGGCACAGCGAAGGCCATGCCTTCCGGCACAATGCCGGAGGGGTGCGTAAATTTCGTGGTGAGAATTCCGACGACTTCACCCTGTCGATTGAATATCGCCCCGCCACTGTTGCCCGGATTCACCGCCGCGTCGACTTGAAACACCCGTTGCACGCCCCTCGTTCGCACGGCGACCACATGGCCTCTGGTGATGGTGGTTTCGCGCAACCCGAACTGAAACCCGACGGCAATCACCTCCTGATCCAATTTCACCTCACCGGCATACCCGAGCGGCGCTTCGGAGAGTCCGACGGTTTCGACCTTCAAGAGCGCCAGGTCATGCTCCACATCCACACTGACGAGCACTGCAGGCGCGCGAAACTCCCCCGGCGTCACAATCGTGATGCGTTTCGCGTTGGCGACCACATGATGGGCAGTCAGCACATACCCATCGTGATGCACGATGACCCCGCTGCCCGCCGGTTTCTCAAGCGGCAACGGCGGGCGCTCAGTGGTCTTCCCGCCGTCAACAGTGCCGAGAAGCAGGCCGAGTACCAGCAGAAGGATCTTCATGGTTTGACCGGCAGCAGCACGCTGATCGCCCCGGCATTCTGTCCGAGAACGAGGCCCTCCCGCGGATAGCCCATGCGGTCCACTACCCCTTTGGGTTCACCATGACAATCCAGACAATGCCTCGTCGCATACAACGGAAACATCAGTCGGAACGACGCGCTGTCGGCCGTCATTTCACTGATGACGGTTTCCCGGGGATAGGCTGAATCGGCAAAGGCTTCCAACGCACCCCGTTCGTAGGCGTCCGGACGATTGGCAGGGTTCCGCGGCGTCAACGAGGTTTGTTTCAAGCGCACCCCAGTGTGATCGGTAAACCGGGCCGACACCCGAGCCCCGAACACCGCGGGAATAAACCCGGTGAATCCTGCATCCTGGGGTTGGAGATCCCGGCGAAGATCGGCGATGACCTGCCTGCTGGTCTCTACCAATGCCCGAAGCAGACGCTTGGTACGTGGGGCCAGAACCGTGTCATCCAGCTCGTGCAGGTCGATACCGGCCCGGCCCCGGAACATGTCCACGAGTTGTCGTTCGAAGGCCTCCGGCGTGAGGCCTTTGCCCTGCGACCCCTCCAACACCATCTGATTATCGTTGATGACCGCGCGACCGGAGTCAAGGAGCACGGCGAGCAGGCGAGCGGTCTGTTCGAGTTCAAGCACCGTGTGAAATGGAAGAGAGGACCGGCCGGATTGTTCAAACCCTACGGTCGGCGGGATGGCGGTGAGCCCCCCTCCGATCAGCAAACAGGCCAACATCCGCGGCAGACGACGTCGCATGGGCAACCCTGATGCGTTCGCATTGCGGGCTGTGGGAAGCCGTGCGCTGCCGCCCGACTGAGCCGGACAACAGCGCACGCCTGTAGGAATGCTACGAGTCGCTTGCGAGCAAGTCAAGGAGCGCGCGCATGCCGAGCCCTACCCTCTCAGCGGCTCGACTGGATGTCGATCATGACATTGTCCGCATCCAGTTCGATCGTCACGGGCATCCCTTCCTGGAACACCGAGAGCTTGCTCCCTGCCAGCGTATCCACCTCAAATCGTTCGAACCCTTCGGGAGTCGAGATCTGAATTTCACCCCAATAGGGATCGGCGTACTGTATGCGACCGGCCAACACCTTGTGATTGGCAAAACCCTCCCCGCCTGGCCTGGTGGCGTCCAACAAAACATTGCCCGAATCGAGCAACAACCACACCTCATCACCGACCCGCGCGTCATGTAGCCCGACTCGATCCGCCTTATTGGGGCTGATCGTCCGCGGTTGCAGCCCATACGGCATCTTCACAAACAGGAGTCCGCTCTCGATCTTAGTAATTTGCCCGCTCACGGCCAGATGCACACCAGGCAATGATCCCTCTGATGATTCCGCCCAGGCCGGCACCAATGGCCACACGACTCCGAACATCCCGACGAGAAGGCACGCCGTCCACTTCATGGCACCCTCCTTTCGCGTCGTTCGCGCTCCGTCCTTCCGTTCAGGAACCGGACTCACTGCCCATGCCCGGCACCGGCGGAACCGCAATCCCATATTCCTGGATCGGCGTGATCATGACGGCAAAGTTGAACAACTCATCCGCCGCCACATCGTGAATACCCTGATCGCGAGTCCGCAACATCTTGAACCACTTCCCCATCTCGGTTTTGACGGTCTTGTTATCTCCCCGTCCGATGGCGTCTTTCACGATCGCCAGTCGTTGGCTGTAGGGCTCCCAGTTTGCTCCCGGATAGCTGGTCTTGTAGAAGTTCAGTGACCCGTTGAGTTCATCGACCCACGACTGTTGAGCACCGACGGTTCCGAGCAGCAGGCTCGTCCCCAGACAGAATCCGAACAACAAAGCCCACAGCCCGTATCCTGGTCTGTGACTGTTCATAATGCGCCTCCTTGGTCATGATCCAATCGGCGGAGACGGGATCAATAGGAAACCGACGATTGACGGTCCGATTCTCGTGCCTCCTCTGCATCGTGGCTGTCCGGAGTCTTCAGCATCTTCATGTCAATTCCACCGGACACATCGTTCTCCGGGACCCGCATCTGGCTCTCAACCGGCTTGTCCGACTCAGGCCCCGCCGATTCACTGAAAGCGGGACCGTCTCCGGGCCGACTCTCCAATTGCGGCGAGAACGTCCCGAGCATCTGATCCGGGTGGATAACCTGAGCCGTACCGGAAGGTGCCAGAAATAGTGCGACAGCCAACCCGACCACGATCTGAAATGCAGTCGCAAGACGCGCGTTGGTATCCATGGTGCGTCCTCCTCTCTCAGGCAAGTACACGGCGAGTGAAACCGATCCCACTCTACGGGATGGTCGAGGCGAGGACTATTGCCTGGGGGATGGATTTTCTCTCCACCCTTCGGGTGAGGAGACAGGATCAAAGGCCGACTGTCAGCCGTTGCCGAGATACACGAGCACGGCCTCGACACGCCCGCTGACCTGCAACTTTTGGTAAGTATGATGGAGATGGGTTTTGACGGTATCGAGAGACACGCAGAGTTGGTCGGCGATTTCTTTATTGCTGCGCCCGGCGGCGGCGCAGGCGAGAATTTCCCGCTCACGATCGGTCAACAGCGAGAGCCCTCCCGGATTCGCCCCGCCCTGTCGGCTCGCCATGGAGAGAGCTTTCCTGGCAAAACCGTCCGGCATGTAAGCCGAGCGCACGGGGAGATCCTGAAACGTCGCACGGATGATCCGCAGAAACTCCTGATGGTCGGCGTCCTTCAAGATATACCCGCAGGCGCCGGCCCGCACGGCAGCGACGATACGCGCATCGTCGTCATGCACCGACAACATCAACACCCGGCACTCCGGCACACAGCTGCGGATCAAACGGGTGGCGGTGATGCCATCCAGCCGCGGCATGTCGACATCCATCAAGACGATATCCGGCTTGTGCTCGACGGCGAGATCAAACGCTTGCCGACCGTCCATTGCGTCCCCGACCACCACCATGTCGGACTCATGCTCGAGCAACAACCGGAGACTCTGCCGGAAGAGCCGTTGATCTTCGGCGATCAGGATGGTGAGAGGCATGACCGTTCCTGTCTGACCGGCAACGCGACCGTCAAGACGGCTCCACCTGCGGGGCGATTGCCGGCCGTGATGCGCCCGCCATGGGCCTCGACCACGAGACGACAGAAATGCAGCCCCAGGCCGCGGCCGATCCGGTAATCCTGTCCGTCCTTCTTCCGGAAAAACATCTCGAACACATGGGGCACATCTTCCGGAGCGATTCCCGGCCCATCATCCTCGATACGGATCGTCACCATTGATTCGGAAGGGGACTCACCGGGCAGCACGGCCTTCGACAGTAGCGCATTCTCCACCTGCAGGGTCATGCGAATCGTACCCTCCGGCGGCGAGTACTTGAGGGCGTTATGCAGCAGGTTGATCAGCACCCGTTGCAACCGTCGCCCATCCCCCCATATCCACACCTCAGCCGATGGCTGGTGCACCGCGAACCGCACCCCCTGCGCTTCCGCCTCGGAACGAAAGAGCCGCATCGTCTCGTGCAGCAGCAGGCCGACGGCCACCGGTGAGGTACTCAGCGGGATTCCTGAATAGTGCTCCTGATACACATCCAACATGTCGTTGATCATGCCGAGGAGGAGATCCGTCGTGAAGCGCAAATCTTCCAGGCAGCGTCGAGACAGGTCCTGCGTCATCTCCGGACGCCCGCTGAGCCATTCGAGCGTTTTCTTGATACCGGCCAGAGGATTTCGAATGTCATGCGCAAACATGGAGGCAAATTGGCTCAACGACGCGAGCCGTTCGGATCGGAGCAATTGCTGCTCGAGCGTTTTCTGCTCCGTCAAATCACGAAGCTGCACCATGATGGACTCGATGCGGCCTGACTTTGTGACCGGCACGCAGTCGATCTCCATCGTCAATTCACCCCCAGCTATCGGCACACGCATCAGCCCGACCGACACCTCCCCACCGCTCTCGATCACCAGATGCAGTTGTGCCAGCAGACGGGCCCGCTCGGCCTCCGCCACAACGTCGATGACCGGACAATGAACGAGACTCGATGCCGATCGGCCAAGCGTTACCTCGCCACGTCGATTCACGGCCTGCACCACCCCAAAGGGATCGACCAGGATTTTGGTATCGACCGAGTGATCCCAGAGCAGACGATAGTGCTCCTCAGACGTGGCCAGATCGACATTGGCCTGTTCGAGCCTTCGAACATATTGTTCCTTGGCCAGCGATGCCGATTCCAATCGTTGAGTCAGATCATCGAAACTTGCTGCAAGCCGATCGATCTCCTCAATATCGCACACCTGGCGGGGGGACGAAACCGGCAACGTGACAGGGGTTCCGCCTTCGGCCATCCGATTGACGCGCTGGATCAGGATTCCAAGAGGGCGCACAATTCGCCGCCCCAGTCTCCAACGCAGCCACACCATAAACACGCTCGTTCCGATCCAGAATGCGCCAAGCTTGCCGAGCAGGACCGCCAATGGCTCGAATGTCTCAATGGGATCTTGCTGCACGAGAATAGACCAGGCCGGTGCACGCACCGCCTGAGCCGACAGCACGACAGGGGCCATTCCAACGATACTTCCCTGGCGGCCGTGACTATCCTGATCGACCCGTGCCCATCGAGCAGCTGAGCCCTCGGCATTCCACTGCGTCACACTCGCCGGAAGCGGCATATGGAGGTTTGGCGCCAGCGCGGAGCAGGCCAGGATCGCGCCGTGATCGTCCAACAGCATCATGTGGCCTGTTCGACCGATCCGGCTCCCGAGGATCGAAGACAGGATGCGATCCGTCCCGATGACGACCTTGAGGACTCCACGGACCGGCCCACCCCGCTCGCCGATTGGAACCGCAACTTCCCAATACCCATGTCCCTCGTCGTCGACCGTGAGGGGTCCCGCCCACGAATGTCCCTCCTCCACGACCATCAGCCACCACGGCTGCCTCACATAAAATCCTCGGACGGCATCACTCGACCGGCCTCCGACCAGTCGCCCATCCGTCCGCACGATGGCCAGGGCATGAAAATAGCCATGCTGCGCTTCGCGCCACCGCTCAACCTGCAGAGCCGCCTGATCCGGCGACACGACCCCTTCCACCGAGGCACGAAGATCGGGAAGCGCAGCAAGTCGCTGCACCCATTCAATTTCTCCGGTGAGCAATAAGGCGGCTTTGTCGGCACTCTGACGGGCGATTTCTTGAAACGTGATCCCGACGGTGGTCTGGAGAGATTGTCGGGCATGCCAGTAGGCATAGGCGAGCCCCACCGTGCCGGAGACCAGCCCCACGGCGAGGACTGAGAGGGTGACCAAACTTTGAAGACCGACCCGCTGGCGCATGACGGCAGGCCATGGGTAGGTTGCGGCTTGACCGGCAGTCTCAGCCAAGCGTTGTGTGCGGCCCGGCGAAGCCCCGATCCCGACGCAATGTGGGTTACGTCAACTCATGCTCCACATGCCCTGCGGCATGCAGACATCGACACACAGTACCCCTTCAGCATACAAAACTTCAGGCATCGAACATAGCCCCCCTGCCACGGTCCGCGGGGGTTATCGCAACTCCACGATCGTCACCCCGTCGCCACCCTCGGCACGATCACCCGGCCTAAACGCGACGACGTAGGGAGAGGCCTTCAGGTATGCCCGCAGGGCGGTCCTCAGCCGACCCGTTCCGTGCCCGTGGATAATACGAACAAACGGGCTTCCACCGAGAACAGCACGATCAAGGCCGGCCACCACAACATCCAGCGCATCAGCGGCCGCTTGGCCGCGCACGTCCAAGGTTTCCTGAATATCTTCGGTCGCAAGTGTGTGACTTGTACGCCTGGGTGGAGCCGAACTCGCCTTGACCGGCTCACGGCGCGCCGCCTGCTGAGGCTTGGCAACACCCACCAGGCTGGCCACATTCGCGAGAATCTCACCCTCACCGACTTTCAACCGCACCCGCTTTTTCCCTTGAGGCGCTTCCAGCAACGTGCCCGTCATCCCCAAGCCGACGACTTCCACCGGATCCCCGGCGGCAAGCTGATCGACCGGAATCGGCCCCTCGGGCTCTTCCACCTCACGCCGAACCTCCTGTTCCAATTCAACCAGCCGGACTTTAGTCTCCTTGGCTTTGAGCAGTTTTTGATCGCGCTTGAGATCATCGATCGTCGCCTGCACCGCGGCGCGGGCGCGTTGAAATTCCTGCGACAACTTTTTCTTCAGGCCCTGCCGTTCGTCTCGTTCAGACTCACGCAGCAGGGTCAGCAACTCGTGGGCTTCCTGGGAAGCCAGTTCAGCGCCCTGTCTGGCCGCCGCCGCCGCCGCACGGTCCTCGCTCAACCGTCGTTGTTTGTCCTGCAGATCATTCAACAGGGTCTCCAGCACCCGGGTATCCCCTTGAAGCCGCGCTCGGGCATCATCCAGCAACGCCTGATCCATCCCGAGCCGCCCGGCAATTTCAATCGCGGCAGAGCCGCCCGGCTGGCCCGTGATCAATCGATAGGTAGGAGACAGGGTCTCAATATTGAATTCGACGCTCGCATTGGCAAACCCCGGTCGCTCTTGCGCTAACCCTTTCAGGACGCTGTAGTGGGTCGTGGCCACGACTTTCACCCCCGCCTCGGCCAGCCGACAGAGTAAGGCGCTTGCCAGCGCCGCCCCTTCGGTGGGATCGGTGGAGGTTACCGGCTCATCCAGCAGGACCAGGGCACGTGAAGGAGGCGCTGTCGGAGGCCGATCGGCAGTGCCGGCTCCGTCGGACACCTCACTGAGCAACTGCACCATCTGGGTAATATGGGCCGAAAAGCTGGACAGATCTCGCGCCAGGTCTTGCGCATCGCCGATGTCGGCATACACCGATGGAAAGACCGCCATCTCCGACTCCGGCGCACAGGGAAGATGCAGCCCGCAGCGCACCATCAAGGCGAAGAGGCCAAGCCACTTCAGCGTGACGGTTTTTCCTCCCGTGTTGGGGCCGGAGATGATCAGCACCCGCACGGTTTCATCAAATGCCAGGTCATTGGGCACCACCTGCTCCTTCGTCAGCACGAGAAACGGGTGACGGGCCTGCTTGAGCACAATGCGCCCTTGATCATTGAGACGCGGGGGGCAGGCGTGCAAACGCCGACTCAGCGCAGCCTTCGCAGAGATGGCATCCAGGCGACCGAGCACCTCCACCGTCCCGGCAAGTGCCGGTTGGTGAGGCGCCACTAGGGCCGAGAGCTCGCGCAAGATACGACGTACCTCGCGCTCGACGTCCAAATCCACCACCTTAATCGCGTTATTCAGGTCTACCAGTTCGCGCGGCTCCAGGAAAAGCGTGGCGCCGCTCGAGGACACGTCGTGCACGATGCCGGGGACCCGCCCCTGCATCTCGGCCTTGATCGGAACCACATACCGCCCTTCGCGCTGGGCGAAGTACTGTTCCTGCAAAACCTCCTCATAGCGGCGCGACCGCAGGATTTGATCGAGGCGATGCCGCATTTGCTGCTTGAGGTCGGTGGCACGTTGCATCAAACGGTGCAACTCAGGGCTGGCCGATTCCCGTATCGACCCGTCCGGCTCGATCGCGCCCTTCAGCGCAACCGAAAGCCGGCGATATTCGCTCACCGGCCCTAATTCCGACACGAGGGCGCTCACCATGGGCGCATCAACCTGATGGCGGAGGAGATAGCGCTGCACGTCCTCGATGACTTCCAGAACGAGCGCGATGTCTCGCAACTCATGCGCCTCCAAGGCGGCGCCTTTTGCGACCCGCCCCAACCACTCCGACACATCCGGGAATCGAAGCACCGGGAAGGGATCGGTACCGTCACGCAAGCGTATCATGTCTGTGGTTTCCGCCTGCCGGATACGGGCCTGCGCAACGTCCTGCTCCAATACCATCGCGCGGCAACCCTCTGCGCCGACCGTCGACTGAGCGTAGGACGCCAGATGGTCCAATAACGTCCCCCACTCAAGCACATTTCCCGCCTCGATCTGCAAGGATTCAGATGGCATCTGGTTCCAACTCTCGATGGATGTTCAGGGACCAGACTCTACCGGACCACGTGCACCGACAACAAGACAGGCCGACCTTCCACTGATTCCGCGAAGCCCGCTTCGCCAATATCCACCGGCCTTCCCTCTTTTTGTGTGCTTGACACACAGAAAGTCGGTCAGTACTATCCCCCCAGACTCACTCAGTTCAACCCGTCTACTTCTTGAGGATTTAGCCCCATGACCACACGCATCGGCATCAATGGATTCGGACGCATCGGCCGCAATGTTCTCCGCGCTTCCCTGAGCGATCCCAGCCTGGAATTTGTCGCCATCAACGATCTGACCGATGCCAACACATTGGCCTATTTACTCAAGTACGATTCGGTTCACGGCACACTGGACGCTTCCGTGGAAGCCAAGGATGACCACCTGATCGTAGACGGCAAAGCCATCAAGGTCTTGGCCGTGAAGGATCCGAAGGAACTGCCCTGGAAGGCGCTCAACGTGGATATCGTGATCGAATCCACTGGGCGGTTTACGGATCGCGAGGGCGCGGGCAAACACCTCTCGGCCGGCGCCAAAACCGTCATCATTTCCGCTCCTGCGAAGGACCCCGATGCCACCGTCGTACTCGGCGTCAATGAGCAGGTGTTCGACCCCAACGCACATCACATTGTTTCCAACGCCTCCTGCACGACCAACTGCCTTGCCCCGGTCGCGAAAGTCTTGCTCGAAAACTTCGGCATCAAACACGGGGTTATGACGACCATTCACTCCTACACCAACGACCAGCAACTGCTCGACCTGCCCCACAAGGACCTGCGGCGGGCCCGTGCTGCCGGCATGTCCATGATTCCCACGAGTACCGGCGCGGCCAAAGCGCTTCACCTGGTGATTCCCGCATTAAAGGGGAAACTGGATGGACTGGCCATTCGCGTTCCCACCCCGAACGTCTCATTGGTGGACCTCACCGTGGAAACGGAGAAGGACTGCGATGTAGCCGGAGTGAATGCCGCGTTCAAGAAGGCCGCCGAAGGCCCGATGAAGAACGTGCTGGCCTATTCTGAAGCCCCGATTGTGTCCATCGATCTCAAGGACGATGCGCACTCCGCCATTGTCGACGCCCCGCTGACCGCAGTCATCGATAAACGGCTCGTCAAAGTCACCGCCTGGTACGACAATGAGTGGGGATATTCCTGCCGTGTGCGGGACCTGATCAAATACATCGTTGCCAAAGCGTCGTGAACCGACTCCCCCACAGCGCGCTTTTCTGACGTGCAGCACGGGCCGGAGCTGCCAGCAACCGGCGCGGAACACCCGGAAAAGGAGTGAGGCTCTGCCATGAATATTCGCAAACGGATTATCGAAGACCTTCAACTTCGCGGCAAGCGCGTGATTATTCGCGCCGACTACAATGTCCCGCTCGATGATTCGTTGCAGATTACCGACGACACGAGGATCCGATCAACGCTTCCCACCATCAACCGCGCCGTTGACGAGGGAGCGAAGGTCATCCTGTGCTCGCACCTCGGCAGGCCGAAAGGGAAATTCGATCCGAAATTCAGCCTGGCTCCGGTTGCCAAACGCCTCCAGCGCTTGCTGGGCAAAGAAGTGACGTTTGCTCCTGACTGCATCGGCGCCGCCGTCGAAGGCCTCGTTGCCAAAATGCAACCAGGCGATGTCATGTTGTTGGAAAATCTCCGGTTCCACCCCGAAGAGGAGAAGAACGACGAAGTATTTTCCAAGGCACTCGCCTCACTCGCGGATGTCTACATCAACGACGCCTTCGGCGCGGCGCACCGGGCTCATGCCTCCACGGTCGGCATCACACAATACATTCCCGAGGCAGCGGCCGGCTATCTGCTCAAGAAGGAAATCGAGTATCTCGAAGGAGCCGTGGAAAATCCGGTGCGGCCCTTTGTGGCCATTCTCGGCGGGGCCAAGGTATCAGGCAAAATCGGCGTGATCGAGAACCTCGGCAAGAAAGTCGACAAGGTCATTATCGGCGGAGGCATGGCCTTTACCTTTTTGAAGGCGATGGGACTGGAGATCGGCCAGTCCCTCGTTGAAAACGACATGCTCGATTTCGCCAAAGGGGTACAGGACCACGCCTTTTCCAGCGGCGTCAAATTCTACCTGCCGGTGGACTGCGTGGTCGCCGCGAGCCGCGAACCGGGGGCCGAAACCAAGATCGTTCCGGTTCAAGAAATCCCCAAAGGCTGGTACGGACTGGATATCGGTCCGGCCTCGGTCAAACTGTTTTCGGAAGCCGTCCAGGATGCCAAGACCATTCTGTGGAACGGTCCCATGGGCATGTTTGAGGTGGACGCCTTTGCGCGAGGGACGCTGGCCATGGCCCATTCGGTCGCAAATGCCTATGCATTGACCATCGTCGGCGGCGGTGAAACGGCTCTTGCCATCCATCGTGCCGGGGAATCTGAAAGCATCTCGTTCATCTCGACCGGTGGTGGGGCCGCGCTGGAGCTGCTCGAAGGGAAAACCCTCCCTGGGCTCGCAGCCCTTCCCAACCGGCAGGCGTAACGATATCCTTCGTCCGCCCTTCCCGATAGAGGCTTCGTGAGAACACGCTTCATCGTCGGCAATTGGAAAATGAACAAGACGGCCACGGAAGCTGTGGCTTTTGTCCATCGCCTCCAGCAGGAACTGTCCGACATTGAGGGAATTCAGGTCGGGATCACGCCGCCGTTCACAGCCTTGCAGGCCACACGTGGCGCCCTCGTTTCCGGCCCGGCGTTTCTCCTTGGAGCCCAAAACCTGCATTGGGAAGACAAGGGAGCCTTCACCGGCGAAGTCTCGGGCCCTATGCTCAAGGACCTCGGCTGTGAGTTCGTCCTGGTCGGTCATTCTGAACGCCGCCAGTACTTTGGGGACCAGGATACCTGGACGAACAGAAAAGTGCTGGCGGCCCTTCGACATGGACTCAAGCCGATTCTCTGCGTGGGCGAAACGCTGCAGGAGCGTGATACCGGTCACACCGGGCCCGTCATTGAACGACAGCTGCGTGCCGGACTCGCGGGAGTCGATGGCCCGGGACTGGCTGCCGTCACGATCGCCTATGAGCCGGTATGGGCGATTGGAACCGGACGGGCTGCGACCCCCCAGCAAGCCGTGCCGGTCCATCGCGAGATTCGTCGCATCATAGGCGAATTGGGCGGACCAGCCACAGCCCAGGGCTTGCGAATATTGTACGGCGGCAGCGTCACACCGCAGAACATCGCTGACTTTCTCTCGTTCGAAGAAATCGACGGGGCCTTAGTCGGCGGGGCTTGTTTAGATCCCCTCTCTTTTGCTACACTCGCCAAGGTCGCTATCGGGTCCAAGCCCACCACGACCTCGTAAACAATATGTACACCCTGCTTATCATTGTTCATGTCATCGTTTGCCTGCTCATGATTGGCGCGATTCTGCTGCAATCGGGGAAGGGCGCCGAAATTGGTGCAGCCTTTGGGGGTTCCAGCCAAACTGTGTTCGGCAGCCGAGGCCCGGCGAATTTCTTGAGCAAGTTTACGGTGATCACCGCCTTCGTGTTCATGTTCACCTCGTTGTCACTGGCCATCCTGGCCAAAGATCGAAGCTTCTCCTCCACCGTCATTGACTTGAACAAGAAACCGGCTGCAACGGCTCCCAGCTCGACATCCACCGACAGCACCCCCGCTCCAGCGAAGGAATCGCATTCTTCCGGCGAAGGCTCCCACTAACCTTCTCAGTTCCTCTCTTGCAATCTCTCCCTCGCTCGACTCACGAGCCATTTCGTGATCCCATGCGCCATCGTCAGCAGTGGCTGCAGACCAGCGATCACACGTCGGTTCGCTGGAATGGACACACTGCATGTCGCAGAATAATCGGCAGGGGTGCTCCGAAACAGGCGACCGAGGGGGGGGAAATTCTGGCATACCTCCGTGAGGAGTACCCTCACAGTCATGACGTCTCTTTCTTATGAAGGGACGGGAGCGCGTGACCAGCCCCCGTCTGTACCGAAGATGCGTGAATCGAAGGCGTGGGATGACGGTGCAGCCAAGATGCAGGCACTCTTGGCGTTAAGGGAAGAGACCTTCCGAGAGAGAGTTACACCGGAGTCAGCCAGTGACGATGAGCGGGATCTGTTCCACCTACCACGTCAAAAAATGCCTTTTGTAGGGTCTTGGTGATGGGACCGGGGGTACCAGTACCGATGCGCCGCTGATCGATCTCGGTCACCGGCGTAATTTCTGCCGCAGTTCCGGTGACAAACACTTCTTCAGCCACGTACATCTCGTCACGAGTGAATCGCTCCTCAACGACCGGAATCTGACGCTCTTTGGCCAGTTGAAGGATTGAGTTCCGCGTGATCCCCTCCAGAATCGAGGTGAGGGGTGTAGTCTTTACAACCCCACGTCGCACAATGAACACATTTTCCCCCGTACCTTCTGCGACATATCCTTCGGGGTCCAGCATGATGGCTTCATCGTACCCATCGGCTTTGACTTCCCGCTTGGCGAGAATCGAATTGACATAGTAGCCGGAGATCTTCCCGCGAGTCATCGAGACGTTGACATGATGGCGCGTAAACGAAGACACGCGGGCTCGAATTCCCTTCGCGAGCGCCTCATCTCCGAGATAGGTCCCCCACTTCCACGCGGCAATACTCACCTGAATGGGATTCTCACCAGGGTAGAGACCCATCGCGCCGTAGCCGATATACACCAACGGACGAATGTAACAGGCCTCCAGCTTGTTGACTCGGACGGTCTCGACGATGGCTTCGGTAAGTTGCTTCCTGTCGTAGGGCATTTCCATGAGGCCGATATGCGCCGATTCGAATAACCGATCGACATGCTCGCGCAATCTGAAAATAGCTGAGCCATTCTGCCCCTTGTAGCACCGGATCCCTTCAAAGGCTGCCAGGCCATAGTGCAGTGAATGGGTGAGCACATGAACGTGTGCATCGGCCCACGCGACAAATTTGCCGTCCATCCATATTTTTTCGCTGGTTTGTAGCATGCGCCGGATAATACCAGCGCCTCTCGATGAGCGTCAAGGCAACACCCCTCCCATCATCAGAACCGGATGCAGCGACGCTCCCGCTGTGGCGATCGTCGTTCCGCACACGCAGTTATTCTTGACACTCTCGCGACGCCTATGATAAACACGCACGTTCTGCTGACGAGGAGAAGAAACGAACATGTACGCTATTATCGAAACAGGCGGGAAACAGTATCGAGTGGAAGCAGGGACCGTGCTCCAAGTGGAGTCACTTCCCGGCGAGGTCGGGCATTCTGTGCAGATCGAAAAGGTTCGACTGCTGCACGGAGCTGGCGGCCTAGTGGTCGGTCAACCGGTGGTCGCCGGAGCAACAGTGACGGCGGAAATTCTTCGCCAAGGACGCACCCGCTCCATTACGATCTTCAAGAAGCAACGTCGCAAGAACTATCGGCGAACCAGGGGCCACCGGCAAGGCTTCACGCAGCTGCGGGTCACCGGGATCGAAACGAAGTAACGGCTCGTAAGGAGAGTTTGCCATGGCAACAAATAAAGGCGGCGGTTCCACACGGAACGGCCGTGACAGCAATCCGCAATACCTCGGCGTGAAAGCCTACGGGGGAGAGACCATCAAGGCAGGATCCATCATCGTGCGCCAGCGCGGCACTAAGTTTTTCCCCGGCCTGAATGTGGGGTTGGGCCGTGATCATACCCTCTATGCCTATATCTCCGGTGTCGTGAAGTTTGAAGGTGGACGCGGCCGGCAAAAGGTCAGCGTGTATCCGGTGTCCACGAAGGCGTAATTTCTCCTCAGTCCCGACCACGACTCCCGCGGTGCTGGTACCCTTCATTCACGCAACGCCCCCATGAGCCGGCGGATACGGTATACTCCTGCTTCTGAATAACTACGCCGGCTGAGGGGACGTTGCGATGTCCACATTTGTCGATCAAGCCCAGATTCTCGTGAAGGCGGGGGACGGCGGTCACGGCGCCTGCAGCTTTCGCCGCGAAAAATTCGTGCCCCGTGGCGGCCCAGACGGGGGGGACGGAGGAGACGGGGGCAGCGTCATCGTTCAGGCCACGACTCGCCTCGCCACCCTACTGGACCTTCGTTACCAGAAACACTATGAAGCGGAGAAAGGCGAGGTCGGAGGCGGCAGCAACTGCCACGGTCGTCGCGGAACCGACGTCTCCATCCCTGTTCCGGTCGGCACAATGGTGTTTGACGCGAACAGCCAAGAGCTTCTTGCCGACCTTACCGAAGATGGCGACAGTTACATCGTCGCCAAGGGGGGCCATGGGGGACGCGGCAACACCCGGTTCGCCACCTCCACCAACCGCGTCCCGACTCAGTTTGAACCAGGCACTCCCGGCGAGGAGCGCCTCCTTCGGCTCGACCTGAAACTCCTGGCCGATGTCGGCCTGGTCGGGTACCCCAATGCCGGAAAATCCACATTCATTGCCGCCGTCTCCGCTGCACGGCCCAAGATTGCCGACTATCCTTTTACCACCCTGACACCAAATCTTGGGGTCGTCCGATCAAGCAACGAGCATACTTTCGTGATTGCGGACATTCCCGGCTTGATCGAGGGTGCGCATGAGGGAAAAGGCCTCGGCTTTCAGTTCCTCCGGCACATCGAACGCACCAGCCTGCTGATTCACATGATCGACATTTCCGAATGGGCCACAGAAGACCCGGTCGCCGCCTTGAAAGTCATGCGGCACGAGTTGGCTGCGTATGATCCTGCGCTTGCCGATCGCCCCTACGCGGTGGTAGGCACCAAGCTCGACATCAAAGGCGAAGGCGAACGGCTCGAACAGCTCAAGAAGTACTGCCAACGGCGCAAGATACGCTTCTTTGCCATTTCGGCCGCCACGCGTGAAGGATTAGACGAGTGCCTCCGCTACATGGGGCAGCAGGTGGAGGCGTTGCGAACAACCCCGTGCGAGACGAAGTCGTAAAGCACGCCAAGCGCGTCGTCGTGAAGATCGGCAGCAGCCTCATCGCCTCGCGCGAGACGGGGCTAAGTGCCGAGCGCTTGGAACGGCTTGCGGCAGAAATTGCCGAGATACGCGCCCAGGGACGTGAGGTGCTCGTGGTCTCCTCCGGCGCGGTCGTCTCCGGCATTAAAAAGCTGGGGTTGCGAGAATATCCCAAAAGCCTGCCGGTCAAGCAGGCCGCCGCAGCAGTCGGCCAGAGCCAGTTGATGTGGGCCTACGAGAAGGCCTTCGAGCGCCTCAATCTCCGCGTGGCGCAAGTGCTCCTGACGCATGCGGATCTGGCAGATCGCCGACGGTTTTTGAATGCCAGGCACACCCTGACCACCTTGATTGAATTCGGGGTCGTTCCCATCATCAACGAAAACGATACCGTTGCCGTTGAAGAAATCCGGGTCGGAGACAACGATACACTGGCAGCCCAGGTGGCGCATCTCATCGATGCAGATCTCCTCGTCATTTTGTCGGATGTGGATGGTCTGTTCACCGCCGATCCGCGGAAAGATCCCAGCGCGACCTTGATCCCGCTGATTCACGACATCACCGACGACATCGAACAGCGCGCAGGCCTGTCCTCCACGTTTGAGGGGACCGGAGGCATGGCGACCAAGGTGCGCGCGGCTAAAAAGGTGGGCGAATACGGGGTGCCGACCTTAATCCTGAATGGCACTCACGAACGATTGCTCCCGGATGTGCTGTCCGGACACCCGGGTGGCAGTTTGTTTCTTGGCCGGGAACGCCGCATGAACAGCCGGAAACATTGGATCGCATTTACCCTACGCCCCAGGGGCCAAGTCCAGTTGGATCAGGGAGCGGTCGAGGCGCTGGTACGCAAGGGCAAGAGTCTTCTGGCCTCGGGAATCCTCGACATCACCGGCCAGTTCGACGCGGGCGACCCAGTCACCTGCACAGGCCCGGATGGCAAGGAATACGCCAAAGGCCTGGTGAACTTCTCCTCCGCGATCCTCGCCCGGATCAAAGGCCTCAAGACCGCCGATATCCAGAAGATCCCCGGTCTCCAGGAGTACGAAGAGGTCATCAACCGCGACAATTTGGTGATTCTGTAGCGGCCGGTGGATACTCCCCGCGACGCCGGGATCCCTTGGTGTCCAGCGAGTACCGGCTTCACACAGATCTGAGTTCGAGTGAGAGGAAAGACGCGTGCGTCTGGGACTCTTGGGCGGAAGCTTTAATCCCATCCACCGCTGCCATCTTTCGATCGCACAATCGGCCCGGCAGCTTCTGGCGCTGGACCGCATACTGTTCATTCCGACCGGTGACCCTCCGCACAAGGAGTCCAGAACCCTCGCGGAGGCCCGGCATCGGTACCGCATGGTCGAGCTGGCGATTCACGACATTCCTGAATTCGCCCTCACGGATCTCGAAATCCGCCGCACCGGCAAATCCTACTCGATCGATACGGTCCGGGCGATTCAACAAGAATACGGCCCGGCTACCTCACTGTTTTTTATCATCGGTCTGGATGCGTTTCTGGATCTCCCGTCCTGGAAGGAAGCCGACCTCCTCCTGAAGACCTGCGATTTTGTTGTGATTTCAAGACCGTCCACCAGGTTTCTGACCCTGGCCTCCGTTCCGTTCTTCCACGAAGTTCCACGAGACAAGCTGGAGGCCCTGGACGCTGCGACACAAAGCCGGGCAGACGTGCCCCTCGCCGACGGCCGCACGCTGACCTTCCTCAGATTGCCGCCTTGCGACAGCTCCGCATCGGAGATTCGAGCCCGCTTGCGGGACGGCCGTCCACTGGCAAATCTGTTGCCCCCCCTCGTTGAATCCTATATACTTCGCGAGGGGTTATACAGGGAGGACGGTGAGCGTTTCTGAATCAAAAGCCAAAGCGCTGGCGGTGGCGAGTGCCATCCTGGACAAAAAGGCCACCGACGTTCTCATCCTGCATATCGCCAAACTGACCTCCCTCGCCGATTACTTGGTTATCGGCTCCGGAGAGTCGGAGCGGCAGGCACGAGCGATCGCAGACCATGTACGCGACGTGCTCAAAGCCCAGGGTCATGCGCCGCTCGGCATTGAAGGGGCGTCGTCGGCCAAGTGGGTCGTCATCGATTTTGGTGACGTCATGGTCCACATTTTCCAGAAGGATATTCGCGAACACTACGCACTCGAACGACTGTGGGGCGACGCAGGGCAAGTCCAGGTACCGGAAGAGCGAGCCGTGAAGGCAGCAACACCGGCACGAACGACGACACGCCCCACGCGCACCCGGAAACGGGTCTAGCATGTTTCGGCTCCTGTCCACGATTTTCCTCGCCAGTGTCGGCATCTTTCTCTACAGCTACTTTCGCGAACTGAATCCCGGCACGATCACGGTCAGAACCAGCCCCGACGCCCTGTTTGAACTCAGCCCCGTCTCGTTGGTCCTGTTCTCGATGGCCCTTGGTGCCACGCTGGTGGCCCTGATCGTCACGATCAAAGAAACCTCGCACGTCTTCATGAATTGGCGCACCAACCGTCTCGTGCGCCGGAAGGAAAAGGTTGATGCCCTCCATCGGGACGGGACGCACGCCTTCATGTCCAAACGAACGGCCGACGCCGTCAGTTTGTTCGAACGCGCACTCGTCATCGATCCGAACCGGACCGACTCACTGCTGTGGCTCGGAAATATTTACCGGTCGGAGAGCAACTTCGCCGAAGCGATCCGGCTCCACCAGCAAGCCCACCGGATCGAAGAACGCAATGTGGAAGTGCTCCTGGAACTGGCCAAGGACCTGGAGGGCGCCCGCCGGTACGAAGACGCGCTCCAAACCCTCCAGACCATCCTCCGACTCGAACCCGATAACTTGATGGCCTTGATCCGCAGGCGGGACCTGTACATCCGCCTCGAAAAATGGAGCGATGCGCTGGAGATCCAGCACCGGCTGGTGAAAGCCCATCTGCCGGAGAGTGAACGCCGGGCCGAGGCCAATCTTCTGCTTGGTTGCATGTACGAAGTTGGCCGGCAGCTTTTGGAGCGAGGGCACCCCGACAAGGCTCGACGGTATTTCCGGGGCGCGATCAAGAAGGACCGCACCTTTCTCCCTGCCTATATCGGCATCGGTGAAATCCTGGTCCGCGAGGGCAAAACCAAGAACGCGGTCGAAATTCTCAAAAAGATTTACGCCAAGACACGGAGCGTGATCATTCTCCACCGCCTGGAGGAACTTTTCCTGGAGCTCGGGGAGCCGGACGAGATCATCCGCGTGTATCAGGAAGCCCTTCAGCAAGACCCCCACAACGCCGTTGTCCAGTTCTACCTGGGGAAGCTCTACTACCGGCTGGAAATGGTGGACGAAGCCTACGACGTGCTCTCGACGCTGGACGGCACGCAGGAACAGCTGGTCGATTACCACAAGATCATGGCGAACCTGTATCTCCGCAAGCAACACATGGACGAGGCCGTAGGAGAGCTCAAGAAAGCGCTAGGCTTTAAAAAGCGAGTCGTCGTCCCCTATCAATGCTCGCAATGCCACCATGAACTGACGGAATGGTCCGGCCGTTGCCGACGCTGTGGACGCTGGAATACCTACGTGGCGCTCCCCTGGCGCGACACCACAAAGGCCGACACGGACCCAGGCAGTGACCACTCACGCCTTCCCTCCGTCCCCTACCAAGGCATTGCATCTCCCTTTGAAACCGTGTAGGGTTTTGTCCGCACTTTTTTCACTTCACAGAGACGGCCTTCGCCCACGAACGCACCGTTTGGGTACCGAGGTTCGATCTGTTTTTTCCCAGGAGTAGCGTGCATGACTGAGCTGACCAGGCTGGCCGAGAAGGCCTTACGAGACGAACCGCTCACCCACGAAGAATCGCTGGCTGTCTTGCAGACCCCCGACTCCCGACTACTGGAGCTGCTACAAGCAGCCTTCACGGTGCGTGAACGTTACTTCGGTAAGACCGTTCGCCTGCAAATGCTGCTCAACGCCAAGAGCGGCGCCTGCCAGGAGGACTGCGGATACTGTTCGCAGTCCTCCGTGTCCAAGGCGCCGATCGAGCGGTACGGGCTCCTCCCGCAAGAGCAGATGATCACCGGCGCACGCCGCGCGGCGGCCGCCAAAGCTCAACGCTATTGCATCGTCATCAGCGGACGGAGCCCCCTTGATCGCGACATTGCCGAAATTGCGTCAGCGGTTCGGTCCATCAAGCAGGAAGTTCCGATTCAGATCTGTTGCTCCCTGGGGTTGCTCAACGAACACCAGGCCAAAGACCTGAAAGCCGCAGGCGTCGACCGCATTAATCACAACCTCAACACGAGCGAAGCCTACCATCCCGAAATCTGCACCACACATACCTTTCAGGACCGCTTGGCCACGATTCGGCACGCCCGGACTGCCGGCCTCGAAATCTGTTCCGGCGGCATTGTCGGCATGGGCGAGAGCGACGAGGATCTGATTGATCTGGCCCTGGCCCTTCGAGACGTCAAACCAGACTCGATTCCGATCAACACCCTCCATCCCGCAAGCGGCACGCCGATGGAACATGCTGCGCCGCTCACCCCGCAACGCTGCCTGAAGGCCCTCTGCCTCTTCCGCTTTCTCCACCCTCGGACCGAGCTTCGTATCGCGGGTGGTCGAGAACACAACCTGCGCAGCTTGCAGCCGCTGGCCCTCTACCCGGCGGATTCGGTCTTCGTGAACGGCTATCTGACGACGCCCGGCCAACCGGCCGCAGAAGTCTGGCGCATGATCGAAGATCTGGGTTTCGAGATCCAGGTGGATGCGTTGCCTCTGACGCAGGGTGCGGCTCCTGCCGGTGAACCGGCCGTCGCTCCTCACTCGTAACGCAGCCCCTCGACCAGCGGTTGCTTGGCGGCCCATCGGGCCGGCCACAACCCGGCGACGAGTGAGGCGATCAGGGCAAGGGCGGCAACTTCCACCAGCAGACCCAAAGGCCAAGCGATCTGGATCGTCCAACCGAAAGACTGTCGGTTGATGACCCTGATCAAAATCTGCGCAAGGGCAAGCCCTCCGATGAGTCCCATGCCCGTTCCCAGCAACCCCAGGTAGCCGGCTTCCCACAGAATCAATGCCGTCACCTGCCCCCGGCTGCTCCCCAAGGCTTGCAGCGTCGCCAATTCCCGACGTCGTTCGACCACAGACGTCACGAGCGTATTGATGATGCCTAGCATCGCAATAATCACGGCGATCGCCTCAAGGACATAGGTCAAGGTGAATGTCCGGTCGAAAATGCGAAGAATCTCCCGGCGCAATTCGGCATTGCTGAGAACCGTCGGCATCAGGCTTCCACCGCTCTCCCGCGCGAGGACCTCCGAAATGGCCGAACGAGCCTGCTCTTGATCCGTCCCCGCGTGAACATAGACGGGAAACACGGTTACGCCATCGTCTGTCCACCATTGCCGATAGAGGGTTCGGTCGATGACGAGTTTCCCTCCGTCGGTCGCGTAGTCGTAAAAGACTCCGAGGACCAGCAACGACCGCTCCCCTGACGGTGTGGCAATGGACACCCGGCTCCCCTCAGTGAGTTGCAGACGGTTGGCCAACACCTCCGAAAGGATCGCTCCCTCCCCGGCCGCGGCACGGGTCAGAATGCGCGCTGAATCGCCTGCAAGAAACAGATACCGGCTCCGGGCGGCGTGCAGCACCAGATCCCTCGACACCAACGCGACAGGTCGCCCCTGCACATCGATACGCAGATCCCGGTAGGCATCGACCGCCGACACTACCCCGGAACCGGCTAACTCCTCACGCCATGCACCCGGAAGCACGGCCGGCGACGCACCCTGCCGCGTACTATTCGGCCACCCGGCAGGCGCGACGATAAAATCCGCCATCACGGTCTGGTCTATCCAAATTTCCACCGTTTCGCGAAAGCTTCTGATCATCACCATCACTCCGACCATGATGGCGACCCCGACCAGAAAGGCCGACACGGTCACCGCGTTTCGCCCCATGCTCCTGGTGGTCTGCTCACGGGCGATGTGACGAACAGCCCCGCCGAGGGAAGGCGCCGGGGACAACAGACCAAATTCTCGCGTGCGACAGACCACGTGCATCAGCGCCGGCACGAGGCACGAGAGCCCCGCGAGAAGACAAAATGTCGCCACATACCCAAAGATGGGTATCCCGGCGACCGGTCCGACAAACACACAGCCCAAGGCCATCAGCAACAGCACCAGTCCCGTTACTCCAAGCGACCCGGCGCGAACACGTCGTGCGACATCATATTCCCCTGGCGCCAGCGCCGCGACGATCACCGTCCGTCCAGCGTCCAGGCTGGGACCCAACGCACCCAAGACAGACACGACGCTTCCGATGACGACAGCCTCCACCAGCAGCCGGCTCGACCCCGGTCCAAATCCGATCGCCCTGGTCGTCTCGGCGAGCGGCGTATACAGATCGTGAATGGTCCGTCCGACCATACCTACCAGCACATTCCCCAGCGTCAGGCCAAGCGCCCCGCCCACCATGCCCCCACCCACACCGAACACTCCGGCTTCCGCCAAGAACAGACCGATCACCATTGGCTCAGACAGGCCGATGGCACGCAGAATCCCGACTTCCCCCCGTCGCTGCGCCACAGTGAAGGACACCGTGTTGTAAATCAGAAATATTCCGACCAGCAGGCCGACCATGCTCAGCACGGACAGGTTGAGTTGAAACGCCCCCACCATCGACTCGACCTGCTGACTTCGTTGAATGGGACGACGAACGGTCACGGCAGGTGGCAGCACCTGCGCGATGGCCTTCGCCACCTGCTCGACGGAGACGGAGGCCCCGGTCACCACATCGATGCGATCCAACCGCCCGATGAAGCCAAAGGCCCGCTGCGCGGCAGCAATATCCATAATGGCCCAATGGTCCCAGGGAGACGGAGAGCCAGGTCTTCGCCCCATCACCGCCAGTACCGAAACCGATACGGCTCGCCCGTTGGCCTCCAGAGCGAGCTGGGCCCCAGGCTGGACACCCACATCCTTGGCGAGTGCCTCACCCAGCAGCAACCCGTTGTCGCGCAGGAGCCCTTCCATCGCGATGCCCTCGCCGCGCCGGTTCCGCGACTCGAATACGGCAGGAATTCTTCCGTCGGTCCGATTCAGTTCGTCCAACAGATCGAGTCCAAGGACGGAGAATGACTGCCGGCGTCCAGCAGCGACTGCAACCCCGACTTCGAGCACAGGCCTGGCGGAGTCGACGCCGTCCACCTCCCGTACCGCGCGAATCACACGTTCATCCAAACCGGCCTCCCCTGCAGACACCTCCAGCGTAACCGGTCCGGCCGCCGTCAAGACCGCTTCCTCGAAAGAGCGCAGTACTTCCACATTGGCCGTTTGAACCGCGATGGTCGCGGCGACCCCTAGGGCAACGCCGATCATTGTCAGAGCCGTCCGACCCGGATGAGTGCGCAAATGTGTCCATCCGAGACGTACGTAAATCTTCAAGAGGGCAGTAGGTATCAAGAACATCGCCATACTCGCCGATAGGATAGTCTAGTCCGCATTGTTCATGACGGGTCGTCGCGAAATCGACGAGTCACATAGAAACCTCCGCCGCCGACGAAGCAGTCGAGCCATGTTTTGGCACACCGGCGAGGCGGTGAGCCCGCCGCCGCAGTAAGTCGGCGAATGAGACAGAGGGGCTCATGAATACCGCGGGCTAGTAATTGTTTTTACAGATTTACCCAGGTATGCTAAGATTACTTTCAGTAGAATTTTGGGGTACACATTTTTATGGCACCACGCAAACGCCCTCAAGTCAAGAAGTCCAAGAAGACCACTAAAACCTCCCCGGCAGCCAGGAAGCGGAAACCAGTCAAGGCTGTCAAAGCCGCACCCGTGAGGGGCAAGCGGTCGGACGGACTGACCCCTCGGCAGAAAGAGATTCTCAAACTGGTGTCGCAGGGAAATACGAACCGTGACATCGCCCGCCGTCTGGATATCAGCGTGCGAACCGTCGAGGTGCATCGCTTTAACCTTATGCGGCGACTGAAAGTCCGAAACGTGGCCCAGCTGTTACGCCAGGCACTGCAGTTGGGATTCCTTCCGAAAAATTTCGCGTTCAAATAGAAGCAGCCGGGACGGTACTGCGCGGACGCCACGCCTTGATCGTTACAATTCTTTGAGCTTCCCCCTGGATTCTTGCAGTGAGCGAGGCCCCCGAGCCTTGAGCTCAGCCGCCAACTCCCGCTCCAGTCGTTCGAACACTCCCACGCCCTCCTCGACCAGCACCGTGCCGACCTGAACGGCCGAGGCTCCGCATAACACATGTTCATAGGCATCGAGCCCCTGCACCACCCCACCGGTCCCGATGATGGGGATCCTCCCGCCGAGTAGTTTCCAAAACGCGCGCACGTTCGCCAGCGCAACAGGCTTGATCAACGCCCCTCCCAATCCGCCGAACCCTCCCTTGGGCTTGATCACCGGCGTGCCGCGCGTGGGATCGATCACGAGCCCATTGCCGACGGAATTGATCAGATTCAAATAGTCGACGTGACATCGCCCGATGACCTCCGCCATCACGGCATGGTGTGCAGGATCGAAGTAGGGCGGAAGTTTGACCCCCATCGGCACCGTGACGAGAGGCCGTACCCGTTTGAGCAACCGTTCGGAGTCGACCGGATCGTAGGCGATCTGCGGCTTGCCCGGGATATTGGGGCAGGACAGGTTGACCTCGATCAGGTCGGGACGCGCCTGATCGATCACTCGCGCCATGGTCAGGAAGTCATCCTCGCAAAGACCGGCGATACTGGCGATCACCGGCTTCCCGAACTGTTTGAGCTCAGGAATGAGTTCCGCGTAGGCGCGATATCCGAGATTCGGCAAGCCCATGGAGTTGATCGATCCTCCGGGAAATCCGTAGTAACGCGGCTCCGGATTTCCGCTCCGTGGTTCCACCGTCATCGACTTGGTCACAATGGCCCCCGAGCGGGAGCGGCCCAATGCCAGCAGTTCTTCCCGCGTCATGCAGAGCGCTCCTGAGGCGTTCATGAAGCAGCTGGGAAACCTCACGCCCGCAATAGTGATGCTCAAATCCATTCTCGTCCTTTCTTCAGCCAGGATCGTTGATCCGCCGGCCGGCCATAGGCTCCCGTCACCTAGAGCGCGACCTTGTCATCGACAGTACCGATGGCTCGCCCCCTATACTGCGGCCTCACGTCACCACGCCCTGTGGTCCCTACGCTTGCCGTCTGACACAATTGACCAGTCGACCATCACGCATGTGCCAGACATAATCCGCCGCCGCCGCCGCAGTCTCACTGTGGGTCACCAACAAGACCGAGTGACCATACCGTTGCGGCAAGGTCCGAAACAAGTTGACGATGTCCGCCCCTTGCTTCGAATCCAGATTGCCTGTCGGTTCATCCGCCAGAATCAACCGTGGTCGATGCACGATCGCACGCGCAATCGCCACGCGCTGCTGCTCCCCTCCCGACAACTCACTGGGTCGATGGGAGCGACGCCCCTCCATACCCACCGCCCGCAGCACCTCGTCGATCCGAGCCGCAATCCCGTGCCCCAGCTCGCCCTTCAGGAGGATAGGCAACGCAACATTTTCCGCGACGGTCAGACCCGGGATCAGATGGAACGCCTGAAAGACGATCCCAATCAACTCCCGCCGAAGACGAGTCCACTCCATGGGGCCGGCATCGGTCACCGGCCGACCGTCGAGAGCAATCGTGCCCGATGTCGGAGCATCCAGCCCTCCGATCAAATTGAGCAAGGTGCTCTTCCCGCACCCACTCGGCCCAACGAAAGCGCAGAACTCCCCCGGCAGTACGTCGAGCGTCACATCGTGTAATGCACGGACGACTGTCCCTCCCGGGCGATAATCCTTGGACAGATTCTTCACGCTGACCAATGTCGGGGGAAGATCGTGCATGGTGGAAGCCCATAACCATGAGGGTTCGCAGGGGCTTTCGATCGGTGCTTGCGGGCCCACTCTACGCGAAGCCAAAGAGTCGGTTCGATGCAGGCAAAGGGTGCTATACCACACCCACTTTACAGGCCACAACCTTGACAGCCCCGGGGTCGTTCCGTGCACAATCTCGCCGACGCGCCTGGATCGCAACCACCACGCGCCAGCCCCTACACACACCGAATGATCTTCAACGTCCTCAGACAGGTCTCACGGCTGCTGCTTCCCATACCCTGCACCACCTGCGCCCAGCCCCTGACCGATGATCCCGTGCCGTTTTTCTGCCGATCCTGCTGGGCACTGATCCGCCCACTGCGAGGATCAGCCTGCGCTCGATGCCGCCGCCCACTGGCCTCCCCGTCTGCACTGACCCACAGTCCCACTCACGAGTGCCATGACTGCCGCACCCGCCAGCCCTACTATGCCGAGGTGTGGGCACCCTACGCCTACTGCTCACCGCTCCAGGATGCGATCGCCCTCTTCAAATATCACGGGAAGGTCTCCCTGGCCGACGCGCTGGCCGCGCTGCTGATCCACACCCTCCCCTCTCACCTGGAAGGCGACGTCCTCATGCCGATTCCGCTCCACCCCAACCGGCTTCGAGAGCGGGAGTTTAATCAGTCGCTCCTCCTGGCCGATCGAGTGGCAGCGGCGCTGAAATGCCCGGTCGCCTATCGAAACCTGGTACGAATCGTCGATACCGAGCCGCAGACCACGCTCCCGCGTTCGGCACGCTTACACAACCTGCGCCGGGCATTTGCACTCCACGCGCCCCACGAGGTGGCCGGTAAACGGATCCTTCTGATCGACGATGTGTTCACCACCGGCACCACCTCCAATGAATGCGCCAGACTCCTTTGCCAAGCGGGGGCTGAGCGTGTCACGCTGCTCGCTCTCGCCCGTTCCGTGGAGGCCGGCCTGGTACCCGAGGTGTGGTTACCTCCATCCGTTCCACGATCAGACACAGACCTACGAGCGTAACCTATGCCGATCTACGAATATCGTTGCCGACAATGCGGGAAGCGCAGCACGCGCTTGGTGTTGAGCGTGAGTACGGCTCCGCAACAAACCTGTGCCCATTGCCACAGTGCCGACCTGGAGCGCTTACTGTCCAGATTCGCCTCGCCGAAATCCGAGGAAGCCAGGCTTGAAGCCCTCGCCGACCCGAGCCATCTCAGCGGACTGGATGAAAACGATCCCGCGAGCATGGAGCGGTTCATCAGAAAAATGGGGCAGGAAATGGGCGACGACCTGGGCGACGACCTTGACGCGGCCATGGACGGAGACGGCTCATCCGCCACCGACATGGGCATACCCGACGGACCGTGAGGGATCCGGTCACGAATATTTTCTTGACAGGATTGTCCAGGTCTCCTACCATCACGGGTGAATCATAGAACTGGTGCCGAGTGCGAATGAGGCAGGCATCAGCCCCCCGATCCTGTAACGAAGCCCTGCGCGGAGGATGTCGCGAGTGTTTGTCGGTGAACACCTTTGCAAAGTCGATGAAAAGGGACGGTTTCTGATTCCCTCTCCGCTTCGGGAGCAATTCCAGACCGAGGGGAATCAGGTCATGTTCCTGAGAAACACCGAGCAGACCCTCTGGATGTATTCGGCCAAGGAATGGGAAAAGGTGCTGGAGCGGACCAGGGCCACCTTAGATGAGGATCAAAGCCGACTGTTTATGCACCACGTGATGGCGCAGGCCGGTGCCTCGGATATCGACAAGGCGGGCCGGGTGCTGATTCCAAGCCGCCTCCGCAAACTCGTTCCGATGGATGACGATCAGGAAATCTACCTCGTGGGGATGTACCATCGCCTGGAAATCTGGGGCCCGTCGGAATGGCGGCGGTATCTCACCAGAAACGAAGACCGGGTCGAGCAGGACATGGCCAAAATCCAAAACCTCCTCTAGTGTAATGGGCAGGCCCTTGCGCCGCGTCTCCCGTCCCCGACAAACCCCGATCCCTATTCGATCTACCTCGTTTCGGCCTCAGCCCGATGAGATGCCGATTCCGGCCACCAACCTTGTGCCTCGGAAAGGACCGACTCGTAGCCGGCCTGCGGCCCCCTCGGCGACGCCGGTTCATGCCGACGTCAAAGTCACCGGTGACGCCCTCGCCCTCTCACTCCCGATCCCTCCGAGTGTGAATCACCAATATGCCACCGTGAACGGCCGTCGGTTGCTCTCCGCCAAAGGCCGTGCCTTCAAGGCATTCGTGGGGCAACAAATTCTGGTTGCGCTTGCCCAATCGCCGCATCGTGATACTCTAAGACACAGTTTTCGGCAGACACATCTCTCGCTGTCGATCCGTTTCTTCTTTGCGTCGGCTCTGCGACGAGATACCGACGGCGGGCTCAAGATCGCGCAAGACGCCCTTTGCGAGGGCCTGGGGCTGAACGATAATCGGGTGGTGGAAACGCATTTGTACAAGTATCAGGACCGAGACCATCCTCGCATGGAGATTCTGTTGACGGTCGCGCCGCGCATGACCATGACGTCCCCTGATTCCATTCTTGCCACAACAGCGCCTGCGGTGCCCCCAGGATCATCGACCGTCCCTGAACGAATCCCCTAGGACGAGCACGGGGAGCCTCGCACGAGCGACGACGCGCCTGTAACAGTGACACCGCATGGCCTATCGCCCCATCACCATTGACGCACTCCGCATCGGCATGCACGTGGCCAAGTTGGACGTGGCCTGGTTTCGTTCGCCCTTCATGCGCCACTCGTTCTTGATTCAAACCGACGAACAGATCGAAAAACTCCGCCGGGCCGGGGTGAAACATCTCAGCATCGATCCGACCCGAGGGCTCGACCTACAAGACAGGAAGGTCACCTCTCAAGACCACCCCAACATCGCCGCTCCGCCCTCCCCCGCGATCCAACCCACCACGCCAACAGTGGCGGTCCGCTCTCTCGCGAACATGGCACAGGAGCTCCTGGCTGCGAGATCCGCGCGTGCCCACCTCGAGGAATCGGTCCAATCCACTTTTTCACGCATCGCCAAAACCGGGATCGTGGACCCGGAGGAAGCGAGCCACGCTGTCCACGCCATCAGCGCCGTCGCACAGTCCCTCAACTCACACGCCCTGTTCATGGTGTTCAGCCAGGGTCGCGAGGCCAATGCGCCGCTCAGCCAGCACTCGCTCGCCACGTGCAGTTTCTCGATGATTCTTGCGCATGCTGCAGACTATAACCTGCTCACGATCCAAGAGCTGGCCACCGGCGCACTGCTGCACGATATCGGGCTGCTTCAGGTGCCGACGACGATTCTACAACGCGTGTTCGACACCTCCGCCCCTCTGACCGAGCAGCAGCGCCGGACCTACGAAACCCACGCACGCGGGGGTGCGATCGTGCTGGAGCGCCAGGGCGGATTCACCCAGCCGGTGGAACAAATCGTGGCGGAACACCATGCCTATTTGAACGGCAGCGGATTCCCCGCCGAAACCGGCGGGGCCTTCACTTCGGACATGACCCGAATTGTGATGATTACCGATCGCTACGATGAATTGATGACGGGATTCGGCGGAGCCTCACCCCTGACGCCCCACCAGTCCCTGCAACGTCTATACCAGGAAGGGCAGGAGGGTAAGTACGAAACCCGGTTGATCTCTCTATTCGTCAAAGTCATGGGCATCTATCCGGTCTATAGTTATGTCGCTCTCACCACCGGCGAGCGGGCGATTGTCTCTGTCATCAACGCCGGCAAGCTGCATCAACCCATTGTGACCATTACACACGATCCCTCAGGAACCCCCTACATCGTTCCACTCGTGATCGATCTCGCCAATCAGGCCCCGGAAGCCCCAGTGCGCGGCATCCGCTCGGTCCTGGGAACCATCCCCGAAGAGTTCGAGCGAGCCTACCATTGATTTGGGCATGGCCCGTCGCCACGACAGGCCGCACCGCCCTCTACATTCCAGCGCGCGATTCGATCGTTGCAGTCTATTCGTAACGGAGGGCGTCGATCGGATTCAGGCGCGCGGCCTTGTTGGCGGGATACAGCCCGAAAAAGAGGCCGACCACGAGTGAAAACACACAGGCCGTCGCAATCGATTCAACCGAAATGATGGTCGGCCAGCCGGCAATCACCGTCGTCAGGCTGGCGCCGGCTACCCCCACGATGACCCCGATCACGCCCCCAAACAGGCTTAACGTCATCGCTTCAATGAGAAACTGAGTCAGGATATGCATCCGTTTCGCCCCCACCGCCATCCGCACCCCGATTTCCTTGGTTCGTTCGGTGACCGAGACCAGAAGAATGTTCATGATCCCGATGCCGCCGACCAGCAACGAGACCGACGCAATGGCAAACAGCATGGCCGTGAGGGTTTGACTCGTGCCCTCCTGCACCTTGCCGATGTCCACCTGGGTTCGCACGGTAAAATCATCCGCCTGATCCGGCTGGAGGCGATGCCGAGCCCGTAAGACCTCGCGAATGTGCTCAACCGCCTCAGGCAAATCGGCAGTCTGTTCGGTCGATGCAAAGAGGGCACCCACCGAACCGAGAAACTGACTCCCGAACACCTTCCGTTCCGCCGTCGTAAACGGCACGAAAATCACATCGTCCTGATCGCTTCCTTGAGCCGACTGCCCTTTCGGCGCCAACACGCCGATGATCTGGAAGGGCACGTTCTTGATACGAATCGTCGCGCCGACGGCCTCTTCACCCGGATCGAAGAGATTCTCCAAGGTCGTCTGCCCGATCAACGCCACCCGCGCGGCGCTTTCCATATCCGACTGCGTAAAGGGACCGCCGCTGGAGAACGACCAGTCGCGAATCGTGAGGTAACTCGGGGACACGCCGTTCACCGGCCCGTTCCAGTTGCGGTTGCCGTTCACGATCTGCATCACATCGCGCTTGGCCCACGCCGTATCCGAGAGCAGCGGATTCCGCTTTTTCATTTCCGCCGCATCGTTGACCGTCAACGTCACCGCGCCGCCCTGTCCACCCCGCACGCCGCTGACGGTGGTCGAGCCTGGCATAATCACGATCACATTGGTCCCCATGCTTGCCACCTGTGCCTGCACCGCAGCACGCGCGCCCTGGCCGATGCTGACCATTGCAATCACCGCTCCCACGCCGATGACGATACCGAGCATCGTCAGGCCGGCACGCAGCCGGTTCCGACTGAGAATCCGCAACGCGGTCATGACGGTGAGCAAAACGAACGCCGACATCGAAGGCCTATGTGACTGCAGACAGGTGAGGCGCGCGACGGACATCCTGCACAATCTGCCCGTCCTTCATAATAAGCTCGCGGGAGGCGTAGGCGGCAATATCAGGCTCATGGGTCACCAGGATAATCGTAATGCCGTCTTTCCGATTCAGTTCTTCAAGAATGCCCATGATTTCGCGGCTGGAGGCGGTATCGAGGTTGCCAGTCGGTTCATCCGCAAACAGGATCGCCGGTGCCCCCACCAGCGCCCGCGCAATCGCCACACGCTGCTGCTGACCGCCGGAAAGCTGAGACGGGTAATGCTGCTCCCGCCCCGCCAGGCCGACGCGTTGCAACGAAGCGGCGGCCTGCCGGCGTTGCTCCTTGATCGAGACCCCACGGTAGAACAGCGGGAGTTGCGCATTTTCCAGCGCACTGGTCCTGGGGATGAGATTGAAATTCTGAAAGACGAACCCGATCTGCCGGTTGCGTAATTCGGCAAGCAGATCCGGCCTGGCGCTGGCGACGTCCAACCCGTCCAATTCATAGCGCCCCCGAGTGGGCTGGTCCAGACAACCGAGGAGATTCATGAGCGTGGATTTGCCGGATCCTGACGTGCCCATCACCGCGACAAACTCGCCGCGATCGATCGTCAAATTGATGCCGCGCAGCGCCTGCACCTCGACGTCGCCGACGCGGTACACCTTCCACACGTCTTGGCACACAATTAAGCCGGCCATAGAGTGGTCTTCATCCGCCGTTTGAACGGCAGGCATACCTGGAATGTTCAACGCTCAATTGTCGATGCTGAATTGAGGTTTCGACATTGAACATTGCACCTTGAACATGTTCTTACAGTCCACGATCACGCCGCGCACCACGCTGTTGTCCGCCGCCGAACCCGGGAGGGAGCTCCGCGCCCTTCCGCTCACCGCGCGGCGCATCGATCCCCACCACGACCTGATCCCCTTCCTGTATGCCCTCTGCCGCGATTTCCACATAGGCCCGATCGGAGATGCCCATCATCACGGGTATTCGCTCCAACTCATTGTCCGCAGTCAGCTTCCACATACCCCATCGGCGTGAGGCCGGGTCGGCGGAACCACCAGACAGGGACGGCCTATCCGCCACAGGCCCCGCCTTCACTTCGCGAACCGCCTTCGGCGGCGTGAACCGCAACGCGGAACTCGGCACCTTCAGCACCTGTTCCTTTTTATCGATGACAATGGACACGTTCGCGGTCATTCCGGGCTTGAGACGAAAGTCCGGATTCTGGAACTCCACCACGACGTCGTACGTCACGACGTTCTGAATGTTGATCGGCGCATTCCGCACCTGCCGGACACGTCCCTGAAACGGTTCCCCGGGATACGCATCCACGGTAAACGTCGCGGCCTTCCCTTCGGCAATGCCCCCGATATCGGCCTCGCTGACATTGGTATCCACCTGCATTTTGGTCACGTCTTCCGCGATCAAGAACAGCGTGGGAATGGAAAAGCTGGCGGAAATCCGCTGGCCCACTTCCACCTGCCGGGAGATAACGACCCCATCGACGGGTGAGCGGATCACCGTATACTTCAGGTCCAACTCAGCCGCCTGCAGCATCGCTTCAGCCTGCTTCACAGCGGCTTCCGTAACCTTCAGCTGCGCCAGGGCCCCCTCCGATGCGGTCAACGCGACATCCACCTCATTCTGAGAGATGAACTGTTGCCCGATGAGCGACTTGGCACGATCCAACTCGCGTCGTCGTTGCGCAAGATCGATCCGCGCCTTTTCCCAGGCGGCTTTGGCGTTGGCAAGACTGGCCGCGGCTTGATCACGTCGGGCCTGGTAGGGAAAGGGGTCGATACGCGCGACGACCTGGTTCGCTTTGACCCGGGAATTGAAATCGGCGTGGAGGCTCTCGATCATACCCGAGACCTGGCTCCCGACCTGAATCGTCGTGATGGGGTTGATCGTACCCGTGGCGGTGACGAGCGAGACGACCGTCCCGCGCTCCACGGGCGCCGTACGATACCTCACCGGCACCTTGCGCTCACCGTTGAAAAAGACGTAGCCGGCGATCGCGAGGCCGAGAATGAGTACAGCGACGATCACAGGGACACGGCGCATCGACGGACTCTCCTTCTGGCGAACTGTGGAGGCATTCTAACAGAAAACAATTTGGCCGGGGAACGCGCAGCCTGCGTGAGGCGCTGTCGCGGGATGACGCAAGAAACACGAAAGGCCGCTTGCCATCCGGCAACCGGCCTTTCAGAGGAGCATAGCCAGGCCGACTCGCTGAGTCGGCAGGGGCGACTAGGGACTGACGGTAATACGATCCTTGATGTCGTCGAACACGTCTTTCGGCACCACGTTCTTCGCGACGAGTTCGCCCTTCACTCTATAGGGACGATTGCTCACAATACGCTCGGCCACATCCTGCGAAATACCCAAGGTGAGGACCAGATCTGCCGACGGCGCTTTGTTGATGTTCAACAATGAGGCTGCCGGCGCAGGCGTCTCAAACGGAGTCGGTGCGGAAGCGGGCTTCGACTGAGAGGCGCCTCCGCCGGAGAACGGGGCGGGAGCCTTGGTCGAGTCCACCGACGACGACAGTGAGCGGGACCGCTCCTTCATTTCCTTCTGATAGCGCGCAACCAACGACTTCAGTTGCTCGTTGTGGCGACGAGCTTCCTCATACTCTTGCTTGACGTTGCGATTCTGCGCCGTCAGCTGCTTCACCTTGTCTTCTAACTCCTTGGTACGAACCTCGATCGTGTCGCGCTCCTTGTCACGCCCGTGCTGGATCCGCTGCAACTCATCCCGGGCAATCTGGCTTTCGGACCCGAACTTTGCATTCAGATCCTTGAGTGTCTTGACCTGCTGCTCCAGGGCATTCTTCTGCGCCCTCGCGCGCTCCAGTTCCCCTCTCGTGGCATCGGCATCGGCAAGCGCCTCGTGATATTTCTTCTCAGTTACGCACCCGCTGACGGCGATCGCGCTCATCAGCGCAAGCCCGGCCACCCACACATGCCTCATGCGCCCCTCCCTGTTCGATCTGAACCGATCGGACCTCTGCTCTCTTGTTGTGTGTATGCCATCACCTTAACTTTGTCAACAAGTATGCCGATTGCCACTCGCGTGGGGAGATCCGGTCGGCTTCCGGCCCTGCCGTTGCAAAACTTCACGTCGCTTGACTGATGGAAAGCAGTCTGGGAATATGCAGCGACTGTTCGACGAAGCGACCGAACCAACCACCCACATCCCACACACCACCTCGCACACACTATGATGAACTGGGGCCCGGAGCTTGCCGTCATTCTCGGCATCATCGAAGGACTGACCGAATTTCTGCCTGTTTCCTCGACCGGCCACCTGATCCTTGTCGGCCACGCCTTGGGCTTCACCGGCGACATCGCCTCGAACGTGGAGATCTCGATTCAGCTGGGTTCCATCCTGGCCATCATTGCCTACGAGCGCACCAAGCTCTCTTCCCTGGCCTCCCACGCATTGCGTGAGCAACGGGAATTTCGCGCGCGGATCGCCGCTCGGGGGAAGTCAGCCTGGCCGGTCCTCCTTGAAGAGTCCATCCGCAACCAGCCGAATCTCTGGTTTGTCCTCGGCCTGGGCCTGGCCTTTTTGCCCGCGGCACTGGTGGGATTCCTGGCCCACAAGTCGATTAAGGCCTACCTCTTCTCCCCGACCACCGTCGCGATTTCGCTGATCGTGGGAGGCATCATCATTCTGGTGGTGGAGCGGATGCAGAACCGCGTGCGCGTGAAGGAACTGCTGCAGGTGACGCCACGATCGGCCCTGTGGGTCGGCGTGGCCCAATGTTTCTCTCTGATTCCCGGCATGTCCCGCTCAGGCTCGACGATCGTAGGAGGCCTCCTCGCCGGACTGGACCGGCGGGTGGCGACGGAATATTCCTTCTTTCTGGCCCTGCCGACCATGATCATCGCCACCATCTATCAAATGCTGAAATCGCAAGCCGCCTTCAGTCAAGACGACTTCATCGCGCTCGGCATCGGCTTGGTCGTGTCCTTCGTCGTGGCCTGGGCCGTGATCGCCGCGTTTCTGACCTATGTGCAACGCCATAGCCTCAGCGTCTTCGCCTACTACCGCATGGTGCTGGGCGTCATCGTACTCTTGGTCGTACACTAACCTACTTCACAACAAGGAGTCCTGCCGGCATGGGAAATGAGATGGACAGCGTCCACGTCTACGATACCTGGGTCAAGGGAAAGAACGGCAAGTTGCACTTCGATGTGATGACGACGAGTCAGGAAACGGCACTCACACTTGCCAAGCAATACCTGGTGAGCATCGGCGAACCGCAGGCGGTCATCACGCTCAAAGAATGCCAGTTCTGCCACAGCGAACCGCTCGTGATGTTTTCCGTGGAGCAGCAGCGCCAGTTTCGCGAGCAGGGCGGATTTATCATCACGCTGCCGGTGTGACCGGAAAAGAAACCACCGAAGGGTGCTCCTCAGGCGGAGGGATTTTCCGGAGCGACCGGAGCATCCTGCGCTTCCTTTTCCGTCGCGAAGTGAAAAATCAGAAACACCACCCCGACGGTAATGGCGGAGTCGGCGACGTTAAACGCCGGCCAATGGTACCCGTTGATGTAGAAATCCAGGAAGTCGATCACTTCCCCGTACCGCAAGCGATCCACCAAATTCCCGATCGCCCCACCGAGAATCGCCGCCACGCTGAGCCGCCCCATCCAATCGTCCTTCGGCATACGCACCATAATCATCCCCAGCAAGCCGACGGCAAAGACCGAGGTCAGTCCGAAAAAGACGAACCGGAATGAGCTGCTGCTGGAGGAGAGAAAGCCGAACGCCGCGCCGGGATTCCGGATATAAGTGATGCTGAACAGGTTGGCAATAACAGGAATCGACTCATGGAGCCGCATGGATTCCATGACCGACAGCTTCGTGACTTGGTCCAGCACCACGATCGACAGGCTCAGCAGCCCGAGCAGCAGGTACCGGATGGAGGGACTCATCTGACGGCCTCAATGCACCGGTCGCAGAGGGTGGGGTGTTCGATCGAGGTGCCCACGGCCGATCGATAGTTCCAGCACCGTTCGCACTTCGCTCCCGTGGCCTTGTCGACGGTGACGGCAAAACCGGATGATTCCGCGAGCTGATCGACCCGCGTGAGCACCACATCCGACACGATGAAGAACGAGGAGAGATCCTGCTGGTATGGCGTCAGAAATTCATGCCGTTCGGGATTCGCTTCGATCACCACCCGCGCTTCCAGCGGCGCGCCGATCACCTTCTCTCGACGTTTGACTTCCAAGGCAGCCTGAACGGCGGTCCTCACTTCGAGTAACTTTTCCCATCGGTCGGCCAGTGCCGGATCGGCCCAACGCGGATCGACCTCGGGAAACATCGCGATGTGGACACTCTCGGCCTTCGCCTCCGCCCGTACACTCTCAGGCAGCATTCGCCAGATTTCCTCGGCGGTGAAACTCAGCACGGGCGCCATCAGTTTTGTCATCGCGACCACAATGTCGAACAGCACCGTCTGCGAGGCTCGCCGAACCGATGAATCCTTCCTGAACGTGTAGAGCCGATCCTTCAGAATATCCAGGTACACCGCGCTCAAATCCACCGAGCAGAAATTGTTCAGCGCGTGGAAGATCGAATGGAATTCGAAGTCGTCGTAGCCTTTCCGCACGCGCGGGATCAGATCGCCCAGGCGCATCAATGCCCAACGGTCCAGTTCAGGCAGCTGCTCGAACGGCACCCGATGTTGCGCCGGATCGAAGTCGTACAAATTACTCAGCAGGAAGCGGCAGGTGTTGCGGATCTTCCGATAGGCCTCGATCAGGTGGTTCAGGATTTCTTGCGAAATCCGCAAGTCTTCGCGGTAATCCTGCGCCGACACCCACAGGCGAAGAATCTCCGCACCCGACTGCTTGATGACATCTTGCGGGGCGACGACATTGCCCGCCGACTTCGACATTTTCCGCCCCGCCCCGTCCAATACAAATCCATGCGTCAGCACGGCCTTGTACGGCGCGCAATGATCGGTAATCACGCCGGCCAACAGAGCACTATGGAACCACCCACGATGCTGGTCCGAGCCTTCCAGATACAGGTCGGCCGGATACCACTGGCGACTCTTCAGCACCGCCGCATAACTCACGCCGGACTCGAACCAGACGTCCAGGATGTCGCGCTCCTTCTCGAACTCGGTGCCCCCGCAGCCGTCACACTGTGTCCCGGCAGGGAGCAACGCGGCAGCCTGGTTGGCAAACCAATAGTCCGTGCCATGCTGGCCGATCAAATCGGCGACATGATCGATCACCCGCGGATGCGCTAACACCTTGCCGCACGTCACGCAGGTAAAACCTGGGATCGGCGCGCCCCAGACGCGTTGGCGAGAGAGGCACCAGTCCGGTCGATTTTCGATCATCCCGTTGATGCGATCGCGGCCATAGGCCGGAATCCAGCGCACCCGTCCGATCTCCGCCAACGCGGCCTGCCGCAAGTCGTTCGTCTCCATCGACACGAACCATTGCTCGGTCGCGCGAAAGATCACGGGCTGTTTGCAGCGCCAACAATGGGGATACGAGTGCTTGAGCGACCCATGGCCGAGCAGACGACCGTTCTCCTGGAGACGCTCCACGATTTTCGGATTGGCCTTGAACACATGCTGTCCGGCAAATTCCGGCACGGCGTCGGTAAACTTCCCGCCGTTGTCCACGGGCGCCAGGATTTCGAGGCGCTCCCCGACACTGGCCTTCGCATTGTGATCCAGCACCAGCAGATAGTCTTCCATACCGTGGCCCGGCGCGATGTGGACGCAACCGGTTCCCTGCTCCAGCGTCACGAAGTCGCCCAGGAGCAGCGGCGAGAGGCCGGTGGTCAGCGGACGTTGCGTCTCCAACCCTTCGAACCCCTGTGAACCTTTTCTGACGCCTACGATTTTGTACTCCGGGAGACTGCAGGCCTTCGCAACCGATTCCACCAACTGTTCCGCGATGACCAACAGCTCTTCACCGACCTGCACGAACGCATAGTCGATGTCGGCGTGCAAACAGACCGCCTGGTTCGCCGGGAGGGTCCAAGGGGTCGTCGTCCAGATGAGGACGGAGGCGCGCTTCACATCGGCAGGGACGGTCAACCCGCCGAACTGCTTGCTCAGGACCGCAGGAGAACTGACCAGGGGAAACTTCACATACACCGACGGCGACGTGTGATCCTCGTATTCGACCTCCGCTTCCGCCAATGCCGTCTGATCCTGCGTACACCAGAGGACGGGCTTCAGCCCCTTGTACACCCCGCCCTGCTCCACGAAGCGCCCGAACTCACGGATGATCGTGCCCTCATAGGCGGGATTCAGCGTCAGGTAAGGCTGTTGCCAGTCGCCGAGCACACCCAGCCGTTGAAACTCTTCCCGCTGGATCGCGACATATTTCTCCGCATATTCCTTACAGAGCTTGCGGATCGCGAGGGCATCCAGATTCCGCTTCTTGTCGCCCAGATCTTTCAGGACTTGATGTTCGATCGGCAGGCCGTGACAATCCCAGCCCGGCACGTAGGGGACCTGAAAGCCCGACATCGTCTTCGACTTGACGATGATGTCCTTCAGAATTTTATTCAGCGCATGCCCGATGTGAATGCGCCCGTTCGCGTAAGGCGGGCCGTCGTGCAGCACGTAGCGGGGAAAGCCCTTGCGGGATTCCTGGATGCGTTCGTAGAGCTTCTCCTGCGTCCACCGCGCCAGCATCTCCGGCTCCCGCTGGGGCAGATTCGCCTTCATCGGGAAATCGGTCTTCGGCAAATTGAGGGTCGATTTATAGTCCATAGTACTCACGCTGTCGGCTGACAGCCTTCAGCGATCAGCATCTCAAGAGGTTCCAGGCTTTGTCTTCGATAATCTGATGGAATATACCGGAAGGAAGGGGGAAGGCACCAGCCCTTTCAAGAGCGGGTCTGCACGTAGAATAGCTGACGACTAATGCCAACTCTTGCAGGATCGTCAAAAGCGTCTTCCGGCAAGGCCGCAGCAAGGGAGCATGCGAGGCGTACCCTTGCGGTGCGTCGAGCATTGAAGCGATGCGAGAACGCAGCTGGAAGCGGTCTTCACGATCCTGTCAACTGAGGACCATCATGCGGTCCAACGCCACCTTCGCCCACTGCTTTTCGTCGTCCGGGACCACAATCCGGTTCACGACATGGCCGTCGGCAAGGTTTTCCAGCGCCCAGCAGAGATGCGGAGCGTCGATACGATACATCGTGGCGCATTGGCAGACGGTCGAGGAGAGGAAAAACACCTTCTTGTCGGTCTGCTCATGCTTCAGGCGATTGACCAGGTTCAATTCCGTCCCGACCGCCCAGGTCGTTCCTGCCGGCGCCGCCGTGATCGTGCGGATGATGTACTCCGTCGAACCCACCAGGTCGGCCTTGTTCACCACATCTTCATGGCATTCGGGGTGCACGATGACCTTCACCTCGGGATGCTGTTTGCGGAAGTAGTCGACGTGAGACGGCTGAAACATCTGGTGGACGCTGCAATGGCCCTTCCACAGAATCAGCTTCGCCCGCTTGATCGCCTCCACCGAATTGCCGCCGCGCGGCATGTAGGGATCCCAGACAATCATCTGTTCGCGAGGAATGCCCATCTTGTTGGCCGTATTGCGCCCCAAATGCTCATCGGGGAAGAACAGAATCTTTTCGCGTCGCGCCCAGCTCCATTCGATGACCTTCCGAGCATTGGACGAGGTACAGGTCAGCCCGCCATGTTCGCCGCAAAACGCCTTCAAGATCGCGGCGGAGTTCACATACACCGCCGGCATGACCGTTTCCTCGACCGGCACCACCCGGCCAAGCGCATCCCAGCACTGTTCGACCTGCTCGATCGCAGCCATGTCGGCCATGGAACAGCCGGCCGCCATATCGGGGAGAATCACCGTTTGGTTGGAACGGCTCAGCACATCGGCGGTTTCCGCCATGAAGTGCACGCCGCAAAACACGACATAGGGCCGGTCGGATCGCTGCTCGGCCACCTGCGCAAGAATCAGGGAATCGCCGCGGAAATCGGCATGCTGAATCACTTCATCGCGTTGATAATTATGGCCGAGGATCATCACCCGGTCGCCCAGCGCCCGTTTGGCCGCGCGAGTCCGTTCGAAGAGTTCTTCGGCAGACAAGGATTGATAGTCGGTAATGGGACGAGGAAGCGTGGCGACCGTTTTCACCTGCAGCCTTTCGGTTGATTGAAAAAACAATACCACGAGCGCACTTATACTGTGTGATTCTACGACACCACCTCGCGGCTACGCAATGAATTGAGTCGGAGCAAATGGCCCATGAGAAAAAGGGGGATAGGTCGAAGGGGACCGGGAGGAACGGCGCCTGGCAGGCATGGATCCGCTAGGCCCATTCGAGGAAACGGCAATGACTCAGTTTGAGGAAGGGAAGCCCTGGCCTGACGATTCCCTGTGCTCGCGCAACGCGCGGCCTCGGAAAGCCCTCGTTGGACGCGCGCACCGAGGAAACCAGCCAGGCCACCGCCAGGACTGAGACGAAAAGAGGCGAAAAAAAATGGGGCGACCTCTTAAAGCTGCCTGAAGTCGCTCCATGAGAAAGCTCGCGTCACATTGCGCGTGACGGCCAAAGCCAGCTAAGAGTGAATGGCGCAGTACAGTGGGCCCTGTCACCTACTCCGGAGTTCACATGCCCCACGTGTTGATTATTCACGAAGTCGAAGCCTACCCCGCCTGGAAAGCCGTGTTTGATGGCGCGGCGGATCTCAGGAAACGTGCCGGAGAAATCAGTTACCAACTCCTGCGCTACGACCAGGATGCCAACCGCCTCGTCCACTTTTCGGCTTGGTCGTCCTTAGAGAACGCCCGGCGTTTCTTCGAGTCCCCGGAGTTGGTTGAATTGAGGCGAGCCGCCGGGGTGAAAGCGCCGGATTTTCTGTACCTGCAGGAGATCGAGCGAGGTGTCCTCTAGCCCGGGTATTCATGAATGCCATCGCGAGAGGTTCGAGACGGAAGCCTGCCGGAGCTCTATGGCACATACCATCAGGCAAGCCACTGTCGATGACGTCGAACAACTCGCTCCACTCTTCGACGCCTATCGTCGTGTTTACGGTCGGACCAGCGATGTGGCTGCGGCCCGGACGTTCCTGCTCGCCCGCTTCGCCAACAGGGAGTCCACGCTGTCTATTGCACATCAGGGGGATGCGGCGATCGGATTCGCACAGCTCTATCCGAGCTTCTCCTCCGTATCGCTGGCCCGGATTTTTATCCTCAACGATCTCTTCGTGCAGGAACAGGCCCGGAGAGCCGGAGTGGCTTCTTCCCTGTTGTCGGCTGCTGCCACCTTTGCCATATCACTCGGTGCGGTGCGCCTTTCGCTCTCAACCACCCTCACGAATGACGCCGCCCAGGCGCTCTATCGTTCAGTGGGATGGACGCGAGACGAACAGTTTGCCGTGTATCATCTGGCCTTGCCTGCCGCGTGAGACCGTTACCGGTCCAGGTCAAGACCAGGCCCCGCAACGAGGTGCGTCAGCGGGCCGAGCCCTCACGGCATCGGCCCGCTGCGCGACCGCTCCCGACGGCTTAGCGAGAAACCGGTTCCTGGTCCTTGAGGCTGGAGAGTGCCTCTTTGATCACCCGCATGGTGTGCTCAATATCACCGTTTTTCTCCCGCTTGGCATCTCGTTTCACATCGCGCGGCTCCTTCTTCAGCACCGCCCCATGCTCCACCAGTGCCGCTCTGAACCGACCTAGATAATATTCATAGTCGGTCCGTCCCAGGGTGGCGATCGCCTGCTCTTTTTTCTCGAGCAAGGCGCTCGTATAGAGCTGCCGCGCCTCTTCAATTCGAGGCGCGGATCGCCGGAGGCGCCCCCCGGCCTCCTTGGCTGACGCCATCTCCCCCATCCGATCGCCCATGTCGAGCACCTTGTAGTCTCTGGCCAGCGGCGCAGCCAAGGCGACACGTGCATGATAGGCCACGGCACGATCGCTGAGCCGGTCGTTCACCTCTCTGAGCGTGTCGTTCCCTCCACGAAGTATGGCGCTCCCGTCGAAATTGAGGATGCGGCCGACATCATCGGAAAAGAAATCCTGCGCAAGAAACTCTTCGTCGTAGCCACGGGGAGGCGCGACACGGAGGGTCAAGGCGTCAGAAACAATATCCTCCGTCTCCATGTGGAGCGCGATCTGAATGGTGTAATAGCCCGGTTCGGCAATATCCCACCCGTTTCGCCCGACAGAGAGGAACAGCGAATCCGTCACAAACTCGCCGGGCATCACGACCTGGGCCTGCTGATCGTGGCAATAGCGCGCAAAGGGCAGGTACTGCCGTGCCGGTTTGTCCCGCTTCTTGACGATGACGGTCATATGCTCCGTCATGGAGAGCAGGTTCTTTTCCACCACCAGTGGCCGCGAGCCGATATTGGTGAGCTTGAGCTCGAGCACAACCGGTTCAAGGAATTGATAGGTGGCCTGGGCGCGATCGACGCGAAGATTGAGTGTCAACGACGGCTCCGGGGACGCGCTCGCTTGCTCGAATCCATGGTGATCGAACCAATCGGCATTCCCCATTTGCACAAACCGCTCCGGCGCATGGCGCATGAACACCAACTCGTTGTCGCTGAACCGATAGGCGAAGTCGGAGAAAAACGCCGTCTGTCCGCCGGACACGTTGTACGGATAATTCATGAAGCTGCGGGCTTCGGGCTCGTTCGCCAGGGGAATCCACGGGGTGCCCCAGGCCGGCGGGTGTTGTTTCTGCCACGAATGCGCCAGATTGAAGGCGTGTCCCATTTCGTGGCAGGCCGTCCAGAACCGCATCCGTTCGACCCAGGCGACCGGATCGGCATCGCCCGTCGGCGCCGTGGAGATGAACGAGTCGTTGAAAATCGCCGTCCCCTGACGATGATTCGGCCCGATGTCGTCGAACATGATGCCGCCCAGGCTCGTGCCCTGTTCGTGCAGCTTGGCGAAAAACACCCACAGCGACCACTGTGCTTTCCCGGCAAATCGCGACCAGTACACCTGCATGGCGTCGTGCATTTCATTGTCGCTCCAGCGCGCGTTCACTCCCGCATCGCCGATGGGCACGATGCTGTCGCTGCCCGACTTCCGCACCTCGAACCCGACCCTTCGATAGACCTCCTCAATGCTGAGCGTTTCGTTCGGCAAGGTAGCCGGACGATTCGGATGGTCGTGCGTGCCGATGCGTGTCGTCGCCGTGACGCCGGTAGCGCAATCGAACTCGAACTCGACTTGCCGGAAATAGGGTGATTTGAACGCCAGCGTTCTCGTACGGACCGCCGTGCCGCCTCCCGAGAGTCGCACGACGGCTTTGCGCTGGCTGGCCAGAAAGGTTGTGGTCGTGGTGATGTCGACGGTCGTGTAGGGAAAGCCGGCGACATCGCCATCCTTGAACCAGATCGAACCGGTCCAGGCGTTCGGCCCGGATGCGGTGAGACGGGCGATCCAGTGCACACGTTTAGCCAACACGCCGTACAGTGTCCCGCTGGCCATCATCTGCGGATACCGTCCATCGACATCGAGACGGAGTTCCTCGCGCAGCAGCCCCCAGGGCAGGAGTTCCTCAATCTGCCAGGGAGCGGCCGATGTGGGCACGATGCCCGGCAGCGGCTGAGGGAACGGGATGGGCTGAATCGGCAAGGGACCGGGCGCCGGAATGGGCGGCGTCACAATCCGGGATGCGACATACAAGCCGCTCACTCGGAGACGCGGCGGCCAAGGAAAGATAGGAATGAGCGGCTCTGCGCCGGGACGGGCTATGTCCGCGGCCTCGGCAAGATACTCCTGATCCATGTGGTCTTGCTCTTTCATACGCGACCTCCTGTTGTGGTGAGTCACAGGTACCCAAAGGGTTCGTGTGAGGTCTTCCAGGCCAACGTGCCCTCCGGTGTCAGGGACACCCCGACATAGGTCGGACGATCCACCGACACCGAGTTGCTTTGAATGACCCTCCGCTTGCTCAACACCACCTCCACCACGACCGGACTGCGTGTCACATCGACGTCCACGGAAGCGGCATACCCGGTTTGTCGCCGCGTCGTGACGTCCGCATCCACCAATGCCTCCCGAGCGTCCACCAGCACACGCACGTCGTCGTGATGGAAGCCTTCTTGAAGTGCGATGTGCAGCAACACGAGACACCTCGTTCGAGTCGTAGACTGTGGGGGTTGTAGAGAAGTGCTACCCGGTTCTGTCGCGAGCAATTCGTGTACCGCATCGAACGCCGGCGCACACAACGAAGGACGCCTAAATGCTGGTATTTTCAAGTCGGTGAAATGTTGTGGTTCGGACTCACCGCTTCGGGCGGGTGCTCAGGGACGACGGGAACGTCTCACAGACCGATGCGGTCGAACCATCTGTCCACGTATCCGATGCGATACGAGGCCGGTATCTGATGCGATACACGCGCATCGCACAACACGTCGTGTTGCGTTCGTTTCACATTGTTGGCTGTTGGATCGAGACGCAGGTCGACGAGAATCGAGTGATCGGCTGGGCCCGGTTCGTTGTGCGATCCACGCCTAGCAGGATGCGGAAAAAGTCCGCTAGTGGCTGAGCGGAATCGTCAGGAGAATACCCCCCATTACGTCGTGCGGCTTGAAGTCTTTCTTCGGACTATTGGGATGGGCATTGTGGCAGCCGACACAAGACTGGGAGGCCGCCTTGTCTGCATAGATGGCTTGAAAGATGCGGGTGCGACCGTTGGTGGTCACCGCGGTGTACGGCCGGTCAGGGTTCAGGAGGATCTCGGTGAGACCCGCCCGTTCGAAATCGGAGCTGGGCCGGTTCTTGTTATTGATCGCCCATTGGCTGATCAGCCGATATTGCAACCCGCTTCGCCCCGATGCGACGAGTCGCCCCGTTTCCAACAAATATTGAGCCGGGAGCGGGAGCCGAGACGTCTCGCGCCAATTTTCTGCCGCGAAGGCGATGCCGCGTATCTGCATCCGCTCAACGACATCGGTGGTGTAAAACGTGCGATCCGCCTGGATGACACTATGCAGATACGCGGCCACCAATCCAGCCTCGATGCAGGGAGCCTGGCCGACCTCTTTGCCAGCAACGGCAGAGCCCCATTGTCCCAGCAGGCCCATCGCGCCCGCGCCGAAGACCAATCCGGCCCAGAAGCCTCTGCCGATCATGATGTGCCTCCCTCTCTGCGAACACAGCCCGTCATGCACTCGGTGGAAAATCTTACGCCTGTCGATCAGGCAAAGCGAGGGTTCCTCGGGCACGGTCGCTGGACGCTGCAGTTCACCTGGCCCATGAGGCCCCTCAGTTACTAGGCCTTCCAGAAGATTGACTTCGCCCTGGCGGGTCGGTACGATCACCAACGACAGCTAGGGGTGCCATCCGGCTGAGAGTCCGAGCGATCGGGCGACCCTCACAACCTGACCTGGGTAATACCAGCGTAGGGAAGCGACCGGTTCACTGGCTTCGAGATCGCTTCAAGCCGCACCCAAGCTGGATGCGGCTTTTTTATTTGGCCGTCAGACGCTCACTTCCGACGAAAGGATTGTTGCCATGAGCGAGGCCCATACACAGAACGGTTCACAGAATGGTCACGGCTCCAAACCTTCCACGGCGCACTTGACCACCACGCCTTTCCCCGCCTCGCGCAAAGTGCATGTCGAAGGGGCGCAGCCCGGTGTCCGGGTGCCGATGCGTGAAATCAGCCTGACCCCGACGCACTCGACCGACGGCAATGGCGGCATGCCCAACCAGCCGATTACTGTCTACGACACATCCGGCCCCTATACCGATCCGAATGTCACGATCGACGTCCGGGCCGGCTTGCAGCCCCTGCGCCGAGCCTGGATCGAAGCGCGGCAGGATACGGAAGAACTTCCGCAGGTGACGTCCCAGTATGGACGTCAACGGGCTGCCGATCCAAAGCTGGCGGACCTGCGGTTTACGCATATCCGCAAACCGCTCCGCGCCAAGGCCGGCCGGAACGTCAGCCAGATGCACTATGCCAAGCAGAGCATCATCACGCCGGAGATGGAATTTATCGCGATCCGGGAGAATCAATCACGGGCGCGCGCCAAGGAGTTGATGGCGTCGAGCAACGGCCATGGCGGAGGAGTCTCACAGCATCCCGGCCAGGCCTGGGGTGCGCGCATTCCCAGCCTCATTACGCCCGAGTTCGTGCGGGATGAAGTCGCCCGCGGCCGCGCCATTATTCCCAACAACATCAACCACCCGGAATCCGAGCCGATGATTATCGGACGGAATTTCCTGGTGAAGATCAATTCCAACATCGGCAACTCGGCCGTCGCCTCCTCGATCGAAGAAGAAGTCGAGAAGATGATCTGGTCGATCCGCTGGGGCGCCGACACGGTCATGGACCTGTCCACGGGCAAGAACATCCATGAGACACGCGAATGGATCATCCGCAATTCGCCCGTGCCGATCGGCACCGTGCCGATCTATCAGGCACTCGAAAAGGTCAACGGCAAAGCCGAGGACCTGACGTGGGAGATTTTCCGCGATACGCTGATCGAACAGGCCGAGCAAGGAGTGGATTATTTCACCATCCATGCGGGCGTGCTGCTGCGGTATGTGCCGATGACCGCAAAACGCATGACCGGCATTGTCTCGCGGGGCGGGTCCATTCATGCGAAATGGTGCCTCGCGCACCATCAAGAGAATTTTGCCTACACGCACTTCGAAGAAATCTGCGACATCATGAAAGCCTATGACGTGGCCTTCAGCCTCGGCGACGGTCTGCGCCCCGGCTCGATCGCCGACGCCAACGACGAGGCCCAGTTCGCCGAATTGGAAACGCTGGGCGAGTTGACCAAGATCGCCTGGAACCACGATGTGCAGGTCATGATCGAAGGGCCCGGCCATGTGCCGATGCATATGATTCAAGAGAACATGGAAAAGCAGCTCAAGGAATGTCAGGAAGCCCCCTTCTACACCCTGGGGCCGCTGACCACCGATATCGCACCGGGATACGACCACATCACCTCCGGCATCGGCGCCGCGATGATCGGTTGGTACGGGTGTGCCATGCTCTGCTACGTGACGCCGAAGGAACATCTGGGCTTGCCGACGAAGGAGGACGTGAAGGTCGGCGTCGTGACGTACAAGATTGCGGCGCATGCCGCGGACCTGGCGAAAGGACACCCCGGCGCGCAAGGTCGTGACAATGCCATGTCGAAAGCGCGGTTCGAGTTCCGCTGGGAAGACCAGTTCAACCTTGCGCTCGATCCGGAGACCGCCCGCGCGTATCACGATGCGACGCTGCCCGACAATGCCGCAAAGGTGGCTCATTTCTGCAGCATGTGCGGGCCGCATTTCTGCTCGATGAAGATCACCCAGGATGTCCGCGACTACGCGGCCAAAAAGGAGTTGGAAGAGCAGCAGGCGATTCAGATCGGCATGAAAGAGAAGTCGGAAGAGTTTAAAAAGGCCGGCTCCGAGATCTATCTATGAGGCTCGCCAAAATGGCTGCCCAGCGAGGCCGCAGACGAGTCCAAACCGGAGGCGTCCCCTCAGGGGCACGTTGAGGATTTGGACGAGCTGAGAACGAAGCCGGAAGCCATTTTCAACAGCCGCTGAAGGGAAACACCGCATGGGGAAGCCGAAACCTGCTCCGTTACGCGAACGCGACATCACCCGCCAGATCGCGCGGGAATATTATAAAGAATTCGATCAACTCATCGAGAGCGACGTGATCATAGTCGGCGCCGGGCCGGCCGGGCTCATTTGCGCCCATGATCTGGGCAGAATGGGAATCAAGACCCTGATCGTCGAACAGAGCCTTGCGCTGGGCGGAGGATTTTGGTCCGGCGGCTACCTGATGAACAAGGCGACCATCTGCGCCCCGGCCCATAAGATCCTCAAGGAAGTAGGCGTGCCTTGCAAGCAGATCAAGGAATGCCCCGGCATGTACATGGTCGATCCTCCGCATGCGACCGGCGCGTTGATCGCCGCGGCGTATGATGCGGGCGCGAAGATCATGAACCTGACGCGGGTCGTCGATCTCATTCTACGCCGCGAGGGCGTGCTCGAAGGGGTGGTCGTCAACAGCACCACCGCCGAGATGGCCGGTCACGATATTATCCATGTCGATCCGATCGCGTTAGAGAGTAAAATCGTGGTCGATGCTACCGGCCACGATGCGGTGGTCGTCAACTTGCTGCATAAGCGCGGGCTCTATCAGCAGGTGCCCGGCAACGGCGCCATGTGGGTCTCGCGCTCGGAAGAAGAAGTGATGGACCGGACCGGGGAAGTCTCTCCGAATTGTTTTGTGATCGGGCTGGCCGTTGCCGCCGTGTTCGGCACACCACGCATGGGCCCGGCCTTCGGCTCGATGCTACTGTCTGGCCGGTACGGCGCAGAGTTGATTCAGAAAAAGCTTAGGCACAAGTAACGCGGAGCAAACATGCCCCTCCGGCCTGCAGGCTGATCAAAAGGGTCATCCAGCGAGGCCGCAGAAAGTGCGAACCCGCAGGCGTACTTTTCAGTACGTTGAGGTGTTCGCACGATTGAGAACGAAGCTGGGGACCTTTTTCATCAGCCTGACACCATGGATGTACAAGATTTTCTCATACAGGGCGACGGCCGCGAGGAAGATAAGCGCGAAGCCTGGCAACTCTTCCAACAAGCCTATGAGCAGCAGATGAAGGGGCAGTTGGAGGAGGCAGTCAGTCTGTACAAGCTCTCGCTCGCGACGCATCAGACGGCAGAAGCCTATACCTTTCTCGGCTGGACCTACAGTTTCATGGGCAAACTGGACGAAGCGATTGAGGAATGCCACAAGGCCATTGCCTGCGATCCGCACTTCGGCAACCCCTATAACGACATCGGCGCCTATTTAATTGAAAAAGGCGACCTGGACGAGGCAATCCCCTGGTTCCAAAAAGCGATGCAGGCCACACGCTATGAAAGTCCGGCCTTCCCGCACCTCAACTTGGGCCGCGTCTATGAACGGCAAGGCAAGTGGAGCGAGGCCATCGACTGCTACAAGCAAGCCCTTGTCCTCAACCCGGAGTATGCCTTGGCTAAGAAATCCTTGGGGCGCCTGATCAGCTCACTCAACTAGGCACGACACACGATGACAAACCCGACGATTCTGGTAGCGGTCACCGACATTTTTTTCTACACGAAGGTGCGCGATGCCTTGCGCCCACACGGTTATACCTTGGAGCGGATACGCAATCAGGATGAGGTAGCCACAAAGGCGGCGTCATCGAACCCGGCCGCGCTGATTTTGAACATGAACGACCTGGGGGTCAATGCCTTCAAGGCCCTGGAAACTCTTCAGACCGATCCAGCCTGGCGTTCTCTGCCGATCCTGGCGTTTGCCAACCACGAAGAGGTAGCTACGTGGCAACGCGCTAAAGAACTGGGCGTCACGAAGATAGTGTCCAGAAATGAGTTCTCTGCGCGTACGAGAGAGCTCGTGGAGGAAGTGGCCGCGAACCGCTCTCGACAATCAGCCGCCGGCTCGGAGCTGAACGCTGACTGCTGAGAGCAGAAAGCACGAATGCAATGAAACAATCACGACTTCAGGCCCATCACCAGCAACTCGGGGCGACCTTCGAAGACAGGTCGGGATGGTCGATGCCTGCACACTACGGCGATACAACGGTTGAATATACCGCGGCGCGGACCGCCGTCGGGCTGTCCGACCTGTCTCACCGCGGCAGGCTGAGAGTGACCGGCGACGACCGCATCAAGTGGCTCCAGAGCATCCTCAGTAACGACATTCTTCCCCTTCAGCCTGGGGAGGGCCGCTACTCCAGCTTCCTGACGCATAAAGGGAAAATGCTCGGCTATTTTCGAGTCTACGTCCAGCGCGACGCCGTATGGATCGAAGACGTGGGCGAAGTCGGTGATGCCACATTTGTGGCCCTGCGAAAATTTCTTCTCTACGGCACGAAAGCCAAGATGGAACACTGCACCGACACCTGGAGCCTGCTGCTGGTGAGCGGCCCGAAATCGGCGGAGACCGTCAAGGCCGCATTCGGCACGGATGTCGGCACGCTGCCCCTATTGCATACCCGACCCGTCACCATCCACGGGCAACAGGCGCTGATCCTGCGCACCGAAGAAACGGGGGAATGCGATCTGGAACTGTTGCTGCCCGCAGAGGCGGTGGTCCCGGCGTGGGAACAACTGATGGCCGCCGGGGCCCCGTTCGGCATACGACCGATCGGCGCACAGACACGGGATTTGTTGAGGATCGAGGCGGGTCTCCCCCAAGCCGGACCCGACCTCAATGAGGAGATTGTCCCGCCGGAGGCGAATTTGGAAGGGAAGGCCTTCAGTCTCTCGAAGGGCTGTTATCCGGGGCAAGAGGTCGTCGCGAGAATGGACACCTATGGCAATGTCCGTCGACACCTGGTCGGCCTCCTGATCGAGGATGGCGCGGTTCCGCCACGAGGCTCAAAACTGTTCAGCGGGGATCGGGAGGTCGGCTGGATCAGCAGCGCGGTGTTTTCACCGGGACGCAAGGCGGTGCTGGCGTTCGGTTTCCCGTTGCGCGACTTTTCGGCGTCAGGCACCGAACTGACCGTAGAAGTGGCAGGGACGCGCCGGCCGGCAACCGTCCATGCCCTTCCATTTCAGAAACCCGCGTAGGGATCGTTATTTCTCGGGATTCCGCACAGCCGTCACGGCAGACGCAAAGCCGAGCACGCTCTTTCGCTCTTCGTCGTCCAAGGCCAGCAAGAGATGTGTCTCTTCGGCGTGCATCAGCCGGAGGCTCAGGAACGGCTCCTCGCGGCGCTTCTCCCGGTTATCCCACATCGCATCGATGATCTGGACCTTATCCAACTGTCCCACCGACACCACGTCGTAACGGAAGTAGGAATCACCGATCACGATATCGAAAATGACATTGCCGGCCGTCAGGAGCACCAGGTTGAACCGTCCCTGATCCTCATAGCCTTCCGGGAGGAACTTATTGATGTGGCAACGCGCCACCTTGCGATCCCCCAGCGCCGCACGAAACTTCAGCTGCAGGGCCTCATAGTCGATCTGAAGCGCCTTCTCATCCGCATTGGTCGCCCCGACCGCCGTATCCTTCGCCTTTCCAAAAATCTCGTCTGCCGACATCAACCCTGCCATAACGCCTTACTCCTTCGTTACAAGACTGTCTCTTGCCGATGCTGTCGTCTATGATTCGAGATGGTGTGCGGCGCGTCTGGCTCGAATCGCCCGCGCCACTCCGACCAGCGCAATTCCGGCCCATGCAAATTCCAACAACACGAACCCCACCCGCCGATCTTCGATCGCCACGATTCCCAGGAGCAACGACCCCACGATATTCAGCGCCAGGTAACCGGCGTCCAATTCACGCCAGGTACCGGCCTGATTCAGCCCGTAAGCCAGAAGCACCATCAGCGCTCCGGCCACCGATATCACCTGCATGACCATGGATAGGCTCGCACGCTCGGGTCCGAAGCAGACTGGAGAACGCGGTACGGTACCTGGCTGTTTGACAGGATTGCAAGTAGAAATTCCCCGGAAGCACTCAGGCGCCGCCCAGATGCGGTTCGCTCCAGAAATGACGCGGAAGCCAAGCCGCCACGTTGCATTTGCGGATCGATCTCCGGCATACTTCGCGACAAGCAAGGGGAGGCACAGATGAGCGGACTACATTGCTTCATTGATGGTTGTCAGGCGAGAGTCTATGCGCCGGCAGGCACCCGTTCTATCTGCAAGGATCACTTTCTCGGATTTCTGACCTGGCGAAGGCGGCGAGGACCGCAGATGTTCCGCAAGTATGCGGGGCTGACGATGGAAGAGCGAGATGTCATCGCGGCCGAATGGATTCAGACCTTGGCGACGAAAGACCTCCCTCACCCGATTCCTGGGCTCTAATCCTGGGTTTCGACTCGCGCTTCCCTGCCCTGTTCTCGTCCACATCTCGCGTCATGGACGCCGAACCTCCCCCCAGTCTGCTCACCGGTCACTGTGATTCACGGGACCGCGCCCTGGCATCCGTCTGAAGTAATTTGCGCTCCAAAGCCGCCTTCAACAACTGCGCGATATTGGACGCCCGGAGCTTTTTCATCATATTGGCACGATGCGAATCGGCGGTCTTCATGCTGATCCTCAAACATGCGGCGATGCTGCGGTTCGTATGCCCTTCCCAGATCAACCGGAGAATCTCCAATTCGCGCGGCGTAAGATCGTCCGGCCTGCGCTTCCCGTCCGTGGGTGCCTGATCGGTCGACAGGGGACGACCGGCATTTGAGCCTCTCGTCCGGAGCCGTTCTCTGTTGCCCACCTCATTCTCGTCCATTTCTGCCAACATACCTCTTCTTCCTCCTCCATGACCGGGTACTGTGCACAGGCACTGTCCCTCAGTTTTCTCGAACCGCAACGGGTTTGGAAGTGTCCCACAAGCGTTGCAGATACCCCAACACCGCCGTAATCGCTTGTGTGCGGGGCTGCCAAGCCCCCTGTGCATTGCCGTTCAGTTCGATCCATCCTCCATCGACCTTCTGACGTACGATCAGCCGTTCGAACATGCCATGCGAGGCCGGCTGAATCGCCAACAAATACTCCTGCTCCTCCTGATCCTTCAGCAAAAACCCCTTCACGATCATGATCACGCCTCCTGGTTGTATCCCGGCACCCTCCATAGCAATGCGGTCGTCTGCATTCGTTCCTGCTGACTCAGCCGCTCCCCTCGACTCCTCAAGGACTTTTCCTTACCAACAGAACCTTGTACATATCAAAGCTCGTGCCGAGGAGAACACTTCAAATAATTTCCATAAGTAACGCGATGTTACACCGTGACGTCGCCCTGGCGTGCCTGTGACTCGCTTGTGCCACATCCACGACGACTGTGCCAAGGGCACGCCATGAGACAGTCTGAGACAGCATGCGAAGCCACAGCTGTCCAGGCCGCGCACTCACCAACGAAACTCTTAGGGAGCCAGCGGAGAAGGAAGGGCATTGCGTCAATGCCGATGAACGGGGGGAAATGCCGGTGGTCGGAAGACGCCTACTCGGCGCAGGTACATCCTTCCAACGAACGAGTGGCGATGTAGGTGAGATTGTTGGTGTAGCGAGTAAACCCTTTCCTCCGACCGTATAGCCGAAGGAGACACTGGTCGCCCTTGAGTTGGACAAAGAAACTGTAGTCGGCACCGGAGGACGAGGAGACACCGAATGGACGAGGGCCAAGCGAGCCGGTCGCCAACACCACCGTCGTGTTCACAGCCAGGCGATTGGCCACTTCCGGCTGTTCTCCTTCTTCCAGGAGAATGGACTCCAGTCGCCCCTGCACCGTGCGATGACAGGATTCATCCGATAAGCTTGTGATCTGCGCGACCGTCATACAGCCGGAGAGCAACACACCACCCAACCCCATCCAGCGCAAAGACCGGTAGCCTCGTGCCGCCCTGGCCCGCACGACGGCGGCTACCCCATCACCGGGCTGCCATGGTGGTGAATCATCAGCCATTCATCGCCGATCCGCTCGAACAGATTCGTGGCGAGGACACGCGTTTCAACCGGCTGATCGTCCTGACGGCTGGTCAAGTGCTCGGTACAGATAACCCAGCCAAGATCCCCGGCCACCTGGACTTGCACATCGGAGAGTTCGAACTTCATGGAGAAGGTGTTGTTGAAGATGAGGACCCAGGAATCCCGCACGGCCGGCCAATCACTGCGGAGGCTCCAGCCGGGATGAATGCAGGTCACATACTCGAGGTGTGCCCACACCTTGTCCATCTGGAGCATGTCCAGACTTTCAAAGGCGGCATAAAAGGCGAGATTGGCGCGCGTGATTTCTTCGATACGTTGTTCGACCACGGCTCGCTCCGGCAAGGGTGCGGCATTGTACTGCAAATACCGCTGCCGGTGCGAGCTTCATTTGCGCGATGAGGGGGCGGACTCGCGGGGACCGCTGCACCGCCGAGAGTGGGACTTCTCTCGAGAGCACAGGCCGCCGCGAATCCCATCAGCCCGCATGGGTGGCGAGCAGCCCCTCTTCGAGCGCCGTCTTCAGCAATTGCGCGATATTGGAGACCCGCAGCTTCTTCATCATGTTGGCTCGGTGGGCCTCCGCCGTCTTGATGCTGATATGTAACTGTTCGGCGATGGTTCGATTCGTCAGCCCGGCCCAGACCAACTGCAGAATTTCCTGCTCACGCGGCGTCAGATCCTCAGGACGGCGTTTGACCATCGTGCTGGTGCCCGCCGCGGCACCCGGCCCAGGCGGAACTTCCCGCAGATGCCCCTCTCGACTGAATCGCAAGACATTTTCGTTCTCATTCCACATCATCTGCTCTCCTTTGTTTCCAAGCCCGGACATTCCGTTTTTCTCAGCTATGACCGGCACAACCTGACGCAGTCGGCGCACGCCCATGCAACTAGGTCGACACCGCCCCGACAGCTCAATCCCGCTCCGACCAGGTCCTACGGGGCAGGCGGCACATATCGATCCAGCCCCATCCATCTGCTCTTTGACGGCCGGGTGATCGAAGGGGTCCAGCGACGTCCATCTGCTTCTTCTTGTGCTGCAACCGCTGTCGATTTCTTGACCCGCCCATCACGCGCCGACAATCACTGCACACACCCATCAAGGATCATGCCATGGCCGCCGGTCAGAGAAGGTTGAGGAAAAACTAGGGGTTTACGCCAAGACCCCCATCAGTCGGCAGTGCCGAGCGTCAAGAAGATGGCACAACGTGCTGTGCCACACCTGTCTCACGTGGCGCAGCGCACACCGGTCGGAGAGAGATTGTTCTACGTCGGCCTGAATCTGAGACCTGGACCGTCCGGTCTACAGGAAAAAGATCTGCGGGAAACGGCAGCTGATCAGTGGATGGAGATCCAGGCCCGTGATGGGATGGACGCTGTTCGAGCCGGCATCGAGCGAGGTCACGGGCGAACATCTTGAGCGCTGTCCTCGGAGGCGGCCACATCATACTCGGCCAAACGCCGATAGAACGTTCGGCGACTCATGCCCAATAATCGAGCGGCCTCGGACCGATTCCCGCCCGTCTGTTGAAGGGCCCCCACCATGCGGGTCCGTTCATCGTCACGCTGAAGGGGGACATAGGCCGACTTCGGCTCAGGATGTCTGATCTCCGGCGGAAGATCCCCCACCTGCACGACCGTCCCTTTGCAGTGAATAAGCGCCGATTCCACCGCACTTTTTAGTTCCCGCACATTACCGGGCCAGGGGTACGCACTCAGGACTTGCAAGGCCTCCGGGCTGATTTGGAGCACCGACTTTTCCATGACGGAGCGAAACTGCCCGAGAAAGGCATGGACCAGCAGAGGAATATCCGTCGGCCGGTCACGCAACGGCGCCAGATGGAGCCGCGCGACCTTGATGCGATACAAGAGATCTCTCCGGAAGGTCCCTTTTTCCACATCCTCCGACAGGTTATGGTGCGTCGCCACCACCAGACGGACATCGACCTTCCGCGGTTTGGACTCGCCCAGTCGCGTGACTTCCCGCTCCTGCAAGACGCGCAGCAGACTCGTCTGGACGGCAGGGGAAATATCGCCGATTTCGTCCAGGAAGAGCGTGCCCCCCTGCGCCGCCTCAAAGACTCCCACCTGGTTATCGATAGCGCCGGTGAACGCCCCCTTTTTGTGGCCGAACAACTGGCTGCCGAGGATTGAATCCGTGAATCCTGCACAATTGACGGCGAGGAAGGTCTGAGGCGCGCGCCGACTGGCGAGATGGATCGCACGGGCCACCAATTCCTTCCCGGTTCCGGTTTCCCCCTCGATCAGAACAGTCGCATCCACCCCCGCAATCTTTTGAATGTCCTCGTACAGCACCACCATGGACGGGCTTCGGCCGATCAAGTCATGGAACTTTCCGTGATCCGCCAGCTGCGATTGGAGCGCTTGCGCCTGGTCCTCCGCGGCAAACCGCCGCCGGACGCTCTCGACCCATTGTTCCGCGATCGTCAGCCGTAATTTCAGGAACTCGACACCGACCGGCTTCACGAGATAATCGTTGACGCCCGCCTGCAGTGCCGTTCGCAAAGCATCCGGCGAATCATGCGCCGTGATCATGACAATCACGCAGCGATCGCCGCCGGGGCTGGATCGGATGGCGCGGCACAGCTGCAGTCCGTCCATACCGCCCCCGCGCAACTCCCAGTCGAGCAACACCAGTTCAAAGGTTCGCCGACCGTAGGCCTCCCAGGCCGACTCACCGTCCCCGCAGGCCGTCACCTCATGGCCGCGCGCGTCGATGACCTGTTCAAACAGACTCCGAATATCGATGTGATCTTCCACCAGCAAGACGCGCATGACGGTCCTACCCGTTACTCACACATAGACCAATTGGAGGCGATCCAGATAACTGGTGCACGCACCCAACGCTTCCCGCACCGCCGATCCATCCTGGCGGTGCGCCGCCGCTTCAAAGGCCCGCCCATACGCGCTGATCGCGTCAAGTCCATAGGTGCCCCCCGCGCCCTTGAGGCCATGCCCAATGTCACGAACCAGCGTATAGTCTTCTCGTTCCACCGCTTCCGCGATCTGGCGCAGGTCCTGGCGCCGACGCTCCAAAAACCCCGGCATGAGCGACTCGAACTCTCCGCTGATGCGCAGCACCACTGGAGCCAAGGATGCGTCGGCCCGCGACGGCGCTACGGACGCTGTCTGGTAGTACAACTGAATCATTTCCATCAATCGCGCCTTGCGGATCGGTTTGGTGAGATGGGCCGTACATCCCGCCTCCAGACTGCGCTGCACTTCACCTTGCAGCGCATTGGCCGTGAGGGCCAAAATGGGAACCGGCGGGCGCCCCTGTGCTTGCTCCCACGCACGAATGGCCCTCGTCGCCGCGTAACCGTCCATGACGGGCATCTGAATATCCATCAAGACCAAGTCGTACGATCCCCGCCTGAACATGTCGACCGCCACTTGGCCGTTGGCCGCTGTTTCGACACGATGCGGCGTTGTCTTGAAATAGAATTCCATCATACGGCGATTGTCGAGAAAATCTTCGGCCAGCAGAATCGACAGTCCGGCCGTGCCTTCACCCGGTTCAGAGGTGTCCTGGGGGGAGCCGGGGACGCTCCCATGCCCCTCAGCCAACGCAACTTTTCCGACGACCGCCATCATGCCGTTGAACAAATCCGATCGCCGGAACGGTTTGGTGAGATATCGCACCACACCACAGTCCCGTGCGCGAGCATGGTCACCGGCTCGCCGTTCCGATGTCAGCATGATCAGCGACAATCCGGCCAGCCATGGTGAACGGGCGATGGCCTCCGCGACCTCCCACCCACTGAGTTTCGGCATCCGCACGTCGAGAATCACCAAGCGATACGGGAGGCCGGTCTTCGCCGCGCGACGCAATTCCTCCAAGGCTTCGTCACCGCCGGACGCCTCGGCCGCCGGAATTCCCCAGCCGGTAAGCGTTTCTCGGACAATCAGGCGATTGGTGGCGTTGTCGTCCACGATCAGGGTGCGTAAGCCGGTCAATTGTTCCCACTGTGCCGGGGGAACGTCCGAGGCCGGTTGAAGGTGGGCGGCAAACTTGGCGCTGAAGCTGAAAATGCTGCCCTTGCCCACCTCACTCTCCACCCACATCTTCCCGCCCATTCGCTCCACCAACCGCCGGGAAATCGTCAACCCGAGACCGGTCCCGCTGTACGGTCTGGTCATCGATGAATCGACCTGGGTAAACCGTTCGAAGACGACCGCCAGTTTGTCCGCCGGAATCCCGATCCCGGTATCACGCACGGTGAACAGGAGGTTCCCCGGTCCATCCGCCTGCGGATCGCGTTCCACCCGCAGCACAACCTCGCCCTGATCCGTGAACTTGATGGCATTTCCCAACAGATTGAGGAGTACCTGCCGCAGTCGATTCGGATCCCCGACCAGCGAAGTCGGCACGTCGGGCTGAATCTGATAGGCTAACTCCAGATTCTTCTCGGCGGCGCGTACGGCAACCAACTCGGCCGCCCGCTGCACCAGGTCGTTGAGATCGAAGTCGACGAGATCCAGATCCAGATGCCCGGCTTCAATTTTTGACAGGTCGAGCACATCGTTGATCAGACTCAGCAGGTTGCTTCCGGCATCTCGAAAAATCTGCACATATTCCCGCTGATCCTCGTTCAGCGGCGTTTCCGACAACAAATCCGCCATGCCCACGATGGCATTCATGGGGGTTCTGATCTCATGGCTCATCGTGGCGAGAAAATCGCTTTTCGCCCGATTGGCGAACTCCGCCGCCTCCTTCGCCATCACCAGGGCGGTTTCCGCCTCCCGGCGCTGCTTGGCCTCGTAGGCCAGCGTCACGAGATTCCCGATGGACGTCGCAAACTGTGTCTCTTCACTGGTCCAGGCACGCGGCACGTCGATCCGTTCATGGCACACCACACCCGCCAATCGTCCCCCAAAGAAAATCGGCACATCCAATAGGGAGACTATATTTAACGGCCGGAGATACGCAGGCAAGAGTTCGGATGTGCGAGGATCCTGCGCGACATCGTGGGCATCGACCACCTGCTCTCGAAGCAATTCGGTAAAATATCGGGGATACTGCGCGACATTCAGGTGCTGCCCGCGTGAGTGCTGCGCCGTACGCTGTTCGAACAACTCCGCACATTCCAGCAGGGCCCCCTGTCGATCGAGTAACCAGACGCTGGCGCGATCGACGGCCAGGGCCTGTGCGGATGTCCGCATCAACTCTTCCAGAGCTGTCTGCCAGTCCCCTGACCCAATATGCTGACTCTTGGTCAGACGCATCAGCGCGTCCTGATGGGCCTGCAGCACGGACTGACTGTGGCGGAGGGCCGCTTCCGCTTCCGTGCGTCTGGTAATGTCCAACACCAGCGTCAGCAAGCAGTGCTCCCTGCCGATGCAGACCGGCTCCACGTTGAAGAGCCCTTGCCTCACCTCTCCCGATTTCGTGCGAAACGCCTTCTCCAGGTGACGGATGAATCCGTCCCGACGCAGGGTGTCGGCTAATTGTTGACGGTCTTCGGGATTGACCCAGATGCCGACGTCCAACGAAGACATGCCGATGAGTTCTGCGCGGCTGAATCCCGAAACCCGCACAAAGGCGTCGTTGACGTCGAGCACCCGCCCGTCTTCCAGTCGACTGATCGCCATTCCGGCAGGGCTGCTTTGAAACGCCTTGGAAAAGCGCTCTTCGCTCTCGCGCAACGCCTGCTCAACCCGTTTCCGCTCCGTGATATCGCGCGCCACCACTTGAAAGCCGCTGACAGTGTCCCCCTCCGTCAACAATTGCGCATGTTGCCCCAGCCACACCTCGCGCCCGTTCTTCGTGGCAACCGGCACTTCATAGACGGTTCGGGGCACTTTTCGGACAAACTGCCGACCATAGAATCGCTCGGCCTGCGCCCGCCATGGCGGCAGGACAATTTCCAGATAGTGGCGCCCGAGCAATTCTTCTGGACGATACCCGAGCACGCGCAGCGAGGTAGGATTGCAGTAGATGAAGCGACCGGCTGCATCGGTCCGATAGATGATATCGCCCACCTGCTCGACCAGTTCGCGATACCGTTCCTCGCTCGCGCGTCGAGCCTCCTCGGCCTGCTGTTTCGCCGTGACATCCAGATGGATGCCTCTCATGCGAACCATTCGCCCCTGCTCATCGCACAGGCCCGCTCCCAACGACGAGATCCAGCGATACGACCCATCCTGATGCCGAAGTCGATGCTCCAAGCGGAACTGATTCGCGCCACCCGTTCGAAATGCCCCGACCGCTGCCGACGCGCGCGCGCGATCGTCAGGGTGGAGCCGCGATTCCCAGGCGGCCATCGTCGGCTCGATGTCCGACTCTGCGCAGCCCAATTGCCCCTTCCAGCGCGGAGAGTAGTAGGCGGCCCCGGTGGCCAAATCCCATTCCCATACGCCGACATCGGCCCCTTCCGCAGCAAGCTCAAATCGTTGACGGCTCTCCCACAACGCCGCCTCGATCTGTTGTTGCTCGACCAATTGCTGGGTCAGTCGGCTGTTGGCGGCCGTCACACTCTGCGTCTGCTCCGCAACCCGCAATTCCAGACGGCTGTTCGCCTCGCGCAGGGCGGCTTCGGCAGCGCGACGTTGACTCAGCAGCACGGCTGCTCCCCATACCAATCCCACCCCCAACGTCCGGTTGAACAGCGCCGTACGCACTTCCAGGCCGGATGGTGCCAGAGCGAAACCGACCCCAAGTAGGATTGTGCAAAGCGAGGCATACCGCAGCGGTACAGTCGGCAACTCATGGCGTGCACTGAGCCAGAGGGGAAGCAGGTAGAGCAACCAGATGCCATGGCCGAGCGGAATCGTGACATCCAGCGCGAATACTCCGGCAGTCATCAGACCAACCACAACCAGCATGATCGTACGTCTCCTCGCCCATCAAGGCGAATGACCGATACGCGAGTCGCCTGTCGGACAAACACCGATAAAATACGCGTCTATGAAGGAGACGTAAACCCGGGCAATCGGCCCTACTACGGCCCTACCGAGGGGAGGCGGGATGGGGGCATTGCTCAATCATCCACAGAGGCGAAACGCGATCGGCTACCGTCACCGCGGGTAACTGCCCGAAACTGGAGGGTGTCGTGGTCTCGAGTTGAAGGGCTACAAGCTCAGGCCGGGAATGCGCCTACCGTTCGCAGACGGAGGATGTGGTGAACGTCTCGGGGCCGAGACATTCCGTTACCGATCAGTTCCGATCAGTCCGGTCCGGATGGCCAGTCGAACCAATCCAGGAACATCATGAATTTCCAGCCGTTCCATCAATTGGGCGCGATGCGTCTCCACGGTCTTGACGCTCAGGTCGAGCCGATGAGCAATCTCTTTGGTCGAGCTGCCCTCGGCAATCAACTGCAGAATTTCGCGCTGACGTGCCGTGAGTTTACCCAGTGGACCCGCCGAAGCGGCGCCTTTACGACAATAGGCGTCCAGGGTGAATCTGGCCATGGCCGAGGTCACATACGTTTCTCCTCGGCACACCGTCTTGAGGGCAAACTCCAATTCTGAACGGTCGGCGTCTTTGAGGAGATAGCCGGAGGCGCCGGACCGCAGCGCTTCCTTGAGGTATTCTTCATTCGTGTACATCGTGAGCATGATCACTTTGGCGTTCGGGCTTTCGTGCCGCAGACGACTGGTGGCCTCCAGCCCGTTCATCCCCGACATCGCGATATCCATCAGGACCACATCGGGGGTCACTTCCCCGGCGACGCGCACCGCATCCCGGCCATCGCTCACCTCTCCAACGACCTCAACGTTCTCCAGCTTCTCCAGCAAGGCCCGAAATCCTGCGCGGACCAAGGTGTGATCTTCGGCCAACAACACCCGAATCCTGTTCATCGAAGATCCTCTCGAGTGCATTCTGGTGCCGTGCCGAGGGGAAACGACGCACGAATTTCCGTCCCCCTCGCAGGAGCGGACACGATCGTGACCGTTCCACCGGCGAGTCGAACGCGTTCCTCCATCCCGGACAGCCCGACACTGGTGCCCGCTCTGGCAGACGCTCGAACCGTCTCCAGATCGAACCCGATACCATCGTCACGAATGACGAGCGTTAGCTCCTGAGGAGTGCGCTCCAAGCGCACTTCCACCGCGCTCGCCTGCGAGTGGCGTGCGACATTGGTCAGAGCCTCCTGCGTCAGGCGGAAACAGGCGATCTCAACCTCCGGCGAAGGCCTGCTCGTGAGCGCCTCAACAGAAATCAGGGCATCCCACCCCGCACGCTCCGCCTGCCGCCCCACATACCATCTGAGAGCCGGGCCCAACCCCAGTTCATCCAGGAGCGATGGCCGTAGATCCAGGGCTAAACTGCGGACACGTTGCAGCACCTGCCCAAGAATCTCCAGACTATCGACGACCTGCTTTTCCACCGCCTCACTCCCAGGCAACGTCCGGATTTCTCTCAAGTTGAGTTTGATCGCCGTCAGCGCTTGTCCGATTTCATCATGCAAATCACGGGCTATCGCGCGACGCTCCAACTCTTGAATTTCCATCAGGCGACTGGACAATATGCGTAATCGCTCGTTTGCCTCGCGCAACGCGGCGGTCCGTTCCAGCACCCGCGCCTCCAGCTCCTCATGCGCATGCGTCAACTCGGCCTGCGTCCGCTTCTGTTCGGTAATGTCGGTATTCAATTCGAGACTGCCGCTGGGCGCCCCCGATGAATCGCGGAGCAACGTCCACCGGCTCGACACCGTGATGGTCCGTCCCGCGCGCGTATGATGGATTAATTCTCCCCGCCAAAACCCCTGCTGCAAGAATTCCCGTTTAATTTCCTCCAGCGGACATGGAAAGGTCGTGTCGAGGAACTCGTGGATAACCGCCCCCAAGGCCTCCTCGGGTCCCCACCCGTATAGTCGCACCGCGCCGTCGTTCCAATAGGTAATCGTATCGCTCACCAAGTCTCGAACGAGGATCGCATCGTTGGCCAGATCGAGCAATTTCGCTTGGCGCCGAAGGAGTGCCTCCGCCTGCAACTGTCCGCGCCGGTCCTTGACGACAAAACAATACCCCGCTATGTGTCCACGCTCGTCGGGCAGGGCACTGACAAAGAGTCGCACGGGAATTCGGCAGCCACTACTATCTAGATACGTCCATTCCTCCTCGACCATCTGCCCGCAAGCAGCCGGCCCCACGATCACTCCGAACGGATCCTCGATCATTTTTCCGATTCGAGTCGCCATCATGTGCCTACGACCTTCCAGCTCAAACGGATCATGGAACGCGGCCGGAGTGGTGCTCCCAACGACAGTTTCTGCGCGGACCCCGAGCAACCGCTCGGCCGCGGAGCTGAAACTGGTAATGACCCCGTCCGGCCTGGTTGAGATCACCGCGACTCTGCTTAACCCACCGTCGCCGAGTTCGGCGATATCACTGTTCATCACGACGCCCTCAGTTCAGGTGGCAACCACAACCGCATCGTCACCGGCCCACGGTGAAACAATGCTCACGAAGCACCAGGGCCTGCATACAACAGACGGACAGCGCCACAAGTTCATGCACCAAAGGGAACACGGCGGGCGACGTCGCTCGAAGTCCGTAGAGTCGCCCGTCGTCGCGAGGCAAGGAAGCGCTGGAGATGCCGGCGGCTCGTTTGCGGTGCAGAATGGCCTGCCTCGGACAGACTCCTAGCCCGTACCCTTGAGACGAGCCGATTGCCTTCCGACCAGCCAGACCCCGGCGAGGATGAGGGCAATCCCCACGACTTCCCGAACCCCGATCGATTCACCCAGTATGAGGGCCGACAGAAGAAGGGCCGACACCGGAATAAGATTGACAAATACGCCGGCCCTTGAGGGACCGACGCCCTGCACTCCATAGAGCCAGGCCTGCTGCCCCAGAGCGGTGGCAAACACGATCAGATAACCCAGGGCCAGCCACCCGGAAAGCGGAACGACGCTCAAACCGGTGACGAGCAGTTTTTGATCGGTCCAGAGCAGGGGGACTTGCAGCATGAGGGAGAGGAACAACGTCGTCCAATTGACGGTGAGCGGAGTCAGACGCTCCATCACCTGCCGGCCTCCGATCGAGTACAGCGCCCAGCTCACCAACCCCAACAGCACCAAGATGCCGCCCAACCAGGGATGGTCCCCGCTCGGGGCATCTCCTCCAACTCCGGACACCAGCGCCACCCCCGCGAACGATACTGCACAGCCTCCCGCCACGGTTTTGAAGGGAACATCGCGGACTAGCAACGATGACAGGAGGGCGGTAATGGCCGGACTCGCCCCGATAATCACCCCCGCGGTGGCCGCACCGACATACCGCAGACCAAACAGCGTCAACAGGTGGTTGCCGAGCACGCCGAGGCCCAGCAACGACAGCCACTTCAGATCGCGGGCCGTCAGAGTCGTGCGCCCGCCTTCCGTCCACCACCAGAGAGGAATCAAGATCGCCAACGCGCCGAGGCCACGCAGCAAAGAGGTCTCCACGGCCGAGAATGCGCCGAGCGCGAGTTTCTGTCCCACGATCGAGCCGCCCCAGACCAGGGCGGACGTGGTCAAGGCTGCGTAGGCGGCGGGGGCTGACGGTCTGTCCATTCGTTCACGTTCTCCCTTCACTCCGGTGCGCGACACACCACGCGGCCGCGGCAGCCACCGTCTACCCGCTCGCAGGTTTCGGGGAAATGACCCACACCCCGTCTCGAATGGTGGCCAGCACAGCCGTCACGCGCGCATCCGCCGCCACAACCCGATTGAGCTCCTGAATGGACGCCGTGCGATCGTCCGGCGGCGGATCCAGCAGGACATCGCCGTCCCACAATACATTGTCGATCAGGATCACACCGCGCGGGGACAGCAACTCCATCGCCCGGCGGTAATAATTCACGTAGTTGATCTTGTCTGCATCGATAAAGATCACCTCGAAGGGGCCGGTCAGGCTTGCCATCGTCTCCAGGGCTTGGCCCATCCGGATGTCGATCTTGCCTCCATGCGGCGACTGGGCAAAGAAACGTCGAGCCACGGCGGCGGATTCTTCATCCACCTCGCACGTCACCACCCGGCCATGGTCGGGTAAAGCTTCCGCAAAACACAGGGCGCTGTACCCCGTAAACATCCCGATTTCCAGCACACGCTCGGCCTGGACGAGGCGGGTCATCGTATACAGAAATGCGCCTTCCAGCGGCCCCACCAGCATCCGCGCAAACTCCATGGTCCGCTCGGTTTCCTCTCGCAAGTTCCGGCGGACCGGAGTTTCAGGCAAAGAGCAGGCCGCGGCATAGACTTCGATCTCGGGCAACACCAAATCAGCCATCAGTTTCACTCCCACAGAGACTTGTGCGACAATCCGCACCGGTCGCGAATCATACCATGGACATCCCAGCACAAGAGGCCCGCGCGTGAAGACATTGGCAACATTGGAACCATTGACGAATCGTCTCCTCGAAATCCGGCGTATTCAGAGCGCCGCGTCCGTCCTCTCCTGGGACCAGGAAACCTATATGCCTGCCGGAGGCGGCGCGGCACGGGCCGAACAGATCGCCACGTTGGAAGGCCTCGCACATGAAAAGCTTGTATCCCGCGAAGTCGAGACCTTGCTGAGCGGTTGGGTCGACCCCGCGACGGGCCAGACTGCCGACGGGTGGGACGAGCCATCACGTTCGTTACTCCGCGAAACCTGGCGCGACTTCAGTCGAGCCAAGAAGCTGCCCTCCGCGTTTGTCGTTCGACTGAGCCGCGAATGCTCCTTGTCGCAGCAGGCCTGGGTGACGGCACGGGAGGAAAGTCGTTTCTCTAAATTTTTACCTTCACTCAAAACCATCATCGGCCTCAAGCGCGAAGAAGCCCAGTACCTCGGATATCGGGACTCCCCGTATGACGCCCTGCTGGACACCTATGAGCCGGGCGCCACCATCGGGCACCTTGCGCCGATGTTTCGCGCATTACGCGAACGGCTCGTCCCGCTCCTCAGGCAGGTGCAGGCCAGCGGAGTGACGATCGACGACAGCTGTTTACACCAACGCTTCGATCAAGCCAAGCAAATCGAATTCGGTCGCCTCGTGCTCGTAGCCATGGGGTATGATTTCGAGCGTGGCCGCCTCGACCTGTCGGCCCACCCCTTCACGACCTCCTTTCACCCGACCGATGTCCGCGTGACGACCCGTGTCTTTGAAACGGACTTGCCCTCGTGCCTGTTCAGTTGCATCCACGAAGGCGGCCACGGCCTGTACGATCAGGGACTCGACCCCCGATACTACGGCTCCCCACTGGGCGAATCCCTGTCGCTCGGTTTTCATGAGAGTCAATCGCGCCTGTGGGAGAACTGCGTGGGCCGATCGCGCGCCTTTTGGCGATGCTTTTACCCGATCCTTCAACATACATTTCCTGAACAACTGGCAACGGTCCCCCTGGATCACTTTTATGCGGCGATCAACCGGGCCACCCCCTCCTTGATTCGCGTCGAGGCCGACGAGTTGACCTACAACCTCCACATCATGCTGCGCGTGGAGATTGAGCAGGCCCTGATCGAAGATCGCGCCCAGCCGGAGGAGTTACCGGGGCTCTGGAACGACAGGATGGAGTCGTACCTCGGGGTCGTTCCGGCAGGGGATGCGGAGGGCGTCCTGCAGGATGTGCATTGGTCGATGGGCGCATTCGGCTACTTTCCGACCTATACGTTGGGCAACCTCTATTCGGTCCAATTCTTCGAGCAGGCCACCCTGGAACTGCCCCAATTGGAAGAAGACATCGCGGCCGGGCAACTCATTCCCCTCCGGCGATGGCTGGAACAAAAGATTCACCGCTGGGGGCGCATGTTCACACCTGACCACCTTGCCCGGCGCGTCACCGGCAGCGGGGTGAATCCGGAGCCATTCCTGCGGTATCTGGAGAAGAAGTACGGCGAACTCTATCGTCCGTAGGTCTTAGCCCACGTTCAAGCCTGAGCCTGGCACCGACCGCCCCCCCCGTGAGCCTTACCCCGCAATATACCTAGGGCCATAACAGGATACTTCAGATCTAGGGATCCAGCAAAAACTGTGTTACTTTTCAGTCGGATAGACAAATATACCGGATCCTAAGTGCTGACCCGCTCCAGGGAATGAATCGGCTGAGCGCGTGGGCGAAGGAATCGCACGAATGGCCTGGATTTTTTGCAGACTCCGGAAGTCTCCAACGAATTCATGGCTTGACCGTCGATGTCCGAGAGCTGGCTGCCACGACTAGACGACATGAAGGGGCATGACAACGTGGTCGGTCCGTCTTTCGATCAGACATTCGCAGTCCCGCACGGCACGACCCATTCCCTGATCAGACTCGTTCGGCAAAGACCCCCGTGCACACGCACGGCCGAGCCCCGTAATGCACTGTGAGGAATATGCTCTGTGAATGTACATGTATTGGACGAATCGCCGACCGTCAGGACCACGCTCAAGATTTTGCTCGCCGACGACCACGCACTCCTCAGGCGTGGCCTCAAAGAGTTCCTGCAAGACTTCCTGGTAGAAGACGGGCGCACGCCGCAGATCACCGAAACAGGATCTGCCCACCAGGCCATTGAGCAGATCCGCGCGGCTGCGTGGGACCTCGTCATTCTCGACTTGAACTTACCCGACATGCCAGGCCTCGAAGTGCTGCGCATCCTCAAATCCGTCCAACCTGGCCTACCGGTGCTGGTTGTCAGCATCTATTCCGAAGAGCATTACGCCACCCGTGCCGTTCGAGCCGGTGCCCTCGGTTACTTGACGAAGGAAACAGGACCGGAAGAGCTCCGCGCAGCCGTGTCGCGCATTCTACAAGGCGGCAGCTACATCCCGAGCCTCCAGATCGACCAGCCGCATCAGGACGCGCTCTCCACCAGGGCTCCCCTCTGCGCAGACAGGCTGCCGGCCGGACTGTCGGATCGAGAGATAGAAGTCCTCCAGTGGATCGCCCAGGGCCGCCGCTTAACGGAAATCGCCGAACACTTGAACCTGAGCATCAAAACCGTGAGCACATACCGCTCGCGCCTCCTCATCAAGCTCGGTATGAAGACGACCGCTGAATTGATTCGATATGCCCTGGACCAACAATTGGTCTGAATGCACCTGGGATTCGAAAGGAGGCCCGCCTTCACACCCTCCCGCTCACGCACCGAGGACGGCTGCTGCGATGCCGACGCAGGCCCTGAGAAGCCGGCACCGCTCTCTCCATCATTACTTCGCGTTGGGGGACTATGGCCAATATCCTGATCATTAACGCCGATTCAAATCTCAGACGGCTGATTAAGCTGGCCCTGCCTGGGATGGAGCATTTCGTTCAGTACAGCGCCAACCGTCAGAGCGCCTTAGCGCAACCATCCTCCTCTACACTCGACTTGGTCGTTGCGCGTCTGGTCGCGGATGACGATCAGGGGCCGGAAGATCTCGTCGAACTCCGAAACGCATTCCCCGCCGCCAGGCTGATCGTCGCCGCAGCGCTTCACGACCCCGCCTTGGAGGGCGAGAAGTTCCAGCGCGTCGTGCGCGAACTCCATATCGAATATTGCATGCTGGAGCCCATCGAGACCGGTGCGATGCTGCACACCATTCACGCAGCACTCGCCCTTCCCAAACGACCGGAGTCCGGCCCGCCTCCTGGCAGAGCAGCCACCGGGGCATAGGACTCGTCTCGACGGAAAAGGGGAACGGTCAGTCGCGGCGGCGCACTGCGGCGCGTCCGGCTCGGCCCCTTCATCGCACACAAGCTCCGGGGGTCAATACCCCATCGCCGCATTCAGCTTGGCTAATTGACTGGCGGGCAGGAGAAACTCCGACGCCACTTCGATTCTAGACGGGACCAGTAAGGTAGTATGAAAGACAATATCGCGAATGGGAATTTTGAACTCCGGCTGTTGAGGGGTGCTCAGCTCAACCGACTCGACCGATTGCGTAATGGCGGTCACATCCTGCGGCCCGTAGGTGGAGAGCACGGCTTGAATAAGATCCCGAACTTTTTCATTGATCTCATTGCCGTCGATCCCCTTCATCAACAGCGGGAGCACCTCGTCGCGCACGTGATCCGAGGGGCTGAAATTCTCGATCCGTTCCTTTCGGCGCAGTGAGGTCAGATCGTTATCGAGATCGCGACTGAACGCCCCGTACGCGAACCGGACGAATTCGAAATGAAACCCCTTCAGTCCTTTACCAAACAGCTGCAATTCGCTGAGAAAACAGAGTTGTTGAAGTTTGACGTCGCTCAGAAGGCCATAGGGTTCCGCCAGCGACAACACATAGAGCAACAAGGCTCGGTCAACGGTCATCTCGTGAGGCTTTCGCACGAATCGCATCTCCTCTGCATGAACGACAACGGGAAGGACTATAAACAGGCCCCTCCGCCTTCGTCAATCGGTGATGCTGAACTCGCGCAATCCTCTTGACCCATTCACCTACTTTCGTTTTTAATGGGCCTCTTTCAAGCCCGATCATACACGATGAGCAAAAACCTCAAAGAAATGGACGTGCTTCGCCAGCACCTGGCCAAGCATCAATTGAAACTGACCCGCCAGCGGGAGCTGATTCTCACGGCGTTCCTTCGGCAGGAGCACGTGACGGCCGAGACGATGTATCATCAGCTCGCCAAGAAGGATCCCCATCTGGGTCTCGCGACGATCTATCGCACGCTGAACCTCTTTTGCGAAGCTGGAATCGCCCAGGCTCGCCACTTCGGCACCCAGACGCAATACGACAACATCTCCCATAAAGGCCATCACGACCATCTCATCTGCACCGGCTGCGGCACGATCGTCGAATTCGAGAACTGCGAAATCGAGCGGCTGCAAGAAGAGGTCGCGACAAAAAACGGCTTCGTGATCCAAACCCACCGCTTGGAGCTCTACGGGCTCTGCCCGCGTTGCCGCCATTGACGGGCCGCCGTCCCATCCGGTATCATGTTGAGAGGGCTTATCAATTTCAACTAGAGCGCCCGTCACGGGCCGCCCTGACACGTGGAGGCATGCCGCATGGCTTTATTCCCTCGCACTATCTTCGCCCTCACCCTGATCCTCGGTAGCCTGGTGGGCCCGCCATTCGCCACACCGCCCGCCGACGCGGCGGACAAACTTGTCGTCTATTCAGGACGGGCCGAACGTCTGATCAAGCCGGTGCTGGATGAATTCCAATCGAAAAGCGGCATTCAGATTGAACTCCTCTCGTCCGGGACGACCGAACTCATCAACCGGCTGCAGGCTGAAGGTGACCGCAGCCCGGCCGACGTGTTTCTGACCAACGATGCCGGCAGTCTCGAACATGCCCGGGAGTTGAAGCTCCTCCGACCCATGAATATGCGGGAAGTCGAACGGGCCATTCCCTCGCAGTTCCGTGCGAGTGACAACAGCTGGATCGGCTTGTCGGGTCGATTCTGGGTCGTCGTCTACAATAAGAACCTGGTCAAGCCCGAGCAGGTCGCCTCGCTCCTCGATCTGGCCCAACCGCAATGGAAAGACAAAATCGCCATTCCCAACTCCGGCAGCGAGTACCTTCAAGCCGGCGTCTCCGTCATCAAGGCCACAGTCGGCGAAGACCGCACAAAGCAATTCCTCCTAGGCTTGAAGGCCAATGCCGGAACACAGGTGTATCAAAAAAGTTCGCAAATTGTGGAGGCCGTCGCCAAGGGCCAGGTCGCACTCGGGATCGTGAACCACTATTACATCTACCGACACCTGGCCGCCCAGCCGACCGCCCCTATCGCCGCCATCATGACCGACCAACAGGAGGGCGGCATGGGTGCCATCATGAATGTCACCGGAATCGGGATCACGCGAACGTCGAAGCACGTGGACAGCGCCAAGCTCTTGGTAGAGTTCCTGGTGGCCCAAGCCGGACAAAAGCTGTTTGCAGATCTCGACAAAGAATACCCGCTGCATCCCGATGTCAAAGCCGACCCGGCGCTCGTCGACCGTCACAGCTTCCGCGCGGCGCTCGTTCCTCTGGCTCGACTTGCCGAACTGCGCGAGGGCACACTCACACTGATCGAACAAGTCGGCCTTCGCTGAACTGTCGGCCGCGCATGTTTACCGCCACACGAGCCCACGCACCATCGTCGCTGCAATGGGTCAGCCTCCTGACCGCAGCATTGCTCGTCCTGCCAACCGGCTACATCGTCTACGTGGCCTTGACGGCCGCACCGACCGTGTGGACTCGTCTCTGGTCGACCCGCATTCCGGAATTATTGGGAAACACCCTGTCGCTCGCCGCCGGTGTGGCCCTGACGACTCTGGCGCTCGGGCTGTCCCTTGCCTGGTTCATCGTTCGCTACGACTTCCCCGGCCGTCGGATATGGGAATGGGCCCTCGCCTTACCGCTGGCGATGCCGACCTACGTGCTGGCCTACGTCTATGCACATCTCCTGGGAATGGGAGGACCGGCGGAACAGTGGTGGCAGGCCATGCTGGGGCCGGAAGCCCGATTGCTCGCCCCTCAAAGCTTTCTCGGGGTGACGCTCATCATGGCGCTGGATACGTTTCCCTTCATCTATCTCTTGGTTCGTGGAGCCTTGCTGAATCTGAATCTGTCCTTTGAAGAAGTGGCGCGAGTCTGCGGCGTCTCTCCCTGGACGACGCTCTGGAGAGTCACGCTCCCGCTCATTCGACCCGCGATCGCAGCGGGGCTCGCGCTGGTCGTCCTCTACGTGATTTCGGACTTCGGGGCCGTTTCACTCCTTCGCTACCAGACCCTCACCTATGCGGTCTACCAGCAAATGACCAGCCGCTACGACCATACGGCTGCGAGTATCCTCAGTCTGCTGCTCGTCCTCATGGCAGGAATCTTTCTTGTCACCGAGCGATGGTTTCGCCGACGCAGCCGCTTTTACCAAACAACGGGTCGATACCGGAAGGCGACGCGCCGGCGGGCCGGGCCCGTCGGCACAGCAGCCATCACCGGCTACGTAGCCCTGGTCTTCGGTGTCTCCTTCGGCATTCCCGCCGCCATGTTGGTGCAGTGGAGCATGGAAGCCATCGGGCAGGGCGCACTGGATGCGCGTTTTGTTGGATTCGTCTGGAACAGCACCGTGCTTGCCGCCTTGGCCGCCAGCGGCGCGGTGATGATCGGGATTCCGTTGGCGTATCTTGCAAGCCGTCACCCCTCCCGGCTGAACCTCGCCTGTCTCCACGCAGCCTATGCCGGATACGCGCTGCCTGGTCCCGTTGCGGCCCTCGCGGTGCTCGTGCTCTTTACGCACTTTGTCCCCGCGCTCTACGGTACAGTCGTCGTCCTGCTGACCGCCTACATCTTGCACTTCCTCCCGGTCGGGCTGCAGTCGATGGAGCCAGCCTTGCAGCAAATCACCCCGAATGTCGAAGAGGTCGCTCGCACCCTGGGGTGCACGGTACAACAAAGTCTTCGGCGCATCACACTTCCCCTCGTCCGCAATGGCTTCACTGCGGCCTGGGTCTTGATGTTTCTCCAAACGATGAAGGAGCTTCCGGCCACATTGCTGCTGAGGCCGGTGGGATTTGATACACTCGCCATTCGGGTATGGTTGGATGCCAGCGAAGAGTATTATCAACTGGCAGCCCCTGCCGCTCTGTTGATTGTCTTCCTAAGCCTGCCGGCACTGATGCTGCTGGTTACCAAAGACTGGCGCGGGAATGAGCTGGAGACCAGGACGTGACACCCGTGAACGGATCGGACACCGACGAGCAGCAAGATAAGAACGAGGAAGGAGCCTTCTCGGCGACTGAGCCGATACAGGACGGCTCAGCCGTGCTGGACCTTCACAACGTCTCCTGCGCCTATGAGCCAAGACGGCCTGCCGTCGAAGACATCTCGTTCAGCGTTCGACAGGGAGAAATTCTGTGTCTTCTCGGTCCATCCGGATGCGGCAAGACCACGATTCTTCGCGCCATCGCGGGCTTTGAGCGGGTCACCAACGGCACCATCACGCTATCAGGGCACCTGGTCTCTTCACCGGACCGGCTGGTACCGACGGAGCAGCGACACATCGGCATGGTCTTTCAGGAATACGCGCTCTTCCCCCATTTACGCGTGGAGAAGAATATTGCCTTCGGCTTGAACCATCTCCCACGGGCTCAGCAACGAGCAATCGTCGATGATCTTCTGACCTTGACCGGGTTGCGCGGCCTGGAACACCGTTACCCACATGAGCTCTCCGGAGGGCAACAACAACGGGTGGCGTTGGCCCGTGCACTCGCCCTGCGTCCGGTACTCCTGCTGCTGGATGAGCCATTCAGCAACCTCGATCCGGATATGGCCAGTCGGATGCGTCAAGATCTGCATGTCCTGTTGCGCCAAACGAAAACCACCGCCATCCTGGTCACCCACGACCACGACGAAGCATTTTCCATGGCTGACCACGTGGCCGTCCTGAACCGAGGGCGTCTCGAACAGTTCGATACCCCTGAGGCGATTTACCATCTCCCGGCCACGCCATTCGTGGCCGACTTCGTCGGACAGGCGGATTTCATCTCCGGGGTTGTGGACAACCAGGTGGTCACGACTGAACTCGGAGAGTTTCCCAACGCCCAGAAGCTCGCCACCGGTGCCAAGGTCGTCGTGATGATCCGCCCCGACGACCTCCACATCGTGCCGACGAAGGGTGCCAATGCGCGCATTGTGGCACGGCAATTCAAAGGGTCCGAGAACCTCTATACCATCCGACTCGCGTCGGGACAGATCGTGCACAGTAGCGAATCCTCGTTGAGTATTTATCAAGCCGGAACGGCCATCGCCCTGCGCGTGCTGGCCACCCATACCGTCTTGTTTCCCCAGTCCCCTCAATCGGCGGCCGAGCCGGTATCACACGACGGGCCTGCTTCGACTCGGTGAGCGCGGCAGAAGTACACGAGGCACTGACAAAGACGGGCAGGGCCACCAAGCATCAATAGCGATAGGTGGAGGATTGACGAATGGATGTGCTGAAGAATGCGGTAGAATACGGCATTATCGGGCTGTTGATTGCGCTGAGTATCTGGTCGGTAGCCGTCGCCGTCGAACGCTGGCTCTACTATCGACGCGTGGACTTGGCACAGTTTGCAGACGTGCAAACATGTGAGATCGCATTGACCAAGCGGTTGGTGATCATCGGTACCGTCGCGGCCAATGCTCCGTATATCGGCCTGTTGGGCACGGTGCTGGGTATCATGATGACCTTCCACACGATGGGAACATCGGGGACCATGGCCGTCAACACCATCATGATCGGCTTGAGCCTCGCGTTGAAGGCCACGGCTGTTGGGTTGCTGGTGGCCATTCCCTGTGTCGTGATGAACAATATCCTTCGTCGGCGCGTCGCTGAACTCCTGACAACATATAAGGTGGAGCATGGAACGCGAGGTTAATCAGATTAATGTCATCCCGCTGGTGGACGTAATGCTGGTGTTGCTCGTCATCGTCCTGACCACGGCGACATTCATCAGCACAGGCCAGATTCCGGTCAACCTCGCCAAGGCCAAGGAGGCCGGAGATCACAAGGATGTTCCTGTCGTCGTCACGCTGACGGCAACCGGTGAACTGTTTCTGAACGATCGCCCGGTTCCAGCCGATGGCCTGAAAACGATGCTGTTAGCCCATCCTCGAGAGTCACTGGTCGTCGTGCGAGCCGACAAAGTCACGTTGCTCGAGCGCTTTGTCTCGGTGGTGGACGAGATACGCGGCCTCGGATTTCAGTCCGTAAGCCTGGAGGTCGTCCGCCTATGACCGCCCGGCACCCTATGACTCACGATCCGTTTGTTCGTCACCGTGCGGGCGGCTGGCTCATCTCCCTCTGCCTGCATGGTACCGCTCTTGGTCTGGCCGGCCTGCTGGTCGCGAAGATGGGACTTGCCCCTCCGTCGTCTTCGTTTCATTGGGATGTCAGCGTTGTGGCCCCACCCACCGCCACACGCGCCACGTCCACCCCATCACACGAATCGGCCGTGGCGCACTCAACCACTCCCCCCCCTCAACGGACTGTTCCTGTGGCACCGGCACGCCCTGCCCCGACTCAGTCTTTAAGTCCTCGTGCAGTGGCATCCACGCCCATCCCAGGTCCGGTGAAACCTCAGAGTGCGGAGCCGCCGCCTCCGCCGACAATCCTGCAGGTCCAGCCAACAGCGGAAGCGGTCACGCCTTCACCTCCATCGCTGCCGGAACCGGCGACGACGGAATTGCCGCATCCTGCCCCAGCGCCCCAAGCCATTGTTGAGTCTCCCTTTGCTCCCGAACGGGCAGTAGCCGCACCGCCGTTACCGGACACCCTTCCCACGCAGGCCCCTTCCTTCGCATCCGCCGCCAGAGAACAAGCCCCTGACAGCGTCGCCCCTCCGACGCACACAGCAGCACTCGCGCCCTCGACACCCAATGCCGCTGTCGCGAGAAAACCTGACTATGGATGGCTTGCCGCGTCGCTTCTGCCTCGGATTGAGTCGCTCAAACACTATCCGGCGGAAGCGCGGGTCAAACATTTGGAAGGCCGGGTACTCGTACGTATTGTGGTGCAGGAAGACGGCCGGATCGTCTCTGCCACAATCGCGAAAAGTTCCGGGCATGACATTCTCGACCAGGCGGCACTCGAGACGATGCAACTATCGTCACCCATCCTGATGACCCAGCCGCTGGAGAAACCGTCGGTGACACTTCAGATTCCTCTCGGATATTACCTCGATAGGTAACAGGGAGACGTTATCCCTGACAGGGTTGCTGCGCCCACTGTCGCAACACGGCCCGTTGATCGAAAGTCAGGACATAGGACCGACAGCTGCCTCCCCGGACGTGGCCACCGAACCCTGCCGTCCCGCTGCCTCGCTCAAAATACGTCCAGATTTCGCCTCCGTCCGAAGCTGACTGTCTGTTGTGCGGCGCCCCATATCGTTTCCCCACCATGTCCTGAGTCGCCTCGTTGACCGCATCCTGGAAATACGGGGGACGACCGGCGCATGCACCCAATGCCAGGAGACCTATCACGACTCCTATGAGCGTACCGTTGATGCGCCGGCCAGGGTGTCCACTCTCTCCGGGCTGTCTGCGCTGATTCACGTTATTTGCTCCCATCGTTCATCCTCACCCGCCCACGAAGAGAGGACGAGACCCAGACCTTTCCATCCTGATCCACGATGACGGCTCCAACGCCGGGCATCTGCTCGACCAGCGCCATACCACGCGCCCGCCCCATGACAAAAATGCCTGTATCCAATCCGTCTGCCGTGACTCCGTCAGGCGCCACGACAGTCACGCTTTGGCAGTCCCGTGCCGGCTGCAGGGTCGCTGGGTCCAGAATATGGTGGTACCGCACCCCGTCTCGCTCAAAATATCGCTCGTAGTCACCAGCAGTTGAAATAGCCTCGTTCTGGAGGTCAATCAACGCCAGCACGGTCCCTTCCCGCCGTGGGTGCCGGATACCGAATGGGAACGTTCGTCCGTCGGGAAGCAGCCCGAAGGTCCTGATATCACCGGATAAGGCCACGACTCCCGCAGTGGCACCTGCCTGTCTCATCGCCCCTACGGCCATGTCGGCGGCATACCCTTTCCCGATCCCCCCTACGTCGACCCGCATACCGGCCTTGGCGAGTTTGACCGCTCCTCGCTCCTCATCGAGAGACAGTCCACGACGGTCGGTAAGAGGGCGAAGCCCGGCCAAGTGTGCCTCGGACGGAACCTCCTGGCGATCAAGCACACTCCACGCATCCACAGCAGGACCGACGAGAATATTGAACCCTCCGTCCGTCAGTCTGGCAATCTTCTCCGAATCTTTCAACACCTGCATCGTCTCAGGGCTCACCGTCACAGCTTCGGCTCCGGCTGCGGCATTCACACGCGAAAGTTCACTATCCGCAATCCAGGTACTCAACAATTTTTCCAAGCGGTGGATTTCCTGAAATCCTGCCGATGCCGCAGCCTGGGCCATCTGGCGATCTGGTGCCACCGACGTGATCGTCACCAACGTTCCCATCTGCATCTGCGTTCTTTTCACGACCACCGAAGAGGAACTGCGCTGCGTCCCGGCACAACCAGTGAAGATGAGAAGTTGGCAGGAGAGAACGACCATGGCCATGACCGACCAGATCGGCGCAAGGGGCGAACGTTCAAGATTGGTCGAGGCAGATGCTTCAAAGGCTGTGACGGGCCCAGGTCGATTCATTAGGCTCCTCAGGCATAACGGCAACAGAGCGCCATATTCTCCGGCCGCTCTGCAAATTGCAAATTCGTTGTCCCACGTGTGAAGCACAAACGGCAGACTTGACAATCCGACATCGATTGGAATATTAATAATCGTTCTCAATTTCACCAACTCGGACAGTCACTATGCCTGTACACAATGACCTCGCGAGGCCCTGCTGCCAAGACAGTGAGACCCGTTGCGAATGCGGTCAACTCATTGCGAAAGTCCGCGGACAAGGTCTTGAGCTCAAGTGCAAACGCTGTAAACGTATCGTCGTCATCCCATTCACCTCAATCGAAGGCTGGGGCACCGTCACAGCATGATACGAAATATGAAAGGAGGCCTCGCAACCAGCCCCACCCCAACGCATCGATCATGTTCGCCTGTTTTCCCAGTAGACCAGAGACCTTTGAGTCCCGAGTCCAACCACAACCTTACTCGCGGATGGAGGATAGCCATGAAGATCCGGGCAATCCTCGGGGCTCTCGTGCTAGCCAGTTTACCGGCACTGCCGGCTTTGGCGGAAAACATGACCCCGGAGGACATCAAGAAACTCGTTGATGAAGCGGTCGAGAAACGATTGAAAGAACACGAACGGCATGAAGGCGGCATGCAGCAGGGCCAAGCCGAACCTGGCTCAGCCCCACAATACCCGGTCGCGACCGGCCCCATGACCGATATTCGCGTAGGCCGTCCGGGCGAAGAAAAGATTCCGTTGGGGTTCGGATCAACCGGATCCGGCAAACTTCTGTATGCAAAACCCTTCTTGAGTGCTCCGAAGGCAACGGTCGGTGGATACGCCGATGTGATGTACAACTCATTGTCTCGGCAGAACCTGGACAACCCCAGCCGGAATTCGTTCGGCCAGCAACGGCTGGTGCCGTTTATTTATGCAGACATTACCGACCATATCAAGTTTGCCACTGAAATCGAGATCGAACGCGGCGGCCAAAATGCTCCGCAGAGCGGCGATGGATCCATGCAGATCGAATTCGCCCAACTGGACTATTTAATCGATGAATCCATCAACCTCCGCGCCGGCATTCTGCTGATGCCGGTCGGAAAGTTTAACTTGCTGCACGACTCCCCGCTTAACGATCTTGTTGATCGACCCATGGTATCCCGGATCGTCATTCCCAGCACCTGGTTTGAGGCAGGCGCCGGTATTTACGGAACCTTGTATCCCTCCTCACGGTCGAAGTTAGACTACGAAGTCTATGCCGTCAATGGCATGAGCCAGACGGCCGGGGGAATCACGGATCTTGGAGTGCGTAGCGCACGCGGCAGTGTCTCCCGGGATCGCGATGACAACAAGGCCGTCGTGGGCCGTGTCGCATTCAGCCCGATGTTAGGCATTGAAATCGCGGGCTCCGGCTACCATGGAGCATACAAGCCGGCAGCCGGAGCCGTGGGCGCAGGCTACATCGATATGTTTGCATTAGACTGGACGCTCCAAAAAGGTCCCTTTGAAATCATCGGCGAGTCGGCATGGACCAGAATCAGCAACAACAATGCGACGGGCGTGGCCAACCGCGCCATCGGACCGGCCGGTATGCAAGGGTACTACGTGCAGGGGAATTATCACTTTATGCCGGAGTTCCTCAAGAAATGGGCACCCAGCCATTTCACCGACGCATCCACCTTTACAGCAGTTGTCAGGTGGGAGCAGGTCAACACGGACACCGACGATCGCACCAAGCAGAATGCGCTGGGAGGCCAGCGTAAGCTTGAGCGCTTGACGCTCGGTCTCAATTTCCGGCCGATCGAAGACACGGTGATCAAATTCGACTGGCAATTCAACACTCAGAAAGACGCCAAGGGACTGGTTAACGCCGGGGACCTCGGCACCTCCGGCAGCCCGATGAATGGAAACGGGTTCCTGATCCAAGCAGCCACGTACTTCTAACCGGTTCCTCGGCCAGGCCGTCCCGATCGGGACGGCCTGACCGAGGCCGAATGAGACGGCATGATACAACGCCTCCGCACCCTCAACTTGCTTCTGCTTCCCGCTCTTCTCGCCGCCTGCGCGTCGCTGGACGGCATGCAGGAACGATTCGCGGTCTGCAGCTACGACCATGCCTGGGAGGCGGCGCTTGACGCGGTCAAAGATCGCGCGATCGCCCGGCAGGATAGGGCGGCTGGCGTGATCGATACCGCATGGCTTGAAATCCCCATGCCGGGACGGACCTTTGGTGCGCTCCAGCGAGACTTGGGGGACAGCAAAGATCGGTCCCGGATTTCCCTGACAGTCAAACGACTGGACGACGTGACCAAAATCGGCTTCGTCGAAGAGCGACAACGGTGGGCCTTCCGCGGCGGCTCTCGACTGTTCGGATGGACCGACACCGAGCCCTCGACCGAAGTCATGACCGATGTGCAGAACCGCTTGAATACCAAATTGAAGGAGCACGGATGTTCAGTACAGTGAGTGCGTACCGCACCTTGATCACCATCGTTTTGCTGATGACCTCGTCGATCCCGGCTCTGGCAACGGAGAAAGTTTGGGACAATGAATTGCGCCGCTTTCTGAAAGACGACGACTTCAAATACGAAGAGTTCATGACGGAGGAGGAAGCCGTTAAAACGATCCTCCCGAAATCTCAACGTGTCCGCAAGGAAATGATTCGCCTCGCGCAAGACAAGAAAGAACTCATCGAACAGCGCATCGGGTGGAAATTCCCGGAAGACTCCTTCGATCTGTACATCGGAGAGACCGGAGACAAAATCGATGGGTATGCGATGATCCACAACACCATCGGCAAATATAAACCCATGACCTATATGGTCGGTGTGGATGCCAAAGGCAATTGCACCGATGTCGAGTTGCTGGTGTTTCGAGATGCCAAGGGCAGTGAGGTCGGTAAGAAACGATTCAACTCCCAGTATGACGGCAAGACCGTCTCGGATCCTATCCGCATCAACAAGGACATCATCAACATCAGCGGCGCAACCATGTCCGTCCGTTCGATGAACGCCGGCGTCAAACGAGTTCTGGTCCTGGTAGACGAGTTTTACCTGAAGCCGGCTGGCTTAGGCAGCGATACGGTGGCAGTGCAGAAGGCCGAGCGAGGATTCCTAGGGACCCTGTTCGGCAACTGAGGGCGTCGAGGCACTGCACCGGCATGCGAAATTTCAATACCCGATTCCGCCTGCGTGATTCGGATCGTCACATCAGGCTGTTGTACACGCAATTCCTCCTGTTGATGCTGGTGGGGTTTCTCTTTTCCTTCTTCTGGGCCCATAGCATGACCGGCCTCTCCCCCCAAGGGATTGCGGCTCACTATCGTGGCTCCGATGCCACCTTCGGCGAACCGATGTCGTTTCGTGAGCTGGCTGAAGTCACTCACTTTCACCTGTTTACGATGCCGGTGGTGTTCATGATCCTGGTTCACGTGCTGTACCTCACGAATGCGAGTCACGCCACAAAAGTGTGGATGTCGTGGCTCTCGTTCGCCGGGGTGGGGCTGGATTTGCTCTCCCCCTGGCTCATCAGTTACGTGTCTCCGATCTTCGTCCTGACGATGCTGACCGGAGATACCTTCATGATGGTGTCGTTTCTGGTGATGATGTGGATCCCGTTGCACGAAATGTGGGTCCTGAAACAGCCGCTCATGGCCGGCAAACACAGTGAGGGGTCTAAGCCCTCCCCCTAGTCTTCTGTTCCCATACAGCGGCCAGAGGCCAGACGCCCAGAGCCCAGGATCGTGCCACACGGTCCTGGGCTCTGTTATTTCGGAGGGATTTCATGCATGGACCAGCAGTGCCAATCAATTCCGCGACAGAACTGATGCACGATGTCTGCCGACAACTTGGCAGCCTGGACATCCTCGAACTGTCCCAAGATGCATTGGAATCAGTTCGAATCATTCGGCTTCAACGGTTGACACGTCAAATCGAAGCCGTGATCCCGGGCCACTTCGGTCATGGCGAACGCACGGCGCATTATGCGCTCCTGCTCGCCGAACACATCGGCCTTGACCGTCAACGGTGCGTCGAATTGCACTATGCGGCATTGTTGCACGACGTCGGGTTGCTGACATTACCAAGGCACGTATTCGACGACCCCGCCGTTCCTGCATCGAACGACTACGCCTTGCTCCAGAGTCACCCGAGGGACGGCGCCGCCCTCCTTGCCGCCTTCTCGTTTCTCGGCGAGCCTGCACGGTTCATCGCCCATCACCATGAGCGATGGGATGGCGCCGGATATCCCTATGGGATTCGAGGCATCTACATTCCTGTCGAGGCCAGAATCCTGTCTCTCGCAGACGTGTTCGACACCATTGCCTCCCGCGCAAGGTCATGGCACATCGCCTTGCGCGCGCTACTCGCTTCGAGAGGCTCCCAGTTTGACCCAGAGCTCTGTACCACATTTTGTACCCTGCTACATGACCCGGCTGCACACAGGCAGTCGGGCAACGACGCACCATTCAGCCCAGGCACTGACCCGGTCCAGACGCTTCGCGCCCCGCTACCGTAACGCTCAGAATGCTCTGAGCACACAAGCAAGGAGACGCCGTATGACGACCAAATCCTCTGCATCGCCAGTATTTGCAGATCGCCTACACATCCTCGCGTCCGAGCTTCGAACCCAGTCACCCCAATGGGCCGATCGATTGGAGCAAGTCCGAACGGAACACGAATTGCGAGGCCTCGTCTGCGATCTCTTCAATCTTTCGCACACGATCCACTCGAATGGATCGCCTCTTCTCGCTCCGCCTGGCCTACCTGCCCGCATCGCAGCCTTCATCAGAGACAACATCCACCGTGGAATGAGCCTGAAAGTCTTGGCACACTTCCTAGGCTGTTCAGAAAAATACTGTTCCGATCTGTTCGCACGAATGATGGGGGAACCCTTTTCGACCTACCTGCGCCGCTACCGGGTCGAGCAGGCCCGCACACTGCTTCGCACCAGCGGTCAGACACTCGCCGAAATCGCAACGAGCCTTGGATTCAGCGATCAATTCGCCTTCAGTCATTTCTTCAAGCGAGCGACCGGCCACTCACCGATGGAGTTACGGATACACCACACCCGGCAGCGCCCAACCAGGATATTCGGGCGCTCCGATACTCGCCCCCCGATAACTCTGCGTAGGCTCTGAATCCACGACAGAGCGGCGACGAGTACGATCGCCCGCCCGCAGACTCTTCGCAAGAAAGGGAACTGCCGTTCTGCCTTGAAACACCCAGGACGCCAACAGGCATGCCATGCGGCTGCGGAAAGAGGTAGGACAAGAAGGTGAGGGGGGTAGCCGGTCGACACTTCCATTCAAGGAATGCCGACCGGCCCCGATGATGCGAGCTCGTTACGACTTACCTGCGATCTGTTCGGCCAAATACCGCTCCACTCCCACTTGCGAGATGGTGCGAAGCTGGGTCTCAAACCACTCGATATGTTCTTCAGTATCGACGATCATTTCCTCCAACCGATGTCTCGTGGTGTAGTCCCCGACCTTAACACAGTGCGCGATTCCGCCGCGCAACGCATCTGCATCCTCGCGCTCGAACGCAAGATCAGCCTCAAAGAGCTCCGACACCTTCTTGCCCACGGCTACCGTATCCAAACGATCCATTGCCGGCGCTCCGCCGAGATAGAGAATATGATCGATGAGGCCTGAAGAATGGCTGACTTCCTCCTGAGCCAAGTGACTATAGTGCTCGCGCAGTCGACCATACCCCCAATGCTTGCAGAGGGCCGCGTGCAGCAAGTACTGGTGCACCGCCGTGAGTTCACTGACCAACACCTTATTCAAAATATCGAGGACTCCCTCTTTCGCTTTCATCCCTGCCCCCATGACCACGCCGATCCGGCGCTTCGTTAACTGTCCTTGTTGATCTGCTCAGCCAGATAGTTCTCGAGGCCTATCTGCTTGATCGTCTCCATTTGCGTCTCAATCCAATCGATGTGCGCATCCACATCTTTGGCCATCTCCTCAAGCATGTGCCTGGTTGTAAAATCACCGACCTTTGCACAATGGGTGACCCCGTCGCTCAACAAGGTCAGCATTTCCTGTTCGGCCTTGAGATCGAGCTTTAACTGCTCAGGAACCGTCTCACCGATGTGCACGGTATTCATCCGCTGAACGTTCGGGACGCCCTCCAGATACAATACGTGGCTGATCAGTTCGTCGGCATCCTTCATCTCATCGATGCTGCGCTCCCTCACTTTGTGGTGCAGCCGTTCGTATCCCCAATTCGCGCACATCTTCGCATGAACGAAATATTGGTTGATGGCGGTGAGATCAGCCGTCAGCACCTTATTCAGCAATTCGATCACACCCTGTTTCGCTTTCATACATCCCTCCCTCCGGCCGTGAACATCCTCTGAATCCCAAGTCGGATGGCCCCAGTCGACCAACCTTCTTGAACGTATTCTATAACGTACTTAGAGATTCTCGATGCGATTGTCAACAAGAGAAGTACGTAGTAATGAGGAGGGTTATCAACTTCGTCGAGAACGCTTCTCATTCCCCTCATCAGAACAATAGCACAAGCCTACCGTTCACACACACTCGTAGCGGACGTTCACCTGTGAGGAAGTGAGCCGATGAGCTGAAAAGGATGGCGGTTCGAACGGCAGCCCGCGGGGAGAAAACGCAATCGGTTATCCCACCTCGCGATACCCGCACTCTTCGTTACGACACTGCACCGAGCGGCCGGCCTGCTTGCTGACCTTCTCAATAAGGAAGGGAGCGTGACACGTCGGGCATGGCTTGTTGATAGGACGATCCCACAGCGCGAATTCACATTCGGGGTAACGCCCGCAGGAATAAAAATTTCGCCCCTTTTTTGTGCGCTTCTGCACCAGATCACCGCCGCACCCTGGTTGGGGACATTTCACCCCCAACGCGATCGCTTTGGTCGTCTTACAATCCGGATAGGCGGAACAGGCGAGAAATTTGCCGAACCGCCCGGACTTGACGACCATGGGACTGGAACATTTCTCACATTTCTCGTCCGTCGTCTCTTCCAACTTGGGAACGATCTTGATGGTCCCGTCCGGCAATCGTTCAAAATTTTGGGTGTTCTTACACGGGGGGTCTTCTTTGTACGCGGGACAGGCCAGGAATTTGCCGTTCCGTCCCCACTTGATCTCCATCATGCGGCCGCACTTTTCACAGGGCAGGTTTGTCGGGGGCTCGACCGTATCCTTCGGCCCGGGAATACTCTGCGCCAGCTCCATTTCTCTTACGAACGGCGCATAAAACTCCCGCACTGCCGAAACCCAGGGCTTCGTGCCCTCCTCAACCTCGTCGAGTTGCTCCTCCATGTGCGAAGTAAACTCGGTGTCCAGGAGATCGGGAAAGCCCTTCAACAAAAAATCATTCACCGTCCGTCCGGTTTCGGTAGGCAAAAACCGTCCCTCAAGCTTCTCGACATATTTCCGGTCCTGAATCGTCGAGATGATGGTGGCATAGGTCGACGGACGTCCGATGCCCTTCTCTTCCAGCTCTCGAATCAAGAGGGCTTCGTTGTATCGCGGAGGCGGCTGGGTGAAGTGCTGTTTGGACACCAAGCCCGGCGCGGTCTGGCCTTCCTGGCTCACGAGGTGCAACGACTCGCCTTCGTTGAGGGCCGGGAGTTGCCGGTCTGATTCCTCCTCGGACTCCTGTTCGCTTTTCGGCTTCTGTGAAGGTAGGACCGCATCGGTTCCTTCGAGATACACGGCCGTATGTCCCGGAAACTTGACTACGGTCCCGGTCGTGCGAAACACATACCGCTCCGCGGTCCCGACGGGACTCGAGTCCACTCGGGTGACGTCCAAAATAGCGGGAACCATCTGCGACGCGATGAAGCGGTTCCAAATCAGTTTGTACAGGTTGTACTGATCCTGTTCGAGGTACTGTTTAATGGATTCCGGATCACGAGCCGCGACGGTGGGGCGGATCGCTTCATGGGCTTCCTGTGCCGCCTTTTGCGTCTTATACACATTGGGCGTGGCGGGCAGATACTCCGCCCCGAATCGCTCAGCAATCACCGCCCTGGCATCCTCGGTCGCCTCCTGAGAGATTCTCGGCGAGTCCGTTCGCATGTAGGTGATGAGGCCGGTCTGGCCTTCTGCGCCGACTTCTACTCCTTCATAGAGCTGTTGCGCCAGCGTCATGGTCTTTTTAGGCGTGAAGTGCAGTTTCCTGGCCGCCTCCTGTTGAAGCCGGCTGGTAATGAACGGAGCGACAGGGTTCCGCTTCTTTTCCTTCCGCTCGATCGATTGAACCACGAACGACTTCCCCTGCACCGCTTGGAGAATACGCTCGGCCTGCTCTTGAGTGCCGATGTCCGCGTCCTGCCCGTCGACGGAATGTAACTTGGCTTCAAAGGCCGGGGGATTTACCCCGCTTAGGAGCGCGACGATGGACCAGTACTCTTCGGCCCTGAACGCTTCACGCTCCTTCTCTCGATCACAGATGAGCCGAACCGCCACGGACTGGACCCGCCCCATACTGAGGCCGCGGCGGACCTTTTTCCACAACAACTGGCTGCCCTGGTACCCGACGATGCGATCAAGCACGCGGCGGGCCTGTTGCGCCTGCACCAGTTTGATATCAATCTCGCCAGGCGACTTCAGCGCCCGTTTGATCGCCGATTCCGTGATTTCGTTGAACAAGACCCGAAAGACCTTTCCGTCCTTCTTCTTGCCCTTACCATGTAACTCCTGGGCAATATGCCAGGCAATCGCTTCTCCTTCACGGTCCGGGTCCGGCGCCAGAAAGACCGTGTCCACTTCCTGGGCTTTCTTTTTGATATCCGCAAGGACCTTGGATTTTCCCTTGATCGTGACGTATTGGGGCTCGAAGTCATTTTCGAGATCCACGCCCAATTTGCTGGTCGGCAGGTCTTTGACGTGTCCGACGGAGGCCATCACGGAGTAGCCGCGGCCGAGATATTTCGTGATGGTGCGCGCCTTCGTCGGCGACTCAACAATGATCAGCGATTTGGCCATATCGATACAGGTTTCTCAATGCCCGCGTCAGAGTACCACACCCACTATAACAAATCTCGACGCCTTGTCAGCTCTAATCTCTCAGCGGATCTCGTTCGAGAGCCGTACGTACTCATTGCCGGGCAACTGCCGGATGCAATTCCTCAATTCCAACGAGAGCAACAGCGCCGCAACCTGGGCGGCGGGCAGCCCACTTCGCCGAATCACGTCGTCAACCGACTGTGGCAGGACGGACAGCGCCTCATACACGCGCGCCTCGTCGGCGGCTAACGCGAGGCCTGGTCGTTTCGTCGCCGCGCCTCGCGTGCTGAGCTGTTCACGGAACGGGGCATCGAGTTGCGACAGCAATTCTTCGACGATATCCTGCGCTGATTCGACCAATCTCGCGCCGTCTTTGAGCAGGCTATTGGGCCCTCGGCTATTCTCCGCCTTCACGAATCCGGGCACCGCAAATACCTCGCGTCCCTGCTCACCGGCCAGACGCGCGGTGATGAGAGAGCCGCTCTGCACGGTTGCCTCGGTGACCACGACTCCCAGCGACAATCCGCTGATGATGCGATTACGACGGGGAAAATGATAGCTATGCGGAGGAGCCCCCAACGGCAGTTCGGATAATACGGCCCCCCGCTGCTCAATCGCCTCGCGCAGCTGCCGGTGATCCGTCGGGTAGGTACGGTCCAGTCCGCACCCCATGACCGCGAGTGTCCGTCCCTGTCCGGCCAAGGCACCCCGATGGGCAGCCGCATCGACTCCGCGAGCTAACCCGCTGACGATCGTAAATCCCAAGGCCGCCAGCTCGGACGCCAATTCTTCGGCAAATGCCCGACCCGCCGGACTGACCTTTCGTGTGCCGACAATCGCCACGGCCCGCCGGTCAGTCTCCTCCAACGTGCCCTGGACGTAGAGCAGCGGGGGCGGATCCGCAATTCCCTTCAACGGCGCGGGATACCGTGGATCCAGATAGGTCAGCACCGAGATCCGGCGTTGCTGCAATTGCGTCAATTCACGGTCAAGCTGCTTGACCGCATCCGCATCAGGCCCGCCTCGGATCGCCTCGCCCAACGGTGGCCGACATCCGACATCTTCCAGAGCGGCTTGCGTCGCCGAGAACACCGCATCCGGAGAGCCGAACGCCTGCACCAACTTGACCAACACCGCATCGCCCACTCCGGGAATTGCGCGAAGCATTAGCCAGGGCCGGAGAAACTGACTGTTGACCATCGTCCGATTTGTCCTCGCACGGCTGGAACGACCCAGAAACCATTGTAGCGGGAGACGCCGGGCGGCTGCGGGGTATCCGATCGGAATCGGCCGTGGGACACGGGGTTGCGCGTTACATCACGACCAGGTCGAACTGCTCCAGATGCAACCGCTCGTCGGGAGTCACGAGAATCTTGGCACTATACCGCCGCTCAAGATCCTCGACTCCCGACAGCTCCTGCTCCTGCAACAGCAACGCCACCGCGGGATGCGCTCCCACCACGACACGCTGTTGTTCGATTTCCTGACCGAGTCGACGCACTTCCCGAAAAATTTCGTAGGCCACCGACATGGGAGACTTCGTGTACCCGCGGCCGTCGCAGTAGTGACAGGGCTCCGACAGGGAGCGGAGCAAGTCTTCCCGCACACGCTCACGGGAAATCTCAATCAATCCGAGATCGGAGACTCTGGAGATTCTCGTGCGAGCCTTGTCCGAAGACATGGCGTCCACCAGCGCATGGTAGACCTTGTCGCGATTCTTTTCCCGTTCCATATCGATAAAATCGACGATGATGATCCCGCCGATCCCCCGCAATTTGACCTGGTAGGCGATTTCCCGAGCCGCCTCCAAGTTGTTCCGCAGGATGGTTTCCTCCTGATCCCGTTTACCGACAAAACGCCCGGTATTCACATCGATGACCGTCATGGCCTCGGTGTGATCAATCACCAGGTAGCCGCCCGACTTGAGCCACACTTTCCGGCTCATGGCGCGGGTGATCTCCTGTTCCACACCCAAGTAGTCGAAGAGGCTTTCTTCTTTGTCGTAAAAATGGATGCGCGAGGTTTGCTCCGGAGAAAATCGCTGCACGAATCCTTTGATCGCGTTGTATTCTTCTCGAGAATCGATCAGCAACCGGTCGACACGCCGGCCGAACAGATCCCGCACCACGCGAAAGCTCAAACTGAGATCGCTGTGGAGCAGGCTGGGGGCTGGCTGCTGGTCGCGCTTCGTCAGGACGTCCTGCCACAAGACATGGAGGAACTCGACGTCGGAGCGTAATTCTTCTTCCTTGACCCCTTCACTGACCGTCCGGACGATGTAGCCGTATCCCGGCCGGCGGGCCCGTTTCATGATTTCTTTCAAGCGCGCCCGCTCCTCGTCGCGGGGAATCCGGCGGGAGACACCGATATGCTCCACCGTCGGCATGAACACCAGATATCGACCGGGCAACGACACATATGTCGTGACGCGCGACCCCTTCGTGCCGATCGGCCCCTTGGAAATCTGCACCATCACTTCCTGCCCTTCGGACAGCAACTCTTCTATAGGTTTTGAGCTCTGCCGCTTGGGCTTGGGAACCTCCGAATCTTTACTATCTTCGTCATCACCATCAACGAGAGTGTCGCCCGGCTCGATATCGATCGACAGGTCGGACACATGCATGAACGCCGCCTTCTCCAACCCGATATCGATGAAGGCAGCTTGCATCCCCGGCAGCACCTTTGCCACCCGCCCCTTGTAAATGTTGCCGACGTAATCCTGGTCTTTGGCCCGGTCACCGTACAAATCCGTGACCACCCCGTTATCCAACACCGCCACGCGGGTTTCTTCCCGCGCGATACTGATCGCGATCTCCACACCCATAGACACTCCTTTACACTCAGATCGACGGATCGGCAGACGCACGCGGACACGCAGTCCGGGTTCTGGCTCGTCTCGCTGTCGCTCCAGCGCCGATCTGGTTCAGATGGTTATTTCACAACAAGTCGGCCTCTGTCCAGGCATGGCCTAGTAAAACAGGGTCAACCGACGTCGCTTGACGTTCAATAAAAGCCCCAATGACGCCATGGTCATGATGGTCGCGCTGCCTCCATAACTCACGAGGGGAAGTGGAATCCCGACGATGGGAAACATGCCCGCAGTCATGCCGATATTGACCACAACGCAAAAACACAACATGGCGACGATGCCTGCCGCGAGGAGCGCCCCCAGCGTGTCCTTCGCACGCGCGGCAATTTCCAATGACACCCATATCAGCGCGATAAACAAGGCCAAGAGCACTAAGACCCCGACGAAGCCCCATTCCTCCGCATACACGGCGAACACAAAATCGGTGTGGCCTTCGGGCAGGAATTTCAGCTGACTTTGTGTGCCGCCGTACAGCCCCTTCCCCGCCAGTTCCCCCGAACCAATCGCAATTCTCGATTGCAGTGCGTGATAGCCCTTCCCGCCCGGATCATAATCCGGATCCACAAACGCCATGACCCGTTCGCGTTGGTAGTCATGCAGCGAGGCCCAGACCATTTCCCAGACAAACGGAAACAGCATCACCGAGAGCAGCAGAATAATTCCCAAAGCCTTCGATCGGACCCCGACCATCAGCAGCATGGCTGCGTAGACCGCCAAGAAGCTCAGCCCACTGCCCAAATCCGGTTGCTTGAGGATCAGCAGGAGCCCCGGCAGCACGATCAGGCCCGGCAAGACCACCCGGGGCAACCACCCGACGCGAGGGGCCCGGGAATAATAGTTGGCCAACACCAAGACCAATACTAATTTGGCAAACTCCGACGGTTGAAAGGCAAAAGGACCGATCGGAATCCAACGCTGCGCCCCACGGCTGGATTTCCCCATGAACAACACCACCGCCAGCATGATCAAAATGACCGCGTAGGTCGGATAGGCCAACCGCGCGATCTTATGGTAGTCCGACAGATACATCACGAGGAACGCCACCGTTCCCAGGAGAATCCAGACCAGCTGTTTGAGGTAAAACGGGAAGGACGTATCCTGCGAGTGCGTCACACTGTAGATCGACAGCACACCGACCGACAGAATGATCGCGACCAGGCCGATAAAGCGTAGATCGAAACTATCGAGCCCTCGACTGTCGATTACTCGATCAATCATCACAAGTTCGGCCCTGTACCGACTGCCGCCGCAGCCGACTTTGCCCGCCTGCCTGAGGGATTGCCCTGGAGAACTTGAGGATAGGCTTTCACATAGGCTTCGATCACATCTTTCGCCAGAGGCGCAGCGGCGGATCCACCATGCCCCATGTGCTCGGCCAGGACAGCCACAGCGATGCGCGGAGCCTCGACCGGCGCGAAGGCGACGAACCATGCATGGTCCCGAAACTTTTTCGGAATATCTTTCTCCGGGCCGGTACGGAGCGCCGCGGTCTGAGCCGTTCCGGTTTTCCCACCGATCGTGACCAGCGACGACTTGGCTCGTGTCGCCGTTCCCTTGGTCACCACGTCGGCCAGCGCCTCCTTGATGAGCGTAATGGTCGCCGGCTTGACCGCCACCTTTCCACGAACGGCCGGTGGAAACTCGGCCCGTTCTCCGGTCGCTCGATTCATCACCGCTTGCACCAATCGCGGCTTGACCGCCACCCCGTCATTGGCGACCGTGCCGATGACGCTGGCCATCTGCAGCGGAGTGACGGTCACATACCCCTGCCCGATGGCGGCAGAAATGGTTTCGCCCGGATACCAGGGCTGATTCCGCGCCTTCTGCTTCCAGGCCGTGGACGGGACGATGCCCACCCGCTCGGACGGCAGTTCCACGCCGGTCTCCTGCCCCAAACCGAACTGTTTCGCGTATTCGGCGATCGTATCGATCCCCATCCGCTGGCCCACGGTGTAAAAATAGACGTCACAGGAATGGATCAACGCCTCGTTCAGGTCCACCGATCCATGCCCGCCCTGCTTCCAGTCACGAAACAGCCGATTCCCGAATTGATACCCGCCGTTGCAACGCACCATGGTCGAAGGAGTGACCGTATTGGATTCGAGTGCGGCTGCCGCCATGATGACTTTGAAGGTCGAGCCGGGTGGATACTGTCCCTGCGTGGCACGATTGTTCAGCGGGCGGCGTTCATTCTGCACGATCTCCACCCACTGCTTGTTGGTCAATTCTTTGGACAACACGTTGGGATCGAATCCCGGCCGGCTCGCCATCGCCAAAACATCGCCGTTCGTGGGGTCGAGCGCGACGATGGCACCGGATTCCTCCCCCAGGAGATCTTCGGCGATCTTCTGCAGACGGGCATCGATGGTCAGATAGAGGTCATCCCCCGCCACCGGCTTGTCCGACACGATGGCACGTTTTTCATGGCCGAGCGCATCGACCTCGACACTCTTCTGGCCCGCCCGCCCGCGCACCTGACGATCGAACCATTTCTCGACGCCATATTGACCGACGATGCTGCCCTGATGCAGATCGGCAAAATCCGGCTTCTCAAGCTGATCGGCCGAAACTTCTCCGACGTACCCCAGGAGATGCGCGGCGACGTCTCCGGCGGGATAATTCCGTTGTGACTCAACCTGGATCATCACACCCGGCAAATCCAGCCGATGAGACTCAATCAGCGTCGCCTCACGCAAGGTCAACCGGTCTTTGATCTTGCGGGGCTGCAATTTGCTTCCCTTGCCGATCGACAGCTTCTTCTGGATCAGCTCCGGGTCAAGGCTGAGCAGCGAGGCTAATTGCCCTACCAGCGCCGCCCGATCCTTCACATCTTCCAGCGTGACGTACAGGGCGAAACTGGGGACATTGTTGGCCAGCAACAGGCCGTTCCGGTCGAAAATAAGCCCCCGCGCCGGCTCCAACACCACCGAACGTGTCCGGTTGTTCTCGGACAGGTCTCGGTAGTAGGGCCCCTCTCGAATCTGGAGGTGCCACAGGCGCAAGGCGAGCAGCCCCACCACCAGCAGGAGGCCCACGCGCAGAATGACCAGGCGCCGCTGAAGATCCAGGAGCTCGGAATCATTGAATCCTGCCGTCGCCATTGACGTCCGCTCGCGTCTGCCCTCCTCGGAAAACCGGGCCGGCTTTAGAGCGTCCCCTCCGTTACCATCCGATCATCGGACCAGCGTTGTCGGAACAATAGATAGAGACCGGCGCCGACGGCCGCATCAAGCCCCGCTTGCACGACAATCGTCGATCGCACCCCCAGCCACACTTCGTCCAGGCCGGCGGGATTCAAGGAGTAGAGAAATACCGCGCTCGACAGGCAGGAAATGATGGCCAGCCCCGCCGTCATGACCGCCGGCGTGATATGTGCCATATGGCGCCCGGCCAATCCGGCAAGGAAGCCGCTTCCCCCCTTGGTCACCACATTGATCCAGAGGTCTCCCGCAGACAACATGTCTTGGAAACATCCCAGTATGAGGCCGAGGATCAACCCGTCGAGTTCTCCACCAAGAAACCCCACAAGACAGGCGGCGACTAACCCAAGATCAGGCCGGACGCCGAATACGCTGAGGTAATGCAGCAGCGTGGTCTGAAAAGGAACGACAACCAACGCCAAGAGGAGGTACAGGAGAAACTTCATGGCTTCTTCCGATCCCCGTGGATTTCCTGCAACAACTTCTGCGCGGCCTCGGCATCCTCGTAGGGAGCCGTAATAATCAGTACTTCATCCAGCTTGGACAGATCGACTTCCGGCTCGATTTCCGCCGACTGAAACAGATCACCTTCCGACTTTTCAACTTGGGTCAGCCCGCCGATCGACAGCCCGCGCGGGAAAGCCCCCGTCAAACCGGAGGTGACCACCCGGTCTCCCGCCTGAACCCGCGACAGCAGAGGAATGTACTTGAGTCGCGCACGGCCGTTACTTGTGCCCTCGACGATGCCTTCGTCACGGGTCCGCTGCACCACGCCGGCAATCGCATTGTTGGGATCGGTCACGAGCAGGACGACGGAAGACGTGGAGTTGGTTTTGACGATGCGCCCGACAACACCGGCCGGAGTGACCACGCCCATTTCCGGGCGCACCCCGTCGCTCTCACCCTTATTGAGAATCATCCCCCGATACCAGTTGGTGGCATCTCGACCGATGACCTGCGCTGCCACGGTTTGCGAGGGCGCCTGCTGTTTGAAGTTCAGCAGCGTCTCGTATCGTTGCGCGGCGGCCACAGACTCCCGCAGCTGATTGTTCTGGCCTTTGAGCAGGTCAATGTCTCGGCGGAGCTGGCGGTTTTCCTCATGGACGGTCTGCAGAGCGACATAGCCGTTCCAGGTTTCGGAGATCCCGTGATCCACAGAAGAGAATGCGGCGAGCGGCAAACTGAGGACCTGCCCCAACGGGCCTCCCACGTACTGCAACAACCTCTGGCTTTGGCTAGGGAGCAGAAAGAGGGCGATCAGCAGACAGGCGAACAAGACGAAGGCGAGACGCCGGGTGCCATATGTAGAGCGCGATATAGCCATCCACACTCGGGATGGAGGTCATCGAGAGGTGCTGCACTGCGACATAACCGATACCTTGCGCAGGAGGTCCAACTCGTCGAGAATCTTCCCCACCCCCAGGACCACCGAGGTCAGCGGGTCGTCGACCGTGATGATCGGAAGATTCGTCTCTTCACGAAACCGAGTGTCCATTCCCTTCAGCAAAGATCCGCCGCCAGTCAACACAATACCGCGATCGATGATGTCTCCGGCCAATTCAGGCGGTGTATTTTCAAGCGCCACCTTGATGGCATTGACGATGGTTCCTATGGGTTCCTGTAACGCTTCCCTCACTTCGGCATCATCCACCACCAACGTGCGGGGAATACCGGAGATCAGGTCGCGTCCCTTGATCATCATGGTCTTCCGCTCTTCGAATGGATAGGCTGAGCCGATCTCAAACTTGATCCGTTCGGCCATATGCTCGCCGATGAGCAGATTATACTTCTTCTTGATGTAGTTCATGATGGCGTCGTCCATCCGGTCGCCGGCCACCTTGACCGACTCACTGTAGACGATGCCACCCAACGAGATCACCGCGATGTCCGTTGTCCCGCCGCCGATGTCCACGACCATGTTTCCCGATGGTTCAGTAATCGGCAACCCGGCGCCGATGGCGGCCGCCACCGGTTCTTCGATCAGATACACTTCGCGCGCGCCGGCGAGTTCGGCGGAATCCCGAACCGCACGCTGTTCCACTTGAGTGATCCGGGAGGGCACCCCGATGATGATGCGTGGCCGCACAAACGCCGTTCGGTTATGGGCCTTCTGAATGAAGTGACTCAGCATCGCCTCGGCCTTTTCGAAGTCGGCGATGACGCCTTCCTTCATCGGGCGCACCGCGACGATATTCCCCGGCGTACGCCCCAGCATCCGTTTCGCATCGGCGCCGACGGCCATCACGCGCTCCGTCTTCTTCTCTACGGCGACCACGGAGGGCTCGTTCAACACGATACCCTTTCCCTGGACGTACACGAGAGTCGTCGCCGTTCCCAAATCGATCGCCAGATCGTTGGAGAACCACCCGAACATATCACTCATGAAGCCCACTAGGACTCTCCCTTCACACGATTCCTGCGCACAGCCGCATTACGCGTTCAATCCGACACATCCAGCTGTCCGCTTTCCAGCACCTGCGTCTTGGCGATGTCATCACCCAACCGGCGCCCCTGTTCATTCCCAATGACCAACAGCCCTTCCAGTGAGAGCACCGCTCCCCATCCGATCCAACCCACATACGGAATTTCAAACGCCAACTGGGCAAGTCCGCAAGGCAGATTCCGGATGATCGACTCCCGGAAGCCCGCCGGATCCCGTGTACGTGGGACAATGGTTTGAAGCCCGATGAGCCGCTTCCCGACACTGCGACCACCACCAAATCCGTCGGCCAGCAGAATGTAGGCAAGTCCGGCAAGAACACCGATCGGAGGGAGCAGTTTGCCCGCCGCCGCCACGATCAGGAGATCGATCGCTTTGGCAATGAAGCGATTCAGCACCTGGGCCTTGGGATAGACACCCAGTTCCACCGGGCTGTGCCCGATTGCCTCCTCCGCCACCGGAAATCTCCCCAATTCGTCGTCACTATAACAAATCTCTCGAACCTGCACAAACAAAGTCGCAATCTTCTCACGCCCTTCTCACACCGGTGCTCCAGACGATTCTAGCCCTTGCCTTTGCCGGCGTCGCCTGAGTAGAATTCGCGAAACGTTGCCGATAAGAGGCCTTCTCGATGATCAAACTGTTACGCGAAGCGGCTCACGACTATCCATGGTTTTTGAAATCCATCATGGGCACCCTCGCCCTGGCGTTCGTCATCACGATGGGCTGGTGGGGGTTCGGCCAGGAAAGCGGCAACGTCGTCGCCTCCGTCGGGGACCAGTTCGTCCCGCTCGATGAATATCGGCGGGCCTATGAAAATACGTACCGCTTCTACAAAGACAAAGGCCAGAACGAGATCAAGGATGAGTTCCTCAAACAATTTGTGCTGGACCAGCTCATCGACAACCGCATGTGGCTGCATGTGGCGAAGGAAATGGGACTGACGGTATCCGACGAAGATTTGCGGAAGGCGATCATGCAGCGGACGGAGTTTCAGAAAAACGGCGCCTTCGACCCCGAGGCCTATCGTCGGCTGTTGGCGGCAAACCGGTTGACACCGGCTTCCTTCGAAGCCATGGAAGCCAAGGATATCCTCACCAACAAGGCACGATTGGTCATCATGGACGCGGTGGCCTTGACGCCGTCCGAATATGCCGAGGCGCAGACCCTGGCTTCACGAGAGGGCGAATCCGATCCGGCCAAAGCCGCCGTCATCAAGGAGCGGGTGTATCAGAACCTGCTGTTCCAAAAGCAGCAGCGCGCCTTGATGGCCTATTCTGAATCGATGAAGAGCAAAGTTCCCGTCAAAATCCACAAAGAACTCATGTAGCGGCCGGCCACCCCGTCCCGAGCAGCATCGCATCCCCATAACTGTAAAACCGGTATCGTTGCGCCACCGCTTCCTGATAGGCAGCACGAAGCGGTTCCACGCCGACAAACGCGGACACCAGCATCAGCAACGTGGTCCGGGGCAAATGAAAATTTGTGACCAGCGCATCGACGACGTGAAACCGAAAACCCGGGGTGATGAACAGGTCGGCCGGCCCCCGAAACGGCTCGATTCCACGCCTCCCCCGAGCTGCTGTCTCCAGCGCACGTACGACGGTGGTGCCGACCGCAACCACACGATGCCCGCTGCGCTGTGCTCGCTGAATCTGCTCGACCGCGGCAGCCGGCACATCTACCTGCTCCGACAACATGCGGTGGTCTTCGATGCGCTCACTTTTCACGCCACGAAATGTCCCGGGGCCGACATGTAATGTCACCTGCGTCACCTCGATCCCCCTAGCCGTCATCGACTCCACCAATGCCCGCGTGAAGTGCAGTCCTGCGGTCGGCGCCGCAATGGCCCCCTCGTGTTTCGCAAAGACCGTCTGATACCACCCCTGATCCTCAGGTGACGGCTCCCGTTTGATGTAAGGAGGGAGCGGCATTGTGCCGGCCTCATGCATGAGGTCGTACACATTGGTGACGCCTCTGACCATCATGGTCGTTCGAGCCTGGCTCCGTTCCACGATCTCGCCGCTGCCCCCCCCCGGAAAATCGATCACGGCCCCGGGTCTAAAACGTCCCTTCATCAGCACTTCCCACACATTCTGTCCGAGATCCTGCACAAACAACAGGTCCAGGAGTTTTCCGGTCGCCCGGACCCGCGCGGGCATTCGCGCCGGCATCACCTTGGTATTGTTCACGACCACCAGATCACCCGGACTGAGTAACAAGGGCAGATCCGCCACTCGGCGATGGGTCCTCGCACCGCTCAAGCGCTCCATCACCAACAACCGGGCCTGATCTCGCGGGAGCACAGGATGGTCGGCTACGAGCACCGGATCGAATGGGAAATCAAACTCGCTGAGCAACATCAGGGGGTCGGCATCACCGGCATCAGAAGTTGCGACCGGGCGGCATTGTGCAACTCAGTGCCTGGATAGTAGTACTGCAGGATACTGTTGTAGGAATAGCCGAGCTCCGCCAACTCTTTCGCACCCCACTGGCAGAGCCCCACGGCGTGGCCTGCCCCGTATCCGGCAAAGACGACCTCGGCACCGATCGATTCGACTTCAAATTGGGTGCTCGGGATCACCGTATATCCCGCTGCCTTGCGAAGGTCCTCCCCTCGCAAGATCGTCTCGCCCCCGGAATGCAGAATACGTAAGCGGGCGACTCGCCCGGCACGACTATAGGTAATCGGAGTGATCGTTGCAATCGTCCCCACGGAAAAGCCCTGGTGGCGGAGATTGTGCTCAAGCTGATCAATCTTCACGCTGGCTTTCCATTGATAATACGGCGATTCCAAATCGAACGGACACTCGACGCCTTTCAAATAGGGCAAATCTTTATTGGCCCACACATTCACGGCGTCTTCGGTCGGGCCGGCGGCGGTAGAAGAGAAGGCCGCATAGATCGGCGCCTGCTGATGGGTCACCACAATTCCGCGTGTCGATTCAACCGCATCCTCGACCCGGCGGTCCACACCCACGCGCCCCCGATAGACCTGATCTTGAATCGTGGCGACAACGTCATACTCCCGTGCGGCGCTCAACATCTTGTTGTACAACGCATACGTTCGCGCAGCCACCGCCTGCACCTTCAACATTTCCGGATGCCAGGCCGAGCTGACTTCCGACGGCACCACGCCTTTGACGTACTCCTCCAAATCCACCTGGTTGACGACGGAGAGCGCATGCCCCTTCCGCAACACCCGCACGGCCCCGCTGATCGGCAGCGGAGTAGCCGCGCCGGTTCCTCCGTCCTTCCCGATGAGCAACGTCAAGCTGTGCCGGAGCGGGCGAAGCTGGATCTGCCCACCAGCAAGGCGTCGGCCGTCGAGATAGAGCCCGTCTCCCCGAGCAGTAAAACGGACCGACCCGCGCATCGTCTTCGTCTCACCGCTCTCACTCACCAGAGCAAAGGCACCCTCGGCGCGCACATCGAGGAACGGCGCTTCCTGCGCCAACAATACACGAATGGATTCAGCGGAGGAGGGAGGGGCACAAACGACCGAAAGCCACGCCATCCCCCCCGCGACGACGACCAGCCTGAGAAACCGATGTCGAATCAGCGGCGAAAGAGCCATGAAAGGACGTAAAAAAGCAGGCTCAGCAGAATGCTGAGCACAAGACTGGTCGCGATTGGAACATAGAGGCTGAATCGCTCTCGCGAAATGGAAAGATCACCGGGTAATCTGCCGACCCACCCGAACAGGGAGGCGATACCGGGCCACCTCTCGGCCAGCGTGAGGACGAGACCGACAGCCGCCAAGGCCAACCCCGTGACGATCAGGAGACGGCCGATCCCGTTCCAAGCATCCATAGTTCATTGTATCAAACATTCGGCGATCTGAACGGCGTTGAGTGCGGCCCCCTTCCGCAGATTGTCGCTGACGACCCACAGATTTAAGCCGTTGGTGATCGACTCGTCGACTCGCACACGTCCCACGTAGACCTCATCCTTGCCGGATACGTCAAACGGCATCGGATAGAGTTTCTTGACGGGATCGTCGTAGACAATCACCCCCGGCATGTCGGCAATGGCGGCCCGCGCGTCGTTGGCCTTCAACGGACGTTCGAGTTCCACGTTGATCGCTTCCGAGTGGCAGCGCAAGACCGGCACCCGCACGGTGGTCGCCGTGACCCGCAGTGACGGCATCTCAAGAATTTTCCTGGTCTCCTGCACGATCTTCACTTCTTCAGAGCAATCGCCGCCCTCGCCGAACGATCCCACCTGAGGAAGGATGTTGAAGGCAATTTGATGGGGGTAGACCTGTACCTTCACATCCTGAAGCGAGATGAGTGCCTTCGTCTGGTCCATCAATTCATCCATCGCGGCGGCCCCGGTGCCTGATACCGATTGAAAGGTCGTCACGATCACACGTTTAAGGCCGGCCGCATCACGAAGCGGTTTCAGCGCCATGACCAACGGAGTCGTCGTGCAGTTCGGAATAGCCACGATGCCCCGCTTTATGGACTGCAACGCCGCGGCATTGACCTCCGGCACCACCAGCGGGACGTTGGGGTCCATCCGGAACACCGCGCTGTCATCGATCACGACGATGCCGGCCGCGCCTAATCGTGCACCGTAGTCGCGACTGATGGCGTCTGTGGCGGAGATAAAGGCGATGTCGACGCCGGCGAACGACGAGGCCTCTGTCAGTTCCTCAACCTTGTATTCTTTGCCCTGACACGACAACACCTCGCCGGCGGAGCGCTTCGATGAAAAGAGCCTCAGCGTCTCGATCGGAAAGTTGCGTTCCTCTAAGATTTCCAGACTTTCTTTCCCAACGGCCCCGGTCGCCCCGAGTACCGCCACCGTATAGGCCTGCTTCTTCTTCAACATCATGCTGTCCTTACGCCGTGGCCCTCAAAACCCGGATGCGGTGGTTGAAGGTATCCGCCACATACACGGTTCCGGCCGCATCGACCGCTACACCGAATGGATAACTGAGACTTCCCGCCAACGCTTCGCCGCCATCTCCACCAAATTGGGCGACACCGGTCCCCGACACACGCGTGATGGTGTTGGCACGCCCGTCCCACACCCGGATCAGGTGACTGTCCGAATCCGTCAAATACACCCGACCGTCGCCATCGACCGCAATCGCGGCCGGGCGCGACACACTCGGCGAGTGGGGTTCTTCCGGCCCCTGATAACGATAGGATCCCCCGTCCCCCGCCACCGTGGCGATCTGGCCCGTTGCCGGATCGACCGATCGAATCCGGCTATTGAACGTGTCTGCGACATAGAGCACACCATCGGCGCCTAACGCCACGCCGCTGGGACCGGCCACACTCGCCTCTGTGGCAGGAACCTGATCACCACGGTAGGCCGCGGTCCCGTCTCCTGCGACGGTGCTGATCAGACCGGTGCCCAGATCGACCCGGCGGACTCGGTTGTTGCTTTGGTCTGCGATGTACAACGATTGGTCGTTGACGACCAATCCGGTCGGCTCATTGATCGCCGCCTGGGCCGCTGGCCCGCCGTCCCCGGAATATCGCGCCTGCCCTGTCCCCGCCACATGAGTGATGATGCCCGTCGTGGCATCGACCTTCCTGATCCGATGGTTCATCGTGTCGGCAATATAAAGATTGCCCGCACGATCGACGGCCACGGCACTGGGAAAGTTCAGGCGGGCGCGCCGCGCAGGGCCACCGTCTCCAGAGTCCTGTTCGACCGTCAGTCGCCCACCGGTCACGTAGCGAACGGTGCCGCTCAGATCGGTGACTTGGGTATACGACTTCGTCTTGTCGTCGGAATGATCCGCGAAGGGATCTTCGTCCTCGGCGCCCCCGACGACCGCCGGCTCCGGCGTCGCAACCTGCGGCATCCTTCCCGCAGGACCGATTCCCGCTACAGTTGTGATCACCCCGGTGATTCGATCGACCCGGCGGATCACATGGTTCTCCGAATCCGCAATATAGAGATTGCCCTGCGAATCCACACACAAGCCCTTCGGCTCATTCAGTGAGGCCGCGGTCGCCGGTCCACCGTCACCGGCATACCCCGGTTCGCCGTCGCCCGCCAGGGTCTCAATGATTCCAGATGATGTCGCACCGGTTGTCATGAGGCTTATGCGGGAAGATTCTGCAGGATGGCATCGCCCATTTCCGTCGTGCCGACCAGCCGCATCCCCTCGGCATGGATATCCTTGGTACGGAATCCGAGTTCAAGCGTCTTCACAATCGCCTGCTCAATCGCCGCCGCTTCCTTGTCCAACTGAAATGCGTAGGACAGCATCATGGCGGCGGAGGCAATGGTCGCGATCGGGTTGGCAATATTTTTCCCCGCGATGTCCGGCGCGCTGCCGTGAATCGGCTCGAACAGTCCGACCTTGGCTCCGACACTGGCGGACGGCAACATGCCGATCGACCCGGTGAGCATCGCCGCCTCATCGCTCAGAATATCGCCGAAAATGTTATTGCAGAGCAGCACATCGAACTGCCGCGGATTCCGCACGAGTTGCATCGCACAATTGTCGACGTAGATGTGACTCAGGGCCACGTCGGCGTAGTCTTTCTGTACCTCGGTCACCACTCGCCGCCAGAGCTCCGACGACTCCAGCACGTTCGCCTTGTCGACCGACATGACCTTCTTCCGACGCTTGCGGGCCGCTTCGAAGGCCACGACCGCGATCCGGCGAATTTCCTCGGTCGTATACACTTCAGTATTGACCCCGCGCTCGCCCCCGCCGGGCAATTTCTCAATCCCTTTCGGCTTGCCGAAATAGATACCGCCGGTGAGCTCGCGAATCACCAGCATGTCGATGCCTTCGATGACCTCGCGCCGCAACGTGGAGGCATCGGCCAGCATGGGATACAGTTTCGCCGGACGGAGGTTCGCATAGAGACCCAGTTGTTCCCGTAAGCCTAGCAGCGCCCGCTCGGGACGAAGGCTATATTCCAACCCTTCCCATTTCGGACCGCCGACGGCGCCGAGCAACACCGCATCGCTGTGCTTGGCGATGGTGAGGCTCTCTGCCGGAAGTGGTACCCCAACCTTGTCGATGGCATGCCCCCCCACGTCGGCCGGCTGGAATTCAAAGATATGCCCGTACCGCGCGGCCACGGCTTTCAAGACCTTGACTGCTTCCGGAACAATTTCGCGACCGACTCCGTCACCGGCCAGGACTGCAATTCTCGCTTTCACGTCGCGCTCTCCTCTCGTCTATTCAACGACCGCCTCGTCTTCCGCCTTCCACGCAGGATCGACGAGGCAGAGAAATTCGATCGGACTCGTTCCGATATTCAGCAAGGCCTGTTTCGCGCCCGGCGGCACATAAATCACCGAACCGGCCTCCACCGGCATTGACTCCTCTTCCACCTTCATCAGACCGCGACCGGCGATGAAGTAATACACCTCGGAGGAGGTCAACCGGTGCCAGCGCGACTGTTTGCCGGCATCGAGAAATCCGTGGGCAAGGCTATAGCCCAGTTTCAGGTCGGCCTTGGCCGGATGCAGCAGTTCCCGCAACCGGGTATGGTCTCCGGCTAAAAATTCTGGGCAGCGCTCACGATGCGTGCCGAACATACGATACCTTGATCATGATGGGGTGCACGAACAGACATCGCCCCCTCCGGTCCGCACACCTGTACCGACCGGACGGAGGAATCTACCCTGCAGGTTGGGATCAAATCAAGCTGACCTTCTGAATCCCCTCCGCCTGCTTGGCGGAAAAGTAAGCCAGCTTATTGAGCGCATTCAGATAGGCTCTCGCAGCCGCTGTAATAATGTCGGTATCCGCCCCGTGCCCGGAGACCGTTCGGCCGTCCTCTTCGAGACGGACCGACACTTCTCCCTGCGCATCGGTCCCGCCCGTGATGGCATTGACTCCGAACATCAACAATGTGCTCTTTGTCTGCGTCATGGCAGCGATCGTCCGGTAGACCGCATCCACCGGTCCATCTCCCGTTCCGCTGTGGGATACGAGTTTTCCGTCGATCTCCAGTTCAACCGTCGCCCTGGGAACCTTATTGGTTCCGCTTTCGACCTGAAACGACTTCAGGACCACCCGTTCGGACATCTTCGCCACTTCTTCGGAGATAATGACCTCGAGATCTTCTTCGTAAATCTCTTTTTTCTGGTCCGCCAGCCGCTTGAAGCGTTCAAAGGCGTGATTGACCTCTTCCTCACTCAGCTTGTAGCCCAGCTCCTCCAACCGTTGACGGAATGCATGGCGCCCGGACAGCTTGCCCATCACCAATTTGACCTGCTCCAACCCCACCGACTCCGGTCGCATGATTTCATAGGTGGTTTTATCCTTCAGCAACCCGTCTTGATGAATGCCTGATGTGTGGGCGAACGCGTTCGCGCCGACGATCGCCTTGTTGGGCTGAATGACCATCCCCGAAATCTTGCTCACCAGCCGGCTGGTTTTGGCAATCTCCTCCGTGACGACCTTCGTATCGGCCCCATACCAATCCTTGCGGGTCCGGAGCCCCATGACTACTTCTTCCAGCGAGGTGTTCCCGGCCCGTTCGCCGATGCCATTGATGGTGCACTCCACCTGCCCGGCCCCGGCCACCACCGCCGCCAGGCTATTCGCCACCGCCAACCCCAAATCGTTGTGGCAATGCACCGAAATCACCGCCTGCCCGCTATTCGGCACCCGATCTCTGATGCGCTGAATCAACCCGCTGAACTCCTGAGGCACGGCATAGCCGACCGTATCGGGAATATTGATCGTTCCCGCTCCGGCCGCAATCACGGCCTCAATCACTTCACAGAGGTACGCTGGATCCGACCGGCTGGCGTCCATGGGCGAAAACTCCACGTCGTCCACATAGGTGCGCGCCAATTGCACCATCTCCACCGCCCGTTTCTTGGCCTCGTCCCGCGTCATCCTGAATTGATGCTTCAAGTGGATGTCGGACGTCGACAGGAAGGTGTGGATCCTGACGCGTGGGGCACCTTTCAACGCTTCCGACGCCCTGGTGATATCCTCCGGCCTTGCTCGCGCAAGGCTGCACACCACCGGCCCCTCGACCTCCAGGGCGATCCGTCGTACCGCTTCGAAGTCTCCTGGTGAACTATAGGCAAAGCCGGCCTCAATGATATCCACGCCGAGGCGCGCCAGCTGCTTGGCGATCATTAGTTTCTCTTCGACGTTCATGCTCGCCCCCGGCGATTGCTCGCCGTCCCGCAACGTCGTGTCGAATATTCTGATCATCCGAGTCATGGCAACCTCCTCTTGAGCTCCAGCATGCTCAACCGGGCTTTCCAACACGACCGCAGGCGGAGAAAACACCGGAGGCGTACCCTCTCGGGCACATTGAGGATGTTTTCAAGCCGAGAACAAAGTTGGGAACCCGTTTCAGCATGCGGGCAATAAAAAAGCCTTCGCCCCGGGAACAGGGACGAAGGCCCTACGAGCCTCGTGGTACCACCCTGATTCAGCACCGGATGAAGCCCTCTTCATCCGATACCCTCATGAATCCGTCACGGGGATCAGTCGGGACCCATTACTACCCGTCGATCCGGGCTTCACGAATCCGGCTCAGAGGTGAGTTCAGAAGACAACCGGCTGGTTTGCACCGACCACCAGCTCTCTCAGTTCGGTTGAGACTCCCTACTACTCCTCGTCAACGCCTGTGCTACTCTTTCGAATCCAAGACCGGCCCATCGACTTTCGTGACGGGTTTCCCGGCGCCTTTTGCAACCATCGTCCAGAGACGTGACAACGGACCGGACATGGCGTAACCACTGAACGCGACGAACAGCATAGCCTGAGGCCACGCGACAATCAACATCAGCGCCAGAATGCCCCAGACCAGATACGTAAAGTGATCGCCCCGCCGGAACTTGAGGTCTTTGAAGCTGCGATACTTGATCGTGCTGACCATCAAGAACGCCAGGGCGAATGTGATCACCAAGATGAGCAATGGTTTGACTTCCGAGCCCAGCTGGGTGATATGCAAATCGAAAATTACCAGGGAGGCAATCACCCCGGCCGCCGCCGGGATCGCCAAGCCGGTGAAGTATTTGCTGTCCGCGTTGCTCACCGTGGCGTTGAAGCGAGCCAACCGGACCGCACCCATGGCGACATAGGCGAACATCACCGCCACACCAAACGTGCCCTGTCCGCTCAAGGCATAGGAATAGATCAACAGGCCCGGCGCGACACCGAACGACACCACATCTGACAGCGAGTCGTACTCGATGCCGAACTGCCCGGTGCTGTTCGTCAATCGCGCCAACTTTCCGTCCAGCATGTCAAAGATCATGCCCACCAGGATGGCGATGGCGGCCGACAGATGCTGCCCGTTAAATACCGACAGAATCGCAAATACGCCGCAGAAGAGATTCCCCGTGGTGCAGAGGTTGGGAATCAGGTACATGGCCTGTCGCTTTCGATTCCCCTTCGCGAACGGAGGTTTCATAGCTGGTTTCATCGGAGCTCCCCCACGACGGTTTCGCCTCCTTTAACCCGGTCACCGATCGACACGCAAACCTTGGAGCCCAGCGGAAGGAAGGTGTCCATCCGCGAACCGAATCTAATCAACCCAAACCGTTCACCGCGCTGCACACGGTCACCCTGCCCGACCCAGCAGACGATCCGGCGAGCAATCAACCCGGCGACCTGCACGCAGAGCACCTTCGCACCTGACTCGGTCTTCAGCATTACGGCATTCTGCTCATTCCGAAGCGTCGCCTCCGGCTTGCTCGCCACGAGGAACTGCCCCGGCTGATAACTCACCCCTTCGACGGTTCCGGCACAGGGCATTCGGTTCACATGCACATCGAACACGTTCAGAAACACCGTCACGCGGATACTTTTTTCCTTCAAATACCGGGGCTCGAACTCTTCCTCAATCGCAATGACCTTGCCGTCTCCGGACGAGACCACCACATTCGGCTGTTGGGGGATGGTTCGACTCGGGTTTCGAAAGAACCACCCGGTGAAGAGCAGAAACCCACCGCTCACCACTGCGGGAACAGTCCACCCTACCAGCCCGCACAGCAGGGTCGCACCAGCAAGACCACCGACAAAGGGCAGCCCTTCTTTCACGATCGGGATTCCGACCGCTCGATCAGCCATACACCTCCAGGCCTTCTCTCATGCTACCACGAGAAGCCCGGCCACCGGGTTAGTTTTTGTTCTTATCGACGAGTTGATCCTTCTTCAACCAGGGCATCATGGATCGAAGCCGGGAACCGACTTCCTCGATTGGATGACCTTCTCCCTTTTTCAGAAGGGCATTATACACGGGCCGGTTGGCTTGATTCTCGAGCACCCATTCCCTGGCAAACTGCCCGCTCTGAATCTCGCCCAGGATCTTCTTCATCTCCTGCTTAGTCTCATCAGTCACGACACGCGGGCCACGAGTAATGTCGCCGTACTTCGCCGTCGTGCTGATCGAATAGCGCATGTTGGCTATACCGCCCTGGTAGATCAGATCCACAATCAGCTTCACCTCGTGCAAACACTCGAAGTAGGCCATTTCCGGTGAGTACCCCGCCTCGACCAGGGTCTCGAACCCGGCCTGGATCAACGAGGTCAACCCGCCGCACAACACCGCCTGCTCGCCGAACAGGTCCGTCTCCGTCTCTTCTTTAAAATTCGTCTCGATGATCCCAGCCCGCCCTCCGCCGACCGCACTGGCATAGGCCAACCCCACCTGGCGGGTGTTGCCGCTCGGGTCCTGGTGCACCGCCAACAAGCAGGGCACGCCGCTCCCCTTCGTGTATTCAGACCGGACCAGATGGCCAGGCCCCTTGGGCGCCACCATAAAAACGTTGACGTCTGCCGGCGGCACGATCTGTCCGAAATGGATATTGAATCCATGGCCAAAGGCAAGATAGGAACCGGGCTTCAAGTTGGGGGCAATATCCTGTCGATAGATGGCCGCCTGGGCCTCATCAGGCGCCAGGATCATGATGACATCAGACGCTTTCACGGCGTCAGCCACCGGCATGACTTTCAGTCCGCTCGCCTCGGCTTTCTTCCATGAGCTACCTTCACGCAGGCCTACGACGATAGTAGCGCCGCTTTCTTTCAGATTGAGCGAATGAGCATGGCCTTGGCTTCCATAGCCGATCACGGCCACTTTCTTTCCGCGAATGAGCTGCAAATCGGCGTCCTTGTCGTAATAGATCTTCATACATCACTCCTGAATGTTCATAGGGCACATGGATGGAAACGGCAGCTGCACAGAGAGGATGCGCGCTATTCGCGCACAAGCTTCTTCGGTTGGCTGACGGCCGGCCGGATCGCCTCACGCGCAATCGCTACTCGCCCCGTCCGAATCAGCTCCTTGATGCCGAGCGGCTGGAGCAGGTTGATGATGGCCTCGAGCTTCTTGGGATCGCCGGTGACCTCAATGGTATAGGTCGAGGGCGTCGAGTCGATCACGTTGGCGCGAAAAATATCGGCGATTCGCAGCGCTTCGGCACGGTCCTCTGCCTTCGTATGCACCTTGATCAATGCCGTCTCCCGTGACACGAAGTCGCTTTCGTTCAGATCCACGACCTTGATCACGTCGATCAGCTTGTTGAGTTGCTTGACGATTTGCTCCACGATCCGCTCATCCCCTGACGTCACTATCGTCATCTGCGACATCGAGGGATCGAGGGTGGGAGCAACGGATAGGCTTTCGATATTGAACCCGCGTCCACTGAACAATCCGGCCACGCGGGATAACACGCCAAACTTATTTTCTACGGTCACTGAGATAATGTGTTCCATGGCATTCTCACGAGCGCGAACCCGGTAGCGTTACAGCATCCACCGAAACGCACCCACCTCCCCCGATCGACAATTATGCATGGCACGAGCAGCCGCCCCCACACGCTCTTACGCGGTCAGGATGGTGTCTTTACTTTCGTCGGACCCGGTGCTGGGCGCGCCGGCCATTCGTTGCTTCAATTCCGGCGGATCTTCGAGAATCATTTCGTGATTGCAGCCGCCGGCTGGAATCATCGGATAACAGTTCTCGAACGGATAGGTCGGGACATCCACGATCACCGGCTTCTCGATGCCGACGGCTTCTTTCAGCACCGCATCGAGATCCCCCACTTTGTTTGCCCGCAAACCGACCGCGCCATAGGCCTCGGCCAATTTCACGAAATCCGGCGTCGTCTCGAGATAACTAGACGCATACCGCCCTTCGTAGAACAGGTCCTGCCATTGCCGCACCATGCCATGGAACCGATTGTTCAGAATAATGACCTTGACCGGTAGCTTCGACACCACGGCAGTGGCCATTTCCTGCATATTCATCTGGATACTGCCGTCTCCGGCGACGCACAGGACCAGACGATCTCTAAAGGCAGCCTGCGCACCCATTGCCGCAGGAAGCCCGAACCCCATCGTGCCCAATCCGCCCGACGTCAACCAGCGATTCGGCCTGGCGAGCTTGAAGTATTGAGCCGTCCACATTTGATGCTGTCCTACATCTGTCGCCACGATCGGATCGCGGTCCTTGGTCAATTCGTAGAGCCGTCTCACGACGTGTTGCGGCTTGATCGCACCATCGGCATCCTGTTGGTAGGCGAGCGGGTGCGCCTGCTGCCAATCGCGAATTTGATCCCACCACGGCTTTCGCAGGTCCTTTTGATTGCCGTTCACTGTAGCCCGGAGAATTTGGTTCAACTCCCGCAGCACGGCTTTGCAATCGCCCACGATGGGAATATCGACATGGATATTCTTCCGGATCGAGGTCGGGTCGATATCGATGTGAATGACCTTTGCGAACGGACAGAACTCCGACACCTTGCCCGTCACCCGATCGTCGAAACGCGCCCCCACGGCAATGACCAGGTCGGAATAGTGGACGGCCATGTTGGCACAGTAAGTCCCGTGCATGCCCATCATGCCCATCGACAAGGGATGTTCGCCGGGAAAGGCCCCAAGCCCCATCAACGTCATGTCCACAGGAATCTGGGTCATCTCCGCCAATTCCAGCAGTTCCTTGGCAGCTTGGGAAAACACCACGCCGCCACCCACATAGAGAATCGGCTTCTTTGCCTTCATGATGGCTTCAGCGGCCTGCTTGATCTGCCACTTGTTGCCCTCATAGGTCGGGTTATAGCCGCGAATCGCCACAGAGCTGGGATAGGTGAACTCGGCTTTGGCCATGGACACGTCTTTCGGGATGTCCACCAGCACCGGCCCCGGACGCCCGGTCGTCGCAATGTAGAACGCTTCCTTGATCGTCGTGGCCAGGTCGTTCACATCCTTCACCAGGAAGTTGTACTTTGTACAGGGGCGACTCAGGCCGATGTTATCTGCTTCCTGAAACGCATCGTTCCCGATCAAACTCGTGGACACCTGTCCACTGATACACACCAGCGGAACCGAATCCATATACGCATCGGCCAACGCGGTGATTACATTCGTCATGCCGGGTCCGGAGGTCACTAGACAGACACCGGCCTTCCCTGTAGCCTTGGCGTACCCTTCCGCCATATGCCCGGCTCCCTGTTCGTGCCGAGTCAATACGACCTCAATGTCCTTCTGCTGGTGCAGCATGTCGAAAATCTTCAACACAACACCGCCCGGCAGGGCAAAAATCGTTTTTACGCCTTCCGCCCGCAAACACTCGATCAGGATTTCAGAGCCTGTCAACTTCATATCCACCTCCCCTTCGCGCATCAAGGCGAAGGACGTGATGCCTGAACTAACAACACCGCCGCGCTACGAGCCGTTCGCGGCAAACCGCACCGCAGACTGCTACGATCTTTCTGAAAAATCAACGGGTAAGATGGCGAATCGTATCACCAGCCCGCAAGTGAGGTCAAGAGAGCCGAGGCACATGCCCTGCGCAAGAGCCTGGTCTCGATCACCGACCCGTGGTATACGAACGTGCTCGAACTGTGGAACCGACTCCCGATGAGTCCCATGCGCGTCACCATCATGTCCCGCCGAGAATGCCATTTGTGCCACGTGGTGACCCGCGTGGCTGCCCAGGTACAGGAGGATCTCGCTTTTCAACTGACCATCGTCGACGTCGACAACGACGAAAACCTGCGTCGGGAATATGGCAATCGGATACCCGTCGTGCTGCTGGACGACCGGGAAATTCTTTCCGGCAAAGTCACCGGGGGAGAGCTGCGCAAAGCGATACAAAGAGCGCGTTGGAGAAACCCTATAAGCCGGATTCTGTCCCGCGTGAAGCTTGCGCTCACCCGGGGGTGATCATTTCTCTGGGACTCGAGTTACCTCGAGCCTCAAGCAACCTACCCGAAGACTTCGGCCGGGCCGGCCTTTCCGCTGAGCTCTTGCGAACCCGCGGGCGTCTCCCTATTTGGTCTTGCTCCGGACGACGCTTACCGTGCCGTTGATGTCGCCATCACCGCGGTGGGCTCTTACCCCGCCGTTTCACCCTTACCTGAGCCGCTGGCAGAAACCGAGGTCCCCGACAACAGCCATCGGCGGTTTGTTTTCTGTGGTGCTGGTGTCGGATCGCTCCGCCTGGATGTTATCCAGCGTCCTTGCCCTTGGAGTCCGGACTTTCCTCCCGCCAAGCCTGCTCGACGAGCGATCACCCGTGTCCCCCCAGCGCGCGGGAAAAGTATACGGGCCGGTTGCGGAGGATTCAAGCGCCGCCGCGCATGTGCCTACCGAAGCGCCGGCAAGTCGCTGTTCGGTGCAGGTGCCTTGGACCGGTAGATCGGCATGGCTTCGGCCATCCATTCTTCAAGCTGCTGAATTCTGGTTTCGTGGCTGGGGTGAGTGGACATGAATTCCGACGGCGATTTCCCGCCTGACAACTCGCCCATTCGCTGCCACAAGTGAATGGCCTCGCGCGGGTCATATCCGGCATCCGCCGCCAGCAACACGCCCACGTAGTCCGCCTCCGACTCGTGTTTGCGACTGAACGGGAGCAACACCCCAACTTGGGCCCCCAAACCCAAGGCCGCCATCCCTGCCTGGGAGACCACCGGATTGGCCCCACTCACTCCAAGCACTATTCCGATCGCTTGCAACGTGGTCTGCGCCAATGTGTTCTGACTCATGCGCTCTCCGCCATGCCGGGCCAAGGCGTGCACGACCTCATGGCCCATCACGGCCGCGAGTCCCGATTCCGTCTTGGCAACCGGGAAAATACCGGTGTAGACGGCGATTTTTCCACCAGGCAGGGCAAACGCGTTCATGGTCTTGTCATCCTTGATGACCGTCACTTCCCACTCGAACTGGTTGGCCATCTCGCTGTATTGAGATCGTTTGGCGGCCTCGATCACTCTTGCTGCCACCCGCTTGACCGGCTCAATCTCACGCGGATCGGTCGACGGTTTCATGTTAGGGTCGCTCTTGACCTCGGCATAGGCCTGCGCCCCCATCTGTACTTCCTGCGACATCGGCATCATCATGAGCTGCCAGCGTCCCGTGTATGGATTGGTTTGACAGCCGGTCGTCACCAGCAGGGTCACGATGCCGAACAGCAGCCACTGCACCCTGGAGGACGCTCCAGATTGCCACCCAATATTCTGATGCCCTTCACATGCCATCACACGCCTCCGAAAATTGACCAGGTTGGTGAGCTTTGATAGATTACCGCGCCACCCTGCCCGTTTCCACTGGGAGTTTCACCGAGTGCCGGCCGCTACGACGCTCTCCTCACTCAATCGCATCGGCATCGACGAATCCGGCAAGGGCGACTATTTCGGACCGCTGGTCATTGCCGCCGTCTTCGTCACGCCGGCGTCAGAGCGAGACCTGGCCCTCATGCAGGTGCGGGACAGCAAGAAAATCTCTGATGGGCGAATACTTGAAATGGCGCCGGATATCAGGCTGCTTTGTCCCCACAGCATCGTGACCATCGGGCCGCAACGGTACAACGAGCTCTACGCCAAAATCAAAAACTTGAATCGGCTCCTCGCCTGGGGCCACGCACGGGCGCTGGAAAATCTCCTTCAGCAGGTCGATTGCGACCTTGCCATCGCAGATCAGTTCGGCGACGAGGGGTTAATTCTCGCTGCGCTGCAGGAAAAGGGGAAACGAATCCGGTTGGTGCAACGGACAAAAGCTGAGTCGGATCTTGCGGTCGCAGCAGCTTCGATTCTGGCTCGCGCGGAATTTTTGTCGCGACTCCAGCGACTGTCGCAGGAGGTGCACACCACGTTGCCGAAGGGCGCATCCTCCTCAGTGGAGTTGGCGGGACGAATGGTCGTGAAGAAGTATGGGCGCGACCGATTGAGCACCGTCGCGAAACTGCACTTTAAAACCACACAACAGGTGCTGGCGGAACCCGAGCCCTCATGAATCATGCGGGCTTTCGCCAGGCGACTCTGCGAGGAAACCGACGGGCTGTTGTGAATCGGTACGGGGGCTAGTGAGTGCAACGGACGGCGGGGCGGGCTTCCCCACGACCTGCTAAACGGATTCGCCGACCTCGAGATCTTTGGCTTGGTCCTGCGCCAGGGCCGGCTTCTCTGCGAGCCCAGGCTCGCCTTCCCAATACAACATCCTGTAGCAATACGGGCAGGTATGCACGTCGTCTCCCCGCTTCACCTGAGAAACCAGCTGCGGGGGCAATTGCAACCGACATCCGACGCAGATGCCGTCCTTGACCAGTACCAAGGCCGGCTCCTTTCGCATGGCTTTCAGCTTGTTGTACCGCGCGAAGAGCCCTTTCTCTACCTGCCCTGCCGACTGCACCTGTTTCCCCTCTAATTCGGCCAACTCTGCCGCTAGCGCGCGATCCTTCTCGTCCCACACGGCCTTCTCCTTCAGAAAGAGGGCTTCCGACTCTTTCAACTGTGCCTGGGCCGCCGTGATGGTCCGCTGAATCCCTTCGATCTGCTCCATAGCCAGCAGGATCTTCTCCTCGAACTCACCCCGCTTTTTATTCGCCAGCTCAACCTCGAAGAGATGCGCCTGGTACTCCTGATTGGTCTTCAACTGAGCGGCACGGTCCTTCATTTTGCCGATCCGGTCCTCGTGCGCCTCAAGGTCCTTCTCGTGGCTGCGGCGCTCCTTGTTCAACGTGTCGACCGAGGTCGACGCCTGCTGCAACACCTGCTTCACATCGCGAACCGGCGCCTCGCTCGCCTCCAGACGCTCCGGTATTCTTCGCCGCTGCTCTTTCAGGTCGGCAATGCGGAGATCGAGTTTCTGCAGTTGAATGAGGGGGGCAAGCTGTAGGTTCACAGGTTCCTTGTGGATTGTCCGAGGGTAGCGCCGCACCGGCGCCTCCTCGTGGTGAAATGACCGGGAGATGCTCAGACTGGTGGGCCCACTAGGACTTGAACCTAGGACCAGCTGATTATGAGTCAGCCGCTCTAACCACCTGAGCTATGGGCCCAATCCTGCCGACCACGCCGCAAGCTTCAGCTCACGTCATGGCATCATTGGTTCGAGCGGCCCGATTCTAGGCTGCCGATACCCCAGAGTCAAACGAGACTCGGCGCCAGGCCCTAGAGACTCTCGACAAAACTGCGCAATTTCTTACTCCGGCTGGGATGCCTGAGCTTGCGCAATGCTTTCGCCTCGATCTGCCGGATGCGCTCTCGGGTCACCTCGAAATCCTGTCCCACTTCCTCCAGGGTATGATCGGTGGCTTCACCGATACCGAACCGCTTGCGGAGGACCTTCTCTTCGCGCGGCGTCAGGGTCTCCAGCGCCCCGTTGATCTGACGCTGCAAGTCATACCGGATCGCGGCCTCCAACGGGGACACGGCTTTCTTGTCCTCGATAAAATCTCCCAGATGGCTGTCCTCTTCTTCGCCGATCGGAGTTTCGAGGGAAATCGGCTCGCGCGCGATTTTCAAAATCTTCCGCACTTTGTCGAGCGGCAAGTCCATCCGCTCCGCGATCTCCTCCGGCGTGGGTTCGCGCCCGAGCTTCTGCACCAGGTGCCGGGACGTCCTGATCAACTTATTGATCGTCTCGATCATATGCACCGGGATGCGGATGGTTCGCGCCTGGTCGGCAATCGCACGGGTAATCGCCTGACGAATCCACCAGGTGGCATAGGTGCTGAACTTGTATCCACGCTTGTATTCGAATTTGTCGACTGCCTTCATCAGGCCGATATTGCCTTCCTGAATCAAATCCAGGAACTGCAACCCGCGGTTCGTGTATTTCTTGGCGATACTGACGACCAACCGCAAATTGGCCTCGACCAACTCCGCTTTCCCGCGCTTGACCTTTTCCTCGGCCACATCCAGATGCTTGACCGCATCCTTGATCTCTTCGGCAGAAATCAGTGCCTCTTCTTCCTCCAACTGACGGATACGACCCTTTGCAGCCTGGTAATGCTTCTTGATGTCTTGGAGGACCTCCTCAGACAGACTGGTTCTGCGCTTGACGGCCAATACATCCTTATGGGTGCGACACAACTTCCGCAACAACTCTGCGCCGGCTTCGCCGCCGACACCCAACCGCCGCTGGCAGCTCGTCACTTCGCGCTCCGCCTGACGGAACAGCAGATTGAGGTCACGCACCCGTTGAGTCATCCGATCCTTCAGGACGCCATGCAGGTTCACCGACTCCATCTTATCCACGACCTGTCCGCGTACCGTATCGATCTGCTTGCGAAGCTTCTTCTGCTTCTCGGGGTCAGCGCCGACATGGCGGGCCTTGTCATACAAGTCTTTCAGCGAGGCCGACACCTTGCGCACCGCGTTCAAGGAATCCAGCGTTTTGACCCGCAGCTCCTCATAGTCCTTTTCGACGGCCTCTTCTTCAAAGTCTTCTTCCGTCTCGACGACCGGCACGATTTCCCGCACGTCGATCTTGCCGTTTTTCAGCTGATCACGCAGATTAAGGACGAACTCCAGGGTCATCGGTAGGCCATAGACGACCGTCGCAATGTCTTTTTTCCCCTCCTCGATACGCTTGGCGATCTCAATCTCACCCTCGCGGCTCAGCAATGCCACACTACCCATCTCTTTAAGATACAGACGGACCGGGTCATCGGTGCGGCTGAGTGCCCCCGGAGTGAGATCGATTTCTTTTTCGTTCTCCTCCGACGAGTCCGCCTCTTCGCTTTCCTCAATGGTGTCATCGCTCTCCGCAGCTTTCGGAGCACGCTCGGTTTCGGCGGACTCCACAATCTCGATGTCCATCTCGCCGAACATCGTCATGATCGTGCTGAACTGATCCGACGACACGACATCCGCAGGCAACGTGCTGTTGAGATCGTCGTACGTGAGGAACCCTTTCTCCTTGCCCAGGTTAATGAGCTTCTTCACCTCGCCGAGCAATTCTTGTTTCGGCATACCTACTCCTTCACCGCAGACGTCAGCGCAACCGGCGACACGCCGGCTTTCCGAATCCGCATATCGTTAATCAATCTGTTCAGGCGATGCACGTCATCTTCCCGTCGCTCTCGCTCCGCAGCCTTCAACTCCTGAATCAAGGCCCCCATGGTCCGCTCTCGACCTCGTCGTTCCAGCGTTTCCAAACACCCGGCGATGTGTGCCGGGACATCGTCATAATGTTGTTCCAGCATCGACAGCTCGGAAATCAACGTACCGCACGCCTCATCATGGATGAGCGCATCCAGGAGGTCACGTACCGACAGGCGGCCATCCTGCCCCAGATGCTGCATCGCACAGTGAATCAAGCGGCGATAGGCCGGATCCGAAAAGGCCTCCGGGGACAACTTTCCCAAGTCCTGCGCCGATAAATGACCCTGCACCAGCAAGTGTGCCAGATCGCGCTCCTCGGGATTTCCCTTCAGTTTGGAGGGCCCAACCGGGGACGGACGCTTCACCTCTCGTTCAGGTCGACGCGGCTCCTGAGCTGACAGGGCGGGATACCGATCGATCAACCGTTGCTGACTCAGCCCCAAGCGTTCCGCCACCAGCCGAATCCGCTCTTCCCGTTCGATGGGATGGGCGCTTTTCTGGAGGATACGTAACACCGCGTCCACGGCGCGAATCCGGTCTTCAACGGTGCCGGCCTCTGCGGTCCGCAGACTGTGCTCCACCGCAAAATCCAATAGGCTGGGGGCCGCCTGGTGCAGCGTCGTAAACCCCTCAGCCCCGTATTTCCTGACATAGGTATCCGGATCTTCACCTTCCGGCAGTGACACCACTTTTACGCTGATGCCGCTGTTGACGAATAAATCCAGCGTCCGCAGGGCAGCTCTGATTCCCGCCTGATCCGGATCGAACAGCAGCACGACATTCGACGCAAACCGCCTGATCACGACAATATGTTCGGGGGTCAAGGCTGTACCCAACGTCGCCGCGACATGGCGGATCCCGGCCTGGTGGAGGGCGACCGCATCAAAGTAGCCCTCAACGAGGATCAACGTCTGTTGTTGCCCTGCCGCATCACGAGCCGCCTCCAAGGCAAACAGGGTGTGCCCCTTCTTAAACAAGGGCGTCTCAGGCGAATTCAGATACTTGGGCGTACCATCCCCCACAATACGTCCGCCGAATGCCACAATGTGCTTCCGCAAATCGACAATGGGAAACATGACGCGAGAGCGGAAACGATCGTAATGCCCGGACGCCCCGGTCTTCGGCGCACTGCCCTGATCCCGCGGAATTGAAAGCCCGGCGGCAACAAGGTCCGCTGCGGCAAACCCCTCCTTGAGCATGGCCTTGGTCAATCCATCCCATTCAGGTGGGGCAAACCCGATCTTGAATTGCTCAGACGTGTTGAGCTGGATGCCGCGACTTTCGAGGTAGATGCGAGCCTGCGCCCCCGTCGGCCCCTCTGTCAGCATGCGTCGATACCAGGCTCCGGCGGCCGCGTTCAGGCGCTCTAATCGGCCAAGCTGTGCGCGTGCCTCATTCGAATATCCACCGCTCGATTCCGGAACATCGACCCCCACCTTGCGACCCAGATCTCGCACAATCTCGGGGAAGGCCGCCCCGGTCAATTTCATCAGAAATGTGTAGACATTGCCCCCGGCCCCGCAGCCGAAACAATGGAAGATTTGTCGCGAAGCACTGACGGTGAAGGAGGGAGACTTCTCTTGATGGAACGGACAGAGGCCCTTGAGATTCTGCCCGGCCCGCGTCAACGTCACATGTTGGCCCACGACTTCCGCGATGTCCACTCGGTCTCTGATTTGGTTGATGACGTCGTCCGAAATCAGGCCTTGGCCCACGGCGGTCCTCGCTAGTGCCCGCAGGGATCCCACCGGTCGGATACCCGGCTGGATGCCTTTGACGCGATTGAAAGTTGACCGTTCACACTAACAAACGGTCCGCACAAGTGTCAATCGAGTTGGCGAACCGCTTATCCCGGAGGCCATCCCATCGACCTGCCGCCGAGCACATGTAGGTGGAGATGAAACACCGTCTGGCCACTGTCCGCCCCCGTGTTGGTGACGATACGATAACCGGACCCGTTCAGTTTCCTGGCCCGCGCGACCTCCGCGCAGGTCAACAGGAGCTTCCCCAGCAAAGCCTGATCGCCGTCTGCACAATCCTGGACTGCCGCGACATGTCGTTTGGGGATCACCAGGATGTGGACGGGGGCCTGGGCATTGATGTCTTCAAACGCCAGCACCTGGTCATCCTGATGGACAATCTTTGCCTGAATCGTACCGGCCACAATGCGACAGAAAATGCAGCTATCCAACGGCTTTCCCTCCCGGCTCCGGACGAATCCCCGACTTCCCGAACCGCGAGCCTAACTCGCGATACACGTCACCGAGTGCCACATCGTGGTAGCCCAACACCAGCAGCGTGTGAAATAGCAGATCGGCGGTTTCATAGACGATCTCTTCTCGCTTCTGATTCTTGGCCGCGATGATCACCTCACCGGCCTCTTCGGCCACCTTCTTCAAGATCCGGTCTGCTCCGCCCTGCAAGAGTTTTGAGACATACGAATCAGGCTGAGGATTGGCCTTCCGCTCCAAAATCGTCTGATAAATGCGTTCCAGAATCCCTCCGCCGGCATCCTGGGTCTTGGCGTCACCGGCTTGTCCCTGCTCGGTCATTCTGGAAAAAAAACAGGCGCGCTCACCGGTGTGACAGGTAGGCCCGACCGGTTCCGCCTTCACAAGGATGGTGTCATGATCACAATCGACAAAAAGATCTTTCACCCGCAGCACATGGCCGGACGACTCCCCTTTCTGCCACAACGTTTGGCGCGAGCGACTCCAAAAGTGGACAAGCCTGGTCTCTAGCGTCTTGGCGAGAGCCTGCTGGTTCATATACCCCACCATCAGGACCGTCCCGTCCAACCAATCCTGAATCACGGCGGGGAGCAGGCCCTGTCCGTCAAACGTCAAATCGCGCTTGTCCTTTGTCATTATGCCTACTCCTGCGGGGCGCCCGTAAGACGAACCGGCACGCCACGTTCCCGCAAATAGGCCTTGGCCTGCTGAATCGTATACGTTCGGTAGTGGAATATTGAGGCGGCCAACACGGCATCGGCCTTTCCCTGGACCAGCCCATCGTACAAATGCTCCAAGGTCCCCACCCCGCCCGAAGCGATCACCGGAATCGTGAGGCGCTCGGACACCGAGGCCGTCAACGCCAAGTCGTACCCATTTTGCCGACCGTCTTGATCCATGCTGGTCAGGAGGATCTCTCCGGCGCCATACGCTTCCATACGCTGGGCCCATTCTACCGCATCCAGCCCGGTCGCCTTCCGCCCGCCATGCGTATACACCTGCCACTGTCCGCCGGTTTCATTCCGTTTGGCGTCGATAGCCACCACGATGCACTGCGTGCCGAACCGTTGCGCCGCTTCACGAACAAATTCCGGCTGCTGGACGGCCGTGGTGTTGATACTCACCTTGTCGGCCCCGGCATTGAGCAACGCGCGAATATCATCCAGTGTGCGCACACCGCCGCCCACCGTGACCGGCATGAAAACCCGGGCAGCCGTCTGCTCCACCACATCGATAATGGTTTTGCGGTTTTCATGCGAGGCCGTGATATCCAGGAAACATAATTCGTCCGCACCTTCACGGTCATACATCGTGGCCACTTCCACAGGGTCTCCGGCATCGCGCAAATTCACAAAACTGACGCCCTTGACGACCCGACCATCCTTCACATCCAGACAGGGGATGATGCGCTTGGTCAACATGCTGGCCTGTGAGACGCGAACGGTGACTCGATGACAACCCTGAGAACCATCCCCACCGGACTCCTTATGCTGTACTGAGAGCCGCCAGCGCGGCGCGATAGTCCAACTTGCCGTCATACAGCGCTTTCCCCACAATGGCTCCCTCGACGCGCGGGCCAAGCGCCTGCACCGCCTGTAAATCCTCGACCCGCGTGATGCCGCCCGAAGCAATGACAGGCAATGCGCTACTCTCCACCACCTCCCGCAGTGCCGCCAGATTCGGCCCACCCAACATGCCGTCGCGTGCAATATCCGTATAGATCACCGCTCCCAGCTCATGCGCGGCAAGCTCCTTGAGCAGGTCGATGGCCCTGGTCTCCGACACCGTCGTCCACCCCTTCACCGCCACTTTGCCGTCTCGCGCATCCAGTCCCAGAAGAATTCGACGCGGAAATTCACGACACGCCTGCGCGAGAAATGCTCGATCAGTGAGGGCAGCCGTCCCGAGCACCACTCGCGCCACCCCCGCTCGAAGATATGCCCTGACCGTCTCGATGGTTCTGATGCCCCCCCCGACTTGTACCTTCACACTCACGGTCTTCATCACCGCTTGGATCTGAGACAGGTTCTTCGGTTCACCATCCACTGCACCATTGAGATCGACGACGTGGATGAGGTCGGCCCCCTGTTCCTGCCACCGTCGCGCGACCGAAGGCACGTCCTCCGAATACACGGTTTCAGCCGCCATATCCCCCTGCCGCAACCGCACGCAACGCCCGTCCTTCAGATCAATCGCCGGAATCACACGCATGCATTCACCTGTCACAACTCCACTATGGAGTGCCGTCGGCCGCGCCACCATAGGGAAAGACCTCCGCCAATTCGGAAGCTCCATACGCCGCCAACTCATCAGCAGTCACAAATCCACCAGATCGTTGGATGAATCCGATGAAATCTTCTGTCATGGGCCGCTGTTTTTCGTAGTAATTGCCTTCCCACAAGACCATTCCGTCCGGTGCCACCAGCTTCACCTCGAACCCAACAGCGGCGGGTGGATCCGCTCCCAACCGGCTCCCCACTCGTTCTTGATAGACCAGCACCTTCCCGCTCAATGCCGCATCGGCTCCCAGACGCTGAGCAATTTTGTGAGCGGGCAATGCCTCAGGCGCAGCCCCGCCGGAGAGGTCTCGCGCCGCGGATCTCGCGTCGTTGGGAGAGAGCACGCGCAGGCCAGGCTTAGCCTTCAGTTTCGCCCACAACAACTCCGTAATTTTTTCGCCGGCGGCCGGTGGCACGACCTGTGTCTGACGCACAAATTGATCGGTCGCCGGGGAGCCGGTCGGCGCGATGTCAGACCGTCGCGCTCCGGAGGGGACCGAAAATGCCGGACCGCTGGGATCAACAATTTGAGGTGTCGCGATGGTATCGAACGGAACCAGTGCGATCGTCCGGATTGGATACTTCGCTGCTTGTGCAGAAACCCTGGTCGTCACCTTCGTCCCGCTGCACCCGACGATAAGCAGAGCGGTCAGCACAGCCGGAAGGCAGCGGAGCCCCGGCGCGCTCACGTCCAGGCACCAAAGTTCTTGATGAGCTGCAGACCGACCGCTTGGCTTTTTTCGGGATGGAACTGGCACGCGACGACATTGTCTTTCCATACCGCCGACACGAACGGTTTCCCATAGTCTGTCGTGGTCGCGATGACCGTCGGATCCGCAGGTTCCACGTAGTAGGAATGCACGAAGTAGCAGTAGCTGCCCGGGACAATGCCGGCCAAGGGAGGCGCCGACCGTACGACCTGAATTTCATTCCACCCCATATGCGGGACTTTCAGCGCGAGATCCAGCGAAAATTTCCTGACGCGTCCGGGGATGAGCCCAAGCCCCTTGTGGGTTCCGAACTCCTCGCTCTCCGTGAACAGCAGCTGGAGCCCCAAGCAAATGCCCAAAAAAGGTTTGCCGGATTGGATCGCGGCCAGAATGGGCGCGATGAGCCCATACCGTTCGAGATTCGCCATGCAATCGCCGAAAGCCCCCACGCCTGGCAGCACGACGTGGCCGGCATTCGCGATGGCGCGAGGATCGCGTGTCACCACGGCCTGATGCCCCACGGCCTCAAACGCCTTGGAGACGCTCCGCAAATTACCCATCCCGTAATCAATGATGGCGATCATGATGACGCTCGAAGATGCGCAGTGAGGCGCCGTCCAACACGTGATGGAGGACGCCCGCCGACGTCACTTGCCGGAACTAGAGGCGTCCCTTCGTCGACAGGACCGTCCCCGACAACCGCTCCTCCACCATAGTGGCCTGATCCAGCGCCCGAGCCAGCGCTTTGAAGATGGCTTCCATGATGTGATGGGGATTGCGTCCATACTGGAGATTAACGTGAAGATTCAAGCCACCGTGGGTTACGAACGCCTGAAAAAAGTCTTCGAACAAGCCCAAGTCGAACGTTTTGATCTTCCGATCCGGCAAATTTACATTGTACACCAAGTACGGCCGCCCACTGAGATCCACCGTCACCTGAGCGAGCGTTTCATCCAGAGGCACCGAGGCCCATCCGAATCGTTTGATTCCGGCCTTTTCCCCCAAGGCCTGATGCAATGCCTTGCCCATCGTGATGCCGACGTCTTCCACCGTGTGGTGTTCGTCGATGTCGATATCACCTTTGGCTTGAACCGTGAGATCGAAAAATCCATGTTTGGCCAACAGCTCCAGCATATGATCGAAAAACCGGATGGAGGTGTCGATCTGTCCGCGCCCGCCCCCATCCAACACCCACTCCACACGGATGTCGGTTTCCTTCGTGGCACGATGAAGCGCGGCTTGTCTCGGAGCGCCGGTCTTTTTCATGAGAACCTACTTTGGGCTGATTTCGCATGCGCATCGAAGCCTTCGATGTGCGCCAGTCGGACGATGTGATCCTTGGCTTTCGTCAATTCTTCCCTTGTGTAATGCACGATATTGCTGACCTTCACATAGTCGTTGACCGAGAGCGGAGAGAAGAAACGCGCCGTCGCGCCGGTCGGCAACACATGGTTGGGACCGGCCACGTAATCCGCCACCGCGGGCGGAGTATATCGTCCGAGGAACAACGCGCCGGCGTGGCGGACCTGCTCCAGATAATCGAAGGGACGATCGACCGACAACGTCAGATGTTCGGGAGCAATCTGATTCGCCACCTCAATGGCTTCGTCCATGGTGGGAACCACAAACGCGGCAAAATGCCGCGCGATCGACTTGGCCGCGATCTTCTCTCGTTGAAGTCCCTTCAGCTGTACCTGCATCAACCGCACGACTTCTTTCGCCAATGCTGCCGATGTCGTCACGAGGTACACCTGCGCCTCTTCGTCGTGCTCGGCCTCACAGAGTAAGTCTGCCGCCACATGCGCCGGCTTCGCGTCCTCATCGGCCACGACCAGCAGCTCACTGGGACCGGCCACCATATCAATGCCCACCGTGCCATACAGCAGACGCTTGGCGGTCGCGACATACATATTGCCGGGCCCCACAATCTTGTCGACCTTGGCAATCGTCGCAGTGCCGTAGGCCATGGCCCCGATCGCGTGCACCCCGCCGACCCGGTAAATTTCGTCGACGCCGGCGATGTCGGCCGCGACCAACAGATAGGGATTGATGCTCCCCTTCGGGGTCGGCGTGCACATGACGATTCGACGAACCCCGGCCACCTTCGCAGGGATGGCGCACATGAGCACCGACGAAGGATAGACGGCCTTTCCACCCGGCACATAGATACCGACCGCATCAAGCGGCGTCACCGCCTGACCGAGCGTCGCCGTCCGCTCTTGATACATCCAGGTCTTGGTTCGTTGGCGTTCGTGAAACTGGCGAACCCGTTCCGCCGCATATCGGAGCGAGTCCCCTTCATCCTTTCGAATGTGATAGTACGCGTCCTTCACTTCCTCAGGCTGCACACGCACCTGATCTGCTTTCAGGGCGAGCCGATCGAATTTCTTGGCATACCGCAGCACCGCCCGATCTCCACCACGCTCGACAGCCTGGAGTATCGTCCGGACACTTTTTTCCACACTGGCCCCCTGCGAACGCGAACGGGTCACAATTTTCCGCAACGCGTTGGCAAATCCTCGATCGGTACTCGCAAAAATGGTCATAACTTCCGTCTTGCCGCCGCAGGCGTGATATCACGGCGGCACTCCCTCAAACCTCCACGGCGACCCGCGTGGGATAGGTCGGCGCGCTTACTCAGCGCACCACGGCTGCGCGCAACCGTTCGATCAACAGCTTCAGGGGTTCGTGTTTCAGCTTGAGGCTGGCCCGATTCACGATCAAGCGAGCGGTGGAGTGGGTGATCACCTCTACCTCTGCCAGGTCATGGGCCCTCAAGGTGCTCCCCGTTTCAACCAGATCGACAATTCGATCGGCCAAACCGACCAGTGGGGCCAGTTCAATTGACCCATACAGCTTGACGATCTCGACCGGCACGCCGCGCTGATTGAAATAATGCTCGGTGACGTTGGGATACTTTGTCGCCACGCGAATTTTGGACGACCAACGGTCCGGCGACGGTTGGCCCTGCAACGCGGCGACCGAGATTCTACACGCTCCGACCTTCAAATCCAACGGTTCATAGACGTCGCTGCCCTGTTCCAACAACACGTCCTTCCCCACCACCCCGACGTCGGCAGCCCCATGTTCGACGTACGTCGGGACATCGGTCGGTCTGACGATGAGAAATCTGGCGTCGTTGGCCGAACAGTCGAACACCAGCTTTCGGCTCTCGGCGGAGAGACCGGGGCTGTCATACCCGGCCTGCTTCATCAACTCCAGCACGGGGCCAAGCAGTTTTCCTTTGGATAGCGCAATTGTCAAACCCTTCGGTCTCTCCTCCACGGCTCGCCTCGCCCTCACGATTACTTTCCCTTCTTCCGCTCGATACTTGCGCCCAACGCGTTCAGTTTGTCCTCAAGCCGTTCATAGCCTCGATCGAGATGATAGACACGGGACACCTCCGTCGTGCCTTCGGCCGCGAGACCGGCCACGATCAGACCGGCACTGGCCCGAAGATCCGACGCCATAACGGGCGCGCCCGTCAACCGCTCCCTGCCCGTGATCACCACCCGGTTGCCTTCCACGCGAATATCCCCGCCCATGCGACGCAGTTCCTCCACATGCATGAACCGGCTTTCGAAAATGGTCTCCGTCACCACGCTGGTACCTTCAGCTACGGCCATCAGGGCGACAAACTGTGCCTGCATATCGGTGGGAAAACCTGGATGCGGGCTGGTGCGAACATTCGTTCCTTTCAGGCGCCCGTTCATCTTCAGGCGGACCCTCCCCCCCTCTTCAGCCAACTCTGCACCGCTTTCCCGCAATTTCACCAACAAGGGTTCCAGATGCTCAGGGCGGCAACGCTCGACCGAGACCTCACCTCCGGTGATGGCGCCGGCCACAAGATAGGTCCCTGCCTCGATGCGATCGGGAATCACGTCGTGATCGGCTCCATGTAATTCCGTCACCCCCTCGATCGTGATCATGTCCGTCCCCGCACCGGCAATACGCGCGCCCCGCTTCACCAGGAAATCGGCCAGGTCCGTGACTTCCGGTTCCTTTGCGGCATTTTCCAAGACCGTGGTTCCTTCGGCCAGCACAGCTGCCATCATGAGATTTTCAGTACCGGTAACACTTGGTATGTCGAAATAAATACGGCTTCCACGCAAGCGACGGGCGGTGGCTTTGATATACCCGTGCTCGATTTCAACGGAGGCGCCCATCTTTTCCAGGCCGGCCAAGTGAAAATTCACCGGCCGAGATCCGATAGCGCAGCCTCCGGGAAGCGACACTTTCGCTTCACCCATGCGAGCCACAAGCGGGCCCAACACTAACACCGATGCCCGCATCGTCCGAACCAAATCGTAGGGGGCCTCCGTTGACGCGATGGTCTGCGCGCGTACGACCGTATGCTCCCCCTCTTGGGCCACCGCAATGCCCAGCATGCGGAGCAATTTCCCCATGGTGAGCACATCCACCACGCTCGGCATGTTCGAGAGCACACACTCTCCCCCACCGAGAATCGTCGATGCAAGAATCGGCAAGGCGGCGTTTTTCGCCCCGCTGATGCGAACCTCCCCCCTCAGTCGGCGTCCGCCATGAATAAGAATCTGATCCATACGTTTCCGTGTGCGCCTGGAGTGGCTATCGACTCAAGGCCGCTGTCGGCGGTCACCCATGCAGGGCTCTCTTTGCGGTTCACGTTTTTCAACACAGACGACACGCCCAATTCCGGCGTCGTCCTGCAGGACAGTGGCGGCGCCAAACCATCCACTCTCCTCCGCCGCACGGCAGACTGCCGCAGCCTGACCGAATCCGACTTCCATAAGAAGCGCGCCGCCGGACCGTAAATAAATCGGAGCCTGCTGGAGGAGGCGTCGATGCACCTCCATCCCATCCGGACCGCCTGCCAATGCCAATCGCGGCTCAAAGCACCCCACCTCGGGTTGCAGCTTCGAAATCTCGTTATCCGCAATATAGGGAGGATTGGACACGATCACATCGATCTTCTGCCGCCATTCCGCGTCACCAAGCGGTGCCAGGAGATCCCCCTCAAAGCAGTCAATGCGAGCATCGCACCCGTGTTGAACCATATTGCGTCGCGCAATCACCAAGGCTTCAGACGAAATATCGATCGCGAGCACCCGCGCCTTCGGCAAAGACAGCGCCACGGACACCGCTAGACAGCCGGAACCGGTCCCGACATCTACAATGGCGGCAGCGGGATGATTCGCACAACGACGAACCACTTCCGCAACCAACAATGTGCTCTCCGGACGTGGAATCAGGACCGCAGAGGTCACGTGGAATGCTCTTCCGCAGAACTCCTGCGTACCGAGGACATACTGCAACGGCTCACGACGGGCACGACGCTCGACCAGCGTCCGCACGCATTCGCATTCCGCAGCGGTTAATGTTCGGTCCGCCTTTACACGCTGCAGCAGCGGCGACAACCCCACCGCATGCTCCACCAACCAGGCTGCTTCCAAGGCAGGCTGCTCGATTCCGACGGCAGCCAATCGGCGTTGAGCCTCCTTCGTTACGAGGCGTATTGTTGTGACGGCAGCCGCGAGGGCGGCCAACTGTGCCTCGCTCATTTGACCTCTAAGCTGGCCAAGTGCTCATAGTGCGCACGCAACGCCTGAACGATCTCCTCCAGGTCGCCTGCCAATACCTGATCAAGCTTGTGAACCGTCAGACCGATCCGATGATCGGTCACGCGGTTTTGCGGAAAGTTGTACGTACGGATTTTTTCGCTCCGATCGCCGGTTCCGACCTGAGACTTCCGGTCTTGCGCAATCGCGGCTTCCTGCTTTTCCCGCTCGGCCTCCACGATGCGAGCGCGCAATGTCCGCATCGCTTTCGTGCGGTTCTTGAGCTGCGACCGCTCATCCTGACAACTGACAACCACTCCGGTCGGGATGTGCGTGATGCGGACGGCGGAATACGTCGTGTTCACGCTTTGCCCGCCGGCTCCTGACGAGCAGAAGGTATCGATGCGCAAGTCCTTCGGATCGATGTGCACGTCGACCTCGTCCACCTCAGGCATCACCGCCACCGTGACCGTCGACGTATGAATTCTTCCGCTCGCCTCAGTGGTAGGGACGCGCTGCACACGATGGACGCCACTTTCATATCTGAGACGCCCAAACGCACCCTTCCCTTCCAGCAGCGCGATCACTTCCCGGTAGCCGCCGATACCGGTCTCGGACGCATCGACCACCTCTAGACGAAGTCGATGCCGCTCAGCGTATTTGACATACATACGAAAGAGATCCCCCGCAAACAGCGCGGCTTCATCCCCGCCCGTTCCCGCCCGGATTTCGAGAAACATGTTCTTCTCGTCGCGCGGGTCCTTCGGCGTCAAAAACTCTTTGGCACGAGCTTCAAGATCCAGCACCTGCTGAGTAAGCTGTTCGCTTTCCTCGCCAAAGAGCTGCTTCATGTCTGCTCCGGTCGAGGGGTCTTGAAGCATGACAGCCACATCATCGAGTTGCTTCTTCAGCTCACGGTAGGCCGCAAAGTGCTGGGCGGGCTCCTCTAATTCGGTCCGCTCTTTGTTGAGCTTATGAATCATGCCTGGTTGATTGAGAACAGTCGGGTCCATCAGCTGATTGGTCAGCTCCTGGTACCGCGCCGCCATCCCCTCCCACTTCCTGATCAACCCGTCTTCCATGTTCCACTCATTCCGGCCGCAGCCCGCATCACCCAAAAAAACAAGAGACCCTGCCCCAAAATGAAGCAGGGTCTCCGTGATGTCCTGACTGGGCCTACTTGTCTTTTTTGGCGTACTTCTTTTTGAACCGTTCGACACGCCCTTCCGTATCGACGATCTTTTGCGTTCCCGTAAAGAACGGGTGGCATCCGGCACAAATGTCGACTTTGATGTCTCCGATGGTCGATCGCGTCTTGAACGTGTTTCCGCAAGCGCAGTGCACAGTCGCTTCCCGGTAGACTGGATGAATTCCCTTTTGCATGCCTGCTCCTCTACTGCCCTTGAATTCGTTGAACTCGCCCGGTCCTGCTTGCCAGGGTGCACGACTTTACACTGGAGTCACCCACACTGGCAAGCGGCAACCTACCGATTCATGGATTGCAGGAATTCCTGATTGGTTTTCGTCCCACCGATCTTGTCCATTAAGAATTCCATGGCTTCCATCGTGCCCAAGGGGCTTAAGACCTTTCGGAGAATCCACATCTTGTTCAAACGGTCGCGATCGACCAGCAACTCTTCCTTGCGAGTACCGGACTGACTGATATCGATAGCCGGGAAGAGGCGCTTATCGGCCAACCGCCGATCCAAGTGCACTTCCATGTTGCCGGTTCCCTTGAATTCCTCGAAAATCACGTCGTCCATACGGCTTCCGGTATCGATCAGGGCGGTCGCCATGATGGTCAAACTGCCGCCGTTTTCGATGTTTCTGGCTGCGCCGAAGAACCGCTTCGGTCGCTGCAACGCGTTGGAATCCAGACCGCCTGAGAGCACCTTCCCGCTGGGAGGGGCAATCGTATTGTAGGCCCGTGCCAGCCGGGTAATGCTATCGAGCAGAATCACCACATCCTTCTTATGTTCAACCAGCCGCTTCGCCTTTTCCAGAACCATTTCCGCCACTTGGGCATGCCGCTGAGCCGGCTCATCGAACGTCGAACTGATGACTTCCGCTTTCACCTGGCGCTGCCAGTCCGTGACTTCTTCAGGACGCTCATCAATCAACAGCACAATGAGCGTGACCTCTTTATGATTCTTGAGAATCGCACGGGCGATCGCTTGCAAGAGCATCGTCTTTCCGGTTCGGGGCGCCGCAACAATCAAGCCCCGCTGGCCCTTCCCGATCGGGGTGGTCAGATCCATGACACGCGTGCAATATTCTTCACGGTCAAACTCGAGGTTAAGCCGTTCCTCGGGATACAGGGGTGTGAGGTTATCGAACAAGATCTTGTCGCGCGCGACTTCCGGATCTTCGTAGTTAACCTTTTCCACCTTCAGTAACGCGAAATACCGTTCACTTTCTTTGGGCGGACGAATCTGCCCTGACACGATATCGCCCGTTCTGAGATTGAATCGCCGGATCTGTGACGGGGAGATATAAATATCGTCCGGGCCTGGCAGATAGTTCGAATCCGGGGCACGGAGGAACCCGAACCCGTCCGGGAGAGTTTCCAGCACACCTTCACCAAACACAACCCCGTTTTTCTCCGTCTGGGCCTGTAAAATGGCGAAGATAAGTTCCTGCTTGCGAAGGTTTGCCGCCCCCTCAATCTTTAAGTCTCGCGCCACATCATTCAGGTCGGCAATCGACTTCTGTTTGAGCTCCGCGAGATGCATAACTTCCCCTTTAACCTGTGTCATACCTCTTCCCTACCAGGCTCTCAACCCGATAGCTCCCCAAAATGAGAAATACGATTTAGTACTCATGAACCAATTCACGGAAGTGATCGTCTGGGTGTCAACCTGTTGGTTGTTTATGGCAGGATCGCTCTAGATGAAGGCGTTGTCGGTTGAGACTTTGCAGAAACGAAAGTAACGCGCTATTCAACACTCGATGTTGCACTACCCTGGGATATTTTACGATTGAGATGGGTTTCGGGAGCTGATGAACTGAGGTGATACTTTTTGTATAAAGCGCGAAGTTAAGCTGATATTATCTCCCATCCTGTATATTGTCAATATGTAAAGGCCCATTTGAGTCGCGTCGCCTGCACAGAAGTTCATCCTCAGACCTCTCGACCCTCACCGCTGCCCCCTCGACTCACAGGCCTCGGTTGCAGCCCAGGAAGTGTTGTGTTAAAGAACCCGCGGAACATACTCATGGCGAAATCTGATAACGACACGCCCGATCGCATTTTTACATTGGCTGAGGCCAACGATCTTCTTCCTCAACTGAATCAACGATTTGCCATTGTTCGTCGAGCTAAGACCGTCATTGCGAACACAAAAGATGAGATTCGGAAGGCTAGCCTCAAAGCCTCACTCGGCGGCGGTAGTCCCGTCGGTGCGTCCTACATCCAGGCTTTGCATGAAATTAGCGGCAACCTGCAAGCGATTCATGAGCTTGGCGTGGTGGTCAAAGATGTCGATCTGGGCCTGTGCGACTTTCCTTACAAACATGAGGGAAAAATTGTGTACCTCTGTTGGAAGTTTGGTGAGGACGAGATTCGGTGGTGGCATGAGACGTCCTGCGGCTACAAGGACCGCCACCCTCTTGACGGTATAGCCGCACCGGAAAGGGACGATTGATTGATGATGAAATTCGTCATTCTCGGCTTCGACGGGCCTGACGGCCAAGCCAAGCGAAAAATTCATCGCCCCGCGCACCTCGCCAATCTAGAACCGCTCAATCGCCAGGGGAAAGTCCTGCTCGCTGGGCCATTCACGGATCAGGCCGGCAGCTTAATTATCATCGAGGCTCCCTCGCTCGCCGACGCGCAGAAGTTTGCCGCAGAAGATCCGTACACGGTGCACGGAGTTTTTGAACGCACTGAAGTTCATCCCTTTCAACAAGTCTTTCCCGAGCCACCAGTTTCTGGATAATTCTCAGCCGCCAACATGATCTGCCCGCCTCGCCTGCCCCATACCCCACACATCACATCGCACACGTCTGAACCCTCGAAACCAATTCCGCCAAGACAACGACTGACCCACGACTTGCGGCTTCCCTCGATTGACAACTCAAAAGATTGCCACCTATAATGCGCACTTAGCGCCACTCATGAGCGTCTGAATTTGTAGTTCAAAAGACCTAAACGCCTTCGTACACGCTGGCCCTTAATTTCCCCAAAGTGGGCCTTCTGCTTGGTTGCAGAAAAATATCAAGGAAGCATAGAGTGCGCTGACCCCACGCTTTAACCGATGGTGTCCCTTCTCCAAGATTGTTAACCCCAAAAAGAGAGCAGGTTCGAATGACTCAGTATCGCGTGTTACCAGGTCCAGAACACTTCCTGCCACCGGCCGCAGCCTCGATGGGGGTTTATCTCCCCAACCCTGGTGAGGCTCATATCAACGGCGTGATCGTTCCGGAAGAAAAAGCCTATGAAGAGGCAGCACGCCAGTTCCTAATGGCACAGGTTCCAACGATTTTCCCTGGCCCGCTCGTGCTCTGGGCATGGAACGAAAAGGCCGCAAAGAAAGCCGCCGCCGTTCGAAGCCTTTACGAAACGTTGAAAGAGTGCGTACAGCCTGGCCAAAAGCCCATGCTGATTCCGATGCCGGACTATCGCCCCAAATATCCCAAGATCAACCCTGAAGTCGAAATTAACCCAAACCACCCCAATCTGACGATCTGGCATAACAAGATCGACTGCTGCATGTTCATCGGCGTACACTGTCACCAGGCGAATTTGTCTCTGAAAATTATCCGCGGAGGGACATCCTGCTACACAGTCGCTATGTGTGCCCAAGCCGGACACGAAGATGCAATGCTCTCCTTCAGAGATGCCTCTGTGGAAAAAATACTGAAGCTTGGCGAGTGGATCCGCAAACTCAAAGGTACGGTTAAACCACGGCTGACAGCAGCGAAGACTAGCGCTTCCAACTAACTAAGTTCGAAGCACCTCTAACGATCGAAAGGAGGCCGAGTCCATGGCGGAAACAAAATCCCACATCGGGGCACAGAATAAAAAGGGACAGACCTATACAGACGCGTGGAAAATGATGCACGAGGCCCCGCGCACCCCGTCTTTTTATACCGGTAGCGAAGTGATTAAGGAAGCTTTACGGCGCGCGAGCTGCGACGTCATGATCGCCTATCCGATTACGCCGCAGAGCGAGGCCGCAGCCCTCATCGGGGAGCTGTTCGCCGAGGGTTATATCGGTGACTACTTCCGCGGAGAAAGTGAGTTTGCCGTCATGTCCCAATGCGCTGGAGCCGCGTTCGGCGGAGCACGCGTGTTTACAACGACGGCAGGGCCAGGAACGATGCGTGCCATGGAAAACTTCCCCATGTGGGCGGGTGCGCGTTTGCCCATCCAAATGATCGTCACGTGTCGGGGCATCAACTCTCCGCTCTCGATTCAGCCTGATACCATTGAAATTTCGTATCTCCTAAACACAGGCATGCTCGTTTGGCATGCAGAAACGGCACAAGACTTTTTTGATTGGATTCTCAAAGGCTTTATGGTGTCGGAAGAACCGGAAGTACATTTGCCGTTGGCGTTGTGTTGCGATGGCTTCTTCGTGACCCACACCAAAGACGTCGTCAATTTGACACCTGCCGATATGTGTCTCCCGCCTTACGATCCTTACCGCTCACCCGTCCCTTGCATGGACATGGAGTGTCCTCCGGTCCGCATGATGCGCGATCCTTTCATCATGAAAAGCAACTATATCAGCTATGCAACCCACGCTTCCTGGCAGCAGGAAATTTGGGCGGCAGTGGAACGATCTCGCAAACACACGATCAAGTGGATCAATGGCCTGGTTGATACGGAAAACACCGATGCAGAGGTCGTCATTGTTGCTTCAGGCACCGCGGTGTCACAGGGGCGAGAGGCCATCCGTCTACTGGAGGACGAAGGTGTGCGCTGCGGGTTGGTCAAAGTGAAATCGCTCCGCCCCTGGCCAGGTGAGGAAATTCGTGAAGCCACGAAGAATGCGAAGCACATCTTTGTGCCAGAGTTTAATGTGACGGGATGGCTGGCGAAGGAAATCAAGGCCACTATTCCTAATAGCGATCGCGTACATGCCGGCCCACATGTGTGCGGCGGCATGACCATGCCACCGGAAATTATCGCTTCCGAGATCAAGACAGCTCTCGGCTTGCGTTCTGAGTCACTGGCTGGCAGAGGCAGCTGACATTAGTCCCGTGGAAAAACACTGAACCTAGCTATCACTTTGGCGATAGATACGCCTTGAGGAGGCATACATGAGCAAAGAGCGAATCAAAATTTCGCCGGACCTATATGACATCATGCCCTCGGACTACCAAGATTTGGTCCAGAGCGCGACCTACGGCAAAGAAGACCGTGGCTGGAAGGATATTGGAACCTCCAAGGAGCTGATCGAGCAACATTCATTGTGCGCCGGCTGCCCTGAGTCAATGGCCTTCCGGTACATTCTGGCTTCCCTTCCCAACCCGGAAGATACGGTCATGGTCGGCTCTACCGGCTGTACCAGCTTGGTGTTCCCCATGGTGGCGGTGCATAACATCCACTCCCTATTCGGCAACCAAAACGCAATTGCCTCCGGATTGAAGCGAGCACTCAGCGTGCGATTTCCGGATCGTGTCAAGGACGTCGTCGTCCTTGCGGGCGATGGTGCCACGGTTGACATCGGCCTCGACATGACCTTGCAGGCCTGGTTCCGTCAGGAGAAATTCACGACCATCTGCTTCGACAACGAGCTGTATGCCAACACAGGTGGCCAGGAAAGCGGCCTGATGCAAAAGGGCTTCGTTGCAAAAATGGCCCCAGTGGGCAAATTATTCGACAAAGTCCGTCTTCCTGAAATTGCACGGGAGTCCGGCTGTCACTACGTAGTCAACTGCACCGTGAGCAAGCCGTCACTTGTTGAAAAGGTCATTCGGAACTCTGTCCTCATTGCGCGTGAAATTGGACCGACCTATATCCAATTGTACACACCATGCATTCTGGAAATCGGCAAGAACAGCATGGAAGGCCTTCAGGAAATGCGCGACTCTGAAAAGCCGACTGAGCGATTCGCCTACAAAGAGTACATCAGCGAGCCCGCAAAGCAGTTCCTGGCCGAGTTGGCCGCAAAGGACAAGGAACGCAAAGCCGCCGCCAAGCAGTTAGCGGGAAAAGCTTAAGGAACCGGAGGTCGTCCATGATTAAGAAGAGACTCAATATCCGCATGTCCGGACTCGGCGGCCAGGGCGCCGTCACTGCAGCGCACGTGATGGCCATGGCCGCCAACCGAGACGGAAAGTTTTCCATATCGAATCCATTCTTCGGCGCTGAGAAGCGGATGGCGCCGGCAGAAAGCTACTGCCGCATCGGGATTGAGCGGATCTACGATCGCGGAGAACTGGTGTTTCCCGATGTGATTGAAGTCTTTCACCCTCAGGTCATTACGATGGGGAAAAGCTATACGATGCCCTTCTACTCCGGTGTGAAGGAAGGCGGCGTCGTGATTATCAACTCAGCTCAGCCCCTTCTATCAGAAGAGGACATTCAGCGGCTCAAAGATCTAAATGTATCCTTATTCTACATCGCTGGAACTGAGCTTGCGATTGAAGTGGCGGGCACTGAGCTTTCTACGAACATGTCGATGATCGGCTCAGTGGCTGGTATTACCAAATGCGTCTCGATGGAAGCTCTCGATGGTGCCTTGCAGGAGCGTTTCGGGAAGAAATTCGTGGCATCTGGCGGAACGGCCTCATTGGACGAGGCGATCAAGAAAAAATTCGCCAAGAAGGAAATGTTATTGGCGAAGAACTTGGCGACCGTCAAGCGAGCCTACGAGATTGCAAGCGAATGGGCTGAAAAGAACAAGGTCGAGTTGCGAGTCGGGAATCCCGCCGTTGCGGCTTAACGAGAGAGAAGGAACCACGTCGCATGTATAACGTAGCGCAAGTCATCGACGAAAAGTGCGTGGCAAAGAAGGGCTGTCGCCTTTGCATCATGTATTGCCCAGAAGCCAACTGCTTAGATCTCAACGTCACCAAGATGGTGGCCGAAGTCACGATTGATCGCTGTAAGGGATGCGAGCTTTGCGTCGTTGTGTGCAATGCCGCCAAGCACGAAGCGATCGAGATGCAGGCCGTGAGCGCAACCGGGCAACTGATGAGCCATAAGTCCGAGTCCGCCGCCCTCGGACAAGCCTACCAAGGATAAGCGGGCACTTCGTCTCAAAACCCCATGGCGTCCCACGCTATGGGGTTTTTTCTTGAGATGAGCACTCGAGGAGGTTCCATGGAACGGGAAGACAATGTGCTCGATGAACTCCTCCGCGATATTGCGGGTCTGCTGAACGAATACCCCAAAGCTATCGAACGGCAAGCTGCAGCCATACATGCCAGCGGAAAAGACCCGGAACTAGCAGAAAAGCTTGTCAAGGCCGCCGATACGATGCGGGATAGCGGAAATTTGTATCTCACCTGGGCGAAACATTTTGCGGCGCTGGCAGAAGGCAATACAGACGCCTCTTCGGATGAAGACGAGACAGACGATTTCGGCATCTAAAAAAGTCTCCCCCTTCGCACTGTAGTTTTGTTAGAATGTATTGTTTGTTAGTTATGCTTCATTCCCCGGTAGCTCAGTTGGTAGAGCAGCCGGCTGTTAACCGGCTGGTCGCAGGTTCGAGTCCTGCCCGGGGAGCCAACCTTTACGCTGCTGCGAACTCGTCCCTACCTCGGCAAGCTCGAAGATATTGAAGACGAGCTTGTCGGGGTATACGACGATATCCCTCACAAGACACCGAAGGACCTCCATTTGTTCTTTCGGTAGCAGCGCTGCGAAAACCCTTTGAAAATCTTTCAGATTTCGTAAAACGATCTCTGAATCGTACTCCCTCGCGGAATGCTCTTGGATCTGCCGTTGCACGGCTTGGTACTGGGCTTCTAAGCCCTGCTGTTCTTTGTGCTGACGATGCATCTCTTTCTCAAGGCGTTGCACTGAAACCGTTCCCTGCCCTACCCCTCGCACCAACCTATCTATTTCTCTTTCTAGCCGGTCCAGGCTCGCCTTGAGGCGAATGGCTTCCTGTTCAAGCGGTCGCACTTGCTCTTTTTGATCCCGGTTCAACTCCTCCACAGTCCCTTTCACCCACTCGGCCTGCTGACTCAGAGTGGACAGGTATTCAATAACCTGTCGTTCTACAGCGTCAGCATTGAGGGCCTTGACCGTACAGACCGCATTGTTCTGATGCATCGTCTTGGTGCAGCGGTAGTATGGGATGCGATTAATGGACTGATCCTTTCGACGCTTCTGCGTGTAGTGCGGGGTCATCACTGACTGACATACGCTGCATTTCAGCAGTCCCTTTAAAAGAAACGCTCTTTGGATCTTCGTTTCAGCTCGGGTATGTTCTCGGGCCATCGACTGCACTTTATGGAAGAGCCCCTCCTCCACAATGGCCTCATGCTCGCCCTGGAAAACCTGATCGTTAAACTGTACTTTTCCTTGATAGGTGGGGTTGCTGAGAATGTAATCAATCGTCATCTTCCCCCAAGGCTTGCCAGACCGTGAATACCATCCACGACGATGTAGCTCCGCGCGTAGGCGGGTCAGTGAGGGATCTTGCGCGAAGAATTGAAACATGAACTGCACGCAGGCAGACTCCTGAGGGTGCTTCACTAACCGCTTGTCGTCATTCTGATAGCCAAAGGGGATATTGCCGCCATTCCACAGGCCCTTGGTCGCCCGTTGCTGCATTTTGTCTCGGGTACGATCCGCCGTCATTTCGCGTTCAAACTGGGCAAAGTCCAACAAAATATTCCGCAGCAATCGTCCCATTGGATGATGCGTATCGAGGCTCTGCGTGATGGACACGAATTTGGCCCCATGGCGGTCAAATAAATCCATCAGGACATGAAAATCCTTCACGGATCGGGTCAGTCGATCAATTTTGTAGGCCAACACGCAGGTAATCCGTCCAGCCCGAATATCTTGCAGTAACTCCTTCAAGGCGGGTCGATTCATCGTGTCGGCTGAGAAGCCCGCATCTTCATAGACGCGATAGACGACATACTGTTCCTGGCTTTTACAGTAGGCCTCAAGCTTCTCGCGTTGGGTTTCGAGGGAACTGTATTCCGTGTCGGCTTGATTCCGAGTGGAGACACGCGTGTAGAGGCCGCAAATAGTCGGAGCAGGTGCAATCGCCATTATGCTGTTCCTTTCGCCTGGAGGCCTAACAGGGCTCGTTCCAGCCTATTGGCTAGGCGGATTCGCTGGTGGTACCAAGACACGTAGCAAATAACACGGACCGCGCGCCATGCCATCCCTCGATTATTGAGAACATACAGTAAGACCTCCGGTGCAAGTCGCTCCTTGGGCAATGATCCCATAAGCCAGACTAGGGCAAAGGCGTCTGCCTCGATGTCTCTATGATCATTCCGATTAAGTGATAGCTGTGTATCGGGCTCCCTCATTTCGGGAAGGTGCAAGTGGACATGCCCCAGTTCGTGGGCGATGACAAACTGCCGGTTCAACGGGTTTAATCCACGACGAAGCACAATCATAACCTGGCCTTCGTCACGTGTCGTGATGCCCTCAATCTTAGGCCCAAACGTGGTCTCCAGGACCTCTACCCCTTGATTAGCGGCGGCTTCTTCTTGATGGTGAAAAGGGAGCGTTTGACAGTGGGGATAGACGGCCTGGAGTTTCTGAATAAAGCGCTCCGGTCGTCGCAACCAATGAATGAACGAGGCGAGCAGACCGGAAATAGTCTTCATCGACGTCCTCTCTTTTTCCTTTGATTGAGGATCACCGCCTGCAACTGCTTCATCGCTTCCTTAAGATCTGCCCTGGAGACTGCTTCGTGTGCACTCAACAGTGCCGGGAGCAGCAAATCTGGGACGCGCTTCGCTTCGACAAGCAGCCGCTCGGGCGGATCGACGCGAAGGACCTCCGCCAATTTCAGAATGAGGGTATCGTCTGGCGGGAGTCCCCGTTCGCCCGATAACAGCCGAGAAAGATAGGCCGGCGAAATCCCGGCTTCACTGGCCACGGTCCTGAGACTGAGGTTAACCGTTTCCATTTGCCTTTTTACCAAGGTGCGGAATCCGTGGGGGACCTGTGGGGTATCTCGATTCATCTCTGGATTATTCATAGGACCACTCTATACCTGAAATGTTGTCCAGCAGTCAACGAAAAATGAACAGTTCTATTGACCGTTGGGCAACGACTCTCTATAGTGCCCTTCACGGAGGAGGATGATGATTAAGAACCATCTGAAAGAATGGCGAGCCCGACAAGCCCAGCGCGGCATTTCCAAGGCCGCCCTTGCACGCAGAATACGGGTGAACCGTTCCTATGTCACAAAGCTTGAGCAGGGAAAGGCAGTCCCCAGCCTGCTCGTCGCCCTGCAACTGGCAGAGTACTTTGGTTGCACCGTGGATGAACTGTTTCAGTTACAGCCCGAAACGACCTTAGATCCTTGCTGTACCGATGTGTTGCCCAATGGGCACCATAATGAACATTGAAATTAATTTCGTTCCAGTCGATCCGCAGGCACGTGAAGAACACACCTACTTGTTGCGGTCTCTTCTTCTCCAGGGTGCGCGACGACTCTCCTCAAAGCCTGTCGGCCTTTCCACTAACCCCACAGAGCCCCCTCTACCGGCTCTCTCGTCCCAACCTGCACCTTTGGAGATATTTCATGTCTGAGCCGTATTCCTCCAGGTTCGAGTCAACACCTCATGCGCCTCAATCCGGTGGTCGCCCTGTCAGACCGGAATGGTCACGTAAGCAGAAACGAGGCTATCAGCGGATTCGCTCGCTCTTGTGGTTTTGGGAAGCCCATCACTTTCAGGTGCTGTGGGTCACGCTTTCGACTGCGGACGGCGGACAGGCGGACAAACTGACCTATCATCACAAGCAACTACGCCAGCGAATCGAGCGCCAGCTAGGTTATCGAGGTTTGGAGTACTACCAAGTCCGCACAGAAGAGGGCCATGGAGTGCTGCATATCTTTTGGGCCTGGCGGGTCCCAGACGGCGAACGTCATCGGCGCTTCTGGATTGCCCAACCGTGGCTTTCCGCGCAATGGGAAGCCTTGCATGGCGCCCCAGTGGTCTGGATTAAGGCCTATGAGGCGGGGCAGCGGTCACGTAATCGTTTGAGCCGGTATGTCATCAGTCAATACGTCCAGGATCAATCCGGGTACGTCAACATGTGTTGGTCCTGGAAGCGCTCTCTCGGCTTCCCGATGAGCACTCTGTGGGAAGAGATGAGAAACCAATGGTCCAGTCGTAATGTCTTCCGACGGATTCGAGGGGAATTAGAAATCCCTCGCATCGTCTTAGTCAAAACCTGGGAAGACCTCCTGGCGGGGCACGCGATTCTCTATAACGGGTTTGTTTTGCAATTAACCCTCGGGAAAGGCCTCACATCGAGTAAGCCATGAGCAGCCATACTTGCGTCAAAATGATCAATTCCTTGTTCGGTCCCACCTCTTGCGGACGGACTGGTGTCATTTATGATCGGGCTCGCAAAGGCTGGCTTTGCTCTGAACACGGCAAAGAACGGCTCTGTGAGTTCTGTCAGGCTGATCCGATGTGGGGTTGCATCTGCTATCAGGGGGACGGCGTAGCACGAGAGATCTTTCTCTGTTGCTCGTGTGCAGGGTTCACCACTCGCAAATTCCACTTCTAACCTTCATCTACAGCCGCCGGGAGAGATTTGCACCAAGTAGCCAACCCTTTCGGACCTCAAGGAGCCATTGTATAAACTGTAACACGTTATCGATTGAAGCCTTACGGCCATCCGGCTTCTGCGGCTCAGAGATCTCTTGTCTCAGCCCCACAATAAGCACGGTCTGTGATGATTTTGTGATGGACGCTATGCTAAAGCCATTCCTCATCCTCTCTCGATCATGTGGTGATCATGGCTAAACACATTCTTGTAGTAGAAGACGACTTGGATATTGGTCGCCTCCTGGGGATGCATCTGACCGATTTAGCATATGTCGTAGAGATCGCCAAAACTGGGGTGGAGGGCCTTCAATATGTGCTCTCGAAGAGATATGACCTCATTATTCTCGACGTGATGCTTCCAGGCATTGACGGATTAGAGATATGCCGGCAGATTCGGTCGCTGCCCTCCTACACACCCATCCTCATGTTGACTGCGAAGTCCTCAGAAATCGACCGGGTGCTTGGGCTAGAAGTCGGCGCTGACGACTATCTGACCAAACCATTTAGTGTTCGAGAGTTGCTCGCACGCGTAAAGGCCCTTTTCCGGCGCTCTGAAGCATTCAGGGATAAGACGCAAGATCTTCAGAAAACAATCCGCGCGGAGGGCCTGTATATCGATGTTGAGAAACGAAAGGTCACAGTAGGAGGCAGCCCGCGGGATCTCACGGCCAAAGAGTTCGATTTACTCCTCCAGTTTGCTCTCCATCCTGGCCGGGTTTATACCCGTACTCAGCTTCTCGATGCGGTCTGGGGTTACGGTCACGACGGCTACGAACATACGGTGAATTCCCATATCAACCGATTGCGCGCCAAGATTGAAAAGGATTCCGCCAAGCCTGACTTTATTTTGACCGTGTGGGGCGTCGGGTACAAATTCTGTGAAATAGAAGCATCTCCCTTACAGGACTGACCATGTCGCGGTCACTTTACGGCAAACTCGCCCTTGTGTTGCTCTTCCTGTTTTGTGCGGTTGGGATTTTATACACCCTCCTAACGGTCTTTACGACACGCATGTATCAGCAGGAAGTGAATCAGAAGCTGAACCGCGCACTGGCCAGAAACATCGTTGCCGACCAGCTGCTAAGCAGCCAAGGGGAGGTGAGTCCCTATGCTCTGAAAGAACTATTTCACCTGCTCATGGTTGTCAATCCGAGCATTGAAATGTATTTGCTTAACGCAAATGGAGTGATAGTCAACTTCTCTGCTCCCGCTGAGAAGGTCAAGCGCTCGTCCGTGTCGTTGGAGCCAATACATCACTTCCTGAGCAAAGCGGACACATATCCTATTCTCGGTGACGATCCTCGTGATGTGACTCGGAAGAAGGTCTTTTCTGTCTCTGCGATACCCTTGCACGGACAGCCAACGGGATATTTGTACATTGTCCTTGGCGGAGAAGAATATGACTCCGTTGCCGACATGCTGCAACGGAGCTACATTCTCCGTCTGAGTCTCTGGGCAGCACTCACCGGCTTAGTGTTTGCTCTCTTGGCCGGTCTCTTTCTATTCAACATGCTTACAAGGAGGCTAGGTAAGCTAGCCTCGACAATGGAAACTTTGGCGAAGAACGATTTTTCAGAGGCGCTAGAGGTAACTCCGCAGGATTCTATACCAGAGCGCCACAGTGATGAAATTGATCGCCTGCGGACGACATTCAATCGGATGGTACAACGAATTCTCCAGCAGGTGGCCACTCTGAAACAGACGGACATGCTTCGGCGTGAATTGGTGGCCAACGTGTCGCATGATTTGCGGACTCCTCTGGCATCCCTTCATGGGTATTTGGAAACGTTACTGATGAAAGAAGGAGCACTTACACGAGATGAACATCGGAACTTTTTGGACATCGCACTTAAACAAAGCGAACGGCTTAGTGAACTTGTGGGGGAACTCTTTGAATTGGCTCGGTTAGATTCTCGTGAAGCTCGCATTCAATGCGAACAATTTTCTTTAGCCGAGCTCGTCCAGGATGTGTGTCAAAAGTTTCTCCTCACTGTCGCAAACAAGGGGATAGTCCTAAAGAGTAGTTTTCCAGATGATCTTCCATTTGTGGAGGCCGATATCGGCCTCATCGAGCGGGCGTTAGAAAATATAATCCATAATGCTACCCGCTACACAGCAAGCGGTGGTTCGATTGCGATCTCGTTAAGCCACGAAGCCAGCTCGGTCACAGTACGCATTTCTGATACTGGCTGTGGTATCGCTGCTGGGCACCTACTTCATATTTTTGATCGCTTTTATAGAGCGAATCGACAAAATCAGTCAGGAGGAGCCGGGCTCGGGCTGGCCATCACTAAGCGAATTATCGAGCTACATGGAAGCACAATTCGTGCGGAGAGTACGCCAAACGTCGGAACTATCATCATCTTTGAGTTACCCACTGCTCATTCCTAGTCTCTGTTGTTCCAAGCCCTAATGGGCCGGTCCAACACCCTGCGTGATACAAATGTGACAATTTCGTGAGACCTCCGTGAAGAGGGATGACTATGCTAAACATGTATTGTGTTAGGCAGCGTTTTCAAACGAAAAGGAGAACAGACTTATGAAGAGAATCAGTCAATTTGGTATGGTTGCGCTTCTATTATGTTTCCTGCCAACCTTGTCTGTAGCAAGTGAGTCTGCCGTGGATCGCGAGAAGCTCTTAAAGGATTCCGGCGTCTATGCAACGTTTGCCGTGTTCAAGATGGGAGAACACTGGTGGCAGGTGGATCATGAAGCACGTGTCAAGGCGGCCTCCGAAGTGAAAAAGGTGTTCGAGAAGCACGCCGATAAGTTAGTAGTCGATACGCATTTGCTTCGTGGTCTGTCCGAGAGAGCCGATTTCCTTGTCAGGATTCACTCGAAAGAGATGGTTCATAATCAAAACTTCCTGATAGACCTCATGGGCACCACTATGGGGATGGACTTGAAGAATACCGACACCTTCAATGGCATCACCAAAACCCTAAATTATGTCCCTAGCTTCCCAGAAGAACTGAAGGGGGAGTTGAAGACACCACCACCTCAGGGCAGCCCATACGTTATAGTGGTTCCTATACGCAAGGACGCAGAGTGGTGGATTTCTGGACAAGACACCCGAACGGGCCTGATGAAGGAACACACGGATGCGACGGTCGCATACTTGAAGACGGTGAAACGGAAGCTCTATCACTCCAGCGGGTTGGATGATTGGGATTTCATTACCTACTTTGAAACATCCAAGCTGGATGATTTCAACAATCTTGTGACTGGATTGCTCAAGGTCAAGGAGAACCGTCATAACAAGCGTTTCGGTGATCCTCTCCTGTTGGGGACCATTCGACCATTGGATGAAATCCTCGATATTCTCAGTCGTTAGTCCATTCCCCTCGCACGTTCGACAACACGGTGACCACCTGGGAACAGGTGGTCACTTCTATGCCAGTACGCACAAATCCCCACTTCTAATATTTAGTTTATAGCCTCTATATGGCCCCACCCTGTCACCACCTGTTGGCTTCTCAGGGGGTGAAAGGGTGGGAATACAGGGTTATTTTCAAATGGTGACGGCGATGCGCTAGCTTGGCCGTCCCCTTGGTGAATTACTGGCCTATGCAGAGTTGAGATGAAGACTTTTTCTGACCAGGATTATCAAATAGACGCGAAATATGCTGACCACGAAGGCCCGCCGGCCGCTCCGGACTGCCGGGGCCGGACGGCCGGGGGGCTCGGGGGCGCAGCCCCCGCTTCACTTGATTCATATAGTCAAAGTAGGACAGATTACTGATGCTGCTAGTTCGGTATGGATGGAGTTATTTCCCTGCCGCGCCTACGCAACGACTGATTACTCAAGACTGAATGCGCTGAACATAAATATGCTACCTTTGCGTGCCGACCGTCCTAACTATTGTGGCATGGCCACAATCCTATAAGGAAAGGCTTCCTCGTGGAATCGTGGAACCAATTACTTAAAGATCCAGCAAGCTATTGCTTCAGTCTTGGAGTGGGCGCGATTCTCGGGGTGTGGTGGGCGAGGATGACGCCTGCTCAATCCAACGTCACTCTCGTGATCGGCGTGCTGGCAATTAGTGCGGCCGTTGCCTTCAAAACCGGAGGACTGCCACCTTTAGTCCGGGGACTTTGGATCGGCGCAGCGCTGTGCTTGGTGGGGCTATTTGTCAATTACCAACTATGGACCCCGCGTGCGGAAACGCTCGATGCAAAGAGGGTAGTTCTAGCCCAGGTCGAGAACGCAGAGTATCGAGAACTTGTGGTTCAGGTAATCCATGCCTTTGAACCACATGCTTACATTTCGGTAGCGGGGGCAGTACTCGGCCCTGACGGAGCACGGACGGTGGATATTCAGGTGTGGCCGGTCAGCGGTGGGGTCCGGGGACCAACAGTCATTGATGTTATTGATCGACCAGACGCCAAACCTGTGGGCATCGATGCTATTGATATAGCTGACTCCAAGCGTCGCGACGTTCGAGCTAAAGCGATGTTGTTGTGCAGTAACACCGGCTTTGATGCCTTGGCTATTCAGAAAGCAAAGCGCGCCAACATTGGGTTAATTTCCGTTTTAAAACATGGGGACAAGCGAATCAGAGGCAGGATAGTAGAGGAAATATATCTGCGAAGAGTGAACGTGAGCCCATTTACTGTGGATTACGAAGGCGCAAGCACGGACGATTTGGAAACACTACGCCAATACATGACGGCGACCCATAATGTGACATATATGGGTGGGTCAGTTGCTAGTTGGCTGCAACAGCGTGCTTTAATGATTATCTCTAACAATCCAGAAGTAGAACAGCCACTTATTGCCCGGTTTGATCTCAAAAAACCCACGGAATTTCTTGTACAAGGTCATCAAGTGAATCTGCGAGCACTCTCTATTCGTTTTCACCCGCGAGTGCAGTGGCTATCTCAAATTGTCACACTAGACGCTAAGAACGGCATCTACGACTATGTTCGAGGCCGTGTGCGACTTGCCGCTGGGTCTAATTCATACGTCATCGAAGGTGTGAACTTTGACACAGCGAAACCGATGGCTTCGCCACCACCAGTGTCTGGCATTGGCGTTGGTTTACATCCTGGAGAAGTTGATATAACGCTTTTGATGATAGAGGGACTTGACCTGCCACAAGGAACACAAATCCCTAAGTTGGAGGAATTGGTGAAACCTGATGATTTATCGATGACAATAACGGGGTCTCAACTGGCACCTTAGGTCTTTAGACCGTTGGCATTCCCGTTTGAATGATAATTACCATTTGTTATGAGTGGCAATGCAAACTGAAGCGTCCGACTGGGATACAGCGCGGGGAGCCAATCTAGACCAAAACTGGGCACTCCACTCTCTGGGGTGCCCTTTTTAGTTTCTCCAACCATCTTTGCAAGCGCCGCATAGCTCCCTTTCATCACAAGCTGTTTATCGAGACACCGAATCTCATCGACGAGAAGCTTGAGATAGTGCTTACTGAAGGCGCGGTCTTTCTCTATTAACCGTTCACGCAAGACCGTGGTAAAGGCCTGCACCTTCTTCCCTCCAAGAGCATCCACAGGCATTTGCTTGAGCCGTCGAAGCCCGGCTATTTCGATCAACAAGGCCTGCCGCTGAGCCTGTATTTTGTTGGCCCGAGCAGTCAACGTCTCGTCCATCGGTAACAATCCCTTCTCTACCGCCTCATAGAGCAGATTGCTTCTGTGTTGCAGGCTTTCGACTTCCTTGGTTAACTGCTTCAGTTTTCCCTCGTGATCGGTTTGGGACCGGCTCAAACGCTTCCTAAGCCCTTCCAACATGGCTTGGACTCGTGAGGGCGTAAAGACCTTGTCTGCCAATGAGGTCAGAACAAGCCGATCAACCAGCTCAGTGGGGAGGTTTTCGCTTGCGCAGGTGTCTTTCCCCTTGAGAATCCGACTTGAACACTTGTAATAGCGATACTTCCCGCCTTTGCCGGTTGCAAGCGTCATCCCGGCCCCACAAACCCCGCATTTGAGTAACCCAGTGAGAAGCGTAGGGCAATTGACGACCCGTGGCGGAACCTTCTCAGGGGATCGGGATTCCAACTTCTCTTTCACGGCCAAGAACAGCTCCTGGTTCACGATGGGTTCGACTTTGACCGGCACCCACTCCTCCCGTGGCTTCATCCGCCGAACATCCCTGCCTCGCTTTTCGTATTTATTGAAATAGTGTTCCCCGATGTAAGCCCGGTTGGTCAAAACCTCATAGATACGACCCTTAGTCCATTGCCGCCCCCGAATGAGCACGCCTTGCTCATTCAAACGCGCCGCCACCCCATACAACCCAAGCTCCCGGCCTCGATCTCCGTGCAGGTACCATTGAAAGATCCGGTTCACCACGACCGCTTCACTTTCTTCCACTTCCAACCGTTTCTTCTTCCCCTTATTGCCAGGAAGCTGCACTTCCCCAGTGCGGTATCCCACTGGGGGACGCGATCCATTGAAAAAACCCTGCCTGGCGTTTTCACGCATGGCCCGGAGCGTATGTTTGCCATTTTCTTTGCTCGCATATTGATCGAACATACTGATCATCTGGCGCATCATCTCGCCGGAGGGATCGTCACTAGTCTGCTGAGTGATCGACTGCACGCGCACCCCGTACTTCTTCAGCTTCCGTTCATACATCCCGAAGTCGATTGCATCCCGGAAGAATCGAGAGAAGCTATGTACCAGAATGGCGTCAAAAGGAGAGGGTTTCACGCACACTTCACCGATCATGCGCTGAAAGACCGGGCGCCGATCATCCGTGGCCGAGGCCCCCGGCTCAACATATTCAGCGCCTACACTATAGCCAGACGCCTGGCACCAAGCCCGCATCTGGCTGAGTTGATCCGGGATCGACAGATCCTTGTCCGCCTGTTTGCTCGTCGAGACCCGCGCATATAACGCCACAATCATGGCCTCACCCCTCTTCCTCTTGTTTCCCTACCACCGCTTGAATCAGTTCGCCGAGAGACGCTTCAATTAATGCGAGCTCTGCATCGGTCACATCGGCCAACTCAAGGTCGAAACGGACTGTTACCTCATTTGGTTGAATCTCATGGGACACACATAGGCCACCACCTTTCGTGCATCATGTATTCCGGCCCATTCCGTTCCGTTCCTCAGCCCCTAGTTGATACTCCAATCTCTCCAACTCCCCTTCCAACCCATTCCGTCCGAACTCATTGAGCACCACCGTCCGAAAGGCCTGAAACTGGCTTGACGGCAACGAGGCTTGGGCCACAAGCAGCACGTGGCTAACATGGCCGTGTACCAGTTTGAGGACCTCGGCCTTCTTCACCATTCCCCCAACTCAATGGCCTTCATCCGCTTGCGAACATCGGCCTTCCAGCTCAGTGGATCAAACAGACGATTTAGCCGCTCTCCAAGCAGCTGAAAGGCCTCTTCTTCCGTCATCATCTCCCGTTCTTGTTTCACACAGGAGACTGCCGCCATCCGCTTCAGATATCCATAGATGCTGATCGTGAGCCTCATGAGCCGTTCATCGAGAACCAGCTCTTTGCCGTCAAGGTGCTTGGTTTCTAGCATGTGCAGAACAGCAATTCGCTGCTGGAGATCAATCCACAGAGGATGCAGGCGCCAACGCGAGCGATTGCTGTCCTCCATTTGAATCCTCAACGTATCGTGGCTATTAGCCAAGAAATGTAGCAAGGCCCCTTGCCGCTCCTGCAGATCCACAAATGTTCGAATCGAGAACCCTTTCAGAAGCGCTTTCCTGACCTGCCATTCAATCCGCCAGACATGCTCATCTTGGCCCCACAACTCGTGAAACCATACCTTAGCGCTTTGCTGTCGGATTTCTGCGATTTTGTCATAGACCCGGAGCACCACATCGCCCTTGCCTAACGTGAAGGTCTGAACGGTCCCGTTTTCCCGATGCTGGCTATCTTTGTCCGACAGGCTCACGAATGAATCTGCGTCAAAGTCCAGCTCGGCCAGAGAATAGTCGAAGCAAAAATCCACCCGAGAAAGGCTTTCGGGCTGCTGCATTTCACAGCCAGCCGACGTGGCCCAGGCCACAAACTTGGCATGGAGGGTGGCAGCCGATTGTCGCCACAAGGCTTGGCTTCGATACGTCACAAAGCAGGAAGGGTTGTTAAACTCCCCCAGTTCAATCTTGAAATCCTCATTCGAAAGCACGAATGGAAAGCCTGAGCTGCTGCCGTAGGGATGGATAAAGAACTCGGTATCCGCGAGCTTCACGGCCCGAGGTTCCCGACTTTTATTCATCCGAAGCTGCTCTTTGATGACGGCAAGTGCCCGAAAATCGAGAAATTGGGGTTGGGGCGGCGTGAGATAGTAGGCACACTGCACCGTGTCGATACCATGCAAGAGTAGTTTGTATGTCCCCAGTTCCGAGATCATGGATCTTCAGGCTCCGGCAAAGGCTCAAGCCGAAGCTCTTGCTCCTCTACCCGCATCATGATTCCTTTTGTTCTATCCAGCGTCAGTCCAAGAGGGCCGTTCAATACCATGACTTTATCCATGAGCGGTACCAGGTTGACGGTGATAAAGAGATCCCCTCCCATCGACTCGACGTGGGCGATGCGAACGAAATACATCGCAGCGTTTTTTCGTTCGATCGAGGAATAACCGACATCCTTTTCGAGATCGCTATGCACCCAATAAGGCTGGCGATAGATCCAAGAAGGCAGAGCTTGATAGAACCACCACTGTATGGCCCCTCCCTCAAAAACCTCGTTAGGGTTCGCTTTCTTCACTCCTCGCAATCGGGATATATCAATCCCCACGTCCCGAAGACGTTTATAGAAGGCAAGGTTCCAAATGTCGAAAATGGAGAAGAGCCGCCATTTTCCGAAGCGTTCATCTCCTCGGCCTGATCCCAGCCCCTGATAGAGCTGATCCAAGATGCCCCCCCGGTCCCAATCCAACAGCACCTTTCGCGAGACACCGATGCAGGCCTCAACATCGCCTGAGGTATAGCGTCGCTGACGGAGATACTCCATGAGAATGTCCCAATTGCGCGGAAGGCCGACGATATCGGGCATTTCTAGTTGCGGGAGTGACGGCTTCTGGTTATTTTGTTTACTCATGGATATATCGTTACCATACAGTTACATAATAGATCAACCCGGGTTTCAGGGGATAGTTCGGAATGAGAGGCGGATTAGATGGCTGAAAAGAAACGGGGGGAGTCTGACGACACCCCCCTACCTCAAAGATGCGCCCGCGTGGCCGCCGGCGCTTCTCCTTGCTGCTGGTATGTCTATGCTCCCATTATGACCCGACAGCGACGTTTGTCTTATCCAACTGGCTGGAAGGCATTGCCTAACTCTTGTACTGAAGCGGCGTTCGACTACTTTCCAGAGATTGCACGCTTAAGAATTTTGGAGAATCTGCTGGAGAACATTGGACCCGAATTTTATTCTCAACGCTTCGAAAAATGACGGTTCGACCGAAATTATAAATGCTAGGTATCCTTTTAGGTACTTTTGTCGCTCCGCTTCTAGCGTACCCCGTTGAAAGCGAAAAACCATGCTTTTTATAGCACGCTTTTTTTCTCTCCCGATGGAAATCTTTCGATTTGAGGTTAGGACCAAGCCAGTAACTACGCATTTTCTCTTTTTTGACACAAACTCGGTCTTTGCATCGTTAATGTCTAATCGCGGAGATAGCATCGACTGCAGATAGGTTTCGATACGCCCTAATAGAGGCCGAAGTACGTTGCTGCGATCAGTGGAAAAATATAGATCGTCCGCATATCGCGAATAAGTAATCCTGCCCTGCTTGCACGAGGAAAACAACTGGCTATCAAAATCAAACATGATTGCATTTGAGATTGACGGTGAACTAGGAGCACCAATTGTCAACTTGTCGTCCTTGCAAACTAACAACGAAATCAGCGAAAGATCCTCATCGCTAATTTGGATTGGGAGGAGCGATCTATTCCTCATTAACAAGCGCCTAACGTCGTCTCCTCGAATCGAAGGGAAAAAGTTCCGGAAATCTACTCGCAGAATATACTTACTTCTTTGATGTATCTCGGCGTGATCCTTGATGCCTAAATCTTTCTTATAGGAATATGCAGCCTCATGAACCGGTAACCGCGAGAATAAATTGTCAGCTAGCCATCGTTGCAGGAACTTGAGCTGCCTTGAGGGGTGATCAATCTTCCGGACGCCTCCAGTGCGCTTGGGAATTAAGTACGATTTGTAGCGATGATTAGCTGTCTGGGCGAGCCGTTCTACATATCCAACCTTCAGACCCGTAATACTGCTGATGAGAGCTGCAATCATCTGGTCGATTCAGGCATTAGGTTGTAAGCATCCTGATGATGACTACGATAGAAGGTGAGAATATCAATGCGTAACGCTGAATATTCCTCTGTCTGGTAGTCGAAAAATTCAGGTGGGTGCTGGCCAGGCAAGAAGAAATATGGGCTACGACCCTCTCTTTTAACGTACCCTGCAGCGATAAGGATGGAGAGAAGAAGTCTCAGCTCTTGGGGATTCGGTTTACTAAACGTACTCGTCAGAATTCTATTAAGGCCCTCGTGATCTACCGGATAGAATAGTCTGATCATTTCGTAAACGAGCAAGAATCGATCTCGAAGGGCCATAGTTCTTAATGAGTCGTGCTGAAAGCGCTGCCGCTGTTTTGATCTACAAAGTCTATTGGCCAAACGCTTACCGATATCTGAGAAGGTACCGTCCTCTGCGGATAAATTTGCATAATGAAGAGTCGGCCGGAAAGTCGAATCTGAATCAGTCGTGGCAATTGGCCCGCAATTTATGAAAGACTCATCTGCCCTATGATTAATAGAGTTTGCTAGAAGAAGTTTTGAGCGTGTACCTGGGTTGGCTGAAAAGAGTCCCAACTCCGCGAAAGAGCCGGGAGTTTCTGGGAACAGTATTATGCAGTCTGCAATTTCACCGATGTTATCTTCAAACTCAGATAAGTTCAAAAATTGCGGTGTATTGTGGGCAAGAAGATCATGAGAGGCGTCCTCTGCGCGGAGGAACGTGAAGTCCGTCAGATTACTCTTAGCATATTCGAGAAATTTTGTTCTCGCGAACCGCTCATCAATAACTGATCCACCACATACGAATATGATGTGCCGGCTAGTCCGCATAAATATCTGGGCAGTCCTAAAAAATTGAGCCACCCTCTCCATTAGGCCTTGCGCCTTCTGCTGACGGAAAGGGTGGCTCATTCGATTAGGTAGCCTCTTACTCGAGCGCGGGCGGGTCCGACGTGGCCGCCCGGATGGGCGGCACCGTCGGAGCCGCCCTGCGAAATGCTCACAATTTACTGCAGCCTGGCTATACACCCGGCATTGAGCTTGTGCGAGGTAAGTCTACACAATGCTCAGCTAAGAGGCCGCGTTCCTTATAACTGGAGAACGAGGGTTTTTCAAGTATAAGGCGGACTTCCACGAAGGATACTGATTTGGCCTACTTCCATGCCCGAGGCGCCACTGCGCATGCCCAATAGTCATACTTGAATCTGCCGAAACTTTCTAATCACGTTGCTTTAATCATCCCCTGACAGCACATCTTTTAACGTATCTACAGCCCCCCGTGTTACTGAGACGGGGGCTGTTCCGCCCGTCCGGCTATCGCCGGATCGGGCGGCTTATACCCCTGATTTAGTACGCACAAATTGACCAGACTGTTCCAGAAGCATACACTGCAAGGCCAAATAACCGAGGTCTCTATCTAGGTTACGCATCCTAGCTTGTTCCCAATAGACGCGCATTGCAGGAATAAGCATGTTCACTCGGGGGAAAAATCATGCTCTGGGAATCAATACTGGTTGGACTCAAGGTCCTTACATATTGGGAGACCTATGTAGCAGGTCTTGAGTACCTTGCAATTTCTCTCATCCCGATCATAATTGTTGGCCTGGTTATGGATAGAAGCGAAACGACTGGTAGCATCGTTGGTTGCCTAAGTATGATTCTACTTCCAGTATTGCAGGTTGCTGCGATTGCTGTTTTTGCCTTAACCTTGGCACCCATAATTTTCGGGTTTTCAGATGATGCTGCTTGGAGCTTTCCGTGGAAAGTAATAACGCTCGCTCCGGGTGCTTTCTTTAGACTAATGGGAGTACTTGTCGTCACGGCAATCGCTTTAGGGTTCATTCCCTTCCTCGGACAACTCCAATCATTGCAAACACTTGTTCTAGGTGGCATCGCCTTGGGATTTGTCCTACGGCTATTTCAATTGATTAATCCAGGACTAATAAACGCACCAATAGACTTTATTCCAGACTTTTGGTTTTCTGTAGGATTAGTGGTTGTTGGCGGTCTCATGACGTGGGTGGGTACCATGGCAGCTGCGCTCCTGGGAACGGCATTAGAGATGGCTGAAGAGGGATTGGGTCAAATGATTATGCTTCCAATTGCCGCAATATTTGGTTTTTTCCCAGTATTCGTGTACGGGGCATGGTTAGGCGCTCAAGTACCTGGCTGATTAAGGACGATTGATTCCATTAGATGGCTTGGATTAAGTGAACTAATTGGTTCTTTTCTCGCATGCGACTCGCACTCTGCATCGCCAGTACTCAGATTCATTACTGCCGGGGAGCCAACCTTTACGCTCTTGCGAACTCGTTCCCACCTCGGCAAGTTCAAAGATATTAAAGACAAGCTTGTCGGGGTGGACGATGATATCCCGCACCAAACACCGCAACACTTCCATCTTCTCCTTCGGAAGCAAAGCCCCGAAGATCTTCTGAAAATTCTGCAGGTTGCGCAGCACAACCTCTGAATCATATTCCCTGGCCGTATGCTCCTGGATCTGCCGTTGCACGGCCTGGTACTGAGTTTCTAGGCTGTGCTGTTCTTGCTGCTGCCGGCGCATCTCGTCTTCAAGGCGCTGCACGGATACAGTCCCCTGCCCTACCCCTCGCACCAATCGATCTATTTCGCGTTCCAGCCGGTTCAGGCTCGCCTTCAGTCGAATGGCCTCCTGTTCCAACGGTCGCACTTGCTCCTTTTGGTCCCGGTTCAGCTCCTCGACCGTCACTTTTACCCACTCCGCTTGCTGGCTTAAGGTTGATAGATATTCAACAACCTGGTGTTCTACCGCGTCTGCATTGAGGGCTTTGATGGTACAGACGCTGTTGCTGTGCTGCATGGTCTTCGTGCAGCGGTAGTAGGCAATCCGGTTAATCGAGTTATCCTTGCGGCGCTTCTGCGTGTAGTGAGGGCTCATAAATGACTGGCACACACTGCATCTGAGCAATCCCTTGAGGAGAAACGTCCGTTGGATCTTGGTGACTGCTCGGCCATGATCGCGAGGAAGCGATTGAACCTTGTGATACAGTCCCTCCTCAATCAATGCTTCGTGTTCTCCCTGAAAGAGCTGATCATTGAACTGCGTGCGCCCGCAATACACGGGATTCGCCAGGATATAGGCCAGCGTCATCTTTCCCCACTGCTTCCCGCTCCTCGAAAGCCATCCTTTGCGATGCAGATCAGCACGAAGCCGGGTCAGCGATGGGTCTTGAGCAAACTGCTGAAACATGAATTGCACGCAAGCAGCTTCCTCGGGATGTCTCACCAGGCGCTTGTCTTCATTGCGATAACCAAACGGGACAATTCCGCCGTTCCACAGGCCTTTCGTGGCCCGTTGTTGCATCTTGTCTCGGGTACGGTCCGCCGTCATCTCCCGTTCAAACTGAGCGAAGTCGAGCAGGATGTTTCGCAACAGTCGTCCCATAGGGTGATGCGTATCCAGACTTTGGGTAATCGATACGAACTTCGCCCCGTGGCGGTCGAACAAATCCATCAGGACATGGAAATCTTTCACTGACCTGGTTAACCGATCAATTTTGTACGCCAACACACAGGAGATGCGACCGGTGCGAATATCTTGCAGCATTTCCTTCAAAGCCGGTCGATTCATCGTATCCGCCGAGAAGCCAGCGTCTTCATAGACTCGATAAATGGCGTATTGATCCTGGCTCTTACAGTAGGCCTCCAGCTTTTCGCGCTGGGTTTCGAGGGAACTGTATTCGGTGTCTGCCTGATTTCGCGTCGAGACGCGCGTATAGAGCCCGCAAATGGTCGGGACGGGGGTAACTGCCATTATGCCGTTCCTTTCTCTTGTAGGGACAAGCAGGCGCGTTCCAGCCAGTTCGCCAGGTGGATGCGCTGGTGATACCACGCCACGTAGCCGATCACACGCAATGCGCGCCAGGCCATTTCTCGATTATTGAGCACGTACAGGAAGACCTCTCGCTCTAGCCGCTCCTTCGGTAAGGACCCCATCAGCCAGACGAGGGCGAAGGCATCGGCCTCGATGTCTCGGTGATCATTCGGAGTGAGCAAGGCTGGCTCCTCCGTGTCTTTCATGTCGGGAAGATGCAAATGGACATGCCCCAATTCGTGGGCAATGACAAATTGTCGATTCAGAGGACTGAGGCCACGGCGAGTCACAATGATGACCTGGTCATCGTCTCTGGTCGTTATACCTTCAATCTTGGGGCTGAACGTGGTTTCAAGCAACTCGACGCCCTGTTGGGCCGCAGCATCTTCTTGATTGTGGAAAGGGAGAGTTTGGCAGTGGGGATAGATAGCTTGGAGTTTCTGAATAAAACGTTCCGGTCGTCGCAACCATTGGATGAATGAGTGGAGCAGACCGGATACAGTTTTCATCGCCGAAATCTCCGCTTTCGTTGCTGGACAATCACCGCCTTTAACTGCTTCATCGCCTCCTTCAGTTCTGCGCTCGACACGGCTTGGTGAGCACTCAAGAGGGCCGGAAGCAGTAGATCCGGCACTCGCTTCGCTTCCACAAGCAGCCGCTCAGGCGGATCGATGCGCAGGACCTCGGCCAGTCTCAGAATCATCTCATCGTCTGGCGGGAGTCCCCGTTCGCCAGATAACAAACGAGAGAGATACGCCGGGGAAATCCCTGTTTCGGCGGCCACAGTCCGTAGACTGAGATTGACCTCTTCCATTCGCTTTTTGACCAGCAGGCGGAACCCCTGGGGGGCTTGGGGAGTCTCTCGATTGAGTTCTGGAGTATTCATGGGGCAGTCTATAGCTGAATTGTTGTCGCACAGTCAACATAAAATCTTTTCACTATCTTGACCATTAGGCAACGAGACCCTATAGTGCGCTTCACGGAGGCTGCACATGATCAAAAATCACCTGAAAGAATGGCGAGCGCGGCAAGCGCAACGTGGTATTTCCAAGGCCACCCTGGCACGTAGGATAAGGGTGAATCGTTCCTACGTCACCAAAATGGAGCAGGGCAAGGCGGTCCCAAGTCTGCAGGTCGCCTTGCTACTAGCTGAGTATTTCGGCTGTACCGTCGATGAACTGTTCGAGTTACATGATGAAACGACGCTTGAGATTTCTCATGATGATGTGTTGCCCAATGGGCATCCTTATGAAGATTGAAGTCCATTTCATCCCACTCAATTCACACTCACGAGAAGAGCGCAGCTCACGCCTGCAGGCGCTTCTGCTCCAGGGTGCGCGACGGCTCACCGGACTGCCTGCCAGTACTTCTACGACTCCCCTGGATTCGGCTACCCCGGCTCTTGCCCCACTTCCAGCATCCCAGGAGACCTTTCATGGCTGAGGCCTATTCATCCAGATTCGAATCAGCCCCTCAAGACCCTCAATCAGGCGGGCGTCCTGTCAGGCCGGAGTGGTCGCGCAAACAAAAGCGTGGGTACCAACGAGTCCGTTCGCTCTTGTGGTTCTGGGAGGCCCATCAATTTCAGGTGTTGTGGGTCACCCTGTCTACCGCAGAAGGCGGTCAGGCAGACAAACTGACCTATCACCACAAGCAATTACGTCAACGGATCGAACGACAGCTCGGCTTTCGAGGCTTGGAATATTACCAAGTTCGCACGGAAGAAGGTCATGGCGTGTTGCATATCTTTTGGGCTTGGCGAGTCCCAGACGGCGAACGCCCTCGCCGATTCTGGATATCGCAAGAATGGCTGTCTGCGCAATGGCAAGGCCTCCATGGGGCTCCGGTGGTCTGGATCAAGGCCTACCAGCCTGGGCATCGCTCCCGGAACCGCTTGAGCCGATACGTGATCAGCCAATACGTCCAGGATCAATCGGGCTACGTGAATATGTGTTGGTCGTGGAAACGGTCGCTCGGTTTCCCCATGAGCGCCTTGTGGGAAGACATGCGCAATCAATGGTCGAGCAGGAATGCCTTTCGGCGAATTCGAGGGGAAATCGAAATCCCTCGGGTCGTGCTCTTTAAAACCTGGGAGGACCTGCTCGCGGGGCATGCGATCTGGTTTGACGGTTTCATTCTGCAACTGGTCTTAGGCAAAGGCCTCACTTTTTCGAAACCATGACCGCCCACACCTGCGCTCGAAAAATTGCCTCACTATTTGGACCAACCTGCTGCGGACGCCCTGGCCTCGTCTATGATCGAGCCCGAAAGGGCTGGCTCTGCGTTGAACACAGCCAAGAACGGTTGTGCGAGTTCTGTCAGGCGGATCGGATGTGGGGGCGGATCTGCTACGTAGAGGACGGAGTTGCCCGAGAAATCTTATTGTGCTGTACCTGCGCTGGCCTCACCATTCAGAAATCTCACTAACAATCTCTTCCCCTATTTCCTAGCTCAAAATACCTCCCCATCCGACTATCTTTCCGACAAACGCCGTGACCGCAAGGGGGACCAATGAAATGCCAGGGAGAATGGTGAGGAATGTGGCAAACACGAGGCCGAGTGCAAAAGTGAGCGTGGCAAATGATTCCGACTCTTGAGGCCAAGCCTTTCTAACAAGGAGTTCAACGACCCACCCCCCTGTGTAGCAGACATTTGCCATAATTCCATACAGAATGATCGCAATGAGCGCAAAAATGGGTGGGTCAGGCAATCCTAGCGGTATACCGAAAAGGGAGTCCCCGACAACAGCTATCAACAAAACCGTAAGACAGGTAACAACGCCAGATGCTCCGACGACTATGTTGAAAATAAGCCGTCGAGCCTCCCACCACCCTATGACTTGCCACATGGTCGCGAGCGGACAATCTCGCCTCACAAGCTTCGATTCCCTCAAACGTTGTAAGGCGTTAATTATCATAATTATTGGAATGCAGCAGGCCCTAAAGAAGTCTAACGCCAAAGATTCCTCGAACCAAATAAATTGAGATTCCCGCTTGTAGAGGAAGCTCGTGCAGCGTTCGGCTGCCTCGCCTCAAATACCCGACCACAGGAGTTGCTGCTTAAGCCTCGCTCTCACCCCTGAGGGCTTCTAGGGTGCGAGGGAGGCTTAAGGCATGACTATGAAGTGATGACGGCGATGCGTCAGCTTGGCCGTCCCCTTGGAAAAGCTTCAAAAAGCTAGATGAGTGAGAGAAGGAACTATAAAACCACGGGGATAAATCGAAGAAGAACTCCGCCCAACGAGGCCGCCCGGCCGTTCCGGACCAATCGGACCGGACGGCCGGGGGGATCGGGGGCGCAGCCCCCGCTTCACTTGATTCATATGGTCAGAGTAGCACAGTCGAATTGTCGAAAATGTGATCTCGCAGTATTATCGATCAACACTTCACTTGTGCGAGATTCTCCAATGGACATTACCGGTGCCAACCCAGCAAGATTTGAACTAGGTATTCGCCTATTCCTTGAGGGTCGTGGCGTTGCCTACGACGAGGTGGTGTTTTGGAAAGATGGAGATAAAGCCTTGCATGTGAATAGCTACTCCGATTGGAACGTCGAAAATACGACTTCTGACATGGCACGACAAAAAATTGAGAGGTCGAAGACGGTCTTACAAGAACTTTCCGAGAAAAGTAGTGAATTCTCAGAAGTAGCGCATCGGTTGCCGCACGCGTACTATTTTTGTGATGACCATGGAAGCGCGGGCAGAGCTTTAGCCCAAGAGTTAAACGGTGAGTTCACCTGGCTGTATTCGAGCCATCCAGGCTAGACCTTAATCTTCAGGGATAAGTATCTCGGGATGATCATCTTCCCGTACCACTTCCCCCTTCACGCCTCTTGGGACTTTTGCTAGATCATTAGAGATGGCCGTCTTGTTCTGCATCCTTGAGAAACTCGAAAGTGACTGCCTTTAGGGCATCCGTGTGTCCGTAAAGGAGAGGATTTCCAAAGAAGAAGGGTGCAAATACAACCCAATATGCCACCTTCTTAGAAATGTCATATTCGTAGCGCTTCTTCATGACTTGGTTCACGTGGACATCAAACTTCACATGGTAGGCTACGGCTTCTTGGTAGCAGGGGATCACAAAAAGAGTGAACGCTGCAACCGCACACCACCATGTCGAATGAGGTGGCTCGGAGACATATGCCGCGATATACGTGCCGCTTGAAATAGGGGTTGAACTGATGACTACCTTGTCGAACCTCGAATACTTCTGAAATATCTCTCGGATCGCGGGCACGTCCCTCGTGAAGTTGGCGGGAAGAGAGTCTGTCTGACTATTGGGATGCGCTGGCTCATCAATAAAATAAAAGAACGATAGGACGGTGTTCGCCTCCTTCTCGCCAACCTCCCTGGGCACGATTTCTGGCATGCGTGGCCCATAAGTCCCCATGAAACAGCCGCCGAGCACCATCGCGCATAGAATCAAGACAGCACAGGAACAACGCTTCATGTTTGACCTTCGACTATCAGTAACTGGGTTGACCAAGTAGTCGTTGCTTCATCTGTAACGCGATAGGGTTCCAATTCCAAGAAAACACGTCTTCTTGGACACTCCGTACGATTGACGCGTGGGGTCGCGGCTTAACAGGAAACATTTCTAGCCATATGAAATTGGAGCGTGCGACTGGAATAAGGCCCGTGGAGCCAATCTATGAATACACAAGGGGGCTCTCGGTACATGACCGGGAGCCCCCTTCCTCCACCTGCAGCCGACCGTTTTCTTATGCTTTCAGTCCTGTCGAGGACTACCCCGAAATTGCGCCGCTATCGCCCGATTGACCGGGCCGCAACTCCGCTTTTCAATACGATTTCGCAGATATGATCCAGGCGTTCGATATGTTCATAGGCCGCCCAGGGGTCACTGGCCACGGCACACACGCCGTGATTCGCTTGCCCCACGATATCGAATTCCAAGCTTCCGTCTTTCCCGATCCCCAAACATTCCGCCGTCACATCGGCCAAATCACGAGACAACGCGGGCAGTGCAGGGACCGTAGGCCCGACGCGAGTGTAGCGAGAAATTTCAGGGAACTCAGCACTCATCGCTTGCAAATCAATCCCCGCATACATGGCGGCAACGATATGCGTCGAATGAACGTGGACAACAGTGCGGGTTTTTGGGGTATCCCGTTGGAGATTCCAATGCATCCAGAGTTCGCCAGAAGGCTGCTGCCCGTCGCGTACGTTGGGAACCAGCAACCCACTTGTCGGGTCGGCGATCACCTCCAATCGCACCACGTGCTCGGGATGGACAATAGTTTTCCGCCATCCGGACGGGGTGATATACAAGTATTTCCCGTCCCGCTTTCGCATGCTGATGTTTCCGTCTCTGGTGGTAATCCACCCTCGCTCGTAGACTCGCCGCATCACATCGCCGATTGCCGTCAGCATACCTGCCTCCTGTAAACACGAACTCTCCAGCATCCGTTATCGGCTGCTTCCTGGGAACCCTTAAGGCATGCGCCCACTGCACCCATCACACGGCAAGAGTTTGCAGTGGGCAGCGACATCCGCACTTGTTTAAGATGGCGACGGCATGCGTGCACTGAATGAATTCAGTCCCTCATTTGTTTTCCGCAATCCCCACGTGATGACGGTGGTGCCTCGGTACTGGCCTCGGCCGCACTGGAATCTAGAACTTCCGCACGTCACACGGTTGTTCACGACTGCACCGGACACCCAGCTCCTCGGCATCTGTCACTGGCAAGAGGATCCCACTGCTGCCCCAACGGTATTGTTGGTGCACGGATTGGAGGGCTCCGCCGAGTCACACTACATGCGCGGGATAGCCGGGAAAGCGTTCCGGGCAGGATGTAACGTGATTCGCATGAACCAACGCACATGTGGCGGCACCGATCACCTGACGCCGACGCTCTACAACAGCGGCCTCAGCGCCGACTACCGTGCCATTCTTCGCGAGTTGACCGATGCGGATGGCCTGTCACACATTTGGTTCGTGGGCTATTCGATGGGGGGCAATCTGCTCCTCAAAGCGGCAGGGGAGTTAGAGCGGTCGGAATCGGCGCTGGCTGGAATCGTGGCCGTAAGCCCCAATATCGATCCTACCCAATGCGTGGCAGCCCTAGAAACACCCAGGAACTGGCTGTATCATTCGCATTTCCTCACGAGCCTCAAAGCACGCATGCGGCGCAAATCGGCGTTGTTTCCTGGACGATGGGATGTCTCCGCACTCAGCAAGGTCAACACCATCTCGCAATTCGATGAGATATACACCGCTCGGGATGGAGGCTATCGGAATGCCGCCGATTACTACGATCGGGCAGGCGCACGTCACGTCATGCACAACATCGCGGTTCCCACCCTGATCATTTCCGCGAAGGATGACCCGTTCATACCGGCCTCCATGTTCGACACGCCCGCCATCAACGGCAATAAGTACGTGACGACAGCCATACTCCGCTTCGGCGGGCATTGTGGGTTCTTCCAAAAACACAGCCAGGGGGAAGATCGGTTTTGGGCGGAAAACAGAATTGTCGAGTGGTTGGGCCTGCACCGCTGACCGGCTTAGTGCAAGCAGGGCCTTCGCCGTCAGACACACCAATCGCCATACGCGGATCCACAGACCCTGATGCACCGGACTGAGAGGCGACCGATCCTCAGGTTCTGGCCTTGACTGCCGGGCCAGGTTTGCCCAACCGTTCATCCAGTCCCAAGTGAGGCCGCGCCAGGAATGAACCCGCCAGCTTTCGGCCGTCATCATAGGCAGGTTGTGCGGCTTGCCATTCCGCGAGAGGCGGATTCACCGGGAGGTTGACCATAAACTTCGTTCCATGCCCCAGTTCGCTCAGCACCTCCACGTACCCACCATGCTCTTGCACAATTTGGTGGGCAATGGTCAGGCCGAGACCGGTCCCCTCACGCTCGCCGCTCTCATGCTTAGTCGTATAAAAGGGATCAAAGATGTGATCAAGATCCTGAGGCTCGATCCCAGGCCCGCTATCTTCGACCTCGATCTGCACCCAGGGCTCGTTCGCCGGCTTGACCAACCGTCTGGTCCGCACCGACAGTCGCCCCCCCTGCTCGCCGCCGATCGCTTCCATGGCGTTGATGAACAGGTTCAGCAACACCTGCTTGATTTGCTGCCGGTCAAGCTTCACGTACGGCAGGTCAGCCTCAAGCTCCTTCTGAATGGTAATAGCCTTGCTGCTGGCCTTCACCTCGATAAAGTACAGGCAGGAGGACACCACATCATTGAGATTCTCCTGCGTCAGCTTAGGCGTCATGTAACGGGCATAGTCCAGAATTTCATGCACCAACCGTTCGATCCGCTCCACGTCTTCACAGACCACCTGGCTGAACTGCTCCATGAACTCCACATCATCCCGTCGATCCGGCGCCAATTGCACAAACGTCTTGATCGAGGTTAACGGGTTTCGAATTTCATGGGCGAAACCTCCGGCCATGGTCTCCAACGACCGCAGTCGGTCGGTGCGGCGCATCAGCAATTGCGAACGGCGGAGGTCCTCATACAACAATGCGTTATCGATCGCGATGGCCGCATGTTGTGCCAGCGTTTTGAGCAGCGCCAGCTCTTCGGTGGAATACATCCCGTGATTTGCTCGGCGGCCCAAATTGCAGAATCCGACGAGCCGTTCCTTGCTGACCAATGGAATACACACCTCCGACTCCAGTCCCTTCAATGTATCCAGCAGCCCCAGATGGTCGGTATCGGCCTTATCATATTCGATCTCTTCACGGACCATCGCCGTCTCCGTCCTGAGCAACACTCGCGGAAACTCACTCTCCATCTTGATGGGAGGCACTGCGACATCGCGTGACACGAAACCATAAGACGCGGTCAGACTGTACACCCCTTGCTCCTTATCCAGCACATACACCGATGCCGTCTTGATATTCATGACGCGGGCGAGTGTTTGTACCAGTTCTTTCGTGAGCGACTTCAGCTCCAGGATCGCGACCAAAGATCTGGAAAATTGCACCAACGTATCGTAGGCGTCATACCGTTCCCGAAAGAGTGTTTGCCCGATGGCACGCTCCACCCCTTTCTGAAGGTTGGCCAAACCGCTCGAGACGACCACAAACAATCCGAACAGCACGCCGGCCAGTAGATAATGAAACGTGCCGGTAAAAATTCGAATCACGAGCAAAATCATCATGTAGGCGGGAATCAACCCCATCAGTTTGATCGACAGCATGACCTTGGGACGGCTCGGGACGAACGAGATGTCCATGAGGTCGTATCGAGCAATCGCGTACGCCACCACCGTCACCGACAATCCCGCCAGGAGATAGCCGACCGGATAGAACCCCACACCGTAATTCTGGAGAAAGTCGAGCGAGGCCAGGAATCCCAGCGCGATGGCGACGAAGGTATATTTGAGCTGTGCGCCGAGGAGTGGGGTGGACGCGAGATGGAACCGGTACCCCTGATAGAGCCGGTAGGCGGTGAACCCGCCCCCCGTGACCACATAGGCCACCAGCCAGGGGTGGAGGAGGCCGGCCTTTGGATAGCGCCCCCAATAATAGACATATTGACCGTCGACCAAATAGGGCGTGAAGAGCAGGCCCCAGAACAGCCCTCCGGCCAGGTAGTTCGGCAGGATCAGTCGATCCTGCACCGCCCCCCAAGCGAGCCGCTGCGCGAAGTGATAGGTCAACGCGGGCAAAAACACCACCCCCGTATAAATCACCCGCACCCACAGCAGGGCCTCATCCTCGCGCGACGCGGAGAACAACATAAAGCAACCAAACAACCAGAGGCAGGCCGCGCCGCAGACGGCACTGAAGACCGTATTGGAAGAGGAACGAGGATTGTTGCTCAGGACCCAGAAGGCGCAAATTAAAAACAGGGTCCCGGCCAGCAGCGGCGGAGTAGAATGCCCTGTCGCGCGATTGCTGAGGATGGCTCCGATGGATGTCGCCACCACGATGATCGCCAGGACGATGGCATACCCCAGGCCTTTGTTCAGCACCACACTGATGTTCATCAGGCGATACCGGACAATCGTATAGGCCATCAACGCGGTGTACACCGTGATCAACACCGTGCCGTAGGGCAAGAGCGGAATCCCATACCACAGGGGGAAATTCGTCGCTCCGCCCGCGTATCCAATCACACTGGCCACCAGCATGTACGCATACTGATGCCGACGGATACCGTTCGCATCCCGCAAGGCCACACCCACGAGCGAGGTGGCGTACACGACGTACCAGAGGAAATACAACAAAAACGGGTGAAAAAACGGTCCGGGTACCGGCCAGAACGCGAACGACATCGCGGGGCGCACCCCCGCAACGAACCAGGGAGTCGTATCCGCCAGCAGGAAGAATCCGGCCAACGCGTACCCGAGCTTCAACGCTCGATCATGACGTGCCGTGATATCGAGAAACGTCACCGTGTGGTGAAAATACAGGACGGGGATGAGTGACGCGCCAGCCATGACCAGGCGCAACAGACTGACCGCGAGGTCTTTCGATTCGGTGAGCTGCCAGCCGCAGTAGAAAATGCTCCAGAAGGCGATGCTCAGACAGTACAGCCCGTAGATGCGGTTGCGGGCCGCGGCAGGATCCCGGAAATAGACAAATAATCCGAGGCCTGTCGCAGCCAGCGCATTCACCAGCGCGCTGAATGCGAGCACTTTCATATCAGGTACTCTGACATGGCCTGAGTCGAGTCATCATGCAGCAATCGTGACATTAGCCAGGCCTTTATCGGCCACGGCAATCAGCGCTTGATTCCCGAATGTGGAATATACCCGCGGGCGTGAGACACCCGCCGCGCGCAAGAGTCCTTCGAATTCAGCCTGGTAGTGGAACTGGAATGTGCCTTCGCCTTCGCGCTCCTTGATTCTACCAGAATTATCAAGGAGTCGACGGCCTTCCTCGATTTGATCGGGCGTCTGTGCCGTATCCACAAAATTGCGATAGATGGCCGAGAGGTCGGCGTAGGGTTTGAGGTTGGAGATCACCAGCCGCCCGTGAGGAGCCAGCACGCGCAGATACTCTCGAAGCGTCGACAAGGGATCACGCACGTACCCTAACACGAGGTTGCAAACGACACGGTCGAAGGACTGGTCGGGAAACGGCAGCGGGCTTTCTAAGTCCGCCTGGCACAGGCGCATCGACATAGGCACATACGCTCGCAGCCCTTCGTAGAATTGTCCCTGCAGCGTCGCGCCGACTTGCTCGAAGTTGACCGTCGCCTGTGCCAACGCCGCCGGTACGAAATCGAGTCCCACGTATTCAGGTGAAAGAAAATTTCCACGACGCGCATATCGCTGCCGGAACGCCTCATTCAGCTGGAGGAACACACCGAAGTTACCGTTCCCGCAGCCCGCATCCAGAATCCGCTCGCCCTGGTGACAATCGCCCATCAACCGATAAAGGTGGTCCATCAGCCGCCAAAAATCCGCGACGTTCGGAATGGTCTGAAAATGTTGTAGATAGTCCTGCCAGAAGGCCACATGGTCGGATTTTCTCATCGGCCGACGCGTCTTGCTCCGCTCACGTTCCGCGCGATTCTGCGCCCCGATCTCGCGATGCGAGGGCTCCACGATCCGTTCCTGACGCCGCTCCGGCCACAACTCCTGCTGACAGCACAAGGCGATTTGGCGATAGACCGTCCGTGCCTTTCGCGGACTTTCCTGGAGGCGATGCAAGGCACCGGGGACTTCAAACGAATGGCGCAGGTTCGGACCCATCGCCTCGGACACGGACGCGATGGAGGCCGGATCGACCCAGGCATCCTGCTCGGCATGGAACAACACGACCGGAGTCCGCAGACGCTCGGCATCGCGCTGTGTCGTGGCAACATCCGCATACCCAGCCTGCACTGCATGCTCAAGCCAACGATCGGCATCGATCGTCAGCCCAAGGATATTCACCACGCCCTTGCACACACCGGCCAGATGCTCGCCGATGAGATCCTCCTGGTGGACCGCCTGCAATGTATGGCGGACATCCATAATGCCGTTGATCAACATCAGTAAGCGCACGTGAGAGACACGTCCCGTCACCTTGAGCGCCACGCGTCCAGCGAGGCTGGTGGCCACCAGACCGATGGGGCGACCCGGCCATCGCCCGGCCACATGATCGAGCACGGTTTCCAAATCGGTTTCCATGTCGTCAAGACGGAATTGCGTGACCAGTCCGTCGCTCTCTCCGACATGATTAACATTGTCGTATCGCACGACCTCGAAGCCGTTGCTCGCAAGGTAATAGGCCAGCGGCACATAGTCGCGCTTGCTTTCTCCATACCCCGGAGCCAAGACCACAATGGGCGCATCGTCGGCCGACGCCGTGCGCGAACGGTCATGGCACAGCACGATTCGCTCTCCTGAAACCCGGGCACATTCCGAAAACTCACTGATGACGGAAGGGCCTTCCGGTCGAGTCTCCACACCCCCGACCGGGACCTGGGCCAGTAGTTGTTCGATGACATCTTCGGCCTCCTTCGCCACCGGAAAAAACCGCACTCCCGCCAGCACAGTCCGTCCTGCCACCGGAACGCATCCAGGGCGCACATCGGCCGAACCAGGCTTCGTCCAGACCACCTCACCGACCACGGAGCAGCGCTCGGTCGGCACGATATCCTTCGACAAGTCCCGAGGCCTGCCGGTGGGTGTCCAGCGGAGTTCAAGCTTGGAACCCAGCACATCCTCTTCGACCGAGAGGCGAACACAGGCTCCATTCGAGGTGAGATCCGTCGTCAATGCATCGGCACACAGCCGCATACCCGTATGATTTTTGAGACTGACCTCCGTGTTCAAGCCGACGACCACCCGTGGCTGGCTCCGCCGTTCCCGACGAGCGCGTTCTGCCCCCCGCACAAGTGCCAAGCAAGCGGGAGCGGTCGGTGCGGGAGACGTCCCGGCCTCGATCAGGGCCTCCTCCTGCTCTTGGGCAACCAATGCCGCCGTTACACGAAGATCCGTCATTCCGGCATGCCCTTCACTCAGTAGCGCCGCCAGCACTCGCTCATCTGCGGCGCTCAGATGGACAAACTGGATGGCCAGCGTCATCATGGACTGCCGCGTGCCCACCCCAAGCACATCCTCAGACGCACGGATGCCGCAGACCATACCCACACTTTCGAGCGCGGCGGCTTCACGTCCCAGACTGAGCATCATCTGCTGATTCAGCATCGCAGGAATCTCTGCGAGAAACTCCATCGAGAGGCCGCCGAGGCTGAGGCTCCTGGTCATCCCCCTCCACGTCTGTCCTTGAAATCGAAGCTGGGTGGGTAGGCGAAGCGTCAGGCGACGGGAGGCACGCCGCTCCGCGACGGAGAGCGACCAAGCCTCGCCTGTTTTTTTCTTCTCAGCGACTGGAACGATTCGGCTATCCTCTGACCCGTGAGGGTCGATCACAACTTTTTCGAGATTGCACGTCGCCACCTGGTTCGACATAGTTCCTCCCCCGAAAGATTGAGCGCCGGTCCATTCATCGCCTGGCGATGAACACAGAGTGCTCATCGTCGCCCGCTTACACATTGCGTTCCGGGCGAGGCTGGACTCTTGCAAGCGCACGAACGATTCCAGGGGGACAGGGAGAGGTCGAACGATCGAAACAGGGACGGGTCAGCGGCACACACAGCCTCAGTGTAGGCACACAGCGACCACTCAACGTGGCGTAGATTCGAAGGTTATTCTAGGGAATTAGACATATTTGTCAACTTATCCGGCGGAAAAGGTCTTGCCCCCTACTACTATCAACCTAGTTGTTCCCTACAGGGCCGACCGTCCGTACCCTTCTGGGATGTTCCTTCGTCCGCATCGTTTCAGCCAGTCAGCCCACTGACGTGTGTCACGATCCTGACACACATGTCGGCACATCGGTCGTCTCATTCCCCCTCTAGTTCCCGCTCATTTCATTGCGACAGAGATGTGAGCCCGGACGCCTGCAGCGTGAGTACCTACCGGTTGCTTTGACCGCAGAGCTATGCTACCCACTGGGCCTGACCTCCACCCTGTGTACATCATCATGCGGCCGACAGGCTTCAGACGTCATGCGACTCTTGTGATCCTTCTGGCCAGCGGCCTCCAGGTCGGCTGCCAGAGTACTCTGCCTGTCACCGAAGGTTATCCCCATCAACAGCGGCTCCAGGGAAAAACGAAGCAAGAGGTGCTGACCTGTGCTGGCGTCCCCCTACAGGAGCGAGCAGAGGGACCGCTCACCATGCTCCGGTACTACAAAGAAGCGCCCCTCTTAGAAGAGTCCATGGTGGGCTCGAGGAGCAGCCGCCCGACCGTGCATCACGGCTGCTGGGCGACCGTCTTACTACGGAATGAGCGAGTCGACCAGGTCGGCTACCGCTTCGTGCCGAATTCCGTCGATGCCTCAAACGATTGCGAAGCGATCTTCGCCAACTGCCCCTAATGATGCAGCGTCAACACAAGGGGCGGCGAGTTCTCCGGTTGGCACTCCTGGCCTGCTGCCTCCCATTCCTGACCTATGGACCACCACCTGCCCATGGACTCGAAAAGTATGGTCGACCGCTCCCGTCCATGGACGAACCGAACCACGAAACCAGGGAAGAAGAGGAAACGCTCTTCGGCGGGTACTTGCTGACGGGCGCCTTCGTGAAAAACCCCACCTTTGCCGCTAGACCGGACAATACGGGTCTGGTCGGCATGCGCCACATGCTGCATCTCGAAACAGACCTCTACAAACAATACTTGACCTTTTACACCGATCAGAACTTTTTCTCGGACCGCACCAACGGCTGGATCACGCTATCGGAATGGGATGCCACGTTTGCCTTCACGGGGGTCATCGATCGGTTCAATTGGCGCTTGCAGTACGAGCATGATGCGCCCCTCGACCGCCGCGGCCTCAAGCAAGCCTATGCGGACGCGCTGGTGACCGCGCGGTTTCAGGCAACCCAGGATTTCACTTGGTGGCGCCGCACGTTTCCCAATCAGAACCTTACGGCCTATGCCGGAGCCGGCTGGCTGTTTCACAACAGCCAGTACTTTGCCCGCCCGAACAACACCGGCCGCGCCCTGTTCCGTTACGTCGCCCATGCCGACCTGGATCTGTACAAAAACAAGGTCGTGCTTTATGCCGACACGAACCTGTTTACCGACCGGGAAGCGAACAATACCCTGAACCCGACGGAACTCGACTGGATCGTGGGCATCGCCCTGCGCTGGAAGGACACGGAGCTGGCCTTCTACCGCGAAGAAGACCGGCCACTGGATCAAGCCGGGCTCGTCCAAAAGTATTATGCGGTGCAACTGCGATTCGCGTTCGATGTATCGAAGGGTGCCATGGAGCGAGTCGGTCTCAGGAGATAAGGCGGGAACATCGCGAGCATTGACCTACGCAATGCAGGGGCGCAACCCTGCAAGGCCACCCAACTCCCGCTCATCCAGCATCGTGTCGGTCCGGCAATGCTGATTGCCCAGCAAGATGGCTGCGCACATCCTGCACATAGGTCCTGAACGGGTCGGCCATAAAGAAGGGCGAGGCCCCCCGCAGCTTAAAATTCGACCAATTGATAATGTAGTCGTACGAGGTGTGGTCGTCATATTCCTGCGGGGTCTCCTGTTCCGGCTCGGCCCCGCCTCCGGATAAGAGGTGACGGACCAACTCCCCGCGGCCGAACGCGCGGGTGTTTCGAGGCGGATGGTCCTGCGCGAGTTGGACAACCTTCTCCGTCGTCAACCGTGGCGCGCGCCCCTCCTCTTCAAGCCCGTAACAGAGACCCCGCTCCGGATGTAGATTGTGGTATTCGAGATCAAGGCTCTTCAACATGGGATCATCCCAGGCGACCTGCTCCGCATCCCGATAGGTGTCCAACAACCACAACTTCGAGGCCCAATCGATCCGACCCACCAGCGTCTCGTATCCATGTCGCAAATCGGCCAGGACCGATTCCCACTGAGCGAGCACCCAATCGGTTTCTTCATCCTGCCCCCGGCAATGGCGCTGCGCCGCGGCAAGAAATTGCTCCTGCACATCGATGGCAGAAATAGACTGCCCCGACTCCAGTCGCACAATCCATTGGCGCTCCGGATCACGTGAAATGTCCTGCAACGCCTCGACCGGCTCACTGATCCCAAGTCCGCGAGGCGCCTGCCCGGCTTCGATCAGTTGCAACACCAACCCCGTAGTCCCCATTTTCAACGCCGTGGCGTACTCGGCCATGTTCGAATCGCCGCACAGCAGATGAATACGTCGATACTGATTGGGGTCGGCCAACGGCTCATCCCGCGTGTTCACAATCGCCCGATTGTGCTGCACCCATTCGAAGAAATCGTTCACGATGTAGTCGGCCCGTTGGGAAATCTGGAACGGCACGATCGACCGGTCTTGGGCATCCCGCAGCCCCGGCCGATGCAAAATGAGCCCGCCGATTTGCACCCACTCATTGGGATCACTGGCGCAACCGATTCGCCCGGCGCCGGTGAAAATCTGCCTGGTGACTAAGAAGGTGACCAAAGGCCCAAGCCCGCGCCTGGAGAAGGGAAACTGACGGCTCACCAGATAGTTTTCATGCGAGCCAAACGTCGCGTCGGTTTCGTGGTCGATATTATTCTTGATCAGAGACACCGTGGCGTCCAAACCCAACGCGGTGATGGCTTGTTGAATGATCCGGTCGCCGGCTCGGTCCGAGGCCACCAGATCCGCCAGCGTGGTGCATTCCGGCGACGCATATTCCAGATGCCCCATGTCGATGTAGAGCCGACCGGCATTGATCAAGAACCCGCCGTTACCGGGCGGTTCATCGTGACCGCGATGATGGAGATCGAGCAGCCCACGCCGATCCACACGAAAGATGTGATCGCGAATACGCTGGGCCACCCATGAGGGAGAGTACTCCGGCCGATCCTGGTTCACCAGGAGGCCATACTCCGTTTCGAGTCCGAAGATACGATTCAACATAATAACCGATCAGGCAGGGCTCGCCGTACTGATGCCGGACGGCAACAAGCCCCCCAATTCGTCGGAGCCGAGCGCGCGGTATTTCGACGAACCGGGCCCATTGCGCTCCAAGAGAATGCATTCCAAGGATTTCTCGGTCACAGTCTGCCGCACATGGGCCAGCAAGGAGTCCTTACCCGGTAGAGTCGAGGCATCCCCGGCTGTCGTATCCGCGGGCGCGAGGCCGGGAGTCTCCTCCCCTTCCGCAGCACTCGAGGCCGCTTGCGCCAGGGAACCGACGGCCCAAGCGCAGAGAGCCGTCTCAACCGCCTGCTTCAACGGGGCCTGCTCGAAGCCGGGTTGGGAGTCCAAGTACCGCCCCATCTGCGCCTGAACAGTGGCGGTCGCACCCAGCGACGCCCAACGCCGACTCTCTTCAAACGTGCCGTCGTAATTGATGGTCAGGAACAGGTCCCGCTCCGGCCTGGTGCCTAACTCAGCGAGAAGAATCTTCACGATAAACGGCGCCTTGTAGATTTCTTCGAAGGCCTGCTTGATGGCGGGGGCCAGCCCATACTTCATCAATCGAGCGCCGGTCACATCAGACGGGGACCGGTTGAATCCCTCGATGTGCGCCATCTCCAGCAGGGAGAACCGCAGCTTCTCCAGATCAGCCGGATGCCCCATGCCGCCAAGGGCAATGCGATCATAGATTTCATACAGCTTGGGTGTGCCACGGCTCGCCGTCAGCATCAGAATACCGTCGGCATAGGCGGACGCCACGACCGGCGCGCCTTTCGTAAACTGCTCATCGAGATAGTGCCGTCGGTTGCCGACCGCCTCGATCCACCGATAGGGTTCTTCGTACATCAGATGTCACCTTTATCCATCATCACGCCTGTGCCGTCGCGCAGGATGAAACTCGCGGCTTACCGCGCGCGCAATACGTCCTGTTCATAGAGTCGTTTCAAATCGCCATCGGCAATGACACGGACACCGGCTTCGGTGATCAATTTGACCACCGGATACAGGTTCAGTTCCCGATTGACCCCGCCCGTCGCCGAGTCGAACTCCGCTGCGCTTGAGAGCAATCGTAACGCCTGAACCGTGGCCTGTTCTTCCGGCAAGGACGCCAGTGGCTGCGGGCCCCAGGTGTTCTGGTAGTGCAGGATGCCCCGGATCGTCGGCGAACCGGACCCGGACACCGCATACTCCACCGCTTCGAACTCGGCACCAAGAATGTCATAGAAATAAATCTTGGCCGCGCCCTGCTCATGATCATACCCGGCGAAGACGGGCACAACGGCTCCAGTGCCCGCCAACGCGGCAGGCACATTCTCCTTGAGCAACTTGGACACGGCGCGAAGCTTGCCCTCAAAACTCAACTCCTGCAGTTGCGTGCGCCGGTAGTATTTGAAGGAATGCGCCAGCACACGCACCATCTCATAGGCCGTAGCCGGAACCCCTGCGATGGCCATCACACTGTGACGATCGATCTCCAACACCTTATCGGTGCGGTCATACATCACCATGTTGCCCGCAGTCGCCCGGCGATCCCCTGCGACCAACACCCCGTCGCGATACTTCAGAGCGAGAATCGTCGTGGCGGTCGGCACCTCAATGCCGGCAGCCGCCGCCACCGGATTCCCGAACTGATAACCCTGCTCCTTCAAGAGCTGAAAAAAATCTCCCTGCATCCCCATATCTTTACCCTTTCCGACTCGATCTCCCCGTTCTTTCGGGCGGACACTGAGATCAGGGCTTCATTGCGCGCGTCCGACGAGGGCCTTCCGAGGCCGCGCGTTGCGCGAGCAAAAGTCCTGACTGAGTGGCCAGCCTCACTCTCCCGTCCGCTGCCGATATCGTTCCGCCTGTTTCGGATCCACCTTGCGCATCCGCTTCAAGAGGTTGTCCTTGTCCGGCGAACCGGTGTCAGGGCGTCGCGGCCCCCCGCCTTCCTCAGACGGGCTCGGGGATTTCGGCATCGGATCACCGGGCGCCTCACGACGATCCGGCATCAACATATATCGCATGGTTATGATTCCTTTCGTTTCGTCCAGGCAGCCAGGGCGTCGGCTGGTGACGACGCGGATTCCAACAGCACCGCACAGGCTCGCACGGCATCCGGCTCAAACAGGTCGCCCATCTCCAATGTGCGCGACCGCAGTCCCCCGCTGAACTGTACCCGCTCCCACTGCATGCCGCTGATCTCTGCCGAAAACCGTCTGACACACAATCCGCGTAACCCTCCGCGGGTATCCGCAGGCCCGGCCGCCAACGCCTCCGCGATGTCGCGCTCGGTCGTCATACGCCAGGTTTTCCCTTCCGCTTCTAGCCCCAAATACAATCCACGCTCAGAGTTCACATTATGATATTCCAGATCCAAACTGGCGAGCCATGGATCCTCCCAGGTCAGCCGCTCTTCGCGCATGAACGTCTCCAACAACCACTGTTTGGTCACCCAATCCAGCTTGCCGACCAATTGGGCGCGATCCTCTTTCAGCAGCCGGAGCGTCTCTTGCCATTCGCGCAAGACCCAGTCCGCATCGGGATCACTGCCTCCGCAGACCCGGCTGGCCGCATTCCAATATTCTTCTTGAATGGCCAAACCCGACCACGCCCGCCCATCCTTGAGTCGCATCGTCGTCTTCAGCTCTGGATCGCGCGACAGTTGTTTGATCGCCACAACCGGCTGCTCCAACTCCACGGTCGGGGCCGCGCCGCACTGCAGCAGGTCGAGCACCAGCCTGGTGGTGCCGACCTTGAGAGCGGTCGCGTATTCACACATGTTGGCGTCCCCCAGGATCAGATGCAGGCGCCGGTACTTCGTCCGATCGGCGTGAGGTTCGTCACGCGTGTTGAGGATGGGGCGATTGTGCATCGTGTCCACCCCCAGTTCCGCTTCCATGAAGTCAGCCCGTTGCGAGAGCTGGAAGGCACCAGGCACATGTCCGGACTCCTGCGCTTCCATCCCGACCTTCCCGGCCCCAGCCAAGAGCTGACGGCTGACCAGAAATGGTAACAGCCCACTGACGAGTCGAGGAAAGGGCAACGAGCGTGACACGAGGTAATTGTCGTGGCAGCCATAACTGTGGCCATGAAAATCGGTGTTGTTTTTATAGAGCTGCACATGCGCGCCGCCGAGCTGTTGATTGCGGCGGTCCGCCGCCCGCTGCACAATACGCTCACCGGCCCGATCATGGGCCAGCAGATCCTTGAGCGTGCGACATTCCGGGGTGGAGTACTCAGGATGGGTATGGTCGTTATAGAACCGGGCGCCGTTCGGCAGCACCAGGTCGCTTTTCATGTCGTGAAACGAGTAGGGACGGTGGGCATCCAGCTTGGCGAAGTCGTCCTCTTCCTTGTCCTGCTGCAGACCGGAGACCCGGAACCCTCGGGCATCTTCATGCGGATCCTCGCCCCGGTAGTCCCATCGCCGTTCAAAGTTTTCGGACAGATGCGCACGCACCAATTCCATCGACTCCTCGACCGGATCCACCGCGTCGAGGTCTTCTCTGGTGATGCCGTACTCCGTTTCAATACCGAAGAGATGCATAGTTAGATAATCTGGTTCACCAACCGCTCTTCCGAGGGCCGGCCGCGCCGGAACGACGACACCCCGACGACCTGCTCCGGATGGTGATCCAGCAATTTCAGCCATTCTTCTGCCGCATCATCCGGCGGCAGCATCTCCCCTTCACGATATTCCTCCTGCACCGCGTCGAGCAGATCCTGCGTTCGGATACCGTCACCGGAGGGAGCGCCGGTCTCCGCGACCGCTCGCTCAATCGCCTTTTCCTTCGCCCGCTGCACGATCGACGAAAGAATCGCTCCGCTGACGAGATCGCCCCGATACAGGACTTTGTTCTGCCCATTCCTAAGCCGAATCGATAACACGCGATTCTGGTCGATACGAGAGAAGATCTGGTCCACCACCTGTTCGATGACCGCACGGCGAGCTGCCGCATGATCCTGGTTGTGTCGATCCAGCAGCTCATGATCCAGCGGCAGCGTCGCTGTCAGATAGACCGACAAAATCTCCACGGCCGCGTCGCGGGTCGGACGCGCCACCTTGATCTTCCGATCGATGCGGCCCGGCCGCAGGATCGCCGGATCGATCAAGTCCGGACGGTTCGACGCCAAAATGATCACCACATCCTGCAGCGATTCAATCCCATCCATTTCGGCGCAAAACATCGGCACCAGGGTGTTATTGATATTGAACGATCGCATCGACCGTCTGGTGCCAAGCACCGACTCCGCCTCGTCGATAAAAATGAACGGCAGGGCCCCTTCCTTGCGTCTCGCGCGCGCCTTGGCAAAGAGGTCGCGCACAATCCGCTCCGATTCGCCCAACCACATGTTCAAAATTTCCGGGCCCTTGATATGCAAGAACGCGCCGCTGGTCACCGGCGGATTCTTGGCCTTGCCCTCAGAAGCGGACTGCCCCTGCGACTCCCGCACCAACTGCGACAGACTGGCAGCCGCCGCCTGCCCGATCAGCGTCTTGCCGCATCCCGGGGGCCCATACAGAAGAAAACCCTTCGGCTGCGCAAACTGGTACTTCGAAAACGTGTCGGCATGCAGCAACGGATATTCGATCGCTTTGCGAATAGCCTCGATCGCCTGATGCTGGCCGCCGATCTGTTCCCAGGTCACGCTCGGCACTTCATCCAGCAGATGCGCGCGGGCCTGCCGGTTCTCGAATTTTTCGATGGCAATGCGGTGCGTCGGCTCAACCCGCACCTCATCGCCCGGCTTAAGGTCCGCCCCCAGCAAATCACTGGAGCGCTGCAGAATCAGCACCTGCCGCCCCATCTCCTGCTCGAAACGAATCCGACCGTCCGGCAGGACCTCGGCGACTTTCAACACCGGCCCGTTCCGGTCATACCCGAGCGCCTTGATCACCGTATAGGCCTCGTTGACAAGGATCTGCGTGCCGATCTTAAGGTCCTCCACCGAGAGCCGGGGATCGGTATTGGCGTAATACTCCGCGCCGCCGACTACGATCCGGGCCACCCCCTCTCCCGGCAACTCCACGAGAAGGCCCACGCGATTGGCAGGCGCCGTCAGTTTGGCAACGGCCTCGTTCAGCTTCTTTAACTCACCATCACGACGGTCGTGAGTCACCGATTGCGCCATCACCACATGCCGCAATTTGTAGAGCATCTTCTGGCGGGGATCACCGTCGGGAAACGCGGTCAAACATTCGTCTATCAGTTCGATCGGATCGCCCGGCACCGCGGCATCACGGGACGGCGATTGAGGCCCCCCGGCGGCAGGCTGATCCGGATTGCGATGGTCACTCATACTCGTCCTCCGGCTGTTTCAACTCCGGTCATCCTAACAGGTTGTGGAGAAGCTGCGCCAGCCACAGACCAACCCCTTTTTCACCGGGTGCGGGTTCCAGCTAAAATGCCTGCCGTTCAATTCACAGCCTGCAACGTCACCGTCGCCTGCAGACGCCGATTGCCGCGCGCGTATTCGATTGTGACTTGGTCACCGACCTTGTGTTTTTCCATCTCATCCATCAGCTCCTCCACAGTCTCCACCGGCTTGCCGTCCACGGCCACAAGAATGTCCCCCAGTTCGACGCGCCCGCCCATGGTTTCCCGCGCGCCACGCAAGCCCACCCGCTCCGCGGCGCTCCCGCGGCCGACCTTTCCGATAATCACGCCCTTCACACCCCACCGTCTCGCCATCGCATCGGGAACCAGGGAAATGCCCAACCCAGGCCTGATCAGTTTGCCATGCTTGATCAGCTCAGGCACGATGCGATTCACCGTATCGACCGGCACCGCAAACCCGATCCCGGCAAACGCGCCGCTGGGACTGACGATCTGAGTATTCACGCCGATCAAGCGTCCGGCACTGTCCAGCAGCGGCCCGCCGGAATTGCCCGGGTTGATGGCGGCATCGGTCTGGATCACCCCTTCAATGGTCCGATTGCTCATCGATTTGATGGTCCGTCCCAACGCGCTCACCACCCCGGTCGTCAGGGTATGGTCGAGACCGAACGGATTGCCGATCGCCAACACTTTTTGCCCGACGCGCAACGCTTGGGAATTGCCGATCGTGACCGGTTGGAGCGCCGACTCCGGCGCCTGAATCTGCAGCACGGCGAGATCGTGGTCCGGATCGGCACCAACGACCTTCGCCTTGGTTTCCGTTCGATCCGCCAACGTCACCGTGATCGCATCCGCCCCATAGATCACGTGGTAATTGGTCACGATGTGCCCTTGCCGGTTCCACACAAACCCCGTGCCGGACCCTTGCGGCACCTCAAACACGTTGAACGACCAGGGATCGCGCTGCATGGACGTGTTGGCAATGAAGACGACCGATCGAGCCGCCCGGTCGAAGACAGCAATCGTGGCCTGCTCCTCCGCACTGAGCTCGGTCGGAGCAGCCGAGTGCACAGGCAGGAGTCCGTTCGTTTCCGCGGCAAGGACGCGCGCGGATGGTACGCACAGTGTCACCCCCATGCCAACGAGTATATTCAGCCCCACCCATCGACAGGCGCGCCACCCTGTACGCCGCTCTGTGCGCCTTTCGTTCGCTGACATCTATTCACCCATGAACTGTAAGACCAGCTCCCTCGTCCGCGCGCGGGTATCGAAGTCCAGCACGACCACCTGCTGCCAAGTCCCCAGCACCAGCGCTCCGTCGTTGAACGGGATCGTGAGAGACTGTCCCTGCAACTGCCCGCGCAGATGACTATGGCCATTGTCCTCTCCCGCATTTCGCTGATTGTGCTGCCACTGAGGGTCGGCAGGAATCAATCGTTCCCAGATCGCTTTCGTATCGGCTCGAATGCCGGGTTCGTCCTCGATGATCAGGACGGACGCGGTCGTATGTTTGATGAAGATCGTCACAATACCCGCGCGCAGCTGCGTCCCCTCAAGCGCCGCGCGCAGCCGGTCGGTGATGTTGTCCGCCTGGCAATGGCCCTGCATGGTGACTCGCATCGACACAGACTTAACCGCCATCGAGTGACTCCTTATCGGTACGGCGTAAATAGGCGCGCTCACTCGCGGTGAGTGCCCGCCCCCTGGCCTGCGCCAAGACTGCGTCGAACACACCTTCCGCCGCAAGTTCACACAACGTCCGCACCACCGGACGACTGATGATCTGTTCCTGTTGCAGCCGGGACAGGTAGGCAAAGGCCTCGGACAGATCTTCGCGCCGCCGCACGTAGTAGTCGCGCCCCCGGCGTTGATTGCTGTACGCCTCGAACTGTTCGCAGGCAACCAGAATTTCCGCCAGCTGGCGCACCCAGAGTTGCGCGCCCTCCAATTTTTCAGGATAGTAGTAGTACAGCATGATCCGGCCCATCCACGGCGCCCAAGTGATCCCGAGCTCACGCAAGACTGGTTTGACCACCCGCAGTCGTGCCGCCAGTCTCCGCGCATAACCCAGCCGCATTTCTACTTGCGCGCAGGCCCACGAATCGAGCGTGATCCCGTCCCCCTCCATGGCCGTACGATAGCGAGCGACAAACGCTTCGGTTTCGCGGCCGTATCGGGTCTCGGGGAAACGGGCTCTCCATTCACGCGGTCTGGTCGGGATGTCGTGGGCGCGTGCCCAGGACCAAATCCGGCCGAACAGACGCCGGTCGAGTCCGGCGCGCCCCAGATCGTGCAGGAGGCACGCGATCTGATAGTGCCTCACGCGGGCGGGTGGATGCCCCAATCGCTCAGCCACCGCCGCGCACATACGCGCCGTTCTCACCGCGTGGGGGCAGTCGTAGCCCTTAATCATTCGACCGGGGCGGCGCGGGTCGGGGTAGTCGTAGAGTCGCAGCAACTGAGAAGCAAGGGTTCGCGGCACAAGCAAGGGAGGAAGGGTAATACGTGAATTGGCCATGCAGGTGTGGGACCGCGGGCTCGACGCGTTCGAGCTCGGCAGAATATCGTTCAGCAAAAGAACGTGTCAAGCAGGCCGCCGCAGGGGCGGAGGATTTCCTCGCACTGGGGGTGAGGCTTTGTTATTCTGGCCTTGAGGCCGATCGACCAGGGGAGGAAATCATGCGGATGACTCGAACCATGTACATCCTGGCCTGCAGCGCGGGTCTGCTGCTGGCAGCCACCGTCGCTCCCGCGTTCGCCCTCGATCAGCTGGTCGATGTGACCGGCAAAGTCACCCCCTTCATCACCCTGCGCAGCCGCGATAATTTTTCAAGCGAGTACCGGTACGATGTCACGGTCCGCAACGTATCCCCCGATCCGTTCGTGGCCGATTCCCTCATCGTCGTGCTGGACCACATCACGAATACCGCCGGCCAGGATCGTGAGAATTTGACGGGGGAATCGCTCCTCACCAGAATGGAAATCATCGGCCAGGACGGTACGACCGAGGACGGCAAGCCGTTCTTCCGCGTCCCGCAGGGATCCGGGCCGGACCTCACTCCGAACAGTGAGAGTTTGCCCGTATCCGTCCGTATCCGAAATCGCGACTATGTCGCCGTCTTCACGCCGGCCTTCCGGGTGATGGGACAAAAGCGCGAGCCGCCCAAACAGAAACATGCCGCCGGCGCTGCCGCTACCCAACCACCGCCGAATAAGGCCACCACGGACAAACTCATCCAATTGCTGATCAAAAAGGGTGTGATCACGGCAGAAGAAGGACGGCTCCTGCACCAACCATGACCGACACCGGCTGCAAAGCCTGTCTCGGCGCCTGGCCCCGACAGGACCACTTCATCGCCGACTGCGGCCTCACGAAGGCCTATCTCCACGACGACCAGTTCTTTCCAGGCTGGACTGTGCTCGTCTTGACGCACCACGCGACGGAACTCTTCCACCTCTCCCGCGACGCACGCAGTCGCCTCATCGAAGAAGTCGCCCAGGTCGCCGCCCTCCTGGCCGAGGAGTGGCACGCGGTGAAGATCAACTATGAATTGCTGGGCAACCAGCTGCCTCATATCCATTGGCATCTGATCCCGCGCCTGAGCCAGGACCCGGCCCCCCTCGAACCGGTCTGGCGTATCGCACATGAACCGGTCCGGCTGGAAGGCAATGCCCTCGCCTCCATGATCGACCGTCTCAAAACGCGCTGGCCGTCGTACGATGTCGACAGGCCGCCACAGGCCTGAGTCGATCGGCGCACACCGATGTCCGCACCAGCACCCACACCGGATACCACGACGCCCCGGACGTTTTCGCAGACGGTAATCCGAACCGTCCCCTTGCACCTGCTGGCGTCCATCGTCGTGGTCGGCGGATGCGCCTTGTATTCCAGCACCTCCATGGCAGGGCGTGGCCTCTGGGCACTTGTGGGCAGTTGGTCGCTGACGGCGCTCTCCCTCATGATCGGCGGGGCCGGCGGAATCCTGGCCGGACTCTTAGACGCCGCCCAACAGACGGTCGAACGGGTGGAGCAACAACTCCGAGCCTGGTTGCATACCCTTCCCGCCGCCGTACGAGTAGACGGCACAACAGGCCGCCCCGTCGACAGCGTGCGCGCGGAATACGAAACCCTGGTCGAGCAATGGGCCACTCGAACCGGCGAGCGCCTGCGACTTCCTCGCTGGTTGGAGACGCTTATTCGCACAGCCCTGCGCGGGATCATCGTGGATCGATTCATTGACTCGTGCAAGGAGCGCGGCCTCAGTCTCGTCGCCCCTCAGGAGTTTCGAAACTGGTTGCTGGCCGAAGGAGTCAGTCTTGGGTTCATGCCGATTCACGATCAACTGTCCTGGTGGCGCTATCTCGTGATGGGCCTGTTGGGACTGCTCGCCTCGGTCAGCCTGCTCCTCACGCTGCTCCCCACCTGACCCCCACCCGTCGAATGCCTCACGCGAGAGATTCTCCATTCAGATCCCGTGGAATTTTCCCCCCATCTATGTGTATATAGAGCGATCGTCTTCACGTGGAGGCCTGTCAGCGCCTATGTGGTTGCAACGCGTCGCTTTTGGACGGTGGGTCCTGCTCATCACCGTCACGTTGCCGCTCCAGTCATTACCGGTCGGTGCGCAAGACGAGACATCTTCGAGTCCGACAGTCGAAACCGTCCAAACCGAATCGTCGACCGTTCAACCGCCGCCGGCTGACAGCACCCCGCAGGAAGCCGTTCGAGTCGAGCCGCTTCCGAGCGAACCTTCCCCCCCTCCGGAACCGTCGGGCGTTCCATCCGCACCGGTTCCGTTGACGCCCCTCGAGGTGCTGGCGGACGCTCGCCGAGCTCTGCATGCCGAACCGGACGCCCAGGAACCACGGCTCACGCTGGGGCGCACACTCTTCCAACTGGGCGATACCGACGGCGCCATCGACGAATACCGGACCGCCTTGCGCTTTCATCCCACGGTGGCGCAGGCCCATTTGGATCTCGGCACGGCGCTCATGGCCAAACAAGACTGGCGAACCGCCATGACGGAGCTGCAGGAAGCGGCTCGCTTGGATCCCACCCTCGTGCAAGCCCATTACAGCATGGGCACGATTCACTACACCCGCGGCAACATTCCATCCGCCATCAAGGCCTACCAGGAGGCGTTGCGGCTGAAGCCGGATTTCGCCGAAGCCCATTACCGTCTAGGGTTGGTCCTGAAAATGGCCGGGCGCGACAAGGACGCGGCGCAGGAGCTGGAAGCGGCCGCACTGGCCGGTCTCGCCAAGGCGCAGTACTTCCTGGGAAACGCGTATCGCTCGGGGCAGGGGGTTGAAAAGAGTCAGCTCATGGCCATCACCTGGTGGGCGCAGGCCTTCGAACAGGGGTTGCCGGAAGCCTCGCAGGCGCTGACCCAGCTCAGACGGCTGGCGGCAGTGAAGGGTAACCTACAGACGAAACAATCGAAGGCGGCATCTGAGGCGTTCAAGAACTATTGCGACCAACTCTGGTTGGATTTTCCCGATCTCGACCGGGAGCAGCCGGCACAAACCGTCGGGACCACGCTCCTCAATCAAGGGCGCACCGCCGAGGCCCTCCCGGTACTGTTGCGTGAAGCCTATGCGCTCAATGAGATTGCCCATGCGACCCTGGTGCAACTCTATGAACAGGGGCTCGACGGCCAACTCCCGCCTCATGGCCAGTGGATTCTGAGTTACCTGGAATCGACCGCGGCCGACGGCGCCATCCCATCCCGCATGGCCCTCGCTCGAATCTACGCCAAAGGCCTGGGCCTGGCCCCGGATCTCGCAAGGGCCAAAAGCTACCTGAAAGGTCTCCCACGGGAGGAGGTCAAACGCCTCCTCGAGGACGTCGCACCCGAGCCGCCGAAACCGTAGCCGCGACCATCGCATGAGCACCGCCACCCGCTTGTTCGTCAGGAATATCTGGCTGCAGGCTCTGGTCTTGGCTGTCTCCGCCCTCCTTGTGAGCGTACTGATCTGGACGGCAGCCCCAGCCACGTTCCACGCGATCGAATGGGCTCCGTACGACACCTGGATCCGACTCCGCCCCCATCCGGCACCCGATACACACCTGCTCCTCGTCAGCAGAGACCCGGCCAGCGACCGTCAGTTCGGCACGGGCCAATGGGATCGCAGCCTCCTCGCCGGCCTCATCAGCGCACTGCACGATGCCGGCGCAACCGCCGTCGGGATCGATATTCCGCTCGATCTCCCGAGCCCGCCCAACCTTGGCGGCGCCGTCAGCGACGCGCTGCTGATCGAAGCGGCCAAGTCGGCCGGCACTGTCTCTTATCCGGCGATGCCGGCCCCGGCTGTCGAGCAAGAGGAACTTCCGCCGATGGGGCCGCCGCAACACCTCGTGCCGGGGAAAAGCACGCTGCTCCCGGTGCTCGATCTCGATCGAGTGGTGCGTCGCGCCTCGCTCTATCATGGCAATGGATCGGCTGAGCTTCCCTCCTTGGGCCTCTCGCTGGCCGCCCGCTTCTGGCAGGTTCCTCTTGAACGTATTGAACGGCGCTCCGGCTCCCTGCGGCTACCTCAGGCACAACGAGGGGGCGGCGCCACGGCCGACGTGACCATTCCTATCGATCGTCATGGGCATCTGCTGCTCAACTTCGCCGGACCGCAGGCCCTGGCGCCGTTCCCGTCCGCCACGATCCTTGAGCTCTCCCGACTGATCGAACAGAAGAACAACGACCGCCTCGTCGCCTTGGTCAACGGCAAAGCGGTCCTCTTGACGACTCAACCACGCCCTCAACCGGAACGGGCACTGCCTTCCGGTGAAGACACGACCGACATGCTGTTACAAGCGCAACTCCTGCACACGCTCCTGACCCAGGACTGGATCAAGGAACTGAGTCCGTGGCAGCGCGGCGCCGTCGCATTCGTCCTCTCCATCGGCGCAGCTTGGGCTGCCTTCCGGTGGACCGATTGGAGAGGGATCGCGCTGGGCGTAGGCTTGCTGCTCGTCTATCTGGCGATTGCCATGATCAGTCTCGCCCACCTCCGATTGATCCTCCCCTTCGTGACGCCGCTCACCGCTGCCCTGTTCGTGCTCGTGGCCGGCAGTCTACTCGGCCAGATGGTCGCGACTCGACGCCTGGTGCTGCTCGAACAAGACATGTTGTCGGTCCAGCAACACCTGGTCGCCGTGCGGGAAGCACTGATCTATCAAGAAACGGCCGTGGAGAGTTTGGAGGAAGACCTCGAGTCCGCTCGCACCAGCATGTCCCATTCCGCATCCAAAGCCGCCGAATCGGCCACACTCGCTGCCGACCTGCAACGCATGCTCGCCGCGGCGCAGGCGCAGGAAGAAGCGACAAGGCGACGGATGGATTCGCTTGAAGGGCAACTGCAGAACCTGCGGGCCGCCACGATCAGCGCAGCACCCCTGGGGAATGCCGAGCAGGAGCAATTACGGCGGGAATGCGAACAATCCGGGATCGTCACCAATGACCCGGTGATGCTCACCATGTTTCGCGATCTCAAAAAAGGAGCCCGCTCGCCGGTGACGGTCCTGATCACCGGCGAAGCAGGAACCGGCAAAGAGCTCTGTGCCCGCGCGGTGCATCGATTGAGCCCCCGCGCCGCCAAGCCCTTTATAGCCGTAAACATGGCGGCCATCTCCCCCGAGCTCTTCGAAAGCGAACTCTTCGGCCACGTGCGCGGCAGCTTCAGCGGCGCACACGCGGATCGCAAAGGCTATTTCGAACTCGCTCATCTTGGCACCATTTTTCTTGACGAGATCGGGGACCTCCGCCTCGACCACCAAAGCAAGCTCTTGCGGGTGCTGCAAGACCGCACCTTTTATCGAGTCGGCGCCACCAGTCCCACGACGGTCGATGTCCGTATCGTCGCCGCCACCAACAAGGATTTGCAGCGCGGCGTTTCCGAAGGATGGTTTCGCGAAGATTTGTACTTTCGGCTCAAGGGGCTCGTCCTGCACCTGCCCCCCCTCCTGGAGCGCATGGCAGACATTCCACTCCTGGCTCAAGCCTGCCTGCGAGAGGCCGCACAGAAGAGCCATCACCCCCCGATGCAGCTGTCACAGGAAGCCCTGGCGGCGCTGACGGCACAATCGTGGAAAGGCAATGTGCGGGAATTGCGTCAGTGTCTTGAACAGGCAGGGGTCCTGGCCGAGGGGGCGCTCATCACGGCGGGCGATCTCCGGCTGCTCGGTACGTCGACATCGGTGGCGGGCGCGCCCACCGCAACACCGTTGTTGCCGGATCCCGCCGGCGACCTGGCCGTCTTGAACCAATTGCGGCGGAACCGCTTCGACATGCAGGCCACGGCCAGGGCCCTGGGTTGGGACCGCAGCACCGTCACCCAACGACTCAAAGGGCTCTGCTTCCAAGCACTTGTGGAATCGGAGGGAGACCAGGCCAAGGCCGCCTCGGCCCTGGCGGGAGACCCTTCACTCTTGCGCACCATCGAGCTGAAACTGATGGACTACAGGGCACACCTCATGGACACCATCGCGCCTTTCGCCGATGCGGACGAGGCGCTGGCCGACTGCAAACGGCGATTCAAGAACCTCCCCGAACGACACTTCAAGTCCGTCGAAACCCTCGTGCGGCGACATTTCCAGTCACAGGCCTAGCCCGCAAGATTCATGACCGCTTCTGCTGCAATCGCGGATTCGCCGCTGCGACAAGCTGGCATTCGGCCATGACCCGTGGCGATCGGGGAACCCACGCTGCCGTCGAAGCCTGACGCCCTTCGGCCTGATGCGGGGCGAGCCCCGCATGCCCCCCACGCCACGCACCAACCACTGATTCCCCGCAACACCATCATCAGCACAAGTCATTGTTTCATCATCGTTTTTCGACACGAACCTCACAGACTCGCCTGGCCTCACGCTTGCTCTAGGCACCGGCCGACGGCGGGCAACCCGGCAGGAAGGAGGTGAGCATCACACCGCCGCCCCCCGGCACCGGGAAGTCGAAGGATCGATCAACCACCAACAGGCCGCACGAGTCGGCCGTGACACAAGGAGCACGTCATCATGCAGAAAGCCCCCACAGCCACTGTCAGCGCAGGACCAGTCGCCCCGACCATCATGGGACCGGAGAAGGATATGAAGGACGTCTACATCTTGAGCGGATTGGTCGGCTTCCTCGCCATCGTCGTCGCCGCCTTCTGGTACTACTCCCAGGCAGATGAGGCCGCCCATAGCAGCCGTTCTACAGAAGCACTGAACAGCGCCCAGGTCTCCCAGGTGCTCCAGAACTCGACCGAGCACGTACCGGTCTCCGCTCCCCTCCCAACCACCAGCGTCGAAACGACCCCGCTGGCAAGCCGAAGCACGGACATCCTGCACGACGACATCGCATTTGAAGTCGGCCGCAAAGGGTTGACCGACGAGGGCAAGGCCGCCTTGCTACGCCATGCGGAGTTCCTCAAGGGCGAACCAGACTGGGGTGTATTGGTCCAGGGCTATACCGATCAACAGGGCTCGATGAGCTTTAACAAGATCCTCGGCCTCAAACGTGCTGAAACCGTGAAACAACAGCTCATCGCGCTGGGCGTGCCGGAAACGGCGATTCGCACCGTCAGCCTGGGTGAGGAAGGCGCCCTCTGCATCGACAAGAGCGACGTCTGCCGCCGGATGAACCGCCGGGTACACCTGGAGATGCGAAAGATCGGCTTGGAGCACATGGTGAGTGCGCCCCTCGCCACTGAAGCCCTCACCGACCCACTCGCCGACAGCGTCGACCGTTCCAGCGAGACGGAGACTGCCGGTCCGATCGGTGAGACCCCGGACTTCTCCTCCGCCGAAACCGACCCCGCAACGACATCGGTCGAACCGAGCACCGGCAACTAATGGCCGAGCGGAACGCGCTCCGGGAAAGACCTTCCGTCTTTCCCGGGCCATCCGGCGGTCGCGTCATCGTCATCATTCCAGACCATACGAGGATCACATGCTTGCGACATGTCCGACTGTCCAACGACTGCGAGTCGGTGGGTTCGCCGCCCGCCTGATGCTGTGCACCTTACTCTCCCTTGCCGGAGTTTCGGCGCCGCCCCCTGCGGCCCAGTCCGCCGAACCACTCGCCACTCTGACGACCGGAGTCATTCCCACCATCGGGCTGAATGACGTCACGGAAGGAGCGCTCCTCTTCCGCACCGGCCAGACAGGCCGTTACATCCCGGCCCCCATCCTGAACACCGACGTGCAGATCGTCGTAACCGGCACCATCGCCCGCGCGACGGTCACACAGGAATTCACCAACCCCAGCACACGCAAGGGCGACTGGCTCGAAGGGATCTATGTCTTTCCGCTACCGGAAACTGCTGCGGTCGACCAGCTGCGCATGAAGGTCGGCGAGCGCACGATCGAAGGACAGATCAAGGAGCGGAACGAGGCCAAGCGAACCTACGAACGGGCCAAGGAGCAAGGGAAACGAACCAGTCTGGTGGAGCAGGAACGTCCGAATATCTTCACGACCTCCGTGGCGAACATCGGACCCGGCGAACGGGTCATCGTCGAGATCGAGTACCAGGAGACCGTCCGATATGAGAACGGACAGTTCCAACTCCGTTTCCCGATGGCGGTGGGACCGCGCTACATCCCCGGCACACCGGTGATCATCGAGGGGCACCCGCCTCAAGGATCGGGCACGATGCCGGATACCGATCGTGTCCCCGATGCGTCCCGCATCACCCCGCCCGTACAAACCACGAACGAAGGGCACGTGAATCCATTGAGCCTGTCCGTCACGCTCAGCCCGGGATTTCCCGTTGAGCATATCGCGTCTCCCTTTCACCCCATCATCACGATCCCTGACGAGGAGCATCGGTATCACATTGCGTTGAAGGAGGAATCGGTTCCATCCGATCGCGACTTTCAACTGACCTGGCGGCAAGCCCCACGAACCGAGCCGCTCGCAACAGTCTTCACCGAGCAGAAGAACGGTGACACCTACGCCTTACTCATGCTTGTCCCCCCGACCCAGCAAGACGCCAAGACACCGCGGGTTCCGCGCGACCTGACCTTCATCATCGACACTTCCGGGTCAATGGCCGGCGCGTCGATCGAACAGGCGAGGAGTTCTTTGGCTGCAGCACTGACGCGGCTGACCGCCCAGGATCGCTTCAACATCATTCAGTTCAACAACCAGGTCCGATCGCTCTTCGCCGCCCCGCAACCGGTGACCGCCACCACCATCAAGCAGGCCGTGCGATATACCGAACACCTCACGGCCGACGGAGGCACCGAAGTGCTGCCGGCGCTTCGACAGGCACTGAAGAGCCAGCAAGACGCCTCTCGCCTCCAGCAACTCATTCTGCTCACCGACGGTCAAATCGGGAACGAAGAAGAACTCTTCGAACTCTTGCACCATCGTGTCGGCACCCGACGCCTGTTCACCATCGGCATCGGCGCGACCCCGAACAGTCATTTGATGCGGAAGATGGCGGAATTCGGCCGCGGCACCTTCACCTACATCGGCAAGATCGAAGAGGTGAAAGACAAGCTGGATGGATTGTTCAAGAAACTCGAACGGCCGGTACTCAGTGACATCGTGTTGGACGGAGCCGGTTGGTCGACCCTGGAACCCTATCCAGCCGCGATCGCGGATCTGTACGAGGGCGAGCCGATCGTCCTCGCGATCAAAGCCGCCTCACTCCCCGAGCAGGCGGCAGTGCGCGGGAAGGCGGGAAACATCCCATGGACGCTTCCGGTCTCCTTTCACCCTGCTGCGGCGCAGGGAGGACTTTCCATCAATTGGGCCAGGCAGAAAATATCGGCCCTCATGGATGAGACCTACAAGGGCCATCCCGACGACGCCGTGCGCAAGGCGGTGCTTGATGTCGCGCTGTCGCATCACCTCGTCAGCCGGTTTACGAGTCTGGTCGCCGTGGATGTCACACCGGCCAGGCCGACCGATGCACCGGCCGAACAAGATCGCGCCATGCATCCGGCGCGCGCGCAGGAGCACGCGCTGCTGGCCGGCCTGCCGAAGACGGCAACCGGTGTGCAGTGGCACATCCTACTGGGATTGTCGGCACTTCTCTCTGCCGCACTGTTGTGGAAACTCAGGACGACGGCCGGATGACTCGGCGTCGACTGGGGGACCGACTCCTGACGGGATTGATGGTGAGCCTGCTCGCCATCAGCCTCTGGCAGATCGGGGAAGGATCCTGGATGGTGGCGAAGGCCAGGCTCGCGCAGTATCTACTGCAGCGGGCCTGGACCCGCGCGCTGGCGGGTGAGCGTACCCCGAAGCCCTGGCCTTGGGCAGACACCTGGCCGGTCGCACGCCTGCAAGTGAAGCGGCTGTCGGTGGATGTGATCGTCCTGGCAGGCGCCTATGGACGCACGTTGGCCTTCGGGCCCGGGCATGTCGGTTCAAGTGCACAACCCGGGAACCCCGGCACCGTGATTCTCGCAGGCCATCGGGATACACATTTCCAGTTTCTCCAACAGGTACGTCTCGACGACCGCGTGGATCTCACCGGCACAGACGGACACACGGTTCATTATCGCGTCACGGACCAGCGAGTGTTGGATGCGCGGCGGGATGGAATTCCGATGGTAGGAGACGGCCAGGAGGTGGTCTTGGTGACCTGTTATCCCTTTGACGCCGTCACGCCGGGCGGTCCGCTCAGATACGTGGTACGGGCCGAGCGCATAAATTGAGGAGATCGAACGGCGCTGCCTATCCCGCGATCTTTCGATCGGGTGACTCATCCGGCAGATCAGGCACCGTCGCGCTGTGGGCCTGACGATCCTGCACCGCCCCGTGCTTCGCCACAACCAGCCGGAGCGACTGGACCTCTACCATCCGCCATCGCGTAACGGCCAACACCCCCCACAGCAGCAACGCACCCAGCACGTAGTGGGAGAGCAGGAGTTTCTCCCCCAATCCTCGTGAACCGGTTCCCTCGGCAAATGTCACCGGCGGCGTAAGCAGTACCGTCGCGACCACGACCGCCGCAAGCCATCCGCCGCGATCAGGCATCGGCAGGCGGTTTCCTGCATACAACGACACCGGCAACAACAGGAAGAGGTAGTAGTGGGTCCAGGAAATCGGGCTGATGAGCAGCGCGAGGCATAACACCATCGACAGTTCAACATACATGGCTTCCCGATGCCGCGTGCCGGGGCGACGCAGAAACAAGAGGCACGAGAGTCCGACCAGCAGGGCCCCACCGAGTCGTCCGGTCATCCGGATATCCGGAGACACCGCCACCGGCGTCCAATCGTACAGACGCGCATCGTCCTGCAATCGCAGCAACACCCCTTCGATCGATTGCACATTAAAGGCCGTGAGTCCCTTATCGGACAGAGGTTGAATCACCTCCCGATACCAGGCCACATGGCTGGCCAAGCCCGCATACCAGAGGGAGAGGGCGGAGATCGTCGCCAGGGTGAGCCCGTATCCGAACGCGGCGCGCCACTGCCGCATCCCGACAAAATAGACGCCGAACAACAGCAGCGGAAGTTTGATGATCGCCGCCAGCGCAAAACAGGCCCCCGCGCTTCGTTCCCAGCCGCGATCCAGACAGACCACCCCAGCGACCAGCACCAGCAACGCGCCGTGCGTCAGGTTCCCTTCCTTCAAGCTGTATACCAGCGGCCCGTTCATCGCAAACAGCAGCAGGATGGCCCATCGTCGCGACCGGTCCCGATCGGTCATGCTCCACAGCAAGAGCACGGTCACCGCCAGGCCGACCAGCGACAACGCGACAAACAGCCACTGCGCGTGTCGAAGCGTCAGCCGGGAGAACGGGGTAAACAGCAACGCCACGATCGGAATGTTGACGAATCCACAGACCGGCGTATCCCAACACCGCCTGAAGAGCCGGGGAAGGTCTTCGATGATGGCACGCCCGGCGGGGTAATAGGCTACGTTGAAATCGGAAAATGGCACGGAGGGCTCGGAAACACTCCAGGTCCAGAGCCAGAGCCCGACTGCTCCGAGGCCCAGCACGAGGCGCGGTTCGCGGCGAACGTGGGGAGACCGGAAGGCGCCCCACCACAAGAGGCTCAGCGCGAGAACTCCCGCATAAAACATCAGGGTGGCCAACAGGGGCATTCGATGCTATCGGCAGAACGTCCCCGCAACTTGATTGCTACCACCATGGGAGCCGGTCCTTGTAGGACTCTTCCTCGCGGGCCTCAGAATGACTCGGGTTCGTGGCCTCCCTGCTTCAGTCGCGGAGCGAATTGTCCGATCTGTCATTGCAACCTTGCGTTTATTCGTGCCCGAGCCCGCCCTCAACAGATCTGAAATCAGCATGGTCATCGACGGAAATACCGCACGCGCGCTCCCCTGGCCGGATCCGGATGAGTCATCGTTCCCGCCGGCACCGGACCCGTCACCGGCCGCCGAGCCTCATCAGAAACAGGCGCTCCTCAGTGTGGCCGATTGGCTCATCGCCGCGTGCCTGGTCTTGTTCGTCGGCGTCGCCTCGACGGTCATCGCCGGGAGTCTTCCTTCGTTTCTTCTGCATTCGATGGATTTTTGGTTCGAGGCCGATACGATTCGAGAAGTCTCCAACATGATCTCCACGACGGACGACCATTCTCGCACCTCTGTCCATCCCCTGTTCTCCCTGCTTGCGTTTACGCCCGTCTTTCTCGTCAAGCACCTGTTCGACATCCCCGCGTTGCAAGCGGTGCTGTATGTCACCGGACTCCTCGGCGGCCTGTGGAGCGGAACCCTCTTCCTGATGCTGCGGCTGATGGGGTGCAGACCGCTCGATGCCGGCCTCTTCACCCTGCTCAGTCTCTCCAGCGCATCGGCGATCTTCTGGCTGCCCGTCCCGAACTCCTATACCTGGGGCTCGTGGACGATCATGTCGGCGCTGATCGTGCTGCTGGTGGCCGAACAGCGCCGCTTGGGAGGCACCGCCTACGTGGTCGCCAGCGCCTTGACCCTGAGCATCACCGTGACCAACTGGATGAGTGGGCTCTTGGCCACGGTGGCGCGGTGGCCCTTGAAACAGGCCATCCAACTGTCGATCAACGCCTTCTGTCTGGTGGTGCTCCTGTGGGGTGCGCAGAAATTCATCTTCCCGTCCGCAGAGTTTTTCATCGGAAGCCGGAAGGAAGCCACGTGGGTCAATCACCCGCAGTCCGGACAGATGCAGCACATTGCCGCGTCGTTTGGGTTGCATACGCTGGTCGCCCCGGCCGTGCGACTCATGGACGACGACGGGTATATTCAGCATGGAGACGATTCCTTCCGTCTCTCCCAACGCCTCGCCTTTCAATTCTCCGCACCGGGATCCGGCGGGCTGCTCGGTCTTACAGCCGTGGGATTGTGGGCGGCCCTCCTGCTGATGGGGGTCTGGAGTCTCATGACCGTGAACCGGCAGTGGCGATTTCGGGCGGTCCTGACGGCGATGCTGCTGTTCGAGTTCTCGCTGCACATGGTCTATGGCGAAGAAACGTTTACGTACAGCATGAATTTTCTTCCCCTGCTCATCGCGGTGACCGCGTTCGGTACCTTGGGGCGACGACGCCCTTGGGTCTTGGTGCTGGCCGGTGCCCTCACCCTCTGCGCGGGGCTCAATAACTGGCAGCAGTTTCGTGAGTCGGTCGAGCTGGCCACGCACTTCACCCCGCAGCGCGAGGCCATGCTCGATCAGATGCAGAAAGATCCTGGACGACCATGGCCCAGATCGGTCGGGCATATCCCACTGGCCGTCCCTGGGTCTGCGGAAGCCGACCACGCCTACCACGAACCAGGAGGCGACTTCAGTCCGCAGACGCCCAGTTTCGGCGTCTCGTTGTGGTTGTGTGACAACCAAGGACGCCCCCTCGTCACCAGTCAAACCATGCCGCTGACGGAGATTCACCAGACCTTCGAACCCTCTGCACATCCAGACGTGCCCGCGATTGCGACCAAGACTCCCTATTACGATGCCTCCTGGTCCAGACTCGACGCCACACACTGGGAACTGCGGTTCACGCATCATAGTTCCCACCGACCGGCGATCCTCATTCGAAGCGTGGGACCGGCCGGTGGGCCAGTCACTGAATTGCAGCGAGACGGGAATGAGGTCACCGTGAACCGTCGGTGGGTGATCCGTGTGACGCCTGCCCCCGCCGACATTACCTTGGGGGACGAAACCGGCCCCCAAGGGTTGAGCGCCCGCTCCTCTGCCTCGACCTGGAAGGGATCCTCCGGTTGGGGATATGCCCGTGTGACGCTCGCGGCCGATTCCGACCAACGGGAACAGGAATTCAGACTCGTGCTGGAGGACAGGCGCGTGCCGATCGAGATGCAACGATACTACCGACCGGTTCCGGAAGCGGTTCACGTCGACCTGCCCGAGCCGCAATTCCAAAAGTCCATGGATGCTCAGCGCTCCCATCTCATGATGGGGTTGATCAGCGGAGAAACCAGACCGGGAGATCCCACGGTCTTCGTGCGCGCCTGGCAGCGTCAAGGCGCCTATATCACGGCAGCCCTGTCGCGAGCAGGCGATCCACACGTCGGTTGGGTGCTTTCACGATTCCTGGCCACCCACGACTTTGCCGGAGGGGCCGGCCCGGAAGCCGACGCACCGGGTCTGGCGATCTGGGCCCTCACGGAATCGGCGGCCTATCTGGCGGACTCGCGCCATGATCAATGGCTCTGGCCGCATATACTCAGAAAAGCCAAACTAATCGAGGATATGCTGCACGCACGCGGACCGATTGTGACACCATTTGTCGTGCCTTCCCCCTACGATCTCCTGCATGGGCAACAGGTACGGATGAACGTACTCGCCAAACCGGCCCGTGAGGGGGTGATCGTCGGCCGCATCGGACATCAGTGGCCCTCGCTCTACGTCAATGCCGTCAGCTACCGTGGGTTGGTCGCTGCGGCGGAATTTGCGGATCGGCTCGGCAAACATCGCCAAGCCGCCGCATGGAACGACGAGGCCAGAACCTTGCTGGAGACTTGGCTGCGCGTGAACGTGAACAGGCCGGCTCATTTCGACCAGTCATCGATACGGCACGCCTCCTTCACGGTCCCCACCCCACAGCGGAACCCGTTATCACAACCAATGACCACGTACAGACCCGCTCCGGATCATCTGACGATTGCCGGAGCGTTGACCAGGGCACACCGCCTCCTGAGACTGGGCCGGCCAGAAGAGGTGTGGGACACCCTTCACCATGTGTGGGGACACCAGGCGTCCCCGGGGTTGTTTACCTGGGAAACCACGAGGGCGACGACAGACGATGTCGCCGATGGCTGGCAGTACGTACGAGGCTGGCGTGACCGGACGACGGTGTCGCCGGACTATGAGACGGCGGCCTTGCTCCTGTTATTGCAGCAGGACATGCTGGCGTATCTCGACACCGAGGTCGCAGAGTCACCGGTCGTCATCGGCGCGGGAATTCCTTCGAACTGGCTCTCGCAGCCGCTTGCTGTGTCGAATCTCCTGCTCCCCGGCGGCTCGATCACCTGGACATGGGACGGGCACGGGATGCACGTCACGCTCAAGGGGCCAATCCGGAACATCAGGCTGGGCTCAGCCTTTCCCCCGGGAACGAGAGTCTCCATCACGCACGAACCGCTACCCGGGTAACGTCGTTCCCGCCGACAGGGCATCAGCCCGGTCACCATTCTGCCCCCCAGGCTCTCCGGCGACTGCAGTTGCGGAGGAGTTCGGACGCCGCCGATAGCGATGCAGCAATTGGTACAACACCGGCAACACGAAGAGAATCAAGACGGCCGAGGTCAACATGCCGCCCACCACCACCCGCGCGAGCGGCTGCTGCGACTGCGCGCCGATCCCGTTCGCCACCGCGGCGGGCAAGAGCCCGATGGCCGCAGCCAGCGACGTCATCAGGACCGGCCGCATCCGGACTTCCGCGCTTTTCATGATCGCTTCGCGAACCTCCCATCCCTCACGCAGGAAATCCTGCATGCGGCTGATGAGAATCAACGCGCCCTGCACGGCGACACCGAACAGCGAGATAAATCCGACCGCTGCAGAAATGCTGAAATGGGTGCCCGTGACCAACAGGGCCAGCACCCCGCCGACGAGCGAAAAGGGCACCGCCGCGAGCACAAGCAAGGCGTCTCGAAAATTGTTCAACACCAGATAGACCAAGATCAAAATCAATCCCAGCGTGATCGGCACGATCTTGGCGAGACGGGCTTTTTCCTCCTGCAGCTGATCGAATTCGCCATGCCATTCGATTCGATACCCTGCCGGCAACTGGATCTGCTGCTCGATCCGCTGCTGTGCGTCCCGCACGGTGCCTTCCAAGTCACGGCCGCGGACGCTGAACTTGATCGGGATATACCGCTCGTTATTCTCGCGGTACACGATGAAGGCGCCGGTCTGTTCAGTAATGGCCGCCAATTGCTTGAGCGGGATACGCGCGCCGTCCGGCGTGCTGACGACGATATTACCGATCGACTCGATGTCCTTGCGGAACTCGGGAAGAAAGCGGACGACGAGGTCGAACCAGCGCTCGCCCTCGTAGATCTTGGTCACGGTCTGCCCGCCGATGGCGGCCTGCACGACATCGTTGACGTCATCGACCTTCAACCCATACCGCGCGCATTCTTCACGATTGACCTCGATCACCAGATTGGGCTGTCCCAGTAGGTGCAGCACCCCCAGGTCCTTGACCCCCTGCACCTCCTTCATCACCGTCTCGATCTGTTTGGCCAGCTGCTCCAACGTCTGCAGATCGCTGCCGTAGAGTTTGACGGCGTTCTCTCCCTTCACGCCGGACATCGCTTCCTGTACGTTGTCCTGGATCGCCTGGGAAAAGTTGAAGGTCACCCCGGGAATCACGCCCAACCGTCGTTCGATCTGATCGATGAGCGCCTTTTTCGTCGGGACCTCGGCCCGCCATTCCTTGAAGGGTTTCAACGTGACGAGAAATTCGGCGTTGAAGAAACTGGTAGGGTCGGTCCCGTCGTCGGGTCGTCCCAGTTGCGACGCCGCGCTGATGACTTCCGGAAACTGCCTGAACACGCCGCGAATATCCGTCACCAGGCGAGCGGCCTGTTCGAACGAAATATCCACCGGCAACGTCGTGCGCATCCAGATGTTGCCTTCTTCCAACGCGGGCATGAATTCACCGCCGATGAACGGCACCGCCGCCATCGCCACCACTAAAACCGCCACCGCAATCCCGACCACCAGCCATTCACGGCACAGCCCCCAATCCAACAGCGCCATATACCGCCGGCTCAAACACTCCACCACCGCCGTATCCCGCTCCTTGATGGTGCCGGTCAGCAGCAGCGAACACAAGGCCGGCGCCAGGGTGAACGCCATGAGCAAGGCCCCGCTCAGCGCGAACCCGTAGGTCAGCGACATCGGAGCAAAGACCTTTCCCGGCACCCCGGTCATGGTGAACAACGGCAGGAACGCAATCACAATAATGGTAGTGGCGAAAAAGATCGGACGGCCGACCTCGCGCGCCGCCCGCATCACATGCATGGGCACCGTCACGCCCTGCGAAGACTTGTGTGCGAGATGGTAGAAAATGCTCTCGACCATGATAAGGGTGGAGTCGACGATAATGCCGAAATCCACCGCGCCCAACGAGATCAGATTCGCCGACTGCCCGCCGAGCACCATCATGCCGAACGTGAACAACAGCGCCACCGGTACGGTCAATGCGACGATCATCGCCGTGCGGAAGTGGCCCAGGAACACATAGAGGATGATCGACACCAGCACGACCCCCGCGATCAGGATATCGATGACCGTCTCAATGGTCGTGTGAATCAACACCGTGCGGTCATAGAAGGTCTTGATGTGGACCCCCTTCGGCAGCTTGCGGGCATTGAGGTCCTCCACCTTCTCATGCACCTTGTCCAACACCGATAGGGCCTTGGCTCCACGCTGCAGTAAGACGACGCCTTCCACCACGTCGTCCCGATCGTCGATGCCCACCTTGCCCAACCGCACCCGCGACCCGATACTGGTCTTCCCGAGATTGCGGATAAAGACCGGCGTGCCTTCCTTCTGCGTGACGACCGTATTCGAAATATCGTCGAGCGTCTTGATCAGGCCCATGCCCCTGATATTGAAACTCTGCTCCCCCATCGTCAGGTAGTTACCCCCGACGTCGGTGTTGCTCTTGGCAAGGCCGTCCATGACCTGATCGAGGGTGACGTTGTAGCTCATGAGCTGGCCGGGGTCCAACTCGACGTGATATTCCTTGGTCGTGCCGCCATAGGTACTCACATCGATCACTCCGGGGACCCGTTTGAATTCGCGCCGGATCTGCCAATCCTGTATCGTCTTCAGGTCGGTCAGCGACACGTGGTCGCCGGTGAGTTCGTAACGAAAGATTTCGGCGATGGCGGACCAGGGTGAGATGGTCGGTTGCACGTTCTGGGGCAACACGGTGAGTTGCAACCGGTTGAGGATTTCTTGTCGATCGCGAAAATAGTCGGTACCGAAATCGAAGTAGACTTTGATATCGCTGAGTCCGAAGATCGACAGGGAGCGGATTTCCGTCAACCCCGGCATGCCCTGCAACGCAATCTCAATGGGCAACGTAATGGCCCGCTCCATTTGCTCACCGGACCAGCCGGGATGTTGCGTGATGACTTCGATCATCGGCGGCGAGGGATCGGGATAGGCGACCACGTCCAAAATGTGGAAGGCATAGAGGCCGCCGAACAGAAGGGCCAGTCCGGCAAGACACACCATGAACCGTTGCGCCAGGGCAAACCCTACCAGCCGCTCAATCATATTCAGCTTCTCCCTGTGCTACCTCTCGCCCACGTTCGAGCCATCCGCGCGAAACGAGGCCCCCTGCGACCGGACCCGGATGAAGACGGCGTCGACGGACGACCCATCAGAACGGCGTTCGGCAGACTATAGTCGATAGACGGAGAGTTCGGACAGCAGGTCGCTGGTCGGCAGCGGTGTGTCACCGGCACGGCAGGGAACGGAGGAATGGTTCGCGGACGCCTGAAGGGACGGGCTCGCGGGACCTGCTGCTTCAATGAGGGCCTTGGTCGTCGCTTCATCCCGCAACTCGTCTACGTCGAGTTCGGTCGCCAGCTGGACATCGACCGGTCCCCCGCGCGATTCGTTCTGGAGGCCGAGCAGTTCGGCCCACGAAAGACCGGCGACGATAATCCAAGCGAGCAAGAGCACAAGCACGTTCAGGCCCAGGCGTGAAGATGGACGCGGGGTAGGGGTGACGTTCATAGGAGCGGGTGACGATGTGCGCAAACACTCCAGACCAAGCGATGTTGGCGCAGAGTATCACAGGCGCCATGCGCCAACAAGACGGCACATGACGCCTCTTTCTCTTCGGCAGAGGCGGGAAACGGGGATGGAACGTACGCGTGCGAGGAGAGTCTGCGCGTCAGACACGAGACGCGATGATGGACCGAGGCCCAACGGCCCTGCTTGAATTGCCGGCGCTCCCCTGGTGTGGTAGGGTCCGCGCATGTCGGGGTCGGTTCAATCGTTCACGCTGGTGACTGTTCCCGGCGGCACGCGTATGCTCGGTCATCTGCGGGCGTTCAAGACCAGCCCATTGGAGACGATGGCGGGGTGGTGGCGTCAACACGGCGATGCGCTCCGCTTCAGACTCGGCCCCAAGGTGATCCATCTGCTCAGTCACCCGGACTTGGCCGAAGTCGTCCTGATCCATCAAGCCGATCGCTTCGTGAAAGTGTACGATCCCCGGCGGCCCTCCGGTCTCTCGCTGGTCCTCGGCAACGGGTTGGTGACCAGCTCGGGAGAGATCTGGAAGCGGCACCGGCGCATCATCCAGCCGATTTTTCACCGTTCCCGCATGGCGGCGATGGCCGACCGGATGGTCGAGGTCGGCGAACAACGCCTTGCCGATTGGGCCAAACACGCGGGACGGCCCGTCGATATCGCCGCCGAAATGATGCAGCTGGCCCTGGAAGTCATCTCTCAAACAATGTTCACGACCAGCATGGCGCACTACATCGATCGGATCAGCCAGTCGTTACGCGTAAGCCTAAGATACGCGTTCGATTCGTTCCATAGTCCGCTGCGCCTCCCCCTCTGGGTGCCGACGGCGCACAACCGGGAGTTCCGCGCCGCGATGCACTTTCTCGACGGGCTGATCTATGAACTCCTCGCCGAACGGCGCCGGAGCGGCGCGCGCCACAACGATCTGCTCGACCTGCTGCTGCAGGCTCGTGACGAGGAGACGGGCACCGGGCTCAGCGATCAAGAACTGCGCGACGAAGCCCTGACCATTTTCGCCGCCGGGCACGAAACGACCGCCAACGCGCTGGCCTGGACCTGGTACCTGCTCGCCACCCATCCGGAAGCGAAGGCGCGCTTTCATGAGGAAGTGGATCGCGTGCTTCGAGGACGCCCCCCGAACGCCGGGGACCTTGCGCAACTGCCCTATACCCGTGCGGTGTTCGATGAGACACTCCGGCTCTATCCTCCCGCCGTCGCCATTCAGCGCAAGACCACCATGCCCGTCGCCATCGGCGACATCGCGCTGCCCGCCGGGGCAATCGTGCTCGTGAGCGTCTACAACCTGCACCGGCACCCGGACTATTGGCCGGATGCCGAGCGGTTTCTGCCGGAACGTTGGTTGGACGGCGAACGCCCGGAGGTTCGATACGCGTATCTGCCGTTCGGCGCAGGACCGCGAGCCTGCGTCGGGACCCAGTTCGCGACCGTCGAAGGGCCGCTGCTCCTCGCGCTGATCGGCCGGCGTTACGATCCCCGCCTGGCTCAGGAGCGCGTCGAACCTGAACTCATGGTCACCTTGCGACCCAAGGGCGGCATCCGGATGACCCTTCACCCACGACACGACGTACCGGCCGGATCGCCGGTCTGAGGGCATCAGGCACGAGCCACGCGAGTGATGACGATCACAAGGGCCGGGGTTCGAACCACCGGCCCAGGCGAGGCCGCGAGGAAAATACTCAACTAGCGTGAGGCCGAGCGGTCAGGTACGCGGAATGACCTTCTCTTCGTCAATTACCCGGCAGGCATATTCAAGCGCGGCAGAGACATCGAAAGCGGTCAATTCGGGATAACGATCAACAATCCTGGCCACGGTATCACCACCGGCTACCATCCCGAGAATGTTCTTGACCATAATACGGGTGCCTCGAACCGTGGGCTTTCCGCTGCAGATTTTTGAATCGACAACGATACGATCATCCATGACAGTTCTTCACTGACTATCCAGCGGCTCTCGCAAGGCTAGGGAGTGACACCGGCCCAGTCAAGATAGGCCGCGCAGGTAATTCCCAGATGTACACATTCGCCTCACGATATGATGGAAATGTATACGCCTATTCGCATCATTTGCTGGAATGAAACAGGTTCCACAAGTGTGGCAGGGCATAGAGACGGATCAAAGAATGACCCTGGAGAGTCGCGACACATGCACTTGCGATGACACTGGCAGAATTGAGGGGTGAGAGCAACGGTGTCGTAAACCGCCAACAGGTTGATTCGTCGGGGATATTTGTGGAGCCGGCGAGTGGAATCGAACCACCGACCTGCGGTTTACGAAGCGATCCCGAAGTAATTTCCCCACCTCATTCCACACCACAAAAACACACAGAAGAGCCTGATCCACCATTGGGTTAGGTGGGTCGTGCTTCGTCATGTGGTGTGGTGTCAAAAACCGCCGGAAACGGTCTCGACGGTTACACTTTTGGTTACACTGCACGCCTCGCTTTTTGCGGGGCGTGCAACCTATTGGGGTCGGGTCCGCACGCGGATTCGAGAGCGGTCTACGATGATGAGAGACGTGGTGAGTTCAGCTTCGGTTACTTCACTGAGCAATCGTCCCAAAGCCTGTTCGGTTTCCTCGATCGTTGTCGGCCAAACCCGAAGGCGCACAATGCCATGGTGTCGCTGTGCCGGAAAGGAACGGCCATCGGCGAAGTCTTCATCGAAGGTCACCACGACAGCGCCCTGTTGCTGCGCCCAGGCAAAGACCTCTTCATCAGCCTTCCCGGACAATCCTACATCGCCGGTGTGGAAGACGGCCCACGTCGGCTTCAACAGCTTCAGCCATGAAACGACGGCTTGGGGAACATTTTGGTCGAGAAGGATGGTCAGGCGTTCAGGCACGCGGAATGACTTTCTCTTCGTCAATCACCTGGCTGGCATATTCAAGCGCGGCAGTGACATCGTTGGCGGTCAATTCGGGGTACGTGTCGATGATCCGGGCCACGGTATAGCCGCCGGCCACCATGCCGAGAATATTCTTCACCATAATGCGGGTGCCTCGAATCGTGGGCTTCCCGCTGCAGATTTTGGGATCGACAACGATACGATCATCCATCATGAGTTCCTCACTGACTAACGGTTAGTCAGCCTAAGGCTAGGAGGTTCCACGTGTCCTGTCAAGATAAGCCGCTCCATTCAAACAGCAGCAACCAAAGGCCGGACGCCCGTGCGCGGGGTGGCGCAAGCCACCCGCGCAGGGGAGCCGCGCCAGCGGCCTCTCCTAAACTTGACAGGAGGACATTTCTCGGCGACTCCACCTGGCCTCACATCACACTACCTCCCGCAGGGAATGTCTGGTCCATTACGATTCATGATTTCGGAAAACAATGGGTCGAAATGTCCTGGGGGAGGTTAGACCCGATTCAAGGCAAGAGAGGAGAGAAAGGGGCATCGCGGAATAGAAAGATGAACGAGGCTCGGGCACGAGGCCGGGCCAAAAGCACGATTCGGAAGAAATGCCTGACCATTGGAGCCGACCATCTCGTGACCTTGACCTATCGAGCAAATGTGGGCGATCGGGAGCGGGTGTTACACGATCTTGAACGGTTGCGGCGTGCGCTTTCACGTTCGGGCTGTTCCATGCCCTATGTCGCGGTCCTGGAGCGGCAACAGCGAGGGGCGTTGCATCCCCATCTCGCAGTGAAAGGGTTTCAGGATGTTCGACTCTTACGACGTTGCTGGTACAAGATCGTTGGAAACGGACAGGGGCAAGTGAATGTGAGAGGGCCCAGGCCAGGAAGTTCACCGGTCAAACTTGCCCGCTACCTGTCGAAATACATCAGCAAGGATTTCGACAACATGCCGCGTGAGTTAGAGGAACACCGATATTTTTGCTCCTTAGGCGTCAAGGTGCCGACGGAAAAACATGAGTTCGTACTGGATCGAAGGGCAAAGGACGTTGAAAGAAAAATGTACAGCCTCATTCGGCAAGAGGCTTTGCGTCGCATCGGCGTTTGTTGCCGTCTTACGGAATGGATAGGTGGATCAGGCACCTACGGCTGGATGTCTGGGTTTGAAGATGATTCGATACGATGGGGAACTGGAAAGCCTGAAGCAGTGCCGATTACTCCGAGCCCGTGACTCACTGCGCCGGCGCTTGCTGGGGCGCGGGCGCTCTTTGGGGGGATGGGGGTGTCGAAGACTCCCCCAGAACAGTCTGAAAAGCGCATATGTGAGGGTTACAAGTTCCAACGGAAGAATTCGACGTCGTCTCGCCTCCACGAAGCGGGCAAAGATGGGCGCTGGATTGAGGCCTTCTCGCTGTTCTCACCGGCTGCAGACGACCCAAACCGGAAGTACACGACTGACCGCTATCAGAGAGGGGGTCTTATGCCGATCCGCATAAGAACCCGTGATACATGGTCCCACCTTCGCAACTCATTGAAACGACACCGGGCATGGCGTATTCTTCACGAACAGTAATGGCGTGTTATACGAACAGAAATGGTCGGATCCAGCTCTTACGCGGATCGGCCTAAACATAGTTAGAAGGCCGTGTACCCAAACACCCATTTGTCGCTCTTTCCGCCGTTTCCCCGAAACGACAAGGTCTTTGTCGCGATGAGCTTCGATGAGAAGTTCCGGGCTCGATGGGAGAACGTCATACGTCCCGCTGTGTCTCGCATCGAGCGCGGGGGAAAGCGATTGGAGGCGTTTAGAGTCGACGCTAGAAAAATCAGCGATTCGATACTTACGGAAATCCTCTCGGGGATATCGACGGCTCGGCTGGTGCTAGCTGATGTCTCGGCTATTGAGAAGGTAGCGGACAAGCCCATACGCAACGGGAACGTTATGTATGAGATTGGGATTGCTCATGCGGCTCGGCTTCCGGAAGAAGTATTACTTTTTCGCTCGGATGACGATCCACTACTGTTTGACATGGCGAATGTCCGGGTTAATCGCTATGACCCGGATAACAATCCGATCGACGCTATAGAAGCTGTCGCTGATTCCGTATCGAGCGCACTCAAAGAAATAGATCTCAGAAAGTCGTTGGCCGTATCGGCTGCGGTAAATAGCTTAGACTTCCCTAGCTGGTGGCTCCTGGCACAAACGGCGCAGACCCCACGGATCGAGCACCCACCCAACCGCACTATGCGAGATGCTCTTGGAAACGCTCAGCGTGTCGATGCTATCCATCGGCTTCTCGATGTGGGAGCAATACGTGCCTCGTTCTTGCGTATAGATCCAGAAACGTTCGAAACGCTCAAAGGTGATACGGATACATCCTTAATGTCCTATGAGGTGACGGAGTTTGGAAACGCGGTATTCTTCGAGGGAATTCGAAGGATGGGGATAGATAACCCCGAAATGGCGAAGGTACTGGAGCGGGAACTCCAGGGAGGCGAAGCTTGAATCGGCCTTCTAACATCCTGTTGAACCTGACGCTTGACCGCTTCCTCCCTTCGCTACCGCTTCGGTCGTCGCCGTCAAGCGCAGGTTAACAGGGCGTTAGACTGCACTTGGGGCACACGACAAATCCTTGCATGGCCACATCACATGCTGAAAGCAATCAGGTCCTGCAATCACACATGCGCCAATCCCCGCCATAGCTCGGTATCCCGTGCCGCATCGGCTCCGCAGTCTTCTACCTTCTCTGAGAGATCGCCGCTGATTTCCCGTTGCATTCATTGTCGAATTCAGTAAGATTCGCGATCGAGTCTCCGGGCAGTTGGACCCCAGGTCCGTAGGTTAAAACCACGTTAGATGACAAAGAATAAAATGAATACACAGAACCTAGACGATATCAAAGCAGCCCTAATCTATGATTTCGATGGGACCCTCGCCGAGGGAAACTGCGCCGAACACGGACTTCTTCCCACACTTGGAATTACCAATGCAAAAGAATTCTGGGCCACTGTTAAAAAAGAGACCGAGACTCGGAATGCCGATGAAATACTTACCTACTTGGGCACTTTAGCCCTGCAAGCACGGGTAGTCAAAAAGCGCGAGGAACTAACACCGGACAGACTAAAATGTCACGGGAACACGATCCCCCTCTTTCCAGGAGTATTGGACTGGTTCGATCGGATTAACAGGTATGCAGAAAAACTGAATGTTCAGCTTCAGCACTATATTGTTTCTAGCGGAATCGAGGAGATGATTCGGGGCACGCCTATTGCCAAACATTTTAAGTACATATTCGGCTGTAAATACCACTATGACATGAAAACCGGATATGTGAAGTGGCCTGCTGTTTCAATTAATTACACAACAAAAACGCAGTACATTTTTCGAATAAACAAAGGCGTCCTTAATTATTACGATGACTCCAAAGTTAATGAATATATCGAACATAACAAAAGATCAATGCCATTTGAGCGCATGATCTATTTGGGTGACGGTGATACAGATATTCCTTGCATGAGACTCGTCAAAGATCAAGGCGGTTGTAGTGTCGCTGTGTTTGATGAGAAAAAATGGAACCAGCCAAGTAGTCAAACCAAGATTGAAAAATTAATCGCGGAGGATCGCGTGAACTATGTTGTCCCAGGCAATTACGCTCAAGAAAGCCAACTTGACGTTACGGTTAAGGGTATATTGAGAAAAATTTCTCGAAAATGCAGAGCCTGATCCATTGAGGCATCTAACAATTTCTTCGAGCCGACACCGTGACCCGACGGCGGCGCTTCGCTGTTCTGTTCGGGGTCGGCGCGGCTCAAGAAAATCGTCAATGCGACAGGGCTGAGGACCGCTTTATGGCGGTACAATCTTGGCGCCGAACTTCCGCACTTGGCCGTTCTTCGACCATTGGTATCCGACCCTTAGCTGAAGTCCACGACCGACCGCTATCAGAAAAGGAGCCTTATGCCGATCCGCGTAAGAGCCCGTGATAAATGACCCACCGTCGCAACTCATTGAAATGACAACGAGCATGGCGTATTCTTCACGAGCAGTATTGGCGTGGTACACGGACAGAATTGGTCGGATCCGGCTCTTATGCGAACTCGCCTAAACAATGTTACGCATCAGAGAACACTGTCTCTCGCCTTCTAAGAACCCACTGGCGGCGACGTGTTTTGCCTTCGAACTGTCACACTCGCCACAGTCCGCTTCGCACCAATAAAATGCTAACGACCTGACGGAATAGGACTCAGGATGGCTTGCTCCAGGGGCGCCGCGTCACCCGATGCACACACCCAGCGTCGACTATTTGCCGCCTCTGCCGGGTATTGTCAGAATCCTGGCTGCGCATGCGAACTCTTCATCGATGCAGCGGGCGAGTCGTTTCACATTGCCGAGATGGCACATGTTATTGCTGCAAAGGATGGCGGCCCGAGATCGAATCCTGAGCTGAACAGAGAGGCGCGCGGCGCCTTCGAGAATTTGGTCGTTCTCTGCGCAAACTGCCACACTATGGTGGACAAGGCGCCCGATGCGTTCCCAGACTCGATGATGCTCGGATGGAAGCGCGAGCATGCAAATAAGCTTCAAGGACTCTTCGGTGCTGTGCGGTTCGACGACCGCATTGCCGCCCGCCAGGCCGTAGAGCCTCTCCTCGCTCAGAACCTCGCGATTTTCCAGCAGTACGGACCTCAAATAGAAGCCGCTCGCAATCCTGAGAGCGGCGCTGCGGAACGATGGAAGCGGAAGATGCTTACACGTATCTTGCCCAACAATCGGCGAGTACTTGCTGTTCTCGACGCCAACCGCCATCTGCTTCGCGGTAGTGAAAATTTAACTGTTGAGCGATTCCGCCAACACATTGACGACCTTGAGGCATTCCACATTGAGGGGAAAAGACAGGATGCTTCTCGCTTCCCTGATGATCTATCCAAGATTCTGGAGAGCTAATGCAATGGACAATGTGACTACTTGGGTGGCCGAAAAGCTTGCAAAGAACGAGCAACGATTGAAGGTCGTGGACCGCACTCCTGAGGACTTCTTGGTCATCCGTACAAAGGACGACTACACCTTCTTGGTCGCAGTAATGAGCGTCCAAGAAGTTGTTCAAGTTCCGCACGTGCAGCCTCTCTTTGCCGGTGCCAACGAACCCCAACTAGTGGTGAACGTGCCTTCGAAGACACTGTGGAGTGGAGCTGCAATTGAGTTCGTTCATTCCGTACCAGCAGCGTTCGGTACAATGGGCGACATAGCTCGCGCAGCCAGGACAAAGGCTGCCGAATACTTCCGTGATAAGAACATGGGGTTCTTTATAAAAGCCATGGAGCAACACGAGAACGTGTCAACCGTTTCGTATGTTTATGACTCCGTCTTTCGAGTGGATCGCAGGAGCGGATCAAGCGTTATCGTTGCGGTGATAGACGCGTACAACATGAGCGCTGAAGACATACGTAATGCTCGAACTCGCGTCGGTCACTTTGATGTAGTAGTTAAGGCCTCAAGCTACGGCTCAATAACCGAGCAGGCGGAGTCGGTCGCTGAATCGATGGCCGCTCAGGCGCTAACGTTTAGAGGGCTGATGAAACGTCTCGCGAGATGACTCGTTCTGATGTCATTGCGAGTCTTAGGGGGCTCGCGGTGTTGCTTGGACCGATTGCCAGCGGAACCGAGTGGCACTTGTTTGGTTCAGTCAATCGAGATAATCCTGACGCATCAGACATCGACTTGATAATTCTCTGCGAGAGTGATATTCAGGCCGACATGCTTAGACAAGCGATTGACCCTGACTCGTTCTCGTTGCCGCTTCATTTGTCTCTCTTGACCTTCGAGGAGGCGGCGACTATCGACGCAACCTCCGTGCAGCAAAGTACAGTCGTTCTTCGACTACCTCCTGGATTTGACCATCAAGGAAGTCCCGCGCACTGATGATCTGCGCCAAGTGCCGGTCTGCATCTACAAGGCAGTGGCCTTCTACAGGCGTGACGTTCAGTTGAATTCACGCTGCATCGTCTAAACTCCTCCACAATCTGGCAAATTCGTAGGCACGCTCAATTGTCGTCTGGCGGCCCTCGCTCGGTTTTTTCTGTTAGCTTTAAAAAAAAAGAGCCCATTTCCCAACCTTAGCCAAATGGGGAGGACAGGCACAGAATTAAAGGTGAACATGGGGTGCATCGGAGCGGTCCTTGGCCGCCCGATCCGGCGATGGCCGGACGGGCGGAATAGCCCCATCTCAGTAACCCGGGGGCCTATGTACAAACCCATTCTCGGCGCTACGCGGCAGACTTGACACACCTATAGCCATACGATATATGCTCATACCTATAACGGAGGGCTATAAATGAGTCCCAAACCAAAAAATACCCCACATCGGGTTCTATTGTCGTTGCCCACCGACCTCTACGAAACGATTTCGCGTGTATCCGCAGCGATGGAAAAGCCACGAGCCGAAATCATTCGCGACTTATTGGCTGAGCAGCAGCCGATACTCGAACACATGGCGACAATGTTGGAACAGGCGAAGGCAGGCAAATTGGACCAGGCGATGAAGGGATGGCAGAAAATGACCGGGGAGGCGTTAAAGGGCCTTGGGATGATCATGAATCCCCCAGATATCAAAAAGGCGAAGCCGAAGGCGTGAAGGGTACAAATCTTCTGTCCAAGACAATCATTTCGAGAGGAAAGGAGGTGAGGACAATGTCAGAGCAAGTGCTTAAACGACTGTATTCCGTGAGAGAGGCGGCTCGCTACCTGGGTGTCAGCCCTTGGTCGGTTCGCAATCTTCAAAAATTACGGACTTTGCCCTGTGTGCGGCAAGGTCGTCGAGTGCTGTTCGATATTCATGATTTGGAACGGTACATCGAGAACCACAAAACGGAGGTCCATGATGGGTATGATCTATCGCCGCAAGAAGCGTGATCCGACGACCGGCAAGCTAGAGGAACAAGGCCCCTACTGGATGAAGTATTACATCGAGGGCCGACCGATTCAGGAAAGCACGAAGGTGTTTGAGAAGGAGCAAGCCAAGAAAATTCTGAAGGTCAAAGAGGGAGAAGTCGCGGCTGGACTGTATCGAGGACCGAGTATGGATCGAATCAGATTCGAAGACCTGGCCGCATTGGTCCAGCAGGACTACCAGATCAACAGGCGAAAAACGGTTCGAAGGATCAACGAGTATCAGAAACACTTGGAACCGTATTTCCGTAAAGCCCGAGTGTCTTCCATGACCACGGAACGGATCAAAGCCTACATCATCAAACGACAGGAGCAAGGGGCGGCGAACGGAACGATCAACCGGGAAATCGGATTTCTTAAGCGGATGTTCCGCTTAGGCTACCAACAAACTCCCCAGCTCGTGGCTCGCGTGCCCCACATTCCTCAGCTCAAGGAGCACAACATACGCTCCGGCTTCTTCGAGCATGAGGATTTCCTCGCCCTGCGCGGTGCCCTCCCCGACTATGCCCAAGTTCCAGCGACCCTGGCCTACTACAGCGGCATGAGAATGGGAGAAGTGTACTCGCTCCAATGGAAGCAGATTAATTGGACAGAGGGGAAACTCTTTCTTAAGGCTCAGGATACCAAGACCAATACCCCGAGAGTTTTATACCTCACTGGTGACCTATACAGGGTCCTGTTGGCTTGGAAAACGCGGTGCGATAAGAAGTGGCCATCCTGTCAGTGGATCTGCCATCGAGGCGGCATTCGGCTCCAGAGCTTCAAACGCTCCTGGTGGGAAGCCTGTGAAGCCGTAGGATTAGGGCACAGGGTGAAGGATGAGCGAAAGGGACGGCTCGTCTGGGATGGGAAGAGACCGCACGATTTCCGGCGTACAGCGGTGCGAAACATGATCCGGGCAGGAGTGCCGGAAAAGATCGCCATGGCCATTTCTGGCCACAAAACCAGAAGTGTCTTTGACCGGTACAACATCGTGAACGAACGGGACCTCGAACAGGCTGCACGATCACTCACGGCCTACTTCGAAAAGCAGACGGTTACACTTGCGGTTACACTGGCAGAATTGAGGGGTGAGAGCAGTGGTGTCGCAAACCGCCAACAGGTTGAAACGTCGGGGATATTTCTGGAGCCGGCGAGTGGAATCGAACCACCGACCTGCGGTTTACGAAACCGCTGCTCTGCCAACTGAGCTACGCCGGCTTACGGGACGTGGCAGACTTCGCAAATCAGACGCGCGATCTTACTCAGGACAGGAAACACCTGTCAATGCAGAGATGCGATCTCTGCAGAATTCTCGGTCAACCCCGGAGGGAGCGCCCACCTCCATAGAGCCCGTCAAACCCGATCCGTCCCGGATTCCACGCCATGCGGTCACTGCTGGCGGGACACCACGATGCCTCGGAGCGGCGATTTCTCCCCCGCCGCCGGGAGACAGAGCGTCTCCTGGGTCGTGCCGGATTGCGTCTGTGCGCCGGCTCCGACCTGTCCGTGCACATAGGCGCACAGTTCTCCGGTCAAGACCGTGCCGTTCTTGTCCAAATCGGCCGCCCCGCGCATCCCCTTCAGCAGGAAATACGTAAAGAGTCCATGTTGCCCCGGTCGATAGGCCTGCGCCTCCTGCAGGCCGGCATTGCCGACCATCAACATGATTCCACCCTGCTCCGCTCCCGCATCGTGGGGGAGCCAGCGCGGCGGCACGACGCGACCGGGATCGGAGCCGGCGGACGGCTCCAGGGAAAGTTCCAACATCACGACCGCTTGCTTGACCCGTGCGCTCGCAAGGGCCCGCTGCAACCTAGCGAGGGAGAAGGTTCTGGATTGCCCCGCTATCGTCGCATCGTAGGGCAGCATCGCGACGGCTCCGGTTTCCGCATCCACGAGGGCTCGACCGGCTATATACACATAGGCCGTACTATTCGACCCTACCTGCTTTGGGAGCCAGTGTTCGAAGAGTTCGATCCAGTCATCCTTCAGCCCCTTCGCATCCACCGCCACTTTCACCTTCTGCGGCGGCACTCCCAACACCGACTTAAAATAGCCGCCCATCACCTCGGCATCATGCGCAGCCAATGTCATCGGCGGCACCGCTCGATCGCGAAACGTCCCGACCCCAATGGCAATCCCCAGCGCCTGCGGCTGTGCGGCTTTCCCGTTCTTCCCCGGCAGTTGGTCGACGTCCACCGAGAGGACTTCGACGTGCTCCCCGGCATCCGGCCTGATGGCGACAAAGAATTTCTTGGGCGCCGGCAACGTCACGTTGGGCGCGGCCTGCAAGGCGCAAATCACTTCTGCCTGCTCCACATCCGGTACGGTTCCGACCTTGCCGTCCACCGTGACCCGTCGGATTTCACCGGGCTGGAGCGCACCCAAGGCGACCGGGGTCGTGACGCCGCCCACGATCGCCGTATGGCCTTTCAGATCCACCGCGACCCCTTCTGCAACCGCTTCTCCCTCGTTCTTGACTTCAAACTCCACACTGAACGTTTCGTGCTGCTCCAAGACCTGATTCCGGTTCTGGTCGCGCAGAATCGTCCGGAACGAGAGGTGGGTTAGTGCCGGGGGCACGCCCGCGGCGGCCGGTTGAGCAGCTTCCTTCTCGGCTGTAGCCGTGGACGATGTGACGGCAGGGGTCTGTCGCGGAGAAAGCGGCATGGCCGGCTGCGAGCCGGCGGAGAGCGGCGTCTCGCGACGTCCCTTTCGTAATTGAGCCTGCTCGCGTATTTTTGTCGCGGTGCCGAGTTGTTCGGCCATGCCTTCGACCACCCGGGCAATCGTGTCCTGAGCCACGCGATCGAGTCCGCTGACGTTGCAGGTCTCTGCCCGAACCTCGACCTCGCCGGTGATCACACTCTGCAGTTTCTTGGCATGGAGCACCGTCCCTTGGCGATCGGTGTAGGAAAAATCCAGCCCGAGGGTCACGGATGCCGGATAGGTCTTATTGCCCTTCCGGGGAATGAAGAGATCGACCTGACGCAACCCGAGCGCGACATCGATAACCCCGTCACTGGCTTCAGCCGAGGGACCAGGCTCCACCACCACCCGCTCGAACACTTGCGCCATGCGCCGCTTGAGTTCTGTCTCCAACGCGTCGTGAATGGGGAGCGACACGGTCTGCCCGCAGGCATCGCGGTAGTCGACGGCCCCGGCTTGAATGCTGGGGTCCATACGCACGTACGCCGTCAAGGGAAGATTGTAGTTGGTGGAAACGTTGCTCCGCAGGTTGAAATACTGGCATCCGGCGGAGAGGAGCAGCGCCGCCACGAGCGCCGCGAGAGGACACCGGGAACACCTCGGAAAACGAAATCCCAATCGGACACGCATACATCGCTGCACAATAGGTTGGTTATACCCAATCTCTTGAAGACATAACAACCGGGGGGAAGCGCGTTGACAGGCCCACCCTGCTCCGCTATGGTCCAGCGCGTGGTTCCGACCGACGCATCGACGACCAGCTCCTCCCCGCCGTCATGGTCTTGGGCTGCGGCAGCCGACCTGATTCGGCTGCGCAATCAATCAGGGACCTGGCTGTTGATGTGGCCCAGCCTGTGGGCGCTCCTCCTGGCCAACCAGGGTCGCCCGCCGCTCCGATTGGTGTGTGTCTTCGCGCTCGGCTCGTTCGTGATGCGCAGTCTCGGCGTGGTGATCAATGATGTGGCCGATCGCCGGTTCGACAAACACGTGGCGCGTACCAGTCACCGGCCGCTGGCGGCGGGCCGATTGACCCTCGGACATGCCTTGGTGGTCGCGCTCAGCTTGACCCTGCTGGCGGCAGGCCTCGTCTCCACCCTGAATTGGGTCACCATCAGCCTCAGCCCGATCGCCCTGTTCCTGGCGTCGATCTATCCGTTCTGCAAACGGTGGATCCACATGCCTCAAGCCGTCTTGGGTATCGCATTCGGATGGGGCGCCATTATGGCCTGGGCGGCCTCGTGCGGCACCATTGATCTACAGGCGTGGTGGCTTTTTGCCGCGACGACCTGCTGGGCGGTTGCCTACGATACTATTTATGCGCTGCAGGATCGTGAGGATGACCAACGAATCGGCGTGAAATCGTCGGCGCTGCTCTTTGGTTCAGCCGTGCCGTTGGCCGTCGGGCTGTTCCTGGCGGGAATGATGGGATGTCTGGTGGCGGCCGGACACTGGTCTGGCCTCGGAGCAGGATACTATGTGATGCTGACGCTGATCGGAGGGATCTTCCTCCAGCAAGTGCGGCGCTTACGGTTTCCCATCGCGCCGCACACCGCCTTCGGCATGTTTTATCAGCACGTGTACGTCGGTGCGGCCATTCTAGCGGCGTTGTGGATCGGTACGCTCAGCGCCACGCCGTAAACTTATTCTTCGCTCACCTTGCCCAACGGCTTATCCGGTTTCGGTGCGCGTAACGTCTTCAGATAGAGAGCGACCGCCTTGGCATCGGCGTCGTTCAGGCCCAGGCTCGGCATGCGGGTATCGGGCTTCATCGCCTGGGGATTCCGCAACCACCGATACACCCAGGTCGGATTCAGCCGGTAGCCTGCCCGATCCAAGGCGGGACCGACCTTGCCACCCTCTTCGGCGATCTTGTGACAGCCGTTACATCCGTACTTGGTGACATAGAGCTGCTTGCCGACCTCGGCGAGTTTCGCCGCCGCATCCGGCTTCATGTTCAAATCAGGACGGGGAATGTTGACGCCTTTTCCAGGCCTGGTCGTAAAATTCGCCAGCGCAGCCGTCGCCTGATCGAGCTCTTTTTTGGCCTGGCCCATGGCCTGCACTTCTTTGGCGTATGCATTGTCGTCGACTTCCACGCCCTTCTTGTCGGCTTCGTCACTGGCTTTCTTCTCAGCTTCCTGCTCCAAACGTTCCGCCTCTTGATACTTTTGCTCGGCGGATTGTTTGGCCTCTTGGAGCTCTTTCTTGCGCCCCTCGACATTAAACTCCAATTTTTTCCCGTGCAGGGAGCGCACATAGCCGACGATACCCCAAATTTCTTCTTCCGAAAGCGTGTACTTGAAGGTCGGCATGGTCGGCACGGCAAATTCATCGTCGCCGATCTTATCGCCGTTCGGACTGGTATCCTTCATGTCACGAGAGATCGTATTGAAGATATCTTCGTCCTTAAAAGTACCCATTTCCGACTTGTTCGAGAGATCTTTCGGCTTGGGGTCGGCCATGGAGGCCCAGTTGAAGCCCTCGTTCTGCCTGCCGGTTTCACCGTGACAATGCATGCAATAGTGCGCGTAGAGCTTCTTACCCTTGGCGGCCTGTTCGCTCTGCATCATCGCACAACCGGCACCGATGAGGCCCGAGAGGCCCACGACCCCGACGACTGCTCCAAAGACGCGTATTCTTCGCCACGCCCTCATGCTCACGACCCTTTCTTTAAACGTCTCACGAGAGCCATCTCGAAGCCCAGCGCGAGGCCCACCGCGAGTAATGCGTACAGGTACGGGGAATAATCCGGTGGTGCATCGGCACGGAAATACCACCAGGATGAGATCGCTTTCTCAGAGCCCTTTTCTTTTGGCTGGCCGCTGTCCATCTTCTTGCCGTCCCACACGGCGAACGCGATGCTGCCGAATTCTCCGGGTTTGAATTGGGTATCTTCCGCAACATGTTCCGTGCTCAATGGCCTGGAGAAGACAACCTTCCAGGCGCCGCCCTGGTAGACCCCCTTGGCCTTGACGTCCTGATGACTGTGAGGCTTGAGCGTTCCGAAGCCTTTCGCGCCCAGGTCCGAGCCTTTGCCGTCTTTATTTTTCCAGTACCAAATATTGACCGGCCCGCCTTCGACCTGCGCCATGGGCTGACCATGAGCGAAGTGCGCCTTGGTATCGCCGACCATGAACTCCAGCGCAGCGGCGTCATCTGGATCTTCGGTCGGGTCCTGGTACTCCAGGAGGATCGCGACCGTCGTTCCGTCATGAAGGCCACGCACCTTGACCGTTTTTGCCGTGACCTCGGTGATGCGGACCGGCCAGTGAACTTGAGGCGACAAGGGGAATTCGGAGGTCGGCGCCGTAGCCCAGGCCGCCGCTGTGGGATCATCGGCGGGTAACGTTCCCTTGACCAATCCAGCTCGCACCGCCACGCTTTGTTGGCTATAGGCGGCAGGCAACTCAAGAGTCAGGCACAGCCCGACGACACTCACTGCCGCCACCCACCACTTTGCTCCAGGTCTCCTCACTCGTGCCATACGTTCCCCTTAATTACTCGACAGTCGCTGATCGGAGGGCTTATTCGGACTCATCCCAGGTTCTAGGTTTCTGTCCGGCTCCGTCATATTCGCCCATGATGACTTTCCAGATGTCCTCATCGGACATTTCCAGTTCCCATCGCGGCATGGCCGTTTTCCATGGCATGCCTTCGACAGGAAGACCGACGCCTCCCTTCTTAATACGCCAGAAGAGATAGCTTTCCTGCAGCATGGCGATGGTCGTCGGATCCTTAAAGTTGGCCGGCGGGGGCGTAAATCCCGCAGACGCGAAACCCTTGCCATCGAAGTTGCCGTGGCAGGGAGCGCAGCGCGAGGCATACAGTCCTTTGCCATACATAATATTCTCAGGCGTCTTCGGTACCGGGTTCGAGAGGCCGGTGTATTCTCCGGGAGGAGCGGGGTGAATCGTGCGATTTTCCGCCGGCGGGGCATCACTTGATGCCGTGCTGCCATAGGTCTGCCATCCCACGAGGATGGGAAAGAGGGCTAAGACGAGATAGCGGGCGCTGCTGAGGGCCCCGCCGCTTTCACCAGTCAGGAAGCGGAGGATGGGTTGAAAGAAGGCATCCTTCGACTCTCCGCTCAACGTGGCAAACAGCACCGAGCCCGACATGACCAGCATCAGGTAGAGAAAAATTAAGCTGGAAGGCAGCGGCGCACTATGCGGCAAGATCGGCACGATGAATTTCAAGAACAAATAAATACAGACCGTCAGTATGATTGGTCTGACAAGTACGCCTCCCATACCATCCTCCTCTACTTCACCGAAGAATAACTTATCGCGCCTGCGCCAGCGTGACCGTTCCGGCATCCGCAGCCTTCACGGGTGCCGAGGTGGGACGTGGAATGTCTAGCTCCGAAGGGCTCACACTGATCGGCTCGCCGCTCATTTGCTGCAAGAAAGCAATGACGGAGAGAATTTCGTTCTTCGAGAGGCCGATCGGGTTTTTATTGATGTACGGCATCCGAGCCGGATACTCCTTCGGTACCCCCTCGTGGCGATAGTCCAAATAGAGATAGGCTTGCGGCTCCGTCAGGCTTTCGAAGATGAACTCGCGGGAGAGCTTCGCCCCGATACCCTTGAGGTCAGGGCAACGGGCCGATTCGCTCGGCCCAATGGAGTGGCAGAGCGCGCATTGCCCTTTGCTGAAGAAGATCTTCTGCCCGATGGAGGCCATGTCCGTCGGAGTCTTAATGTCCGCGATATTGATGCTTTCTTCTGCGGGCGGCAGCGAGGCCATCTGAGGGACGGCCAAGGCAACGAGGGAAAATAATCCGAGGACAATCGCGACAAAGCCGATAACCCGGAGAAACTGGCTCTTGATGAAGAGCAGAATCACGACCCCGAGTCCGACCACACACAGACCGATTAGCTGCAGTTTGACTACTTCGCTCATAAGTCCTCAACAAAGGATAATGATCACGGCTTTCTCTGCGTATCTAAAGAGGAGCCTCGTCATATTCAAATAGGACGCTGCCCCTCATGGCTCTCGGTGGCTGGGGTGTCCAACAGCGACGATCCTCCGGCCATGGCTGGTATCCCGCCTGGTTCGGTCGCCCCCTTGGCGCTCGCGGCAGCCTTGGCCTTGTCACCCATGGTCGCAACCCAGAAAATGAAGGCCACCAGCATGCAGAACAGGAACGTGTTGAGTGCCATCAGCGCGGCGGCATACCCGAGCGCAGGAGAGAAGGCATACTGCGAAGAGTCACGCATGACACCGTACACATGCCAGTGAACGCGGGATGACGAACGGGCGTAACCCATGAGGGTCATCAGCAGGATCACCATGACCGCGTTCAGCACCAGGGAATAGCCGGCGCGAGGGGGCATACGTCCCCACACCATCTCCGTCGTCGTTTTGGCGCTTTTCAACAGCAAGGCCGTCAACGGCGTAATGGTCAACATGACGAAGATCACGATACCGACCTGGGACGTCGAGAAGTAGTTGATGCGAATGATGGCGGGGACGAAGTAGCCCCACACGCCCAGCACGATGACGGCCAGTCCGGCGAGGACCAGCACGGCGCCCATCACGGCTTTCGCTACCTTGGCCCATCCCGCGGTATCTTCTTTCCCGGCGCGCCAGTACATGATGAAGCTCATAAATGTCACGAGCACCATCAGGTTCGAAACGGTCATCTTGGCCGACATGACGCCGAACACACCGAGCAGCGGGTGGTGCGTACCGCCCATTTTCTGGGCTTCTTCCAAGCTGGCGACCAGGGAGTGCGGTGTCATCCACACGGCCAGACACATCAGCAGGATGATCAGCATCGCCATGATCGGTTTTCGATACTGGCCTTCTGATCCTGGTATTCGATGCGTGATGCCCATCCAGAAATAGTAGTTGGATCCCAGGAAGAGCACGCCGATCAACATCGCTTGCAGGATGAACAACCACGAGAGAAATCCGCCCATCAGCGTGATACCCATCTGTTGGTTGTACTGGTAGATTTCACGCATCAACCAATAACCCGCGAAGGGGAGGGGCAACAGACCGAAGACACCGATGAAGTTACCGACGTAGCCCATCCAATCGTAGTGATAGCGTTCTTCCGCGCTCTTGGCCGACAGATAACGAATACCGGCGTAGGCGCCGCAAATGTAGCCTCCCAGCACGACGTTCGCGATGATGCGATGAATGTTCACCGGCCACCAGGTCGGATTCCAGGTCGCCGCCCAAGCCCGTTCAAAATCCGTCCCTTCGGCAATGACCACCGGGCTTGCCTGGAACGTGGCCCAGGAGTTGGGAACGATCATGATAAAGAAGGCAAACACGTTCAGCATGAAGCCTAAGAAGATGTGGAACTTCTTAGCGTTGCCTTCGGACATTGCATCCCAGCCATACCAATAGAGATAGAGGGTGGCGGTTTCTACGAGGAACAGTCCGCAGTAGACGAGAAATGAGGGGAAAAAGATATCCGTCAAATAGGCCATCAACTTCGGGTAGAAGCCGATGAGGAGGAACAACAGAATGCCTCCGAACAATGCGGTCGTAGCGTAGGACGAGGTGAGGAGCTTGGTAAACTCCTTGGCCAGCTTATCGTAACGCTTTTCACCGGACTTCCAGCCCACCACTTCGCACAACCAGGCGAAAATGGGCACGCCCAACACGAAGCCTGCGAGAAGGAGGTGCAACTGTGCGATGATCCACACCAGATTCCGGCTTCCGACATAGGGAATGTCCCGATAGGCGGTCGGCGCTTGGGCAGCCGCATCCTGGGCCAATGCCAGGTCGGGCAAGCCCATCCAGCCGAGCACGGCAGCGCATCCGGCCAGCATCGCGATAATTCCCGCCTTGTGGCGCACCTGATTTTCCATAGTCCGCCCCTGGTTGATCATTATTCTCACCTCGTCGTTCGCCATGATGTCACTTGCTTCCCGCCGGCTTTACGGCTGCTGGTGGCGGAGTTTTCGAGTCTCCCTTCGCGGCTCCATCTTTGACACCGGCTTTGTCTTTTCCGCCCTTCGGCTTCTCCTTCTCCTCTTCGGCAGTCTTCTGCTCAAGCGCCGCGATCTTGACCTCAGCGTCCTTGAATGCCTTCTCACCTTTAGTCAGTGATTTTTGAGGATCGAATGGCGGAGCCACAGTGACTGCCGCGGGCTTACAGCATTCATGAGGATGGGGGGTGGACACGGGCAGCACCATCCAGAACAGCACGCTCATGACAGCGCCTGCACCGGTGAAGGCCGTCAGCATCAGACTTTGGTCTGTCGGCACACGAAACATGTCCCAGCGCCAGATCAGTGCTTGATACGTATCGGACGCCGGCTGCGCTCCCGCCGTCTTGCCCTCAACCAGTTTCCCCAGAATAGTGAGACCGATATAGGTGAGGGCCAGCAAGACCAACAGAGAGACGCTGCCCCACGCCGTAAACTCCAACCCGATCCTCTCTGCGACCGGCAGGGCCTTGAGCATGTCGAGGTCTAGAATCGACTTGGTGATGGATCGAGCAAGGTCCGTCGCGCCACTTTCTATCACCCACAATAGCGGAAGATAGAGGGCCCCGGCCAACGCGAATCGCACCCAGAGGCCGACGCCCAGCGAGTCCGGCGGCTCCAGCCGCAGACGCTCCAGAAACACCGTGCGTGCAACCAACCCAAGGGACCACATATCTATTGGAATAGAAACGAGGAACAGAAGAGGAAGACCGGCGCCTTCGCCGAAATGAAAGCCCGTGACGAGCGTAATCAGAAAGAACGCGAACACACTCACGGGACTCATCAGGAGCATCAGGAAGGTAATCCCGAGCTTCGTTTCCAGATGGATCGTGCCCATTGCCATGAATAACATGGCGAATGCCATCTTGATCGGCAACGCGGTCCAACAGGCGGCCCAGAGAATGCTCAGCCCCAATTTAAATGACGACATCGTCTCTCGACCAGTCATGTGCCCAAGACCCTCCGCCTATTCCAAAAATTCGCGGTTGATGATTGCCGCCACGGTGAAAATCAGAATGCTGGCCATGACCACGATCCAGCTGATCAACGCGATCGGCCGCTTAAAAATGTTACGTTCAGGGTCACGGTCGATGAAGGGCAAGGCCGCAAGGAGCGCCATAAAAGCCCCAGGGAGGGCGATTGCGCCAAGGAACTGACCGAACTCTCCGGCGAATACCTTTAACCGCAGTAGCTGGAAGAGAAAGAGAAAGTACCATTCCGGCTCTGGGTGATAATCGCCGGGATCGGGCGTCGCCTCTTCCAGCAGCACAATCGGCTCCCAGAAGGCCAGACTGCAGATGCACAAGAAGACGGCGACCATGCCGACAATGTCTTTCCAGATCTGGCGCGGAAAGAAGTAATCCGTCTTGGCCTTGATTTCCTCCACGCTTCCACGGAAGGGACCCGCAGGGCCCGCCTTCCGGAACAGGAACAGGTGGAGTCCAGCCAATCCCATGAGGGCAGCGGGCAACACCATGACGTGGATGACGAAGAACCGGCTCAACGTCATCTGTCCAGGTGTGGCTCCTCCCTTGAGGAAGCGAGCCATGAAGTCGCCGAGCAGCGGCGTCTTGTCCATGATTTCCACGCCGACCGTCGTCGCCCAATAGGCGCGCTGGTCCCAAGGAAGCAGGTAGCCCGTGAAGCCGAACCCCATGACGATGCCGAACAGGGCCAGACCAACCAACCAGATGAGTTCTCGAGGTTTTTTGTATGCGCCCCAAAGAAAGACCTGGGACATATGCGCGAACACGCATACCACCATCGCCGTTGAACCCCAGAAGTGATAACTCAGCAGGAACCAGCCATAGTCCACCGTGTGAATGATGTACTGTGTGCTGGCATAGGCATGGTCGGCAGTGGGAACATAATAGAACATCAACAGAATGCCGGTAACCGCCTGCATAATGAAGATGAAGAGCAACACAGAACCAAAGACATAGGCCCATCGCGACCCGCCGGGGACGGGCTCGTTGAGCATTTTGGCCTGTAAGGTCTTTAGCCCGACGCGTTCGTCGACAAAGGCAAAGACTTTTTCAATGGCTGAGGGCTGCGTGGTTGTCGGCTGCGTAGTCGTATCCATTAGACAATCCGAACCTGGGCCTTGGTGCCCGCCTTGAATTCCATATCGATAATGGTGATGTCACCGGTTGCCGTAACCTTGATTGGAAGCGGGTCGAGCGGGCGCGGGGCCGGTCCATCAAGGACCTTGCCCGCCGCATCATAAATGCTCAGATGACAAGGACAGAGGAAGACCTGGCCGAGCGTTTTATGCGTCCGCCACTTAAATCCGCACCCGAGATGCGGGCATTTGCCAGAAAACGCGATGTAAGGGACGTCTTTCTTGTTGGTCCAGATATGCTTCCCGAAGGAATCCCGAAACTCCATGTCCTTGCCTTGATAGATCGTTTCAAGCACCTTCGGAGTCGCCTTCAGCACCCACACGTTCTTGTCGATTTCCTGTTCCGGCATGTAGGCTTCTTTGACCTTGCGCTTATACTTGAATTGCACCCCGACATCGTCCTGCTTGATCTTCCCCGAGTTCCCGATCTTGAGCCATTCGTTGTCGAAGGGGGAATACATGGGCTTCATGAGATAGCGCAGGACGGGGAACGCAAGGGGAAAGCCAATCAAAAAGCCGATGGCATGGGTAAAGTTCGCGAAGAAGGTCCGACGCTTGACGCTCCGCTCCAACTCAGGGAACGGGACCAAGACTTCGCCCGGTGTGACATGGATGCGCTCCTCGAGGTGAGCGATTTCCACCTCGTGGGTCGTCACGTACTCGTCCCGATTAAATGCCGGGAGCGTCGCATACTCCGCCAAGCTAAGACGGAGCGATACCACATCTTCCGTCACCCCCTGGACCTGCCCCATGGGTACCTGCCGCTCCGGACCGGCTCCGGAACCGCCACCAACGACGATATGGCTGATGTCATGAGACAACGGGTCCATGATGACCCGACTGACTTCCCCGACCTCACCGTCCGTACATCGAACTTTTGATTTGAGTTTCGGCTGCATCATACTCACTTCATCTTGATCGGCTTCGGAGTGTTCACCGAAGCATTCTTATATCCGGCCAACCAGGTCGCCAAAGCGTCAACGTCTTTCGGCTCCATTAGATCCTTGTACTTGTCGGGCATTTTGCCCTTCTCATACTCCTGCTCGAAGCCTTCCGCCTTGTAACTTTTTGGATCGAGAATTTTCCTGGCAATTTCCGCAGCAGGCAACAGATTGCCGATGTTATCCAGCTCAGGACCGCGCTTCTTGCCGCCTTCGCCGTTCAGCTTGTGGCAGTTGTAACACTCCTGCAACTGCCATTGCTCTTCGCCCAGCTTCGCGATATCACCACTTGCAGCCGCAGTGGTCGCGGTCGGCGCGCTCTCGCCGCCGGCCTTTTGATCAGCCGGTGCCGTGGCGGCACCCAAAGCCTGCAAGCGAGCGGTCAACTCTTTCGCTTTCTCATCGAGCGCCTTCGCGCGCTGCATCAGCACCTCGACCTTGCCGGCTTCATAATGCTCGCGCTTCGGCTTGAGGATTTTCTCGATCTTACCCTTCTCATCCTCCGGATCGTATTGCGGCCACATGGAGGCCCCGGCGATGTAGACCACAGAGAGAATCGCATAAAACACGAGCAAGGCCCCGACCGCTTTCACTCCACCAAAAGGCTTCAGCGTCGGGAAATCGAGAATCATGAAGACCACAGCGCCGAGCATGGCGTAGCCAAAAAACAGCGCCTGAAAGACAAACGGAAAACCCAGCGCATTGGTGGCGCCGAACAGAATTCCGCCAACGACGACTCCTACTACCAACTTTTTAATAATGTTTCCCATGAATGCCCTCGTTTACCGCCCTTCCAGTATGGTGACCGCCCTACTTGGCCCCTGCCGGAACCGGGCTCCCCTCGTGCGCATGGCCCTTGGAATCAGAGGGGCGCAACGTCACGATGATCGCGAAGCTGACCACTGCATAAAAGACGATGGTGATACCTGTGATCCACCAAGCCGAATACGACAGCGTCGGCGTGAAGGATTCCGCGGTGAAATCCGGCAACAGGTTGTACGTATGGAAGTACTTCCGCAAGAGGGATCGCACAGCGCCCATCAGACCCATGGTCCAAATTGCGCTAAAGGCCAGGAAGACCAGAACGAATTGAGAGGCAAAATCGATCTTGCCCCAGACGATCGTCCCCTGAGACACGGCTCGATTATAAATGACGTAATTCACAACCGTCACGAAGACCAGCGTGAACGCGGCAGAATTCTTCGCCGGCATCAGCGCAAGGAAGTTCCAATCCGACGGTAACTCCAGTTCTGCGACCAACTTTGCGCCTGTGGGCACAAAGCCATGCGGCGTCATCCAGATGGCATTACCCACGACAACCATCAAGAAGCCGATCTTGATGACCGTACTTGAGGAAACCGTGAGCGGGATGAAGCGGCCAAGGACCGCCGGCGCAAGCAACAGCGGCAACAGGAACGCGAGAGATGTGGGGTCCGGCACGGGATAGTCGGTCAACACCTTGGTCATGACGATCGGCAGCAGGACCATGACCATCGGCGCCACCACCGTCATACGAACCCGCTCCACACCTTCGATACGTTTCATACTGAGCCAGATATAATAGTTACTGGCCAGGAAGATCAGACCGATCATGGCCCCCTGCATCTCGAAGAACATCGACAACTGGTCGGCCATCATGTACGGGCAGATGGAGGCGTCGTAGTCGCACAATTCGTACGCAAGCAAGTAGCCCATGAACGGCAGGAATAACAAGGCCCCCACCCCGATCATATTGCCGACAAACCCCATCCAGTCGTAGTAGGCGCGATCCTCTTCCTTCTTCGAGCCCATGAACATATAGGCAGCGATAAGCCCGGCCACAAAACCTCCGAACGTCACGTTGCCGACGAGGCGATGCAAATTCAACGGCATCCAACTGTAGTTGAAGACCTTATCCCACAGGGTGGCGGTCGCCAAAAATTCGGCCGGGGAGATACCCTCGGCCCGCACCGGGGTATTCATAAAGGAGGTGGGCGCATCGATGACAAACAGCGTGATCGAACCAATGAGGTTGAGCAGCACGCCCAGAGCGATGTGGCGCGCCTTCTTCTCACCTTTCCACGCATCCCAGGTATAGAAATACATGTACAGGACGATCGTTTCGCCGATGAACAACAGCGGGTACACCACCGCGAAGATCAAGAAGAAGTGATTGATGAGCCAGGTCGTAAATTGCGGATAGGTCGCGAGCAACACAAAGATGAAAAGGCCTCCGGTCAACGCGGTCATGCTGTACAAGATGACCGTCACCTTCGTGACCTCCTTCGCTAACCGGTCGTAGCGAGGATCCTGCTTGCGGTACCCCAGCCATTCTGAGATGACCACGAAAATCGGAGCCCCCAGAATGAAGCCCGCGAAAAGAATGTGGAGTTGAGCGACGATCCATACCGCAGTGCGATTCCCGGTATACGGGAATTCCACAGGGGGCGCACTGGGAGCCTGGGCGTATGCTACCCCTCCCAATACTGCCACTAGCGCGAACATAACCAACAAACAGCGCTGCCAGATTTTCATGATGTCTCGCCGCTCCTCCTCATTCCAACCGATTGACCCGTGACTCGAACCGCACACCAGGTGCGAGTTACTTCACCTGATCCGCAGGCACCCAATCCTTCTTATTGGCATCCCAGCCCTTGCCGGCCAAGCCGAAGGAGCGCTCGAACGCCAGGATCTTCCATCGATCTTCTTCGGACAACTTGCTCTTCCACGGCTTCATCTTCGTATTAGGCACACCTTCGGAAATACGCCAGAACCAGACGGAGTCCGAATACATCTTCATGCGGTCGCCGTTGCGGAAATCCCGCGCACCCGCCTTCACCGGCTTCCCGTCCTTGCCGTGACAGCTTGCGCAATTGACATCGGGGTTCTTCCCGCCGATATACAGCTCCTTCCCTTCCTCCACAATCTTTGGATCCGTCCACCAACCAGCAGGCATGTGCTTATCGGCATACTCTGCAGGAGCGGGAGGCGGCGGAACGACCGGGCCTTCACCGCCACCCTCGCCACCCCCACCGCATCCGACCACTCCAAACCCAAACCCGAGAATGCCGACCATCAGCGCCAACCTCTTCATGCCTGCTTGTTTCATAAAAGAACTCTCGCTCCTTTCTTCATGTCCGCACCCCTTCAAGCGCGGACACCCATTACCATCATTACCATCGACAGAAAAAAAAGACGCTTTCCCGAGGCGCACACAGCAGCCTCAGCAAAAGCGTCAAGACTCACAATACAACGAGGTCACGTTTGGACTTCCCCGCCTGCTTCCTGCTAATTCGATCCGGCGAGGAACAATGCCCCACGGACCGTACCCTATTTCTGCCGCTTGCCCTGCCCCTTCCTTCGCCGTTGCTCTTCACGCATCCGCTTGCGGGAGATCTTTAGCCCAATCCATCCCACAATAGCAACAGCCGCAATCCCCAGCCCGTACAACAACCACTGCGGAGGACCGAGATCGCGCTCACACCCACTGCCGAAATCGACCCGAAGCTTCCGTTCGGTCTCCAAATCGTTCGGATCGAACTCGATCTTCAGATTTTTCTGCTCCCCGCCGGCCTCAACGAGCAGCGGGTCGCCGACATTATCATTATGAAGGTGCAGGGTGACTTTATAGTACCCGTCACCATCGGTCTCCACGGTCTGACCAACCGTGATCCGGGTGTCCTTCACCAGCACCTCGACCTTGGTGCTGGGGCGGCCGTCCTTTCCGCAGACAAATCCCTCGACCGTAAACCGATGGTCGGCTGCATGGCTCGCCATCAACACAGACGGAACGAGCAGCGCGCCGATCAATCCCCAACAGGCATACCGAACGGAATGACTACCGATTCTCTTCCGTTCTTGCATCTGAAGAACCCGTGCCGGACTCGTTTTTGGCCTCACGTCCATCTCGAGAAACACCACGCTCCGAGAGGCCTCTTCGACACGGACTCGCGCCAATTTTGAGGCCGACTCTTCTAGCATAGCCCCCCCTCTTTGTCAACAAATGGATGGAGTCAAACGGAGGGAGAAACGATGGAGGAAGCAGGCAAAACTGATCGCGCGGGACAAACGAAACGAGCAGCCCTCGGAACAGAAATTTCCGCGGTACGCGCGACAAGACTGACGCCTGCACACCCCGATTCGACGACTACAAATGACCTCGCGCCTCGGCCTCGGCGGCAGCACGCTCCACTGCCTGACGTCGCTCTGAATCCTTCTTGGCCATCCACGCTTCCCACGACTTTCCAGTCGCCGTGTCTTCCCCGGTAAAGGCGAGCGCGGCAATCTCGGCGTAGGGAATGGTCATCGTCCCGTTGCTGGTTGCGGGGAACAGCTCAATCGTCGGTTGCGCGCCCGTCGCGGTTCGATTGAAGAGATAGCCCGTGACCCGATCACCCGACTTCAACTCAACGGTGATATCCCCTCGGTAGTCGAACGCCAGCTCGATCGCCTCACCCAACTCGTCCGTGGTCACAGGCCGAAAAGTCCGCCCTTCCAAACTCCCGACTTCCGGCGCATGGTATTTCGCGTCAGTCATGATGTCTTCCACTCGCCCCGTGCAATGTGATGTGATGGTGGGTAACGCGTTCGGCCGGCTGAGCGGCCGAACCACGTCACCCTGACAGTAACCGGGACCAACCTGCTCGTTACCGCGCGTTGGGTAACAGGGTGATCTTGACGGTCTTCGTGAAGCCGGACAGTGACCCGAAAGTATCCTCCACGGCCGAAGCCTCGTACCCGCAATGGACCATGCAGTCCGCGCACTTTTCGTTGCGCCCGGTGCCATAGGAATCCCAGTTCGTCTGTTCCATCAACTCCCGGAAGCTCGACGCGTAGCCCTCCTGCAGCAAATAACAGGGGCGCTGCCAGCCGAAGACGTTGTACGTGGGGTTCCCCCAGGGCGTGCATTGATACTCCCGCTTGCCCATGAGGAACTCCAGGAACAGCGGCGACTGGTTGAACTGCCACCCGCGCTTCCGGTTGCCCAGAATCTTGGAGAACAATTCCGTGGTGCGACTGCGCTTGAGAAAATGCTGTTGATCCGGCGCCTTCTGATAGCTATATCCGGGCGAGATCATCATCCCTTCAACGCCCAGCCCCATCATTTCATCGAAAAACTTCCGGACTCGTTCGGGATTCGCGTCGTCGAACAACGTCGTATTGGTCGTGACACGATGCCCCCGCTTGAGCGCCGCCTTGATCGCCTTCACCGCCACATCGTAGACCCCGTCCCGGCAGACCGCCAGGTCGTGCTCATCCCGCAGGCCGTCCATGTGCACGCTGAACGTCAGAAATTTCGACGGGGGATACTCATCGAGCTTCCGTTCCATCAAAATCGCATTCGTGCACAGATAGACGTATTTCTGACGCTCCACGAGGCCGCGCACGATCTCGGGCATCTCGGGATGGATCAACGGTTCACCGCCCGGAATACTGATGATGGGCGCCGCACATTCGTCAGCCGCAGCCCAACATTGCGCCGGGGTCAACCGCTTGTCCAGGACATGATCCGGATATTGAATCTTGCCGCATCCCGCGCAGGCGAGATTGCAGCGAAACAACGGCTCGAGCATCAACACGAGCGGATACCGTTTGACCCCCCGGAGTTTCTGGGTCAACACGTACTTGGTCACTGTATACATCTGGGAGACTGGAACAGCCATCCCGTTCTCCTATTCTGATAAATGTGAAGTGAACACCGACTGAGACTTCCGGCCTTCTAGCAGAGGAACGGAGGGGATTCTACCACCGCGATTGAAAAATCGTCAATTTGGCCGACGTCAGACCGGGAGGCCCGCGCGTCTCCGGTCACGCATGGCCAGGCCATAGGCCAGGATGATCGCGAGGCACAGGCCGACCAAGCCGGCCAGAAAGGCATTAAAGACCGGGCGGGGCCGGCTTTGCTTATCGGCCGGCACAGGCGGGTCCAACACCTGCACCGTGGACGTATCGCGCGCCTCGGTGATCTTCGCCTGCTCGTATTGAGACGTGAGCAGCGCGTACAACGTCTCCTGCACCTTCAACTCTCGGAGCAGCCGCCCATACTGCAAGGCCAGGTCCGGCACCGTCACCATGGCGGGATGGAGCCGCCCGCCCGCCGGTGCGCCCTTTCCTCCCTTGCCGGATTCCATCAATCCCAACTGCTTCCGCAACTCCTCGATGCTGGAGCGGACTCGGGAGAGGTCGGGATTGTCGGGCGAGAGATATCCCTCCATGACCTGCAGCTGAACCTCCTGCGCCGTGATTTGCCCCTGTATGAGCGCGGCAGCCTCGATCATGGCCTTCGACTGCGCCTCGACGGCCACCGCCTTGTTCTTCGCTTGAAAATCCCGGAGGGCCTCCTCAGCCTTGGCCATCGTGTCCATCGTCTCATTGAGCCGACGTTCGAGGAACAGGCGATTCTGCCCCGCTTTGCTCACATTCAAGGTGCGATTCAACCGGTCGAGACCGGCCACAAAATGGGCCGCAATGTCGGCGGCCCGCTGCGGGCTCGCATCCTCCACAGTCACCTTGATGACCTTTTCCTTCGACACGGTAATCCGTACCCGATCCGCCAATTCCAGGCGGGTGTCGTGCATGGTCCGTTCGTCATACAGGGCCATCAGACCGAACTTGGCGATCACGTCATCCGCCATGACCCGGGATTTCAGAATCGCCACAAACACGTCGGTGGGCGTCGTCGGCATGTTCGGGAGGGTTGCGCCCAGATTCTGCGCCATGCCCCCGGCTCCTGTGGCCGTGAGCAGGGCGGCAAGTCCTCCGCCTTCTTTGGAATCCAGCTGCGGGAGCAGCGTCGCCGTCGACTCATACCTTTTCGGAATCAGCAGCATGCTGACGGCATAGGTCCCGAGGAGGGAAGCGAGGACGATCGCTGCCACCAAACCGCGTCGATGGGACAAAACCGTCCAGAAGTCCAACGAGCCAATCTCGGCCTGCGCGGACACACCGGAGCCATGCCCACGCGACGGCGTCATGACTCCCTGATGTGACTCCAGCACTCGACTCATGATTCCATCACATTCTGTCTATCGACCGACTACTGCAATACCTGCCGCGGTGAGGGCCACGCTGCCGATGATGCTGGCCACCGTCTGCCACAGAGCCAGCTGCGGGGTCCTGGCCTCGATCTTCTGAGGCACCACGATGGTGTCCCCGGAACGCAGGTCCTTGACGGCAAGGTAGGCGGAGTCGGTGGTCCCGTTCGCCCGCATCACGTACATTTCTTTCTTGTTGGCATCCTCGGTCACGCCCCCGGCCTGACGCAGGTAATCGTCCAAATCGAAACCCGGTCGATAGACCACCGTGCTGGGATTCTTCACCGAGCCGATGATACTGACTGTCTGCGACGGCGTCGGCATCAGAATCCGGTCGTGCGCCTCAAGGATGATATCGTCCTCCGTGCCTTCCAGATGCTCGATCGACTCCATCCGGATCACCACCCGCCCCAATTCCAGCCGTGAGGTGATGGCCTCCAACTGCTGAAGCCGCAGCGACAACACCTGTTGCTCGGCCAGCCCTCCCCCTGCGGACAGTACCGCAGTGGTGCTGAGTCCGGTTGCCCCTGCCGCGCCTCCCGCCGCCTGCGCCGTCAATCGCTGACGCTCCGAGGCCACAAATCGCTCAAGTTCCGCCTGCTGCCGAAGCTTGACGGATTCGCGTGTCAGCACCAGGCCGGCAGGAAAGGCATTCGCCGTCACCCCGCCCGCCCGCTTCAACACCGAGCTCAACCGTTCGCCCGTTTCAATCGTGAAATATCCCGGCCGCTGCAGCTCACCCTCGACCAGCACCAGCTTGGGCGGACGATGCTGACTGGCCACCACCACTTGATCCAGGCGTTGGAGGAGATGGTTCTCCGCGTCATTTCCATCGAGCAACGCCCGAGGACTGAATTGGATCACCTTGGTTTGATAGGTAACGGGATCTGTCCTCACAATTTCGGCGCGATCCGCGTAGGCATCCATGGTCAACTGATCGTGAACCAGCAGATCCTTGACCTTCATGCCCGGGCGATATTCGTAGGGACCGGGGCTTTTTACCGCCCCGACGAGACTGACCACGTTGGTGATCTGTGTGGGGAGGATGCCGATCCGCACATAGTCCCCGTCCAGCAGCAACGGATCCCCGCCCGCGACACCGGGACGACTCTTCTCATGGCCTTGAGAAGCGAGGGCACCGACCAGATCCACATCGATCATGATCCGCCCGCGCTCGGGATCCAACCGGAAGAGATGGCAGCGTTGCCGGTCCGACAACGGGGTGAGGCCTCCCGCGAGCGTCAACAGCTCAGTCAAACGCACACCAGGCTTGACCTCGTAAATCGCCGGCCGCTTGATCGAGCCGCTGACCGCCACGACCGGACCGAGCGGCGGCACAAGCACGACGTCGCCGGACTGGAGGCGCTGATCGAACCGCCGGTCGCCGCGCAACAGGAAATCGTAGAGATCGAGATCGGCAACCGTCTTTCCCTCCCGCATCACCTTCACCTGGCGCAACGACCCGGAACGAGCCGGCCCGCAGGCGGCGTAGAGCGCATTCGACGCGGTGGCCAGCGCGCTGATTTCATACGCGCCGGGACGAACCACCTCGCCCACGACAAACACCTTGATGGTGCGGATCCTGGCCATCGATACATGCAATTCAAATCGTTTCAGGAGACTGCCCAGCCTTGCCCGCACCGCCTGCTCCACCTGGGAAAACGGCTGACCACCGACAGGAATCGCTCCCACCTGCGGGATCACGATCATCCCATCCCGTTCTACCGGCACGATGAAGCTGCGGTTAAAATTGGGGTCCGGCACATTCCAGATATGCACCGCGAGAGAATCCTGCGGACCGACGACATAATCCGGCCCCACCGGCACATCCTGCACCGGGGAAAAGGTATTGGCCTGGGCCTCAAAGAACTCGTAGCCGAACTGCCGGACGCGGCTCTTCACGCCGTGCAACACCGAAAATTCCGCGAAGGCTTCTTCGACATTGAAATCCTGCTGCCGCAGTAATTCCGCCGTGAACACCTTCTTTTCCGGTAAGGGCCGCCCCACTCCCGGTTGACCGGCAGGTGGAGTCCCCGGCTGTGCGGGCGGCTGGCTGACCGGGGGTTGAAGCCCCGGTACGGCCCCCTGCCCAAAGGGCAACTGGGCGACGCCTTTTTTCTCACGTTCCACCTGCACCTGATACTCGATGCTCGACTTTTCCTTCTCAGCTTGGAGCTTTTCCTGCCGGCGATCCCGCTCTTCCTGCTCCTGCTTCATCCGTTGCTCAATAGAACTCGGCAGCAAACTGCTCGGCTCGACGGGCCAGTAGTCGTTGAGATTCGGCACGGTTCCCTTGGTACTGAGGTCGGAAGGGAGCGGGATCGGACAGGGCACCTGGTTAGGCACAATCGGCTGTAAGGCCGTGGGATTGGTGACGATCGCCTGGCCCAGCTGACCACCGGTCCCGGGAGCGGCAAATCCGCCGGGAGGAAAGAACCCGCCGGGCACACCCGGACCCTGCTGTTGTTGTAGGCCTCCCGGCACCGCCGGCTGCGACTGAAGATGCTGCGCGAGCAGCGAGGGCGGCAGCACAAAGGAGGCCACCAACATCCAAATGACGGTATGAGCGGAGAGACTCGACCGCAGGGAAACCATCGCCCGATGAGAAGAGTATCGTCTCACACCCATAACGGCTCACACCTCCTGCACTATGGCTGAACCGGGAACGATGGGAGGCCGGTCCGAACGGGCGCGACGCCGTCGCCAGAACCGGTCCGGCCCAGGAATCAACCTGGTAGCCTAAAACTGCATGGCTAAAGAAGTCCAGAACAAATGGTTCTGGGCCTGCACCCCACCGGCAAACGTTTCGTCAAAGGGCGTCGTCGCCGTGACTTGGCCGGGATTCTTCAATCGCTGAAAGGTATATCCGGCCATGATCTGCACGTCCTTGGCATACCACCAGGTCAGATCGACCGCCGCCTCGCGCTTCTTCTCATGGACCGGCTGCCCGCGATCTCGTTCCTGGATGTTGAAATTCGCGCCAAGCTGCAGGGTATCCGTCAGATAGCGGGTCGTGCGGATGAAGAAATCAACACCGTCGGTGCCCATGTGGTGCCCGAGCGGCAATCCCCGATGCCGCATGCCACCGGTATAGATACCGTTGTTGTACCAAACCTGTCCCAACTCCGGATGGCGGCGCCGGCCATAGTCCGTGTCGGCATATTCGATGCGGAAATCCATGGTGTCGCCCGCAAACACCTGCGGAATGTAGATCCCGCCCAGGAACGCCGCCCGGCTGGGGATGGGAAGTTGAGACCATTTGTCTTCTGTCCCGATCTCCCCGTACAACTGCAACCCGGCAGGAAAGGGAATCAGATAGGGAATCGACGGAATCCGGAGCCGGAAATCGGCCATGGCTTGCTCATTCACATCCCGACCGCCCGTTTGATTGGGCTCCGAAATATAGGCATCGACCACCACGCCGGGGAATGACTGGTCACGCCCGCGACCGCCGAATTGCGTCAGCCGGGTCAGGCCGAATTCCAGCCAGGAGGCCGGCAGGTAACTGAGCCGTAACCCAAACAGTTTCGCGCGCGGGAAATCCCGATTCTCCTCGAAACGACCCAGAAACGCGTTGACCTTCCAGTCTCCAAGCCCGTTGAGGAATCCCGGCAATCGAAACGGACGTTCCGTGCCGAGCTTGAGCATCTCCATCGGAAACGCGTGATCGGTCAGCAATAATGATCCATGGTAGCCGGGCCCCCACCACTGCGTCCCTCGCCCCACCTCCAGCGCGACATTGGCGTAACTCAATTTGAGACTGAACTCGCGCAGGTAAACATTGTCGCTGTTGTTGGTCGCCCCCAGCCCCAGCAGATGGCGATTGCTGATGAATTTCGGCTGGACCATCACCGCGGCCCATTCGTTCAGTTCCGCCCAGGCGCGCACATCGGTTTGGTTCTGCACGCCGTTCACGAAATATTCGCCACCGCGATTCTCGCGAAACCGGATGGTTTGCCCCCCGCCGATGGAGGATGCGTCCACCTCCGACGTCACACGGGCGCCAAACCGTAACGAACCGGTTTTCTCATCCGGGCGCGCGCGAATGGTGCCGAGACGGATCAGTTCCGGCCGAAACTCTGCAAGCAATCGCTCCAACAGGGGCTCCGCAATTGCCTCCCGGCCGTCGAGTGCCACCTCATCGGCCCGCACCCGCTCGATGGCCCGCGCCACATACTGCGCGGCCTGCATGCGAGTGAACGGTTTGGCGCCGATCAACGCCCGGTCGATCACCTCCAGGGCAATCAACCGTTCGATGGCATCATATCCCCAATGGTGCAGCGGAAGGTTGCTGGACGCCAGGGCGACTCCCCCGGAGGTCAGCCACAGGAGAAGGCCCAGCGAGAGCGAGCAGAGGGAGCGCAGAACGTTCACCGGGCAGGCCGAGCCAGCAGAACCGCAGGGACGGGACGCGTAGGCACGATCACGTCGCCGGGTATCGGGAGGGCGCAACGAACACACATCACGCCCGCCTGCGGGAGCCCGTGGGTGATGGACCGGCCGCGGTCACGATATCCTCAGCGGCGGCAGGCACTCCCTCCGTCACCACCCCGGTGTCGGCATCGGGAGAGCCGTCCAAGGTCGCGGGAACCGGGGCAGGATGATAGCCCGGGAGAATGGTGCGAAGGAGTTCGAGCACCGTGGCGACACTGCCTTCAGCAGCCGACTCCTCCAGTTGCGCCACGAGCGTGGACAGGCGCGTGAGATCGCGTCCCGAGTCCGGCACGACGGCGAGCACCTTGGAGACCGCCGTCTCCTCGACCCGTTCATGGGCGGCGACCAACTCTTCCACCAACTTCTCTCCCGGCCTGCATCCCACATACGCAAGCGCGATGTCCTTGTCCGGGACGAACCCGGCCAGACGGATGAGATTGCGCGCCATCTCCACCACGCTGATTTGCTCCCCCATCTCGAGGACAAACAGCTCTCCGCCCTTGGCCAGGCGTGCGGCATGGAGCACCAGGTGAACCGCCTCGGACACCAGCATGAAATACCGGCGCATCTGCGGGTCGGTGAGGGTGACGGGGCCTCCCGCCTTGATCTGTTCAAGGAACAACGGCACGACGCTGCCGTTGCTCCCCAGGACGTTACCGAACCGCACGGCCGCAAATCTGGTGCGCGACGAGCGCCCGAGTTTTTGCAACAGCAGTTCCGCGACCCCTTTGCTGGCGCCCATCACGCTCACGGGATTCACGGCCTTGTCGGTCGAAATGAGAATGAAGCGTTCGACTTCATGGCGATGCGCGGCTTCGGCCACAATGCGCGTGCCGCCGACATTGTTCAAGACCGCCTCACAAGGGTTGCCTTCCATGAGCGGCACATGTTTATGCGCGGCGGCATGAAACACGAGCGTCGGACGATATTCGGCAAAGAGCCGGTTCATCTGGCCGACCTCGGTGACGTCTCCGATCACCGGAGCGATCGACCGATGCCCGGCGGCCGTGAGTTCATTCGCAATGGCGAACAAGCCGTTCTCATACCGGTCCAGCAATACCAACGTCGCAGGCCCCAGTCGCGCCACTTGCCGGCATAACTCCGAACCGATCGACCCACCGGCGCCGGTCACCAACACGCGCGCCCCGTGCACCAGCGCGCGTAGGGGTTCGGGATCCAAATCGACCGGCACCCGGTCCAGCAGGTCTTCAACGGACAGGTTGCGGATCTGACCGACCTCCACGCGACACTGCAATAGGTCACGCAAGTTCGGGAGGGTCTGAATCGGCAGCTGGAAGGGCTCGAGCGCCGTGACCACTTCGCGAATCGTGGCGGGTGCCGCACTCGGCATGGCCACCAGCACCACGTCCGGCGCGTCCTCGGCGATGATCTCCGACAGGCGGGCCCGGCTCCCCAGCACCTTCACCCCAAGAATGCAGTGCCCGACCTTGGCCGGATCGTCATCCACAAATCCGATCGGCCGGTAGCCGGACGAGGGATTGCTCCGCATCTCCCGCACAATCATCGCGCCCGCATCGCCGGCCCCGATAATCAACACCCGCTTGCGGCCCGTCCCCATCCAACCACGTTCCCGCAAAAGGCGGGGAATCGCGCGCACCCCGGTTTGAAGGCAGAACAGCAGCAAAGCATCGATGACAAAAATCGAAGAAGGATAGGCCCGTATCCCCAACCCCAGCCGGACCACTCCGACAAACACCAGCGTACTGAGCGCGATACTCAGCGCGAGATCGCGGACATCCCATAAACTCGTGTACCGCCAGAGACCGTCATAGAGCCGGAAGGGATAAAAGGCCAACGCCCGGATCGCCAGCAACAGCGGGAGCAGGGTAAGGCACAACTCCCACTGAGCGGCAGGCACGGCTTGATCGAAACGAAGCAGAAAGGCCGACCCATTGGACAGGGCCGCCAGCCCCAGATAGGCGACGAAGAGGAGAAGACGCCGCTGGACGGCCGTCATGGCTGTGGAAACCGGAGTCGACATGACAGATCTCGGGACAGAACGTTACTCAAAGTCCCCGATTGGGCCAACCAAGAAGATACTCCGTCTCCAATCGCCGAATCCAGCCCTAGGAGAGTACTCAGGGCCGATCCGCGGCGGTGACGCACAAGCGGGGACATTTGAGCGAAGGTCAGGCTCGTTGCCCAACCGCAAACAACACTTTATAGCTGCAGACCGGCTGATCTGACTCGATTGGGACAGGCTGCGCATAGGCAGCCATACCATCGACCACCGCCGCGGGAAACGGGACGAGCGTTCCAAGGAACAGCCGTTTCAGGAGGCGCTTCCCGGCCATGGTCGAAGGAATCAAACGCCACGCCGCCGCCACACGTTTGAGCCGGGCCACCCAGGCGGCGCGCCGCGAGGCGGGCTCCGTCCCAAACGCGCCGAATAATTCGCACGCAAAACCAGACTGTTTCAGTAACACCGACAGCTGCCGGGCCGTGTAATACCGGCGCGCATAGGAACTGGGATTACACTCCGGCCACTCAGGGTTCACCGTGCAGAGCAGGAGCCGCCCTTGCGGAGCCAGCACCCGTCGGCACTCGTTCAAAAACCTTTCGACGTCTTCGAAAAAATAAAGCGCCTCGTAACAAACAATCACGTCACGGGATCCGGCGCGCAACGGCAAGGCTTCGGCTCGGAGCCGCACCAACGCGGTCACACCCTGCATACTGCGCTGTGCCTGCTGCAGCAACCGCTCCGTCAGATCCCCGCCGACGATCTCACCGGCCTGCCGCCCCAGATACCCGAGCCCGACGCCTGGTCCGCAGGCGACTTCCAACACGCGCTGCCCCCGACAGAACTCCGCGGCAAACCGGTATCGCGTATAGACCATGGACAACGCCTCGGGCGTCACCCACTCGCCACACGTTTCGGTCACGGGACTGTAGTCGGGAAAGGTCACGGCTGCGTCGAGAAAAACGCCCGGAGCGCAGTGACGATCAGTTCGACCTGCGCTTCCGTGGTTTCGGCGCTCATCGGCAAGGACACCACTTCCCGGCAGATGGAGAGGGTTTCAGGCACATCCGGAGCGGCGAGATTTAGCCCCCGATGTTCCCACATGGGTTTCTGCCAGTGAACCAGCGTCTCGATCCTCTGTTCCTTGAGATACGCGCGCAGCCGGTCACGGACCGTGGTGCGGATGACGTAGTTCTGAAAGATGTCCTTGCGCCGCCTCTCGTCGAATTGAGGAATACGCAACTGTGTGATTCCGGACAGGCCCCGATGATAGGCAGCAGCGATGCGGCGCCGGTGGGCGATCCAATCGGGCAGGTGGCGGAGCTTCACCTCCAACACCGCCGCCTGGACGTTGTCCAACAAGGCAGTCTGCCCATGGCAGTGATATTCGCCGGTGGCGCGGTCCTCGCCGTTATAGCGAAGGAGTGTCGCCATACGGGCGAGCGCAGGATCATTCGTCGTGATCGCACCACCGTCCCCAAACCCGCCAAGCACCTTGAAGGGATAGAAACTGAAACAGCCGGCCCGCCCCTGACTTCCGGCGCACTTGCCGTCGAACGTGGCCCCCAGCGCCTGGGCCGCATCCTCGATGACCGCCAACCCGTGTTTGTCGGCCAGCGCAAGGATCCGGTCCATGTCACAGACCCGCCCGTTCAGATGCACGGGGAGCAGCGCTTTTGTCTTCGGCGTGATGGCGCGCTCAATCAGGTCGACCTGCATATTGAAATCCGGGGCGACATCGATCAACACCGGCTGCGCGCCGCAATGGACGATCGCCGACACCGTTGCGACGAAGGTATGGGCCACCGTGATCACTTCGTGGCCCGGTCCGATTCCCGCTCCGAGCAGCGCAAACAGCAGCGCATGGTACCCGCTGTTGACGCCGACGGCGTACTTCACCCCGACAAACTCGGCCAGGTGTTGCTCAAAATCCTTCAGCTGGTGCCGGTTGACCAGGTCGCCGTTGCTCAGACAGTCGATGATGGCCCGATCGATCTCAGGCTTGAGCTTCGCATAGTGACTACGGGGATCGATAAAAGGGACCTGATACGACATGTGCGGCAATGACCTTACAGCAAGACCTTTTCCACTGCGGAGACCATCTCGTCCGCCCCGACATAATAGGCCTGCTCCAGCACCGCAGACGTGGGCGCCGGCGCATCCGGAAGACAGACTCTGGCAATCGGGGCTTTCAACGCGTGAAAGATATCTCCCGCCACCGACGCGGCGATTTCCGCGGCGACGCCCCCGCTCACCCAAGCGGCATCGGCAATGACCAACCGACCTGTTTTACCGACCGATGAATATAAGAGATTGCGATCCCAAGGTTTGATCGAACGCAGATCGATCAGTTCGACGTCGACACCCCGTTGCGCCAGCACAGCAACCGCCTTGGCGGCTTCACTGGCCATGTAGGAGGTGGCCACCAGCGTGACATCCCTGCCGCTCCGACGAACCGCAGCCGACCCGATCGGGACCTCGTACAGCGACTCCGGCACCTCGCCCTCCGACTCATACAGCCAGCGGTCGTCGATGTAAAGCACGGGATTCCCGTCGCGGACGGCGGCGACGAGCAGCCCCTTGGCATCGTAGGGGGTCGCGGGCATGACGACCTTCAATCCCGGCACATGCGCAAACAGGGCGTGGACGGCCTGCGAATGTTGCGCGCCCTGTTCGCCGCCTCGATTGATCACCGCCCGAATCACGACCGGTACTGACACCTGCCCCGCAAACAAATAGGACCAATTGGCCGCCTGATTCATGATCGGGTCGGCAGCCAGCAGCATGAAATCCATGCGGGGATGAAACACGATGGGGCGCATGCCCGTGATCGCCGCGCCGATCGCCGCGCCGGTGGTCGCATTCTCGGAGACCGGAGAGTCGATCACCCGCTCACGGCCGAACTCCTTATCGAGATCCTGCAGACTCGTGCCCGCATACCAGGGATTTCGAACACCCTGTCCGATCAGAAAGACACGCGGATCCTGGGCGAGCAGTTGGGCGTGGGCCTCTCGAATCGCCCTGGCGTAGGTTAACCTGCGCATCGCCTTAGACTCCTCGCCGGGACACGTAAACATGGTGTAACAATTCACTGTCGTCCGGGGCGGGCGACTGGCGGGCAACACTCACCGCCGCTTCAATCTCGTCCCGCACAGCGGCCTCATGCGACTCGAACCGCTCCGAGGACAATCCCTCTGCGCGGAGCCGTTCCCGGCATTGCGCGATCGGATCCCGCTGCCGCCATTCATCCAGTTCACGACGCCGGTCCTCGCCGACCTCAAGATCGGCTGCCGGTCCGACGTGGCCGCGCCATCGATAGGTCCGGCATTCCAAGAGTGTCGGCCCCTCGCCGGCCCGCGCACGTTGCACAGCCTGTCGCGCAGCGCCAAGCACGGCCATGACATCGTTCCCGTCTACCCGTTCACCAGACAGTCCGTGCAAACTCGCGCTCTCCACGATATTGTCCTTCACGCGCCGCTCCTTCATCGTCAGATGTGTGGAGTACAAATTATTCTCGCACACGAACAGGACGGGCAGCCGGTAGAGCGCCGCTAGGTTGAGCGACTCGTGAAAATGTCCCTCATCGGTGGCCCCGTCGCCGAAAAACGCCACGGCGACCTGCGCTGTGCGACGAAGCTTCGCGGAGAGGGCGGCGCCTACAGCCAACGGAATGGTCGCGGCCACCAAGGGAACGGTGCCGAAGATACCCTGCGCTGTATCAACCAGATGCATGGAGCCCCCGCGCCCGCGCGCGCAGCCTGTGGCCTTGCCGAAAATCTCCGCCATCATGGCGCGCAGGTCTCCGCCCTTCGCGAGATAGTGCCCGTGCGAGCGGTGTCCGCCCCACAGGCTATCGTCCGGCTGCAGCGCGGCGCAGACACCGGCAGGAATCGCCTCCTGCCCGATCGAAAGGTGGCAGGGGGTCTTGATCTCTCCCGCCGCGACCAACTCGCCGATGCGATCTTCGACGGCGCGGATCAAGACCATCATTCGCCAGAGCGACTGCTCGATGCTCATCACCTCGTCTGACGCTCCCGTTCTTTGCACGTCACCAGCCCTTTTCAACGACCAGCGGAAACGGGCAGGTCCCCTTGCCTCGTGCCAACGCGATCACGGTATGGAGGAGAATGCGTAGATCGGTGCCGAAGCTCCTCTGCCGTACATAGGCCAGTTGGAGCCGGAGCTTCACCGGCCGGATGGTTTCCAGATAGACCTTCTCGGGATCGGGGCTTCCCTTGAGCAACGCCCCCTCATCGATATTCCATAAGCTCGCCCAGTCCGTCAACCCGGGGCGAACCGTCAAAATGACCCGCTCCTCCTCGGAATACAAGTCGACATATTGCTGCACCTCCGGCCTCGGCCCGACCAAACTCATCGTCCCGCCGCACACGTTGAATAACTGCGGCAATTCATCCAGCTTGTGTTTTCTCAACCAGCGACCGATCGAAGTCACTCGCGGATCTCCATCCGGCGTCGACGGTCCGCCAAGGCGGTCCGCGTGCTGCACCATGGTGCGGAACTTCAACATCCGAAACGGCTGTCCCTTCAACCCGACCCGAGGGGCTCGATAGAATATCGGGCCGCCGTCGCTCCACCGAATCACCAGCGCAATCACCAGCAGGAACGGGCTCAACAGCAGCACCAACACCGACGCCGTCAGCACATCGCACAGACGTTTCATCACCTACACCCGCTCTCCGGAGACCATGGCCGCCGCGCCACGGCTGCCAGGCCATCCTACCCGGCGCCGAAATTGCGGCAAGCCGACCAGTCGCACCAGGCCCCACAGGGACCCGAGCCCATATCCCACATGCAGCGCGGCAAAGACCAGCGGCAGCAGGAGTCCGATCGCCGCCGACCGTTCACGCCACGCGGCATGCAGTGACGCAAGCAGGTTCAGCACGCCGTAGAGGCCGGCGATTCCGGCACTCACCCACAGACATGCCGGCAGCGCGAGACCTGCCGCCGCCGTCGCCATCACCGACGACACGAACCCCAAGGGGATCAGATGGCGCAACGAAATCGACGTGCCCTCGCTATAGGCAAACGGCAGAATCGCCCACACCCCGTTGCTCCAGTTCTGGTTCCAGAAGGATCGGATGGTCGAACGGGCATAGTAGTCGGTGCCGATATCGGGCAGCAGGAGCATGCGGCCTCCGGCCTTGCGTAGCCTGACGCTGAAATCCATATCCTGTCCGCGAACAAGCGCCGCATTAAACGGCCCCCGCGTATCCGAGGCTGCGTCACTTCCGCCTTCAGTCTCACGATCGGGGTGCTGGTCCGATGCCAGTACACGGTCAAACGCCTCGCGTCGGTACCCACCACAGAACACGGTATCTACCCAGGTCGGGCGCGAGACATGAATGCGAAAGTACGAGTTTCCGACCCCGAACGGATGGCCGAGCGCGGCCGCAATGGCCCTTCCCATCGGGCCCTCCGTCGAGGGGACGGTGTGCATCACCCCGCAGACCACATCGGCCCCATACTCCTGCAGCGCATCCACGCAGCGCCGGAGATACCCTGGCGCCAGGTGGGCATGGGCGTCCACCCTGAACACGATCGGGCCTTGCGCGTCGCGTAACCCCAGATTGAGCGCCTTCGGCGTCGTCCGGCCCTGATTGTCGATCACGCGAACACACTCATACTCGCGGGCATAGGTCTTAAGCACCGCGCGGCTGCCGTCGTCGCTCATGCCATCCACGACCAGCACCAGCAGTCGATCGGACGGATAGCCGTTGTGCAGGATCGAGTCCAGGCAGCGTGCAATGAACGCCCGCTCATTCCGACAGGGGACCAGCACGGTAATAAAGGGCAACGGCGGCTGTGGCTGCATCTCGTGCTACTCCGTACGAACCGGTAACTCCTCAACCGTTCGCGGTGCCCGCGCCGCCAAGCGATTCCACAGACCGGCGGCGTAGGATGCCAGCGTGATCACGACCGTCGGAACCAGGAACGCGTCGATCACCAATCCTTTATATCCTTCCAACCCTGCGCGAATGAGGGGCGGAATGTAGGCCACGAATGCCCAGGGCGCCAGGACTGCAAACACATATTGCCATCGCGGCCGGCGAGCCCAACCCGCGCCGGCCGACAGGTAGGCGTTGTAACAACGACTCCAGATCCATCCCCAAACCATCGCTCCCAGCACCAGGCCGGGCAAGCCGAAGTTGAGATACCAGCCGGTCGCGTGATGGATACTGAATCCCTGCTCGCCGACCCCTTCGACGATGCCGACCGAGGCCGCATAATGAGAATAGATGTCGCCGGGCCGCTCCGGCCAGAGGATGCGCGGCACGACCGAGGCCAGCAGCGAAGTCAGGCTGGAACCGTAGGTCAACGGCGAATGGAAATACAAGACCCCATACAAGGACAGATGGGCGCCGAATGCCTCGTTGCTCGCGCGGATTTCCGGCACCCACTGGGCCGCTTCCCACCAGTCGATGCCTTCCCACAGGTCCAGGATGGGAAACGCCCGCAGGAAATCCACGAGCGCGATGCACAGGAACATGCCCCCGGCTCCGGCTGCCACAAGGCCCCACCGCACGCTGCGCGCATTGGCCAGATAGAACAGCCCCCCGAGAATCAACCCGGAGAACAATTCATTCTTGTTCCCCAGCACCGTGACGTAGCCAAATACCGCCGCCAGCACCAGCACATACCCGATCCCAACGGCCATCGTTGGCTCGCCCGCCAGCCAGCGGCCCTGACGACCGGTGAACCAGACCGCACCCCCGAGGGCGAGGGAGAAAAGCGCAACCCGATTGAGCACCTGATGCAGTGTGAACAGCGGCGCCATTTCGCCCAGGCCTCCTCGCGTCGCGGCATAGCCGGATTTACCGAGCAACATGGCCGTCGCCAGCTGGTCCTTCACGATCAGGAAACTCGCCACCCCGGCCAAGGCGGAGATCACGAGCAGGCCGACATGAGAGACCCATAAGGCCGGAGGGGAGGGGTCGGAACGGGAAGGGACATCGACGAGCCCGACCAGCGCCGTGAGTTCGATCACGATCACGAACAGCGCATAGTCGAGCAGCGTTTCCTGGTAGGCGCCGTTGAGCTCCACCGGAAACACTTTGCGATAGAGATAGTGGTGCTGCATCTGGCTGTCCGCACCCAGTCCGTCGGCCACGATCGACCATCCGCCATGGATCGACCAGAAATACAGAAACAAGACCCCTAGCGGAAACGACAAGCTACCCGAACGCTGGTACAGGAGAACGGCAAGCCCGGCGATACAGCCCGTGGTGAGACCTAGTAGGAGATAAAAATCCATCCGCCGATTCCTTGTCAATCCCGTGGTGGAGCGTGAAATCCACTGGCCGAGGCTGCTGACGCCTGGGCGCCGGCCTCCCCGGCCCCGCGCTTCCGAATCAGCCATCGATCGACCACCAGGTCCTCCAGGCCGGATTTGAGTAACACGTCAATGGCATCGCAGGCCCCGCCCACGATGGGAAAGCCGTGCAGATTGAAAGAGGTATTCAGCAACACCCATCGCCCGGTCAACCGTCCAAAGGCTTCGATGACCCGATGGAACGAGGGGTTGAGCTCCTTCCATACCATCTGCACCCGCGCCGTGTGATCGGCGGGATGAACCGCGGCGGTGAGGTCGGCCCTTCGTTCAGTGGTGTGACAAGCATGCATCATGTGGGGGCTGATCCGCGGATGCGGCAACGAAGCAGGAACATGGACATAGTCGCCGGCCCGTTCACCCAGGACGGCCGGCGCAAACGGCATCCAAAAATCGCGTTGCTTGATCAGCCGGTTAATCGTCTGCACCACGGACGGGTTACTCGGGTCCGCCAGAATGGAACGATTCCCCAAGGCCCGCGCCCCGAACTCCATACGCCCCGAGCAGCGCGCCACAATGTGGCCCTGCGCGAGTAACTCCGCCGTGCGGAGCTCCGGATCATCCAGTTCCTGAAATTCCACGACATCGCCATAGCGGGCGCGAGCCTCCGACAGGTCCGTCCCCGCCTCAGGCCCGAGATACAGGTGATTGAAATTGATGTCGGCAAGCGCGCCCCCCTGGCGCACGTGACATTGCCACACCGCGCCGAACGGTAACGTCTCATCGCCGCAGGAGGGAAACACGTCGAAGTAGTCGAGGCCAGGCAACGAGGCGATGCGCTGATTGGCCTTCACGTTCATGAACACACCGCCCGCCCCCAGCACCTTCCGCACGCCGGTACTCGCGACGGCGCCGGCGACCCAGCGCGAGACCAAATCCTCCGTGAATCGCTGCAAGCCGGCGGCGACCAGATCGAACCGAACCAAGCGGAAATCCCGCAGCAGACGCGGCAGCATCGCGCTCGTGCGCTCTGGAATGGTTCGACGAAACCGTAACGGATCAGCCGGGTCGAGATCGAGGTACCGCGCGAAGGTCTGCGCCTGCATGCGCGCCTGCTCCGGATCCGCATAGGGAGCCAACCCCATCACCTTGTATTCATGCTCGTGCGGCCGCATCCCCAGCAGATGCGTCACGGCCGCATAGATATTCCCCAGCGAGTGGCCGGTGGGCGTGGCGGCCAACAGCCGGAGTGTTCCGTTCTCGGCGAGGTACACATGGGCACAGGCATCGTCGCCCCCGCCGTCCAACGTGAACACCAGATGCGGCTCATGCCAATTCTTCCGCAAGCCGTAGTAGGCGGACGCCGCATGGTTCGAATGGTGATGAAAGCGGCTGACAGGAACCCCGTCGAGGCCGCAACGCGCCAGCTCCCTTTCAACTACCGGATTCGTGGTGGCGGTGCGCCGCACCACCTTCCGAGCACTTCCCCAGTCTTCGACAGGCCCTGGAAACATGCCCGCCAGGCGTGCAAAAGCATATGATATTTCACCATCTAGTATTAGCTGAGGCCATGAGCGTGCACGTATCGCGTAGTAACTCAATAAGCTTTCTCGGCTTTCACCAATAACGCTACCTAGATTACTAAAGCACACATGATCGATTGAGCGTGCATCTATTCCGTGTGCCTTCAAGCAATACTGAACTGCTTTCATTGGGAATCCAACACAGCCCTTCTCGCGGGTCAGCCGTTCCTCCTGGATCGCGAAGAGGACTTTCCCTTCCCGGCACAACACGACCGATGCATCGATACATTCGTTGATGCCGAGGATCAGCACCGGTCGCGCCTCCCGAGCGCCTGATGATAGACCCCAAGCGTCTGGCGGGCGATGTGGTCCTGAGCCACAGCCGCGATGGACTCTCGGCCATTGGACCTCACCGGCCTGGCGAGCAATTCCGCCAACGCCCGCGCCATCGCCGCCGGGTCCCGGCCCACGATCCCGGAGGGCGTCACAGCAGCCAGCCTTTCCCGCACATCGCCGACATCCACAGACAGCACCGGCAGATTGCAGGCCATCGCTTCCTGCACAATCGTCGGCGAGCCTTCCCAGTCGCTCGTCAGCAACAAACAATCGGCCCCGTTCATCATGGTCGCCACCATCGCCTGCGGCACCATCCCATCCAGCAACTCCAGACGAATCGGCCCGCAGAGCTGTTCTGCCTTCACCACTGCGGCCCGGGCCAGATCGAGCCGTTTCACCGCCGGCGACACGCCTGCGTTGAACAGCACAATCCGTTCCGTGACGTCCCAGCCGAGTTCGGCCCTCGCTTGCGATCGGGGGCGAGGGACAAACAGGTCGGTATCGACCCCGGATGGAAGCACCATCGTCCGATCACGCCCCCACCACAGACGCCGTTTCAACCTCTCACTCACACAAATCATTCGTGCCGCTTTGCGCGCGGCGTACTGCGAGAACCAACGCCGCACGAGGGAACGAAGCCAGGGATCGCCCGGCGCGGGATTCAGGTCACTGCCGCGAAAGGTAATGACCAGCGGGACCGCCGTCATCAGGCCGGCGAGACAGGCGGTCACGGTACCGTATTGCGCATGGATCAGGTCAGGCCGGAAGGAGGCGACAGATTGCCGCAATCGTCTCGACTCTCGCCGCAAGCAGACCGGGTCCGTACGTGACTCCAACGCGAAGATCTCGGGGACCACCCCCAGCTCACGCATGGCCGCCACCTGCTTGCGCGCAAAAATCATCGCCGAACCTTCAGCCGGTCCGGGAAAGACGTACAACACCCGGAGACTGTCGTTCGTGACAGCGCTCGCCGGATCAGACCGTGGCTCAACCCTGCTCATGACCTCGACCATCACCGCCGGTTTCCTGGCCTCACTGCTGAACGCCCCCGAACGTCTCGCGGTACACCTTCGACTGTTGTACCAGCCGGGCGAACACTTCGTGCCCGGTACCGTTCCAGTGGTTGTCGTCCGGATACTCGAAACGAAGGCGACGCTGCGCGTAGTCCGCGATCAACGCCGGTTGCATGTCGAGCACCTCGAAACCTCCCGCGCGCGCCCGGTCCATGAGGTGCGCGCGCATGATGGAAAAGTAGGAGTCCGACACGGCCTTCAGCGCAGAGGCGTCGTAGAGCTCAGGCCTGGGGGCGTCCACCGCCAGCGCGATACGGGAAGCCGGCAATCCCGCCATTTCGGGTAGCAGCCGGAGAAACGCCTCGATCACCCGGTCCGAATCCGCCACACGTTCCGGAGTCGCCTCCGTCGCGGTATTGCCGACAAACCGTGGGCGGCTGATCGCCGACTGCCCGGGCCGATAAGCGAAACGCTTCCACGCATCTCGAATTTCCAGGTTTACGTAGAGGTACATCGCCAACGACGAACTCCCCAACAGATCGCGATACCAAGGCACCGGGCGGTCGAGGCGGGTCAGGGTCAAATCACCCCCCGGCGACTCCGCAAAGTAATGCAAACCCGGTTCATTTTTATATTTGCGCAGGCTTTCATCGAAGTCATTCCCGACGATCACCACCGTCAATCCAGCGGGGTGAAAGGTCTCCCGCACGTATCGAGCATAAGCCAGATACTGGCTCAGCGACGACCCGGACGTGCCGAACCCATACACCCGGCCCGCAGGACCGACGGCCTCAGCCAGGCGAGCCACGCCCGTCTGCGCGAAGGGCACCATCACGGCTTCCACGAAACTGTCCCCGATGACGGCCAGCAACGGCGTAGCGAGCGACGGGGCGTAGTCATGATCGTTGATGAACCCATAATTGTTGGTGCGGACATGGTTGACGATTGAAAAGTTCCAACCGCGCGAATACACCGACTCGCGGTGGGGCGTAAATCGAAACACGGGATTCTGTGCGTCGACCGACAGCCCGCGCAACCCTTGATTGACCGGCAACAGGCGGAAGACCAACTCGAGCAGCAACAGGACTGCCAGCAGCGACAACGCCATCGAGGCGACTGCCAAGGTCCTGGGCCGCGCCTGTGAATCAAAGCGATCCATCACAACGGACGAGACGATTCTGCCACCAGCATGCCCGCCGCAGGAGCAATGGGGGACGTCCGGATCCGTGCCGTCACTCGCCGCGCGAGGGCCCCTCCCAAGAGAACGCACGACAGGACATATTGGAGAGTGGTCGCGGCGGCGAGGCCGGTGAGGCCGCCTGCGAGCACCCCCATCCCCTTGAGCGCCAAACCGGCGGTGGTCGTCAGGATTTCCAGCCTGGCCGGAAGAGCGCTTTCGCCTTCGGCATAAAATGCGTTCACCAGGAGGTGGTTGATGCCGCCGAACAACAGGACGCCGGAACCGGCGAGCAGGAGTGCTCTGAACGTGGCAAGCGTGTCACTCCACAGGTCGAGGGTCTGCGCAAACGTCACCACGGCCAGCAACGTCATCAACGCCGCCAGCCCGGCCGCTCCCATCCACCACAGGCGCGCGCGACAGAGCTGCGCGAACTCTCTCCAAGCACCGCGCCCGGCGAAGGCCGAGAGGGTCGGCACGACCGGCGTCACCACCCCCTGATTGAAGATACGCACCATCGCAGCCAAGACCCGCCAGGCCAGATCGAACATCACCAGGCTGCCCGCCGCCAGGAACGAGGTGAAGAACCGATCGACCACGAAGCCGGTCCGGACATAGGCGGCACTGAAGAGGAGCGGTCTCAGGCGATCCCACAATTCACGCCACAAGGGGCGGTCGAGGAACAGGGACCGGGAAGGCCCCGCGCCCAAGCCCCTAAGCAGCAACAGCGCCGGACCGCACCACAGGAACACTTGCACCCAGGCCGCCAGCCTCACGCCGACCCGGGAAAGGCCAAGCGACAACAGCCCCCAGCCCACCAACGAACAGACGACCAGGGCACCCGCCGGCCAGAGAAAACGATTGCGCGCATGGGACAGCGCGGCCAATACGGTAAAAGCGGCGGCACCGATCAAGCCCATCACCTGGATGCGCGTCAACTCAACGGTCAGGGCGCGTGTGTGGTCGGAGAACCCCGGGACGAGCAGGGACACGAGCAGGGGCGCGGCGGCGGCAATGGTGAGCACCAACAGGCCCGCGAGCGTGGTTATGCCGAGGCAGAGCGGCCGGGCCGACCCGCGACGGTCGGCTTCCGTTCTGCCGGACAACAGGGGGACCAGCACGGAGGACAGCGGATCCATCACCGCCACGAGGAACAGTTGCAGGAGGGTTGCGCCGGCATAGAGGGCATCGGTCTCCGGTCCCGCTCCCAGGCGCGCGATCGTATACCACTGGATCCCGAACGACAGCAGCAGCTGGATCGCGGTGAGCGCCGACAGGGCCACGCCAAGACCGAGGCCTTGCCCGCCCTGCCCTACCTGTTCCCGCTGCCGTTCCCCTGCCATGGCCGTTTCCCTTCCTCGGAAACGCTCACGATGGCGCCTTTCCCGGCTCCAAGTCAAGGCAGCGGCCACGCAGGAGGGGACGCCCCACGTGAGCTTCTCCTTCTCATCTCCAATCAGGAGGCTGCATGCCCCTTCGCGCCGGCAGGAAAGAGCAAGAACACCCGCATCCTAGCGGGCGGCTCGATCCATGCCTGAAGCAAGCGGTCGCATCGATAGAGAGTGCTGCAGGGGCGGACCGAGCATCGATGTGCCGTCGCCCCAGCCCTTTCCAGACGCGGGGCTCGAACACTCACAATGTGTCATGGGCCTCAACGGCACCAGCGTAGGGCCTGGGCTCAGCTCAGACTCGCCGCAGAACAACGGGACGGCTGGCCTTGAGGGTGAGATATTTCGGCAGTCCGTCCTACCGCTCCTCTCCAGAAGAGGCGCCTGCATCGGAACTCAGATCTGTAGTTTTGACACCCCATCCCCCTTCCTATACATTGCGCTCTCAGGAAGTACTGCGCAAGCTCGTCCATCACGCGATACGGGGCGTACGGCCCTCAGCGTTTAGCCCGCATGATTCATGACGGTTCGTCACGAAATCGCCGAGTCATATGGCGAGGTCCGCAGCTCGACGAATAGGTCGAGCCAAGTGTGCGGACGCCGGCGAGACGGTGAGGCGGCCGGACCGACTGGGCGAGCCCGCCGGTCGAAGGCCTGTCGCAGCAATGCATCGGTGATTGCAGCAAAAGCGCTCATGAATCATGCGGGCTAGGAGGTGCACATGGCGACTGTAACCAAAAGTCAGCGAGTCCTGTTGATCGTGAATGAATTGGCCAAACACGGTGGAAGCCAGTGGCGGCCGCTCTATAAGTTTATCGAAGAGAGCGGCGTCTCCGTGGGGCAGACATTTCTGAGCGGCCTGTACGACGAGATCAGCGTCCTCCGCGGCACCAGCGCCAAACGGTCGACGTTCATCAGCCGCCTGCGCACCTTGACGAACCAGTCTGGCATTCGTAGCGTAGACGTGTTCCTCCAATTGCACGGCGCCTCACAGCATGTATGGTTTTACGACGGCAAGGTGAATACGGCCGACCTGCGGGACGAGATCCTGGCCGAGAACCTGCCTGACCGGTTGCGCCTCGTCTACAATACCTCCTGCTACGGAAATTCCCACTCGTCCCATCTCATCCAGGCCGGATTCCGGACGGCAGTGGGCTCGTCGAAGGTCAACGCCAACGCGGCGGTCGAGTATCCGGTGTTTTGCATGCAATGGGCGGCCGGACAAACCATCAAGAAATTCCTGCCGCTCGCCGATAATCCCACGGCACGCGCAGCCCAGGACCTCACGGCAACCGCGATGGGGTTTGGCGACGTCAACAGTCGTAAGATCATCAAAGGGCGCAGTACGCTGAAGATATCAACCGCACCGTAACGGTCTGGCTCCTGCCGTTCGACCCGCCTGCTCGAAACCGGCTCCCCGGGTGATCCCGCGGGCACCGGGCAACATCACGTGCGATCAACAGCACCGGCGCTTCCGCGTTGACGGATTACCTCGGGCGCTCTTATGATCGGCACCCATCGTGGGGCAGTCCATTTTTTTCACATGGCGGCTGGGCCTTGTCCTGTTCGCGTGCCTCCAGTCAGGCGTTCAGGTTGATCCCGCCTCTGCGGAGACACCTCCCTCACCACCCCCGTCCGACCATGCCTTGGACCTGCGACTGGAAACCACCACCTTCCTGCTCAATCTCGAAAAGCAGGGACTGGAGGACAACACCTTCACGAACGGCCTGGGCCGGGATACCACGCTCATCGGCAATCTCCTGAATGTCTATGCACGGAAGCGGCTTTGGTCTTCGGTCGATCTGGATGTGGGCGTCTTCGCGAACATGCCGTTCGGCCATGACACGGAGGTATCGCAGGTCCGGCCGATCATTCGCCTCCACTATCGACCGACGGATGAAATCACAACGGTGCTCGGCACCCTCACCGGGCCGCACCGCGACTTTCACGATGCCGTCTTCGACAACGCCAACCGGTTTGTCCGCCCGCTGGAGCAAGGTGCGCAGATCCTGGTGAATGCTCGGCACTACCGGCAAGACCTGTTCATCAATTGGGAACAAGCGTTTCGCGGCTCCGCCACTAATCGGTACGATGTCGGCTATGCCGGGCAGTTCCGCGCCGGCCCCTTCCGCTTCAATGCCCAAGCCCATTGGGTCCACAACGGCCAGGCACTGCTGAAGCTGGATCGATCATTCAACACCGCCGACAATCTCGTGACGGCCCTGGGGCCGGAACTGGTGGTGGAACCTTCGACCTATTTCCCAGCCCTGACCTGGTGGCGGCAGGCAGGGATTCGCGCCACGTATCTGACATCGTTGAATGAGCCGCTTGCCGGTGGCCCGGCCATTCGAGGGCGCGGCTATGAACTCAGCGTCTGGATGGACTTCTCCGGATGGAGACCGTCGGTCTCCTTCTGGAGGGGGCGGCACTTCCTGAGCCAGCAGGGTGATCCCGAATATGCCGCGAGCAACTTCCCCGAATTCGGGCTCTCGAAAATCATTCCGCTGGGCGAATCAGCCTCAATTGAGTTCGGCGTCGAGGCGCGCCGCATCCGGGCCTTCTTCACGGAAGACGGCATCACCTACCAGAATCGCGACACGTTCAAGTGGGTCAACCAGCAATATCTCCTGTTCAATTGGAATTGGGACACCCGCGATGGACGGTGGGTCCGTGATCTGTTCCCCACAAAGGACAGCCCTCCGCCCGGACTGCCTACGGCTGACACTGAACGGCACTTCACCGCAAAGGTCGATGCGCTCACGTACGTCTACAACATCACCTATTCAGGCCTGGGACAGATCGGCGGACGTCCCGTCGCGAACACCACCTTTGCCGGGCAATATCTGGCGCCGGTGCTTCGGTATAGCCCCTCATCCCGGCTGAACTTCGACGTCGGGGTCTTTGTCGGGTTGCCGATCGGCGACACGCAACGATTCCACACGGCGCAACCGATCCTCTCGGCGGAGTATGAAATCCGGCCGGCGGTATCCGTAATCGCGGGCACGATCAAGCGGAACCACCCGTTCGTGGACGCACTGTTCAACGATGCCTCGCTCTTTTCACGACCGATCGAGCAAGGCTTCCAACTGCTGGTGAATCGCGAGCACTATCAGCAGGACCTGTTCATCAACTGGAATCAGCTCGAGACCTTTCAGAAGGCGGAACGGTTCGATGTGGGATATGCGGGACACGTGAGTGCCGGAATCCTCTCCTTCAACGGCCAGGTCTATTGGACGCACAGCGGCGGCGCGCAATACTCCGAATCACGCACCTTCTTCGGCGCGGGTCTGCCGCGCGACCGGCCCGCATCGAACAATTTCCTGACCGCCTTCGGGCCGCAACTGACGTTCCAGCCCAGCCGCTATTGGTCGGGCCTGTCCTGGTTCAAAGAAGTCGACGTGATGGCGCTTTACCTCACAAGCCAATATGAACCGACACAGAGCGGGCTGCCCATCGAGCGTGGTCGCGGATATCAACTCACAGCCGGGCTGAACCTGGACGGGTGGCGCCCCTATGTCACCTTCTGGCGCGGCGAACGTTTCGTGAACGACCAAGGCGACCCGGCTTACTATGCCGGCAACTTTACGGAATTTGGACTCTTGAAAGATGTCATGCTGCCCGCCGGGTTCTCGCTGCGCATCGGCGGATTCGGGCGGACGATCGACGGCCGCATGACACATACGGAATACGCGTTACTGAACTGGTCGTGGGATGAGTCGCCCTGGCGCGGGTTCTGCTTGCGACCGACGTTACTGCATCGAAGCGAGTCGTCCTGCAACGGGTTTTGAGACGCACTTCCCTCTTGCCACCTCGCGGCAAGCCCGTTAGAGTAGGACGCAGCGAAATGCACGAGGTGTTTGTTCAGGTGGAGGGGCTATGTTCCGCAGATGGATCGGTGCTGTGCTGGGGATTGTTGTCGTGTGCGCACCAGGCCTCTCCTGGGCTGAAACCTATGCGGCCTTCGCGCTGGGACCGAATATCGCTACCCTCGACACCACCGACGTCGGCAAACTGGACCTGAAGAGCAACATCGCCTACGGCGCCAAGTTCGGGCACTACTTCGACGATCGCGGGTTCAATTGGTTCGGCCTCGAAGTGGACATGTACCGGTCGCAGTCGAACGTCAAAGCGCAGAACCTCCCGCGACAAGGCACGAATCTGCTGCTGTCAGGCCCCATTCCCGGGAGCGACTTCCTCGTCCATTCCCTGGCCTTCAACGCGCTGGTTCGTGTGACCGGCTATCAATACAAAGTCGAACCCTATGCCGGGTTGGGTGTCGGCCTCAACATGGGAAACATTTCCGACGGGAACTTCAGACCTGAGGCGGCCTTTGCCCCAAGCTTCAACGTGTTGGCAGGCATCAAATATTACTTCACGCCGAAAATCGCACCCTTCATTGAATACAAATACAACTTCGCCCACTTCTCATTCGACCGCTCCAACGTCACCGCCGACTACCGCGCCAATCTGTTCATGTTCGGCGTTGCCTATCACTTCGGCCGTTGACCCGCACGGGTCTGGAATCCACAGTCAGAGACGGAGTACTCTTGGCAGCACGTTACGGCTAAGGCCATCCTCGCCCGAGGGATCGCCTGGTATCGTTAGGCCATACGCCAATGTTCACTCGAACAACAGTTTAAGCCTTCAAAAGGATTCACGGTGCAAAGCGCTGTTACTTGGCCAGATGGTAAGTCATTCGCCTTCACCATTTTCGACGACACGGACGACGCTCGCTTGCCAGATATCAAGTTGGTTTATGACTTTCTCACCGACATTGGGATAAGAACCACTAAGAGCATATGGCCGATTGAGGGGGAGAAAATTCCCTTGATTGGCGGCTCAACTTGTGAGGATCCACAGTACCTGGATTGGTCGCTCAGCCTCCAGCGAGCTGGATTTGAGATTGCTCTTCATAACGTGACCTACCACACTTCATCTCGCACGAGCACAATCCGTGGGATCGACAGATTCAGAGAGTTATTTGGGCATGATCCTCATACTTTGGCTAATCATGCGGGGTGCGACGAGAGCATCTATTGGGGGAATGCCAGGTTATCTGGATGGCGAGAAAAACTCTACAATGTTCTCTTACTTAACCGTCACAAGGGTCTCTTTCAAGGACACGTCGAGGGCAGTCCTCTTTTCTGGGGAGACGTCTGCAAGAGACGCATCGGATATGTACGAAACTTCGTTTTTGGTGGAATGAATACTCTCAAGAATTGCCCGTTCATGCCTTACTATGACCCACTTCGCCCCTATGTAAATGGTTGGTTCGCTTCCTCCGAAGGGCCTTCAGTTGAGTCATTTAGTCAGACGATATCCGAAGCAGCTCAAGATCGATTGGCTGTTGAAGGTGGGGCATGCATAATGTACACACACCTAGCGCGCGGGTTTACATCTGGAGGCCACCTAAATCCTAGATTCAGGCTATTGATGGAACGTCTCAGCCGTATGAATGGCTGGTTTGTCCCAGTCAAACAACTTCTTGACCACTTACGAAACAAACCGACCATCCACGCCATTACCATGGAGCAAAGAGCGCTATTGGAACGACGCTGGATCCTGCACAGGATACGCACTTTCGGCTCGACATGATTTCAGGAAACTACAGCGAATGCAGAAGATCCGTGCCGAGGTCCTTTGAAATACCGAATCACACAGTTTTCAGACTGCGATGTGCCAGCAGTTAAGGCCTTTAACCTACGACTGGCCCACAACACCACTGCACCACGCTTTCCTGAAAGTCCAACACCAACTTGGCTGCCACGAAATGCCAACTCATCTCTTCATCAGGAGTACTACATTGTTCATGGCGAAGAGAGTGTTCATGGCGGGTATGTCCTCAAGCTCCAAAACTTCATGCTGCGCGGACAACTCGAGCGAATTGGATATTTTTCCCTCCCGATCTCTGAAGGAATAATCGATTCCTCTCACGCTATTGTGGGCATGCTCACAGCCAAGGATGCGCTCCGCCGATCTCCGCTACTATTTGGGCTTGGCATGGGGGGCGTTACCCAACCGATCGCTAAACTCTTGCGACATCTCAAATTCAGTTTGACGCCATGTCCTTTCCTTTTCCGAGTGAACCATCCGTACCGATTCCTCCGCAACATAGCCTTTTTGCGCGAAACGTTGCTAGGAAAGACGCTACTGGATGTACTTGCGATCACAGGATTAGGCTGGGCAGCACTGCACGCAGTTCAGAGCTTGGCAGGCTATCGAATGTCGCTCACAGACCCAACCAAGGTCGAACGATTTCACGGGTTCGACTCGTGGTGCAATGATTTGTGGGAGAAGAGTTACGAGAACTACTCGTTAATTGCGGTTCGCGATCAGGAAGTCCTTCAGACTCTCTACCCCTCGAACGATACCAGCTTCGTTAAAGTAAGAGTCATGCAGCACCACACTACCGTAGGCTGGGCAGTCCTACGCAACACATCAATGAAAAATCATGGGCAATTCGGCAACATGCGGGTTGGATCAATAGTGGATATCCTTGCGATTCCCGGCCATGAAGAATCAGTCGTTCGGCACGCGACAAAGTTTCTTCAACAGGCTGGCGTCGACCTGCTATTATCGAACCAACTGCACAAGAACTGGATCCGGGCGTTCCAGGATAACGGCTACCTCCAAGGGCCGTCGAACTATGTGCTCGCTATGTCGCCCCAACTAACATCGCTCTTATCGCCATTTGATGAAACATATCCTCAGATTCACATGACTAGAGGTGATGGGGATGGGCCAATCCACCTTTGATAGTTTCGCCGTGACCTTTTCATCATAACAATCGTTGGATATCGACAGTGTCAAGAGACTCTCCTATGCTAAATAAACTCGAAATTGAGCACCTCCTAAATCAGGCGATAAAGCAGGTCTTGGAGGATAAGGGCTTCACCGCTAAAATTACTCCCGATAGCCCCATTGATAGTACGCTGGGGCTCGATTCACTGGACTGGGCAGCAGTTGCAGTGCGCATGGAAGACCAGACGGGGCTTGATCCTTTTTCAGAAGGGTTCATTGTAAAGCTGGCTACCGTGAATGACCTAATTGATCTCTACGTAAAGACTGCCTCCAAACATCCTTTCGTTCAGTAACAATTGTCGTTTCTGTGATTGCACAACACTTAAAAAATGGCCTTGTAGAAAACGCTGAACGCCTCTTCATGATTCACGGAGGGCAGCAGGTTACCTATAGACAGCTTGCAGCTAGGACTGAGTCATTAGCGCAACAACTTTGCCATTTGACAGGTAAAAGAGTTGGGGTGCGGACTTCTTCGCCCACCACATTCATTCCCGCGATACTCGCCCTCAACCTAGTAGCTGCCGATGTCTTTCTCTTGGGAAGTCGCACACCCGCTGAAATTAACCGCCTAACCAGGGAGTTTTCCCTGGAGTGCATCCTGGACTTTTCATCGTACAATGGAACGCAGTTCAGCGAATCGGTATTAGCGCCAATATTGACTCCCGAGCCTCAGTCCATCCACTCAGAGCTATCTGCTGATAAAGGCGTTACGATACTTACGTCAGGGACCACCGGCCTACCAAAAGCTGCCCGGCATACATGGGCCAACCTATGCAAACCAGTTCGCACTACCCCCCTCTACAGACACACCCGCTGGCTGTGTCTGTTCCCTCTGCACCTCTACGCTGGACTGCAGGTATTTTTGCAGGCGTTTTTGAACTGGGCAACCCTCGTCATCCCCTCATGCATGACCCCTCATGAAATCGCATCGACGATATCCCACCAAGGGATACAGTACGCTTCCGGAACTCCGTCTTTTTGGAGGCAGATCCTTTACTTCTCAGGCTCCCAAGGTTTAGAGCCAACTAGTCTCCTTCAAATCACCTTAGGAGGCGAGGTCGCGTCACAAGCTTTGCTCGATCAGCTGAGACGCGTGTTCCCTCACACACGCATCGTGCATATATATGCTTGCACCGAAATGGGACGGCTTTTCGCCGTGACGGATGGGAAGGAAGGCTTCCCTTTGAGATACTTGGATGACCCTCCTGAGGCAGGAGTCCAATTGAAAATTGTCGATGACCAACTGCTGGTCACTAGTCGCACTCCTATGACAACCTATATTCAACAGGAGGAAGACCAGCCAAGCACCCCTGCATATTTCCATACTGGGGATCTAGTAAAGGTAGCCGGTAACCGTATACTTTTTCGCGGGCGAATCAATGAGATCGTAAACGTAGGAGGATCGAAAGTTTCTCCTTTAGAAGTCGAGTCCGTTATTAGGAATGTTCCCGGAGTTGCCGAAGTTCGAGTCTACCCAAAGCCCAGTTCCCTTACAGGCCACATTCTTGCTGCCGACATCATTCCCAGTCCGCAATATTCCCAAGAACAAATCCGACTTGCCATCCAACAAATGAGCCAAATACACCTCCAACCATTCCAGGTCCCCAGGGTCATAAATTTTGTGGACCAGATTAGAATGAGCTCAGCATTCAAAATTTCCAGGGCGGGACCTGATTCATGAACTCCCCAAAGGTTGTGCTTGTCAGCGGAGGAACGCGAGGCCTCGGACTTGCTACCGTGGAACAACTACTCATGAGTGGCTATCACGTAGCGACGTTTAGTCGGACACCATCTGAAGCGGTCACGGAACTCAACACCCGCTTTGGGGCTCGGCTGTGGGCCTCAACTGGAGACCTTTCCGATCCAGCTGGTCTCGAAAATATAGTGCACACCGTGGAGCATGAGTTTGGGCCAATCTGGGGCCTAGTGAACAATGCTGGGATTGCTGTACAAGGGGTGCTGCCAACCATGGCCCCACAGCAGATCGAGGACCTCGTTAGTATCAACCTTACTGGAACACTATTGCTGACACGATTAGTCCTTCGCCGAATGATCCTTCGCAGCCAGGGTAGCATCGTAAACATATCTTCAATCATTGGCATACGAGGTTATGCAGGTCTCGCGGCCTATTCGGCAACTAAATCCGCTCTTGACGGCATGTCACGAGCGTTAGCTCGAGAATTGGGTTCACGGAATATACGTGTGAACTCTGTTGCGCCTGGGTATTTGGAAACAGACATGACCCAGACCTTGGACTCCAGCCAACTCACTCAATTAATTCGACGCACACCACTGGGTCGGCTTGGACAGGTCGAGGATGTCGTACCCGTCATCCTGTTCCTGCTCTCCCCTGCGGCTGGGTTCATTACCGGTCAAACCATAGTTATAGACGGTGGACTCACGTGTTAATGGGAAAAGGAGTATCCCCATCTTAAATTTAGTGGTGTTTTTGCCGTAGGAACGACCCCATAGGCCCGTAAGATCCTACAACGTTGTATGAACAAGTACCTCGCTCCAGGCAATTTCGAGTAGTTGGGAACGTGTGGTAATTACAACCCGACATTGTTACCTGTCGATCGATCTGGAAGACTACAAACACGCCACCATGCTCGACATGGGGTTGGAGCCGCGCACCAATCCGGATCAAACCTGGAGGGGCGTCACCCGCATCCTCTCCCTGTTGCGCGAGACCAAGAGCCACCCTGGGCTCACATGCTTCACCACCGGGCAGGTGGCCAGGGATCAGCCCGACCTCGTGCGCGAGTTGGTTGCGCAGGGGCATGAAATCGCCTGCCACAGTGATCAGCATGAGAATGTCTACTCGCTGGACCGGCACGAGTTCCTGCACAATCTCCGTCGGGCCAAGGATGCGCTGGAGACGGCCGGCGGACAACCGGTGATTGGCTTCAGGGCGCCGAACTTTTCCATCGACGACCGGACCGCCTGGGCGTATCCCGTACTCGCAGAAGCGGGATTTATCTACGACTCCAGCCTGACCACGGACCGCCCGCGAACCAAGGCGGAAGCCTACGATGTGATGAGCCTGCCCGATCGAGAGCTGTTCGAGTTTCCCATGTACCGCCACATGCTCACGGGATCGCACGGCATCCGGGTCATCGGCGGGACCTTTTTCCGGTTGTTGCCGCTCGGCCTGATCGTGAGGCTCATGAAGAAATCGGCCGCGCTCGGCTTCGTCCCCTTGATCTACCTCCATGCCGCCGATGCGGATGACCAACCGAGCCCGGTCGGGTGGAACGAGATGCGCCGCCTCACACACATTTCGCGTTGTGCCTGGAGCCTGCGTCAGCAACAGTGGCTGCTGGGGGCGCATAGCGTAGCCGACAAACTTCGCGCCATTCTCACACTATTCGCCCATCAGGGCCCAATGCAGACGGCGCTTCCGGTTCACACCTCCATCACCTCTTAGAACTGACCACCATGTATATCCTCGGCTTGGCGACCATGGGCGAAAGCGCCGCGGCACTGCTCAAAGACGGCATCCTGATCGCCGCCGCGGAGGAAGAGCGGTTCACCCGCATCAAACACGAAGGATGTTTTCCGATTCGCGCGGTCGCCTTCTGTCTGGCCAAGGCCGGTATTTCGCTGGCGGAGATCGAACATGTCGGCGTCTACTGGCAACCGTTCCGCATGGGTGTCCGCGCGAGAGGTATGCTGAAGGCCGCGCTGCGAAACCCCGCCTCATTCTTCAGGCAGGCCGGTAGTGCCCTTCGAGAACTCAGTCCGGCCGGCGGCGGCCACGCCCCGGCCAGCCAGGGAAGTTGGATGGAGCTATTCTCTGTGCGGTCGCTCCTAGAGAAACAATTTGGTCCCTTCCACGGCCGTCTCCATTACCTCGATCACCACCGATGTCATATGGCGAGCGCCTTTTTCGCCTCTCCTTTCGAACAGGCGACGATCCTCGTGTTCGACGGAGCGGGGGAAGAGGCCTCCACCACGTTGGCAGTCGGGAGCGGGACCAGGCTACAGATATTGCGGTCGATCCCATGGCCCCATTCACTCGGCCATTTTTACTCGACCATGACGGGTTTTTTGGGCTTCACCATGTTGGACGGCGAATACAAGCTGATGGGCCTGGCGCCTTACGGCAAGCCGGAACATTTCCCGTTCATTCGCAAGAACATGCTGGTCACCGATGCGCCCGGCTCCTACCGGCTCAACCATGCGTTCGTCGATTACCATGCCGCGCTCCAAGGAAAGTTCCCCCGGGCGCTGCGAGAGATGTTTGGCAATCCCCGGCAGCACGACAGCGCGCCTTTCACTGACCGACACCGAGAGATTGCCGCCAGCACCCAGGCCGCGTTCGAAGACGTGGTGCAGGACTTGGCCCGCTGGGCGTTTCAGGAAGGCGGACGGCAGGACAACCTCGCCATCGCCGGAGGGTGCAGTCTCAACTGCGCGGCGAATGGTCGCTTGCTCCGCGAGGGGCCGTTCGACCGGATCTATGTGCCACCCGCTCCACATGACGCAGGATGCACGGTGGGGGCCGCGCTCCTGGTCTATCACGAGGTCCTGGGACATCCGCGACAGTTTGAGATGACCCACGCCTACTACGGGCCGGAGTATGGAGAGGCGGAAATCGGCCAAGCGCTCCAGGCACAGGGGATCGAGACGCAACCGATTGCCGACGAAGAGGCGCTGCTGGCAAAGACGGTGGACCTCCTGACAAGCGGCAGCGTGGTGGGCTGGTTCCAAGGCGCAATGGAATTCGGGCCGCGTGCGCTCGGGGCGCGCTCCTTTCTTGCCGACCCTCGACATGAGAGCATTCGCGACACGATCAACGCCAAGATCAAGAAGCGGGAGTTGTTTCGGCCCTTTGCCCCGTCGGTCAAGGAAGAGGCAGCGGCGGAGTATTTCCACGGCTCGCAACAGAGCCCATTCATGACCCTGACCCTGCCCGTTCACGCCCACCAACGCGACCGGATTCCCGCCGTCACCCACATCGACGGATCGGCCAGAGTGCACACCGTGCGGCGCGCCGACCATCCGCGCTACTGGAATCTGCTCGACCGGTTCGAACGCGCAACCGGCGTGCCGGTCCTGCTCAATACCTCGTTCAACATTCAGGAGCCGATCGTCTGCACACCCGAGGAGGCGCTCGCGACGTTTCTCAAGAGCGGCGTCGACGCGCTGGTCATGGGGAATTATTTCATCGAGCGGAAGAGGCTGGGGAGAGCATAGTATCAGACGATGCCGGCAGGCAGAATCAACCACCAACGATTCCCCCTGCCAGTGACCATCAATGTCGAGCGCCGTTCAGGCCTCCATTGGTCGATAGGTTCCTTCGATTCTCCTCTATCCACCGGTTCGCCCCCACTTCCGACCGCATCCTGGGAAGGCTCTCAGTTTCAAGGAACCGGAAGATGGGGCTAAACTCAATTTTTCTGGATGAGTACCGGGTGGAGGCCATATCATGGGCTGATTGACGGCTTCTCAAGAGGTCAGATAGTATTCCTCCGACGCGCTGTTCGTTCATTGTCATATCGTCGCGAAAGTTGCCTGCAGGAATGAAGACCGGTCTGGCTGTTGTTTACGGGCTTGGGCTGATTTTTTTTGCGATCTCCGGGGTCTTCGAGGCAGGCGCCGAACCCTCCGTCGCTGCGCCTCACCCTTCAACCAGTACGACGCTGACATGGCACTACGAGGGGGAGCACGGTCCTTCGCACTGGGGAGCGATTGCTCCGACCACCGCATCGTGCGAAAACGGCACGCACCAGTCGCCGATCAACATCCGCACCACACCCCATGCGTCTTCCGTCCATGACGAACTGTTGATCCACTATCATCCCTCGACGGCGAAGGTCGTCACCTCCCATCACACCATTGAAGTCGATTTTCAATCCGGCGGGGCGCTCGAAATCTTCGGGCGATCGTATGCCTTACAGGAATTTCATTTTCACGAGCCCAGTGAGCACCAACTCAATGGCCGGACCTATCCGATGGAAGCGCACCTCGTGCATCGGGACGAGTCGGGTCATCTGGTGGTACTGGCGATATTAATGGATCTCGGGGTGGAAACGGCACCGCTCGGCGCCGTCTGGGAGCGAATTCCGAGTGAGAAGCATGGCGAAATGCGTGATCTTCTCTTTAACCCGCAGGATCTGCTCCCCAAAGATCTCCATCATTACGCCTATGACGGTTCGTTGACGACCCCGCCGTGCACCGAGGGAGTGCACTGGATTGTGCTGAAGGAGCCGATCGCAATCACGACCGGACATCTTGAGCGGTTTGTCTCGCTGGTCGGCCACAATGCCAGACCGGTACAGCCGCTCAATGAACGGGAAATTGACGAAGAATGACTCTGGCCGCAATTCGATAGTCGAACACCTGCATCCCTCCCGCCTTCCTCCCGCTTCCGAATGAGCCTGTCCATCTTGCAACGCTCTCTTTTCTGTCGCGCAAAGAGACTGTGATCTCCCCCCTCACGCACGAAGCGCAGCTCGTACAGAGAATGCACCGAGAAGCCGCGCGCACCGAACTGTCAATTAACGGAAGGGTTCCAGCAGTCACGCTTGGAACGGTGCACAGCACCCGCCGATACGCACGAAATGAATCAGATGCACCGGAGGTATTGGATATCCCAGTGCACATATAAGGTACGGAATGGAGCGAGCGAACGGGAAAGGGAGAACAGGGGGAGGAATTGGCCGACGACTCCAACAACGAAACAGAGGCCATCGGGTGGGTCAAGCGTATAAAGAATGGATCACTGGAGGGGCTCTCCGGCGGCGTCAATGGGGAGAGGCTTCGCCTGAAGCGGGGCTCGCTACGCACGAATCGCGGGTTGGAGGCGCCGGGCGGGTTCGAACCGCCGCATCGCAGTTTTGCAGACTGCTCCCTTAGCCACTTGGGTACGGCGCCACGAGTCGGATTATAGAAGGGGGAGGTTCAGGAACTCAACCGCGAAGAGAGCGAAACAGCGGAAACTTTGAACCGCACATCCGGTCATCAGGTGCGGACTGACTAGGGCTTGCTCGGGAGCACCGGAATATCGCGGACGATGGTGGACTGCTCATCCGGCGCGTGGCCCATCAATTCCCAGCCCGCCTCTGCTTCCTCGTCCGACGACCCGTTCTGCGCGACGCCAGACGCTTCGGCTTCCTTTTCCTTGGCCAGCTGCTCGACTTCGAGAATGAGTGTGTCCATGAGCTCATCCATGGGCACTTTGCGCATCAGCTTCCCCTTCTTGAAGAGAATGCCCTTGCCCTCGCCGCCGGCAATGCCGATATCGGCTTCCTTGCCTTCGCCGATGCCGTTCACGACGCAGCCGAGCACCGAGACATTCAACGGGGTCTTGATGTGGCCCAGTTTCTTCTCCAACTCGTTGGCCATGCGCACTACGTCGATTTCGACCCGCCCACAGGTCGGGCAGGCAATGACGTTAATGCCGCGATGACGCAATTCCAACGACTTCAAGATTTCAAACCCGACTTTGACTTCCTCCACCGGATCGGCGGCGAGCGACACGCGTAACGTGTCGCCGATACCTTGCGAGAGCAGCCAGCCAAGTCCGATCGCGGACTTGACCGCGCCGGTCATGGCCGTGCCGGCTTCGGTGATACCGATGTGCAACGGGTAATTGGACTGGGTGGAAAAGAGGTAGTAGGCGTCGATGGCGTGGTGCACGTCGGACGCTTTGAGCGACACCTTCATGTTGGTGAAGCCTTCGTCTTCGAGCGCATGCACGGCATTTAAGGCCGATTCGGACAGGGCCTCCGGCGAAGGCCAGCCATACTTATCGAGCAGCGGCCGTTCGAGCGAGCCGCCGTTCACGCCCACGCGCAGAGGAATGCCCCGTTCGTTGACGGCCTTGATGACGTCCTGCACTTTCCACCAGGCCCCGATATTGCCGGGATTGATGCGGACGCAATCGACGACTTCGGCCGCCTTGAGAGCCAGGCGATGGTCGAAATGAATGTCGGCAATCAACGGCACCGTCATCGCGGCTTTGATCTTGGGTAGCGCCGCTGCCGCCTCTTCGTCAGGAACGGCGACCCGAATGAGCTCGCAGCCGGCGGTTTCCAACTGCTTGATCTGCTCCACGGTCGCCTTGACGTCGCGCGTGTCGGTAGAACACATCGACTGAACCGAAATCGGGGCATCACCGCCGATCTTGACCGATCCTGCCTGAATCTGCCTGGTTTTCTTCCGAGTGATGTGCATGAACTCTCTCTAGTACGTTTTGACCGTGCTTTGCACTAGCTGCCCTGCTCATCACCATGCGGCAAACTGCCCACGAGTGACGCCAAGCGGGCGGCGTCGTCCGCCACTACCCCGGCCCCGAACAACGCCTTGACGCTGTGATAGATCCCGTCGGCAGTCAGGCCATACCGTTCGCGCAACAGATCCTGTGGCCCCTGTTCGATATACCAATCGGGCAACCCGAGCACCTTGGTCCGCAACATGAGTCCGGCGTCGGAGAGGGTTTCCAAGACTGCGGAACCGAATCCGCCCATCTTGCAGCCTTCTTCGACCGTCACGAGGCACCGCACATTCTTCGCCGTCTTCAGGATGAGTTCGGTATCCAACGGCTTCGCGAACCGGGCGTTGACCACGGCGGCGGAAATGCCTTCCTGGGCCAACCGTTCGGCGGCTTTCACGGCAGGCCAGACGGTGACGCCGATCGCCACGATCGCCACATCCGTCCCTTCCCGCAGCAATTCGCCCTTCCCGATGGGCAACGCCGTCGGTTCGGCGTCCATCGGCACCCCGAGGCTCACCCCGCGCGCATAGCGCACGGAGGCGGGACCATCGTAACTCACGCAGGTCTTGATCAGATGCTGCAATTCGTTCTCATCTTTAGGGGCGGCGACGACCATGTTCGGCACGTGCCGCAGAAACGCGAAATCGAATGCGCCATGGTGGGTCGTGCCGTCTTCGGCCACGAGACCGCCACGATCGATGCAGAAGGTCACCGGCAAGTTCTGGGTGGCCACATCATGCACAACCTGGTCGTAAGCCCGTTGCAGGAAGGTGGAGTAGAGGGCCACCACCGGCTTCATGCCCTGCGCCGCCATACCCGCTGCGAAGGTCACCGCATGCTGCTCGGCGATACCGACGTCATAGATCCGCTCCGGAAATTCCTTCTCAAAGGCATTGAGGCCCGTACCTTCACACATGGCGGCGGTGATTGCCACCACTCGCTTGTCTTGACGCGCCACCTTGATCAGGGCATCCACGGCCATGCTGGTATAACTCGGGCGCACGGCTTTTTTCGCCGGCGCGCCCGTTTCACGCACGAACGGTGGGCAGGCATGAAACCAGACGGGGTTGTCCATGGCGGCCTGATACCCCAAACCTTTTTTCGTGATCACGTGCAGCAGAACCGGGCCCTTCATTTTCAGCACGTTTTCTAATGTCGGGAGCAAATGCTCGAAGTTGTGCCCGTCGATCGGCCCGGCATACTGGAAGCCTAATTCCTCGAACAGCAGCCCGGGGAGAATTGCGCCCTTGGCCAATTCTTCGGCCCGACGGGCGATCTTTTGTACTTCCAATCCAATGTGAGGAATTTTGCGCAACAACTGGCCGGTTTCTTCACGCATCCGGGCGTAGAATTCGCCAGTGAACGTCCGGTTCAGGTAGGCGGAAATGGCTCCGACGTTTCGGGAAATCGACATTTGATTGTCGTTCAAGACGACGATAAAGTCCTTATTCGTTCCACCCGCGTGGTGCAACCCTTCCAGAGTCATGCCCGCCGTCATCGCTCCGTCGCCGACGACGCAGACCACCTTGTGCTTCTCGCCCCGTTGCTCACGCGCTTCCACCATTCCGAAGGCAGCCGAGACGCCGGTGCCCGCATGCCCGGCATTGAAGGTATCGTACGCACTTTCCTCGCGCTTGCAGAACCCGCTCAGTCCACCGTACTGTCGCAGCGTATGGAACTGTTCCCGGCGGCCGGTCAGGAGCTTGTGGGTATAGGCTTGATTGCTGGTATCCCAGACGATTTTATCGTTCGGCGTATCCAGGAGATATTGCAATGCGACCGTCAACTCCACGACACCTAGATTGGAGGCCAGATGCCCCCCGACATTCGAAACCACCGCAAGGATTTGCTCACGAATCTCCTGGCATAGTTCCGGAAACTGTTCAGGGGACAGGCGCTTCAAATCAGCGGGACTGTGGATATTTTTTAAAAGAGACATTGCTCAATCTCCTTGTCAGGGCATGACAATTGGACGCAGGTATTCATATCGATGGAGAATATTCGTGTTGAGAAGGTCAGGCGAAGCAGCGAAAGCAGTTGTGTACAAATCGCCTCATCCTCACATATGGCGCCGCTCATGTCAAGATTCCGCTGTTCTGTCTTCGACTCTCGGTCCTTCCGTCTACGAACGCATCCGATAGGTAAACAGGGTCGCGATCGTAAAGTCGGCCGCGCTCCCGGTGATAAAGTCCAAATTCTCGACCCCGTACACCTGCCAGACCAGGCTGGGGAGGATGCGATAGCTGACACCGAGGACCGATTCGGTCACGCCCTTGTCCAGCACCCTGGTTCCGGTGCCATGAAAGGGCGGCGAGTAGTAATCGAACTGCGCGGTGATGGAAACATTCTCCGTCCAGAGGTATTCCACGGCAACCAAGCCGCTCATGACCGGCTGAAGGTCGAGGCCGGCGATCTGCCCTGTCGGAAACACCCCGTTCAAGTTGGCATAGACAATCCACCCGGTTGCGAAGGTCTTATCCAGCGCGAGGCCGATGCCGGCATCCGGATGCCCGCTGCCGAAGACCTGGTCCGTGTCGCCGGTCGGCGCTTTGACTCCCACGCGAAACGACAGGGCCGGAAGGGTCGCGGTCTCCTTCAGCAGCTGATATTTACCATAGAACGAAATGTCGCCCAGCCCCGTCGCGCCCTTGGCGCCCTGAAACAGGGTCCGGCCGCCGTTGGTGATGTTGAAGGCGTAGGCCGTTTCCCTCAACGCCTTGCGGGCGGGAGCTATCCCGGTCGTCCCCCGCTCCACCCCGAGAATCGGCTCCTCCATGAAGCCGCGATGCCGATGGTAGCCTGGAATCTCGGCCCCGATCTCCAACCGATCGGTCAGGCCATACCGCAGGAACAACCCGGCCCGGACGGTCTCGAACTTCATCGTCACGTCGGCCTGTTCTTCGCTGTCACGAGCAATCGACGCGGTGTTGGCGACTTCGAGACGGACATCGAAATCCCCCTGCTTCAACACTGCCGCCCGTTCGCCCGGCATCGCGAGCACCAACTGGTCCAATGCCTGAAAATTTCTGACCGGAAACGGACCAAACCCCTCCGCCCCGACCGTCAGCGGCAGACCGACGACCGCTATGAGAACCCAGAACAGATACCTGATCATCCGCATGAGCAACCCCGGCCGTTCACTCACTGCGTCGATATGCCTAGTAGGGGAAATCCAAACCTGCAAAAATCGCCCCGCCTTCGCGGCTATACCCATAGTCCAGACGACCGACGACGTTAGGGCGCACGATCGCTCGAAAGCCCACGCCCGGCGTCATCCGGTAATCTTGAAAGCTCACATCCTTGAAGGAATTGAACACTTGCCCCGTGTCCAGGAAGGGCGCCAGCTCAAAATCCGCGGTCACCCCCGCGACCTTCGTGCGCAGGACGTGAATCCGCTCTTCGATACTCAGCGCGATCAGATGTTTGTCGATATAGCGATCCATCCCGAATCCTCGCAGATTGTTCTGTCCGCCCAACGATGATTGCTCGAAGAAGGGCACTTGGGAACCGATCGTGGCCTGCAAGTCGGCACGGACGACCAGAATGGCCCGTTTGGATTCACTGGGAAACAGTTTCTTGATCTCCAGTTCATATCGTGAATAGACGGGATGGTCCCCGTTTTTCACATTTTGATTCAGTTCCGCATAGGCCATGACGGACATGCCGTCCGTGGGTGTGATCAGGCTGTCGCGGGTATCGTAGAAGAAGGACGCGCGATGCCCGACAATAATGGATTCGCCTTGAATCCCGTCCACCCCGGGAAATTGCTCGACGGAGAAGGGCAAGTCGGTGGCGCCGCGCTGGAGTTGCACCTGCCGGACCCGCTGCCCGACCGAAATCTGTGTCACCTCGTTCGCATAGAGGCCAAGCCGCCAGTAGGCACGCGCTTCTCTGGCCGTGTAATTCGATTCATCCGCCTGTACGGTCGACTGCCCCAAGCCGAAGAACCGCGAGGTCGCGTTTTTGAAGAAGGTCCCGCCGAAGTTCAGAAAATACTGCCCGTTTCCGAAGGCCGGATCGACATAGTCGAACAGCACCTTGCGCTCGATCTTCTCGGTCAGCGAGGCGATCAGCTTCATTTGTCGGCCGCCCGGATCGTACTTGAACAAATTGAACACGGCCCGGCTACCGACGATCGAATTCTGAATCAGCATCGGCGCCATGAGGTACTTCAATTCGCCGTCTGGATCGGAAATCAGAATCGGCGCAATCAAACCGGCGTCGTTCCCGTCGTTCTTGCTGGTAGAGACCGACGGAACCGGGAAAATCTGCGTGTCGGCGCGCAGAGGGACCGGCAGGCTGAGGGTGAGGAGTCCGGCCAGCGCCAGGACAAGACGGATCGACGAAAAATAATGTCGCTGCATGGCGCTCGCCGGAACAATCGTCCCCTACGGGAACTACGGAGCTTTGATCTTTTCAGACTTCTTGCGGAGCTGGTCGACGAGGTCGGAGTACGAGGAGGTGTGCAGGATCTTCGAAAACTGCCCGCGATAGTTATTCACCAGACTGACGCCGTCCACCACGACATCGTACACGTGCCAGTCATTGCTCTTATTCATCAACCGGTAGTCCATGGGAATCTCCGTCTTCCCGGACAACACCTTGGTGCGGACCTCCGCATATTCCTTCTCCGTCCGCTCGTTGAGGTATTGCACCCCTTCACCGGAATAGGTTTCGACCCGATCGGCGTAGGTATTCGTCAACAGCGTGCGGAACAGATCCACGAACTCCTGCTTGTCCTTGTCCGACAACTGATTCCACTGCGCGCCCAACGAGCGCCGGGACATTTCGGAGTAATCGAATCGCGCCGCCACGACTTTCTCCAGTCGCTGCCGGCGATCTTCCTGCTTGGCTGGAGTCTTCAATTCCTTATCGTTCAGAATCTTCAACACCTCATCGATCGTGCCCCGGACCGACTCGGTCGCCGGCCCGGCGATTGCGGGTGACAACCCGCCCAGGCAGAACGACAGCGCCAACGCTCCCACTATGATCATCCATCGCATTCCCTGCATCCCAACACCTCTCCTGTGAGTGGTGACCCCGTTGCCCCGCCGGCCAGGCACGCGCCCTACCGCGCATCCCACCCTCAGCCGTTCGGGCTAGTTGACCTTGCCGTGCACATACTGGCTAACCAATTCTTCGAGATCAAGCCCGGACTCGGTGTCACGAATCTTCTCGCCGGGCTTCAGCACATCGCCGCCCCCGCCGACCGAGAGCGAGAGGTACTTGTCGCCGATGATCCCACGCGTCTTGATCGACGCGATCGTATCGGAATATAGCTTCACGCCGTCTTGAATGGCCAACGCCACCAGCGCGCGGTCGCTGTTCAGTCCGATCTGCCGGACACGCCCGACTTCCACTCCGGCGATTTCCACCGAGGCCCCGGGCTTGAGTCCCGACGCGGAGGTAAATTCCGCCTCGACCGGATAATTGTGCCCGCCGATCACCTCCAGCTTCCCCAGCTTGATCGACAGGTACCCCAGGCAGGCAATCCCGACGAGCACGAAGATACCGACCATCAGTTCGAGCTTTGCACGTTCCATATCGTCTCCTATCAGCCTCTTGCCTGTGCGCGATCCGACGGCGGCATTGCAGGGGCGCTCGACAACCGCTTCACGATGGGGATGCCGTCGGTGCTCCCTTCGCCGTGACGGTGCCGCCGACAAAAATAAACTCTCGAATCTCTTCGTCCGTCGTCTTCACAAATTCGCTCGAGGAAGCCATCTCGGCAATACGTCCGTTCTTCAACATCGCGACGTAATCGGAAATGCCGAAGATCTCAGGGATTTCGTGGCTGACCATGACCGCCGTGAATCCGAACTGGTGCTGCATGGCCACAATGAGATCGTGGATGGCCTTGGCCATGAGCGGATCGAGTCCCGTCGTCGGCTCGTCGAACAGGATGATTTCCGGTTCCATCACCAAGGCGCGGGCCAAACCGGCACGTTTGCGCATGCCTCCGCTCAATTCTGCGGGGAATTTATGCCCCATGCCCTTCAGTCCGACTTGCTCAAGTTTCTCCTCTACACGCCTGGTGACGGTATCGCCTTTTAACCTGAGCTTTTCCCGCAACGGAAAGGCGACGTTTTCGAAGACGGTCAACGAATCGAAGAGCGCCGCGCCTTGGAACAACATGGCGAACTTTTTCCGGACTTCATTGAGGGCCTGCCCTTTCAGACAGGCAATGTCCGTTCCGTCGATCCAGACTTCGCCGCGATCGGGCTGCATCAGGCCGATGATGTGTTTCAGCAACACACTCTTGCCCTCGCCGCTCCGCCCGATGATCGTGGTCAGCTTGCCTGTGGGGATCGTCAGATCCACGCCACGCAACACCGGCTGCTTTCCCAATGTTTTTTCGACGCCGACCAGCTTGATCATAATGGCTCACAACACGTCACAGGCGTCTGCTGACTGACCTGTCTTGTCTCTTCCGTCTCAGGTTCGCGTTTTACGTTTTACGTTTCACGCCTTCAGAGCAGCACCGAGGTCAGGAAGTAGTCCCACACCAGAATCAGGACTGCCGACAACACCACGGCTTCCGTGGTTGCCGTGCCCAGCCCTTCCGCGCTGTGCTTGGTATGAAACCCCTTATAACAACAGACCCAACTGATCAAGAGCCCGAAGCTGACGGATTTGAGGATGCCGCCGTAGACGTCCTTCCACTCCACCGCCGATTCGATCGAGCTCCAATACGCGCCCTCGTTGCCGTTCAGCAGTTGCACCCCGACGACATACCCGCCGTAGATGCCGACCACATCGAACAACGCGACCAGCAGCGGCACGGCAATCAAACTGGCCACGAGTTTGGGGGCGATCAGATATTGCAGCGGGTTCACCGCCATCGTATCCAACGCATCGATCTGTTCGGTGATGCGCATGATGCCGATTTCAGCCGTCATCGCCGACCCGGCACGAGCGGTCACCATCAGCGCCGCAAGCACGGGGCCCAACTCCCGGATGATGCTGAGCGCCACGGCGGACCCGAGCACCGCCTCCGACCCGAATTTTCGTAACGTGTAATAACCTTGGAGGGCGAGCACCATGCCGGTAAAGACCGCGGTCAGCACGACCACGAACGTAGACTTGTAGCCGATAAAGTTGAGTTGCTTGACGATTTGATAGAAGCGGAACGGCGGGCGGGTCAACCAGGCAAATGAGGACAGCACGAACAACATCATCCGTCCCATCTGCTCCGTCAGATCGATGGTGAACCGCCCGATACGCGCAATGCCTTCCACGCCACGCCCTCCTCTCATCTACGGACCGGAGCGGACTTCGGATCTGCTGGATCAGGCGAACCCTTCGTGTAATGCCCGATCGGCGCAGGCGCGATACAGGGCGGTCAGTTGCTGCCCTGCGATCCGACTCTGCACCCGCAGACGATTGAGTCCCATCAGACTTGACGGATGTGCGAGACACGCCGCGACGCCCTTCGCCCATCCAGATGGCCTGAGAAACAGATTGAAGTCAAGCGGAAGGCTTTCATCCAGCAGATCCGAGACGGTGCGCACGATCGCGAAGGGAATCCCCTGTTCGGCCGCCACCCACCCGAGCGCCGCACTCTCCATGTCGAGCCCAATGCCTCCCACACGATCGGCCATCTCTCGCTTCTCTTCCGCCCGGCAGAGGACCCGCGGCACCGTCACAAATCCGCCACAGTGCGCCTCTAGGCCCTTGGCTTGTACGGCCTGACGCATCCACTCGGCCATACGCGGCGCGCACGCAACCGGCTGACCCGGCGTGACGCCGTCGACCCTCGTCACCCCCGTGCCGATCAAGACATCACCGATGCCGGCCGGCCCCAAGGCGCAGGCAAACCCCGTCGACCAGAGTGCGTCCAACCGCTTCGCCGCGAGCACGGTAGACGCCGCGTGCGCCGCGCGTTCCGGCCCCACCCCCATCGGAATCATCCACCACTCGGTCTGCGCCTGGCGCGCGATGTGACAACGGACGCCGCCGACCACCTGCAGATCGGTCGACGGAAACGCCTGGCGCACCGCGCCGAACTCCCATCGGGTCGCCACAAAGACTCCGATTGCGGTCACAACTGCTCCCGAGGGACGATGACAAGAGGAAGTGGACTCGATGAACTGCCACGGTCAGCGAGGCGACCGGAACTGTCCTGATTGATACGCCAGTTGCCGCAACTCATCGGCCCTCGTCGTGCCACGAGTCTTGAGGTTGCGGTACATGGCCAGCGCCCAGAGGGGGAAGTATTGGCAATACCAATGGTAGCGAAGATAAAAGACGCGCGGGAACCCGGTTCCGGTATGGCGTACCTCCTCCCATGAGCCGTCCTTCCGCTGATTCCGAATGAGGTAGTGGATCCCCCTGGCCAGGCTGAAGGAGTCGGTGACTCCGCCTGCCATCAGGGCCAAGAGCGCCCAGGCGGTTTGTGACGGCGTGCTCTCGCCACGCCCGCTTTCCGCGACATCCGCATAGGAGAGGCATGACTCACCCCACCCGCCGTCGGGGTTCTGCTTCGACTCGACCCAGTTGACCGCACGGCGAATATACGGCGAGGAGAGATCTTCGCCGATGGCGCGCAGGCCTGACAACACGGACCAAGTCCCGTAGATGTAGTTTACGCCCCAACGACCATACCAACTGCCGTCCTGCTCCTGGTCTTCCTTCACGAACGCAAGCGCCGACGCCACCGATGGATGAGTCCAATCGTATCCCAAGGTCGCGAGCATTTCGAGACAGCGACCGGCCAGGTCGGCGGTGCTGGGATCCAGCAACGCCCGATGGTCGGCGAAGGGAATGTAGTTGAACACGATCCGGTTGTTGTCGACGTCATAGGCGCCCCAACCACCGTCGGACCCCTGCATCGCGGTTACCCAGCGACAGCCACGTCGAATCGCCGACCGCTGACGCTCTTCATCGGACAGGCGCACCTTGGCCAAGGCCATCAAGACGACTGCGGAGTCGTCGACATCCGGAAACAGCTCGTTCTCGAATTGGAAATACCATCCGCCCGGTTCCGCACCGGGGGAAGAGATGATCCAGTCGCCCACGGTTGTCGTCTGTTTCGACAGCAGCCAATTCGAGGCCTTCTGCAGCGCCGGATGGTCCTGCGGCATCCCGGCTTCGACCAACGCATTGATGAGGAGCGCCGTATCCCAAATCGGCGAGTGACAGGGCTGCAGATGCATGGCATCCACACATTGCCCGTTCTCCATCACCGTATCGTGAATTTCGAGATCTTCGATCTCGCGCATCGCCTTCACCACCAGCGGGTCATCATGTTTATACCCGAGGCAATGCAGGGCCATGACGGAATTGGCCATCGCGGGATAAATCGCGCCGAGACCGCCACTCCCCTTCATGTGATCCAACATCCAGTCGGCCGCGAACTTGAGCGACTTCTGACGAACCCACTCGACCGGAGACCGGTCGTAGATCTTCAGGAGCGCGTCGAGATTAATGAAGAAATTTCTCGCCGTAAACCAAGTCCGGTCCTTCTTGAAGGGCGGCACCGTGCTGTAGTCGATCTCCGCGGGGGGCTGCGCATACAATTCGTCGATGCCCTGTTCCGGCGGCACATAACACTGCGGCCGTTTGGCGAAAATGATCAGCAGCGGAATGAGCACCGCGCGCGACCAATAGGAAATGGCGTAGATGCTGAAATAAAACCGCTTCGGCAACAGCATGATTTCCGGCGGCATGCTGGGCACGCCACGCCAATCGTACTGGCCGAACAAGGCGAGGGCGATTTTCGTGAACACATTGGCCGCCGGCACCCCGCCCTTGTCGAGGATGCAGGTTCTGGCCTGCTGCATGAAGGGTTCGTCCGCCGAGACGCCGGACAGCTTCAAGGCGAAGTAGGCCTTGACCGATGCACTGATTTCAGCCGGCCCCCCGTGATAGATGGGCCACCCGCCGCATGGCAGCTGCGCGGATTTCAAATATCGGATGGCTTTGCGTTCCCGTTCCGGATCCACGCAGTCCATGAACCGGCGCAACATCAGGTATTCGGAGGTGAGCGTGGTATCGGCTTCGAGCTCGGCCACCCAATATCCTTCGGCGGCATGCTGTCTCGCGAGAAACCAGGCCTGACTCTTCCGGAGTGCCTCCTCCAAAGCTTCCAGTTGGCCGGTCGAATGCGACGGAGCCCGCTTGGCGACGCTGTCACCGGCTGCCGCATCCGGCTTATTCGAGACCAGTCGCAACACCGGAGCGGAGGCGAAATCACGCGCTGCCCTGATACGGCTCGGAACCGACACCAGCAGGCTATCGGACAAACGATTAAACAAGTTTTTCAGCAGTTGCATAGCGTGATGCCGTGAGTCAGAAGAAGACGGCGGGATCGATAGTCGAGACGGTTCCATCTATCAAGCTGAGATCACATGAAACCGCATGGTATCAGTTGTAATCATTAGCAGGTTTGTATAACAAACTGTTTCAGGCCAGTCAAGAGAAGTGCCCCTGGCACGGGCGTCCACGCGCATCGGGACCGGTGCCGGCAACCCCGCCGGCTCGCACATCGTCATCCCTACGCCGGCTGCAGATCACCGAGCCTGACGGAGATCAAAGTCGAGACGCCGGGCTCTTCCATGGTCACGCCGAACAGCGAATCCGCCATCGCCATCGTGCGCTTGTTGTGCGTGATGACAAGAAATTGCGCCGTCGTCGACAGGCTGCGGAGCACTGCCGTAAACCGCCCGATGTTCTCTTCGTCCAAGGGCGCATCGATTTCGTCCAGGATGCAAAAGGGCGTCGGGCGGATGAGGAAGCTGGCAATCAGCAGCGCCATCGCAGTCAACGTTTTCTCTCCGCCGGACAACATGGTGATGCTCTTCAATCGCTTCCCCGGCGGCTGCGCCACAATCTCCACACCGGGCTCGCGGGCCCCGTTGTCCTCGACACCTTCCTCCAGCGGCTCTTCGACCAACTGCAACTCGGCGCGTCCGCCCGGGAAGAACTGCGCAAAGACGTCCCGGAATTTCTGCTGCAGCTCGTTGAACGTCTCGACGAACATGTCTTTGGTCGTCCGGTTGATGCGCTGGATGATTTCCTTCAGCGAGGCGATGGAGGTCGACAAGTCCTGTTCTTGTGTTGTGAGGAACTGGTACCGTTCCTCCAATTCACGATGCTCTTCAATGGCCGCCAGATTGATCGCACCCATCCGGTCCAAGCGCTCGCGGATCTTCTGAATCTGTTCCCGCAGCTGAGGGGTGTCGAGGAGAGAGACCGGGGCAGTCGGCGTTTCCCCTTCCGGCATGGCCTGTCCTTCCGCCGGCAGGAGCAGGGTAGCGGGATCGATCTGATAGGTGCCGGACAAGGTGCTTTCAACCGTCGACAGATGCGTCTTCACTTCAGCCTTGCGTACCTCCGCGGTCATACGGCGTTCGTGCAATGCCGATAATCCTTGTCGGACCGTCGTCAGCGCCTCCTCTACCGCGTGCAAGCGACTCATCTCCTGCGCCTGCTGTTCCTGCGCTGCGATCAAGTCCGCCTTGATGCCATCCACTTCGGCTCCCAGTTCACGACACAGCGCCTCCTGCCTGGTCTGCTCTTCACGACTGTTCTCCGTCGCCTCCGCCAGGCCGGCCAACTGCTCCTCGAGATCGGTCACTCGCCGCTGCGCCGCGTCGAGCCGTTGCGTGAACCGCGCGACATCGTTCGTGGCATGCTCCCGTCGGCCCCGCATGCCCTCCACCGAGAGCCGAACCTCCGTCAGTCGCTGCTGGGTCGCCAGGCTTTGGTTGTCGATCACCGCCAACCGTTCGCGCACCTGGAGCAAGCTCGTTTCCTGGCCGGCCTTTTCGCCCACCCACTGGGCCAATTGCGACTGACCCGACAGCAATTCCTCCTGAAGCCGCGCTTGCTCGGCCACACTACGCTGCAGCTCGTCGCTCAACACGTCCATACGCCGGTGCAGTTCGCCTCGTTGCCGCTCGACACCTGCATCGTCTTTCTGCAAGGACAACTCCAACATCTCCGCTTCCCGGATCGCGCGCCCCAGGCGCTGTTCGTCTTCACGCCCCAAACCCAGGGCCGTTGCCGCCTCTTCACGCGCCACCCTGGCAAGATCCAGTGCCTGCGCCGCAACGGTCCGACGTGCCTCTAGCTCCAAGACCTCCCGCCGACGCTGGAGCAACCCACCGCCCGCGCTGCTTCCGCCACCGGTCATCACGCCAGCCGCATCGAGCGTTTCACCCGAGAGCGTGACATAGGTGGGGCCGGCCGGAGCCGCCCAGTGATGGTGAGTCCAGAGCTCCAAGGCCACCGCGACGGACTCCACGATGACGACGCCCTCGAACAGGTAACTCAGGGTGGAGGAGGCTGCGCCTGGCGCGCGGATCAGATCCACCGCGCGACCAACCACGCCCGCTTGGCCATTCAGCGTCGGCCACCAGGATGCCGAGGGATCACCCGCAGCCTGATCACCGCCCCATCGAATCTGCTGCGGGATAAAGGCCCCGCGACCAAGCTCCTTGCCTTTCAAAAACTCCACGGCGCGACTCGCGGCGGCGGGTTCATCGACCAACCACCCTCGTACCCGCTCCCCGAGAATCGTCTCGACCGCACGATCCAACCCAGGGGGGATCACCAACCACTCAGCCAACGCCTCCCGCACCCCTTCACACGTCTTCAGCGCCGTCCCCTCTTCCTCCCCTTCGCGACCATACCCCATTTCCTCACGCACGACACCCTGGAGCGCGCCGAGGCGTGATTCCAATCCCGCCACATCTTCGGACAAGCGAACGATATCGCGATCCAATCCGGAAATTTGGCCCCCCAACCCCTCGATACGTTCGATTGCCGACTGACGTTCCGCCATGAGGCCTTCGATACGCTGCGAAGCCTCCTCGCGCTGCGCCGCCAATAATTCGCGCTGCTCATCAAGCCCGGCCACCTGGGCCACCAGTTGTTCCCGCTCACGCGAGACGCGCTCCGCTCGCGCAGAGGTCTCCTGTTGACGCGCCGTCACCTGCGTCAAGCTCTGCTCGGTATTGGCGACCAGGACGGCCAGATTCAGGACGTCTTTTCTCGCACGGTCTTCTTCGGCCACGGCTGCGGCACGATGCCCGGCCAGCGCCTTGGCCTCGCCGTCGGCCAGCTGCAACTGCGCCTCCTGCTCGACGATATCCCCCTCCAATTGAAGAAGCGTCGCCCGCAGTTCTTCAATCTCGCCCTGCGCCTGCTCCTGATCCGCCGCCAACCGCTGCATTTCCTGCGCGGCCTGGACCCGTTGCCGCTCGAAAAGTTCCGTCCGGTTCCGCTCGACCTCCGCGGCCGTCAGCGCCTGCGACTGGCGCTGTTCGGTGTGGGCCAAGGTATCCCGGACTCGCGTGATCGCCTCAGCCGCATCGTTCATGCGCAACCGGATCGCCTCCTGCTCCGAATCCAGACGGGCCTGTTCGGCAACGTGCTCCGCCTCCAGCGTTTCCACGTCGCGGGCTTCACGATCCACCGCCTCCAAATCGGCGTGCATCGTACGATAGTCCCGGGACAACAGCTCGATCTCCAGCCCCTTGGCCTCCTGCTGCAACGTTTGATAGGTCCGAGCCTGGCGAGCCTGACGCTCCAACGAATTCAACTGCTTCTTCACTTCCGCCACAATGTCACGCACCCGCAACAGGTTTTGCTGGGTGGATTCCAGTTTACGAAGCGCTTCGGCCTTCTGCTTCTTGTACCGGACGATGCCGGCGGTTTCCTCGATGAGTTCCCGCCGGTCTTGTGGCGAGGCCTGAAGAATTTGCTCGATCCGTCCCTGCTCGATGACCGTGTGTCCCTTGGACCCGGCCCTGGTCTCGATCAACACATTACGAATATCCTTCAACCGGCACGGCGTCTTATTGATGAGATATTCACTGTCGCCGTTTCGATAGAGACGCCGCGTGATCATGAGTTCCTGATATTCACTCAATTCACTCGGCAGCCCTGAAATCGCATCCAACCGCAGTTCGCCCAGACCGCCGATCACCAGCGACACCTCCACCAACCCCAACGGCTTGCGCAGTTCCGTGCCGTTGAAGATGACATCTTCCATCTTTTCGCTTCGAAGCGTTTTGGTACTTTGCTCTCCCAAGACCCAGAGGATGGAATCCACGACGTTGCTCTTCCCGCTTCCATTCGGACCCACGATGGCCGTGATGCCTTTCGGGAATTGGATCTTCGCCTCCGCGAATGACTTGAAGCCGAGCATTTCCAAGGTCTTCAGATACACCAGCGACCTCCAGAGCAAGAAGGTTGAGATGGGATGCCGTGTGCGGAATAAAAGCGGAAAATCTTCTATCACAGCGATAGGATCAATGCAAAGAAAAAGCCCTGGATATGGGGGAATAAAGAAGCCACTCCCCCAACATATGGAAGAGTGGCCGGTTTGTTGCGTAGGAGAATCGGCAGCCGAGCGGACGGCTAGTTCACCGACGCCGTTTTGCGCGAAGCAGATTCGATCGTGACCAGTTCCTTGGGAAGGAGAAACTCTACATCCTCTTCAATGACGGTCAATTCCTCGACCTCCTCGGAGGAGCCCAGGCGCTTGAGATAGGCAACCACTTCCGTCACCAGCACTTCGGGGGCGGAGGCACCAGCCGACAACCCGACACTCTTCGCATCCTTGAGCCAGTCAGGATTGATGTCCGACGCGGCGTCGATGAGATAGGACGGAATGCCGCAATGTTCGCCCAACTCCCGCAAACGGTTGGAGTTCGAACTGTTCGGCGACCCGATCACGAGAATCACATCGACTAACTTCGACAGAGATTTGACCGCATTCTGACGATTTTGCGTGGCGTAGCAAATATCTTCCTGGTGTGGCCCTTTGATGTTGGGGAACCGGCGATGCAGGGCTTCGACGATATCGCGGCACTCATCCACGCTCAGGGTTGTCTGGGTGACGTACGACAGATTCTGCGTCTTTTCCACCTGCAGCGTTTCGACATCCTGCACCGAGGACACGAGGTGAAATTTATCCGGAATCTGCCCCAGGGTGCCGATGACTTCCGGGTGGCCGGCATGGCCGATGAGAATCAGTTCATACCCCTGGGTATAGTCGCGATTCACTTCGTTATGCACCTTGATCACCAACGGGCAGGTCGCGTCGATGACGTGCAGGCGGCGGCTTTGCGCTTCTTCCCATACCGACTTTGCCACACCGTGCGCGCTGAAAATCACGACCGACCCTTCGGGCACTTCGTTCAGCTCCTCCACAAACACGGCGCCCTTCTGCCGCAGGGAGTTCACCACATGCCGGCTATGCACGATCTCGTGACGCACATAAATCGGCGCGCCGTATTTTTTCAGTGAGAGGTCGACGATATCGATCGCGCGGTCCACACCCGCGCAGAATCCTCGAGGATTGGCTAAGTATATCTTCATCTTCTGTATCCCTTCAGCATCACAGCGGCGCGCTCGGCGCTCCAGTGCGACAGGCGCTACACGACACGAGTCACCTTACGTCAGACCCGCCCTTGTCGTCAACCAACGGGCCATTCCCGATCATGGAAGACCCTGTTGAGGCGAGCGCAGGATTGTGGGAGAATCCCGCGCATGGCATCGCCTCCTACCACGCATAAAAAAATCCTGATCGTCGAGGACGAAAAGGACATTTTGCAACTCGTCAAGCTGTACCTGGAGAAGGAGGGTTTCCGCACGGTCTCCGCCATGACCGGCACCGAGGGGTTACGGCAAGTGAAAGCCGAACACCCGGATCTGGTCATTCTGGACCTCATGCTCCCCGAGTTGGACGGGCTGGAAGTGTGCAAACGAATCCGTTTGAATCAGGAGACGGCGCTCCTGCCCATCCTCATGCTGACTGCCAAGGCGGAGGAGTCCGACACGGTGATCGGCCTGGAGCTGGGGGCCGACGATTACGTCACCAAACCCTTCAGCCCCAAAGCGCTGGTGGCAAGAGTGAAAGCCCTGCTCCGGCGATTGGACCGGCATGCGAACAGCCCACAGACACAATATCACTATGGCCCGCTCACGGTGGATCTCTCCCGGCATGAGGTCAAGCTGAAGGGCGAAGAGGTCGCCCTCACGGCGAAAGAGTTCGGCCTGTTGGAGCACCTGTTGCGCAATGTGGGACGGGTACTGACCCGCGACGTGCTGCTCAGCGCCGTCTGGGGATATGACTATTACGGAACGACACGCACAGTGGACGTGCACGTGCGCCGACTGAAGCAGAAACTTCCGATCCTCGATGACGCCATCGTGTCGATCAAATCACTCGGCTACAAATTGCGCGAGGCCGACCTACCTGCATGAACCTCGGCATCCGGTGGAAAGTCGCTCTGGGCACACTCGCCGCCGTTCTGGTCGGCCTGGTGGTCGCGGGATGGCTGGTCATCCGCTCGGTCGAGCAGACCGAACTCGTGCGCATGACCGAGATGCTGGAGACTCGCAGCGGCTTGGCCGCGATGACACTCCGGCCGCTCTTCGATCAGTCCGGCCCGACTGTGGCGCCCCCCCACCTCCATGCAACCATTCGCGAATTGAGCCAACAGGCGCATCTCCGCATTACCGTGATCCGGCAGGATGGCGCGGTCCTCTCCGATAGCGCGGTACCTGCCGATGACCTCTCACACGTCGACAACCACCTGTCCCGCCCTGAAGTGGCGCAAGCGTTGGCCTCCGGGCGCGGCATGGACATCAGAGCCAGCCAGACGACCGGCGAGCGCACCTACTACGTCGCGCGCTTATTGACAGACCCTGCGCAGCGCCGCCCCGGCACCCCGGTCATCCGGCTCGGCCTGCCGTTGACTTCAATCGATGAACGCGTGCGCCATATCCAGCAGGATCTGATGACGGCCTTCGGTGTCGCCTTTCTTCTGGCTATGGCGCTGAGTCTCTGGGTCTCCCGCAATCTCACGAAACCGCTCTCGGAAATGGCCGCGGCCGCCCGGCAACTTGCCGCGGGAGCGCCAGGCATCCGGCTGGTCGTGGCGTCGACGGACGAGGTGGGCCTGCTGGCCCAAACTCTCAATCAGATGACCGATCAACTGGAGACGAAGATCAAGGAGGTCTCCGACGATCGCGCACAGCTCCTGGCCATGCTGATCGCCATGGTCGAAGGCGTCATGGTGCTGGATTACCGGGGCACGGTCGTCCAGGTGAATCCGGCGCTGGAACGCATGTTCGCCCTGGAACTGACGGAATCGCGGGGCCGTCACTATTCCGACGTGATTCGCCACGAGGGCCTAACCGCGCTTGTGTCTGCGGTGCTCCAGACTCGCTCAGGGCAGGGGGGAGAAATTACCCTCTCGCCCAGCGGGCGCTGCCTGCGGGTGGAGGCCTCGATCGCGGGCGGCAAACGCGAGCAGGAGGCTTGCGCGGTGTTCGTGTTTCACGACATTACGGAACTCCGCCGGCTGGAAAAAATCCGCAAGGATTTCGTCGCGAATGTATCGCACGAGCTCCGCACGCCGCTCACGTCCATCAAAGGCTATGTCGAAGCGTTGCTGGACGGGGGCAAAGACGACCCCGGCACGGCGACGGCCTTTCTCGAAATCATCATGCGACAAAGCAATCGCCTCAATTTGATTCTGGACGACCTACTGCAGCTGTCACAGATCGAATCGGGGCAAGTGCTGTTTCGCCGGGAACCGGTTGAGCTGCGCGCCTTGCTGGAGCGCACGGTCGCGGTGGTCAAGCCGCTGGCCGACAAAAAGCAGCACCGCATCGAGTTGGCGCTGCCCGAGGACTACATGGTGGTGGAGGGTGACGAGGAGCGCCTGGTGCAAGTGTTCATCAACTTGCTGGAAAACGCCGTAAAGTATACGCCGGATCACGGCCGGATCTCGATGACCATACGCCGGGTGCCGGGGCGGCTTGGCGCCTCACGTGCCATGATCGAAGTCGTCGTGGCCGATTCAGGTATCGGCATCCCCGAGGCGGATCGCCCGCGGGTGTTTGAGCGGTTTTACCGGGTCGACAAGGCCCGCTCCCGCGAACTCGGGGGAACCGGTTTAGGGCTCGCCATTGTGAAACACATTGTGGAGGCCCATAGCGGGCTGGTCTGGGTGGAAGGCAATCTCCCGAGGGGTAGCCGCTTTGTCGTACATCTCCCCGTCGCCGAGGAGCTTCCTACGCCAGTTTCGACAGGAGCAGATAACAAATAGTCGAGAGCAATGCCGCTCCCGGCAACGTGAACAGCCAGGCGGACAAGATCCGTCTCGTTACCCCCCACCGCACCGCCGAGACCCGCTTCACCGCCCCGACTCCCATCACTGTCGAGGTGATGGTATGAGTCGTACTGACCGGCAGGCCGATATGCGCCGTCGCCATCAACACAAGGGCTGCGCCCGTCTCTGCCGCAAATCCATGGACAGGCTCCAGCTTCACGATACGCATCCCCAGGGTCCGCACGATTCGCCATCCACCGACGGCTGTGCCGAGGCCCATGGCTAGGGCACAGGACGCAATGACCCAGGTCGGAACCTCTGCAGTAGGGATCGCCCCGGCCGAGACGAGTGCCAGCGTGATGATGCCCATGGCTTTTTGCGCATCGTTCGCCCCATGGCTGAACGCCATAAAGCTCGCGGAGATCAGCTGCATACGTGAAAACAACCGCAGCGCGACAGCTCGCTGTACCCGGAAAAACACCCAACTCAAGATGACCATCAGGATCAACCCGATCGCGAACCCGAAAAACGGCGACAGGATCATCGCTTCCAGGACCGACCGTAAACCTGAGAATTTGACGGCGGCCATGCCGCCATGCGTCAACGCCGCGCCGACCAAGCCGCCGATGAGCGCATGCGACGAACTGGTCGGCAAACCCAATAACAACGTGACAAAGTTCCAGATGATGGCACCGGCCAGCGCCGAGGCCACCACGGCCTGCGTTACCGACTGGGGATCGACGATACCCGTCCCGACCATCTTGGCCACCGCCGTCGACATAAACGCGCCGGCCACGTTCAGCCCGCCGGCGACGAGGACGGCGGTCGAGGGGCTCACCACGCGGGTTGAAACCACCGTCGCGATGGCGTTCGCGCTGTCGTGCCATCCATTGGAAAAGTCGAAGAGCAACGCCAGGACGACGACCACCAACAAGAGTCCGCTCAGTTCAACCATGACTGCCGCTTTCTACCCGTGCATCGTGATGTGGGTGAGTGCCGAAGAAGGCTCGGGAGGAGCTCACGTATGCTTCAATGCGATGCGCTCCAGGATGTTGGCGACATCTTCGCAGCGATCGGTCCCCGCTTCAAAATTTTCGTAGATCTCTTTCCATTTGATGACGGCGATGGGATCCGTCTCTTTCTCGAATAACGCCGAGATGGCGTCGCGCGAGATCCGGTCGGCTTCGTTCTCCAGGCTATTGACTCGGACACTACATTCCGTGACCGCTTGATGCGACTTGCCGAGCAAATCGACCGTGGCACCGACTTCGACCGCCGCCTGATACAGGACGTTCGCCAACCGGATTGCCGCCTCCGTGGGCACAGCCACCTTGTACAACACGAATCGATCGGCGATCGCCTCGACCACATCCAGGATATCGTCCAACGCGCTGGCCAAATCATGAATGTCTTCGCGGTCGATCGGCGTAATGAACGTTTGGTTGAGCTTCCTGGCTATTTCGTGCGTGATGCCGTCCCCGACATGTTCAACGTCCTTGATACGCTTCGCCTTCTCAACCGGATTCCGGAAATCCTCCGTCATATCCTTCAGCAAGCGACTGCCCTCGATCATATTGTGGGCGGCATTCTTGAACAGATCGAAAAACGCTTCTTCCCGGGGTATGAGCCCAAACATAAGATCCTTTCCAGCGGGCCGTTCAACAAGGCGTGCGACCTTGTCCCCTCGGCACCGACAAGACTCTCGCCATCTCGATGCGGCCCGCATCATATGCCGACTGTGGGCGCACTACATGGCCTTCTCGTTTCAGTCCGGCCCTGCACACCACGGTTCGGTTTCGCGCGACCCGACGGTCGACTTGCCGCAGATGCTCCCGTTTATCCCATCAGCGTGCGGCACCGGGTGTCACCACCGGACCAGTCCCGTGGCCCAGGTTAAGCCCCCGCCGAACGCGCCGAACAACAGGAGGTCCCCCGCCGCGACTTGCTCTGTCCGCACCGCCTGATCCAATGCAATCGGGAGGGAAGCCGAGGAAGTGTTGCCGTACTGCTCGATCACCGAATACATCACGTCCTGCGACAACCCGAGACGGCGGCGAAGTTGCTCCAGAATGCGGGCATTTGCCTGATGGGCAATGACGCGATTCACGTCCCTCGCCGTGAGGCCAAATTCCTTGAATAGCTCCACCACCGCTCGCTCCAGGTGACGCACCGCCGCGCGAAAGACGGCACTACCCCGCATCCGCAGACAGTGTTCCTTCGCACGGACGGATTCAACCCCTCCCGGCTGCCGCGAGCCCCCCGCTGGAATAGTGATGAGTCCATGCCCACCCCCTTCGGCATAGAGCCGTAGGCCCAGGATTCCAGGCGCGCTGAGTGTGCTCGATTCTTCTCCCACAACCACCACGGCGCCGGCCCCGTCCCCAAATAACATGGCCGTTTCTCGGTCCGTCGCATCGAGCGAACTCGACTTCACCTCGGCGGCCACCACCAGGCAAGAGCGGATCTGGCCGCTTCGAATCAGCACATCGGCCATCGACAGCCCATAGAGAAAACCCGAGCACGAAGCCGACAGGTCAACCGCCATCAGCGGGCCGGTCCCCAAGGCACGTTGCACATGACAGGCCGTGGAGGGAAAGACGCTGTCCGGGGAGGTGGTTGACACGAGAATGGCATCCAGGGACTTGGGCTCTAGACCGGCGGCCTCACAGGCACGTCGCCCTGCGACGACCGCCAAGTCGGAGGAGGCCTGTCCGGGCTCCGCCCAATGTCTGGTCCGGATTCCGGTCAGAGTCATAATTTGTTCGGCATCCAACCCGAGCGGCCCCCCGACCTCCTGGTTGCCGACAAGCCGAGGGGGCACGAATGAACCGGTTCCGACAATACGACTGCGCTTCACGGGGTTCCTACCGAAGTGTCCTTGGAGCTCGACGACCACAACCTGTCGCCCCTCCTAGAGGCGCGGCGCGATTATAGGACCCAGCTCGGGGAGGGTCAACTCCGCAGAGAGAATTCGTTGCTTTTCATGGCACAATCTGCTAGAAAAATTGTGTAGTTACGCCTGATTTACCTTCTGGGTCTATAGCCGTAAGGAGTCGCTGGATGCTCTGGCATTCAAGGGGATGGTCTGTACATATGGCCGTAATCGTGGGACTACTCTGCATGGCCGGCGGATGTTCCAGCAAACCGAAACCCACGGCCGATGCGAAAGCCGTCAGCGGCACGGACGAACAGATCTTCCTCGGCGACACGATCGAGAAGAACTACGACCCCAACGTCATCATGAAACGCGGCGAGGCCTTCTTTGAAAAAGAAGAGTTCGCCGAGGCGATCGTCGAATACCAGCATTTTCTGGAGCTCCATCGCGCCCACCCGTTGGCCGCCTATGCGCAGTTCCGTTTGGCTGAGAGCCACCTCCGGATGGGCAAATCGATCGACCGGGACCCGGATCCGATCCAAAAGGCCATTGCGGCCTTCGAGAAGTTACGGAAGGAATTTCCCAGCAGCAAATACGAGGCCCAGGCGCTCCAACGGCTGGCCGACTGCCATGATTGGCTTGCGCAGACACACCTGTTCGTCGGCCAATTTTACTACCGCCGCTCCTCCTACCTTGCCGCGGCGCATCGCTTCGACATGATCATGAAAGACTATCCAGACAAGCAGGTCGCGCCGGAAGCCCTGTATTACCTGGCCATGACCTATCAAGAACTCGGCGCGCAGGACTGGGCCGCGGAAAAACTCCAGCTGTTGGCTGAAAAATACCCGAACAGCGACGTGGCCGACCGCGGCCGTCGACTGCTGGCTAAGTTGGAAAAGCAGACCCCGCCGCCACCTGCGGTAGTCGCAGCGAACAGTGAGTCCCAGCCCAGCCAGAACCGGCCAGCCGACAGGCTGGTGACCAGTTCCTTAACCGCCGGCCCAACCGCACCAACATCCTCGCCCCTTCCGGACTTGAAGACGTCCTCGGGCGTGACCCTTCGTCAGCCGTTTGTCGCATGCCGACTCGGCGCATGGTGTTGAGAGCGGACGCCTCCGACCTTCCTCGCTCATCGCATCTGTAGCGCTTCAAGCAGAAGGTCGTTGACCGACGCCTTCAGACGCTGTTTGGCCTCTAGCAAAAACTGTGCAGCCGTCGTGTGCCCCTGCAGCACCCTAAAATAGGCCTGCACCACCTCTTGATACCGACGCAGCAGCTTGAAGGCCAGGCGTGGGAAGGCGTAGACGACATTCGCAATACGGCTTGTGACACGAAAGTCCGGAAGAATTTCGCGCTCCAGCGAGGCCTCGTAGGCGAGCAGCGATGCCGCGCACACCTGCTGCTCAGCCAGAATTGCCCGAGCCACCATATGCCCTGACCGGACTGCGTAGTAGATTCCTTCCCCGAACAAGGGGTCGACCAAATGCCCCGCATCCCCGATCAGCGCCGCGCGCCCGTTGACAAAAGGGGAGCGCCCTTCGGATCTTTGGCTCCGCTCCGGCTCTGAATAGGCGGGGATGGGATGCCCAATCGGGCGCGGAACATCCCACCCGCTCAGGCCCGGCTCCTCCTTCACGAAGCGATCGAAGGTCGCTCGCAGATTCGTCGCTTTCCGACGAAACTCTCCTACTCCCACCGAGAGACAGTCTCGTTTTGGGAAAATCCATCCATACCCCTGACGGGCCGCCCCCACGTCCACAAGGATCGTCGCAGAGCCGGGGAAGTGTGGCCCTTCACCGATCTGCACCTCACTTTCAAGCGCGGGCGCCCGATACTGAGAGCGACTCGGAAACAGTTGTCTTGCAACGAGGCTATTCGCTCCATCCGCACCGATCACCAATTGAGCGCGAAATCGTCCTTGTCCCGTGACAACCTCTACGCCACCGGCGTCCTGCGTAATTCCCTCCACACTGTCTCCCGTGCGGATGACCGCCCCTGCGCGCACTGCCTGCTGCACCAGATAGTGATCGAAACGATCTCGCATGACCATGTAGGCGATGGGCTCGTGCGATTGGATGACCAACGGGTCCCGTCCCCGATGAACAAACTGCACGCCCTTGATGGTCTGTTCGACAACAGACCGAAACCCAGGTTCCAACAACTGCTCGATACGCGCCGACAGGCCGCCACCACACACCTTGTAGCGCGGATGGGTGTCCTTGTCCAAGCCGAGCACCGCCAGGCCACCCCGGCTGAGAGCCGCCGCAGCACTCGCTCCCGCCGGCCCCATGCCGACGATCACGACGTCATACGTTGTAGGCTCTTGTCCAACCATCATCTTGGCTCTACTGAGTGTCGACTGTGCTCCGGTAGCGTTGCCTCGCCGAAGAAAAGTCTGTGATACAACGGGAATGTCGGAGAGAGACAGACGAGAAAAACCAGCGATCCGCGTTACTGTCCGAGGTACCAGCCGATCCCGTATCGCTCGAGAAAGCTCGTGATCATGGTCAGCGAATTGGCATAAATCATCACGCCCACAACGATGAGCAATACCCCGCTGACGGTTGAGACGCCCCAGAGATAGGCACGCACTTCTTTGAAGTAACTCAGGAATCGATCGACCCCGAGCGCCGTAAGAAACAACGGCAGGGCCAACCCTAAGGAATAACAGGTGAGCAGGATGATGCCACTGGCCATCGATTCCGTCGTACTGGCATAGAGGAGAATGGTTCCCAGTACAGGCCCCACACAGGGTGTCCATCCCGCCGCAAACGCGACGCCGATCAGGAACGACCCCAGAAACCCGGCCGGCCGGTTGCGAAACTGATAGCGATGCTCCATCTTCAAAAAGTTGAGATTCAGCACGCCCAGCAAATAGAGACCGAATACGATTACGACGATTCCCCCGAATCGTCGCAGATGCTCCTGGTAGGTGATCAAGGCCTGGCCCAACAGGCTTGCCGACGCCCCGAATGCCACAAACACAGCCGAGAATCCTGCAATAAACAGGAGGGAATTGAGGACGATCGCCTTGCGGAATCGGCTTCGCTCCGAGACATCGGTCAATTGTTCAATCGAAAGCCCGGTGATATAGGAAATGTAGGAGGGCACGAGGGGTAACACACAGGGAGACACAAAGGACAACAATCCAGCCGAAAATGCGGCCACCAATGAGATGGATTGTATCGAGTCACTCACGGGACGGCTCCTGCAACAGCGCTTCGACCAAGCGCTTTCCTGCCGGCGCACTCCAATCGCGGGCGCCGGGAATGCGGTTGCGGATGATGCCCTTGCGATCAATCAGGAAGGTCATCGGCAGCTGGCGAGCGCCATACTGGAGGCCGATTCTAAAATCGGCATCGTGCAGGACGGGAAAGGTAAACCCGACCTCTTCTTGAAACGGACGAGTGACCACCGTTCCCTGGGCATCGGTTGAAACCGCCAGGATCTCGAATTCCTTGCGGCTGAACGATCGGTACAATCGCTCCATGGCCGGCATCTCGATTTTACAGGGGCCACACCAGGTCGCCCAGAAATTGAGGAGCACGACTTTGCCGCGAAACTGATCCAGGGTGACATTGAAGCCCTGGGAATCCTTCAGCAGAAAATTCGGCGCCTCGTCATCGACCTGAGGGGCACGGTTGGCCACTGGAACCGGCGATGAGCTCGCGGGGGACGACGCCCCTCGGGCATCGCCAAGAATGACCCCGCCAATCCCCAATCCCACAGCGATCATGGAGGATACAGCCCAGCGTTTCATCGTCACACTCACGAAGCCGGCGCGACCTGGGGAGCAGGAGAGCTGGCCGCCTTACCGGTAGGCTTTAATAGTTGAGTGAGCACCTTGAGATTATCCAGACGCGTCCAATCTCGTGGCCCGATCACCTTTTCACGCAACACGCCCTGCTGATCGATAATATAAGTCTCGGGAACTCCCATCAACTTGTAGCGCTTGTCCGTCTGTCCCCAGGAATCGACCAGCACAGGGAACGTGAGATTCAGTCCTTTGACGAAGGGCGGAATCTCCTTCTTGGTGGTAACCCGATCGATACTGACGGCAAGGATCACCAGTCCGTCTTTCTCAAAGTTTTTATACAACACTTCCATGGAGGGCATTTCTTCTCGGCAGGGCTTGCACCACGTTGCCCAGAAATTCAGGAACACGACTTTGCCCCGGTAGTCCGACAATCGCAATGGTTTCTCATTCAAGTCTGGGAGCTGAAAGTCCGGTGCCTGCTTGCCGACGACGAGGGGTTCGTACTTGGAGCTCTGCAGCCACACGACCAGAAACATGACCCCCAGAATGGCTGCGGCAACCAACACGACGACCGTTCGACTGGGTCCCCTTCCCCCCGCAGTACCAGCTGATGCTTGATTGATCGGGTCAGTCATGGTCTACGCGTACGCATGTAGACCGGAGAGCAAAAAGTTCACTCCCCAGAAACAGAAAATCACCATCAGGAACCCGAAGATGGCATAGATGGCGGCCTTGTGCCCTTCCCACCCCCGCGTCATGCGAGCATGAATGTAGGCACCATAGATCAGCCACACGATCAGCGACCACGTTTCCTTCGGATCCCAACTCCAGTATCCACCCCAAGCATAGTTCGCCCACATCGCCCCCAGGATGATCCCGAACGCCAGCAGCGGGAACCCCAACATGATCGCCTTATATCCGAGTTCATCGATGGTTTCGAGATCGGGGAAGGCCGCGTAGAATCGTGACTGGATCCCCCGATTCACCGCCCGCTCTTTGAACAGATACATCAGCCCTAACCCACCAGCCATGGCAAAGGCCGCGTAGCTGGTCAAGGTGACTGAGACATGGATGTAGATCCAATAACTGTTCAGGGCCGGCACGAGCGGCTCGGCGGTTTGATACCGGTAGGGCAACAGCGAAGCCGCTCCCATGGCGATGAACCCAATTCCCACCACAAACGCGCCGACGGCCTTGATCCGGTACCGGAACTCCAGGAGCACATAACCCAAAATGATAGCCCAGGATACGTAGGCCATTGCCTCAAACTGATTTGACCACGGGGCAAATGTCCCGGAGTGCTCCATACGCTCGAACGCGCGGGTCGTCAATGCGAGGGTATTCAGCACCCATCCGAACACCGTGACCAACGTGGCAACCTGTCCCAATTGGGTGGCCCAGGCACCGTCACGATCTTCAAGGTTGTCGATCGGATGTCCAGCCGGAGCCATCTGCATGGCGGGACGTTTTGCAAACAGATACGCCACATATAAACCCAGCGCGGCCAGGTAGAGCCAGAATGTCATATCGAAGAGAAACAACGATCGCATCATACGGGCCTCCGTCTCTCATATCGTAGCGTGCAGCCCGACGCCAAAGAAGCTCCCTTCGGGCGGCACTGCATCGGTCTTCAGGATGAGGTCTTTGCTTGAATCTTGTCCGTCAGCTTCTTGAACTCTTTTTGAAAATCGATTTGGCTCTTATGCGTCGTCCCGCCGAGGTGCATCGTCACCCCAGACTCGTTGGGGATGATTTTCGCCCACAGTCGTCGGTGATAGATCAGCGACGACAAGGTCATGCCCACCACCAGCATCGTACACCCAATCCACACCATGTTGATGCCGGGATTTCTGGCTATCTGCAAGCCCGTGAACTTTTTCGGCTGATACCCGACAAATTCGAACTGGTACGCGGAGTCCTTGATCTCGAACAGATCCGGGTAATGATAAAACACCCAGGGCGTGGATTGCACGGAGCTGCGCTCATCAACCGCCAGCCGAATCGCAGGATTGGCATGTTCCGCGGTCTTGGAGAAGACTTTTTTCTCAGTCGAGTTGAACGCAAAGTCTGCCACAAAATCGGTCATTTTCATCTTTAAGGGCAGTCCGTCGACGGCTTTTTCCTTGTTCCACTCCAAGTCGACCGTCGCCAGGATTTTATCATTCGACTTGTCCTTGATATTGATCCGAGCCGCCTCGATCTGATCCCAGGCATCCCCATAGCTGGACTGGTAAAACCAGATCCCCTTGTATACCAGCGGATCATTGACGGTGATGGTCTTCGTCATGGACGGTGTTCCCTGATCGATGACCGTCAAGGTGCTGTTGTAGGACTTCACCGAACCGTTCTCATGGTAGTCGATCCAGAACTTGTCGACGCGGAGATCAAAATTGCCCCGCGGAATGTGATAGGTCTGCCCCTCGAGACAGACCCCGAATTCCTGAAATCCATAATAACTGCCCAGCAGACCGCCCAAGACGATGACGGTCGCGCTCAAATGGGCGACATGCGCCCCTATCCGACCCATAATGCCCTTGGTTGCATAGACGGTGACTTCCCCGGGATCGCTCTTCGCCAGTACCCGGTAGCCTTTTTCACCAAAGAGCCTCACCAGGCCCTCGGCAACGGTTTCTTTGGGTTGACTGAGCGCGAGGGTACTCTGCTGCTTCATGCCCTGGATAAAAGACAGTGAGACACTGACTTTATCGTGACGCATCGAGCGCCAGACACTGGGGAACCGTTTGTAGAAACAGGTGAGGGAATTGACGCACAGCAGGCCGAGGAGACCGGTAAACCACCAGGTGTGATACACATCCGTAAACCCCAGGCGGAGAAACCAGCGATAGGCCTCTTCCCCATACTCCTGCACGTAGGTTTCCGGCCGTTCACCCTGCTGAATCACGGTGCCGATAGTGGCCGTCATGGCAAGGACAATAAACAGGAACATCGCCAACTTGATCGAGGCGAAGAAGTCCACGACCTCGCGCGAGAACTCTTCCCATCCCAATCCGGAAGTGGAAGGCCGGGGTGCGCTCACATCGGATGCTGCGTCGGATTTATCGTTCATGAATCAACACGCCTCGTTGCTTCGACCTGGCCGTCATACAGCCCCCATCATCATACTCAATGACGAGCGGCGTGTGGGATTTTGCGGCCAATGCAGGCCGGTACCACGAGGTTGGAAGTGCCGGGGCAGAGCGTCTATGATGAAAATGTTCCAAATGCGCGAAAAGTAAGCCATCTTACAAGTCGTCTCGAAGGGCTGTCAAGCAAGCCGGACGTGCCGAGCAACCCCGCATGAAATCAGATAGAACGGTGGACAAAAATCCTCCGGTCAGCTACTATTGCTTTAGTTTTTTTGCGGAGTTGCCGTTATCAGTGCAGGTGCAGGATCTTCCACATTCGGTCGTCGTACCGCCTAACTCTAACCGCCGCATCCTCGAATCACTTCACTTCCAGGGGGAACAATGAGACATAACTATTTGTTTACGTCAGAGTCGGTCACCGAAGGGCACCCGGATAAGATCGCCGATCAAATTTCCGATGGAATTCTCGATGCCATTATTGCCCAGGACAAGCATTCCCGAGTCGCTTGCGAGACGATCCTGACGACCGGTATCGCCTTCGTTGCCGGAGAAATCTCCACAAAGGCGTATGTCGAGATTCCCGACATTATCCGTGATGTGATCAAGGACGTCGGGTATACCGATGCATCGTGGGGCTTCGACTCCAACACTTGCTCCGTCCTGACCTCCATCCATCAACAATCCGGCGATATCGCCATGGGTGTCGATTCCGGCGGCGCAGGAGACCAGGGTCTCATGTTCGGCTATGCAACCAACGAAACGTCGGAACTCATGCCGATGCCGATCGTGTTGGCCCATCGACTGACCCGGCGTCTGGCGGAAGTGCGGAAGAAGAAAATTCTAAAGTGGGTACGCCCCGACGGGAAATCCCAAGTCACGGTCGAATACAAGGACGGCAAACCCTTCCGCGTCGACACGATTGTCGTATCCACCCAGCATAGTCCGGATGTGACCAATAAGCAGATCGAGAAGGATCTGATGGAGCATGTGATTCGCCCGGTCATGCCGAAAGGGCTGTATGACCCGACCAGCGTGAAACATCACATCAACCCGACCGGTCGCTTTGTGGTCGGGGGCCCGATGGGCGATACCGGTCTGACCGGCCGCAAGATCATCGTCGACACCTACGGTGGGCATGGCAGTCATGGTGGCGGCGCATTCTCGGGGAAAGATCCATCCAAGGTGGACCGCTCAGCCTCGTATATGGCCCGCTACATTGCCAAAAATATCGTGGCCGCAGGCCTGGCCTCTAAGTGCGAAGTCCAGCTGGCCTATGCCATCGGAGTCGCAGACCCCGTCTCCGTGCTGGTCGATACCAAGGACACGGAGAACGTCGCCCCCGAAAACTTGGACAAGTTGGTTCGGAAACATTTCCCACTGACCCCGCGTGGAATTATCGACCACCTCAAGCTTCGCCGGCCGATCTTCAGGAAGACGGCCGCCTATGGACACTTCGGCCGCAACGAGCCGGAGTTTACCTGGGAAAAGACCGACAAGGCGAAAGCCCTGCGGAAGGATGCAGGGCTCTAAGGTCCCGGCACACCTGCACAGCCAAGGGGGGCGGGTCACAAGCCCGCCCCTTTTTTCTGCAATCAACGATCACCCATCAGACATGACACAGGAGGAGGAACCAGTGGATTACGATGTGAAAGACATGGGCTTAGCTGATCAGGGCAAATTGAAGATTGAATGGGCCGAGGCAACGATGCCGGTTTTGCGGCTGATTCGGAAGCGATTCGAGCGTGAACGCCCGTTGAAAGGCATTCGCGTGACTGCCTGCCTCCACGTCACCACCGAAACCGCCAATCTCATGAAGACGCTGAAGGCCGGCGGCGCCGATGTGCGCCTCTGCGCTTCCAACCCTCTGAGCACCCAGGATGACGTCGCAGCCGCGCTGGTCCACCACGACGGCATTCCGACGTTTGCGATCAAGGGTGAAGACAACCAGACCTATTATCGCCACATCGAATCCGCCATCGGCCATAAACCACATCTGTCCATGGATGACGGAGCCGATGTCGTGTCCCACCTCCACTCGAAGCGCAAGGACTTGCTCAAGAACGTGATCGGCGGCACCGAGGAAACCACCACGGGCGTCATTCGGCTTCGCAGCATGGCCGAAAAGAAGGTCCTTAAATTCCCGGTCATCTCCGTCAACGACGCTGATACCAAGCATATGTTCGACAATCGTTACGGTACCGGCCAAAGCACCCTGGACGGCATTGTGCGGGCGACAAATCGCTTGGTCTGCGGCTCCACGGTCGTCGTCGTCGGCTACGGCTGGTGCGGCCGAGGCATCGCGATGCGCGCGAAGGGCATGGGCGCCGATGTCGTCGTCACCGAAGTAGATCCCATGAAGGGATTGGAAGCGGTCATGGACGGCTATCGTGTCATGCCCATGGAACATGCTGCCGCGATCGGCGACTTCTTCGTCACCGTCACCGGCAATATTCACGTGATCCGCGGCGAGCATTTTGCGGCCATGAAGGACGGCGCGATCGTCTGCAACAGCGGGCACTTCAACGTAGAGTTAGACATCCCGGCCCTGGAAAAGCTCAGCAAAAAGAAACTCACCGTGCGGACCGGCGTCGACCAGTACACGCTGAAGAACGGACGGCGCGTCAGCCTGCTCGGCGAGGGTCGCTTAGTGAATCTCGCAACGGCGGAAGGCCATCCGTCCAGCGTGATGGACATGAGCTTTGCGAATCAAGCGCTGGGGGCGGAATTCATCGTCAAGAACTACAAGAAGCTGGAAAAGAAAGTGTACCCTGTCCCTGCCGACATCGACAAGGAAATCGCCCGCTTGAAGCTGGCGGGAATGGGAATGTCAATCGACAAGCTCACTAAAGAGCAGGTGAAATACCTGGCCTCCTGGGAAATGGGCACCTAGCAGGCCCTCTACGTGCCGGGGCTTCGTGCATCGAGGCTCCGGCCGTCCCTTCCTCGGTCGGTTCCAACCCATTACCCGCAATACCGTTCGATCAAATACCGCCGCGCACATACCACCACGTCACCCGCAGCCAGGTCTCCTTGCAGCGTTTCTAGCCGGCGAGGATCGCACCACCGAGGGGCAACCACGAGGTGGAACTGGGAAGATAAAGAGGGCGTCTGGCACAGCTCCAGAATGACGCCACTGTTAACCTACGAAGGGTGGCTCGCAAGGCTCAGGGGACACGAAGGCAATCCGACGGAGAGGCAACTCGCAACCAGCTGTCCAGAAAACGTCCTTTAGCGCGTATTCACCATCGGCAGCTCCCGCGTACCGTTCGCTTCCTGCTGAATCCGCTGACGTTCGGCTTTTGATTCTTCCATCACATTGTGCAGTAATTCGTCGCTCAGCTGTGTGAGCTGAGCAGCGGCATCCTTCATCTCGGCATGCTCCACGGCGCGCGAGAGTACCTCCGCCTTGGTCGCCCCCTTCTTCTGCCCAAGGAAGGGCTTCATGATGAGATAGGCCACGTCGCGGAACGGCATGTATCGAAGGAATCGGCGCAGCAGCTTGAAGGTTTGAATGGGATAGCGGGTCAGCTTGTAGAGGAACAACTTCTTCAAGCCTTCCTGACGGACCTGATTGATCACTTCGCCGGGAAGGCAGGTAGGATCGATCTCGGAACATTTGAAATACTTATACCAGTCCTTGGCGTCGCTCACCAACCCACGCTTGACGTATTCCTGCCACAGGGGGGTGCCGCGGTAGACACAGAGCCGATTAAAGCCGAACGTGTCTAACGGCAGCCGTGACGCGAACTCAAAGGTTTTCTGCATGTCCTCCACAGTCTCATCGGGATTTCCGACCGTGAAGAATCCATGGACGATTTCGATTCCCGCCTTCTTCGCATTGCGGACAGCCGTCTCCACTTCCTCAAGGGTCTGCTCTTTCTGCAGGCGATCCAGAATCTTCTGGCTCCCGCTTTCGATTCCGAACATCACCGTTCGGCAGTGCGCCTGCGCCATAATGGGAAATAAATGCTGGGCCACCGAATCCACCCGTCCTTCGATTCCCCATTGTATCGAGAGCTTGGCCTCAATGATGCCTTTGCAAATCGCTTCGATGCGTTTCGGTTGGAGCAGGAAATGGTCGTCGACGAAATACACCGACCCGTACCCGTTGGCTTCCAGATACTTGAGCTCGGCCACCACGTGATCGGCAGTCCTCGCCCGCCACTTCCCCTCGTTGAAGATCGGGATATCGCAGAAGACACAGGGCCAGGGACATCCTCGGGAAGTCTGCATGGTAGTAAATCGTTCCATGGAAAGGACCGCAGGCACATCCAGCGGCATCGATTCCACGAAGTCCAATTCAAGGCTTTCCCGATCAGGAAAGGCCCACTGGTCGAGATGGCGTTCCACAGGGCGATTGGGATTATTCACCACCCGCCCATCCTTCGCCCAGGTCACACCTCCGACGCCGCTTGGATCGTCCATGTTCTTCAAGAGATCCAGGAGCAACTGCTCCCCATCGCCACGGCAGACAAAATCCACTTCGGGACATTGGAGTTTCACCAACCCTGCATTTAAGCTGGCAAACACTCCCCCAAAAGCCAGCTTCACCTTCGCATCCGCAGCACGGATCTGCCTGGCGAGAATCTTGGCGTAGGGGTAGCTCGTTGTGCTCAGGAAACTCATGCCGACGAGTGCCGGTTTTCGCGCCTTGATCTGTTCGAGGATCACGTCGTTGGGGGTTTCCGGGTTGGCTTGATCAAACATCACACACTCATGCCCGGCCTGTTTCAGCACAGCGGACAGCGACATGATGCCGATCGGGGGGAAGCCCATGACTCGAATTCGGCCGTTCTTAGCCCGCGTCTTGGCAGGCAAGGCGTAAAACTGGGGATCGCGAACGTGTATAAGAAACACCAACATGTCAGCGTCCCTATTCTGGAAAAGGGGTGGAAGAGCGTCGAGCTGCACACCCTATCGGACCAATTGCAACCCGCAGATTTTGCAGCCTATCACGACTGGCCCACAGGGGAAAAGGAAGAATCTCGGCCATTCAGTGTTGAGACAGGCGCGGTTGAGCCCCCTCGAACATCAGCGTATCACCGGGCTGCATCGGGACGAATCCGATTTGTCGGCTCTTCACCGCCTCGCCGAACCCTTGGGCATCCTGCGTGAGCACAGGAAAGGTAGCGTAGTGATGCGCAATCGCGTACTTGGCCTTGACGCTCCCTGCAGCCTTCGCCGCCATATCCGCTTCCATCCCGAAATGCCCTCCGATGTTCAGCAGCGCCACGTCAGGCGTGTATTGCTCGCCGATGACCTCCATATCCTTGAAGTAGGCCGTGTCGCCGGAATGATACAGCGTCGGGCCATTCTGAATCTTCAGGACGAAACCGGCTGGATTCCCTCCGTAAACGAAATCTGAATCCTGCTCCTTGGCGAAGGGATTGCCCAGGCCGCTCGAGTGAACCGCAGGCGTCATCGCCACAAGCACCTCTCCGTCGGCAATGCGAATTTCCCCACCGGGGTTCATAAACGTGGGAAAACCGATTTGCTCCTTCGGGTACCCATGCAGCTTGGCCAGAGTCGACGCCAATTCGAAGTTGGCCACAAGCGTCGCTCCGGTCTTCTTGGCAATCGCCACCGCGTCGCCCACATGATCGAAATGCCCGTGCGTGATGAGGATGTAATCCGCCTTGGCAATGTGATCCACCGGGTTTTGCTTGGCCTTGACCATCGGATTCAACGGATTCTGTAGCCAGGGATCGATCAATATGGTCGCACCTTTGGGCGTGGTCACTTCAAATGCTGCGTGCCCATGCCATGTCAGAATCGTGCCTCGCTCAGCCGCCGCCGTCCAGGAGCTCCATAGCGTAAACGCCAGCATTGCTGCAAGAATCCGAATCTTCATAGCCCCTCCACGATGGTCGGTAATGCTTTCTACGGTTGCAGCATGCCCAAGCTGCGCACGAAACTCAACCACGAAAATACAACGGGGGCGCCGGATCTCCCGGCGCCCCCGTTCGTATACGATCTAGAACTGCCGTTACCGTCCCAACGCGGCCTTCACGGCGTGGCCGATCTCCGCGGGATTTTTCACGACACGCACACCTGCTGCTTCCAATGCCTTCATCTTCTCGGACGCCGTACCCTTGCCACCGGAAATAATGGCACCGGCATGGCCCATTCGACGCCCAGGAGGCGCCGTGATCCCGGCAATGAAACTCACGACGGGCTTCTTGATCTGCTTCTTGATATACTCCGCAGCCTTCTCTTCCGCATCGCCACCGATTTCGCCGATCATGACGATGGCCTGCGTTTCTGGATCTTTCTCAAACAGCGGCAACACATCCACAAACCCCGTTCCATTAACGGGATCACCGCCGATGCCAACGCACGTCGTCTCTCCAAGCCCCAAGGTCGACAATTGATGAACGGCTTCATACGTGAGGGTGCCGCTGCGGGAGACCACCCCGACGACACCTTTCTTATGAATGAATCCAGGCATAATTCCGATTTTGGCCTCATCGACCGTGATGACACCAGGGCAATTGGGACCGACGAGCCGGACGTCGCGCCCGCGCAACGCCCGCTTGACCCTGACCATATCGTTGACTGGAATTCCTTCGGTGATGCAGATCACGAGCTTAATCCCCGCATCCGCCGCTTCCAGGATTGCATCCGCACAGAATGGGGGTGGCACAAAAATGAGGGACGTGTCGCAGTCGGCTTTTTTTACGGCATCGCGCACCGTATTGAAGACGGGAATCCCCTCGACCTCCTGACCGGCCTTGCCGGGCGTCACGCCTGCAACCACTTGGGTTCCATACGCCTTGCATTGGGTCGCGTGGAAGGAACCTTCCTTTCCCGTGATCCCCTGCACGACCACTCGCGTGTTCTTATTGACCAAGATGCTCACGATATCCTCTTCTCTTTCCCGCCTCCCCCGGAGCACCGGGCAGGCGTACAGTCACTAATCTGCGTCATAGTGGACGGCATCTTATTGGCATCTAACCTGGGCTACCACAGATTGGCGCGAGGCGTGGGGCGCTAGAATCAAAACAGAATTCGCCAAACCTACGCCGCTTTGCCCGTCAATTTCACAATCTTTTGGGCTGCCTCCCAAAGGTCATCGGCGACGTCGACTTTCAATCCAGATTCGGCCAGAAGTATCCGCCCTTCAGGCGCATTCGTTCCCTGCAGGCGAACCACGAGGGGCACATTAATTTTCACTTCTTTGGCTGCCTCGATCACACCGTGGGCGATGCGTTCACAACGGACGATTCCACCGAAGATGTTGATGAAGATTCCCTTGACGTTGGGGTCTTTCAGAAGAATCCGAAAACCGGCCGCAACGGTCTCCTTCGTCGCCCCGCCGCCGACATCCAGGAAGTTGGCGGGCTCGCTGCCGGCGAGCTTGATGACGTCCATCGTGGCCATGGCTAACCCGGCACCGTTCACCATGCAACCAATGTTGCCGTCCAGCTTCACGTAATTGAGATTGCTCGCCGTGGCCTCGATCTCCAAGGGATCTTCTTCATTTAGATCCCGCATCTTCTGCACATCTTCATGCTTGAAGATGGCGTTGTCATCAAACGACACCTTGCCATCCAGTGCTACCAAGGTCTTTTCTTTCGTGATGATCAGCGGATTAATCTCCACCAAGGCGGCATTCTTCTCCATGAAAAGCCGATAGAGATTTCCAAGCAACTGCACAAAAGAATTGATGACGGTCGGTTCGATCTTCTGCAGTCCGAGCGCAAACGCGACATTCCGACCATTGTGGCCTTGGAAGCCGACAGCGGGATCAATCGCTTCCTTGATGATCTTTTCCGGTGTCTTCTCGGCAACTTCTTCGATTTCCATACCGCCTTCAGTACTCGCGATAAACGTAGCCCACCCTGTGTCCCGATCGACCAGAATGCTGAGATACAACTCCTTGGCGATATTTGCGCCTTCTTCCATCAGAAGGCGATGCACGGTGCGGCCTTTCGGACCCGTCTGGTGCGTGACCAGTGTTTTGCCGATGAGTTCCTTGGCCAGCCCTGCAACGGCTGCTTTGTCTTTGGTAATTTTGACGCCGCCGGCCTTCCCGCGTCCGCCGGCATGAATCTGCGCCTTGACGACAAACACCGGCGTATTCAGCTCATCAGCCCAGGCCGTTGCCGCTTCAGGAGAGGTGATTTCTTTCCCACGCGGAACCGGCACGCCGAATTGCGCAAACAACGACTTGGCTTGAAATTCATGAACGTTCATTGATTCCTCATAAGAGCTAGTGGCGCATAACAAATGACGTAACCCGTGCGAACGGGGACGTGGCTTTGCTGCCAAGACCTTCCGTCATCAATTCGTCACGACACGTTCTGGTTCTTTTCGCGTATAGGCAGGGAGAATCATCGGAGAAATCACGCCGCTGGAACTACCGTGCTTCTTGGCTTCGGCCCTAAACCTCTGCAGATGATTGAGCGTCAATTTGGCTTGCGGCATGGAGACAGCTCGAGCAGCGGCGGTCAAACCAGAACGCTTGCCGAACACCATGAGATCGAGCAGAGAGTTACCCATCAATCGATTCCGCCCGTGAAGGCCGCCTGAAGCCTCACCCGCAACGAACAAATTCTTCACATTCGTTTCTGAGTTCGCGTCGATCTTCACTCCGCCATTCTGATAGTGCAACGTGGGGTAAATCAGCACGGGGTCCTTGCTGATGTCGATGCCGAATCGTTCAAATTGCATCATCATCGCCGGGAAGTGTTTCTCCACGGTTCCAGGGCCATGTTCCGCATCGAGCAACGGAGTATCCAACCACACCCCGACCCGGCCGGACATCGTCCGAATACCTCGACCTTCCTCACACTCTCGGATGATGGAGGAAGACACGACGTCACGCGTATCGAGCTCGTTGACGAACCGCTCGCCCTTGGCGTTCACCAAGTGGCCACCCTCCGAGCGGATGCCTTCAGTCACCAGGGCTCCGATCAACTGCTCGGGAAACACTGCACCAGAAGGGTGATACTGAAACGTATCAATATGATCAAGCTTGGCGCCCATCCGGTACGACAAGCACAACCCATCACCGGTTGCCCCATAGTGATTGCTCGTCGGGAACCCTTGAATATGTAGTCGCCCGATCCCGCCGGTCGCGAGTATCACAGTTTTGGCTGCAACGACCACATGCCGTTGATTGTCAAGATCTTTAAATATCGCGCCGCTGCATTGGCCGTGGTCGTCGCTGAGCAGCTCTACCGCGGCACAAAATTCTAGCAGCTGCACCTTTTGATTCAGGACCTCGTCTTTTAACACACGCATTATTTCGAGGCCTGTGTAGTCGGAACAGGTGAGCAGACGCGGTTTGGAACTCCCACCGCCCTTTTTTACGTGCAAATTGCCGTCGGCCTGGCGATCAAAGAGTACGCCGAGTTCAATGAGCCACTTGGCAATGGAAGGCCCTTCCTCAACCATGACCCTGAGCAGTTCATGGTCGTTTTGCATGTGACCACCCTTCAGGGTGTCAAGAAAATGGGTGACCGGGGAGTCTTCTGGTGCAACAGAAATTTGCATCCCGCCTTGCGCCATCACGCTATTCGAGTCGCCCAGGCGAAGCTTGGTGGCAAGAATCACTTTGGCGCCACTCGCATGGGCATGCAGTGCCGCCGCGCATCCGGCACCACCGCCGCCGACGACCAAGACGTCCGTCGTATACTGCGGAGTCAGATCAAGATTGTCGGCGATTGAACTATCACCTTCCAGTAAGGCCGCCAGCTCCACTACCGTTTTGTCATTAGCATTGGGACCAAATCGAATCGGTCGGTATGCACTAGCCCGATAGTCCGGGTGATACTTATGAATCAGTTGGTCTCGGTCTGTGGGAGAGAACTTCGGGATTGTCTGCTTACGGCGAGCATCTCGCGTTTGATGAACAACCTGCTGGAGTGCGTGAATATCCATAATTTCGCTTTCGGTGCAACGCTCAATCCCTGAACAGACTCGTCCGAGACCGGCTGAAGACACATTGCGTTATTTCACTGTCGTGCAGTGGTCGGCTAATTCCTGTTCATTCATGCCGAGCACTTTCTTCCACTCATCGTGATAGCGGCCTTCCTGAATCTCCTTGATGCGGATATCGAGGCCCTGCGGTTTATCCGTAAAGTGAGCGCCCTGCGCTCGGCTTACATACAGCGCCACGAGATTCGGGGCGATATCTGCAATGCACACCGGCGTGCACATACCGCACATCACACAGTCCATGAACATTTCGGAGACGCTCTTGAAGTCTCCAAAGACCGCCTTCCATACTCCCTCCCGCACATCGATCTTCTGTGGACACGCTTCTGTGCAGGCATTGCAATTCCTACAGAGCGGCGCCTCAGGGTACAAATTGAACAGATCTTGCTTGGGATCTTTGAGGGACTGGATGTCATAGAGCGCTTTACGCGCTGGAAACGGAGGCATAATGGTAAAGGACATTCCGTCTTCGACAGCCATCTGACAGGCCAAACAGGTCCGCACCTTCGGATCATCCTTCGTCCGATAATACGTCGCACAAGCCCCACAAAATCCTCCCAGGCAACCGGCCCCTCGGACCACTTCTTGCCCGGTATACCATAAGGCCTTGATTACGGTAATCCCCTCCGGCACTTCGTACTTCTTGCCGGAAATTTCAATCGTCACCATTTTATGGCGCAATACTTCTGGCTGATCGATCACGTTGGTGTCTTCTTGTGCCATAGACCTCTCGCGAGTCATGAAAAGGTACGGCGCGAGCAGAACGCTCCGGTCCTCCTCGCGCCCAACACCGGTTCACGTCATAAGCTTTTATGCAATCGCATCGACAATCGAGTTCAGTGTCGCACTGGGCCGCATGGCTTTGGCAGCCTTCGCATCGTCCGGGTGATAGTACCCACCAACGTCCTGCGGCTTCCCCTGAGCTGCGAGCAATTCGCCCTCGATCTTCTTCTCATTGTCGCTCAAGTCCTTGGCGATTTTTGCAAACTTTTCGGCAATCTTCTTCTCTGAAGTCTGCGCAGCCAACGCCTGTGCCCAGTAGAGCGCGAGATAGAAGTGGCTGCCGCGGTTGTCAATTTCTCCGACCTTACGAGCTGGGGATTTGTTGCTCTCCAGAAATTTGGCGTTCGCTTGATCCAGCGTATCCGCCAGAATCTTCGCGACCGCATTGTTGCCGACCTTCGCCAAGTGCTCAAGCGACGCGGCCAACGCGAGAAACTCACCGAGCGAATCCCAGCGCAGGTAGCCTTCCTCCTGGAACTGTTGCACATGCTTCGGCGCAGAGCCTCCCGCACCGGTCTCGAACAGACCGCCGCCGTTGAGCAACGGAACAATCGACAGCATCTTTGCACTGGTGCCGATTTCCAAAATCGGGAACAGGTCCGTGAGGTAGTCACGCAGCACGTTACCGGTGACGGAGATCGTGTCCTTGCCTTCCTTCATGCGCTCGATCGAGAAGCGGCAAGCCTCGGCCGGCGACATGATCTTGATTTCAAGACCATTCGTATCGTGCTTCGGCAGATAGGCGTTCACCTTTTTAATCAATTCCGCGTCATGGGCCCGGGTCTTATCCAACCAGAACACGGCTGGAGCACCGGTCGCACGGGCACGCGAGACGGCGAGCTTCACCCAATCCTGAATCGGCGTATCCTTCACCTGGCAGGCTCGCCAAATGTCTCCCGCTTCCACCTGATGCTGGTGCAAAACCGTGCCGTTCGCGTCCACGATGCGGATGGTGCCATTGGCTGGCGCCTTGAAGGTCTTGTCGTGTGAACCGTACTCTTCCGCCGCTTGAGCCATCAAACCGACGTTCGGGATCGTGCCCATGGTACGGGGATCGAACTGACCTTTCTTCTTACAGAACTCCACGACTTCGTGATAGACCGGCGCGTAGCTGGCATCGGGGATCACGCACTTCACATCCGCCGTTTTGCCGTCCGGCCCCCACATCTTGCCGCCGTCGCGGATGACGGGAGGCATGGAGGCATCGATAATGATGTCGCTCGGGACATGAAGGTTGGTGATGCCTTTATCGCTGTTCACCATCGCCATCGGGGGACGCTTCTGATAAACCGCCTGGATGTCGGCTTCGATTGACTTGCGCTGATCGTCCGGAAGCGACTTGATCTTCGCATAGACGTCGCCGAGACCGTTGTCCGGATCGACGCCCAGCTTCTTGAAGGTCTCGGCGTGCTTCTCGAAGACGTCCTTGTAGTAAACGGTCACGCCATGGCCGAAGATCTTCGGATCGGAGACCTTCATCATGGTCGCCTTCATGTGGAGCGACCAAAGAACACCCTGCTTCTTGGCGTCTTCGATCTGCTGCTCCAAGAACGTGCGCAGCGCCTTGACGCTCATGAACGTCGCGTCGAGAACTTCACCCGCCTGCAGAGCGACCTTCTCCTTCAGGACAGTGGTCTTGCCGTCGGCACCGACGAACTCGATCTTCGCCGTCGTCGCAGCGGGAATTGTCGTTGACTTCTCATTCGAACGGAAATCCCCGCCTTTCATATGAGAAACATGGGTCTTGGAATCCGGACTCCAGGGAGACATCTTATGTGGGTGCTTCCGAGCATAGGCCTTGACAGACAACGGAGCTCGGCGATCGGAATTACCTTCACGTAGCACCGGATTGACCGCGCTGCCTTTTACTTTGTCGTAACGAGTCTTAATGTCCTTCTCTTTGTCGTCCTTCGGATTCTCCGGATAATCCGGAAGTTTGTATCCCTGGCTCTGCAGTTCCTTGATAGTCGCCACGAGCTGCGGGATAGACGCGCTAATGTTCGGCAATTTGATGATGTTCGCTTCCGGCGTCTTCGCCATCTCGCCCAATTCGGCGAGGGCGTCGTGCTGCTTCTGTTCGGCGGTGAGATATTCCGGGAACACCGCGATCACGCGGCCCGCGAGCGAGATGTCGCGCAACTCCACGGTCACACCCGCTGCTTTGGTGAAGGCATTGATGATCGGCAGGAACGAATAGGTTGCCAGCATCGGCGCTTCGTCGGTCTTTGTATAGATGATCTTGTCTGCTTGTGCCATTGGGATCCTCCCTTGCTGTATTGGTTTAGTTCAAAGCATTCAACGCTGATCCGGCCTTGAACCAGGTGATTTGCTGCGCGGTCATGCTGTGATTCGCTTGAATCTTTACATCACCGCCAGTCTTATGAATGACCACCGACACGGGACGCCCCGGCGTAAGATTGGTCAGATCCACGATGCTGATGCGATCGTTCTGCTCGATCTTGTCATAGTCCTTGGGATCAACGAACGTCAGCGGAAGGATGCCCTGCTTCTTTAGATTCGTTTCATGGATGCGAGCAAAGCTCTTGGTGATAACCGCCCGCACGTTCAAGAAGCGCGGTGACATCGCCGCATGTTCGCGGCTGCTGCCTTCGCCGTAGTTCTCATCTCCCACGACAATGGACCCGATCCCCTTGGCCTTGTAGGCCCGCGCAATCTGGGCCATCGTAAGATTGGATTCACCGGTCAGGACGTTGGTTCCCTTGCCTGGCTCCGACGAGAAACTATTATTGGCCCCGAGGAACATATTATCGCTGATCTTGTCCAAGTGACCGCGGAACTTGAGCCACGGCCCAGCCGGAGAAATATGGTCGGTCGTAGTCTTGCCTTTAGTCTTGATCAAGAGTGGGAGCTTCTCAAAATCTTTGCCGTCCCATTTCGGGAAGGGTTGCAACAACTGCAGTCTCTCGCTGGTCGGCGGAATGTCGACCGTCAGACTCGAACCATCTTCTGCCGGCGCCACGAAGCCTTCCTCACCTTTCGCAAAGCCCTTAGCCGGCAATTCCTCCCCAACCGGCGGCTGAAACTTAAATTCCTTCCCGTCTGCGCCCTTGACCGACTGATTGACTGGATCAAAGCCAAGATCGCCCGTGATGGCATAGGCAGTCACGACTTCCGGGCTGGCGAGAAACGACAACGTTTCACTGATACCGTCATTACGGCCCGGAAAATTGCGATTGAAAGAGCTGACAATGGAGTCCGCACGCCCCTTGACCCCATCCGCCCGCTTCCACTGCCCTATACAGGGACCACAGGAGTTTGACAACACGGTTCCACCGAGCTTCTCGAAGGTATCCATGAACCCATCCCGCTTCATCGTGTGATAAATGCGTTCAGAGCCCGGAGAGATCAGAAATGAGGCCTTTGCCTTCAAGCCGGCTTTCAGTGCCTGCAGAGCCACGTGGGCGGAACGGCTGATATCCTCATACGAGGAGTTCGTGCAGCTGCCGATCAACGCCGCCTTCAGTTCGACCGGATACCCCTTTTCCTGTGCCTCAGCTTTTAATTTTGAGATGGGCCGCGCAAGATCTGGGGTGTGTGGACCGACGACATGCGGTTCCAGCTTCGACAGGTCGATTTCGACGATCTGATCGTAGTATTTTTCTGGCGACTGAGCGACTTCGGGATCGGCCACCAATAGATCCTTGTGCGACTGCGTGAAGCTAGCCAGATCAGCGCGATCGGTAATCTTCATGTAGGCCACCATCTTCTCATCGAACGGGAAGACGGAGGTTGTGGCGCCTAATTCTGCGCCCATGTTGCAAATAGTGCCCTTACCGGTGGCGCTGATAGTTTCGGCACCTGGGCCGAAGTACTCTACAATCTTGTTGGTACCGCCTTTCACCGTGAGCAGTCCGCACAGATAGAGAATCACATCCTTGGGTGAGGCCCACCCATTTAACTTTCCGGTCAGTCGCACGCCGATCAATTTGGGATGGAGCACTTCCCAGGGGAGGCCTGCCATAACTTCCCCGGCATCTGCCCCACCTACACCGATCGCCAATCCACCCAAGCCACCGCCATTCGGGGTGTGCGAATCAGTTCCGATGATCAAACAACCGGGAAATGCGTAATTCTCCAACACGACTTGGTGGATGATACCGGCCCCCGGCTTCCAAAAACCAATCCCGTACTTTTTCGCGGCAGAGGCGAGGAAGTTGTAGACTTCTTTGTTCTCATCGAGCGCACGCAAGAGGTCTTTTTGGGACCCCATTTCGGCACGAATCAAGTGGTCACAGTGGATCGTGCTCGGCACCGCGGCCTTTTTCTTGTTGGCTTGCATGAACTGCAATACGGCCATCTGAGCCGTAGCATCCTGCATGGCCACACGATCGGGACGGAGCGCCAACATCGCTTTGCCCCGTTCCCAGTTCTGGCTATCAAAGTTATCGGCGTGCGAAACGAGAATCTTCTCGGCGAGCGTCAGGCCCCGGCCGAACTTCTTCCTGGCCTTGGCAAAGACATCCGGCATCTTGGCATAGAGTGCTTTGGCGAGATCCATGGACATAGTGGGTTCTCCGTCTGTTAATTCGATCTATAGGTTCCGTGCCCCACCGCTTGCGAGAAGGCTGGCTACAGCCGGAGCCCGGGTCACAAAAGGCAGTTCACGTTTTATGCTACTTCAGAGGCGGCACTTCGCGACGCTTGGGCGCCGCATAATTCACCAGATAATCGAACAACCGAATCAAGCGGCTGTCCTGGCGCTTCTGGTCCACCCAATGGCCAATCAGACCAATCGTCCGGGAGAGGATGAAGAAGCCGTTCAAACTGTCGACTGGGAACCCAATATCGACCAACACAGCGGCCATCGTCCCGTCCACATTCAGAATCAGATTATCCTTCTTGACTGCCGTGACCTTCTCGACTTCTAAGGCGAAGTCAAGGCATGGGGTCTTCATGTTCAGGCTCTTGACGTACCCGACCAGTTCTTTCACACGCTTGTCCGGGTTACGAAGGCTCTTCACACGATGGCCGATGCCCGGCACGGGGCCGTGATTCCTCTTCATGTAGGTCAGGAACTCATCCACCGCCATCTTGTTGTCGACGGCGTACTTGAAGAATCGACCGGCATCCGTGACAGCCCCACCGAACCGAGGCCCGATCATAATGAGACCGGCAGCCACCGCCTGCGATAGACCGATACCGGCACAGGCTGCAAGGATGGTCGCATAGGCACCACTCACGCAGGGACCATGATCGGCAGAGAGCATCATGATGCGCTTGATGATTTCGGCTTCTTGCTTGGAGATGAGCCGCTTATCCCAGAGCAAGCCAATGACATGCGGAATTTCGTAGCCCTTATTGATGAGCTCTGAAGCTGGGTACCCGTCGTAACAGGGCTCGTCGCCACGGTCGTCGCTGATCGTCGTACGGATCAACGGAGCCACCATGACTTCATCGGCCTTCATCGCTTCTTCTATGGACTTTGGCAACTTCGGCAGGGTTGCTGGCTCCACGACCGGTTTTACCTGACCAGACTTGAGCAACTCTTCGTATGTTTCCTTGATGACCGGGCCCAGTGCGCCGAAGGTCGGTGGGACAATGGCACCAGACTTCTTGAGCGCATCGGATTTGGAGCGGGCCGACCCTTCGCCCTTCATGCCTTCCTTTGCTCCGGCATGACCGAACTTCATACCCTTCGGCAAGCTTTCCTGACAGAAGCCGGACACAACGCCGATCAGTTTAATCCGGCGCTTCTTCGCGCCATACCACTCGGCCGCGCGCTCCTCAAGATCGCCGCCCATCTCCCCAACGATCACCACCGCCTTGGTCTGCGGGTCGTTTTCGAACATCTCCAGATAGCTAACATAATCTGTACCAGGATAGGCATCGCCACCGATACCGATCGCCGTCGTGATACCGTCGGCAAACTGGGAGCAAACCCAGATGATCTCATTGGAGAGACCGCCCGACTTCGTGATGACGCCGAAGGATCCTTCGCGATATAATTTGGAGAGGACGAGGTTGTCGAACGCCCCTCCGATGACACCCAAACGGCAAGCGCCAGCGGAAATGATGCCGATGGAGGAAGGACCATTAAATATCTTACCGAGCTTTCGGGCATGGGCCCCCAATAATTTGGCATCCTTTTCGGGCACACCCTCGGTGATCATCGAGACCACCTTGATGTGGGCATCGTCCAGGGCCTCCAGCCCGCCCTTCATAGCGCGATCGGCACCAATATAGACGAGACTGGTATTGAGGCTGGGATGATGTTTGGTCGCTTCCGCAATGCTCTTGTAGACAGGAATGGCGATCAACCCGCTGCCGTAGGGAATTTCGTTCGTCTTGCCAGCATCTGGCGGGTAGACGAATGCTTCCACGTTCAAGGGCCGCTTGATCAGATAGCAAAATTCCGCCATCCGCCGCGCCGCATTGACACCTGCCTGACCACCCTGAATCACTACGCGGGTGTCCTTGTTTGCCAGAATACTCATCGGGGTCTCCCTCTTAAAAATCCGTGAAGAGTGACGGGTGACACGTGACGAGAAGGAGCTGATACCCCCGCAGTCCTGTCACTCGTGACGCGCCACTCGGTACGCATCATTTGGTCTGGAGCGCCTTGTCGACAATGTCGGTCAGCGGCGTGTTCCGGTCGAAGACATTGATATCGAAACCTTCTTCCTTTAAGGTCCGCATCGCGTCGAGACCTTCCTTTTCGCGGGGCCCGCCGCGGCGGACCCAAATCTTCACACCCTTCAACTTGCCATCCGCTTTCGCCTTGCGGAAGCCGTTGATGATGCCGCCGAAGGTCTTCTTCACATCGGTGAAATTTGCAATAGCGCCACCGACGATAATGTTCTTGATTCCGGGCAACGAGCAGACTTTTTCGGTCAGCACCTCGACTGCCCAGTCAGGAGGATCTCCAGAATATTCTGCATAATTGGCCAGTTTGCCGCCGCGCGCTACCACCGCATCAGAGTAGTACACGCTCGCGCCACCGCCAGCCGGCAACATTGCCGTATCACCGCCGGGGATTTCGATGAACTTGACCGAGCCTTTGATCTTACTGTCCACCGCCATCACTTCGACTTCGTCCTTGGAATAGGCCCGTCCGAATTCCGCCGCAAAGGCGAAATTCCAGTCCGGATGGCGGAACTTGGCGTCACCGTCGAGCAACGTCACGGCGTCGAGCGCGACTAATTCACCATCGCTCTCCCGCGTGACGACCGGATTCACTTCCAGATACTGAGCGTCTTCGCTGTCGAAGCAGGTGAACATCTTACCAGCGAACTCAGCCATTTTCTTGGTCAGGGCTCCAGTGAATCCGGCTTCCTTGGCCAACTTCTCCAATCCCTCGACCGTCGGCTGCTGGCCTACGTCAAGGCACAGGCGCTTGACGCGCTCCCAGTTCGACTCGACCTCAATGCCACCGCAATTGGCAACAAGGATCTCGCTGCCTTCCCGAGTGGACTTCACGGCGCAGTAATATTCTTCTTTGTGCGGGACCATCTCGGACACGATGACTTGCGACACCGTGATACTTCCGACTTGCCGACCAATCATTTCCTTCGTCGCAGCAATGGCCCCCTGCAAATCCAAACCGACCTTCACCAGGCCAAGCTTGAATCGTGAGCCCAATGCTTCATGCGCCTTGGCGACCAATTTGGATGCCTTCATCCAATCATTGGCCTGTCCAAGCTTGGTCAATTCATCAGCAGAGGTCACCACGACATAGTTCGGAACGTGGATCCCCCACTTCTTCATCAGCCCCATGCCAGGGCCTTCAAGCACTTTCGCCATGGTTGACGACTCCTTGTATGTGAACAGGCAGAGAAAAGGATGGACAGAGTACCGAATTCTGCCGGTGACCTCAATCCGCCAAAGGGCCTACACTATGAGCTCAGAAGTCCTACCACAATCAGCACTGAAGATTCACCACCATAAATTATTGATAACTTTATATTGTCACTGAATGGTGACTGACGGAGAGGCCCGTCCGTCTATGCTCGACGTCGGTGCCCCAGCCGTTGACAGAGGGGGCAATGGAAGGAACTTCGCTCGCCGATCGATCGCTGAATGCAGGCGCCGCAAGCATTCGGACAGGGTTCACCAGCCTTCCCGTAGACTAAATGCTTCTGTTTATAACGCCCCTCCGTCCCATCCGGCGCAAAATAGTCACGCACACTTGAGCCGCCCATCAGAATAGCCTCGTGCAACACCGCCCTCATCACCTCGTAGAGGCGTGTTGCCCCCGCGATTCCTACCCGGTCCGCCGGCTGGTCAGGATGCAAGCCGGCACGGAAGAGAATCTCATTCGCATAAATATTTCCAATCCCCGCGATCACTTGTTGATGCATCAACAGTGCCTTGAGCCGACGTCGCGTGGCCTCAAGCACCCGCATCAGTTGGTCTTGCCTGATTGTAAGGGGATCGTAACCAAAGCGACGGGATGTGTACTGATCCAGGCCTGCCTGATCCAGAAACGACAGGCGCCCGAATCGGCGAGGGTTCCAATAGCGAATTTCCGGCTCGTCGGCCCCCTCAAGATGAAGAACACAATGTGTGTGCTGGGGACACTTGGTCCGCGCCCCTTGGAACAACAGCAGTCCGGTCATACCTAATTCTGCAGTAAGGAATCTAACCTGCGCCGCACCGGCAAACGTGAGGATCACACTTTTCCCACGTCGCTCCACCCCTACTATCTTCGTCCCACGGTACCACTCGAGAGATGACAGTCCCTCCCGCACAATATCTCCCCGTCCAATCCAGCAATCGCGCACCATCGCTCCCATCACGCGAGCGCGGAGTTGACGAGCAGCAACTTCTGCTTCAGGCAATTCAGGCATAGGAATACCTTCCTCAGAAATCTGGTCGAAACAGGCCAATCGGCGAGAATTACGCCACGCGCCTGACACAAAATGCAACTCTAGCGCGACGTCTACACCGACTTCCTGCGGGCAGAACAACAATGGAACGCATTTCGATCGAACAGGGAGGGGGCAAGCAAGATCGACTAACTGTGGAGAATTACTCGATGCAGTGCGGTGGCGGAATGATTCGCTCCCGGCGATGACGGTTCACCACATCTATGACCTCCTGGAGACGAGGCAACGGCATTCCGCCGGGTCGTCTCTTTAACACAAGCTTAACCGCCTCGGCATACGCCATTTCCTCTACACAACACAGGTAGGCAATTACAACGGAGACTGATCGTCCCATCCCAACCCGGCAACAGACCATCACACGCTGCGTCGGCATATTCGATTCAATCCAGTCTATGGCCTGACGAATCGCCACGGCCGTCGGCTCCCCGAATTCCTTCAGAGGGATTTTTGCATACAGAACCCCATTGGGCACCGCCACATTTTGTTCCTCAGCTACCATTAGAACGGCGCCGACCTGCGGCGGTGGGTTTCGAGCATCCCCGGCATTACCAACGAGCAGTCGCTTATGAATCATGTGCATGATGTTAGTATAGAATGCATTGCCTGAGGGTCAAGGCATTCCAACGATTCCAGGTCTTATGGTTGAAGATCTTGGCATACGCTGCGTATACTCATGCCGTTCATGAGAGGGAGGGGCCTGATGCCTGGCATTGCACTTGAGCAAGTAGAGCAACGGCTGTCGAGCGTACACTGCGCCATTTGTAAGGCAAGCACCTTCGGGATTGATCGACGGACCCTGCAGTCAGATGGAGAATGTCGCGGGGTGTGCTTGAAATGCCGGTATAACTTTCCAGTCTATACGGACATGGAGTTTTATCTGCGCACTCAGCCGGACATTCCCTATCGATTGAAAGAGATTTCTTGTGCAAGCTGTCAACATCGTGGCGTGACTCTCGATTTCCGCATTACTATGTCTGTCCGTGAGGCGGTCTATTTCCTCACCTGCACTGCCTGCCAGGCTCAGTTTCCCGAGCGATCATCCCTGGAGGCTTTTGAGTAGGCTTTCTATCATCATTTTGGTGTATACTGTTGATTGCCATGAATGACACGCCACATCAGAAACAGCCACACGACCAAGCCTCCACTTCTGAGACGACCCCAAAACCTCGCAAAGAAATCCCTCTCATCTCGGTACCAAACGATCGAGATATGATCGCGGCGGAGATGGCCGAGCTCTTTGATGAGGATCGGGTCTCCCATCAACACGGCTCTTCTGAACCAGAGGCGGACTAGCCCTGGGCAGGTCGAATAACTTCCGCCGTGCCTTGCGGGAGAATTCGCCCGACCGCGGACAATCTGCCGTTTCGCTCTTTTCGAACAATCTCATTGATTTTGACGATCGCGCCCCGATGGTACTGCTCAAACGCGGCATTTGACGGCGAGCGATCCTTATCCTGGCGCCCAACTTCTGATCTTCCCGCGGAATCACACAGCCACACCCTCTTTTCGCCCTTCATGACCCGCAATTCACTCACCACCCGGTGGTATGGCTGCCCCCTAGGGACCAGAGCTTTCCCATCCTTGCGGAAGACGACATAGGAGAACTTGAGTGCATCCTTGATGAATCCTACTGATTCGTCAATTTGTTCGATCCAACCAGGACGCCTCCAGCTCCGTTCCTCGTGACACCAATCATCCAACCGCACGAGTGCCGAACAGTTCTTGTCGTGAAGGCAGGGGCTATAGACTGAACACTGAGAGTTGGCCAGAAGCTTATCCCGCAACCCATGAAGGCTTCTTGAGGTCGTCCGAAGTGCGGGTTCAATGAGCATCAAACTGCCATCCTGGGTCACCATGCTTAGGAGATCGGCCACCAACGCCGCCCTCCTATCCGAAGCGTCCGGGATTCCATGATAGAGCTCTGACAGTACATTCTGCACAACGATGAGGTGATAGCCTGGGCCTGAAACACCAGACGCAACCTGCACGGGCGACAGGCGTTCAAGATTACATTCAATGGTGCGCAATGGTAGAACCCGATACTCTCGCATCTCGTTGAGGTAACTTTGCCAAAGCTCTGCGCATGCTGTTAAGACTGCTGGCGATCGGTCCATCACCGCCATGCGGAGCGTATCAGGAGGTGGTATTGAGGTTGAGCACGCCCAATCTAGAAGAGCAAGGGCCGCGGTACCAGGCCCTCCGCCAACGTCCAGAACTCGGAACTCTGGCTCCTTGTGCGCTGCGAGTACAGGCTGCAGCTCCGCTAACAGCAGTTGAACCTTGGCGAGATTCACCGGCACATAGTAGGCAAGATATGCCTGCCGTAATTTCGGCTCTTCCAAATAATTGGCTCTAAAGCCTGAATTGCCCCGGGTAAAGATGTTGGATAGCTGTAACACCCCGTGCGCGATGGCGCCCAGAGTATCTGGTCGAAGCCCAGAGCTATCAAGTTGTGAGGCTGTCTTTAAGACCTTGGAGATCCGCGAAGAGATTTCGTACATTTGGCTCTTGCCGTTTTGTTGACCCTAAAATCTGACCTGCGGTATCCTGACCGAGGAGAGGAGTATTTCACATGACAGATCATATTTTGCAAGCTTATCGCGAGGTGGAGATGGCCATGGAGCGATATACCATGTTACTGGATGAACATGTAGCGGCGCTCCAGACGGCGAAGCCAGTCGATCCCGATCGCCTGGAAAGAATGGCGCACGGAGCGAAAGCCATGCGTGACAGCAGCCTCATCTATCTCTCCTATGCAAAGTTCATTGCCTGTGGAATGCCCGAGAGCCCTGACCTTGTGGATGACGATCTGCAGGGTTGACACAGGCGCCTTGCCACAAATGGGGAGGGCCCGTTCGGCATCACCGAACGGGCCCTCTCTACGCCCTGGGAACAACGCTTTGGTTTAAATGCTTCTCATGAAATGCCCCATGGCCTCATTGTCGGTAGTAGATGCACCCATCACTTGAGAGATGGCCACATTCGTAGATTTCTTTCCCGTCAAACCCGATTCAACTTCATCGACGATCAATTCCACAGGCATTGATTGTCCGCCATAAACACGCGGCCCTCCGATGATCTTGGCATTCGAAAAACCGTAAATAGCAGTCGCCACCTCTTTGGCCAGCCATCCGACATAGTTGAATTCCGGAACAACGATCAGCTTGGCCTTGCCACAAAGTTTGCGCAACTCCTGAGTCGGGAATGGACGGAGCGAGCGGACCTTGATGAGGCCGATCTTAATGCCTTTTTCCGCACAAATACGAACGGCTTCGCGTGACTGAGCGGCCGCACTACCCGATGCGATGATAACAGCTTCCGCATCGTCCACGTTCTCAGCCGTGAGTAATCCGCCCATATACTGATTGATGTACTTGCGAGAACGCTCGACGGCAGCCCAGACCTCCTGCTGCCATACCGCATGAATGTTGTAGGCCATGAAATTGGACTTCTGAACGGGGGCGTCTCGGGAGAGTCGCGCCGGAGGATTTTCCGCATCGAGAACCGGAACTGCCCCACGCCAGGGCTCGCGCGGAGGAAGCTTCATTCCACGATCTTGCATACGCACATAGCCTCGAGCATGGGTAACAAAAAACCCGTCGCAACACACACCGACAGGGAGCGTCACATCATTCTTCTCACTGATAACAAATCCGGCCAGCGTGAAATCGTACATGTCCTGCTGATTTTCTGCATGGAACACAATCATGCCGCAATTGAGCAGATAGGAAACTTCGATATTGTCCGGCTGAATTGCCAAGGGGGCATTTACTACTCGGCAGGTAAACATTGCCACGACCGGGAGTCGGTGCCCTGGCCAGGACGCAATCCCTTCTAAGCCTCTCAGAGTTCCTGGACCGGCCGTTGCCGTATAACAGCGAACGCCGGCGCGCGAGCCGCCCGCAATCGCGGCCATCACACCCACTTCCTCTTCACCACGGTAATATTCCTTCACATACCCTTCACCATACAGCACACCGACAAGCTGCATGGTCTCGCTTTGCGGAGTAATCGGGTAGGCAATTGCAAGATCTACGTTAGATCGCCGAATAGCCTCCTTGGCTGCTTCACTCCCAGTGATGAATTCCTTTGTTCGGGGAGCTTCCAGGAACATATATTCGGGGGTAACGACTTTCTGCTGCTTCGCCGCCGCATGCGGGTCCGGCTTCGCTTGCGCCTTAGGGGTCGACACGCTCGTGGCGGTATCACCCTGGGTATTGGTCTTTTGCTTGGGATCCAATGCTTCGCTCATGGTTGCACCTCTTGCCTGTATCGCCGTAGCCTAAAACTTAGCCTTCCCGCTTCATTTGATCAGCAGAGTGACCAAAAACAGCAGCACTGCCCACCCCGCCTGCCGAAGGCATGAAAGTCATAGGATTTGTATGCGTTTTGCCGTTGTGGACCTTCGATTGAGTGCCTGTGAAGCGGACGTTTTCCCCGTTATCGGGCAATTTAATGCCCAACTCTTCACGGACCCTTTTGAAGACTTGAGCGGTTTTCTTCAATTTCAACGTATCTGAATCTCGGATGGTCAGCATGGCGTCTTCGTGCCCCTGCTCGGCACAAATGGCCATGGTGCAGCAATTGGTCCCGGCACGGATCATCTTGAGTGTAAGATTGGCGTAATGACAGTGCACACCGATAAAGATGCAGGCTTCAATTTTGTTACCCCAAATTGTGAGGTTGGGGTGGTTCGGATTGATGACTTCTTCCGGATCAATTTTCGGGTACTTGGGTCGATAGTCCGGCATCGGGATAATCATCACGTCGGGAATCTGAGCCGCAATTTCCAACACGGCCTGAGCCTTTTCAACAGCATGGTTGTTCCATGCCCACAGGACGAGAGGCCCCGGGAAAATCGTTGCATTGGGACTCGTCAGCATCTTACGAGCCATCTCCTCGATTACGACGTCTTCATTCTGCTCCAGAAGTCCATAATAGAGGCCTTGCCCGGGATCAGGCAGCGACACCCCCAACTGAGCCGCCGACGGCGGATGGAACCCTGCCGGTCCCGGCACGATAATCCGTTCTCTCGTATCTTGTGTCGTTCCCACGCCCGTTCCCCTTTCGTACGATTACCCAACTACAGGGCTGACCAGTGTCGCCGTCGTACTCTTTTCCCCATAGGTAATGTTGTCCGTCAATGCCGCTATCGGCAGCTGGTCAATCATGATCATTTTGATAGCATTGTTCTTTGCCATGTTGTCACAGACCCACACGCACTGCGCACAACCCTTACAACGATCGACCGCCACATAGGCCGACCCATATTTGAAGCCTTTATCCTTACCCATTTCATCGCTGTAGAGGATGGTATTGGCTTCAGGACAATACTGGGTGCACAGCTTGCAGCTCTTCGCGGCGCAAATTTCAACATTGATATCAGCTACGAGATACATGGACGCTCCTTCCGAATTACCTAGTTCGCGGCGGCCGCGGCCACCGGCTCATCCGCGCGCTTAACTTCCGGGGAAGCCCAACCGTGGTCCACCGCATAGTTCCATCCAGCCCGCATCACCGCGACGTTCTTCTCGATCAATTCCTGTTTCTTCTTGAACTTCCGCTCGACCACGCTATCCAACGCCGCAGTACCACCGGACACCACGAATCCTTTTCCGAGGAAGCGATCCTTCACGGCCTGCTCTAATCCAGCCATGTTCGTCAAACCAGTAATCGCACCAATGCACCCCATCAGTGCCATGTTCGTGGCAAGATCCATCCCGGCGACCTCGAGCGAGATCTTCGTGGCAGGGAAGTAATACAGCTTTGCTCGCCGCTCTTCCAATTCTCGAGCTTGATCCTTATGCAACTTCATCGGCCCATCGTTATTGATCAATGCGATGCCGTCTTCCTTCAAACCAAAGTAGAACGGCATGGTATACGACTTTCCGTGAGTGATGACCTGAGGATGGAAGATGATGATGATGTGCGGAAAGGTAATCTCTCCGATTTCATAAATCGGCTCATCTGACACCCGCACGTAACTTTCAACCGGAGCCATCCGCTTTTCTGATCCGTAGAACGGAACAATCGTGCTCTCTCCGCCCGCATTGATCACCGCCGTACTCAGAATGTGTGAGCCGGTGACGACGCCCTGGCCACCCACGCCAGCCATACGGATGTTGAATCGTTTTGCCATGCTCGATCCTCCTTAAGGAAATCCGCCCTATGCCTTCGGAAGGCTCTGGGTCTGGGCTGCCGGCTTCTGCAAAAATTCTTTATAGCCGTACCGCTCCGTCAAATACTGCTTCGCTTCGTCGCTGATGTACTCCGTAAACTGATACCGATCGTTTTCGACACTCTTCGCGTCTTCCATGACTTTGTCGGTCGGAATCGCATACTCAATGTTGCAGGAGGTGTAGGCCTGAATATAGGTAGACCCTACCTCTCTGGCGATCAGCACAGCCTTCTTGATCACGCTCTCCACCCGGCGAGGATTATTGGGAACCACAGTTGCAACGTAAGCACACCCAGCAACCTTGGCCATCTGCAGCATATCCATTTTCTCGAACTTCTTACCGAGCGGCGCCATCTTCAACACGGCACCGCGATTTGTCATGCCGCTTTCCTGCCCACCGGTGTTTCCATAGACTTCGTTGTCCAGCATGATCGTCGTGAACCGTTCCTTTCGGAACCATGAGTGAAGCACCTGCTGGAATCCGATGTCGGCCGTACCACCATCGCCGGCCATTACGACCACATCCTTCGGCTTGTCACCGAAACGGAGTCGCAGCCCGCGAGACAGACCGCTCGCCACGCCATTTTGGTCGCCATAATTCCCATACACAAATGGAATGGCGGCTTGCGAAATCGCCAAGCGCCCGCAGCCAGCGGTTCCGACGGTGATGGTATCTTCGGGGTTAGGGAATGCAATCATGGCAAGTCGAATGAAGAGGGTCATGGCGCAACCAGCGCACATCGGATGCTCCTCAAGTACTTCCTTGAACGACCCCATCTGCGAGACAGAGACCTTTTTCCCGAAGGGACCATGCTCGACCATATCCCGATATTCTTTCGGCATAAACTTCTCAAAGCCGTTTGAAAACTTGACGTAATCAAGGCTCATAGGATTCCCTCCCTTTTATGCGCTGGTGGCTCCGTTCCGGTCCTACTCACAACCGGACAAGCCAGGTGCAGATTAGATCGACGTTATTGGGCCTGAGTACTGAACTGCGTTCCTGAAAACGGAAAGGAATGTTCGAGTGTTTCTGACTTCGAACCGGTGCCGAGTGTAGCAAAGCACGAAAAAATCTGTCAATCGCACCAGCACGACAAAATCATGGAAACCCGTCAATCCCAAGTCCTTGGCAATCGTAATGGAGTACACAAAAGCATTGCAACTTTGCAGAAGGCCCACGCAGGACGAAAGAAGGCCTACTGCGCGCAAGCCCGCTAGGTCCATGGCCCTAAATGCGCTTGAACGCAAAGATTTTGGTACGACAGTCCCAGACAAATATGGTTCAATTCAGTTGCAGTTCGCCGGAGAAGCGGGTAAAGATTATCGCTTAACGTCATTGGATGGCTGTAACCATATGCCGATACGAGTCCTTGTCCCTGGCGAAGAACACGGCGACCAGCATGTGGGAGGGGTCCACAAGCGGCCGCCGATCCCTGATGGCTCCCTTAAGGCCGAATGTCCCAAATTCATGAGTCACGGCCCATGCGGTGGCGTCCGCAGAGGTGGGTTTTGCGAAGTCTACCCGGACATGACCTGTCCGTGGGTGACGCTGTTCCACAAACTTCAAGACCTGGGCCAACTGGAATGGATGAAACAAGTCTAATGTTGCTGGACGACGAAGGAGTGACGGTGTGAGGGGAACGGGCGCGAAGAAGCGAAAGGGCACGACCACCAAACTCGGCTACAACGAGCGTCATGCCAAAAGTGGAATTTCCACCGTACTGCCTGACATCGAAACGTTCCCCAATCAATACAAGGGATACGAGATCACGATCGTCATTCCGGAATACACGGCCATCTGCCCCAAGACCAATCTACCGGACTTCGGCACGATTACCCTTCACTACAAGCCGAACAAGGCCTGTCTCGAGCTCAAGGCGCTCAAAATGTATATCCACGCCTATCGAAACATCGGCATTTTTTACGAAAATGCCGTGAACCGCATCCTTCACGACGTTGTAACTTCCTGCCGACCGGTCTGGGCAAAAGTCACGGGAGAATTCGCTGCTCGTGGCGGACTACGAAGCGTCATCGAGGCCAGATACCCCGAGTAGATCGCCCCCCCCAGCCCAAAAGAGACGAGCCAATCCAGTAACCCGAAGGGCTCCTTGTCATCACCACGTCCCCCAGTCCTGAGCCCCAACACCTCGCTGCGTGCGTAACGCCCCTGGCTCTATACCTCAAGTCTTGCGCCCAATCCGCCGATATCGGACTGTCGAGATGCATGACCACCAGGCCTAGGGTCCGTCCGCGTTGTCCCGTGACCCCACACCACCAGGCAGAGAGGGTGCTGTTTTGCGCAAGTCGTCGAGAAAAACGGCGCTCGTTCGAATAGCCATGACCGTGCTCGCCGTTGTGTCCACCACCTATGCGGTGTCAGTTCCAAACGTAGCGGCTATTCCTGCCTTCGCACGGAAGTACACACTGAATTGCACCGCCTGCCATACGGCACCGCCTCGCCTGAATACATTCGGAGAACGGTTCCTGGAAAACGGGTATCAGCTCCCCGGAACAGAAGATGGCGGCATCACAGGCAAGCAGACCCTCGGCGACCTGAGTTTGGACGATTTCGCCAACTACACCGGGGTTCGACTCCGAGGCAACGTGCTGCGGGGCCGCCACTTCAAGCAGCAGAATCCCTTGACTGCAGAAGCGGGAGTCGTTCAGAACAACATCGAACTCGGGTTCCCGGAGATCTTCAGCCTCTTCACCGCTGGTTCGCTGACGAAGAATATCGGGTTTTTTGCCGAGCTGGAATCAAACCTCGAAGAGTCGTCAACGGGCATCGAGCGAGCGTTCCTCACGTTCAACAATTTGGGCGGAACCAATGTCGCCAATATTCGCGTCGGCAGAATCGACCCCTCCGCGACATTCTCTTTTTCCACCCTCCGACAACAACTGGAATTTGTCGGAGACAGCCTCAACCCCTCGGCCGACACGGTGCAACGCGTGGGACTATTTCCACTCGCGGCCTCTGCCAAGTTCTACGGCCTACGCAACCGATCCGGCACCGCCATTTCCCCTTACGCACCTTCGCTCTATAACGCTGTCGCGGAAACCGGGGTTGAAGTGCGGGGACGGCCGTTCGGCGATTGGTTCATGTATCAAGTCGGCGTATTGAACGGGGCCAACGAAGCATTCGGCGACTCCAATAAGGGCAAGGACTTTTATGGAGCCGTGCGGTTCGATTACGCCCGCGCCGCAAACTTTTCAGCGAGTCTGTCCGGATTTGCCTACCTCGGCAACAGCAATGCAACCATTCTCACGGGAACGGGGCAGACGGACGTGAACTGGCATCGCTACGGCATAGCGGCTCATCTGCGCTACAACATGTTCGATCTGTACGGACTGTACACCCTTGACAGGATTACCCACGTGCCGACCGCTGCGCTGTCCACTTTTGACACGAGCGCCAGCGGGCTATCGGTGGCGTTGGATACGTATGTGACCGATCGCACACTCCTCTCCCTTCGGTACGACAGCATGGATGCCGGCGGGGATCTCAGTCAGCGCACATCCCAAAGTTTCGCCGGCATTCAACTCAAACAATACGTGCGGTCCAATGTCGCCCTGTTTGCACGACATGACCTCAACCTGCGACGAGCAGAAGACGGCAATGCAGCGGCTCGCAATCTGCGGCATGCCTTCTTCGCAGGAATCGATATCGCATATTAGTCGCCCGGGATACTGACGCTCATGCACGCCAAGCGCCTAAAATACATCGCCATCCTGATCATAACGGGACTCTGCGCATCGACCGCACAAGCCGTCAAACCCACCACCAACCGGGACTCGCTCAGAGAGGGCCGGCGGATCTATGAGCAGGCCTGCGCCTGGTGTCACGGCACCGGCGGCGAAGGAGACGGACCGGCCGGGTGGTTCATCGGCCGCTATTCCAGCCCGCGTCCTCGCAACTTCGCGCAAGACGGGTACAAGTTTCGGAGCACGGGGTCGGGCGACCTTCCCACAGACCAGGATCTCTTCACAACCATCACGCGAGGTATTCCCGGTGTCATGCCGGCCTACCGCGCACTCAACGAACGGGAGCGATGGCAGGTCATTGCCTATCTCAAATCATGGAACCCGGCATTCGAGGAAGAGAAACCCGTCCCGCTCACCTTCCCTCAAGCTCCGGCCGCACCAACTGAAGCCGCCATACACAACGGCCGGAATCTCTACGTAAAATACGACTGCCGGGTGTGCCACGGAGATAACGGCGAGGGAGACGGGCCGGAAGCGACCGCCGGCCACCTGCGCGATGGGAACAATCTTCCGATCAGGGCGACGAATCTCACCGACCCGTCAGCATGGAAAAACGGGGCATCCGCCCTGGATCTCTTCCGCACCCTCACGACCGGACTGGACGGCACACCGATGCCGTCATACGCCAATGAATTTGCCGGTCGGGAGGAGGCGCTTTGGGAATTGGTCTGGTACATCCAATCGTTGTCAGACCAACAAAGGAAATGACCCACGACCAGGAGCGGCTCACAACCAGATCGAGCGATGTACTCAGCATATCCCGCCACAGCGAAGGGAAAGATTTCATGAAAGGGGTACTTTTTCTTGCACTCGTGTTGTCGGCGGTTCAAGGCATCTCGCCCTTGCACGCGGAAACGCCGACCGGAACGTTGGTCGGCCGTATTCTGTATGTCGGACCGGCCATCCCCGACCAGGTGTTCGAGGTCACTCGAGACTCGGGATTTTGCGGCGCACAGGCCACGATTCGCACGGTGACTATTCATCCAAAAACGCGAGGCCTCGAAGGTGCCGTCGTCAGCATCGACGGAGTTGCAGTTCCCCTATCCGACCCTGCCGCCCCAGCACTTGTCTTGACGAATACGCGCTGCGCCTTCACTCCTCGCCTCGCCACCGGCGTCGTTGGACAACAGGTGGAGATCCGCAACGACGACCCTGTCATGCATAACACCCATATCTCGATGGGGTCGCGCACCCTCGTGAATGTCGCGATGATTCCTGCAAGCCGACCGGTCTGGAAACCCCTCAAACAGTCCGGGATCTACACAGTCAAATGCGACGCGCACAAATTCATGCAGGCGCACATCCTCGCGTTCACGCACCCCTTTTTTAGTATCACGGACGAGACGGGCGCATTCCGTATCCCCAGTCTTCCTCCAGGCGAACATCAGGTGACCATCTGGCATGACACATTGGGCACGGTCCACCAGTCAGTGACCATTGCCGCAACGGGGGACACTCACGTCACGCTCGAATATCCGAACCATGCGGACGCCAGGAAACAATAAGAGGCATTGGCTCAGCGGCCCTTGGGCCATGTGGCAAGGGAGTCTCCGTCTCCGTCTCAGCATTGGGATGGCGGTGATCATTACTCTCGGCATGACCCTCGTTGCAACCTACCGGCTGATGGAAATCCGTCGTTCCGTCGAGGATGCCGCACAGGCCCGTGCGCTGGCGGTCAGTCGCACCTTCGCCATGATGGGCGCGGCGGCTGTGCTGGATAATCTCTTCCGCATTCAAGAGGCGCTGAGTCGTTATGCCCAGGACGCCGACATCGTCAGTATCGTCCTCGTCGATCCTGACCAGATGGTCGTGGCGGCAACCGACCCTGGCACAATCGGTCGACAGCTCACGGATTCCACGCTGTCATATGCTCAGGCTAAGGGAACGGAAATTCTCGCTCGCGACCTGCGGCCGGACGGAACACCAACGCTGGTGGTCGCCACGCCGTTGTTCAACGAACAGACGATCGCGGCCTGGGTTCGACTTGAGTTCTCGCTTTCATCGATGAAGCAGGAGGTGGCACGGGAGTTTCGTCAGTTACTCCTGCTTTCCGCCTTGCTGATGGCGATCACCATCGTCGTCAGCCAATTGGGGCTCCGGCGCATGTCGACGCTCTTTCGAGACACAGCCGGAAAACTGCAGCGCACACTTCAGGCGCTTCATCACGCCGCGGGGCAGGAAGAGCACGGAGATGAGGCGCCCATCGCGTCCAACACGGACATCACCAGCACGGCGCATGCGGGCGAGCTCGAGCAAATGGTGTCGCTTGTCGACACCACGGCCACCCTGCTCACCGTTCAAGCCGAACGACTCCAATCATTTACGCATTCTTTGGAGGATGCCGTGCGGGAACGAACGGCCGAGCTTCGCCAGGCCAAGGAAACCGCGGAGACGGCCAATCGGGCGAAGTCCCAATTCCTCGCGAATATGAGTCACGAGATCCGGACGCCGATGAACGGCGTCTTGGGCATGGCCGAACTGCTGTTGACGACCGCACTGACGCCCAAACAACGCTCACTTGCGGAAACCCTGCATCGCTCCGGAACCGGCCTCTTGGACATCATCAACGAAATCCTGGATTTCTCCAAGATCGAAGCGGGCAAACTGCAGCTCGAACAGATTGAATTCGGTTTGCGACAGACCGTCGAAGATGCCGTCGACCTGTTGGCGGAATCGGCAAATCGCAAGCATTTGGAGCTGACCTGCTTCGTGCCGGACGCGATTCCGGATGCCGTGATCGGAGACCCTGTGCGACTCCGCCAGATTGTCCTGAACCTGGTCGGCAACGCCATCAAGTTTACGCAGACCGGCGAGGTCTCGGTGGCCCTCGCGCTCATGGCGCAGGAGGCCGGCAGCGTCAGACTGAAATGTTCCGTTCGCGACACCGGCGTCGGCATTTCCGACACCTCACGCGCACGACTTTTTCAGGCATTCACCCAGGCAGACGGTTCCACCACCCGACAGTTCGGCGGCACCGGCCTCGGCTTGGCGATCGTCAAACAATTGGCGCAGTTGATGGGGGGCGAGGTGGGGGTCGACAGCGTGCCCGGACAAGGTTCGACCTTCTGGTTCACCGTAGCGCTGGGAACCGCCGTCGCTACCGGCCACGCATCGGCCGCGGCACCAGCTACGTTGGCCGGCATACCCGTCCTCATCGTGGACGACAATCCGACGAATCGGCAGATTCTCGAAGCCCATTTGACCGGCTGGGGCGCCATTGTACGATCTGCGGCGTCGGCCCGAGAGGCCTTGCTCCTGCTTGACGAACGGAAGGCCTCCCATACGAAGGTGCGGCTGGCGGTACTGGACATCCATATGCCGGACATGGACGGCATCGATCTCGCCCGGGCCATCAGGAACCCCGCGGGACCGCATGATCTGCTGTTGGTGGCGTTAAGCTCCGTCGGACAACCGGAGCAGGATCCTCGCCTCACCCCCGCGCTGTTCGATGCCTGGTTGAGGAAGCCGGTCCACCAATCGTTACTCAAGGACTGCCTGACACGCCTCTGCCGGAAAGCGCCGGATGATGCGGCTCCGGCAATGATCCAGCCCCAGGATCAGACGCAGACGTTTGTCGGCCATGTCCTGCTGGCGGAAGACAATCCTGTCAATCGCGAGGTGGCCTGCAGCATGCTGGAACTCCTCGGCTGCACCACCGCCGTCGCGGAAAACGGCAAGGAAGCGGTGGCCGCCGTCAAAAACGGTTCGTTTGATCTGGTCCTCATGGATTGTCATATGCCGGAGATGGACGGCCTGACCGCCACAGGAATAATTCGTACCCATGAAGGACGACGAGAGCATCCCCGCCATACCACCATCGTCGCCCTGACAGCCAATGCACTGGAGGAGGACCGCCAACGATGTCTTGCCGCCGGCATGGACGACTACCTGACGAAGCCATTTACCTTGGCGCAGCTCAAGACGATGCTCCGGCGCTGGCTTTCTGCCACATCCGTCGCCGCTCCAACGACGGCTCCTCCCCGGCCGCAGCCATCGAACGCCGATCTTTCCGAGGGAGTACCAGCCCCCATCATGCGCACACCGGTCGCTGCCGACGACCACCTGGACCTCAGCGCCTGGCAGGCCATCCGTGCCCGTCAGAGGCCGGGGCAGAAGGACTTCCTGCGCAAAGCCCTCTCACTCTATATTCCCCACGCCGAGGCCCAGCTGAGCAAGCTCGAGCACTACATATCCAGTGGCGATATCCACGCCATCACGACCATCGCCCATACGTTGAAGTCCTCGTCGGCACAACTTGGAGCGCACCGTCTGGCCGGCCTGTATGCGGAAGTGGAAGCGGCCGGTCGCGCGGGGAAGACCGACGCGCTATCTGAACTTTCCCAACGCCTTCGTCCGGAACACCACGCCGTCTGCGCACTGATGCAGGAAGAGCTCGACCACCCCGAACAGTCCGCAGCATGAGAGAACGCCTATCGTGAGCATCCGCCGGATTTTCCAGCATGTGTGGCCATTCCCGCTGCGGCGCGGACAACGCGAGCGGGCGCACGTCGACGCTGACACCGGACAGGCCATCGCACGGCAGCAGTACGAGTCGAGTCTTCGCGAAAGCGAAGAAAAATTCCGACGGCTCTTCGAGTCATCACGCGACGCCATCATGATTTTGTACCCACCTCAGTGGAACTTTATCGCCTGCAACCCTGCCACGGTGAAATTGTTCGGGGCACGGGACGAGGCACACTTCACGTCACTCGGTCCCGGAGATGTGTCTCCCGAATATCAGCCGGACGGCGAGTTATCCATGGTCAAAGCACCAAAGGCCATCGAAACCGCTATGCGGGAAGGTTTCCACCTGTTCGAATGGATGCACAAACGAGTGGGCGGACCAGATTTTCTCGCAACAGTCCAATTGACCCGTATCACCCTCCAAGGCGTCAAGGGGCTGCAGGCGACCGTGCGCGACATTACCGAAGAACGTCGGGCCGAAACCGAACTGCGCGCCTACGCGACGTTTCAGCGGGCGATACTGGACAATGCCGGCTACGCGATCATTTCCTGCCGACCCGATGGGATAATTCAACTCTTCAATCCGGCGGCGGAAGCGCTGCTCGGATACACAGCCGACGAAATGATCGGCCTTCAACACCCTGGCATTTTTCACGTCCCCGAAGAAGTCGTCGCGCGAGCCAGGCAACTCTCCGAGGAATTCGGCATCACGATGGTGCCTGGATTCGACGTCTTCGTAGAAAAATGCCGGCGCAATTTGCCCAATGAGCATGAATGGACCTACATTCGAAAAGATGGCACGAGAAGGACCGTACTCCTGAACGTCACGGCACTGCGGGAGGCGGACGGCAGGATCACGGGGTATCTGGGCGTCGCGTCCGACATCACCCCGCTCAAACGAACCGCACAGGAATTGCTGCTGGCAAAGGAAGCTGCGGAGGCTGCCAGCCGAACCAAGTCACAATTTCTCGCCAACATGAGCCATGAGATCCGGACACCGATGAACGGCGTCCTTGGCATGACCGAGCTCTTACTCTCAACCGCACTGGATACCCGCCAACGCCATCTGACCCATACCATTCAACAATCAGGCGAAGCCCTTCTGGCCATCATTAACGACATTCTCGACTTCTCCAAAATCGAAGCAGGCAAACTCCAACTGGAACAACTCGACTTCGATCTTCTGGATACGGTCGAAAACGCCGTGGAGCTCTTTGCCTCCCCGGCCCAACGCAAGGGGCTGGAACTCACCTGCCGCATACCAAGCTCGGTACCGCGCGCACTCCGCGGCGACCCGATCAGGCTGCGACAGGCGCTGCTGAACCTCATCAGCAACGCGCTGAAGTTCACCGCGACCGGGCAAGTGAATGTGCGCATCGACGGGGTTCGCGAGACGGGAACCACCGTCACCCTGCGATTCGCCGTGAACGATACCGGCGTTGGTATTCCTGCCGAGGCCCACCAGCGAATCTTTGAAGCCTTCTCACAGGCCGACAGCACCACCACCCGCCGTTTCGGCGGAACAGGCCTTGGACTCACCATCGTCAAAGAACTCGTGGCACTCATGCAGGGACAGATCGGCGTGGAGAGTCAGCTGGGCCATGGCTCCACCTTTTGGTTCACCGCCGTATTTGAGCGGCAACCGCCAACCGCCCAGGAGCAACATCCGGAACATGCCCTCCTTCAACGACGGATTCTCGTCGTCGATGACACCACTGCCAATCGCGAGATTTTGGATGATCATCTTCGCTCCTGGGGCGCGATCCCAGTACTGGCCCCGTCCGCCGATGACGCGCTTGTACACCTTCGAGCCGCCGCCGCCGCACACCAGCCCTTCGAATTGGGTATTCTGGACTTCCAGATGCCGGACATGGACGGCATGCAACTGGCCCAAGCGATCCGGGCTGACCCACAACTGGCCACTCTGCCTCTACTGATGCTCACATCCGTGGGGTACGACGCCGGGGCGCCAGGCGTACCAGCCGTGGACGGCTGGGTCACCAAACCGGTGCGGAAAACCTTGTTGCACCAGGCCGTCCTCGGCCTGTTCCGGACAGGACACCGTGCACCCGCCTGCCAGTCGAATCCTGTGGCCTCGGCGCCGGTCACGACCGCCGTCAACTCCGCCCGACTCCTCCTGGTTGAGGACACGCCGGTGAACCGGGAGGTGGCCACCGGAATGCTGGACATCCTGGGGTACTCCGTGCAGGCAGTCGAGAACGGGCGCCTTGCCCTTGAGGCCATTACGCGTGAACGGTTCGATCTCATTCTGATGGATTGCCAGATGCCGGAAATGGATGGCTTCACCGCCACCGCCGCCATCAGGCAACGGGAGAGTCAGTCGGGAGGTCGTCACCGGGTGCCGATCATCGCCCTGACAGCGAATGCGATGGAAGGCGATCGCACGCGCTGTCTCACCGCCGGCATGGACGATTATCTGGCCAAGCCGTTTACCGCGGCACAACTCAGCGCGATCCTCAGGCATTGGCTGACACCGACCATGGCCGATATCACAGGTCCGTCCTTATCCCCGCAGACGGCACCGCATGAATCGATGCACGAGACACATCGATCTGCCTCAGAAACGGAGATCGATAAGACGGCATGGAACGCGATACGGGCGCTCCAACGCCCGGGGCGCCCCGATATTCTCGCGAAAGTACTGTCGGCCTATCTTGAGGATTCCAGGCTGCTAGTGGAGGACATTCGTACCGCGGTACAGACCCAAGACCCCGACGCGCTCGCCAAGGCGGCGCATCGCCTGAAATCCAGCAGCGCCCAGCTCGGCGCGCTGGCCACCGCAGCCTACTGCAAGGAACTGGAACGACTCGGCCGCCTCGCTCGCCTCGATGGTGCCGCACAGTTGTTGACACAACTCACCGACGCCCACCACGTTGCCTGCGCGACCATCATCATCGAGCTCCAGCAGCGATCCGCGACCTGACTCGTCTCGCGCACCCGACTTCCTGACTTGCCAACCGCCTCAAGCCACGCTAGTCTTGCCGGCCATGGCGACCTACGCAATCGGCGACGTGCAGGGCTGCTACGCATCCCTTACGGCACTGACCAAGACGCTGCGGTTCAACCCGAACCAGGATCAACTCTGGTTTGTCGGCGACCTCGTCAACCGGGGCCCCGACTCGCTCCATGTCCTCCGTTACATCCGGAGCCTCGGGTCCGCCGCCGTCACCGTCCTGGGCAATCACGACCTCTTCCTGCTCGCGGTGGCAGCCGGGATCACGCCCGTTCGCCCGAGTGATACCCTGACCCAGGTCTTGGATGCACCGGATCGCAATGACCTGATATCCTGGCTACGGCAACAACCGCTGCTCTACCGGAAAGAATCGTTCCTGCTGGTGCATGCGGGGCTGCTGCCTGACTGGACGATGGAACAGGCCGAGCATCTGGCTTTCGAGGCCCAGGCGGCGCTGCGGGGCGATCAGTTCATCCCGACCCTGCGCGCGCTCCATCCCAGTGGCCACCTGCAATGGAATCCCGATCTCTCCGGCCCGACCCGCCTAGCCACCATCATCAAGGTACTCACCCGCATCAGGACCTGTTCCACAGCGGGAGTCATGGAATCATCCTTTTCCGGGCCACCGGAGCTGACGCCGGAAGGCTTCCATCCCTGGTTCGACATCCCCAACCGGCGCAGCGCATCCTCAACCGTGGTCTTTGGACACTGGGCGGCCATGGGCCTGAAGGTCACCAAGAATTTGCTGGCCTTGGATAGCGGCTGCGTGTACGGGCGCCACCTGACCGCGATACGACTGGAAGATCGCAAGGTGTTTCAGGCGCACTGCGAGGCCGCAGACCGCGGAGAACCAGCCGCTCGCCATGGCTGAGTGGCCGAAATACAGCACCAGGGTATTTCCCGCCTATCGCTTCCTTCCAGGACACACCCCTCATCCTCGTCACAATCCGGAAGGCCATTCGTTCGAAAAACCGGAGCCTCGCCCACGCCCGTTCGAGCAGGGACTCTGGATGACCTCTGATGACTATCTGTACGGCGTCGATCTCTACAACCGGGCCTATTGGTGGGAGGCGCACGAAGTGTTTGAGGGATTCTGGCACGCCTATGGTCGCACGACCGAAGCGGGCAACTTCTTCCAGGCACTCATTCAATGCGCGGCCGCCAATCTCAAGCGTGAACTCGGCCATGAGCCGGCGACCCGCAAACTTGTTGCAAGCGGCCTCGCCCGTCTGCGGCAGACGCCCACTCACTACATGGGTATGCACACCGCCGCATTCGCCGAAGCGCTCACGCAATGGCTGAACGAGCGCCGGCCGGCTGTCCGAATCCAACTGGAATTTCCGGGGGATGGGAAGGTGACTCGAGTGCCGTGATTACTGATCGCAGGCGCCGTGCTCCTGACCTAGTGGTAGCTTTCGGAGTCCGAAGGAAAGGCGCCCTGCTCGACTTCATCCTTATAGCGGCGGAGTGCGTGGAGCGCGTCGGCCTTGAGATGGCCGTAGGGTTTCACGAATTTCGGCACGAACTCATCAAACAGGCCCAGCAGATCATAGATCACCAGCACCTGCCCGTCACAATGCGGACCGGCGCCGATCCCGATTGTCGGAATGGGCAGGGCCTCACTGACCGCCTTCGCTACTCCGGCAGGAATCGCCTCGAGCACAATGGCGGAGGCACCCGCCGCCGCTAACGCCTGTGCATCATCGAGCAGTTGCTGTGCCCGATCCCGCCCTTTCCCTTGTACTTTGTAGCCGCCAAATTGCTGGACCGATTGGGGCGTCATGCCGAGATGGCCGATCACCGGGATCCCAATCCTTGTCATCGCCGCCACGCGATCAGCCACCGCCGCGCCCCCTTCGACTTTCACCGCATGCGCCCCGACTTGCAGGAACCGCCCAGCGTTTCGGACGGCCTCCTCCTGACTGACCTGATACGATAAAAAGGGCATATCGCCGATCACCAAGGAACGCTGGACCGCCCCGGCGACCAGCTTGGTGTGGTACAGCATCTCCTCCATCGTCACCGACAGCGTGTTCCGCTTCCCTTGCACGACCACGCCCAGAGAGTCGCCTACCAGGATCACCTCGACACCGGCCTGTTCGACGATCCGTGCGAACAACGCATCGTACGCCGTCACGACCACGATCTTCCGTCCGTCACGCTTGCACTTCTGCAAGTCCGGGACCGTCATCAGCCCAGCTCAGCTTTCGTCAGAATTTCCGGCAAGCGCTCCGTGGACTTGATCGCCATGATGTGGACGCCGTCGCAGTAGGGCCGCACCGCCTTGATCGTCCGAACTGCGATCTCCACACCGGCATCCAGCGCACGCTTGTCGCCGGCCGCGCGCATCTCATCGATCATGTCCTGAGGGACGCAGACACCGGGGATATTGGCGTTCATGAATTCCGCCATCTTGGCATTGCGCAACAAGAGAATCCCGGCCAGCACCTTAACCTTGAACGGGCGTACCGCCTCCATGAATTTCTTGAACTGCTCCGGCTGGTAGATCGCCTGGGTCTGGAAAAACTCTGCGCCGGCCCGCACCTTGACCTCAAACTTGACCAGCATGGGCCCAAGCGGGTCCGCCTCCGGAGTGACGGCGCCGCCGATCGTGAAGGCGGTGGACCCATCAAGCTTGTTCCCCGCGTAATCCTTGCCGTTGTTCAGCCCCGTCACCAGTTGCATGACCTGGACGGAGTCGAGGTCGTACACGGGTTTCGCATCCTTATGATCGCCGACCGTGGGATAGTCTCCGGTCAGGCAGAGGATGTTGCGAATGCCAAGGATATGGGCCCCCATGAGGTCGGACTGCATCGCGATGCGGTTGCGGTCACGGCAGGTCAGCTGCATGACCGGATCATGGCCCAGTTCATATAAGACCCGGCACACCGGCAGTGAGCCGGCCCGCACGATCGCCGCGGTATTGTCCGTGACGTTGACCCCGTGTACCCGGCCCACCAGCGACTTGGCGCTGTCGACCACATGGGTGAGATTCGTGCCCTTCGGCGGGTTATATTCCACCGTTACGGCAAACTGCCCCTGCGCCAATACGTCTCGTAACCGCCTCGGCTCCCGGCTCATCAGCGTCTCCTCAGTTCGATCACTCTCTCCCACCTGTACATGAACATGGCGGGCAGTTCGCCTACTCCTCAGTGCGCGCGTCCAACGAGGGCCTTCCCAGGCCGCGCGCTGCGCGAGCACGAGGAGTAGGCGGAGTGCCCGCTATTTCATCCCTGCCATTCTCTTAGCAGATTCAACGGTATTGTCGAGCAACATCGCAATCGTCATCGGCCCGACGCCACCCGGCACCGGGCTGATCCACCCGGCTTTCTGGCTGACCGGCTCGAAATCCACGTCGCCGCAGAGCTTCCCGTCCGGCCCTTTGTTGGTGCCCACATCGATGACCACCGCCCCCTCTCGAACCATATCCGCCGTCACAAACTTGGCCTTCCCGATCGCGACCAGCAGGAGATCGGCCTCACGGCAGACGGCCGCAAGATCTTTGGTTTTGGAATGGCAGATCGTGACGGTGGCATTCCGCTGGAGCAACATCAACGCCAGCGGCTTACCGACGATATTGCTCCGCCCGACGACCACGGCGCGTTTACCTTCGATGGAGACGCCGGCCGATTCGATCATCTTGATGACCCCCTTCGGCGTACAGGCTTCGAAGACCGGATTGCCTTCGACCAACCGACCAAAATTGTAGGGATGAAACCCGTCGGCATCTTTGTTCGGCGACACCGCCTCGAGCACCACACGGCTTTCGATGTGTTTGGGCAGCGGAAGCTGAACCAGGATGCCGTGAATCTTCGGATCGGCATTTTTCTTCTCGATCAACGCCAGCAGCTCTGCTTGCGAGGTGCTGGCCGGCAGCTTGTGATCATCCACATAAATACCTGCCAATTCGCAGGCCTTTTGTTTGTTCTTGACGTAGACGTGCGACGCAGGATCGTCCCCCACGAGAATGGTCGCCAGTCCGGGCTTGACTCCTGTTTTGGCCAGCACCGCGGCCGACTCCACGGCCAGCCGTTCCCGAACCTGCTGTGCCAACGCTTTTCCATCAATAATCCGTGCAGCCACAATATCCTCCCTGGCCTGAATAACAGCAATACGAGCGGGCACCATAGCAGGCAATTTTTCATCAAGTCAACGCTGCGAGGCACGCGGCGGCCACACCCCACACCACGATCGTTCCATCGCTTCCTTGACAGTCTTCCAGACCCTTGGCTACGATGCAGCAACAGTATCCTCTGTCCGACACCTTCGCTGATGAGATCCACCACCATGCGTCACCGTGTCTCGTCCAGGCCGTTCCGCCGCCTGGGGTTGGCGTTCACTTGGGCCACCGGTGCGCTCTTGACCAGTTCAGTGGCCTGGGCCCTGCAAGTAAGCGGGTTGGAATCGCCGCATAGCTTTTTGGCCGATCCTGCATCACGGTCGTACTTTATTTCGAATATTAATGGTGAGCCGGACGCGCGGGACAACAACGGTTTCATCACCAAACTCAGTGACGATGGACGCATCGTCGCCTTCAAATTCATCGAGGGCGGCCAGGGGAACGTAACCCTCCACGCCCCAAAGGGGATGGCCGTCGTGGACCAGGTCCTGTACGTCACGGACCTGGATTCCTTGCGGGCCTTCGACAAGACGAGCGGAAAACCGCTCGCAACCTTGGCGCTCCCTCGCCCGACCGATGGGAAGATCGCCCAGTCGCTCGTCGGCGTCGCTCCCGACGGCCATGGCCATCTCTACCTGGCCGACCAGGGTGGCAATGCGATTTACCGGGTCGATCTCACGCCGACGCCCACCCTCACGCTGTACCTGTCAGGGGCTCACTTGGCGGGACCCTCGGGAGTCGCCGTGAATCCCAAAACCGGACATCTGGCGGTCGTCAGTTATGACTCCGGCAAGATCTTCGACATCACGCCCGAAGGCACCCTCAGCGAACTCGCCTCGAACGGATTTTTTACCGGGCGGTTCCAAAACTTGAGCGGCGTAGATTTCGACCGATGGGGTAGCATGTATGTCTCGGACGTTACGAAGGGGAAAATCTGGCGGATGCTGCCGAACAACAAGTTTCAAGTCATCGCGGAGTATCTCCCGGGCCCCTCGGACATCGGTATCGACCGTGTCAATCATCTGATTCTCGTCCCCTACCAGGACTCGAACGCGGCCGAAGTCAACGGCCTCGAATCGCCCACCGCGGCGACGGGCGACCGCACCAAACGCACGCTGGCCGACTACGGATTCGTGGAGCCGAAAAAGGCTGAGAAGGAAGGATCATCCCGCAAATGAGCCGATGTGTGTATTGCAACCAGCGCAAGGGAAAACGCTCCTGCCCCGCACTGACCGGCTTAATCTGCAGCCAATGTTGCGGGGAGCATCGCCTCACGCGCATCACCTGCCCGCCCGACTGCGACTATCTCGATACCGGAAGCGATTATCAGCAACAACGTCTGGGAGAACAGTTCGCCCCGGTCCGTCGTGAACTCTATCGCCAACTCAGCGTGGCGGGAGGCGAGAAGGCTGCGGCCCTGTTCAATTTGATCGAAGTCGTCACCTTCGGCTACTTCCACGACCGTCGTGACGGCCAGGACGCTGAAGTGTTTGCCGCTATCCAGGCCCTGCGCCGCACCTTAAGCCCGCTCCACATTCCGTCCGCGCCCATGCCCGTGTTTGCCGAGCGCCTCAAGAAGGAATACGACACCTTCGTGAAACAGCAACCGCAACAGATCGCCGACGCCGGCTCGGCCCCGGAAGTTCTTGATCGCGCGCTGGCTTTGCTGACCGAATTCTCCGGCCAGGACTTTCAGTCGCGCCGCTTCCTGAACGGAATGATCGGGTATGTCAAAGCCTTCCACCCTGAGATTGCCGAACATCTGACCAAACAGCACGAAGCAGGCCGGATTGTGCTCCCCGGACAGTTGACCCCGCCGCCACAAGAACCAGCCCCCCACGTCCATGGCCCTGAGTGCCACCACCATCACCACTAGCCCGGGTTATTCATGCATGCCGTCGCGAGGCCTGTGAGCCCGACGCCTGCCGAGGCTTCTTGCCTGTGAGGTCGAGGCAGGGAGACTGGCAGTCCGTCGAGGGCGCTCGGCGCAATGACGAAAGAGCGCCACGTCTGTGCGCGCCGCCGAGCCGATGAGGCGGCCGGGCGGTCAAGCGAGAAACACCCCGCCGGGCGAGAGGATCAGACGACGCAGCGGGCGGTCATGACTAGTCCGGGCCAGACCCGAATCCTCTCCCCGCCACGGGTTTCAGCCACGAGGCACACCATCCCCAGCCGCCTACTGGCGTCCGCCCCCAATCATCGCGGTTCCGCTCCTTTAGTTACCTGTCATTTCTGCCGATACAGTCGAGCCACATTCTGCACGCGGGACGGGATGGAGGCGGGGGGCTTACCTCATAACCCACTGAAACTTATGGGCACGTGCCTCAACGGTCTGCTCCGACTCTCGCTACACCACCCACGCCGACGGCACTGCCGCAGGGACAACATGGCAAAGTATCGGCCACGGCACCACGCCCCTCGTCGACGAGGCACTACCGGGCCGATACCGTTAAGGAGGAGGATCATCCATGCAAGTCACGACGACCCGTCTACGAGCCGATCAGGCCTGTTCTCCGGCACCATTGTCACAGCTCGACTCCGACTCCACCCTCCTGCTCTTGTTTGGCGCACCCGGTCTGATCGACAAACCGGAACGTCTCCACCAGGTGCTCGACGCCTGCCCTCGGAGTGCTGTGCTGGGCTGCTCCACTGCTGGGGAAATTCACGGGTCTGAGATTTCGGATGACAGTCTGGTCGTAGCAGCCGTGCGCTTTGGCCAGACCACACTCCGTACCGCCCAAGCGGCGGTGCAGACGCCCACCGACTCCTATGCGGCCGGATGCGCCATCGCCGGGCACCTCAAAGAGTCGACGCTTCGAGGTGTACTCGTGCTCTCGGACGGCCTGAACGTCAACGGCAGCGAACTCGTAAAAGGCCTCAACGATACCTTGTGTGGGGACGTCGTGGTGACCGGTGGTCTGGCCGGGGACGGCACCGACTTCAGGCGAACCTGGGTGCTCAAAGACCGAATACCGGTCGGCGGCTACGTCACGGCAATCGGGTTGTATGGCGACCACATCAAGCTGGGACACGGCTCCAAGGGCGGATGGGATAAGTTCGGGCCGGAGCGACTGGTGACAAAGTCAAAGGGAAATGTGCTGTACGAGTTGGATGGCCGTCCAGCCTTGCAGCTCTACAAGGAATACTTGGGCGATCGTGCCGCCGGCCTTCCGGCCACGGGCCTCCTCTTCCCCCTCGCCATTCGAACCTCTACCACCGACGGAAAGGTCTTGGTGCGCACCATCTTGGCGGTCGACGAACGTGCGCAGTCCATGACCTTCGCGGGGGACATGCCGGAAGGCGTCCTGGCACAGTTGATGCGCGCCAACTTCGACCGATTGGTGCAAGGCGCATCCGAAGCGGCGACCCTTGCCGTCAACACCCAAGACGACGCAGCCGCACCGTCTCCGACCCTCTCCATCGCCATCAGCTGCGTCGGGCGACGGTTGGTCCTCGGGGAACGGACAGAGGAAGAGATCGAAGCCACGCTGGACATTCTGCCCAAAGGCAGCAGCCAAGTCGGCTTCTACTCCTACGGCGAAATTTCGCCGTATGCAAGCGGAGCCTGCGATCTCCACAATCAAACCATGACCTTGACCACCATCTCCGAACACTAACGCCGATGCATCCCCTGCTGAAACGGCAACTGAAGCGACTCGGGCTGGATGATGCCACGCCCCCTTCATCGCTCGAGGTCTGGCAACAGCTGCTCGAACGGATGAGCCGGAGCTATCTGGAATCCGACCAGGGACGCGAGCTCCTCGAACGCTCCATCGCGCTCTCCGCTTCGGAAATGCAGGCGTTGAACGAACAGCTTCGCCGCACCTCCGAGAGCCGGCTTACCGAGGAACGGGATAAACTCCAAACCGTGCTGCGCTCGATGGGCGACGGGCTCTGCGTGGTGGGCGAGAATTGGGACATCGTGCTGCTTAATCCCGAGGCCGAACGACTTTGGGGGCTCAGCGAACAGGAAGTGGTTGGCCGACGGCTTCAAGACATCATTTCGTTGTCGGTCGCCGCGAACACCGACAAGACACTTCTCCCCGAAACTCTCCAGAGCGCGCCGACGCAGGAACAATCCTTCCGGACCGACGACGGACTGCTGACCTCGATCACCGGGCGATCGTTTCCCGTCTCCTGCGTGCTGGCGCCCATCGTGCGGGACGATCACACCGTTGGCGCCGTCCTGGTCTTTCGCGACATCACCGAACGAAAGCACATCGAGGGCCGCCGCCGCAATACCGAGCACCTGCTCCGGGAACAACAAACCGCACTGCTCGAATTGACCAGCAACAGCGTAATCCAGAGCGGCGTGCTGGACCCGGCCCTTCGCGAGATCACCCGCGTCGCGGCCGCCACGTTACACGTGCCCCGCTGCAGCATCTGGTTGCTCAGCGAGGACCATACCTCGCTACGATGCAAAGCACTGTATGATTCCGTGGCAGACACCCATTCTTCAGGACTAGAGCTCCTCGCGAGCGACTTTCCCAACTATTTCTGGGAGCTCCTCTCCGAACGGGTCATCGATGCCGCCGATGCGCAGCAGGATGCTCGCACCTCCGAATTTACTCCGACCTACCTCGCGCCCCTCGGGATCACCGCAATGCTCGACATTCCGATCCGCTTCAAAGGAAAACTGGTCGGGGTGCTATGCCATGAACATGTCGGTGCTCCGCGATCCTGGATGCTGGAGGAACAGCAGTTCGGTCATGCGATCGCCTCGCTCGTCTCGCTGGCGCTCGAAGCCGTTGAGCGTCTTCATGCCGAAGGCGCGTTGCGCAAGAGCGAGGGCCGAACCAGACTGATCATCGATACCGCGCTGAGCGCGGTGATCAGCATGGACGACAAGGGACGGATCACGGCGTGGAATACCCAAGCCGAGCAGACGTTCGGATGGACCCGCCAGGAAGCCATCGGCCGCTCCATCGCGGAAACCATTATTCCCCCTACCCACCGTGAGGCCCACCAGCGAGGACTCGACCATTTCCTCAAAACCGGCGAAGGTCCGATTCTCAACAAACGAATCGAAGTCACCGCGCTGCGCCGCGATGGCACGGAGTTTCCGATCGAAATGTCCCTGACTCCGCTCCGTCTGGAGAACGCCTACACCTTTACCGCCTTCGTGGTGGATATTTCAGAACGGAAACAGGCGGAAGAAGCGTTGCGCACCAGCGAAGCTCGGCTCATGATGACGGTCCAGGGCTCGCATATCGGAATTTGGGACTGGAACCTCACCACTGGCGCCGTCTATTTTTCCACTCAGTGGAAGAGCCAGCTCGGCCACGACGACACCACACTCCCCAATGTTTTCGACGAATGGCGTCTACGTATTCATCCTGAAGACCAGCCATTCGTGCACAACATCATTCAATCCTGCCTCGATGGTGACCGATCCCACTTCGAGATCGAACACCGCCTACGACATCGGGACGGCGACTATCGCTGGATCCTCTCGCGCGGCAGCCTCATCCGAGACGTGTATGGCGTGGCGGCGCGCATGGTCGGCATCCACATCGATACCACCGAACGAAAGCGTAGCGAGGAAGAACTTCGCGCCGCCAAAGAGGTAGCGGAAGCGGCCAGCAAGGCCAAGAGCGAGTTCCTCGCCAATATGAGTCATGAAATCCGCACCCCCATGAACGGCGTACTGGGCACAACCGAACTCCTGCTCAACAGCGCGTTGACGGACAAACAGCGTCATCTGGCATCGACGGTGCACCGGTCTGGGCGCACGCTGCTGGCGATCATCAATGACATTCTGGATTTTTCAAAAATCGAGGCCGGCAAACTCGATTTGGAGTGTGTCGCCTTCGACCTTGTGCAGGTGCTCGATGAATCCCTTGAATTGTTTATGGAAGCCGGCCGCCGTAAGAAGCTGGCGCTGTCCCAGCAGATCGACGACAAGGTTCCACGCTACCTGAAGGGTGACCCGGTGCGGTTCCGTCAGATCCTCATGAATCTTCTTAGCAACGCCATTAAATTCACCGAGAGCGGCGGCATCACACTCGTTGCCGAATTCGTGAATGGGACCACCACTCACGCACAGTTGCGATTTGCAGTCGTCGATACCGGGATCGGAATTCCGGCCGCGGCAAAGTTGCGCATTTTCGACGCCTTTTCCCAGGCAGACGGGTCCACCACCCGGCGATACGGGGGGACCGGACTCGGCCTTTCCATCGCGAAACAGCTGGTCGGACTCATGGGCGGATCGATCACGGTCGAGAGCGAGCCAGGGCGCGGGTCCACATTTGCATTTACCGCACAATTCGAGTTGCAGCCGCTCGGCTCGGAATCGGCCATAGCCTTCGTACGACATGCGCCACTTCCGAACCCGTATCTCGCCCCCGAGCCTGTCGGGGGCTCGACACATCCGCTCCCCTCACCACCTGAACCTGCCGCCCACGGACAGCAACAATCAGCTGGGCGCATTCTGCTGGCAGAAGACAGTCCCGTGAACCGTGAGGTGGCTGTCGGCATGCTCGAACAATTGGGGTATCTGGTCGAGGTCGCGGAGAACGGACGGCAAGCGCTGCTGGCAACTGCACAGAATCGATTTGACCTAGTGCTGATGGATTGTCAGATGCCCGAAATGGACGGACTCACTGCGACCGCTGAGATTCGCCGACGCGACAGCGGATCGGAACGAGGAAGACTGCCCATCATTGCACTAACGGCTAATGCCATGCAGGGCGATCGCGAGCTATGCCTCGCCGCCGGCATGGATGATTACCTGACCAAACCCTATACCCAACTGCAGCTGCGCGACATGGTTCAGAAGTGGATAAGCAAGGAGCCGTCGCAGCCCCTGATTTCAGCACCGGTGCCCAGCCATGACATGACCGTGGATTCCCAGACATCTCCGATGGGCATGCAACCCGCAGCCGAGGCTTCGACACCAACCATCGACCTCAAAGCCCTCGACGCCATTCGTGCCTTACAGCGACCCAACCGTCCGGACGTGCTGGCTTCCGTGCTCAGGAAATACCTGGACAATTCCAGAGACAGCGTCGAGGCACTGCGCGATGCCCTTCGCGCCAATGACCCTGCGAGGTTGCAAGCCGTCGCCCACCGGCTCAAGTCGAGCAGCGCGCAGCTCGGGGCGCTTGGCCTGGCCACCCGTTGCAAGGAATTGGAAATGATGGGCGCCAGCAAGAATCTCATCGACGCCGATCGCGTCCTCGTGGAGTTGCAATCGGAATATGCCACTGCCTGTACCGTCTTTCGCAATGAGATTGCCAAGGAGAAACAACCATGACATCTCCCATGTCCGGCCGATCGCCCTACGCCTTGGTGACGGATGACGACATCATCATCCGGATGTTCGCGCGCGAGGCCCTTGAACAAGTGGGATGGGAGGTGGAGGAAGCGGAAAACGGACGTGAGGCCTGTCTCGCGTTCGAGAAACGTACACCCGATGTCGTGTTGCTCGATGTGATGATGCCGGAAATGGATGGATTCGCAACCTGTGCGACCTTGCGTCGGTTACCAGGCGGTGAACATACTCCCATACTGATCATGACCGGACTGGACGACTTCGAATCCATTACGAAAGCCTACGACGCCGGCGCGACCGATTTTATCGTGAAACCCCTGAACGCAATGCTCCTGACCCACCGTATACGCTACATGGTCCGCGCGAATCAGGTCCTGCAAGAGCTCCGGGCCAGTCAGGCCAGCCTGACCCAGGCTCGCGATGCTGCCATCGAAGGCACCAGACTCAAATCCGAATTTCTGGCAACCATGAGTCACGAAATCCGTACGCCCATGAATGGTGTGCTCGGCATGACCGACTGGCTCCTGGAAACAGACCTGACACCCGAACAACTGGAGTGTGCCCAAACGATACGGAGCTCGGGAGATGCCTTGATGGTCATCATCAACGATATTCTGGATTTCTCAAAAATCGAATCCGGAAAACTGTCGCTCGAGTTGCTGGATTTCGACGTCCCGAAGTTCTTGGATCGTGTCATGGCGTTGTTCGCAGAGCGGGCGCAGCGCAAAGGGCTCATCCTTAGCTCACGCATTGCCGACGAGGTTCCCCCCGCGCTGTGCGGAGATCCAACACGTTTACAACAGGTCCTCAGCAACTTACTGGCGAACGCCATCAAATTCAGCGAACGCGGCACGGTTGCCGTGCACATAGACCTCGATCAGCGACTTCCTGAGCAGCGACTTGAATTTCCTGCCACCAGATACAATGAGTCCACCGGCAGTCACGCTCACGTCACGCATGTCCGGTTCTCCGTCGTCGACAATGGGATCGGCATTGCTCCCGGAGCCTTCAACACACTGTTTCAGCCTTTTGTGCAAGCCGACGGCTCGACCACCAGAAAATACGGAGGCACAGGCCTGGGATTGGCGATTTGCAAACAGCTCGTTGAATTGATGGGAGGACACATCGGAGCGGAGAGCGAACTCGGCGTTGGCTCGGTGTTCCGTTTCACCGTACCACTGCAACTCCCCGAACCCGACATGGAGGAAAAGAGACAAGCAGCCTGAACGTGTCCGTCGGCCCAACGTTTACCGGTTTTCTTACATTCAACCCAGCCCCTATTGGTGTATCCAGCAGGATACAGTTTATTGAATTTCTCGATACAGGCTTACGATAGCCCCTCCAATGGTTTTCCTATCATATTGATATATTAATGCAAAGCTAATGGCTTACTCTTTGCTTTACTTCGTCGTGCGCTCATAGTATACACAGCACGTCGAAAGGGGCAGTCAGAGTGGACCTCCTCTTCAACATCAAGGTAATAATTCTCGCCCTGGCGGCTGTGTAGGCTATATCCTACACAGAAGGAACGCTTCCGTTGCATTGCCTCACATTCGACATTGAAGAGCATTTTCAGGTTTCGCGATTTGATTCCCCGATTCGTCGGCGGCATTGGGGGGCATTCGAAAGCCGCGTCACCGCGAATACCTGCAAAGTGTTGGAGCTGCTCGCCAGACATCAAACCCGAGCCACGTTTTTCATCTTAGGCTGGGTAGCCGAGCGGCATCCTGGGCTGATTAAGCAGATTGCTGAGTGTGGGCACGAGATTGCGTCCCACGGCTATGGACACGAATTAGTCACTGCTCAAACACCGGAACTGTTCCGTGCCGACGTCAGAAAATCCAAGCAACTGCTTGAAGACCTCACAGGAACTCCGGTTCAAGGCTATCGCGCGCCAGGTTTCACGATCACACGAGAAACCCTATGGGCCCTTCCGATCCTTGCAGAGGAAGGGTACACCTATGACTCCAGCCTCGTTCCCATCCGACACGAACACTGCGGACTGCCCGGCTCGGATCCCTGGCATCATTTGAAGCAGACTTCATCCGGGCCCCTGTGGGAGGTTCCTCCTTCCACGGTCAATCTTGGCGGGGTGCGAATTCCTATTGCTGGTGGAAGCTATTTCCGGCTGCTTCCCTTTGCGGCCCTCTGTGGGCTCATGCGGCGCATTGAACGTAAAGGCCGTCCGCTGGTGATGTATTTTCATCCCTGGGAACTCGACCCTCAGCAACCGCGAATGGAAGGACCCTTCTTTTCGCAACTGGCTCACTACTTGAATCTGGACAAGATGGAGCCTCGAATCACCACCCTGCTGAACACCTTCCGCTTCGGCCCCATCTCCGAACAGATCGACCTGTCCCCGGTTCTCCCCCTCGAGCCAACTGTGTTTCCTGCCATCCCCCCGGCGGAGATCGCTCAGGACGTGGCTTGAGCCTGTCCTCTCGGAAACCACCAATCGACAATCCGTGAAATGGGAGAAACGGCGATCGATCGGCCTTGCGCCATACCAGGGATTGCACTACTTGGACAGTTTCAGTACGGTAGGTGTGATCATGTAATGGAACTGCGCGTGGGGTAAGGGAGATTTATGATGGACAAGGCACGGACTCATCAGCAACGACATCGGCTCCTCACCGCCGGATTGGCCGTATTATCCATGACGCTTCTGCTCTTCCCGAAGCCTGGCTTGAGTCAGACTGTCGAGGACACGGTTCAGTTCATCAACGACATGGCCAATACACACGGCTTCGTCCGAGCCCTCAGTTGTCGAAATCCCAAAGCAGGAAAACCAACCAAAATCACTGAGATCTACAGCGTAATTCCCACAGGCACCAAACTCGGCACCGTCGAACTCAATCATGGGCATGACGAGGTCAATACCGGGTTCACCCACTTCGACCTGCATGACATCGAATCGATCGAATATCAAGGGCAAGATACTCGGGACAACAACCTGGTCCTCTACGGCGTCCGTCTCACCTGCACCAGTACAGGCCCCTGCATTCTGAAGACCAGCTTCTGCACCGGCGCAGTGTCTTCGCTTGAGGGACAGTTCGCACAGGATACGATACTGTTCCGTTCAGCGTCCCACGCGGAACGTATGACCAAGGCGCTTACACACCTGCTCAGCTTAGTACGCGCACAGCATCAGAGTCAGCCATTCTAGAAACATGATCGTCTACCTGCATGAACCGACCCGTCGTTGAACAGTCGGTTCACTCCGGCTGACGTTGCCTCATTCGAGAATCGTCACGGTCATCTCCACCCGGTCGATTGGATTGTCACAGGGACCTTTGTCAGGAGGACTCGGTGGACCAGCCTGGCACATGACTCTTGGCAAAGCGACAATCTTATCCGCAACCCCAATCCCTTTGACGACCTCCCCAAAGATCGTATATTTCCGATCCAAAAAGCGCGAGTCCTCTACCACGATGAAGAACTGGGACCCCGCGCTGTCCGGATCCTGCGCACGCGCCATCGACACCACACCTCGCTTGTGCGGCAGGTCGCTGAACTCCGCCTTGACGTTATGACCCGGACCACCTTGCCCATAGACGCCCTTTTTCAGCGAGTCCTTGGTATTCGGATCCCCACCCTGGATCATGAATCCTGGGATCACCCGATGAAAAATCGTGCCGTTGTAGAACCCGGTTTTGGCCAGCTTGATGAAGTTCTCCACATGCTTTGGCGCCATATCAGGCATAAACTTGATCTCAATGTCTCCAAACTTCGTCTTGATTACCGCGCGCGCGTTACTCGCATTCGCCACCTCGCTCCCCGAGGGCGAGGCAGGGTCGGCCGCCATGCTGATACCGACCGTAACGACGGCCATCGCCACACCCATGAATCCAGCAAGTCCCACGCGGCTCCACCAATATCCCTGTGCCATCATGCCTCCTTCCTGTCGATCCACATCCGGCAGCGCTACACGGTTAGCTGTGCCAGCGCAACCTTCGCGGCCATCTGTTCCGCCTCTTTCTTGCTGTGCCCACACCCGATTCCTCGCATCACACCCAAAATCGTCAACTCGACCTCAAACACCTTTTCGTGATCGGGACCCGACTCCCTGACCGTCGTATACTGCGGCAAACTCTCAAATCGCTTCTGACATAGTTCCTGTAATTGCGTTTTGTAGTCTTCCATCCCCGGACGGGCCTGTTCCGCACGGGCTGCCGACAACTCGTCCTCCAACACCCGCAACGTAAACGTCCGGCTGGCCTCAAGTCCCCCGTCCAGATATACCGCAGCAATCAACGCTTCCAGCGCGTCGGCCAACAACGAGTGCTTCTCGCGCCCCTTCGACAATTCCTCGCCTTTGCCCAAACGTAAGAGCCGGCCGAGCTTCATCCGTCGAGCGGCCTTCGCCAGCGAGGCTTCACTGACGAGGTGCGCTTTCAGCTTGGACAGGCCGCCTTCATTGCTGCCCGGGAACTCCGCGGCGAGATATTCGCTCATGACCAACGACAGGACCGCATCGCCGAGAAACTCGAGACGCTCGTTCTGGGTGCGAGCTTTGGTACGTCGCTCGTTGGAGTAGGACTTGTGGGTCAGTGCTTCTTCCAGGAGACGCGGCTGATGGAACCGGTAGCCCAACAGGCGTTGGACCGCCTCAATTGACGTTGCGGGCGTCATACCACCTGACTCACACCCTGGAAGGATTACTGATCACACCTGCGAAAGATCAGGCAGGCATTGACCCCGCCGAAACCGAATGAATTCGAAAGGGCTGCCTGAATCTTGGCTGGACGGGCCTGATTAGGGACGTAATCAAGATCGCAGGCAGGATCGGGATGATCCAGGTTGATGGTAGGAGGCAGGATGCCATGATACAAGGCAAGGATGCTGAACACCGCCTCAATCCCACCGGCCGCACCGAGCAAATGCCCTGTCATGGACTTCGTCGAACTGACGGGAATGCGGTAGGCCTGCTCTCCGAACACGTGTTTGATAGCCTTAGTTTCAATGGCATCCGCCATCGTTGAGGTGCCATGCGCATTGATGTACCCGATGTCGGTTTTCGTAACACCGGCGTTCTTCAACGCCATCTCCATGCAACGCACGGCGCCTTCGCCTTCTTCCGGCGGCGCGGTAATGTGGTAGGCATCGCTGTTCATCGCGTAGCCGATCAGCTCGGCATAGATGCGCGCTCCGCGCGCGCGTGCGTGCTCCAATTCTTCGAGCACCACCACCCCGGCGCCTTCGCCCAAGACGAACCCGTCACGGTCCTTATCGAAAGGCCGGCTGGCTCTAGTGGGTTCGCTGTTTCTGAAGGACAGCGCTTTGGCCGAAGCAAACCCTGCGACACCCAACGGGGTAATCGCCGCTTCCGCACCACCGGCAATCATCAAATCAGCGTCGTTCCGTTGAATGAGTCGGTAGGCATCACCGATGCAGTGATTCCCCGTCGCACAGGCCGTCACCGCACAGGAGTTCGGCCCTTTGGCACCAACCCGAATCGCTACTTGCCCTGAGGCCAGGTTGATGATGGTCATTGGAATGAAAAACGGCGACACCCGCCCCGGCCCCTTCTCCTTCAGCACATCGTGGTAATGTTCGATGGACCCCAAGCCACCGATACCCGACCCGATGTACACACCGACTCTCGTCGCCTCTTCCGGCGACACCACGAGATTCGCATCGTCCACCGCAAGCTGGCTGGCGCCAACCGCATAGTGGATAAAGGTGTCCATCTTCTTGATTTCTTTTTTCTCGATGAACTGGGCCGGATCGAAGTCTTTGACCTCGCCCGCGATTTGCGCATCATACCCGGTCGGATCGAATCGCGTGATTCGACCGATACCCGACTCCCCGGCGCACAGCGCCTTCCAGGTCTTGTCTACTCCGGTGCCCAAGGGAGTCACTAGTCCAAGACCGGTTATGACGACACGTCTGACGGGTTGATCCTGCATAGATGCCGTCTGCTACGCTTTCTCTTTGATGTAATCCAACGCTTTGCCGACCGTGAGGATTTTTTCCGCATCTTCATCGGGAATCTCGATTTCAAACTCCTCCTCAAGCGCCATCACCAGCTCGACCGTGTCGAGCGAATCCGCGCCCAAGTCCTCGACGAAGTGCGCTTCCGGCGTCACCTCTTCTTCTTCAACCCCCAATTGTTCCGCGATAATCTTCTTCACCCGTTCATCTACTGTTGCCATGGACTTGCCCACCTCCTTCCCCGATCGTACGTTGCTGCCCCATTCCTCGCCGTGACATCGTGAACCGATTGACATCGATCCACCGCCCAGACCCGACAACCTTATACCATGAGCATGCCGCCGTTCACGTGCAACACCTGCCCCGTGATGTACGACGCGGCGTCAGACACCAAAAAGCGCACCGCCGCGGCAATATCGGAGGGAAGCCCCAAGCGTCCTAATGGAATCTGCTTCTGCAAGGCATCCTTGACCTCCGCCGGCAATCCCTGAGTCATCGCCGTATCGATAAAGCCCGGCGCCACGGCATTGACTGTCACTGCACGACTCGCATATTCACGTGCCACGGTTTTGGTAAACCCCATCACCGCCGCCTTGGAAGCCGAATAGTTCGCCTGGCCCACATTGCCCATCGCCCCGACGATCGACGCGATGTTCACGATGCGTCCAAACCGCTGCTTCGTCATCGGGAGCAGCACAGCCTTCGTGCAGTGGAAGGTCCCGTTCAGATTCACTTGCAGGACCAGATTCCAATCCTCTTCCTTCATGCGCAGCAACAAACCGTCCCGCGTAATACCGGCGTTGTTCACCAGGATATCGATCCGCCCCCACTCTTTCATCACCTGATCGGCCATGGCCTTGGCATCGTTCCAATCGGCCACATTGACCTTCACGCTCAGTGCACGCCGTCCCAATCGTTCAATCGCCGCCACAGCCTCCTGCGAGCGCGCGGGATCAAGATCCGCCACCACAATGTCGGCCCCATCCTCCGCCAAACCTTCCGCAATGGCGCGTCCGATTCCCTGCGCCCCACCCGTCACAATCGCGACTTTTCCCTGTAATGACATCAACCTCTTCTCCACGGTCTCTCTCGTCCCTCGCCTTACGGCCTCACACCCAACGTCACCAGCGCAGCATCCAATGATTTCGGGTCATGCACGTTCGCCGTCACAGCGCCAGGTACAATCCGCTTCACCAATCCGGTCAGGACGGTCCCCGGTCCGATTTCCACGAAGGTGGTGACGCCTAACTGGACCATCTTCTGCACTGATTCTTCCCATCGTACGGACGACGGGAGTTGGCGGACCAACGATGCCCGAATGTCTTCGGATCGTTGCAATGCGACCGCCTCGGCGTTATTCACCAACGGCACCCGCAGATTGTGCCAGGCAACCCCACCGAATTCCGCAGCCAAGCGGTCTGCGGCACCCTGCATCAGCGGGGTGTGCACCGGCACACTCACCGGGAGTGGAATCGCTTTCTTGCAACCCTTGCTCTTGGCGATTTCGATGGCCCGTTCGACCGCGGCCTTTTCCCCTGCAATCACCACCTGCCCGGGAGAATTGAAATTCGCAGCGGCGACTATCCCCGCAGAGGCGGCCTCCTGACACGCAGCCTTGACGACCTCAGCAGTCAAGCCCAACAATGCCGCAACCAAACCCGTCCCCGGCGGTACGGCCTCGGACATATAGCGGCCCCGCTTTTGCACCAGCGCCACTGCGTCACGAAACGACACCCCGCCCCCGGCATACAAGGCCGAATACTCGCCCAAACTATGTCCTGCCACCGCCAAGGGCACCAGCCCCGCCGGTTCCAGCGCTTTCAACGCCGCCGCGCTGCTCACGAACAGCGCCGGCTGGGTGTGTTCAGTCAAATTCAGCCGTTCAGCCGGCCCCTCAAAGCACAGCTGCGCAATATCGTACCCCAGGATGGAGGACGCCTCGTCGTACAGGGCCTTGACCGGAGGAGACGCGTCATAGAATCCGCGCCCCATGCCCACCGACTGCGATCCCTGTCCGGGGAACAAAAATCCCATCCCTGAAACTGTCATAGCCGCGTAAGGTATCGTAGAAACCACGCTCAATGTCAACGGGAAAAAGCTGAACGATCGATGTAGCCCGTACCCATCTCGCCGGTCGTTCCCGCCCGGCCCCTCGCTCCTACCAGCGCAGTAACGTCGAGGCCCAAGTGAGCCCTGCGCCGAACGCCCCGAACATCACCAACTGTCCTTCCTTGACCCGCCCGTCACGCACCGCTTCGTCCAGCGCGATGGGGATCGAGGCGGCGGACGTGTTGCCGTACCGGTCCATGTTCAAGACGACTTTTTCAAGCGGCAAGCCAAGGCGATCGGCCACCGCCTTGATGATGCGCAGGTTGGCCTGGTGCGGAATATACAGGTCCAGATCCTCTACGGAGAGACTATGGGCCGCAAGCGTTTCCCGCGCCACCTCCTCCAGCGTCCGCACCGCGACTTTGAACGTTTCATTGCCCTTCATTTTGATGTACTGCGCGCGATCGTTCATCATGGGTTCGGACGGGGGAATCCGCGTCCCGCCGCCCGGCACCACGATCAGGTCGGACAGACTTCCGTCCGAATGTAGATGCGTGGAGAGGATTCCTCGATCGCCCTCCGACGCGCTCACGACCGCAGCGCCTGCGCCATCACCGAACAAGATGCAGGTGTTCCGGTCTGTCCAATCGGTGATCGTCGACATCACCTCCGATCCCACGACCAATACGTGGCGCATCCCGGTCTTGACGTAGGCATCGGCAACCCCCAACGCATAGACAAAGCCGCAACAGGCCGCAGAAAGATCGCACGCAGCCGCATGCATCGCACCTAATCGATGTTGGAGCAAGCAGGCCGTCGAGGGCAACGGCATGTCCCCCGTGCAGGTCGCCAGGAGAATCAGGTCCAGTTCCCCGGCAGACACACCCGCCGACTTCAAGGCCCGCTCCGCCGCGATCATCCCCAGATCGGAACAGGCCTGCCCTTGCGCCGCAATCCGCCGCTCCCGGATGCCGGTGCGTTCGCGAATCCACTCGTCGGACGTCGCGACCAATTGTTCCAGCTCGGCGTTGGTCATCACCCGCTCGGGAGCATAAGAGCCGGTTCCGGTAATTCGTGCGCGTCTCACGCCTGCTTTCCTTCCGGCCGATCATCTTGATGCCGCCGCAGACTCTCTTCGATGTCGCGCTGAATCAACTCATCCAGCCGTGTCTCCGCCAAGCCCTTTGCACGACGAATGGCGTTCTTGATCGCTTTGGCCGAGGATCGACCGTGGCAGATCATCGTGGTTCCGTTTACGCCTAACAAGGGAGCACCGCCGAACTCGGCATAGTCGATTTTTCGCTTCAGATTCAGCAGTGGTTTCGCGATCAGTGGGTAGGCCAAGCGCCCCAGCCACGAACCTGAGAGCTCCTTCATCAACAACTTCTTGATGACGTCCGCCACCCCTTCGGAAATCTTCAGGGCCACGTTTCCGATGAACCCGTCACACACCACCACATCCGCGCTTCCGCTGTAGACCTCTCGCCCCTCGATGTTGCCGATAAAATTCAGCGGGCTGGCCTTCAGCAACTTAAATGCTTCCTTGGTGACCTCGTTGCCTTTGCTGTCTTCCTCCCCGATACTGAGCAAACCGACCCGCGGGTTGGGTTTGGCATAGGCATGCTTCGCAAACTCGTTGCCCATCAACGCAAATTGTTCCAAATGCTGGGCTGTGCAATCGACGTTCGCTCCGACATCCAACATCACGGCGCTGCCCGTCAAGGTGGGGAGCATCGTGGCGATCGCCGGGCGTTCGACCCCCTTGATCAACCCCAGGACGAAAAACGACGAGACCATGCTGGCACCGGTGTTGCCAGGACTTACCACAGCGTCTGCCTCCCCTGACTTGACTAACTCCGTCGCAATCCAGATGGACGAATCCCGCTTTTTGCGCGCCACTGCAGCCGGCGACTCATGCATCTCGACCACCTGCGGCGCATGCTGGATCGTAATGCGCTCGTCATGACAATTGAGCTTTCGGCAGGCGGCGGAGAGCTCGTCTTCCTTGCCGACCAGAATAATGCCGACACCCAGCTCCTGCGCGGCCTGCATCGCCCCTTCAATGACCGGGGCCGGCCCGTGGTCTCCGCCCATCGCATCGACGGCTATCTTCATATGCGGTTAACGGTCCAGGGATAGAGAAGTGAAGAGTCGTGTAGAGACGCCCTGCCGGCCAGGACCTGAACGGCCTCACGCATGACATGGCGTCGAATCGTGATCACGGTGGACGATCGTACCCGAGTCACGTCAGGGAAACACTCTCGGCTACGATTCCTCGACGACGATCACCGCCTTGCCCTTGTACGTGCCGCAATTCATGCACGTGTGGTGCGGCAATTTCAATTCATGGCACTGCGGGCAGACTGAAAATCCCGGAGGAACCAGCCGCATCTTGGCCGTTCTCCGCATATCTCGGCGTGATCGTGAATGTTTATGTTTTGGATTTGGCATGACGACTCCTTCGACGGGCCCACGGCCCGGTTAATACACTATGCGTTGCCACTCTTGGATTGGCGTCCCCGCAACACTCGGAACGGACTGGGCGCCTGTTCGGGCGGACAACCACAGCGGCGTTCGTTGAGATTCTGTCCACATCGGGGACAGAGCCCCAGGCACTCCTCTCGGCACAACGGCTGCATCGGAGCAGCCAGGATCACCTGCTCGCGCAACATTGGGGCCAAATCGAGATGGTCGCCCTGGTACCAATACAGCTCGTCTTCCTCGTCCGCCTGTTCGGTCGGCTCTACCGGTTGAGCAGCACGTCTCGTGCCCTTCCGGCCCTGCTCCGCCGGAGCTGACTTGGCTGCAGCGCCGGCCTGCGGAAGATACTCTGCATAAAGACTGACGTACAGAGGATCGGAATAGTCCGCGAGGCAGCGAACGCATTGCCGGATTGCAGTTCCCTCCAGCGTACCGGTCACAGCAATCGGCCCATCGTGCTGCGCGAGTTCTACGTGAATTTCCAGCGGCCCCTCGAACTTGTCCTCAGACTCCGACAGACCCAACTGTGCCCCTGTCGCCGAGCACGACAGAGACAAACCTTCCGGGCCGATATCCACGATCGCTGGATTGAGCGTATCCATAGGCACCGTCATGAAAGAGGGCACTGCCGCTGAACGGGACGAACAACCGCGTGCTCCGCCGAATGCGCCAAGACGAACCAACACCAACCCCTTGTGTTATCGCTCTTCCGCGAAGCTGACCAAAGCGATATGGCGGGCCCGCTTGACCGCCACCGTCAACACGCGTTGGTGCTGCAAGCAATTGCCGGAAATACGGCGAGGCACGATCCGACCCCGCTCTGTGAGAAAATTCCGTAACAGGCCGATATCCTTGAAATCAATCGGGGCTTTATCGACGCAAAACCGGCACGGCTTCCGGCGCTGAAAGAACCGACCACCCCCCCCTCCGCTGTTTCCACGATCTCCTCGCTCCATGATCGCCTCCGTCTCCTACAACTGTTCGTCTTCGTATGAAGATGGTTCTTCGTGAATACCGCCGCCCTCACCTCCGGCCTCACCACGCTTCGGCAAAAAGGTCACACCCTGGGCCACGACTTCGTGTTTGCTTCGCTTCTGGCCGTCTTCCGTCTCCCATCGACGTTGCTGAAGACGCCCGTCGATGATCACTCCGTTCCCCTTGCTCAAGTATTGCCCGCAATGTTCGGCCTGTTTACCGAACACGACGATGTCGATAAAACAGACTTCTTCTTTCAGCTCATCGCCTTGCTTGAAACGCCGACTCGTCGCCAAACCGAAGCTGGCGACCGGCGTCCCGCCGGGCGTATACCGCAGCTCAGGGTTCCGGGTCAGATTGCCGACCAGGATGACTTTATTGAACCCCGCCAACGGTGGCTCCTTGTGGTGCTGCTGCGGCCACGGGGGTGCCTCTTGGCGGGGCAGGCTCTTGCTCTAATTTCACGGTGAGAAACTTGATGATGGAATCTTCAAGCCGGTAGGCCCGCTCCAGTTCCGCGATGGTCGACCCGGGACCTTGGAAATAAAAATACACGTAGGTCCCCTTCCGCTCACGCTTGATCTCATAGGCGAGCTTCTTGCGGCCCCAATTTTCGGCCCGCACCAGGTTGGCGCCGTGTTTCGTCACGGTGCCCTTCATCTTTTCAATCAGCGCAGTCGTTTCTTCGTCGCTTAAGGTCGGACGAATGATGAACAGGGACTCGTAGAGCTCCATGCAGATTCCTCCTGAACAATGGCCCCCATTCGCAGATGGGAGCGAGGTGTAGGCATGCCGGATCAGCCGACATGAGCTGGAGAAATTAGCACAGCTATAAAGAATGTGTCAAATTATCGTCGGTGTTCCGAACCACGCAAACCGGCCATTCGATCGACCGCGCACTGCAGAACCGCCGTCGCTTCCTCGCTTCGCAAGCGAGAACCCGGAGCAGATCCCTCCATGCAGACCGCGCCGACCACTCAGTGGCTTTTTCTAAACCGCGATGGCGTATTGGGAGGTAAGGATGGCCGAGGACCTGGCGAACCAGCCGGTGGACGTGCCACACCGAAACCTCCATATCCGCCATACCATCCGAAGCCCGCTGGCCCGTAGGCCCCATACGGAAGCCCATAGTACCCGAACGGATGGCCCCAATACCCTGCACCGTAGCCGATCCCATAGCCTGGGTTAAACCCCGCCCCAGGCCAGTGGGAATAAGACTGGGCACCGGCATACCCCGGGTCCAACATAAAATCGCGCATCGAGAGCCGCTCCGTCTGATGCACGGATTCCGCGCAAGCCGACAACGCTCCACCCAGACAGAGCAACAGGGCAACGCGCCCCACGACATCGGCGATTGCCACCCCGACGACGCGGCAGCCATTCGCGTCATTCACGCCAGACCCAATCCAGCGCCTCCAAACGCTCTTCGACAGTGCGGTTGAGCCGACGTTGAGCCACACGCGCAATTGCATTGAGAAAGCCCCTCTCAAAAATGATACGACAGGCCGGTGAAGAGTTGATGGGCGCGATAGGTTCCCTCGAATCCTCCCAGCGGCCCAAGTGCTCCACTGAAACGAAGCGTGGAGTCGGTATATTTATATTCCGTAAACCATGCCACCCTGGGCGTCACGAATGCCCGAATGCCAACCAGCGCATTCCCACCGAACGACTGTTGCGTATCACGCTCCGTCTCTGCAGATCGCCCTAACCGCGCCACGAGCAACGCTGGGCCTCCGCCGATATAGGGCTGCCAGGTGACGCCCGGATATCGCAACAACACATTGACTCCGATCGTTGTCACGGAAAGATGAATGCCAGGCGCATCGTCCAGGTTTTTGATATGCGGATTGCTATGCGTCACGTCCAATTCAAACCCGAATAGTCCATGACCGGGAAACACTCCCACCTTGCCGCCGAAGGCTGGGCTGGTTTTCAGGTTAAAGTTGAGGAAATCTTGACCGGTAAGTGCGCCGGTCCCCCTCACATTACGAAGGGGATCGACGAAGTTCCAGCCGAACTGACCAGCGACGTACCATTCCGCACGAGAACCGGCAGGGAACACGAGAAGAAACCAACAGAGCAAGAGACTAGCAATGAGTCCGAGTGACGCAGACTTTCCGTTCACCATGGTGCTGACTCCATCGGCGAGGCGCTCATCGATCATAGCAGGCAATCGACCGCACGGACTGGACAACTTAGCGACCTTGGTCGGGGTGATGTCGAATGCAGTCGAATCCCGCTCAGGAGTCGTCGTTCTTGGGGAGAACTGGGGCGACTCTGTAAGACCGCCCGTTTGGGTGAGCAATATCAAGCCCAGCCGGAACCGAGAACGCGCTAAGCCCGTCGCGGCAGGGACTCGACCATCGCGGCAGAAGGGCTCACGAATCGTGCGGGCTAGGGTTCGTTTCGTGCCGAGGCATTGTAGAGCCAGTACAGGGCAATACCTCCGATCACAGCGATACCCAGGCCCAGCAAGGCATGGGTATCGAATCCCAGCGGCCCCACAAACAGCTCCGCCACCCGCGGCACGACCACGGTGGCAATGAGCACCAGAGCCAACGCGATCAGGTGCACTCGCAGATAGATGGGTTCGCCGGGTTTGCGCATCACGAGATCAATTGATTCAGCACGCAGTGTACGAACTTTGGCGCCGGCATTCCAGCCCGGAACGGTGGTACGACTCTCGACTCCGCAGCGTTATTCCTGAATCAGACGTTTCGTGTCTTCCAGATGCTTGGTCAAATAGGGCATGAACGGCGTGCCGCCGGTTCCGACTGCAGTAGGATTGCCGGCATGCGACTGATGCTGCCGAAAGATATACCGCTCCGCGTAATCCACGTGTATCTGACGGAACTGGGCCAACAGATCCACACAGGCGCAATAGGCCCGCCAGAGTTCGGGGTGCGTCGACTTCCGGTCGCGGACATACCCGAAGAGCAACGGACGCCCTTCACAGTCCCTACGCGACTCTAGCGCAGCAAGAAACGCCCGATGCCGTGGGGGCATATACTCTCGCATCTCCACGAGATATTGCGTCAGCGGATCCTCGGCATGGAGCACGCCCAGCCCAGCATCCAAAGCCGGCACGATCGAACTTTGCGAACCGGTCTCGCCGCGGAATTGTTGCGGCTGTTCGGCATAGTCAGGCACGCCTTCGTAGATGATGCCGTTGGGTAAAGCCGGGCTATTCTTCCAGCCGTGAATGTACGGGCGCACACGACTGTAATACATGTACGGATCGCACCGTTCCGGCATGCGAAGCAGGGTCTCACGCATGGCGTCCTGTGCCCCGGCGAGCACCCCTAGGCCGGCCAACACCGCGTCCACTCGACCCTCTCGCGCCCCATGATGTGCCTGCACGAGGCCCCGTAGCCCAGGCCCCGCCTTCGCTTCAATATCGATGTGGATCAGCACAAACCACTCCTCGTCGAGGCCACCCAGGAAATTCTGCAGCAGCACGATATTGCCGAGCTCGATAGGTTTATGGAGATCCAGACGCCGCCAATTGTGCAACGCGTAGGAGGCGTAGGACAGCACCGGCGGGCGCCCGAGCTGTTGGGCAACCTGACACCACGGACGAGCGAGACTCGCCGGCAGCCGGGTTGCGGGATGGTCGGGATCCTCCCAGACATAGGCATGACCGAGGAACGACAGGACCCGCATCACGGATCGAAAGACATCCAACCCCCACTCATCCGCCACAACGCCCATGATGTCCTGGCGATCCTGGATAACCGCACGTACCTGTCGAGCACTGAGCAGCTTGGGCAACTCGGTACCGATCTGATTGAGAATTGGTTCCTGGGGCAACCGTTCGAGAGGATCCGTGACGGGAAGAAACCCGCGGTCAGGCGAGAGGTCGAACGCGGAGAGTGACAGCGGAGGAACATCTGAAGTCGCCATGGGCCCTCCTGCGCCGAATGCGAATACGTTACTGTACCACAGGCCGTTTGCCCACTGCTGCCAGACCTCAGCTCGCCTACCGAGAAGGTGGATGATGTACCATTCGTAACCGGGTACGGAGCAGGATGGATGAGGAGAGTGCCGGAACGTGACTCGAACGGTCAGAAAAATGCTGCACGGAGAACTAGGTCTCCGCCGGCTTCTCCCGCACATTGAATTGATTCATGGCCGTCGCGACGTCGCGGTTGAGCAGCAATTCGAGAGCGTCCACCGCTCGGTCCAGACAAGGTTCATATGCAACCCGCTCCTCCCGGGAGAGCGATTCCAGCACGTAGTCCGCCGTATCTTGTCTCGGCGCCGGACGGCCCACCCCGATCTTCAGTCGAACGAACTGCGGCGTCCCTAACGCTTCGATCACGGACTTGATGCCGTTATGACCGCCGCTGCCGCCGTCCCGCCTGATGCGCAAACGACCCGGCTCCAGGTCCAGATCATCATGCACCACTACCAGGGCATCGGGAGTAAGACCGAGCTCGCGAAGGAGACCTTTGAGGGGGGGACCGCTGAGATTCATCCAGTCGAGCGTACCGGCGAGCTCGACGAGTTTGGAACCGGCGCGACCCGAGCCTCGCTGGGCCGCGCCCTTCCGGGTGAGACGTATCGACCACCGCGCCGCCGCCCGCTCGATTACCCAGCAACCGATATTATGCCGCGTGTCGGCATATTCGGATCCGGGATTGCCCAAGCCAACGAGCAGGCGCACCGCCACTACTTCTTCTTCTCGGCTTCCTTCTTGGCTGGAGCGGCTCCCGCCTTGGGCGCAGCCGCCCCGGCCTTGGCATCACCCGCCTTGCCTGCCTCAGCTCCGGCCGCGCCTTCAGCCGCAGCCTTCCCCTTAGCCGCCACTTCCGGCTCCTTGGCCCCTTCGGCACCCGCCGCGCCGGTCGCCAGCAAGGATTCGAGCTTGGCGTCGGTCATTGGAGCCGCCACACTCACGACCATGTGGTCGGGATCGTCCAGGAAGCGCAAGCCTTCCGTCTTCGGAATATCCTTGAGATGGATACCTTCATTAATCTGGAGCTGCGAGGCATCGACGGCGATGAAATCCGGCAACACCGACGGGAGACATTCGACATGCAGTTCGCGCAACGCCTGATGCAGCACACCGCCCTCTTTCAGGCCGATCGGCTGACCGCCGGTGAGATGGATAGGAACCTTGACGCGAATCGGCTTATCCATGGCGACTTCGAAGAAGTCGGCATGCAGCACGCTGCTCGTAATCGGATCCACCTGAAAGTCTCGCAACAATGCCGTGCGATTCGGTTTGCTCTTCGCCCCGTTGACGGTGAGGGAAATGAGCGCCGTGCTCCCTGCTTGGGATCGCAACACTTTCACCAACTCATCCGGCTTGACGGAGAGTAACAAACACTCTCCCTGACCGTACAACACCGCCGGAACTCGACCGGCACGACGAAGTTGACGCGCAGGGCCCTTGCCTCCACCATCTCTGCTCTCAACGGTTAACTCGAATTTCATGATACTCCTCCTCGACCTGTCGCTCGACGCGGACGGCCTACACGAATAACGAACTGACTGATTCATCCTCATGGATACGCCTGATGGCCTCGCCGAACAGCGGCGCCACAGACAACAATTTCAACTTCGGGCACTTCAGGTCTTTCCCGCGCAATGGAATCGAATCGGTCACGATCACTTCTGTCAGACCGGACTGCTGAAGCCGTTCCAGAGCGGGCCCGGACAACACACCATGCGAACAGCCGGCCCACACTTCTCGAGCCCCTTTATCGAGACAGGCTTGCGCCCCCTGCACAATGGTGCCAGCGGTATCGATCATATCGTCAAGGAGCAGGGCGCTTTTGCCTTGCACATCGCCGATAATGTTCATGACTTGCGCCTGGTTGGGCCCCTCACGCCGCTTGTCGATAATGGCAAGATTCGCCTGAAGCCGTTTGGCAAAGGCCCTCGCCCGCTCCACTCCACCGGCGTCGGGGGACACCACGACCAAATCCTCGATCTTGCGTTTGGTAATGTAATCCAGCAGCACCGGCAACGCGTACAAATTGTCCACGGGAATATCGAAGAACCCTTGAATCTGGCTGGCGTGCAGGTCCATCGTCAGCACCCGGTCCGCACCGGCCGTGGTAATCAGATCCGCCACCAGCTTGGCCGAAATGGGCACGCGCGGTTGATCTTTGCGGTCCTGGCGGGCATACCCGAAATAGGGAATCACCGCGGTAATGCGGTTGGCCGACGAACGCTTCAACGCATCGATCATGATGAGCATCTCCATGATCGAATCATTGACCGGGGCACAGCAGGACTGAATCAAGAACACATCCGCCCCGCGAACATTTTCTTCTACGCGAACGCGGATCTCACCATCACTGAACGAAGAGACCGTGGCAGCGCTGATGGGCAAATCGAGATACGTTCCGATCGCGCGCGCAAGCGCAGGATTGGCGTTGCCCGAAAAGAGCTTCATTTCCCTGTTCATTCCACCCCTTACGATTCGGTACGTGGCGATACGGCTGCTGTATACGATGCTGGTCGAGTTCGTACAACACGGTGGGCACGGACAGGACCCGTAGTCAATCCCGTTGACCTCGTGCACTATCCGAACAAGCGGACGCCTACCGAAGCTCAGCACAATAACGAAAAGGTCCGGAAGTTGTCAACCAATCGACTAGAAGCGACGTGCCGTGGGCGAGCTGACCGGCCCGCCTACCATGGGGCCATGGCGTGATCGCAAGAGACGATGGAGGCTCCAGGCGACCGGGCATCCGGAACTGGTGAAGCGCCCCTCACACCACACTCGCCTCAGGCACACCACCCGCCGGGACGGCGTAGGCCTTCCTCTGTGGATCGTCACCGCAGACCAGGGCGGCCTGCTTGGCCGTCGCCTCCTCCCTAAATACCCCGAACATCGTGGCACCGCTCCCCGACAGGAGGGCGACTTCGGCCCCCAGGCTCATGAGTTGATGTTTGATGTGAGCCAGCACTGGATGCTGAGCAAAGACAGGCGCCTCAAAGTCGTTTTCCACCAGGGGCATGATCTCTGCCCAGTTGAAGGTGGACCGATTCCCCAACTGCAACAACGATTCGGAGAGGGGGCGGACACTCCGGCGAGTAGCGGCGAGTTGCTGGTAGGCCCATTTCGTTTCGACAGGAAACCCCGGGTTGACCAGCACGATCCATCTCTGCCCCGTCACCTGTACCGGCCGAACCTGTTCGCCCCGACCGGTCACACGAGCGGCAGGTGCCACGAAGAAGAACGGCACATCGCTCCCAAGCTGCTGGCCCACCTCGGCCATCTGCTCGACTGACCAGTTCAGTTCAAGCAACCGAGTCAACCCAAGAATCGTCGCCGCCGCGTCACTGCTTCCTCCGCCCAGTCCGGCCCCCATCGGAATACGCTTGGTCAGACTGATAGAGAGATCAATGGACTGATCCGCTCGGGCCAACACAAGTTGCGCAGCACGATAGACGAGATTGCTTTGGTCGACCGCCAACGCGGCATGATCGCAACGCAACGCGATACGCGAGGCATCGGCAGGCTGCATAGTGAGAGTGATCTCATCGGTCAGTCCGACCGTGTGCATGAGCGACCAGACGGCATGGAACCCGTCGGGGCGCCGTTCGAGCACCCGGAGAATCAAATTCACTTTGGCAGGAGTCAGAACTCGCAGACTGGTCGCATTCACTCGCAGCGTACTGGGGCGGCGCTAATCCCGGCCTCCTTTGATTTCATATTTTTCGAGACGGTACCGAAACGACCGGGTATTCAATCGCAAGAGACGCGCGGCGCGCTTCTTGACCCACTGGCTCCGTTCGAGCGCTTTCAACAGCAGGTCTTTCTCGATCGTGTTGATGAGCCCCTCAAGATCCAGACCGTCCTCCGGCAAATCGGACGGCACCGTCTGCTGATTGGTCACCGGCTTGTGAAGCCACCCGCGAATGTCTGCATCCGTCACCGACGATCCCGTTGTGAAGGCCACGACGCGCTCGATCACGTTCTCCAATTCCCGAACGTTTCCCCTCCACTCATGCGCCAGCAGTACGCGCATGGCCTCCTGGCTCATCGTCGGCACTGGTTTACCACTTTCCTTGGCAAATTTCTCCAGAAAATGTTGGGTCAACAGGGGAATGTCGCCGCTGCGCATGCGCAAGGGCGGGAGTTTGATCGGAATGACATCGAGCCGATAATACAGGTCTTCGCGGAACGCCCCTTCGGCGACCGCCCGCTCCAGATCGCGATTCGTCGCCGCGACGATGCGCACATCGACCTTCACGTCCTGGGTCCCACCCACACGCCGGAACTCGCGCTCCTGGATGACCCGCAACAGCTTGACCTGGATGGCCGGCGTCGTGTCGCCGATCTCGTCTAGGAAGATCGTCCCCCCGTTGGCCACTTCAAACAATCCGGCCTTATTCGACACTGCTCCCGTGAACGAGCCCTTCATATGGCCGAACAATTCGCTTTCCAGCAAGGTTTCCGGCACCGCGCTGCAATTCACCGTGACAAACGGCATCGAGGCACGAGCACTGTTGAAATGGATCGCCCGTGCCACCAGTTCCTTGCCCGTCCCGCTCTCTCCGCCGATCAGGACATTGCTCTTGGAATCGGCTACCTTTTTGATCACATCGTAGACCTTCTGCATCGCCTCGCTCTGGCCGATGATCTGGGAAAAGGACGACTGGCTGGCCAGTTCCCGCTTGAGCAACATGTTCTCGGTCGACAGCCGACGCCGTTCGATCGCGTTGCGGATAATCAGCTGTACCTCATCGATCTGAAACGGCTTGGTGAGATAGTCGTACGCCCCGTGCTTCATCGCTTCGACCGCCGATTCAGCCGACGCGAACGCGGTAATCACCAATACGACGGTGTCCGGCGAAGACGCCTTCACGGCTTTCAGCACATCCAGGCCGCCGGCTCTGGGCATCTTGAGGTCCGTGATGACGAGATCGAAAATCTCCTTATGAATCTGCGCGATGGCTTCTTCCCCGTCCGACGCCGCGGTCACGGCATATCCGGCCCGCTTGAGCATGATACTCAGGACATCGCGCAGTCCCTGTTCGTCATCGACGACTAAAATCTTTTCCACGGTTCCCTTCCTTCATGCCGCAGCCGGAACCCGGTCTCCGCAGACTGCGGGAGACAGACGACGAACCGCGCACCGCTCCCGACTTCGCTTTCCACCTTGATCCACCCCTCATGGAGATCCACGATCCGGTGCACCTGGGCCAAACCCAACCCCGAGCCCTCTTTTTTTGTCGTAAAAAACGGAAGAAAGATCTTGTCAAAGTTCTGTTTGGGGATGCCTTCTCCGCTGTCCTGGAAGCTGATCTCGATGACATCGGCACGCCGACCGCCGACCTCCACCCGCCGTAGCCCTGTGGCGATCATCAGCGTCCCTCCGCGGGGCATGGCATCGAAGGCATTGACCGCCAAATTCCAAAACACCTGCTTCAGCTGGTCTTGATCGACCTCTGCGATCAGGCTTGCCGGTGCCATACGGGAGACGATCGAGATCCTCGTGCGTGACTGCGCCTCATGTTGGATCAGATCCAGCGTATCGGCAAGGACTTTGTTCAAATCTTGCTCGGCGATGCGTAAGGCGGGCGGCCGTGCATACTGGAGAAATTCCGTGATGATGTTGTCGAGCCGCCGGGCCTCCCGAATAGCAATGTCCATCAACCGCTGGCTGGTTTCATCGGAGCCCACGTCCTGCCGTAACATCTGCATGGCCCCGGCAAGCGCGCCCAATGGATTGCGTATTTCGTGCGCCATACCCGCCGACATCTCACCCAGATTGGCCAGCCATTCCCGCCGACGCATCTCTTCTTCCAGGTAGCGAATCTGCGTGAGATCCTTGAAGACTCCCACCAGACCACGCTGCGTCCCCTGCTCCTGGAGCGGTGAGACGGTCATGCCGAGCACGAGACAGCTGCCATTCGCATGAAAACAGTCGACCTCAAAGCGCAGAGGCGACAGCGACGTCGGATCTGTCTCCTCCGCCCCTTCCTCAGAGTGCCAATTGAAGACCTCCTGCCACAAGCGACCCTGTACATCCGAGAAGGCGTAGCCGGTGACTTCATGCGCCGCAGGATTGAACGACGTGATACGCCCCTCTTGGTCCGTGGTAAACACACCGCTGCTGATGCTGCGGACGATGCTCTCGTGGAACACCTGCAGGCGGGTGAGGCCCTGCTCCTTCTCCCGTAAGGATTGATCGGCGTGCCGAAGCTCGTCGGCCAGCACACCGCTCAAGAATCCGACGACCAAGAACGCAAGCCCGTACACCTCAAAGGTCTGCAGCGCTTCAGGTCCTTCGAGCTTGCTGGGGGGCAACCAAACGGACGCATTCAAGAGCCCGAAGTATTGGACCGCCGTGATGGCGCCGAACAGGAACGTACACCCGGCTCCCGTGACAATGCCGACTCGCCGGTGCGGAACCAGACTGGCCACCGTCACGGTGATGACATACAACACGGCAAACGGGCTCTCGACTCCCCCGGTCCTTGCGATCAGGACGGTCTCGAGGGCCACATCGACTCCGACCTGCACCCAGATGAACGCCGAATGGGCAGCCGCGGTCGTGAGCCGCCTCAACACCACCGCATACACGATCGTAATGGTGTAGGTGAAGACGATTAAGGCGGTAAAGGTGGGCGCAGATTCGCCGCGTGTCGACTGAAAGGCCAGGGACAACCCCAGCATCAGCGTGACCAGCACCACCCGCAACCCCATCAGCCAATGGAGTCTGGTCTTAAGTTCAGGAACGGAGCGGTCGCCGGGCGATGTAGACATGTGCTCACTCGCCTGCGGAGTCGCTGCCTGGCGGTCGAGGGATGAGGCGGTGCCGTTGGTCGGATTCGGGCAGGTTGAAGACAGCATGTCGGGCGCATTGCCCTGATGGATGTGCGACGCACGGCCCTCTCGAACGATCGGGCCGTGCGCCGTGAAGCGAATGCGACTGTGCGGCGGCGCTATTGAATGGCTTGCGCCATCGTGAAGATCGGCAGGTACATCGCGATCACGATAAACCCGATGATGGTACCCAGCACCACCATCATGATCGGTTCCAGGAGAGACGTGAGCGTTTCGACCGCCTGGTCGACCTCATCCTCATAGAAATCGGCGATCTTGCCGAGCATGGCATCGAGCGCGCCGGTGGACTCTCCGACAGCGATCATGTGCGTGACCATTTTCGGAAACACGTTGCATTTGGCCAGCGGTTCGGAAATGGTTTTTCCGCCGCTGATGCTCACCCGGGCATTCATCAGCGCTTCTTCAATCACTTTGTTGCCGGAGGTCTTCGCGCAGATGCTCAATCCTTCCAACAGCGGCACACCGCTGGTGATCAAGGTACCCAGCGTACGGGTAAATTTTGCCACGGACGCCTTCCTGATCAAGTCTCCCACGATCGGCGTCTTGAGGAGCAGCTTGTCGATCACGACCCGCCCATTCACCGTGGCATAGTAGCGTTTGATCGCGATGATCGCGCCCACCACGGCGCCGAACATGGCATACCAGTAGCTTTGGAAGAAATTGCTGACGTTGATGACGATCTGCGTCGGGCCAGGAAGTCCGACCTTGCCGCCGGACATTTCCGTGAACATCTGCGCAAACACCGGGATGACCCACACCATCAGCACACTGATAATGATCACCGCCACCCCGACGATGGCCGTCGGATACACCATCGCCGACTTGATCTGGCCCTTCAATTTCATGGCCTTTTCAATGTGCTTGGCCAAACGGGTCAGAATCGTGTCGAGCAGACCGCCCACCTCACCGGCGTGGATCATGTTGACGTACAGATCGTCGAACACTTTGGGGTGGCGTTTTAATGCGTCGGAGAACGTGGAGCCGGCCTCCACACTATTTTTGACATCGCCGACCGTTTCGCGCAGGACCTTATTTTCCGACTGGGTGGAGAGAATGTCGAGGCACTGGATCAGCGGCAATCCGGCATTAATCATTGTCCCGAACTGGCGCGTGAACACGACGAGATCCTTGTCGGTCAGCCCACCCCCGATGTTCAGCTTGAACTTGCCGCCCATGCCCGACTTTTCTTCCAGGCTGGTCACGACGACCTGCTGCTTGCGAAGTTGCTCCACCGCCTCGTCCCTGGTCTTGGCGGTGAGCTCGCCTTTCTTCACAGCCCCCTGGCGGTTTCGGCCGACATAGGCGAATGTACTCATGACGCGGTTTCCACTCCTCTAGAACACACAACAGCAGGCAGGACACGTAGGTATGCAGCGGAAAACTATGATCGAAGTCTATAAGACGACCCACATACTGTCAAACAAATGCACGAAAATGGAACCGTCCGAACGCCGCAATACACGCGTCCCAACAAGGCGGTCGCAGACGAGCCCCTCAGGCTTCACGAGGGTTGGTCTCGAAACCGGCGAGACCTCGCGAGAGACGGGCACGGAGCCCCTCGAAACCCGGGTATACCGGCCGAAGCGACGGAGGAGCGACCCCGGTCCGCAGATATGCCGCTGACGTGCATGCGGGAGTGTCACGGCGGTGCGGCGGCGGATGCAGGAAAACCCTTCGCGGATATTGTGGGTTCGGTTAGGCTTGGCTGGAGGTAATGCGGAAGTACCCTCTGGAGAGATAGTGCAACCCGGACATGAGTGTGACCCCGCCCATCAGATAGATGAGCGGATCGAGTGAGGCGAGATCGAGTCGCCGCGATGCAAAAAAGACGACGGCGATCAGGGTCGCCAGCTGGATCAGCGTGGTGACTTTTCCCAGAACGGTCGGCGAGATATCGACCTGCGTCTGGGTGAAATGAGCGACCGCCGCGCCCAACATCAGCATCAGGTCGCGGCTGGCGACCAGAATCGTCAACCAGAGGGGAACCAGGTGCATGACGGACAAGGTAATAAACCCCGTCGTCAGCATGAGTTTATCCGCCAGAGGATCCAACACTTCTCCAAGCCTGGTCCGCTGATTGGCCACACGGGCGATGATGCCGTCGAGGGCATCCGTCACTCCAGCAATGAACAGCGTGACCAAGGCATAGTCGAATTGTTCGTAATTGAGTAGCCCGACATAAACCGGGATCAACAAGATCCGCAACATCGTCAGGCTGTTCGGAACGTTCATATTCATGACAAAGGATGGTGTGCGACTCGCTGGCGCGGCTACCTGGCCCCCCCGCAGGAATCGCGCATCATAGAAACCCCGTGGAACCTTGTCAACGACGGTTGCACTCCACAAGGCAGGTCCCTATAATCGGGACCCGTACGGGCCCTGGCGATGAGCGACGGAGGTTGTGTATGAGCGGACTTCCCCTCCTCTTCAAGAAAGAGGGACTAATCGAACGGCACCAAGTCGAGGGGATCGACCCCAGTGACCGGTATTTCAACCGGGCCATCCTGGTGAATCGGGTGGCGGCGGGGTATACGGGCAAAGTGACGTATGAGGCCTATGCGGTCGAAGGATCCGCGCATCCCACCACAAGTGCCGCCGTCAAGGCCGTCGTCGAGAAGCTCCGGAATGTCGGGTTTACTCGGTTGCGCACACGTCTAAATTTCAAGGGCAGCCGCTACCTCGCCGAGAAAGAAACCTGGACCGATTATCCAGACCTTCCCGCCTAAGCTTTCGAGAACTCCCGGCAGATCAGATCGTGAATCAAAGGGCGGAAGAGGCGGATCTGCTCGTTTCGCCTCGTGGGATGAACCCGATTCGAAAGCAACACCACTTCCAGCTCCTTGACCGGATCAATCCACAGAGACGTCCCGGTATACCCAAGATGCCCGAACGACTCAGGGGAAAACCGTGTCCCTGAGGAGGACCGGACCGACGGGGTATCCCAGCCCAGCGCCCAACTGGAATGCGGCACGCCCTGCCTGTTGCTTGTGAAGAGCGCCGCCACCTCGGGCGTCAACAACCCAGGCTTCTTCCGACGACCGTCCAGCCAGGCCTGCGCGATCGCCAATACAGCCCGGGCCGTGCCGAACAACCCGGCATGGCCGGCTACTCCGCCCAGCGCATAGGCATTTTCATCGTGCACTTCCCCGCGCAAGGTGCGCCCCCGCCAGGCATCTTCTTCCGTCGGGGCAATCGCGTTCCGCTCGTCAGAACATCCTGCGGTCGCCGGAGTGCACCCGTGGGGAAGATACGCGAGCGGGCTCGCACCGAGCGGCGTGAAGATCTGGCTGCGACAAAATCCATTCAGCGATTCGCCCGACAGCCGTTCCACCATCAATCCCAGCAGCATGAACCCGAGATCGCTGTACAGGCTGCGCGTCCCCCGCTCATAGACCAACTCTTCCACAGCGATATAGTCCAACACGGCCGCCCGCGCCGCCGCACTCCCAAGCAATCCAGGTTGCGCGGCTCCGCGTGACGCAATCCGCTCATAATACGGACGCCAGCCGGGCAATCCGGAACTGTGCGTGAGCAGGTGGCGCACCGTTGCCGCGCCGATGGGACGGCCTCGAAGGTCCTCCAGAATCCGATCGACCCGATCGTCCAGTTTCAGGAGCCCGCGCTGCGCGAACAGCGCCAGCGCCGTGGTGGTCGCCAAGACCTTCGTCAAGGACGCGAGATCGTAGCAGGTGTCCACCGTCACCGCCTCTCCCGGAACTTTCTGAGTGAGGAGGCCGGCAGCCCCTTCAAACACCAGCGCCCCGCGCAACCGAACGGCCAACACCGCACCCGGAAATGTTCCGTCATCGACCGCTGCTTGCAACGCCGACTGAAGTGGTTGGTGTACGGCCATGCCTAGGGGTCTCCGCTCAGCAGCGAACAGGGAAACAGTGAAGAACGCGCAGCGTCTGCGCGGGGAAGGGCACTTCAAAGAAGACGGAGGGTCGGGCCGAAGAGCACAGGAGTCTCACCGGGCAGGGCTTGATTCGCCGGCCAGTTTCCCTTCGACGGATGAAGTATCCGCCTGATAGGCATCACTTTCTTCGACTTCCAGCATCCGCTCGAAGGAACGCAGGGTCGAGCGGAACCGTTCCACCATCATCAGACGTTGCTTTTGAAGATCCGCGACACCCCGCTGCATCTCGGTAAGGCTCACCCGGGCCTGCCGGATGATCTCACCCGCTTTGAGTTCCGCTTCTTTGACGATCAGATCAGCCTCACGCTGCGCCGAGCGTTTCACATCTTCAGCCAGCGCCTGGGCCGACACCAGTGTATTGGACAGAGTCGCCTCCGTGCGTCGCAAATCGGTCACCTGCTGCTCGGTCGCGGCGAGCTTCTCGCGGAGCAGACTGTTCTCCCGATTGGCATTCTCCACGGTGAGTGCCAACTCCTCGAGGAAGCGGTTTACCTCGTCCCGGTCATACCCCCGGAACTTGACCTGGAAGACCATCTGCTGAATGTCGATAGGAGTGATTCTCATGCGACACCTCGTGCTCGACCGTTAGTGCATCCGCAGGGCGACATCTCTCAACGATTGAACCACGGCATATTGCAAAAAGACAAGGATCAGGATCGCGATCATCGGCGACAGGTCCATGCCCATCCGCCATCCGATCATGCGACGGATGGGCGTGAGCACCGGTTCCGTCGCCCGCTCCAGGAACTTGACGATAGGATTCCACGGATCCGGATTGACCCACGAGATCAACGCGCGAGCGATGATGACCCACATGTAGAGCCACAAGACCGTATCCAGAACCGTGGCCGTACCCTGCAACACATTGCCTAGGACAAACATCAGCGTCCCAACTCCTGTGAACGTTTTGTCGCCGCCTCGACGGCTGCCATCAAACAGCCCCTCATGCCCCCGACTTCCAACTGATGCAACCCGGCGATGGTCGTGCCTCCCGGGGAGGCCACCTGATCCTTCAACCGCGCCGGATGCTCGCCCCGCTCGAGGAGCATGCGGGCCGCGCCGAGTACCGTCTGGGCCGCCAACAATTGTGCGGTCGCCCTCGGTAGTCCCATCTTTACCCCTCCGTCGGCCAGCGCCTCGATGGCGACAAACACATAGGCCGGACCGCTTCCGCTCAACCCCGTCACGGCGTCCATGAGCCGCTCTTCGACCGCGACCACCGATCCCACGGCCTCAAACAAACTCCGCACCGCCGAAACGTCGTCCGCGGAAAGATCCCGCGGATAGGCCAACGCCGTGACGCCTTCGCGCACCAAGGCAGGCGTATTGGGCATGGCACGGACCATCGCTCGCGGCGGCGCGACTCGTTCACGGATCCAGGCGACCGTCACCCCGGCAGCGATAGACACGACCAATTTTCCGGAAAGCGCTGGTCCGACGTCACTCAACACGGCCGGCATCGCCTGAGGCTTGACCGCCAAGACAATGAGGTCGGCCCCACGAACGGCCGTGCCATTGGCCTCGCTCACCCGAATGCCGAACCGTGATTTGAGGAGGTCGCGGCGCGCGACCATCGGGTCCGTGGCACAGATCCCGTCTGGGCTGGCCGCCTGTGACGCCACCAAGCCGCCGATCAAGGCCTCAGCCATTTGCCCGCCGCCGAGAAACGCAATCGACCGGTTCAGCATCCCGCTACTCACCACGCGCTCCAAATAATGCCGTCCCGACCCGTACGTAGGTCGCGCCTTCTTCTACAGCCACGGGATAGTCATGCGACATCCCCATCGACAATTCCTGCATATTAATGTTCCGACAACCATGCGCTGTCAATGCCTGAGCGAGTTCCCGCAGTTGCCGAAAGTACGGACGGGCATCTTCCGCCGTTACCGTGGGCGGAGGAATGGCCATCAGGCCGCGAACGTCCACATGCTCAAGGTCATTCAACGCCGGCAGGATATCACCCAGCGCCGGCGGCGCAAATCCACCCTTACTGAGTTCGCCGCCGAGATTCACCTCCAAGAGGACCCGTTGTCTCAGCCCTGCGGCCTTGGCCTGACGATCGATCTCTTCCGCCAGGGCAAGGCTGTCGACCGAATGAATCGTTTCGAACCGGCCGACCACCGCCTTCACCTTCCGCCGTTGCAGGGTGCCGATAAAATGCCAGACTACCCCGTCACGACCGAGCTGGTCGATTTTAGGAAGCGCTTCCTGAAGCCGGTTTTCGCCCAGATGTCGAACCCCGGCATCCACCGCTTCCCTCAGCCGTTCGACTGGGACGGTTTTGGACGCAGCGACGAGGCGCACGCTCTCAGGATCGCGCCCTGCTCCCTCGGCAGCTCGGCGAATCTCGGCTAACACCTGGCGTACTCGGACGGCAATCGTGTCCTGTCCTGCATCCATGCTGCGCCTTGAAGATTACCGCCGACCCCTGTGTCTCAACAGATCCGTCCGGAATCATGCTCTGGACCGGTTCAGGGAGCGGACATCATACCTCGACGGGTTTACCGGCCCGGCAGGAGGGCGATCCCGCTGACCATCGTGGCTTTCACCACGCCTTCACGACGGTAGCTGAAAAATACATCGGGCTGGCAGATCGTGCAGGCATTCACCATGGCGATGCGTTCCGTGTGCAGGCCGTCCGCCAGCGCCTGCCGACGCACAAAGGCACGCAGATCGAGATGCGCCTTATTCGCGGCCACCGGCCTCACCACCGCTTCCCAATCGGGACACACCTCGCGCAGTTTCGACAAGACCGGCTCGTCGACTTCGTAACAACAGGGTCCGGCCGAGGGGCCGATCGCCATGCGTAATCGCTCGACGCTGGCCCCGAACCGATCCACGAGCAACGCCACCGTTTTCGGCACAATCCCGGCGACCGCCCCCCGCCAGCCCGCATGGATCGCGGCCACCACCCGGCGACCGGGATCGTGTAGGAGCACGGGGACGCAGTCCGCGGTCCGCACGGTCACCATCACCCCCGGTTGGTCGGTCACCAGCGCATCCCAGCCTCCTTCGAAGGCGGCCCCATGCTCTACGGGCTGATCCACCACCAACGCGTCCGTGCCATGCACCTGCGTGACGGACACCATGAGGGTAACCGTGACATCGTGATGCCAGGCTTGAAGCGCAGAGACGCGACCCGGCGTCACTGACGGGCCCGACAGCCGGGTCCCGAAAAAATGCTCCACCCCGTCCGCATCGGTCGCAAACGCGGGAACAGTAATCACCTCAGACGCCATCGTCCTTTGCGCCCCTCACCACACTGCAGATCCGCGACGGCTTAGTCGGCCTGTTTCCTCAGGAACGTCGGCACATCCCATTCATCATCGCCGACCACCGCAATCCGCTCAACGGCTTCCCGCGTCTCACCCAGTCGGCGAAGGAACGTCGGTCGATCGATGTCCTTGATGGGTCGATCCGACGCCGCAGGATGCACACCGGTCAGCACCTGTTGGGCGGGGCGTCCGTTCGAAGTCCTCGCTGCAGGGCGTTCCGCTGTCGCCGGCCTGGCGGTCGATGGCTCTTCTCGCTCGAACCCTGTCGCAATGACCGTCACGATCAAATCGTCGCCGATTTCAGGATTGATAACCTGCCCGACGATGATGTTCGCTTCGGCATCCGCCGCATGTTGCACGATCGACGCCGCTTCCTCAACTTCATGCAGCGACATGTTCGGACCGCCGGTGATGTTCAACAAGACTCCGCGAGCGCCTTCCACACTACCCTCTTCCAACAGCGGGCTGCAAATCGCCTTCTGCGCCGCTTCCTGCGCCCGGTTCGCGCCGCGACCGATGCCCATGCCCATCACCGCACGACCCGTATGCGCCATGATGGTCCGCACGTCGGCGAAATCGACGTTCACCAGGCCGGTGGTCGTGATCACGTCGGCAATGCCCTGAATGGCTTGCCGTAACACATCGTCCGCCACCTTAAACGCATCCAACAGCGGAGTGGCTTTATCCACGATGCCCAGCAACCGTTGATTGGGAATGATGAGGAGCGTATCGACGTGGCGGCCGAGATCGCGGATGCCTTCCTCGGCGTGGCTCATCCGACGATGCCCTTCATACTGAAACGGTTTGGTCACGACGGCGACGGTGAGAATCCCCAACTCGCGCGCAATACTCGCCACGATCGGCGCGGCGCCGGTCCCGGTGCCGCCGCCCATGCCTGCCGTCACGAACACCATGTCGGCACCGATCAGGCTCTCCCGAATCTCATCCTTGCTCTCGAGGGCCGCATCGCGCCCAACTTCCGGCTTGGCGCCTGCGCCCAGACCTCGTGTGCGTTCCGGGCCGATCTGAATTTTGTATGACGCCTGCGACCGTTCGAGCGCCTGCACGTCCGTATTCGCCGCCACGAAGTCGACCCGGCACAGTCCGCCGGTGATCATCGTGTTAACGGCGTTACACCCCGCGCCTCCGACCCCGATCACTTTGATGCGAACGGGCGATTGCGGCTCCTCTTGAAATGAAAACATCGTGGCACCTCCCTTGACGATGGCGCGGATGGTCCGAAGCCGTCCGCAACAGTTAGAAAAACTCGAACATCCACGATCGCATGCGATCGAACACTCTCCCGAGCCCTTTGCCGTGCCGCATGCCGGCAGCCTCCAAGTTGTCGGCATGTTGACGCGCGTGGAGTAACAGCCCGACACCGGTTGCATGCATCGGATTGCTGACGATATCCCGTAACCCACCGATGCCCGTCGGCGAGCCGCGCCGGGCCGGCAGATTCAACCCCCGCTCTGCCGCATCCGGCATCCCTTCCAACAGCGAGGTTCCGCCCGTAATCACGACGCCCGCGCCCAGCATCCCTTCATATCCGGCCCGCACGATTTCGCGTTTGACCAGGTCGAACATCTCTTCGACGCGCGGCTCCAGAATTTCCGCAATGTCGCGGCGCGTGAATTGCCGCGGCGGCCGGTCGCCGACCGAGGGCACTTCCACCATCTGATGGCCGTGCACCAATTCGGTGCGGGCAATGCCGTGCTGCACTTTGATTTTTTCGGCGTCGGTTTGCGACGTCAACAGGCCGATGGCTAAATCCTTCGTCAGATTCTGCCCGCCGATCGGCAGTACGGCCGTATGCCTGATGCTGCCGTCGAGGAAAATCGCGAGATCGGTCGTGCCGCCGCCCAAGTCCACCATGGCCACGCCCAGTTCGCGCTCTTCCGCGCTCAAGACCGCTTCGCTTGAGGCGAGCGGCTGGAGAATGATGTCCACCACATCAAGGCCCGCACGATTCACACTCTTAATAATGTTTTGCGCCGAGGTCACGGCCCCCGTAATCACGTGGACATTCACCTCCAGCCGGTTACCCGACATGCCCAGCGGCTCGCGAACCCCTTCTTGATCGTCGACCATGAATTCGCGAGGGAGTACGTGCAGAATGCGCCGTTCATGGGGAATGACGGCGAGCGTGCGCGCGCTCTCCACCGCGCGGCTGATATCGTCACGGGTCACCTCCTGCTTCTTCAGCGCCACCACACCTTTCAGGTTTTCTCCGGAAATGTGGCTGCCGGCAATGCCCGTATAGACCGAATTGATCTGCACGGCCGCCATGAGTTCCGCTTCCTCGACCGCTTTTTTGATCGATTCGACCGTGCTTTCGATATTGACGACGACGCCCTTGCGAAGCCCGCGCGAGGGACAGGAGCCGACGCCGATGATGTTCAGCGGACCCTCCTCCGGCACTTCAGCGACAATCGCGCAAATCTTGGTCGTTCCGATGTCGAGACCGACCAGGATATGATCCCGCTTAGACACTCGGCTCACCCCCTTCCTCGAACAATGACGCGGTCGGCAAAGCGAAGATCGATTTCGTTCGCTCGGGCGCCCTCGCCGTCAAAGGCCACATCACGCAATGCCGGCCGCATTTTAAGAAATCGAGACCACTGTTGATCCATGGATGATTCGCTGAACTGAAACGTCACGCCCTGCACGACCACCACAAGGTTGTTGAGATTCCCCACATTGATATCCGGCCGTCCACCGGTGGTCTGCGCCACCATACGCGCCAAGGCCGCGCCGACTTGCACGGGGCGACGGTCCTCCGCTTTGCCCTGTGCCAGGCGCCGTCCATCGACCCCCGACAACATCGGCAGCGTCGGGTCATCGCTGGATCCAAGATGCGCCAGCAGCACCCCGTCCGCATCGGTCAGAAGATTCTCCGCCACCGTCCGAACAACGACCGCCGGCTCACGCTCGACGATGTCGATATGGATCTCGTGCAAGGGCTTCAACACCACGGTCGCGTCCTTGATCCAGGGATGGGTCTTGACCCGGTCCGCCAACCATGTCGGGTTAATGGAATACAGCGCGGTATCGGGTTTCAGCGCCAGCCGGCCGATCACCTCTTTTCTGGTGACGTGATGCAAGCCGTTGACGGACACGGACCGCACCAGAAACCATTCCCGTGTGAGCGGCCCCACTTCCCGCGCCAGGACGAACAACCCCGAACAGCCGCCCACCAACACCGTCACCGTGGCGATCACGCGAAGGGAGATGAGCAGGCCTCGACCCAGTCGTGACCAATACCCGTCTGCTGCCACTCCGCGGCGGCGATCCTGCCCCGATTCCGACCGGGCATTGGCCCGGGGACTGACTTTGCTCGGTCGCGCCTTGCGCCACCCCAAGGGCATCACTACCTCACGGCTCGAAACGTTCCCGCCCCGGCCCGCCGGAGGGCGGATTGAAGGATCCGTTCCGTCAACGCATCGTACGACAAGCCTGCCTTGGCCGCCGCCATCGGCAGCAGACTCGTTTCGGTCATCCCCGGCACCGTGTTGATTTCCAACACATAGGGCTTGCCCCTCGGGGTGATGCGAAAATCCACCCGCGCCGCCCCACTGCAGCCCAACGCGTGATACGTCTGGATGGCCAGCTGCTTGATCTGCCTGGTTACCGCGGCCGAAAGCGGCGCGGGACATACATACTGTGTCCGGCCTTTCTCATACTTCGCCGAGAAGTCGTAAAATCCATCCGGCGCCACAATCTCCACCGCCGGAAGGGCGGTCACCGTTCCGTGGGCATCACGTAATAGCGACACAGTCACCTCGTGCCCGGGAATATAGGCTTCCACCATCGCTTCCGCCTCATATCGATGAGCGACCCGCAAAGCCTCTTTCCACTGGCAAGGTTTCCGGACGATGGTCACCCCGATCGTCGACCCCTGACTCGGTGGCTTTACGACAATCGGCAGCTTCAATGTGCAGCTCGTCAGGATACGGTTCAACGCGGGCGCCGTTCCACGCCTCACCACAATGCCGCGCGGAACTGGAATGCCGTGGGCAGCCAATTCCGTCTTGGTCACCACCTTGTGCATGCCGATCGCACTGGCCCGCACACCGGATCCTGTATAGGGAATCCCCATAGTTTCCAGGAATCCCTGAATCGCGCCGTCTTCGCCGCCCGGCCCGTGCAACGCCAGAAAAGCAATCTCCACTCCCTGTTCCTGCAACGTGGACGACAGCGTGGTACCGACATCGATGGCCACCGCGTCGTAGCCGCTGCGCACCAGCGAGCGATAGACGGCTTCGCCGGTTTTCAACGACACGTCGCGCTCGGACGACTGCCCTCCCATCAACACTCCGATTTTCGAACGAGTCAGCGGCTTCCGTTCCGTCACATCCACGTCCTTTCACCACCCCACATCAAGCTTGACCCACGACTTTCAACTCCAATTCCAGCGTGACTCCTGACCGCTTCTTGACCGCCGCACGAACCTTCCGGATCAGTGCCAGGACATCGGCGGCGCGCGCATGCCCCAAGTTCACCATGAAATTCGCGTGTTTTTCGGACACCTGCGCATCCCCGACTCGAGCCCCCTTGAGACCTGCCGCGTCCACCAGCCGGCCGGCTGAATCCTGCGACGGATTCTTGAAGACACAACCGGCACTCGGCAATGTCAACGGCTGGGTGTCTTTGCGATACTGAAGATAGTCCTTCACGGTCTTTTCAATCTGATCGTGCGCCCCGGGCTTCAGTTGCAGCCAGACTCCGGCGACGATGCCGCGCGGCAGATGCGCCTTCCGGTAACTGAATGGAATGTCGGCGGCCGGAATGTCCACCACTCGCCCACGCGGATCTACCATGCGAACGGCTTTGACCGAATCCTTCATTTCACCTAATCGCGTTCCTGCATTCATCACCACACAACCAGCCACCGTGCCGGGAATACCAGCGCCCCATTCCAACCCCGCCAGCGAGCGGCGGATGGCATATCCAATCAACGTCGGCATGCCCACGCCCCCCTCCGCATAGAGGACAGATCCCGGCTCTTGGCAAATGGCTTTGAGGTTCCGAAGACTGAGTACGAGGCCGCGGATGCCCCCGTCACGAACCAGCAGATTCGTCCCACCCACGACGAACACCGGGACGCGTTCGACGCGAGCCTTCGCCACCACGTGGCAGAGGTCGTCCACATCAACCGGCTCCACCAAGACTTCCGCCGGCCCCCCGATGCGAAATGAGGTGTAGTCTTGCAACGACGCCTGATACGTGACCGTTCCACGGACTCCCTCAAGGATGCGCGCCCAATCGTGCTTCGTTCTGGCCGGTTGCTTGGTGCGCGCCACACGTGTCCTCGCTTCCCGTCTCACCACACCGTTACGCAGGCAGCCGGTCGAGGATCGCCAGCCCCGCTTTCCAGATATCGCCTGCCCCGAGGGTGATCACGAGATCTCCGGCTTTCAAGGTCGGCAACACCTGCTCCGCGATCGCGTCCTTGCGCTCGATAAACGTGGCCGACGGATGCCCGGCGGCCCGCACGGCTTCAACCAGTTTCGCGCCGGACACGCCGGGAATCGGCTGCTCACCGGCGGCATAAATCTCCGTCATAAAAAGCGCGTCCGCCTGATCGAAGGCATGCGAGAACTCCTGAATCAGGTCGCGTGACCGGCTGTAGCGATGCGGCTGGAACAACACGACCACCCGCCGAGACCAGCCTTGTTTTGCAGCGGCAATCGTGGCTCGGACTTCGGTCGGATGATGACCGTAGTCGTCCACCACCATAATGCCGGCCTTTTCTCCGCGCAGATGAAACCGGCGCTCCACGCCGCTGAACGCCGCCAGGCCTTTCCGGATGAGATCAACCGGAATATCCAACTCCATGCCGATCGCAATCGCTACCAATGAATTGGACACGTTGTGGATGCCGGGAATGCTCAGGCGGAACGGGCCCAGGTTGCGGCCGCGAAAGAACACTCGAAACTCCGAACCCCACTGCCGGAGCGCAATGTCGGTCGCGCGAAAATCCGGCACATGGTCTGGATAGTCGTTCAAACCGAAGGTCTGGTATCGCTTGACCACCCGCGGCAACAAGCTGCGCAACCGCTCATCGTCGGAACAGAGCACCGCCAACCCGTAAAACGGCACCTTGTTCACAAACTCGAGAAAACAGTCGTTGAGCCGCTCCATGCTGCCGTAGTGGTCGAGATGTTCGCGATCGATATTCGTCACCGCGGCGATCGTCGGCGCCAATCGCAGGAAGGACCCGTCGCTTTCGTCCGCCTCGGCAATCAGGAGATCGCCCCGCCCCAGTCGGGCATGGCTTCCCAACGCATTCACCTTGCCGCCGATCACCATGGTGGGATCCAGCCCGCCCTGGGCCAGCACATTCGCCACCATCGACGTCGTGGTCGTCTTGCCATGGGCGCCGGCGATCGCCACGCCGAACTTCAACCGCATCAGTTCTGCCAACATTTCAGCGCGTGGAATGACCGGGATCTGCCGAGCCTTCGCCGCGACCACTTCGGGATTCGTCGCCGCCACCGCGGAGGAGATCACCACCACCTGCGCCTCACCGATGTTCGCCTCATGGTGACCGATGGCGATGCGCCCGCCCAATTCTTCGAGCCGCCGCGTGGTTTCGGACTGGCTCAGATCCGACCCGCTGACCTTGTAGCCCAGCGTCAATAACACCTCGGCGATGCCGCTCATCCCGGATCCGCCGATTCCCACCAGATGAATATGTTGTGTCTTTCTGAACATCGCTGTCCGCCTTAGCTCTTGTCCACGAAATGATCGCTGTCCGCTGTTCCGACTCTGTTGCTGTCTCTCCCGCTCTCGTTGTTCATAGGGCGCGAGCGCTGTCGCTGGCCTCATGGCGCCTCCTTATGACGTCGTAGCATTCACGCACAATAGCTTCCGCCGCATCGCTGCGCCGCATCTCCCAACTATGTCGGCTCATCGTTTGCAGACGCTCGGGATTATTGAAGATGCCGGTGATGGCGTTCGCCAGCCCTGCGCCGGTCAACTCGGCTTGCGGCAGCAATATGGCGCCGCCGGCTTGAGCCATCACCTCCGCGTTCCGCAGCTGATGATTGTAGATGGCCGTCGGAAGCGGGATCAGAATGGCCGGTTTGCCACACACGGTGAGCTCGGCAATCGTCATCGCCCCGGACCTGGCCACCACCAGGTCCGCTTCGCGCAGCACCGCGGGCATGTCGTAGAGAAACGGCACCACTTGCGCGGACATGCCGGCCTGTGCATAGGCCGCGAGCACTCGGGCATGATCGGCTTCACCCGTTTGATGCGTAATCGTCAAGCGCTCCTTCACCGCGCCAAGGAGGGGCAAGGCCTCGATGACCGCGGAGTTGATCGCCTTGGCACCCTGGCTGCCGCCGAAGATCAGGAGATGCCGCGCACCTCCCTCCTTGGCTGAATCGGACGGCGAAGCAGGAGTTTCCAGAAAGGCGCGGCGCACGGGATTACCGACCACACTCACCTTTTGACGATCGAACCATTGCACGGTCGACTCGAATGCCAGGAACACGCGCTGAGCCAATGGCGCCACAGCCTTGTTCGCCATGCCCGGATACGCGTTCGGCTCCAATATGACCCCGGGAATGCGGCGCAGAAACGCCGCCAGCAACATCGCCGGGCTGGTATACCCACCCACTCCAAACACCAAATCCGCCCCCTGTTGTTTGAGCAGCCGCAACGACTGCCACAAACTGACCGGCAGAGTGGCCAAGGCCTTCAACATCTCTATCGGGCGTTTACCCATCAACGGATTGGCCGTGATGCACTGCAAGGGAAATCCTTCATGGGCCAATACTTTTCGCTCGATTCCGCGTGTCGTCCCGACGAACAGAATGCGGGTCGAGGGATCGCGTCGAATAAACTCCCGCGCCACGGCAACGGCCGGATACAGATGCCCGCCCGTTCCACCGGCGGCAATCACAATGGTCATTCCGTCACCACCCCGCGCTTCCGCGCAGCACGCGGAGGGCCGCCATCCTTCCCGCCCTGCCGGTCTCGCGAAATACTCAGCAGCATTCCCACCCCGAACAGGTTGGCCACCAGCGACGACCCGCCGTAACTGACGAACGGCAACGTCAATCCTTTGGTTGGCAGGAGCCCCGTCACGACACCTGCATTGACCAGCGCCTGCATGCCGATCAACATCGTGATGCCCATTGCCAGATGGCGACCGAACGGGTGCCGCGCACGACCAGCGACTTGAAAGCCTTTGATGACAAACAGACCGAACAGCAACACGATCGTGGCTGTCCCCAACAACCCCAACTCCTCCCCGACCAGGGCCAGCACAAAATCGGTGTGTGCCTCCGGCAGAAAGAACAGCTTCTGCTTGCCCTCTCCTAACCCTACCCCGAACGGACCGCCGCTTCCCAAGGCCAAAAACGACTGGGTGATCTGAAAGCCCGCTCCGGACGGATCCTTCGTCGGATCCATGAACATCAGAAACCGCTTCCACCGGTAGGGCGATGTCAGAATGAGGGCGGCCACCCCAATCAACGCACCGATGGAAAGGATCGCAAGGTGCTTGAGGCGTGCCCCGGCCAGGAACAACATGGTCGCCACTACGAGCCCCATGACCACCACGGTGCCCAGATCCGGCTCCAGCAACATCAACCCGCTGAGCAGGCCGATGACGATCAGCGGCGGCAACAAGCCCCGCGCGAAATGGACGATCTGATCCTGCTTCTTGGTCAAATAGGCGGCCGCATAGATGACGGCCACGAACTTGGCTATCTCGGCCGGCTGAACGTTGATCGGCCCCAGGTGCAGCCACCGCCGTGCCCCCTTGGCCACGTTCCCAAGCGACGGGACGAGCACCAGGACCAGCAACAGCGTCGCCCCGCACAGCAGGGGTATCGCCAGTTTCTTCCAGATCGTGTAGTCGATCCGCGAGATGATGTGCATGACCAGCAGACCGACCCCCAACCACGCCACCTGACGCTTGAGAAAATACCAGGGATCGTGAAACCGGTTGCCCGCCACCACGGCGCTGGCGCTGAAGACCATCACGACCCCGATCAGGGTGAGCACCAGCGTCACGGCCAAGAGCGCCGGATCCACCGGCACACGCTTGGATCCCCGCTGGCTCGAGATCGCCCAGGGCAACGTCAGTGTCCCGAGTGCCTGCTGTGCCATCGTGCAGCTGTCGTTCCTCCCTACCGCACCCGACTCATGCCGGAAGCGCCTGAACCAATGCCTTGAATTGGCGACCCCGATCTTGGTAATCCGCAAACATGTCGAAACTGGCGCAGGCCGGCGAGAGTAAGACCACCTCGCCGGGCTGCGCCTCGCGAGCAGCAAGCTCCACGGCGTCGCGAAGCGTCGCTGCAGGACGACACCGGTCGAAATCCCCCATCGCTGCCTGAATCCGGCCCGCCGCCTCTCCGATCAAGATGAGTCCTTTCACCCGCTCCCGGATGGCCCGCTCCAAGCGTGAGAAGTCTCCGCCCTTGTCCCGCCCGCCCGCGATCAACCAGATGGGCTGCTCGATCCCCTCCAGGGCCTTCAGCACCGCATCGACGTTCGTGCCTTTCGAATCGTTGACGAACTGCACGCCGCGGCGCTCACGCACCACTTCCAAGGCGTGCTCCAAGCCGGGAAACGAGTGCAGCACGGCACGGATCGCCTCGATGGAACAACCACAGAGCAGGCCGTAGGTGACCGCCGCCATCACATTCTCGACGTTATGGAGTCCGATCAGCCGCATATCGCTGCGACGGCAAATTTCTTCGCGCGCGCCCCGAACGGTGGTGACGATCCGGTCCCCCTCCAGCACCGTGGCACCCGCCACACCAGGCAGAGTGGCTCCGCTGCGGCTGAATCCCAGGACCGACCCCTTGGTACGCCCGCGCAGTGCCGCCACGCGTGCATCGTCCAGATTGAACAAGGAATGGTCGCCGGCGGTTTGATTGGCGAAGATGCGCGCCTTGGCGGCCACATAGTCGTCCACCGAGGCATACCGATCCATATGATCGAGGGTGACATTCAAGATCGACGCGATCCAGGGATGAAACTGCTCGGTGGTTTCGAGCTGGAAACTGGACACCTCGAAGACCGCATAGTCGTAGGGCGGGAGACTGCCCGGTTTCGCCTGCACGCAGGCCACGGCCGCTTCGCTGGCTGCAATACCGAGATTCCCGCCGACAAAGGCGCGTTTCCCGCTTTCCTGGAGAAATTTTCCGATCAACGTCACGGTCGTGCTTTTCCCGTTGGTCCCGGTCACGGCCACGATCGGCGCGGTGACAAAGCGGGAGGCTAATTCCAGCTCCCCGATCACTCGCACACCCCTGGCGCGCACGCGATTCAGGGCATCGAGCTGCGTCGGCACGCCCGGACTGATCACCACGAGATCCGCCCCTTCCAACGCCGACTCATACTCTGCGCCCACTCGCACGGCAATGCCGGACTGGTCCAATTGCGGGAGGAGCGCGCGTAACTCCTCCGGTTCTTTCCGGTCGGCGACGGTGACCCGCGCGCCAAGGTAATTCAAGAGCCGCGCAGCGCCGACTCCGCTCCTGGCCAGACCGACCACCGTCGTGTGCAAACCGTTGACGTTCATCGCCCCATCACTAGCGGAGTTTCAGCGTACTCAGACTGAGCAGCGCGAGCAAAATCGCAATGATCCACAAGCGCACCACGACCTTCGGTTCATCCCACCCTTTCATCTCGAAGTGATGATGAATGGGCGCCATGTTGAAAATGCGCTTCCCGCGCAATTTGTACGATCCAACCTGCAGGATCACGGAGAGCGCTTCAATCACGAACACGCCGCCGACAAGGAGCAACAGGAGCTCGTGCTTGCTGATCGCGGCCACCGTGCCGAGCGCGGCACCCAAGGGCAGCGATCCCACATCTCCCATGAAGACGGACGCCGGATATGTATTGAACCAGAGGAATCCCAAACTCGACCCCAGAATGGCTCCGGTAAAAATCGCGATTTCCCCTGCGCCTTCGATGTACGGGATGAGCAAGTATTCGGCCATAACGCGGTTCCCCGTGACATAGGCGACAATCGTATAGGCCAGCGACGCGATCATGACGGGGCCGATCGCCAGGCCATCCAGTCCGTCCGTCAAATTGACCGCATTGGAGCTGCCGACGATGACAAGGATGACGAACACGATGTAGAACCAGCCCAAGTCCGGAGTGAAGTACTTAAAGAAGGGTACGCTGAGTTTGGTCGTGTAGCTCGGCAAGGTGTAGAGAAAGACGCCGATGGCCAAGGCCACCACAAACTGGCCGGTGAATTTTTGCGCCGCCGAAAGCCCCTTCGATTGGCGCTTGATGAACTTCAAATAGTCGTCGGCGAATCCCACCGCGCCGAAGCCTACCGTCGCCATCACCACCAGCCACACATACCGATTCGTCATGTCGGCCCAGAGCAGGGTCGACAACACCACAGCGAATATGATGAGAATGCCGCCCATCGTCGGCGTCCCGCTTTTGGCCAAATGCCGCTTCGGTCCATCGTCCCGGATTTGCTGGCCGAGCTTGATCTCCTGTAGCTTCCGGATCACCCAGGGAGCCATCACGAACGCGATCAGAAACGCCGTGACCGCAGCGTAAATAATGCGAAAACTCTGGTACCGGAACACGTTCAGAAACGAAAACTGCGTGTGAAGTGGATACAGCCAGTTGTATAACATCCTACGGCAACTTTGCCCGCTTTCGATCAGCAGGCCCTCAATGTCCTCTGTCTCTTCCGGTGTTTAACAAGCTTTTCGCGCCACCCGCCGCATGCCGGTCAAGGCGTCCACCACCTGCTCCATTCGCATCCCGCGTGAAGCCTTGACCAAGACCACGTCGCCTTGCCGCACCATCCGTGCCAAAGCCGTCGCGGCCGCCTGTGCATCCGGATGCTCGGTGATCCGGTCGGCCGGCATGCCGGCCTGGCGGGCGCCCTCTGCCAGTTCTCGCCCCAACCCGCCGCAAGCCAGCAGATGCCCGATCCCCTGCGCAGCCAGAAACGCCCCCACGTCGCGGTGCATCCGCTTGGTGTCGGCGCCCAGTTCCAGCATGTCGCCCAGAGCCGCCATGGATCGTTTCCCTCGCCCCAACTCGGCCAGGAGCTGAATCGCCGCCTTCATGGAAGCCGGATTGGCGTTGTAACAATCGTTAATGACCTGCACCCCGTGGGAGCTGCTGATTTGCGATCGCATGGCGGCCGGACGGAACTTCGCCAACCCCTCCGCAATGGCGGCGCCCGACAAGCCTAAGGCATGCCCCACGGCGGCTGCCGCCAAGGCGTTACTCACATTATGCTGGCCCTGCACTCGAATCCGCACGTCCGTTTGCCGGCTTTTTCCCGGCAGGATGAGCCCGAACGTCGTCCCACCCTTGTCATCGGCACGAACATTCGCAGCGCGAACGGCGGCTTTCGCCGACGTGCCGAATGCCACCACCCGGCATTGAGCCCGGGAGGCAAGATATTCAAAATGCTCATCGTCGGCATTCAATACGACGACCCCGTCCTGCGGAAGGTGATCCAGCAACTCCGCCTTGGCTTGCGCAGACCCCTCCATACTGCCGAAGAATTCCAAATGATCCGGCCCGATATTGGTGATTACTCCGACGGTCGGCCTGGCGATTTCACACAATCTGGTCGTCTGGCCTTGCTGATCCACACCCATTTCGATCACCGCAGCCTGATGGCGCGGGGCAAGTTGAAACAAGGTCTGCGGCACGCCGATACGATTGTTCAAGTTGCCTTCCGTCTTGAGCGTCTTCCATCGCTGCGCGACCACATGGGCCACCATCTCCTTCGTGGTCGTCTTGCCGTTACTCCCGGTGATGGCGATCACCGGAATCGGGAAACGGTTGCGATAGTGCGTGGCCAGCCGCTGAAAAGCTTCAAGCGTGTCCCGCACTTCCACCAGGATCGGGGCGCCGCCGCGTTTACGCATCGGCGGCAGGCGATACCCTTCCTGCACGATCGCGCAGACGGCGCCCTGCGAGAAGGCCTTCGGTACGAAGGCATGCGCATCCATGCGTTCCCCCTGAAACGCGATGAACACATCACCCTTTCGCACCAGTCGTGAATCGGTCACCACACGCCGGATGCGTTGCTTCGTATCCTGGGACGCCAGCCCCGCCGGGGACTTGGCGCTCAGGACTTCACAGATTTCTTCGACGGTAAACAACGCCATACTGCCGCGGCTGCCCGGTTCCCGCATGTGCTCCCCCGCTGAGGTTCAGGATCGAAGCGTGCCGATCATCTCACGCGCGACTTCCCGATCATCGAAATGATGTTTCGTCGTCCCCACGATCTGATAATCTTCGTGCCCTTTCCCGGCGATCAACACCATGTCGCCTGCCTTCGCCTCACGAATGGCGGCTTCAATCGCCCCCCGCCGATCGGCAAGCATCTGATAGCGCACATGACCTCGATTCGCGAGCGCCTCCTTCACTCCCACTTCGACGTCACGAAGGATCACGGCCGGATCTTCGGTGCGCGGGTTGTCGGACGTGAGGATCACCACATCACTATACTGCACGGCCGCACGCCCCATCTTCGGGCGCTTGGTGCGATCCCGATCGCCGCCGCAACCGAAGACGGTAATGATGCGCCCGGTGCGGAGCGCCTGCGCCGCGGTCAGCAGCCGCACGAGGGCGTCCTCCGTATGGGCATAGTCCACGACGACCGTAAAGTCCTGCCCTGCTTCAACTCGTTCGAATCGTCCGGGCACATTCGACACCGCCCCTACGGCCATACGCACGTGATCGAGCGTCAATCCTTCGTGCAAGACGACGCCGATAGCGGCAAGCAGGTTGTAGACATTGTGCTCGCCGACCAACCGACTCTGAATCGTGCATGTCCCCGCCGGGCTGCGTAGCGTGAACTCCGTCCCCGCTGCCGACAACCGCACGGCCTCCGCGCGAAGATCCGCCTGCGCCCCACATCCATAGGTCCAGACAGGGACCGTACAGGCCTCGCGTAGCCGGCCACTCCAGGGGTCGTCGATATTGATGATTGCCCGCTTGCGTGGCTTGCGTGCCCCCGACTGCCCCAATTCCACGAAGAGCTTCTGCTTGGATTGAAAGTAGCGTTCCATATCAAGATGGAAATCGAGGTGGTCCTGCGTCAGATTCGTAAATACCGCGACATCGAACTCAGACCCGGAGGTTCGATCCAGTGCCAAGGCATGAGACGACACTTCCATGACGACCGTATCCAACCGCTTCTCGACCATTCGTGCAAATAATTTCTGCAACTCCAACGCGCCGGGCGTCGTATGCGAAGCGGGAATCGACTCCTTCCCCACAAGGTAGGCCACCGTCCCGATGAGACCGACCTGGCGCTTGGCCGCCTCCAGCATAGTCTTGACCACGTAGGTCGTCGTGGTCTTGCCGTTCGTCCCGGTCACGCCGATCATCCGGAGGGCGAAGGATGGGTCACCATAAAATCGGCTGCCGATGACGCCCAACGCGGCCCGCGAATTCTCTACGCGAATGGTCGGAGTCGCGCCGGTCGTTACGGCACGCCCGACCACCAGGGCCGCTGCTCCTGCAGCCAACACACGATCCACAAAATCGTGCCCATCCACCCGCTCACCCGGCACGGCGACAAAGAGAGATCCCGGTTGGACGCTCCGGGAGTCATCGGTCACATTTGTAATCGCGACCTGCTGATTGCCGCTCCGCTCCAACACGCCAAGGCGCGCGTGAATCGGGCTGATCAGGTCGTCCAGCGTCATCTCAGGATTCCAAGGCCGCCATAGCCAGCTTGACCGGTTCATCCACCGCGACACCGAGATAATTCAACACCTGCTCACCCACGCGCCGAAACACCGGCGCCGCCACCACGCCGCCCCAGGCTTCGCCGCGCGGCTCGTCGATGACGACAATCATCGCCAATCGCGGATCTTCTGCAGGGACGTACCCCAGAAACGACCCGACCGAAAGGGCCGGCGAATACCTGCCGGTGCGGGGATCAACCTTCTGGGCGGTTCCGGTCTTACCTGCCACACGGAAGCCGGGAATGGCCGCTTTTCCGCCGGTCCCGCCGGTCACGACCCCCTCAAGCAATGTCGTCAAGGTTCTGGCGGTATCAGCCGAGATAACTCGCCGTTTCGCCTGCGGCATCGTCTGCGCCACCAATTGCCCCTTGGCGTTACGAACTTCAGAGACCACGTACGGCTTCATGAGCACGCCGCCATTGGCGATCGCTGAGACCGCCGTCACCATCTGCAGCGGAGTGACGCCGATTTCCTGCCCCATCGAGATGGATGCCAACGACCGTTTTCCCCATTGCCGGGGACCGCGCAGCAGGCCTGCCGTCTCGCCGGGCAAATCGATGCCGGTCTTGTCTCCAAAACCGAACTCCTTCAAGTAGTCGTACACGCGCCACTCACCCAGCGCCATGCCGACCTTGGCCGCCCCGATATTACTCGACTTTTGAATCATCTGCGCGAAGGTCATCCACCCTGCCCGCTCGTGGTCGTGGATGACCGTGTTAGCGATCGAGAACTGGCCGTTCTCACCGTAAATCATGCTGCCGGGCGTCATCACCTTTTCTTCAAGTGCTGCCGCGGCAATGACGCTCTTCATCGTGGAGCCGGGCTCGTAGGTGTCGGTCAACGCGCGATTCCGCCACCGGTCCGGAGCCAGGGCACCGACCGTATTCGGATCGAACCGTGGACTCACCGCCATTGCGAGCACGGCGCCGGTCTTGGGATCCATCGCGATCAGCGTGCCGGACTTGGCGTTGGCCCGACTCACGGCCTCGTCCAACTCTTTCTCGGCAATGTACTGAATGACTTCGTCGATGGTCAGGGTCAGACTATGTCCGGCTGCTGCGCCTTCCTCGTTCAAACCCTTGGGAAAGACCGCCCGGCCCAAGGCATCACGCTGCAGCACCACCGCCCGCTTTTCGCCCCGCAGATACTGGTCGTAGCGCAGCTCCACCCCTTCCAATCCGCGATCGTCCATTCCCGCAAATCCCAGCACATGCGACAACAGAGGCCCCTTCGGATAGAAGCGACGCCCCTCCATCACCACACCGACCCCCTCAAGCCCCAGCCGCTCAAGCCGACGCCCCTGCTCCGGGTCGAGCTTCCTCGCCAGCCAGACAAAGTGCCGCTCTTGCTTCAACTTCTTTTCAAGCTCCGTCGCCTTCACGTGCAGAATCGGCGAGAGATTGCGCGCCGCCGCAGCGGGGTTCCCGAGCGAGGCCGGCACGCCGAACACCGACGGGACATCCATGTTCATCGCCAAGACCTTGCTGTTTCTGTCGTAAATCGTGCCGCGCGCCCCTTCCAACGTCACGTTCTTCTGGTGCTGCCGATCGGCCTTCACCGTCAAGGCCGCAGCCTGCAGCACCTGCAAATTCACGAGACGAACGATGACGACGACAAACGCCAGCACGAGCCCACAGGCCACCACAATCCGCCGCCCACGAAAGGAAGCCCCGGTCACTACCGCACTCTCCGAGGAACCATGTTTTTCGCGATCCGCATCTCACCCTCAGCCGCGATCGGGTTTGCCGGCGCTTCCGGCTCGATATTGACGACGACGACCTGCCCCTTTTCCGGCTGCATCATCCCCAATTTGTCGCTCGCAAGCCGTGCGATACGCTCCGGTGCGGTCAACCCGGACAGTTTCACCTGGAGTTCATCACGCTCACGTTCCAGAAGGACCTTCTGCGTCTTCAGCCGCTCGATATGGTAGCCGATGCGAACGATATCCACCCGCTCCCACACGAAGAGCAACACCAGCGACGTGACCGCGGCAAAGGCGACGGCTTTCATGATAGAGACTCCTTGGCAATCCGTTCCACGACACGCAGTTTTGCGCTGCGCGAACGAGGGTTATGATGACGTTCGTCCTCCGAGGCGATAACCGGCTTTTTCGTCAACACGGCCACTGACGCTTCAGGCCCATTGGCCATCGCCCGAAATGTATGCTTCACAATTCTGTCCTCAAGCGAATGGAACGAGACGGCGCAGACCCGACCGCCCGGCACGAGAAGATCGACGGCATCGCGAAGCGCCGGCTCAAGCACGTCCAACTCGCGGTTGACCGAGATTCGCAGCGCTTGAAATGTCCGGGTCGCACAATGAATTCGTCCATGCCGGTACGAGGCAGGCACAGCCCGCTCGACCACCGCTGCCAATTCCCATGTCGTGCGGATCACACGCTGCGTCCTGGCCTGGACGATCGCGCGAGCGATTCTGCGTGAATATCGTTCTTCACCGAGCTGATAGATGAGATCGGCTAACTCACTCTCCGGCAGGTCGCGCACAAGGTCTGCGGCGGTGCGCCCCTCTCGCTGATCCATGCGCATATCCAGTGGGCCGTCCTCTCTGAAGCTGAACCCTCGTTCCGGACGATCGAGCTGCGGAGAGGACACGCCCAAATCGAAGATCACTCCGTCCACCTGCGACCATCCACTGTCGGCGACCACGGCCTTGAGCTCTGAGAAGTTTGCGTGCCGAAGATGCACGCGAGACAGCACATCCTGTAACCGCAACCGCGATTCCGAGAGCGCCGCCGCATCGCGATCAATGCCCAGGAGCATGCCATTCGGCGCGGTGCGTTCGAGTATCCGAGTCGCGAGCCCTGCATATCCAAGAGTGCAGTCCACGTACACACCACCGGGTTTGCACTGCAGCCAGAACAAGATCTCGTCGACTAAAACCGGCTCATGGGATTCGCGAGCAGAATTCATTATCCATTTCCACCCACTTTACCCCGCACATTGGCTGGAGTATACACCCAACCAAACAGCTGTCAACAGATTTTGCCCTAATTTATCAAGAATATTGTCGGATTTTGACAGGAAGACTCCTCGCGAGATCTCGGCGAGAAGTTATCCACAATTGTGGACAAATCTGTGGGAAACACCCCCACTATCCTGTGGATGCCCGCGGGAAAAACTCCCCGCGCTACAGGGTCGTCTCCCGAAATCAGAGAGATACGAATACCAGCATTGAGCGGGCTGGAGCAGACACGGAGGAGGACCGAGGCGTACTCATGCAGTACGTCGAGGGGCGCACGGCGCGATGAAGAAAGAGCGCCACATCTGTGCGCGCCGCCGAGTCGGTGAGGCGGCCGGAACCGAGGGGTGAACCCACCGGCCGAAGGCTCGTTGCAGCAGCGGATCGGCAATTGGAGCAGACGCGCTCTTGAATCATGCGGGCTAGGGATATAACCGGTACAGCATTCTTGGGAAGGGGATGGTTTCGCGTACGTGCTCGAGCCCGCAAATCCAGGCCACGGCCCGCTCAATTCCCATTCCAAACCCGGCGTGCGGGACCGAACCATAGCGACGAAGGTCCAGATACCATTGAAACGCGTCAACCGGCAGATGGTGTTCACGGAGGCGCGCCGATAATTTCTCGTGCGAATGGATACGCTGCCCACCACCGATGATTTCGCCGTATCCTTCCGGAGCCAACACGTCCATGCACAGCGCAAGATCAGGGCGTTGCGGGTCCGTTTCCATATAGAAGGCTTTCAACGCCGCGGGATATCGGTGCACGATCACGGGGCGATCGAACTCTTTCGACAAGATCGTTTCGTCATCGGCGCCAAAATCGTCTCCCGGTTTTGCCGGAAGTCCTTTTTGCTGAAGCCTATCGATAGCGTCTTCATACGTGATGCGCGGAAACGGCGCCGTCACGCGTTCCAGTTTCGCAATGTCCCGCTCTAACACACGTAATTCGGCACGACGCGTCTTCAGCACTGCGGCCACGATATGAGATAAAAACTGCTCGGCGAGATCCATCATATCCGCCAGCTCGGCAAACGCAACCTCCGGCTCCACCATCCAGAACTCCATCAGGTGCCGGCGCGTCTTGGACTTCTCCGCACGAAATGTCGGGCCGAAGCAATACACCTTTCCGAATGCGGCAGCCGTGGCTTCACTGTAGAGCTGACCGCTCTGAGTCAAATAGGCGGTCTCATCGAAATACTGCGTGTGAAACAGAGTCGTCGTCCCCTCGCAGGCATTGGGCGTGAAAATCGGCGCATCGACCAGTGTGAAGCCCCGATCATCGAAGAAGTTCCGGCAGGCGCGAATGATCTCATGCCGAATACGCAAAACCGCATGTTGCCGGCTGGAACGCAGCCAGAGGTGACGGTGTTCCATCAAAAATCCCGTGCCATGCTCTTTGGGTTGGATCGGAAACGGTTCAGCGACCTGCAGCACATCAAGCCCCGACACATCGAGTTCAAAGCCGCCCGGCGCGCGCGCATCCTGCCGCAATGTGCCGGTCACGACAACGCTCGATTCTTGCGTGAGCTCCGCCGATCGCGCAAATTGCTCGTCGCCGACCGTCCCCTTGCTGACGACCGCCTGCATCTCGCCGGTCCCGTCCCGCAGGATCAGGAAGTGGAGTTTGCCCTTATCACGTCGACTACGGAGCCACCCACGAATCGTCACTTCCTGGCCGGCATGCGCAGCCACTTCCTCGATGTAAATCACAGGCATGAAGCACCCTCTCTACAATGGACGTGGTCGAGATGGACTTGGCCGGAGGGTAACGAACGACGACGGGCATTTCAACCACATCACAATTCGCCCCTTTCGTTGACACAATGTCGGCCACGGGGCATCATCACATCATGATGCACACCATATTGAACCACCATCCACACTCACTCACACCGCTGCTTGCCGGGCTTCTCCTGCTAGGCCCGCTGCCCTCCGTGCAGGCAGGAGAATTCCGAACCGACAACCCGTTAAACCGGCCCGGGAAAATCTATTGGTGCCCGGACCGCACGGCAGACAAGCGGATCACCGCCACTCCCGAGGCAGGCTGCACGGCTCTGTACGATGAGGATCGCGACGCGAAGAAACCGGAGAAACTGGATCCATCTGATCATGATGCCTCCCCTCCGAAGGAGCCTCTCAAGATCGTCGATATCCAGAATGAAGCTTCAAAGTTTACCCGCGAGTATCGCGAGTTTCTGGCATGCTGCGCCGGCGAGTTCGATTCCGTCGAACGCATCGACGAACTCCTGGAACAGTCGAATCACATTCTGATGTCGGTGCAACAAAAAGGTATCTACAACAGTGCGGGCTTCGGCGTGGGGAGCGGGGCAGCCGGGCTGGGCGGCGGCCCCGGGCAATCGCCGAAACTCGGCACGTTTGCGCGCCAGTGGACACTCAGCGAAATCGTCGGAACGGTCGCCATCGCTCGGGACGACCTCACGAAAATCAAGACGCGCATCAAGGCCCTGGGTGAGCGATTCGAGAAGCTCGATTCATTGGATTATGAGCAGCGCGGGAGAGAAGCACGGCGCATCGACGAAGAACGCGACGCCATTGCCCATGACGTTCGGGCCAAGAGGCCACCGGTCTCAGCACCGACAGGCATGGACATCCAGGACACCACCATCCCGACCAGAATCGGCGGAGACATCGAAAACACCAATTTGAATCGATCCCTCAATCCAAGCTTCGGCGCCGACATCGGAGCCACGGTCTCGCCGTACAGCAATGTGAACGAGTCTCTGCGTCCTCGCCGCGGCGAAAGCCTCAAGGACTCGGTGTTACCGGATCGTATCGGCGCGCAGACTCAGGACACCAGCCTGCCGAATGCATCCGGTTTCGAGATCGGCGGCAGCGAAAATGCCGAGGGTTCCTCCTCCGTGCAATTGCGCGGCGTCGGTCCATCCATCGGCGACTCGTCGCTCAACAGTCAATCCCGCCGCTAGACGACACTCCGTGACGGGAGGCTAAGCTTATTCCCTCGGAAACACCGAGGGCAACGCCTCCCAATGCGCCCCCCCATCGAGACTTTTATACAAACCGCTGCCGTTCGTGCCGGCATAGAACACCTTGGCATCTGTGGCGCTCTGCGCAAGCGACCGAATGTTCGTGGTCGTGAGCCCTTCATTCAGCGACACCCAACTCCTGCCTCCGTCCTCACTTCGGTGAATGCCATCCCGCCCTGCCAGATAAATCACGCCCGGACGCGCACGATCAAGCACCATGGCCACGATCATTTGATCCTGCAGCGACTCGCCGATACGCACCCAGGAGGCTGCGCCGTCGGTGGTTTTATACAGCCCCGCCAACGTGGCGGCATACACCGTGTCGGGTGCGAACGGGTCGACCTGCACGGACGTCACGCCCAGCGCGCGTGAAGTCTTGACCATCCCCTCGGGAACGAGTCCCGCATTCACTTGCACCCAATGCGCCCCCTGATTCGTCGTCTTGTACACACCGCCGCTCGTGCCGGCGTACATCACCGACGGGTGCAACGGATCTAACCCCAACGTGACGACCATCAGCACTTCCTTCATGCCGTCCATCTTCTTCACCCAGCGTTCGCCCGCGTTCTTCGATTCGAAGACTCCCATCGTGGTGGCCAGAAAAATGTGGGTATCGTCCGCGGGATCGAACACGAACTGGTTGACGACGGACGAGATCGTGGCATCGTCCAGGCCGGCGCGAATCGACGTCCAGCGCTGGCCGCCGTCATAACTCTTGTACACCGCGTCGCCTTTGGTACCGGCATACACTGTGGCGGGATACAACGGATCGATTGCCATCGCAATCACTCGCGAATGGCTCATGCCTTTCGACAGATTGCTCCAGGTCTTGCCCCCGTCACGAGACTTGTAAATGTAATCGTTGGTCGCGATGTAGAGAAGGTCGGGATTAGTGGGATGCAGCTGAATGACGACGACCGGGTCGTTGCCGCCGCAGCCGCCGATGAACAGCACTAGAAACATCAAACAGATGCGAAGTCTGGCCATGCTGAAATTGGCGGATACTCTATGGGATGGTCAAACAGGTCACCCAGCCAGGCCGCAGCGAGAGAAGGGGCGAGGCGCACTCCTTGTACGTCGAGCGCCTGAGCGACGCGAGAACGAAGCTGGAGGCCTGTTTCACCATCCCAGGTTAGCGGTAGTTGGTGAATTGAAGATCAATCCCAAAATCCTTCCCCTTGAGGAAGGCAATCGCCGTCTGCAGATCATCTTTACTCTTGCTGATTACGCGCACCTGCTCGCCTTGAATTTGCGCCTGCACCTTTATCTTGGATTCTTTCACGGCCTTGGTGATTTCCTTGGCCTTCTCCGATGAGATACCGCTTTGAATCTTGATCACCTGCCGGACTGTAGCGCCGAGCGCCTCCTCGATTTTGCCGTACTCGAACGCCTTCAGCGAGACCCCGCGCTTCACACACTTGGTCTTAATAATTTCAATGACCGCATTGAGCTTGTACTCGTCGTCGGAGAGCACCACCAGTTCCTTTTCTTTCTCCTTCAACGTCAGCTCGGTCTTGGAATCCTTGAAATCGAACCGTTGTTTGATTTCCTTCGTCGCCTGGTCGACGACGTTCTTCATCTCCTGCATATTCACTTCCGACACCACATCGAACGATGATTGGTCAGCCACGATCTCTCCTCCTTCTGCCTGTCCGCCCGTCGCTTCGCGCTTAGCAACAGCCCCCACCGGGCGGCAACGTAAACCGGCCCTCGTCATGCCGATGAACGGCCGTCTGCGCGCGACCGGCTGAGCCGCCACCGGCCAGTGCCACCACTTCGCTGCTGCGGAAGGGGCGCTTCAACACCACATACCCATACCACTGCTTCATGCTGTCGCTCAAGACGACGATCCCCAGAACCGCCACGACCGCGACGAGCACGGCGTCGAGATAGAGCGCAACGGCCTGCCCGGCCGCAAGGGTCGCCGCTTTTGCCAGGAACATCCAGAACATCTCATAGGAACCGGCCAAGGTAATCCCCCCGACAAACAACATCGGCAGCGCCGTGACCCAGAGATACGATGACTTCCACATTTTGATCAATACCGTAGTCGCGATGCAGAGGGCCAACGTCCCCAACAACTGATTCGCCGCCCCGAACATCGGCCAGATCGTGGAAATGCTTCCGGTCCCGATCAAATAGGCCCAGGCCCCCACCACGAAGGCGCTGCTCAGCAACACCCCCGGCCACCAGTTCATCTGCCGGAACGGCGTGTACACCCGCCCCGCCATCTCCTGAATGAGATAGCGCGCCACGCGCGTGCCCGTATCGATCGTCGTCAGGATGAACAGCGCCTCAAACACCAGCGCGAATTGATACCAATAGGCCATCAAGCCGGACATGCCGGGCAGCGCGGCAAAAATGGATGCCATCCCCACTGCCAATGACACGGCGCCACCGGGTCGCCCGGCGACATTGACTTCGACCAGTTGCGACAACTCCGCGATCCGGGATGGCGCAAAACCCATGGCCGTCAGGGTCTCGGCCGATAACATCGTATTGATCACCAGATAGTCACCGGGAATCAGCACCGAGGCCGCAATCAGCGCCATCACGCCCACGAAACTTTCCAACAGCATCGCCGCATATCCCACTACCGCCTGCGACTCCAATTCGATCATTTTTGGCGTCGTGCCGGACGACACCAGCGAATGGAATCCCGACACCGCACCACAGGCGATAGTAATAAAGAGGAACGGAAACAACGTGCCCGGAATAATCGGGCCGCCGCCGTCGGCGAACTGCGTCACGCGCGGCATTTCAATCGTCGGAGCCATGAGGATCACCCCGAACCCCAGCAGAAACACCACGCCCAGTTTCATGAAGGTCGAGAGATAGCCGCGCGGCACCAACAACATCCAGCCGGGCAACACCGAAGCCAGGAAACCATACCCGGCCAGCAACCAGACCAGCGCCGGCTTCTCGAACTCGAAGAGCCAAGCAAGAGACGACTGCCCGACCACACGCCCGAAGAGCACCGCCGCCACCAACAGCACCACCCCGATCACCGACACTTCAGCCACCGCGCCGGGGCGGAACTTCTGGAGATAAAATCCCATGATGAACCCGATGGGAATGGTCATCGCAATGGTGAATGTGCCCCAGGCATTGTGGTACAGCGCGTTGACCACCGCGAAACCCAGCCCCGCCAGCGCCACCACCACGATGAACAGCACCGCCACCGCGGTCGCCGTGCCCGTAATGGAGCCCAGCTCGTCATGGGCGATCTCCGGTAACGAGCGGCCGTTACGCCGCATCGACGCGACCAAAATGATGAAGTCCTGCACCGCTCCCGCCAGGACCGCACCGATGACCAGCCAGAGAAACCCGGGGAGAAATCCGAATTGTGCGGCCAGAACCGGCCCGAGCAGTGGGCCCGCACCCGCGATCGCGGCAAAATGATGGCCGAACAACACCACCCGGTTCGTGGGATGAAAGTTCACCCCGTCGTTCAACCGCACAGCAGGAGTCAGACGCTTATCGTCCAACTGCACGACGTGACGCGCCAACCACCGGCCGTAGAATCGAAAGGCCAAGACATAGATGCAGGCCGCTGCGACGACCAGCCACAGCCCGTTCACCTTTTCAGATGGATTGATGACACCAACGACATGGGCAAGCGCCACAGCCGCAAGGAGAGAGAGGACCGCCCACAGCAGGACAACGGGTAGTTTCATGCGGGGGATACTAGCAACCCCTCGACCTGTTGTAAATCAACGGCCTTCCCCCTATTCTCATTTGCGACGCCTGATTCAGCTCACAAACAGATTTTTGCCCATGAACCGTCACGACAGGAGATGCGCATGCCTTCAGCCAAGGAGCAGATCGCCAAGATTCTACAGGACCAACCGGATGACAGCTCCTATGAGGAGATCCTCCGTGAACTTGCTCTTGCACAAATGGTGGATAGAGGGCTGGCTGACTCCGATGCGGGAAGGACCATCAGCCACGAGGAGATGGGACGCCGGATCGAGACATGGCGGAACTAACCTGGACCGCCGAATCCGAAGGATAGTTGCGCGATATCCACGACTTCATCGCGCACGATAATCCTACCGCAGCCACCCGCACCATTGAAACGCTCTACCAGAAGGCAGAGATCCTCAGAGAGTTCCCTGAATCAGGCTACCGGTACTGGCAACGGCCAGACCGACACATCCGCATCCTTCTTCATGGACACTACCGAATCGCCTACGTGATCAAAGATTCAGGAGTGATCGACGTCCTCGGCGTTTTCCACGGCGCACTCAGCATTGATCGCTATCTGCGGTAACAAACCTGCCAGACCATTCTGGTTTTCATACGCCATCGGCCGCGGATAGCCCGCCCGACAAGCACCCAGGGGCGGTGCAAAGGTGTGTCCAGTCGGTGCAACGACAACGCAGCCACACTTCGTTACAACAACGACCAGCCGGCCACCGCTGCTCCCTACCGAACAGAACAACCCTGTATACGATAAAAGACTCCCGGCACATGCGCTATCCCCGATCGCTGTATCCAAACCGGGGGCGGCCCGCCTGATGGCCGTACCCCGCATCGCCTCGGTGCACCTCCCGTCAAATTGGACCCGGAGCGGGCGAGCCATCTCTCGTGAGCAAACATGCCGAGCGGAAACAGAGCAAGATTCAAGACTTGACCCCACTTCAGAAGCGCTGGCCTTAGCAGAAGCGTGGCATCGACTTGCCGCCGTTGCTTGTCCGGCTCGGGATTGCCTCACCTTCATCCGGTTGAGCATCAGCGACGGGGGGGGGAAATAATAATTCGGCCCGGTGCACAGCCAAGGAGAGGGAGTTTCAGGGAAATGGCGGTTTGGTGAACGGGTAGCTCTCAGGGGCGGACCGGCTCATAAATCCGATAATGCCCGATGCTCGCGACGAGCCGCACCAGGTTTTGCGCGATCAACGGCTTGTAGAACCCGGCCCATTGGCCATACTCCCCGACCACCAGAAAATCCGGCTTGTTCTCCAGGGGATCGTAGGTGATCGCCTGCGCCTGGCCCTGCTCACGCCGAATGATGTCGACCAGGATGCGGGGTGGAGCGTAGACATAGGGTCGATTCAGAAAGAGAAACAGTTCGCTGTCATACGTCTCGATGACGGCCGTCGGCGGCGTGGCCGTATTCAGATAATGGGTCACCGCAAACAGGTCACGATGATCCTCCCGCGCCCGGAACGCATACCGCTCCTGCAGGGCGACCCACCCCATCACCCCCAACAACAGGACCACGGCGACGGCCTTGATTCCCTCACTTGTCAGGCGCCTGCTTCGCAACAGCCCGGTCAGACTGCTTGCCAGGAACGACACGTTGAACCCGCCTGTGAGATCGCACAGCAGCGCTGCCGTGAAAGGCGCAGCCAAGAACAATCCCGGCAGGGCATAACGCGGTTCACCGGCGCAAAGAAACGCGAACCAGGCCAGCCAGCTTCCGGCCAACAGCAACAGCATGATTTGCACCGTTTGCTCGATAGATGCCTTGCAGCCGGAGCCCAGAGCCCGCCGCACGCGCCAGGCAGCATAGGCAAGGCCGAACGGATACTCCGGCCAGAATACGAACAGGTACTGCATGGTCTCCAGACGAATGGACGGGACGAACACCAACGCAATGGCTTCGGTCATTCCGGTTACAGGCGGATGCGGCAGGATGTGGCCGGCCAACAGCCAATCCTTGGCTGCGATCAGAAGCCGGCACCCGCCCCACGAACCGAGGACGGCAACGGCCAGCCGTCCGACGAGCGGCCAATCGCCCCGAAGACTCATGATCGCCATGGTACCGGCAACAGAAACAAGCAAAAACGGCGCGACCTGCGTCTTGGTCATCCAGGCCAGCGCCCAACATCCCACCGCAGCGACCTGCCAGAGCGGCCGATTCGTGCTCTTGAGCACGCAGAGAAAGCCGGCCAGAAGGAAACACAACAGCGGCATCTCGCCCAGGACTTGTCGGCCGATATAGAGGGGATGAATCGACCACTTCAACGGAACGAGGATCAACAGCGCCACGCCCGCCATCGCGATCGATCGGCCATACAGGCGCCGAGTCACGGCATAGAGCAGCAGGAACGCCGCGAACGTGAATAGCAGACCCACCAATCGCGTCTGCCACACACCCACGCCGAACAGGGCGAAACCCGCAGCCACGGAGGCCACAACCGGAAAGTGCGCAGCCAATGAGGGTGGCGCGGGCTCGCCCTTGAACAAGCACCCGTAGTGTCCCAGTTCCACCCAGGTCCGCGCGACACAGACCGTCCAACCTTCATCGAACCACAAAGGCGGGAAACTCTCGATATGGATCAGGCCGCTGGCAAAGATAATGAAAACCAACACACCGGCAACCGTAGCGTCCACGATCCAGGAGGCGGAATTGATCCGTTCGGTCACAGAACCGGTTGCAGGGAGAGCGCCGGCCTTCCCGGCGTCGAGCGACTGAGCAAGCACATCGTGCCGATCGTCCGGCGGCGTCGGAACTGTAGAAGCGATAGCCATTGTAAGTGAGGTCCTGGAATCGTCCCTGCGGTCGAAGCAGCGTAGACAGCAACGCCCTCCACTCCTTCAGCGTTCGGGCGACGACCGGCGCGTGGTCATCGTCTGCGTTTGCGCGCCGACCTCCCGACATCGCTCGGTTGCGATTGGAAGGAGAACCGTCGCCCGCTCCCCGGAAATCCGATCCTCGGAGAAGCGTCGCCGAACCAGGCGCTTGTCCGCAACTGGACGCCGCTCATGGTCGGCTCTCCGTCGGCGCAGCGGCGGTTGATCGCGCCGCTTCACTCCGGCAAATTCCTGATGGTGCCCCAGCCCCTCGCCACAGGCCCCACAGGAATCCCGCGGCCTGACACTTTTCGCCCAGCCAGAACCACCAGAAATGGCGCGCATGCTGAAACTCCTTCCGGGCAAACGGTCCCACCAGTTTCAACCACACCGCTTTCAGCCAACGCGGATTCGTCTTCTTGCCGGCCTCTCCCCATAACAAACTATCCTGCGGTACGATCCCACTGGTATCCGCGCGCATCACTCGAAACAATGTCGCAATCGCGATGCCGCGCTGGAAGGAATGCCGCACATGCTGAATACCCGTCGCTCTGCGCAGATGGATGACGGGATTGGGCACGAAGACCATTCTGGCCCCTCGTTTCCGCAGGCGCCAAATCAATTCCCAGTCTTCGCCCGCCCCGGTAAAGGCAGGATTGAAGACATAACCATCGGCCCGCTCGCAGACCATCAGGCACTCTCGTCGAAAGAGAATGTTCCCCGTGTTTCCCACCAACCCTCCCGGATCGAGCTGTTCCGTCATCGGCAGAGGGGTGCGACGGCGGATGGCATCCAGCAGCGGATCGGTTTCCTGGAAGGTGCCGCCGGCAACAGCCGCGTCGTGGCGGTCAAGCGCGCTGACCAGTCGTTCCAGCCAGTCCGCAGGGGGAATGCCGTCATCGTCGGCAAAGGCGATCACATCCCCCGTGGACCGGGCAATGCCCTCATTCCTTCCCCAGGCCACGCCTCTGCGCTCGCGGTCGAGGACGACGATGATTTCATCGGGGGCTCTGGTCTGTTTCGCGAGCGCAGCCTGACACAAGGCCAGAGTCTCCCGGCCCAGGGTGGGAATGACGACGGAGATCGTGTGTCGATCAGCGGGCATTTCCGACTTCAGCCTCCTGATTCGATACCGCGGCCCTCAACCGCAACAACCACGGCGCCGACAGGCGAAACATCGCCTCGCCCGCGTGACGAAACACGCCCGGCAGGTTCTGCACCAGCAATCCCAGTTCGTCGACCTGCACCAGGCCGAGGGCGAACACGCCCCCCCAATACAGCAACAGTCCACCGAACACCCCGGCCGACACGGCCAAGATCGGGGGCGTCACCAGCGCAGACAGACCGGCCACGGCAAGGCCGGTCGCCAGCACAAGGCCCAGCAGGCGCAAGACTGCACATCCCAGGAAGGGATGCACCCGCCTGCGCCCCAAGATCCAGGCATACCCGATCGCCACCGAGGCAAACGAGAGCGAAGTTGCGCCGGCCGCCCCCGCCGCGCCGCTCCCGGGAATCAGCATCACGCACAGTCCGATATCGATCAGCACGGCCAGCCCCATCACGCGGATCAACTGCGCACCTCCTCCGCCCGCTTGGATCACCGGCCAGAACACGCGGGCCAGCGCATAACAGAAGGCGCCTGGAACCAGCAGACGCAAGCCCAGCGCGGCGTCACGAAACTGCGGCCCAAAGTAGATCGCCACAATGTGATCCGCCAGCACAAAGACCAGCAGCAGCAGGAAGATCGTTCCCAGCATCACATACCGTGTGAGGCGACTCACCAGGCGGGTCACCTCGTCGACCCGCCCCTCCGCCCACAAGCGCGCCGTCGCTTGTAACATCACCCCTTCGACCGCAATGGGAATGAACCAGACAAACTGCGACCACTGCACCGCCGCTGCGTAAAGACCTGCCTGGGATTCTCCCGCCAAATGACGCACGAGAATGATGTCCAGGGAACAGAGCGCCATGCTGAGCACGGAAAAGAGCATGGCCGACAGGCCGAACCGCAGGAGGTTCGGCGTGCTCGGAGGCGCAAGCTGGGCAGCGATCACGGCCGGCCCTTCCTTCAGCGCACGCCATACCGTCCGCAGACACACAATCGCCACATAGAGATCCGCGAGCAACAACCCGCCAAACACACCGACGACGCCCAGGCCGTTCATGGCCGCCAGGATGGCGAGCAGTCCCGCGATGAGGACGCCGACGATGCCGGGAACCGCCGCCCGTTCCTCATAGCGAAACCCGTGTAACACTCCGCGCGCATAGAACCAGGCTTGATCCAGCATCAGCACGCCGACCACGACCAGGGCGATCGATCCGCCGCCTATGCCTTGCGAGGCCGTGCTCCAGATGACCCACCCTGCGGTCAACCCGACGAGCAACACTCCCGTGCCGTTGATGAGCGCTCCGGATCGTGCGACCGCACGGCACCACCCTGCATCATCCGGGCGTTCGGCGATGCGCCTGGTCATCGTCTGCATCATCCCGACGTTGGCACATTGTGCGGCGAGGAGCAGAACCGCAAGGTAGTAGGCATACTGTCCGTAGGCTTCAATACCGAGGTATCGCGCGAGCACCGGCAGGACGAGCGCCGATGTCGCCAGCTTGGCCATCGCCCATCCACCGACGGAGAGAATTCCTTTGGACACCGCCTTTGCCGACATAGGGATTCCGCCGTGCGCCGCTCACGTTCGCACGAGTCACACGCGACCAGACGCTCACGATTCAGGCAGCAAACCGCGCATATTGCTCTTGATGGGCGGCCAGGGCTCTGGAGGTTTCGTAGGTCGCCCGCACATAGTCATAGGCCGCACGGCCCTTCTCCAGCGGAGCCTCTGCAAGAAGACCCCGGATCGCCGCGGCATAGTCGTCATCGTGCACCTGTTTCCCGAACCGCGTGGCGAACTGGTCCGGGTCGACACGGCTGATGATCGGACATCCATAGGCCGCCGCCTCCAGGAAGGTCAGCGGAAGCCCTTCGCGTACCGCCGTGCTCACGAAGATCCAGGTGTCCGAGAGAAGGTGATGCATCCGTTCCGGCTCGCGAAAGCGATCGATCAGCCCCGGCATTTCGAGATTGGGCACGTCACGAAAACGACGTCGCAACTCCGCGTCAAAACCGGTCTCCGCAGAGGCGCTGCCCTTTCCGACGGCCACGAACCGATACGCAGGAAACTGTGCGGCCAATTCCAAAAACAGCCAGGGGCGTTTGCGTTTGTCCCAACGGGCCACAAACGTGATCGTGGGCCGGTCGCTTTTCCGCGGCACTGCGGCGGGCACATCGATGAGATTGGGCAACAGGGCCGGTAACTCCGTGAGCCCGTAGAGACGCTTGACCTTCTCTTTCAGAAAATGTGCGGGGCAATAGACCGCATTCGCGCGACGCACCGCCTGCCTCACCAGCAATCCGGATTCGGTCAGGTAATTCAACGGCGTCAGTAATCGACGCATCGGGGTGGCGTAAAGAAACTCCACCCACCAGTCGCTCAACTCCCGTGGATCGCGGCTGGTGACCACGTGTGCGCGGCGCGGGTGAATCCGTTGCGCCAGATAGGTCAAGACGGTCGGATCCTGCGAGTGGAAAATATCGGCGTTGGATGCTCGAATCAGACGGCAGGCGTCGACGACGTTTCGCGGAGAGAAGCTGCGGATTTCCACCCCGCCGATGGTTTCGACCGGCCGTTGCCCTCGGCGTCCAGGCACGATGACACTGACCCGGTGGCCGGACGAGGCAAGACTCTCTGCGAGCTTCCGGGACATGCTGCCGAATCCGCCGTAAATCCCCCAATCGAAATACTGGCTGGTGAGAATACACACGCGCGGATGTCGGTTCATACCCGTGGTTCCTTGGTGAGTCGACCCATCGACCGCATGGCTGCAGGGTTTTGGCGCTCAACCGACGAGATTCTCACCCCTTCACACACGTCGAGATACCGTGTCGCCAGAGCCGCCCAGCCGAACTGCTGCGCGCGGGTTCGTCCCTCCTGTCCCATCTGCTTGCGCCGGTCGGCGTCGTTCAACAAACGCTGCAACGAAGCGGTCAGTGCCGGCACATCGGCCCAGGGCACAATCTCGCCGTTCTTTCCCTGCGTCACCAATTCCGCCGTGCCCCCCGTATCCGTCACCACGACCGGCAACCCGGACGCCATCGCTTCGAGCAGAGCGATCGACATGCCCTCGTGCTGGGACGGCAGCACAAACAAATCCGCGCCGTGATACATACCCGGCATCTCCTCGCGCGAGACAAATCCCTTGAACGTGACCACGTCCGTCACCTTCACACGCCGGGCCAGCTCGCGTAACTGCGGCTCGGCATCGCCGGTCCCCACGAATATCAGCGCGAGCGGCTCAGTGCTCGCCGCGCGCAATCGCGCAAAGGCCTCCAGGAGATGGTGTTGCCCTTTGCGCTCGATCAGCCTGGCGACACAGATGATCGTGAAGGGCCGTGCCGGAGCCTTCTCGGCGGGAACAAACGCCCTGGTATCGACCCCATTGGGAATCGTCACCAACTCCAGCTCCGGCATGGTTCGATGTGCCAGCGCCGCCTGTTCCGCGCTGATCGCCGTCACGGCACCGGCCCGCCGCCAGATCCATTTGATCAACGGGGTCAGCACCGGGTAGAGGGAGTGGTAGCGCGCTTCGAACCAAGGGACGTCGGGCCCTTGCAACGACAGGACATAGGGCAGGCCATGCGTCAGACGGAGCACGAGGCTGATGGCGCCAGCCGGTACGCCCGCAAAGGCGAAGCTGACGTCGTACCGGTGCTGAGACAGCAGTCGCCCGGCTTGACGAAGACCGCGCCAACTATACCGCAACAGCTCACGATTGGTGGCATGATGGATGTTCTGATTGTCGACCGGCACCTTATAGATCGTGATGCGTTCGGAGAACCGCTCTGTTTCGTCACGCGTCCGGCTGCGCGAGGACGTCACGAGATCGACGATCACATCCGATCGCCGAGCCATCTCCTCCAACAGATGAAAATTGACGACTCCCGTGCCGCCCCCGAGGGGTGGGAACTCGTTATCGAACATCAGAATGCGAATGGCGATTATCTCCTCGTCACACGGCGAGCCACATACAACGGACGGTGCTTGACCTCGTCGGAAATCCGTCCGATGTACTCGCCGATCACGCCGATGGTCATCAGTTGAATACCGGCAAGGAAGAAGATCGATACAACCAACGTGGTAAATCCTGCGACCCCGACACCGATGGTCAGTTTCTTGATCAGGTAAAACAGCGCCACCAGGAACGACAGGAGGGACACGGTAAACCCCAGCACCGTGATCACACGGAGCGGCATGTGGCTGAACGAAACCAGGCCGTCCAGCGCGAGGTAGATCAGCTTGCTGAAGGTATACTTGGGCGCTCCCGCATGCCGCGCGTGACGTTCATACGGCACACCGACCTGCTTGAAGCCCACCCAGCTACGGATACCCCGCACAAAGCGATTCCGTTCCGGCATCCGCACCAGCATATCCACCACTTTCCGGTCCATCACGCAAAAGTCCCCCGCATCGAGCGGAATCTCGATGTTGGCGACCCGTTGCAACAGCCGGTAAAACGCCGCATAGGCCAATCGCTTCCCCCACCATTCCTTGCGCTCCGTTCGTACCGCGTAGACCACGTCCCACCCCTCGCGCCATTTTGCGAGGAAGAGATGCAGGACTTCTGGGGGGTCCTGCAAATCGGCATCCATGATGCAGACCGCGCGGCCGCGGCTATGCTCGAGACCGGCACTGATCGCGACCTGATGTCCAAAATTCCTGGCAAACTCCACGATGACGATCCGTTGATCCTCCGCCTCCATCCTTCGCAAGATCTCCGGACTCTCATCCCGGCTGCCGTCGTCCACCAACACGATTTCATACGCCATTCCGAGATTCATCAACGCCCTGGTGAGGCGGCCATACAAAGTAGGAAGATTCTCCGCCTCATTAAACACCGGAATGACGACGGACAACTCGGGGCACCCGTTCGATGGCTCCGCCTGTCCCATCATGGCGGCGAAATGCGCCGATGTGAGGGCAGGGCTCTCTCCGTCAGGATTACGTTCAAGCGCCGACGCCAGGGCGCGACAAAACCGCAGGGCCTCGGCCGGGTCTTCCAACGGCGGCAACATTCTGTCGCCTACCCGATCCGTACCGGCCACAGTCTTACGTCCCGGCATCGCCGGTGGAGCTGGAAGCGCGCGCTTATCGGGTGCTTGCATGATGATCCCGCACGATGTCAGACTTTCGGTCTCCCGACAGCCACGCCGGCGGCCGGTACAAGGAAACCCCAACCACCTAAGTGTAGCAAGAGAATCGTTTTCATCCAGTTGACGCGACCAGGCACGACACAGGGCCTGCTAGGCGAAAGGCATCCTCGCCTCACATGGGGGGTGTAGGAAAAGGGGCAGGTATGTTGCTGTGAAATGGACGACGGCCGGAGGATAGATCAGGGGACGGGAACTGCGGGCTCCTCGCCCTTGCTCAGGAGGGCCAGGCAGGCTAACCCAATGGCAATCCAGACGAATTCCCGAAATCGCCGCAAAAGGGCGAAGGTGATGCCGGTGACCTCGCCATAACCGAACGCGGAGAGCAGGAACAGGTTTCCGGCATCTTGCGCTCCCAAGCTGCCGGGGATGAAAAACGTCCCTCCCTTGATAAAGACCGAGAGGGCCCCTATGGCAATGGCCGGCAAGACGCCGATGGACTGCCCCATGCAGAGGACCATTACATAGACCTCAAGCGCCTCGGCCAGCCAACCCAACAGAAACAACCCCGTTGAAATGAGGAAGGCCTGTCGCTGCTGCGCATAGAACCCGGCGATGGTGCGATCCAGTTCGAGCAGTTGTTGTTCGCGCGCTTCCAGAAACTGAATCCGTAGCCCAAGACGCCGCAGCAGCGCAAGGATCCATCCAAACATGCCCTGCCGCTGCACGAGGACAAACGCCCCGACCCCGAACAGCAGGAGCCCAACGCTGACCAGTCCGGCAGTAATCGTCTGGCCGGCCGATCCTTCGGCACCCAACAGCCAGAATCCCAGGCCGATCCCCGACAGGATGAACACAATCTGCGCAATCGTCATGGTGGTTTTGGCCGTGACCACAGAGGCCAGGCCCTCCACCAGCGGCACGCCGTTTCGCTTGAGCAGGTACGCTTTCAGTGGTTCGCCTCCCACGTAGGCCGTGGGCGTCGTCATGTTCACGACCTCTCCGGCCGTGCGAATGGCCAAGATGCGCCAAAACGGGACGCCGTTCGCCCAGCTGCCGAGCGTCACCCGCCAGCCATAGGCCTCGAGCACATACATGAGGAGAGAGGGAAGCAGGACCAGCACCATGGCGGCAGGACCCAGTTGCGTCACCGCCTCGTAGATACGCCCGATACCGATGTGCCAGATCAGTGCGGAGAGTGTCAGCGCTCCGAGGACAAGGAGCGCTGCCTTAAGCACGGGCCTGTGCCGACGGTCGGATGACCCACAGCATCATCAACCAGAAGACGGTTGACCCGAGCGCGGCCATCCACAGGAACCAGGTAAGGGTATCCAGCAGGGCAAACAGGAAGACCACGACGGAGAAGTCTCGACTGGCCACATTCTTCAGAATAAAATCGGACCAGGCCGCCTGCTTCGGTGTCTTCCATCCACGCGTGGCGCCGATTCTTTGCGCTTTGGTCACCAGCCAGAAGGCCATGGCATTGCCGAAGATCGCCGCACCACCCAGGGCCAACGGAATCCAGGCGTCTTCCGTGCCGGCCTGCCGGACATAGGCCCCGCAGGCGATGCCCGCGAAGATGGCGATATGCACCACGTTGTCCATGGCAATATCCAACCATGCGCCGAACGGGGATTCCGTAAACGTGAGCCGCGCAACTTCGCCGTCGCAGCAATCGATAATCGCGGCGAGTTGAAACAGCAACGCGGCGATAATGCCGGCGGTATACGTCCCCAGACCGAACCCGACGGCGGACAACAGGCCGACGGCCGTCGCCGCCATGGTGATGGTATTTGGAGAACATTTCAGGCGCAGAAACAGTCTGGTCAACAGACGTGAGAAGGTGCGGTTGAAGTAACGATCGACAAACCCCTCGGCATCGCCTTTCAAGGAACGGAACAACGTCCGCTCCGCCAGACCGACGCTGACCTGATCCGACACCTCGCGATACCAGAGGCCTGCCTGGGATGCGGCCGCCACCACCCGCACGCGACCTTCCACCGCCGCCTGTTCCAGCCAACGACGCATGGGAACGGTGCCCGATGGCTCGACGCTGTTCTTGGCCGCCCCCGTCCCGGCTCCTGCCGGTGGATTCAAAATGCTGGCCGGGACGACCACAAGATCCGCCGCCACTTGGTGATGTTCCCGGCTCGGCTGATTGTGAAACGACACCAGCCGCCCCTCTCGCAAGGCAACGACCGGATTGCGACGCCCAGACGAGGACTCGTCCGGACCTCCGGCCCTCGTCACCACCAGCGCCTCCCCGTCTCGCACCGTTTGCCGCAGGTGTTCGATCAGCTGCTTCGAAAACACCGCCTGCACCCCGGCAATGAGACAGAACCCGCGCACCTCGGTGGCCAGCGATTCCCAGGTCCGTGGGTCATCCAGCGGGAACTCACGCACCGGCATCCATCGGACCGGAATCGTCACGCGTGCCCCGCGCGCCAAGGCCTGCTTCAGCAACTCTTCATCCGGGCCGGCCAGCACAATCAACTGGCGAATGCCTCCACGTTGCAAGGTGAGCACGGTCCGCTGAAACAGACTCAGGCCGCCGATATGAGTCAGGGGTCCGACGTCGGCCAGGCCGCGACCTGGGCGATCGCCGAACAAGCCTGCCCCTGGCAAGAGGATCGCCGTGCTCAATCCCTGGAGTTCGGCACCATGTTGTAGCGTACTTTCACTCATCGTCCGATTCGTCGTTCGCCTCTTATCATTCGTCTCCGGATATCTTACGAGATGCGCGTCACGATTCACATGCGGCGAGCCACGACTTAAAGCCGCGGGAGCACCTCTCGCTCCGCCTTCGTGATATCTTCGGGGAAATCGATTTCCGTCCAGGGCAACCCGCCGATTTTTTCATGCCCGACTTTGACATCACGAAAATATTGCAGTAACCCGTCTTCGTACTCCATATCCCATCGCCCCTGATCGACGCACCCCTTGAGCGACGCGATCACGTGGGGAGCATCCGCACGACGCACCCGGAGAAACCCCACCCCTTCACCGGCAAGATCGTACCGATCGGGCATCTTCTTACTCAGCGCAATCACGCGGTCACCCTGTACGACGACCATACATTCTTCGCCCGTTTGCTTCACCGTATCGTCCATCAGCAGGCAATTTTCGTACGACGAGGATACCAGCCGCCGAAGGATTTCCCGATGAAACAACACGTCTGCATCCATAATGACGGCGTCGTCGGTAAGCGCCTGCCTGGCGATCCATAGGGACGAAATACTTCCGCGGTGAAACTCCTCGTTCACCAGATAGGAAAGATCCACGCCATGGCACTGCGAACCGACCGCAGCCCGAATCATCTCCTGTTTGTAACCGACCACGATGGTCGCGTGTGTGACCCGGACCGAGGCCAGGGATTCGAGATAGCGGGACAACAATGTCTGTCCGCCGATCTCGATCAAACATTTCGGCCTGTGCTGGGTCACCGGCCAGAGACGCTTGCCGACTCCGGCCGCGAGAATGATCGCCTTCATGCGCGCGCCGTGGCTCCGGAGAGGACTTCCTCAAACGCGCCCAGGAAGCCGTCGATCTGAGCCTCGGTGAGGGCCCCCATATTGGCGACACGGAAGACCTTCGATTCGAGCTGCCCCTGCCCCGCATAGATCACGTACCCGCGGGCCTTGAGCTGATCATGCAGGGACGCGTAGCTGAGGCCGGCGGGCAGATGAAAGGCGGTGATCGTATTCGAGAGCGCGTCCGCCGACAGCAAGGTCTTCACACCCAACTTGGCCATTCGTTCCCGAATACGGACCGCCGCCCGCTTGTAACGCTGCAGCCGATTGGCGACGCCCTCCTCCAACAGCTCGCCCAACGCTTCTTCAAAGGCATAGTACACTTGCACGGCCGGCGTGAAGGGCACGATCCCCCGTCCTTGCTCATCCACGTAATGTGTCAGGGTCAGATACCAGGACCGCTTGGGATACTTGCGCATCCGCTCCAAAAATCCCTTACGCAGCAGGACAAACGAGACGCCGGGGAACCCCTGAATGCACTTCCCGGCCGTTCCCGCCACCATATAAATATGCGATCCGGCAATGTCGATCGCTTCGCCCGCCAGACCGCTGACCGAATCGAGGACAAATACCCGGTTGAGACTGTCCACGACTTCGGCAATGTCTTTCACGGGATTGATCAGCCCGGTGGTCGTCTCGTGATGGACCATCGACACCGCGTGGACCTCGGGATGCTGACGCAAGGCCAATCGTAGCCGTTCGGGATCAGGCCGCACGTGCCAGTCCGACTTGAGTTCGGACACACCCAGCCGCTGCAAGCCGATCATATTGGACAAGCGTTCACCGTAGACCCCGTTGTTGAGCACCAACATGCGCTTGCCTAGCGGCAGGCAGGACATGACGGCAGATTCCACCGCCGCCGTACCGGACCCAGTCAACACCACGGCCACGTAGTCGGACTCTGCGCCCGGCACGAAGGCGGTGAGCAGCTTCTGTTGAATACGAAGCAGCATGTCGGAAAATTCGGACTCCCGATGACAGATGTCCGGGCGCAACAAGGCCTGCCGCACCCGCTCGCTCACATTTACCGGACCCGGATTCAGAAGTATCATGTTATGCCTCAGGCTGTTGATCGGAACGGGGCAGGACGGGCTCACCCAGCACGTTCAGTGCACCGCAATTATTCAATGGCTTTCATGAAGCGCGCGGTGATCGCCGGCGGTTCCAGGGCAATCCGTCCGGCATCCTCGACGAACTCGTTCACCTTGACGAGCAGCATGCTCGGCCCATCATTCTTCAACATCTCTCTGAATTCGTAGACGAGATCTTCCCGGTCCAACACCCGCTCGACCGCCACATACCCGGCCGCCTTCGCCACCTTCTCCAATTGAACGACGTTGGAAATGGTCGGCTGATTGCCCGTCGAGCCATAGACTTCATTGTCGAACACGACATGAACGAAGTTCTTGGGTCGTAAGGCGCCCACCGTGGCCAACGTCCCCATGCCCATCAGCACATTGCCGTCGCCGTCGAAGACGACGACTTTCTTGCCGGGTTTGGCGAGTGCCACGCCCACACCGATGGCCGCGGCATTGCCCATCGAGCCGATCATGTAAAAATGTGTCGGCCGATCGGCAAGTTTTTGAGCTTCCCGCGAGGGGAATCCGTTGCAGATGATGACCGGTTGATCCGTAAGCAATTCAAGCAGCGCCGCCATCGCCTGGGCCCGGCTCTGCATCGTTCCTTCCTCTGGCCTCACAGCATCGACCTCGTCGTCCGTCTCTCGCACCTCGCGGGAAGCGTGTCGCGCTTCACGAGATACGCTGCATGGTTTCCTACGGGTGCAACCCCTTGATGATGCCCTTCTTGATCAACAGGGCCACGGGAACCCGCTGCTTCATAAACGTCTGTGCCACCCACCGGAGATCGTCCGCCATCGTCTGCTCCGACAAAGTCCGGTGAGGAATCTTCATCGTATCGAGTAACTGCGGCATGGTCTCGCCCATCACGAGATGTTCCGGGGCGTCTTTGCCCTCAAACCCCCGCCAGGAGACCAGCAAGATGCACGGCTGCCGATAGATCACATTGAGCGACACCAGCGTGTTGAGCGAGGTGCCCAGCCCGGAGTTCTGCATGAGCACGGCCGGAATTTTTCCGGCCATAAACGCACCGGCGGCCATGGCGACGGCTTCATCCTCCCTGACAGCAGGCGTGTAGAGTTTGCGGGTGAGGAGTTCTTCGATGATGCCGCCCAGGAGGGAATCGGGCACGCCCGTGAAGAAATTGACCCCTAACTGTTCCAACGCCTGCACGAAGATGTCACTATCGACCATGAACCATGCTCCTCTTGCCGGGACGAGCCCGACACAAGAGGCGCATTATAGCCAAGGGGTCCCCCATTCACAAGAACGACGCGCACGGGTTGCCGCCGCCAGAACGACCGTGATAGCGTGCCGATAGCCCTACTCAATCGCCATGCGCACTTCCTGTTCGATATGGTCGCCTCCCGCCTTCCGGCGCTGGGTTCTGCTGCCCGGCCTGCTGCTCCTCGGTCTCGTCGGACCCGTCTTTGCCATCACCATGGCGAACGATCCGTCCGGCTACCGTGAACTCCGCTGGGGGATGTCCCTCGGCGACGTCTCGGACCTCATCGTGGCGCAGGAGAACACCCATACGACCGATTACACATTCAAGGATCGCCCACCTGCGTACGCCGATATCCCAGTGGATAGTGTGCTGCTGTCCACCGTGGATGCCCAGTTCGCACGGGTCACCATTCGCTATAGTGGCGCCCAGACCCACAAGCAGGTGTTGCAGTATCTCGAACGGACGTACGGCGCCATCGAGCGGCTCCCGGGACAGATGATGCGAGGCCTGAACCAGCAATATACCTGGCGAGGACCGGACACGGAGATCAGCCTGACGTATGAAGCCAACCGGGACCGAGGTTTCATCTTCATCGAGAGCCGGAGCCTGGCTCCCCGGTTTCAAGATCGGATTCCGAACACAGGGGACTAATCGAACATGCGCAGACCACCCACGCGCCTCCATGTCTATTGGTTGATGACGATCCTCGCGGCGGCCGGCCTGTTGATGTCCGCCGCTCCCGCGCTGGCCGTCCCCATGCAAAACGACCCCAATGGATTCGACGGCATCCCCTGGGGAGCGGCCGTTGCCGAATCGGACCGGTTCGTCAAGGTCGAGGACGCAGGCCGGGTGCAAACCTTCGAACCCAAAACGACGCCACACACCCTGGGACCGGCGGCGGTCGACGCGATGAAGTTCAGCACCATCGATGGGAAATTCGCCCGTGTCATGGTGCGCTACACCGGCAAAGAAACCCATGACCGCCTGCTGACGTTCTTGCAGCAACAGTTCGGGCCGATCGATCAGACTCCCGGACAGATGGCCGGCGGCGCCGTGAAGTTTTTCAACTGGCAGGGGCCCGACAGCGCAATCATCCTCCGGTATGATCTGCGTACCGGCCTCGGCGTGATCTTTTTCGAAAGTGAAGCTTTTCGCGTGAAGTTGAACGAAGGCAATTCCCCCTAACCCGCATCATTCATGGCGGTTCGTCGCGAAACCGGCGCGCGGAGCCGTGAGGGCCCAAGGCGTACTCGTGCAGTACGTCGAGGGCGCACGGCGCGATGAAGAAAGAGCGCCACGTTTGTGCGCGCCGCCGAGTCGGTGAGGCGGCCGGACCGAAGGGGAAAGCCCGTCGGCCGAAGGCTGGTTGCAGCAGCGGATCGGCGATTGGAGCGGAAGCGGTAATGAATAATGCGGGCTAACGTTCTGACCGGTTTCCGGCCGCTCGGCGACTTCCCGTCGAGGCTGAAATGCGCGCGATTCTTGTCTTGTTTCACGCTCGCATGATAGCTTGACGGTGAGTAACCACTCACTCACCGGACAGGCCATTCGATGAAAGCAGCCGCCGCCCTTGCCCGCACGCCCGGCCGGGACCGTCAAGCCAGCCTGATTTCCTCCGCCGCCAGTCTCTTCGCCGCCAAGGGTTTCAACGGTACCACGACGAAAGAAATCGCCAAAGCCGCCGGTGTGAGTGAGGCCTTGGTATTCAAGTATTTCCCGACCAAACGCGCGCTCTATGCGGCGATCCTCGCCGAGAAGGCCCCTCTCAGCGAGTTGCTCAACGCCGTCGAGGCAGTGGCCCGCACACGTGACGACCATCGTGTCTTTACGCTCATCGCCGGGTACCGGATTCGCCCGGGAGCCGATCCGACGATGCTGCGATTGTTGCTCTTCAGCGCCTTGGAAGGCCACGAGCTGGCGGATATGTTTTTCGGCAAACAACACCGGGTGTTTTACGACTATCTGGCCGGATATATTCGGACCAGGATCGACGAAGGCGCCTTCCGTCGCATCGATCCCCTGTTGGCGGCCCGCGCCTTCATCGGCATGGTGGTCCACCACCGTCTGCTGCATGAGATATTCGAGGTTCCGTTGCATTGCCCGCACAAGGACATCGTGCGCACTTACGTGGAATTGTTCTTGAAAGGTTTGCAACGTCCCGCGGCAGCCAAAAAGCGAGGCCTGACCCGTGTCCGGTAATCCGATCACACGACATCCCATCGTCACCCTCGGGCTGATCGTCTTTGTCGCTGTGGCGGCCTTGGTCGTGTTTCGCCTCACGAGCGGCGCCAAGACCGACCCGCGCAAGAACCGGATCCTCACCGTGGGCACCATGACGCCCATCAAACAGGATCTCGACGTGCGGTTGACCTACACCGCCGATTTGATCCCGAACCAGCTCGTGAACATCTTCTCACGCGTGGACGGGTACATTGCCAAGATCTATGTCGATAAGGGCGATCTGGTGAAGGCCAATCAGCTGCTGGTCGAAATCGATCACACCGACTATGTGCATGCCGTCAATCAGGCCAAGGCCAACCTGCTCTCCGCGCAAGCAAAGGTGGTCCAGCAGGACGCCGGCGTGCGGAATGCCACGCTCACGCTCGACCGCATGCAGGCGCTGATCAAGGACCAGTTCGTGTCCCAACAGGATCTGGACACGGCCCTCGTGAACCGTGATGCCGCCGTGGCCTTACAGGATTCTCTCCGCGCCCAGGTGCAACAGATGACGGTCGCCCTGGCACAGGCCGAGACAAATCTCGCCTATTCGTACATCCGCGCCCCATTTGCCGGCTATATCGCCGAGCGCAACCTCGACCCCGGCGCCTATGTGAGCGGCACCACCGCCAGCACCTCGACGGTCTCGCGCGGCATCTTGAGCGTACACGACGTCGAAACCGTCCGCACATTGATCGAGGTGGTGGAGAAGGACGTCCCCCTCGTGCAAGTCGGACAACGCGCCGACGTCCGCGCCGAGGCCTATCCGAACGAGGTCTTCGAGGGCCGGGTCACCCGCATTGTCCAAGCCTTGAATCGCGCCACGCGCACCATGACCGTGGAGGTCGATCTGCCGAACAAGGACCATCGCCTGAAAGGCGGCATGTTCGCCCGCGTCGAAGTCCTGGTCGGGAGACATCCCCAGGCAATTCAGATCCCACTGGATGCGGTGAGCCGACTGGAAGAATCCCAGTATGTCTATGTGGTCAAGGACGGGAAGGCCCACCAGGTTCCAGTTGAACTTGGCGCTCGCGCCGACAATCGTGTCGAAGTGCTGAAAGGACTCACAGGGGACGAACAACTGATCGTCTCCGGCAAGGATTTGGTGAGCGAAGGCGTCCCGGTCCAAACACAGCAGATAGACACCGTGAAACGTGAGTCGTAACAGGTACCACGCGAAGGGACCTCCTCCGTTGACGCTGTGCTCATGTCGTTTCACATCTAACGTTTCACCTCCCGCGTCTCCATCATGTGGCTGACACTGCTCGCACTTCGCAACCGCATCGGCATCCTGATGCTGTCCCTCGCTATGGTGATCTTGGGGGCCACGTCGCTGGAACGACTCCCGGTCGATCTCTTTCCCAACATTCAAGTTCCGGTCGCTTTTGTCGGGGTCATCTACAAAGGCGCGCCTCCGCTGGACATCGAGCAAAGCGTCGTCTATCCCATTGAGAAGGCCGTCAGTTCCGCCTCCAACGTTGAACATGTGGAGTCGTTCGCCAAGCAAGGCATCGGGGCGGTGCAGATCTGGTTCAACTGGGGTGCGGACATCAATGTGGGCCAGATGGAGGTGATGCAGCGCATCACCCAAATTTTGAACAGCCTCCCGCCGGGCATTCTGCAGCCCTTCATCGTCAAGTTCGACGTCTCCAACATTCCGGTCGCCTTCGTGACCGCTTCCGGCGGCGATCTCGACGAACGGGCGCTCTACGACCTGGCCTACAACACCATCGCCCCTCAAATCGAACAAATCGCCAATGTCGCCGCAGCCACGGTGGAAGGCGGGAAGATCCGGCAGATCAACATCAATCTGGACCCGGCTCTGCTCCAAGCACGGGGTCTCTCCATCCTCGACGTCGTCAAGGCCGTGAAGGCCTCCAACCTGATCCTGCCGTCAGGCGACATCAAGGCGGGAAACCTCGACTACAACGTGTTTACCAACACCCAGTTCAAGACCGTGGAGCCCATCAACGATGTCGTCGTGATGATCGACGCGCGCGGCAACCCCGTGCGCGTGCGGGATGTCGGCATCGTGGCCGATTCATCGGATATTCAAACCAACGTGGTCCGCACGGACGGCAAACGATCGGTCTATCTCCGGGTCAACAAACAGCCGATCGCCAACACGGTGGAAGTCGTCGACAGCTTGCGCAAGGCGATTCCCAAAATGATCGGCATTCCTCCCGGGGTACAGTTGGGGATCTCCTTCGATCAGTCGGTCTACATCCGGCAATCGATCAAGAACCTCATCGAGCAGGCGCTGCACGGGTCGCTGCTGGCGGCGGCGGTCATCCTGCTGTTCTTGCGAAACCTCACCAGCACGCTGATCATCTCGGTCGCCATCCCGCTGTCGATTCTGGTCACGTTCATTGTGCTGTACTTCACCAACCAGACGCTGAACGTCTTCACGATGGGAGGATTGGCGCTGGGCATCGGGCGCCTGGTGGACGATTCGATCGTCGAACTCGAAAACATCCAACGCCATTTGAACGTCGACCGGAATCGCTGGGACGCGATCGTCAACGCCGCTCGCGAGGTCGCCATGCCGATCTTCGCCTCCACGGTCACCACCGTCGTCGTGTTCCTGCCGATGTTCTTTATCGTCGGCATCGCGCGGCTCCTGCTCATTCCGTTGACGCTCACAATCGCCATCGCGTTGTTCACCTCGTTCTTCGTCTCACGGACCGTCACACCGGCGCTCTGTTATCGCTTCTTGAAATCGGAACAGGAGGCGCACCGCTCGCTCCCCTCCTGGTTCGTGCGCATCATGCAGTGGAGCCAGCGACGGTACGAAGCCCTCGATGAAGGGTACGAACGCAGCCTGCGCTGGGTGCTGGCCCATCGCCGCACGTTATTGGTCGCCGTGGTCGCGCTGTTCGTGAGTTCCCTCGCGTTGTTGCCCTTCATCGGGACCGAATTTCTGCCGGTATCGGACGAAAGCCAGTTCCGCATCGTCTTGCGCGCGCCCGTCGGCCAGCGGGTGGAAAAAACCGTCGATCAAGTCGCCGAGGTCGAACGGGTCCTGCGGGAAAAGATTCTACCGGACGAGTTGGAAGCGATCGCCTCCAGCACCGGGGTGCTCGCGCAGGGACGCTCCTCGCTGTTCAATCCCAACACCGGGCCGCATACGTCGGTCATTTCCGTCTATCTGGTCTCTCCAGACAAACGCCGACGCAACCAGGTCGAGATCATGAATGCCGTGCGGCCGTCGGTCGTCAAACTGTTTCCCGGCGTGGCGATGTTCTTCGATCCGGGCGGCCTGGTGAAACGCGTGACGAGTTTCGGCTCGCAGAAATCCATCGACGTGGAGATTTACGGCTACGACTTCGAAAAGGCCCGGATCGTCATCCAGCAGGTACAGGAGATCATGCACAAAATCCCGGGCATGGCGGACGTCGAAGTCAGCCGTGAAGAGAACTACCCCGAAGTCAATGTGGTGGTGGATCGGGAAAAGGCCGCGTTGCTCGGCGTCAGCGAAACGGATGTCGCGAATGCCGTGTTGTTCTCCCTTAACGGGAACGGCCAGACCGACCCGATCATCTACACCGATCCGCAGAACGGGAATGAGTACTACATCAGCGCCTGGCTCGCCGAGGAACATCGCAAGGACCTGACGGCCATCGAACATGTGCTGCTGACGACGAAAAACGGCGAGCCGGTGCTGCTGAAGAATCTGGCCACACTGAAATTGAACGCCGGGCCCGTGAAGATCGAGCGCAAATACTTCCAGCGCGTCGTCCACATCACGGCCAACCCGGTCGGCCGCGATCTCGGCGCCATTGCCCAGGACCTGGAATCGGCATTCGCCCAGATGCAATTGCCGACAGGCTTCAGCATCCGGCTCGCCGGCCAGATCCAGCAACAACGCGAGACCTTCGAGGGCCTCATGTATGCCAGCGCCCTGGCCTTGGTTCTGGTGTACATGGTGATGGCCGCACAGTTTAAATCGCTGATCGATCCCTTCATCATCATGTTTTCGGTACCGATGGGCATTCCGGGCGTGATCGTCATTCTCTACCTCACCAACACGACGATCTCAACTTCGTCCCTGATGGGCATCATCATGATGCTGGGCATCGTCGTCTCCAACGGTGTCCTATTGGTTGATTACACCAATGTGTTGCGGCGCCGTGGACTGAACCTCTCCGCCGCCGTCGTCACAGCCTCTCGCACCAGGCTACGGCCGATTCTCATGACGTCGCTCGCCACGGTCGTGGGTCTGATCCCGATGGCCCTCGGACTGGGAACCGGCAGCGAAACCAACGCGCCCCTCGCGCGCGCCGTCGTGGGCGGTCTCACCGTCTCGACGATCCTGACGCTGTTTCTCGTCCCGACCGTTTATACGATGCTGGAAGAACGGTTCCCGCGGCGAGCAGACGAACTGGGTCAAACACCGGCAGAACCGGAGTTGGCAGGGCAACAGGCCTAGCCCGCATGATGCATGAGCAGTTCTGCTGCAATCACCAAATCATTGCTGCGACAGGCCTTCGGCCGGCGGGCTCGCCCCTCTCAACAGCCTGCGAAGAGTCTGTCCGAGTCATCCTTCGTCGCGAGGCAAAGGAGCTGTTGGTAGAGGCGAGACCGCAGGCGCTAAAAAACCGGAGGCATATTCACTGGAATACGTTGAGGATTTTTTCGCGCTGAGAACGATGCAGATGCCGGCAGCTCATTTGCCGCAGCAGAATGGCATGACTCGAACAGAGTCTTAAGGACGGAGACTAGGGAAGAGGGAGGCCAATTGCATCGCCAGTCCCATGTCCCCGCTGATGCGGAGTCGACCGGTCATGGCAATCATGGTGCCGCTGACCTGGCCGTTCAGGACACGGAGACAATCCTCGCCCGACATGGCCAGCGTCACATTCGGGTCCGGACGGGTGCCCTCCGACACCTGGCAGGACCCATCCCGAATCTGCACGAGGTACTGCCCTCCGTCGGTACCGTGCAGATCGAACTGGTAGACCACATCCAGCCCTTCGGCCGCCTCAGGGTCCAGTTTGTCGGCGAGCGTGGCAAAAAAGGCGCGCACCGTTTTGGGTTGTGCGTGATTCATGCGATGGCGCCCCGGCGAGCCAATGTCCCCCGCCGGGGCGGACGTACCAGGTTAGTACCGCAACATGGCCCGATGGCTCGAACGACGGGCACCGAAGAACGCCTTGGAGAATTCTTCGACGACGGTCGGCTCATAGCCTTTGCAACTGAAAATATCGAGATAGGCGCTGTTGGTGTCATTGGCGAAGTGCCCGCTGATCAAGGATGTCTCGATCAACTGCACCATGCTGTAGCCCGCCACGCGCCCTTCACCGAAATTGATGATCTGGCACGCACCATATCGTTTCATTTCGATCAATTCGCAGAGCTGCACCACGTAAGCTTCGATCTGCTTGGCGTCGCGAATGCGGTCGGGGATACAATCGTGGAGGTCGACGGAGGTGCAAATACCCCAGGCCTTGCCGGGTCCGACGGAGTCCGGGTGGACCGCGGAGTCAGCAATCCTGGCTGAAGATGATGAGATGTCGTCGGATGTGGCACCTTCGGCGTTGTGCATATGCGATACGACCTTTCTGTTGGGGGTGGTGGGAGTGGTGAAGCATCTGTTTTGCACTATACTGAACGTGTGAAACACTGTAAATCTTTATCGCGGAAATTTCTCCCGCACAGCGCACGTTGACAAACTCTCAGACCCTTAGCGAGAATGCGTCCCATGACTGATCCATCCACATCGCCATCCAACGCGTCAGCCTCGACCGCCGCCTTGCCCGAACGGCTCTGCACCTGGTGCAAAGTCGCAATGACCACCAGGTTGGTGGCCGGCGGACAATTCATTCACTACACCTGTCCCAAATGTGTGTTCCAGCACACCACCAAGCGCGCCCCTAAGTAAGCCTGCGTCAGCTGTGATTCGGCGGGGATAGGAGCCTCTCGGTGCGTCGCAGGGAGGCCAGCGAACGAGAACGATGCTGGCAGCCGCTTTCATCACTCCGACACGCAGGCCGATCAAAGAGGTCGTCCAGCAAGGCCGCAGGAAGCCTGACGACTGAGGCGTACCCTCTGGGTACGTCGCAGGGAGGCACGCGCCCGAGAACGATGCTGGCGGCCTCTTTCATCGGCCTGCTATTCGTCGTAATATTTTTCGCGATAGATCGGGCACAACCCCTTGGCATGGAGCGTCGCCGTCACGTCCTTGATCATTCCGCTCCCCCCGCAAAGATAGACAGCAAGATCGCTCACGGAAGCGATCCGCCCCTCCACCAACGTTGTGACTCGACCATGGACACCCCGCCACCCCGGCTCCGGCCTGGACAGGGTGGTCACGGCCGTAAACCGGGGATGGGCCGCAGACAACGCGTCCAGATCATCCTGCCAATAGAGATCCCGCTGGCTGCGTAGCCCCCAGAACAGCGTGACCGGCCGGGCCGGCGCCCGCTGCAACTGCGCCAGGATCATACTCCGGATCGGCGCGATGCCAGTGCCCGTCGCCACGAACAGCAGATCCTTCGTCTCGTCGTCCCGGAGGTAAAACGCGCCGGCCGGGCCCTTGAATGACGTCTGGTCCCCCTCACGCAGGCTAAACAGATAACTCGACCCGGGCCCGCCCTGGACCAGATTGAGAACCAAAAGAATTCGGTCTCGCTGTTCCGGCGACGACGCAATGGAATAGGGCCTGGTCACCAGGCGAGGTTGCCCTTCCTTGGGAACCTCGAACGAGACGAATTGCCCGGCCTTAAAGGTGATGCTGGCCGGTTCCAGCACACGCAGCTCAAGGGCCCGCACGTCATGCGTCAGATCCTGAATCCGGCTCACTTCAGCGGTGAACGTGTTCACGGCTTCCAACCTGAGGTGAAGTGACGGGAGTGGCAAATCCGGCTAACCTCGCCCGGAAGGGAGCAGCAGATGCGTTTCATAACTCATGATACCAAGAAATGCCGCCAACCCGAGGTAGTAGAGGCCGTAGCTGAGCTTGGTGGACAGCGGCACCTCGTAGTACCGCTCAGGCAGGCCATGGGGGCCCCCACGGAACGTGGACATGACATGCGGGATCGCCATGATCGCAATCAACAACAGCATGGGGCTCTGGCTCATGACGAACAGGCCGATCAAGATCGGCACACCCAGCCACCAGACCTTCGGCGAAATGATGGCGGTGATGCGCCCGCCGTCCAGCGGCGAAAGCGGAATGAGGTTGAAGAGGTTGATCATGAACCCGGCGTAGGCCAGGGCCAACAGCAATTGGCTCCGGGTATATTCCGCGGCGTAGTAACAGGCCATGGCCGCCACGGTCCCCGCGACCGGCCCGGCAATGCCCACATAGGCCTCGGTTTCCACACCCATCGGCTGCTCTTTGAGTTGAATCCAGGCGCCGACGAAGGGGATGAAGGTCGGAGCACCGACGTTGAGATTGCGCTGTTTGGCGGCAGCGTAATGCCCCAACTCGTGAAACAGAATCAGCAGCACAAATCCAACCGCGTACCACCAACCGAAGATAAAACTATACGCCACCATCGACAGCAGCATCGTCCCGCCAGTGAGGGCGATTTTGCCAAATTTGAGGCCGCTGAGAAGCAACAGAAGAATTTTCACGAGGACGGGCCTCCGTCCCCGCCCGCCTGCTCCGGCTTGGGTTTCTTATTGAAGTACTTGGCCGCAAGCCCACCAAGCGCAATCACCAGCAGCATCAACAACTTCTTTCCCGCCATCACCAAGGGAATAATGAAGGCCCAGAGCTTTGCCAACAGGCCGGACTTAACGGCTGCGCCCGCGATGAGCGCCGTCAGGCCGACCGCCGCCACCTTGTCGGTCGTACTGTTAAAGTCGGTATACCGCTTGCCTTCGACGAACTCCACATTGGCCAGCAGGAGGCCGACATGCGGTTTCAGCACCGCCAGCTGTTCCAGGGACCCCACCATGTTCATGCTCAGGTAGCCCTGCCGCCCTAAGGCCAGCGTGTTGTAATTCACCCCCACCGATTCACGTTCCTGCGCGGAGATCGCCCAGACCACTTTGTTTGCCGCCTTATCGTAATGAGGCTTCTCCTCCCAGCCGCGAATGACCAGCGGGGGAAAACCCTGGGCCTGTCGCCGCCGATTATCCTCGTCTGTTCCTTCCTTGATCGCCGCCATCAGCGCATCCGCGTCCCAGTTGGCCGCCTCGTCGTCTTTAACATACCCCGCATCGATGTACCGCACCACCATGAACCACTCTTCTCCCTCGCCGGTCGCCGTAATCAGCCCCAGCTCCGAGCCGGACGGAAAGTTCCCCATTTGTTTCAGCAGTTGCTGCGTCTCTTGGGCCCCAAGAAATTGATAGCCCTTCGGCACGTTCAGCAGGGCTTGATCGCCCAACTTCGCATCGGTCGGCCCCATGACCCAGGGAAGCGCCGCCGGTTTTCCCTCATCCGCCAGCAACGGTGAGACAGGGGAACCGGTCACCAAGCCCAACAACACCAGCAGCAGCCCGATGTGGCGACGAATCATTCCAAGACCTCCCTGGGCAGCACATGCGTACGACAGGCGGATGTTACAACTTACCATCCACCAGCGACCGGAGTTCTTCCATCCGGCGACGGTTCACGCCGAGATCGCCATATCCGACACGCGAAGCCGAGCGGAAATGGATAGTCTTGCTCTCCTCGTCGAACAGGAACTCGACGTCGTCGACAAAGCGCAGCAAGAGGCTGGTGAATTCGACATGGAGGTAGGCGTCGTCTTCCTCCACCAACGTCGTGCGTGGCAGAGCGGCGATGACGGCCTTGAGCGCCTCCTTCGCTTCCGCGCGGCTTTTTCGATAGCGGAACGGCGCAATCGCGTGGCGCTCGTCCCCCGCCGTTGTCGAGACACAGTTAGGTTTATTGGGGCAGGGCGGCAAGCGTCTATTCACGGACCTTCTCCCATTCCTTGGCCGAAACAGCCATGTGTAGGTCAGCGAGTGTACAGATCCGGTTTGCCACAGCACTCCATTCTGCGACGAAGAGTGCGCACCATCAAGCCAAGCCCACCGACTTCCAACGCCTTCGCGGGTCGAGTCATTCGAGAGTTTTTGAATGCTTCATCGGGACTAATACACCACGGTCGTGAGGGACAGCGGCCCGACCGCCGTTTTGTCCAACACCTTGACCGCCATCCGGCCGATCACACGACCGTCTTCCACTTCCACATCGACCCGCCAATCCCCCGGATCGAGCCCCTCCTTGAAGGTGTAGGCGCGATACCCGCCCGCCCGCCCACCGGAAATCTTGAGCGGAATGCGGTCGGCATCAGTGAAGGGCTGACCGGCATCGGGGCGGTAGTACCAATGGTGGTAGATCGTGGTCTTGAGCGCGACGGGCGCAAAGACGGCCGTAAAGCAATAGACCGGATCGTCGGCCGGGATTACCGTGTCTGAAGCTTTCCACACCTCGTACCAGGACTTTTCGAAACTCAGCTCGAACCGGTCCCCCGAACGCTTCACCTCGTGATAGATGCCACCGTGCTTCAACGACAGCGGTACCGGGGGAATCCAGTTCATGAAATAGAATCCCACCAGCAGGCCGACGAGACCGACTGCCGGAGCTCCGGCCAAGATCGCCTCGCGGGACGTACGATCGGAATTATTCCCATAGATCAACTGCACGACGCGCAGGACGACCACCACCGTCACCACGGCCCCGACCAGAAAGATCGCCGCATTCATCCATCCCGTCATCACCGGCAGGAAAAACGTGAAGAAGGCAAAACAGACGAGCGCGTACAGACTCACCAGCAACTGTACGTTTGACAGCCGGCTGCGGAGGAATTCGTTCGCCACAAGAAAGGCCACCAGCACGCAGAAGAACACGGCCGTCCCGGCGAAGGTGGCGCTCTTGGAATAGAAAATCGCGTAGGCGCTAAACAGGCTGCCGAGCAGAAACTGAATCGCCATCGGCGCATAGGGCTTGGCATGCACCACCCCTTTCATGAAGAACGACGCACCCGGCGGGAGATCGTCCACCTTGGCTTCTTGTGTTCCTAATCGCCCGGTCAGCACAATCAGAAAACCCAGCAGGCTCAGGTAGGCCAGCAGCAGCAGGTTGTCCCGCAGACGGTCGATGCGTGTCAGCACCAGGGTGTCGTACGTCACGCCGCTGAAGAAAAACAGCGGAGGCAGGTAGGGCTTTCCCAGAACCGACTGAAACCGTTGCAAGGAGACCATGCGCTAGATTTCAGGAGACGCAGGCGATTGTCAAACGAAGAGACGAATCAGGCGCCGAAATCGGAAAGCCGTGATTGAGTCACCATACGCATCTCACAGGTCACGTTACAGCAAGAATGTTCTGGCCATCGTATTCACTTGGCAGATCAGCACGGTCAGAGGCGTACCCTCGGCGGTACGTCGAGGATGCTGTCGACCCGAGAACACAGCTGGGGATTATTTTCAGCCGCCGGACCAATACAGGATGCTCAAAACGGCTGTCCGGCAAGGCCGCAGCAAGTGAGAGGGCGAGGCGTACGTCGTCTGGTTCGTCGAGCCCTGGAACGAAGCGAGAACGCCGCCGGACACCGGTTTCAGCATCCTGTTATGTGAAGGGAGGGAGCGGCGCATACACCACCGCCATCCCCAACAGTCGCTCCAACCAGCCGGCCATGTGCTCTTCGGCCAAGGGAGCCCGATTGAGCCGCGCCTCCAACTGAAAACCGCCGGCCCCTCCGACAATACCGATGATCGCCGAGGCATCGGCCCCTTCCGGCATGAGATCCTGGGTTTGAAATTCACATAGAGTGCTGTACAGACGTCCGTGCGGTTCAATGGTGGTCAACACTTCCGGCAATTCCCCCAGAGCGCAGTGCACGGAGCACCGGTAAACCGAGCGAGCACCGGGTTGCACCCCGGCGAACGCCTCCAACGCCGGTTGGGAAAACCCTGTGAGATAGGCCCGCACTCCGGCCGGCTGCGGCGCATAGGTCGCGGCTAACCGGCTGGCGGGGACCAGAAATTCATAGGCGTCCAGGGTGTTGTACTCGAACTGACAGGGCCCGAAGGCATCGGGCCAGGAGCAGAAAAACGGGGTCGCCGGATCTGAGGGGCGTAATACCAAGTTGTCTTTCTCGACGGACGTCTCGACCGGCACCTCCAACGTGGCGATGGCATCGAGAAAGATGGCCCGCCGCTCATCGATCCACTCAGTGCGCCGTGCATCCTCCCGCGTCTCCCCCGGTGTCACGACCTCCTGTGTATGGAGACGCACACGGATGAAGGCATGGTTGTGCCGGAACCCAAGCCAGAACATAGACACGGGGTGATGAAATCTCAGACCGGGTTTGGTGCGCCAGGGGTGGCTGATGGAGCAATAGGTGCCGACGTCCTGGTAGCGCTGATAGACGGTGTGGTATCCACCCGCCAGCAGAAAAAAATCGCCCTTCCAGGATTCGCGAACGTGGACCAGGGTGACATCTTCCGTAGCCCAGTGGTCGAGCAGGTCGAAGGCCTCGGGGGAGTCGACCGCCCAGTCTTCCACGTAACAGATGACGTCCTTAGCAGGATGCGCCGGTTTCAGCCCCAAGGCTGCGAGGCGCTCCCCGACCGCGAGGACCTCGTGGAAGGTCAGCCGACCGGGGGTTTCCCACCGCCGTTCACGCACAACGTCTCTCCGGAGGCTGCGCACCGTTCTGGAACCAGGGACGCGTCACTTGACGGACTTCAGGCCGCGGCCCTCGATTTTCGTATCGGCAATGAAGCGCTCGATGCCGTCCTGCAGGAGGCCGGACATGAGGCTTTCCACATCCTCGCTGGTAAACCAGAACACCAGCTTGGTCTGTTCACCCTGAACGTTCCGCTGCGTGCTGCTGTCATCCGCGAGATTCTTCACCTTGATAACCAGCCGGCTCTCACCCGTCAATTTGGTATTGAACACGCGGCTCTTAGCGTTCGCCGAAAAATTGAGAATTTCTCCGCCGATGACGATATCCGCACCCGACACCCCCACGCCCGACTGCACCACGCGCGCATCCCAGCCGCGACGATTCCACCCGCGCCACCGCAAGGCTTCGGCCAAAGCTTCGGCGACCGTCACGCCGGGAGACCCGCCGGTGACGTTGAAGTTGGTCACGCCACCGCCCAGGTGAGTGCGCTGCCCGATCTTCGCCCGGTCCGCGCGAAGGTCCTCAAACGGCTCGATGACGATTTTTAACGGCTCAGGCTGGCCGCTCTGCACGAATGGTTGGTTCGGTTGGACATTGACCGACACCATTTCCCCGGTTCCGGCACAACCCCAGAGCAGCGCCAATCCCAGCGCCAGACTCCATTGACTCGCGATTCGACATCCCTGTGCAATCACACATGCCTCCCTGTCAGTATGTGGCGTACACAACCGCGCCCAGTCTACCCAAGTCCCGGCCGGATGACAAACGGGAAGGCGGCCGTTTCAGCAGAATTTCACGATCGGCCAGGACAGCGGCCCGATCGGAGTCAAGCCCGGCGGGTAGGTCAGGGGGTCAGAAGGGGAAGGAGGCTCCGGAAGGTGTTCCGCCCGAGTTCCGGAAGGCGTCCTTCGCGCAAGGCAGGGGAGTCCAGCGGCACGAACCGGGCGATCTTGAACCAGGCCCGCCCGGACAACACCGCAGCCAATTGGGCCTTCCGGTCGTGGGTGATCGGCAGGGTATACCCTTCGCCCCGCTTCCACTCCCACAGCGTGGGAGCGAGTGACAGCTCCAGCCCATGGCCGGCCAGCTGGTGGAAGCGGTCGACGAAGTTCTTTTTGCACTGTTTCACCTGCCCGCCCTCGACGATCATCGCAAACACCAGGTGGTGGCCCCACCAGCACAAGGATCGAAACGTGAACTTCTCGTCGCCGAGAAAATGTTTCGGGTAGTCGAGGTATTGATAGGGGCACTGTTCGAGGCGCTCGCCTTTCACGGACTGGGCCTTGGCCGGATCGAAACCGGGCGGCAGCAACAACGTCGTCCCTGCCAGATCCTCCTGCAATCCCGCCTGGAGCGTTGCCAAAAGTGCTTGCACCTTGAGAATCGTCCGCTCTTTGGAACGGAACAGATCGCGATCGCCGACCAAGGTGAGTTCAGCGGCTGTCAGAGATTGTTCATGCAAGGGAAGGAACCTTCTCGTTCGTCACCTGATGGAGCATGATGTTGAATGGGATGCGATTGAGCGGGCTGTTGCCGGATGCTCAAACGGACCATCCGGCAAGGCCGCAGACGACGACAAGACCGCGGGCGTACCCTTCGCGGTACGTTGAGGATCTTGTCGAGGCGAGAACGCAGCCGGTGGACCGTTTCAACATCCGGCTAAGATTTTTGGAGAGACTCAAAGGCCGACACCTGCATATCGAATATGCGCCGACATTCCCCGCAACGCAACCCGACCGTGTCACGGATCACATCCAACTCCCTGATCGTCACGGACACAGGATGGGCGCGCAGACAGCTTTCCAGCGATTCTTTCGCCGTGGGCATCGCGTCGGGACTGTCTACCTCGCCGCCGAGCGGCACGGCCGCAACGCGTCCCACGACCTGGTCGGCCGTCATGAGATGCATCATGCGGCAGGAGGTGCAGGCCACCACGAGTCTCCCCTGGTCATCGATCCGCTTCAGCGCGAGGCACAAGGGATGGACGGCGAAGCACTGCTGAACGAATGCGCCGCTTTGAAACCGCTGCGTCATAACCACCTATCGAATCGAACAGCTAAAAGAGCCTATGACGTATACCAAATAGCGTACGGCAAGACATCAAGCGTCGGGGTACTGACTATCGGCTGGAGGCCATTACCCAAACGCTCTGTTCCTGCCGCGTTTACGCCTTACGACGCTACAGCTTCGCCAAGCCCAGCATCATCAGCACGCCAAGAGCATAGGGAATCATACAAGAATAGAGAACCCCATTGAACGCTCGATCCGGAGTATTCGCCTGAATGGTGCGATCCTTGTAAATGAATTCGTAGGCGAGAATCAGCAGCGTCAGGGTCAAGACAAAGACGCGGCTGGTGCGGGGCCATGTGTAATGGCCGCTCACGATGAAATTGGCCGTGAAGAATCCGCTGGAGACGAACAGCAGCGGCGCGAGCACATACCGAAGAGTGTGGGAAAAGAAGACGTGCCAGGCAGGCCTGGTCGAACGTTGTTGCGGATCGAGTAAGAGGGTCATGACCCGACGGGTGCGGGGTGGCTGGACGGAACGGCCTGTTTTGCCTGCTCCTCGGCCGTCCGACAGCTCTTACAGATACGGGGACGTTGCTTGAGGAAACTGACTTTCCCGCTCGCGAGGCAACTATAATGGACAAATTCGTCGCACACGCTGCAGCGCGACCAGCCGCCGCGAAACATCGTCTTATCCCGATAGAGACCCTGCTGGCACACCTTGCAGGTGCGGGGTTCAATCCCCAGCAGCATGGGCTCCCAGTCACCACCGGCCTTCCGAATACTCATGACGCGGGAGTATAGCGAAGGGGGCGAAGAAAAAACAAGAAGCCCCTCGACTCATGAAGGCTTGTTTCGGAAAGCCCAATAACCCGGTTTTCGCTTCAAATGCATAACCGCCGCGACATAGATAGTCCGTCCCTCGACGGCAGAGATCACGCCATAGGGAAATTGCTGGACCAGATAGCGCCGGAATCTTCCCTTAAGAATTCGCCAAAGGGTCGGATATTTACGGATTTGGTCGAATGCCGCCTCAACGGCACCGAGAAACTCTTCGCCCAGACCTTCTCGACAATCCTCATAAAATCTAGCGGCTTGACTCAACTCGGCTTTCGCGGCCGGATCAAGAAGCAACCTCAACGACGGAGATCCTTACGGATGTCACACAAGGACTTCGCAGCAGAAAGTGGCTTAGTAAGCTTTCGTTTCCAGGCGGAAAACCGTTGCTCTGCCTCTGCGACCCACGCGGCATCCACTGCCGTCAACCGTTCGCTGCTCATCCCCGCTATGAGTCGCTCAGCCAACCGTTCACGTTCAGTCAGCGAAAGCTTCCGGGCTTGTCTTTCAATAGCCAGGGCAAGGGTCGTCATCGGTACCACTCCTTGAAAAATGTCTCAGAAGTCCTACGCTGATTCGAGAAACTCTACAACCTGCTGGAATTCTCTGCAACCCATGACCCTCTCTGAGACCGGTATCGTGATCAGGGGGTTATGCGCCCAGCATTCTACGAATCATTGAAAAATCGCCGGCCGTCGGCATCACGAAGAGACAGCGGCCACCGCTCCGGGAGGCCCATATCTCTCCAACCGCTCGTTTATCTTCCGCATCGACACCGTCGAAGAGATGTTTCCCTTTATACTCAACAGCTAACGTCCGTCCGTCCATCAACTGGCAGAGAAAATCCGGATAGAACCAGTCCTTGGATGTGTGCAGCCGGAAGGAAGTCGATTTGCGTGCAAGATTTCTCACCCAGAATCTCACCTGTGGCAGTCCATCGAGAAACTGCGCACACTGAAACTCTTCTGTGATCCGCCCTTCGGCCGTCTTTTCCGTCAACTCACCGGGCTTGGGTCCGAAGTAATGCTTCTGAAACTGAAAGCCGCCCTCATACACGCGGCTCGGCTCATAGCCCATGGTCTTGAAATTCATCGTGCGCTCTTCGGTCACAGTGAGCGGTGAGTCGGAAAGAAGCAGCATCTGAAAAGACGCCTTCCGCTCACCCTCTCGATGGTCCTGAATACGCGCCGCAATTTCATCGCGGAGCCGGAATCGATCGAGCGCCAGAGCACCGATGTCCGCAATCCCGTACTTCGCCGTCAGTCCACGAATAACCTTCCGAAGAAACTCTGCCGATTCCCCGACGGGAATGTCGTGGTGATCGATTTCCCGATCCAGCCATGCGACAAGCCTTTCTAAGGACCAGTCGTCTTGACCGCTGAATTGAAACATCTGTTGGTGCAGCGTGCCGACAAAATCGGCATCGTCTGTATCGCCCAGCAGCGTCGTCTGGACGTCGCCCTTCTGTCCGACATCGATCACCCCAACCTTCCCATACGGACGAGCCAGCGGGTTATACGCCGCCGGCAACGACGCATCTTTCTCGCTCAGTTTCCGGGGGTGGTCGAGCAAAAAGGTGCTTTCGAATTCGTACAGCATGCCGTTCTCGGCAAAGCAGAGCAGCGGCACCAGAAAGTCCAACTGCTGCTCATACGGCGACGGCTTTCTCGGCTTTCCGCTTCCGCCAAAGGCTTGCTCCGCCTGACGAACCATCTCTGCGGCTTCCGCCAGCCTGGCCTTGGCAGCCGGAGTCGTGACACAGCTCTGCAACTTTTCCAGGTCATCGTAGTCGAGCGGCACGACTATGGTGATGGCGCCGCTGGCGGCATCGATCCGCATTTTTCCACCAAGCGCGGCCTCCTGGACCTGAGCAACTGTGGGATCGATCTCGTCAGGACCAACAGTCACAGTCTGTGGCTGCACACCGAGCGGTAGCGTGCCTTGCGGCACGGAAAGAATGATTCGTTCGGCTTCTGTCTTCGTGAACCCGTTGTGCTCCAACGCCTCACGCAACTCCGCCAAGACCGCCGTCATCGAATCCGAGACAGAGAAGGCATAGGCGCAGTTCAAATCTGGATGCCGCTTGGCCTGGGCATTCGGCAACCGGAGGATGCGCCCGACGATTTGCTCGATTGCGGTGGCCGACCAGGTTTCCTTCAAGCTGCAGAGTACATAGGCAAAGGGACAATCCCATCCCTCTCGAAGTTTCTCCACCGTAATAATGGCGCGGACCAGGCATGCCGGCGAGTTAATGTCCTTCACCGCTTTGAGTTCGTCGAGCCTGCCGACGGAAATCTTCACCTCATCTTTTGATAGACCGAACTCGCGCACGAGCCGGTCACGCAGCGGTTCACAGGCATCGACCCGTTCAGCCTGAATCAACAGAATGGGACGGAGATATTCGGCCGTCTGCTGCCCTTCCAGGACGGCGAGCCTTTCCAGATCGGCTCGAAGCGTAATGGCCTCCGCCAGAAGCTGGTCCCGCTGACGTGGGTGTCGTGTGACCACCCGCAACGGCAACTTGACCATCTGCGCCGTTTTTAGTTCCGCCGCCGAGACGCGATGCAGCACGTTGGAAGGAGTCTGTTCGCGCGCCGGCGTCGCCGTAAACTCGACGATGCACGAGGGCAGGACGTTGCCGAGCGTCGCAAAGGACAGGTCGGTCCGGGCATTGTGCGCCTCATCCACGATCACGATCGGCCGCCGAAGCCGCAGCGCGTTGACCAACGACGGTTTGGGCTTCCCGTCCGCACCGGGGAAGAGGTCCGCAAGGCGGTCAAGAGGCACGTTCATCACATGTTCGGAGAACGCGCCGTTCTGGTCATAGACCCTGCGCCCGCTCGTGTCCTCGACGCGAAACGATTGGATGGTGGAGACGATCACCACCGTTTGCCCGTCGACAGCTGCACGCGACAAACGCAATGCCTCGTCGATGGTGACCACTTCGACCGCGCCACACGCCAATTCCAGCGCACGACGGTACGGGTGGCGTGGATCGCGCAGCGCATCCGCTGTTTGATCCAGAATCGTATTGCTCGGTACCAGCCAGAGCACCACCGCTCGCTCGGCCCGCATGAACTGGCGCTGAGCCAACCCGGCCGCATAACAGGCGAGCAAGGTCTTGCCGCCCCCGGTCGGCACACGCAAGCACACATAGGGCATGTCCGGCCCAAGCCCTGCAGCCGAGACGGGAAAGTATGGCGCTGCCTCACCGAATCGACGAGTGACTTCCCGGAAGGCAACCTCTGGGCTTTTGGTCTGGGCAGTGAGGCGGAAGAAGTCGCCTAACGACTCTAACACCCGCTCCTGATAGTCTTTGAGCGTAATCACGCCTTGCCCTTCGAATGAAAACCGATCCGCCGTGCGGGAACATCCGGAGGCGGCTGCAACAGCGGCAACAGCTTCTCGTAGACGTCCAGCAAGGCCGCGTCGTGCGCGAGCAAGCTGCGATCGATTTCGGCCAACCGTTTCAGAATGGTTGCATTGGCTGCGATCTGCTCGCGCAGGCGGACAAACGCCCGCACCACAAACACACTCATCTGGACCGCCCGCTCGCTGCGAAGAATGTTCGCGGCCATCACGGCACCATGTTCCGTGAAAGCCCAGGGGCAATACCGACGCCCGCCGTGGGAGGTGGTCACAATCTGTGACCACCTCGGATGAACCTCCGTCGATTCAGCATGTTGCAAACTTGAGGTCGCAAATTGCGACCTCAAGTTGCCGAACTCAGTAGTCGTCAGTTGAAAGGCGAAATCATGCGGGAACCGTTGTCGGTTCCGTTTGAATGCCTCATTGAATCGTTTTGTCGCTACTCCATAGAGGCGAGCCAAGTCTGCATCAAGAATCACGCGCTGATTCCTGATGACAAAAATCAACGGCTCTAGGGGGCCATGTGAGGGCGATTTCTTGCGAGTAGCCATGCTTCAACTCACCTTGATCTCGTAGGGCGTCTGTCTGACCAGAATCCGCTCCGCCTGCAGCCGGTCTTTCCCCAGCAGACAACCGGCGCAATAGACCACCTTCTGCCCGTCGAAGGTCGGGAGCTTTGCCAGCACTGCCCGAGTGAGGACGTTGCCACCCTGAACGCTCTTGTCGTCGAGGATGCCGTTGTAGAGAAGATAGATCCCTACCCCACGGCATTCGCCAAGAAACGGCGACTTGGTCACCCGCCCGCGAGGGAGGGGCTCACCGGTTTCGGTGAAGTAGACATGCCTCGCCAAATCGGCAAAACTTACCGTCTTACGGATCTGACCGGCCTCATCGAACAGCGGCTCACCCAATTCGCAATAACGAAAACCGCCACCGAGGCCTTCGACTATTTCGCCCTTCGCACTTTCATAACCTTGAGCAACACGACGTACTCGCTCGGCGGTAATGTCGCGGGCGATATTCGGTTCCATCTCGACAAGAATGAAGCGGCGGCCCCCACTGTCCTGCATGTTCAACTGCAACACAGCCTGCCCTGTAGTGGCTGAGCCAGCGAAGGAGTCAAGGACGAGGTCTCCGGGCTGAGTGGCGATTTGTAAGACCCGCTCCAACAAACGCGTCGGCTTCGGCGTGGAAAAGACAGCCTCGCCGCCAAAGAGACTTTTCAACTCAATGCTCGCATCTTTGGCAGTTCCGAAATCCTCGTGTTTCCACCAAGTGGTTGGCGTGAGTCCGTTGAGAATTTCATCGCGATATTTTTTTAACATTGGCCGGCCAGAGCCATTTTTCCCAAATGTAATCCGGCCATCGGCTAACCACGCCTTGAATTGCGTTTCGTTACATCGCCAAAACCGACCAGGCGGAGGAGAAAACTTCTTGCCCGTCGGACCAACAATCTCGAATTGACCAGCGGCATAAAACTTTCCAGCAGATAGGTTTTCTGACTTCCATGGGCCACGCCAGTCATTGTCTGAATTCTTGAATTTTGCAAGTTGCTCTTCACTCCGACTGAACTTTCCAACAGTCGCCCTGTCAAAGTTCAGCGAGTATACGTAAATAAAGTCGGTGGTCTCAGAAATATGTTTTGCGGTCTGATTGGCCGTATACGAAGTTTCCCACGCTGCAATTGCAATACGGTTTCGCGCCCCGAATATCTCATCTAACAATACGCAGAGATTGCCGGACTCATCCGACCCGATATTAACGAAGATAATCCCATCCTCCCGCAGAAACTGCCGCAGCAGCGCGAGCCTCGGGTACATCATGCAGAGCCAACGGTCGTGGCGATCGAGCGTCTCCCCTTCCTTGCCCACAACCTTACCCAGCCATTCGCGGATGACCGGACTGTTGACGTTGTCGTTATACACCCAGCCTTCATTGCCCGTGTTGTACGGCGGGTCGATGTAGATGCACTTCACCTGCCCTGCGTAATAGGGAAGTAACGCTTTTAGGGCTACCAGGTTGTCACCCTGCACGATGAGATTGCCGAAGCCGGGGTCTCCGCAGGAAAGATCCGGCACATCTTTGAGGAGGTGAAACGGCACCTGCCGGTGATGATTCACCACCGCTTCTTTTCCGATCCAAGTCAATGTGGGCATAGGACGTTCCGATGGCTCATCGCCGCTGAGGGATACCCTTTTCCATCAGGGAAATCAACGGGAGCGCCGGCCAAGGACCGTCAGAGAGGCGAAGCGGTGAGTACACGGCGCGTGTGGAGGACCAGCTGGTCATCCTCCTAGGGGGATAACTAAACCCTACACACTGGTGGAAGGACGTTCGGATGGACGCCGGAGCGGAATTCGGAACCAACCTTCGCCGCGATCACGATCAGGTATCTGGCACGTGCGCATCAGGCCGAGACTTCGTCCAGCCGCCGCACATGAAGAATCTCGTTGTTCGTCAAAAGTTCAATCTGCGACTCGCGCAGGGTCACGACTGCCAGGGTTTCTCCCACCGCATTAAATACTTCGAGCGAATATCCCGGTTCTTCACCCGGCGGGCCAGGGTGAGCTTCCACGATAGAGGCCACATCGCCTTTGCGAAGTTTGTGGGAAGGCACATCGACCTTCAATGCCACCTTGCTGAACAGTTCAATGGCCATATCAAACTCCCTTCGTGGGATAGAGCGTGATGAATTTGGTCAATCCGCTCGCCGCCTCAACCATCCAGATGCTTTCAACCCGCAGCTGCCTACCGTTCGGACCGACCAGTGCCCCGCTGATTCGATACTTCGTCCCATACTCGGTCGTGTCTTCAAACATGGCCTCTAGGGGAAGCAACCGCTTGCGGATATCCTCCACAAGCTGGTCGGCATGAGCAACCGTATAGCCCGCAGATCCGAGAAAATGGGATTTGTCGTTTTCCGGTCGCCATTCTAAAAGATACCCTGCCACTTTCGCCCTGGCAATTACTGCATCGGGAGCCAGCTTCACTCATGTGCTCCCGGAAATCGCGATTCCTCTACCCCACTTGATCCACCAGGCCTTGCCCTCTTCAATGTCGCCCCAATCAGCATATGGAGCAGATATGCATCATCACGCCACATAGATGGGTTCCATGTGGGTCAGAATATGCTTTCTGCGTATGTAGTTCGGACTTTCGTCGATCAGTCGCTTTTCGACCAAATCCACCGTCCGCCCGATGAGAGATTCGAGCTCACTCTTCATTTCAAGCAGATGCTCGAATTTCCAGTCGGCCTGCGGCGCAAACGTAACCAACGCGTCCACATCGCTATCAGGCCTGAAATCCCTCCGCAGCACGGAGCCGAAAAGGGCTAGCTGGTGAATGCGCCATTTCTCACAAAACGCAGCAATCTGCTGTTTCGGCAATTCAATGCCTATCGTTCCACCCATGCAACACTTTTCCGGCTCACATCAATTGAGGGATACCCTTTTTCCATATTGCCACAGGGGGCGGTGTCCAGCAATCCTCAACTGCGCGCCATCGACCGAGCACATTCTGATCGTGCGCGGTCTGCGAGGTGCGCGACGCGAGGAATAACGAGCGTCACGGTTGCGCACGCCGGCGAGACGGTGAGCCGGCCGTGTCTTCCAGGAGGGCACCCGGTGCCCCTTCTCCCCGCTCCCCACATCATGAGGATCCTTCCAAGCTTGCTTGTACTCCACCTTCCCAAGGGCTGGCGTCCGGCGATCCTCAACTGCGCGCGTCGAACGAGGGCCTTCCGAGGCCGCGCGTTCCGCGAGCAAGAGGATGCTGGACGTCGGCCCTCTCCCCTTCTTCGTTTGACACTCCCCGAACCCCTTTGTTACTCTCGCCCGACATGACGCACGACGATTGCCGAGTCACCTCCGCATGAGCCCCACAAGCCAATTGACCCCGACCGGTTTAGATATCCGCCGATACCTCGAACAGAAACGCGAGGAGGTGGATCAGTACCTCCAGACCGTAATTCCCAGCGCCGACACCATGCCGACCACGTTGCATGAGAGCATGCGCTACAGCCTGTTTGCGGGCGGCAAACGGGTTCGGCCCATTCTGACCATTGCCGCAGCGGAAGCCGTGGGCGTGGCGGGACAGGCGGTGCTGCCGGTCGCGTCCTCTTTGGAATTGATTCACACCTATTCCCTCATTCACGACGATCTCCCGGCGATGGACAACGACGATTTTCGCCGCGGGAAACCGACGAACCACAAGGTCTACGGCGAGGCGATGGCAATCCTGGCCGGCGACGCGCTGTTGACCATGGCCTTCGAACTCTGCGCCCGCGCGAATGCCGAACACAGACTCGATGCCGCGCGCCAGGTCCAACTGATCCGTGAATTGGCTGTCGGATCGGGCAATCTCGGCATGGTGGGCGGACAGGTCCTCGACATTCAGGCCGAAAACAAGGACATCGACCTCGCCACGTTGCAGTCCATCCACAAGCACAAGACCGGCATGCTGATTCGAGCCGCCGTGCGGATGGGGGCGATCACCGCCGGGGCAACGCCCGCACAACTCGACGACCTGACCTTTTATGCCGAACAGATCGGCCTGGCCTTCCAAATCGCCGACGATGTACTGAACGTCACCGGCACGCGTGAGGAACTCGGCAAGAATCCCAACACCGATGCGCAGCGGGGCAAGAAGACTTACCCGACGTTTTACGGCGTCGAGGGAGCCAAGCAACTGGCGGAAAATTGTGTGACCCGTGCCAACGACCGGCTCGCCTCCTTCGGCACCAAGGCCGACCCTCTCCGCGAGCTGGCTCGCTATATCACCGCGCGAAAAAATTAATCGTGTTCGTGAAACGTATCTCGTGAAGCGGTCACTTCCTCGCCAGCCTCGTCACTTCACCATGCATCTTATTCGCTTCACGCTTCACCCTTCACGATTCATGCGGGGCCCGGCATGAAAGCTCTCGTCACCGGCGCAACAGGGTTTGTCGGCGGGGCTGTGGCGCGGGCCCTGCTCAAGAGTGGGGTCGAAGTCCGCGTGCTCGCTCGAAAAGGTGCAGACCTCCAAAACCTCACCGGACTCCCCGTCGAGCAGGTTGATGGAGACCTACGCAACCCCGAGTCGCTCCGGCGTGCCCTCAGCGGTTGCCGGCAGCTCTATCACGTGGCGGCCCATTACGCTCTCTGGGCAAAAGACCCGTCGATCTTCTACGACATCAACGTCACCGGCACCCGCACCCTGCTGGAGGTGGCCCGCGAGGTCGGCATCGAACGGACCGTCTATTGCAGCACCATCGGCGCAATCGGCCTGCCGCCGGGCGGAGGCCTGGGCACCGAAGAGACGCCCGTCTCGCTCGAACAAATGGCGGGTCATTACAAACGATCCAAATATCTCGCCGAGCAGGAAGTGCTGAAGTTAGCGAAGGAAGGCCTGCCGGTCGTCATCGTCAACCCCAGTGCCCCCGTCGGGGCCGCCGACGTGAAACCGACCCCCACCGGCCAGATCATCGTGGACTTCATGAAGGGCCGGATGCCCGCCTATATCGAAACGGGCATGAACCTGATCGATGTCGACGACGTGGCGCAGGGCCATCTGCTCGCCATGCAGAAGGGCCGTCAGGGTGAACGCTACATTCTGGGCAATACCAATCTGTTGTTGAACGAGGTCTTCCAGATCCTCAGCCGGATCACGGGCGTAAAGGCGCCCTCAGTCAAACTGCCTCGCCTGGCCATCCTGCCGTTGGCGTATGCGAATCAATGGATCGCGAATCTGACCGGCCTGCCACCCCGCATCCCGCTCGAAGGGGTGAAGATGGCCAAATACAAGATGCACTACGACTGCAGCAAGGCCATCCGCGAACTCGGCCTGCCCCAGACGCCGGTCGACGTCGCGCTGGAGAAGGCGGTACGGTGGTTTCGCGAGCATGGCTACGCCTGATCGGGTGCTGAAAAAGGCCTCCAGCTGCGTTCTCGGCTCGACAAGATCCTCAACGTACCCCCAAGGGTACGCCTCCGGTCTTGCCAGCGCCTGCGGCCTTGCTGGCAGACCTTTTTGAGCATCCTCGACTTGCGCGATGGAATTCTTCTTTCTGTTTCTCAAAACGATTTGGTTCCGCCCCTACGTATTCGCCTTTCTGGCGGCGTTTCTATTTTCAGCCATCGCCCTGATCGGCTGGCCGCGGACGTGGCGATTCTGGCTCATCAGTTGGATCACCGCCTTCGTCTGCGAATACTCGTCTACACGGAACGGCATCCCCTTCGGTTGGTACCACTACAACGGGGCCACGGTCGGGCGGGAACTCTATATTTCGAATATTCCGTTCATGGACTCGATCTCATTTTCATTCCTGTTGTTCGCCAGTTACTGCCTGGCCCTCCTGTTGCTCTTACCGATGGCGACGGACCATCATGGACCAGTCCAACGACTCCCACGGCTCTCGTTCGCGCTGGGCGAGCGCACATCCTGGCCGGTCTTCCTGCTGACTGTCCTGTTTTTCGCCTTCATCGACATGGTGATCGACCCCGTGGCGCTGCGCGGCGAGCGCTGGTTTCTCGGCAAGATCTATTACTACCCCGACCCCGGCGTGCACTACGGAGTGCCCCTAGCCAACTACGCCGGGTGGGCGGTGGTCGGCGCCATCTCGCTCCTGATTTACTTTCCCCTCGACCGCCGGCTGGCTCCCACGCTTCCTCCGCAGACGCCGTCGACCACACACCGACTGTTGCTGGGCGTGGGCCTCTATTATGGTGTGCTGATCTTCAATCTGGCCGTTACCTTCTGGATCGGTGAATCCCTCCAGGGCACGACCGGCCTCTTGATGTATGTGCCGGTCACCGCCATCGTGCTGCTACGCCTACTCACCCCTGCACCAGCTTCACACTAAGAGCGCCTGCACTCCTCCTTGAACAACCCGCACCGGTTGGCATTCATTCGACTGAGTCTGTATAGTGAGGACACGGCTTGGTGGTCGCCTTGTGAGGTGTGCTGCGGATGAAAAAAATCTGTCTGCTGCTGATGCTTGGATTCCTGGCCGCCGTGGGAGTGCTGGGGTGGTTTGGGTACCAATCCTACACAACCGGTTTCAGCGCGAAAGCCGAACCGAATGAGCTGGAAGTGTGGATCGCCCGGCAAGTCCGCCATTTGGCGATCCCCTATGAAAATCGGCGACTGCGCAACCCGCTGCCGCTGACCCAGGAACTGCTCAAGGATGCCAGGGCCCATTTCGCCGACCACTGCGCCTCCTGCCACGCCAACAACGGCAGCGGGGATACCGTGATCGGCAGGAATGTCTACCCGAAGTCGCCGGATCTCCGCCAACCCGACACGCAAACGATGTCGGACGGCGAGCTGTTCTTTATCATTCAAAACGGCATTCGATTCACCGCCATGCCCGGCTGGGGCACCGGCGACCCCGCAAAGGACCGCGGGAGCTGGGAACTCGTGCATTTCATTCGCCACCTGCCCAGCATCACGGAGGAGGAGCTGCAGGAGATGGCAGCCCTCAACCCGAAGACAAAAAAAGAGTTAGAAGAAGAATCGATGATCGACCAGTTCCTTGGCGGAGACGATGCCGCGGCCTCCGGCGCGACCGGCAGCCACCGCCATTAATGGACCAACGAAAGGACGTTTCCCGTGACATTCCTTCGACTAATGCTTGCCGCACTGCTGTTGCTGAGCGCCCCGGCCTTCGTCGCCGCCCACGGCAGCGGACAACATGTGCTCGGCGTGGTGGCCGCCATTGACGCCACGCACATTGAGGTGAAAACGCCTAAGGGCCAGGTGGTGTCGGTCCGCCTCACCGACAAAACGCAGTACAAAGTCCGCAACCTTCGCCGCCCGAAGAGCCCGCCGCAAGTGGGAGACCGGGTGGTCATCGAAGCAGAGAAGGGGGCCGACGGTCTGACGGCCACGGAAGTCCATTATTCCGATTCGCAGCCGAAGGCGGCCCAGTAAGGATCCATGCGCGTTTTTCAATTGTCGCAGAGTCGGCATGATGGTTCCGGCGGTGATGGCCTTCGTCCGCTGGTGACGCGTGTGCTCATCATGGGCCTGGCCGTCTTCCTGGCCGTCACCATCGTGCCCGGCATCGAGTCGGACACGCTCGGCGCCGGTCTGGCCGCCGTCGTGGTCCTGACGCTCCTGAACACCCTCATCCGTCCGCTGTTGTACTTGCTGGCGTTGCCGTTGATCGTGGTGTCCCTTGGCCTATTCATGGTCGTCATCAATGCCCTCCTGCTCCAGGTGACGGCGGCGCTCGTGAAAGGGTTTACGGTGACGGGATTCGGCGCGTCATTCTGGGGCGCCCTCGTGATCAGCCTGGTCAGCAGCCTGCTGAATATGGTGCTCGTCGTAGAACACAGCCGCGTGGACACCAGCCACCGTCCGCATCGCCCGCCGACCATCATCAACCCCGACTAGCATGGAAGGGCTGGGTAAGCTCTTCAAATTCATGTGCTTCCTTGAGTTACCGCGATCCGACTGTTACAATGCGCCCCGACGCTCGATGTTCATCGCAAAGAGCGCACCACCTATAACGAGCACCATGCGTCGAACCTGCAGCGGGTCATCGCTCACGATCAGCGCGATGCGTATCGATGGGCCATCGATATCTCCCTGCCGGTTCGTCGGCATCATGCATAGAGGTCGATGAGTCCTTCAGCCGAATCAGCCAAAGCCGCAGCCGACACCCATCTCCAACGCACCCTCACTTCCGTCCTCAACGGATTGCCGGCCGAGGCCGCGCTGGTGGCGATTTTCCACCAGGAACAGGGGCCGCTGACCACGCAGATCCATCGAGGATTCACGCCGCGCGACGTCCAGTCCATCGTCCGCACGCTCTCCTCGCAAAATGTGCTGACCGCCATGCCTGCAGGCACCGACGCTGAGGTCTCGCGCACCTTGCGGCTTCGTCTGATTACGCCGGGCGCCAAATCCTTGCTGGGCGTGCCGCTCCGCCATCGCAATCGCACCTACGGCTTCCTGGTCATCGGGCGAAAAGACAATGCCGTGTTTGCGAAAAAAGATAAGACCATGCTGGAACAGACCAGCGACGACATCACGAAGGCACTGGAGCGGGACAATCTCTTCGATCTGAATGTGCTGCTGAGTCGTCCGTTGGTGGTCCAGGAACCGCAACCGGTCGTGGCCGCCCCGGATGCCTTCAACCAGCCGACCTCACACGCGACCCCGGAGATTCAGGGCAAAATCGTCGTCTTGCTCAATGAGCTCAACCAGACCCTGGCGTTCGACCGTGCCTGGATCGGCGCCTACGACCCGCTCGCCGGCAACGTCGAAGTGCTCGGCATCGCCGGAGAACTGAAGACCGACCCTAAAGATCAGAAAAAAGATCTCAAGGCCGGCCAGCGCCTGACCCTGGATGCCTCAGCCGCCGGATGGGTGGTGCGCCATCGAAAACCACGGGTGGACCATGACCTGGCCTCAACCCAGGGGCGATTCCTCGACCACAAGCATCTCTACAAAGACCGATTCCAGTCGTCGTTGGTCCTGCCCTTTTTCCTGCGCGGCCAAGTCGGCGGCACCATCACGTTGGCCTCGAAGGAAGCGGACCGATATAGCGTGACCGATTCCCGCTTGCTCGAACCGATCAACCTCAAGTTGGTCGAACTCTTACAAGCCGCGCCGCCGGCGGCAACCGGCACAGCCAAACCCGAGGGCGCCCCCGATGCCGAAGCAGGTACTCCCGCACTGATTTCGGCAGAGCCGGTGATCAGAAAACAGGAGCGTCAAGCCGCCATTGGAGAATTCAGCGCCTTCCTCGCCACGGAAATCCGCGAGCCGCTGGGCTCGATTCGCGCGCAACTGGAAGAAGTCACGGCAGAGGGCATTCTCGATTTCGACCCGCAGACCCGCGTCGAAAACGCCATGCGCGACCTCATCCGTATCGAGGCGATTCTCAATGAAATCCTCGACTTCGCCAAACCGCTGGATCTCAATCGCCGCCTCTGCTGCGTCCCCGAGATGGTCGAAAACGCCCTGACCGTGGTGGCAACGGAACTCGAAGCCACCCGCATCCAAGTCGTCAAGGAATATCCCGGGGTCCTGGCGCCGGTCCGGACCGATGAAGCCAAGATGCAACAGGTCTTTCTCAGCATTTTCAAGAATGCGATCGAGGCGATGACGCCGGGCGGCATCCTGACCATCAGCATGAGCAACCAGCGATCCGGACGGCACCTGGAAGTCCAAATCCTGATCAAAAACAATGGAACGCCGATCCCACCGGAACATGTCGACAAGGTCTTCGAGCCGTTCTTTACCACGAAACGGTCCGGCACCGGCCTCGGCCTCGCAACCGTGAAGAAGATAGTGGAGGAACACCAGGGCAGCATCGGCATTGCCGGAACGCCCGGCGAAGGGACAACCGTGACCATTCGCCTGCCCGGCGTCAGTCGCGGGCCCGTGCATCGCTATCGAGGACGCGGACGCCGCCCGCCACGCCGCCCCACCGCCGCATCGTAGCTGCTGACCTCCAAGGATTCGATCCGAAGGTTAGACCTGAAGCGAATCTTTTCAGTGCGCCTGCGCCTGACATCAAACAACACAATATTCTCGTTCCAGACCGCTGCACGCCGGCCTGGCATGCCATCACCCCAGCCACCTATGGACAAGCGGGGTGAGAGGCCTCCTGCGCGTGTCCAACGAGGGCCTTCTGAGGCCGCGCGCATCTTCAACAATCACCGCACATACCTGCGGGTGGTCATGGAGGCCGTCCAACTGCGCGCATGGGCCGAGCACGCCATCACCCTGCGCATTCATAGTGACCGGCGGGGAGAGCCTCCTCCTGCGCGCGTCCGACGAGGGCCTTCCCAGGCCGCGCGTTGTGCGAGCAACGCAGGTACCCCAGACTCACCGCCCCCCTTTATTCTTGACACCGCTTCTTCAGGCAGCTAATATTCCGGCACTCTTAAGGCTTTTAACGTCTATATACTCGACCAGCATACTTTCACATTCTTTCAAAGGAGTAGGGGTATGAAATTCGTGATCAGCAGCGTCGCGACCCTTGCAGGTGTCCTGTTTCTGTGTTCGATGGCCTCCGCCAACCCGGCGCTGTTGCCGAAGCACGAAGGTTATCCGATGAAGAACGACGGCAGCCCGGTGACGGGACAGCCGACGGCCAACGATCCGGGACAGAAGGATGCCCGCGGCGAATCCACCCTGCTCAAGTCTGCTGATTCCTCCAGCAAACATGCCGAGCAGAAGTTGGTGAAGACGGATAATGCACGGATCACCGAAGGCCAGGGCGCAGGCCGCTTGCCGAACGTGCAAGGCCCGCAGATCAAGATTGAACCGCCCGTGACCTCAGCGACCAAGATCACCGGCGAGCGCAAGATCGACTAGTTGTTCATTTCTTAGACTCCGTTCTACGAAGGGGAAGCCGAACACCGGCTTCCCCTTTTTTATGTTCTGGGGGCAGACGATCGGGTCTGCGTACGCCGAGGCTTCGACGTCTCCGACGTCAGACGAAAGCGCCAGGGCTTGTGCGCCCACTCACCGGCATAATCCACCCCGATACGCGGGTGAGTGTGCAGCAGATCGGTCGGTATGGCCTCACCACGGTCCTCAAACCAGAGCGACCGACCGAGCGTGAGATCGCAACGATTCAGGCGACGGTCGATCTCGAAGGCACGGGTCAACCGCCCCGGTCCATCGATCAACCGTCCTTCACACACCACGGCTCGCAGTAGGATCGCCGCGGGAAATCCCTGCCGCTCCGTAACCACGTTCAACATCTCATACATGCCGTAACAGAGATAGACATAGGCATGCCCCGGCGGCCCGAACAACACGTCCGTCCGTGGCGTCCGTCCTTTTGAAGCATGACAGGCCTTGTCCTCCTGGCCGATGTAGGCCTCGACCTCGATGATCTTTCCGGCGATCAGCCGACCGCCCTGCTCGCGCACGAGATATTTCCCAACCAAGGAACGAGCCACATCGAGGGTCGGTCGATCGAAATAGTCACGGGGCAGGATCATGGCCACTCCAAACTAAGGTAACAGCGGAATCGCATAGGGTACCTGCCGACAATCCATACGTTCAATCGATAGAGGAAGTGCCGCAGCCGGTCGCAACACCAGAGGTGCAGCGGCGATCATCCGGATGCATCTACATAGCCTTCTCAAAATGGTTCCTAGCAAGGCCGAAAGCGAAAAAATGCCGCAGGCGTACCCTTGCGGTACGTTGAGGATATTTTTGAGCCGAGAACGCCGCTAGGAGCCATTTTCAGAAGGCTATCAGAAGTACCAGGCGAGGCCCCCCATTACAAATCTCGGACTCCCCGGCACGAAGTGCGTATCCGCGACGCCGGTCGCTTCGTTGCGCAATCGGGAGTCAAAGTAAAACGTGGCCTGCTCCCATTTCGTATTGAACAGATTCTGCACGAAGAGGAACGCTTCCAACCGGCCGTGTGACAACTTCACCGGAAGTTGGTACCGCTCGGAAAGATCGAACGTGGTCCAGGACGGCGCCTTTGCGCTGCGGTCCTCCACCAGCGGCCGCACCCCGAGATAGGTCGCCTGAATCTGTGACGTAAGCCCCTCCGGCCAGCGCAACAGCAATGCTCCGTAGGCCGTCACTTCCGGAGCCAACGGAATCGCGTCCCCATTCGTAAATTCCGCCTTGGTCCACGTCACGCTGCCGTTGAAGTAGAGCGGTCCCCACACCTGCCCTCTGGCGGCGACCTCCATGCCACGCCGGCGCGAAGCCCCCCGAATCTCCGTCGTCCCTTCATCTCCCACGAACAGCAGTTCCTGCTTCAGGTCCAGCGCCCATAGGGTCGCGATCAGTTCGACCCCGTCGGCCCCCCGTGGCTTCGAGCGAACGCCGACTTCATAGTTTCTCGCCCTCGCCAACGGGGACGCGACCTGGGCCACGGCCGAACGGGCATCATTGCTGTGATACCCCTCGCCATAGTTGGCGAAGAATTCCGTGTTGAACCAGGGCCCCAGAATGACGTTCATTTTCGGCAGCGCCAGCCCTGAACTCGTATGGCCGGCCGGCTGTTCGGCACAGGTCCCACAGCGGTTCCGCACGTCGAATGTGAACACTTCGCTCCGGACGCCGCCAGACAGTCGCAACCAGGGCATCGGCTGCAGATCCAGTTTCAGGAACGGCGCATAGGAAGCTTCGAAAATGCGGCTGTCCACGGTCGTCCCCAGAGGCGCCCGCCGCACCTGCGGCCCAAGACGCGCATGGATATCGTCCACCCGTGCCTGGAAACCTACCGTCGCGGCACCGTCCATGTCGAAGAACCGGACAAGCTGTTTGTAGCCCACATCGGCGCCGTAGACGACTCGCCGGTCCGATTGCTGGAACCCGTCGCCGTTGATGGGGTCGTTGAGAAAGAACGTGAAATTGGTGAACAGATCGAATCGATAGTACTGGGCATAGGCATCGGCAAAGAACCGGCCGCCCGATGGCGTGTCATAGTGGTAGTTCAGCCGCCCCGTGCTGCGAAGCGTGTTGCCGCCTTCGCTCGGATCGATCGATCCGAATCGATCCAGCGATCCGTCATGAACCGCGCGCAGGGGAATCTCGCCGGACCCGTTCCACTGCGACTTCTGAAACGTGCCGATGACGACCAGTTCGTCACGGCCGAGCGGATTCATCGTGGCCTTGCCCAACAAATTGCCGCGAAGATACCGGTTGTCATTCTGAAAAGGCCCGTCGGTGTAGTAACCTTCCGCCGCGAAGAGGGTGCGTACCTTGTCCTTGGTCGGCGACAACATCAGGAGATGGCGCTGGGTAGCAAATTGCCCACCGGCCGACTGCACCACTCCTTCCTTCACCAGTTCACGCGTACGAAAATTCACCGCGCCGGCCGTGGCAAAGTCTCCGTACTCGGGCAAGTAGGCCCCTTTGAAGACATCGACGCCTTCGATGGTTTCCGGAATGATGAAGTTGAGATCGGTATAACCTTGTCCGTGGGCGTGACTTCGCAGATTGATCGGCATCCCGTCGGTGAAAAACGCGACATCGGTCCCATGGTCGGCATCGAACCCGCGCAGGAAGTACTGGTCGGCCTTTCCCGCGCCACCGGAATGTTCGACCGCGACGAACCCGGGAATCAGCCGCAGCACCTGGGCCGGGCGGCCCTGCGGCTGCATGAGATATTCCTTGTCGGGGATGAACTGTTGGGAAGACGCCGCAACCGGCCGATCGGCCTCAACCTGTATTTCCGGCACCTCCAGATCCAGAGCATCCGGATCATGAGCGGCCAGGGGCGCAGTCCGGAAGATCACGCCAAGCGCAACCAGGAAGACACGTAACACACTCGTCACCGGCGGCTCACCGCAGCCCCTTGCCGGTCGTCGTCATCGTCAACTTGCCGTGTTTCACACCCTTGACGCTGAGCAACGCGTCGGCGACCTTGTGGATGGCCGCCCCCTTGCCCCGAGCCACCAAGACCTCCAGGCAATGATCATGGTCCAGATGCACATGCATCCCGGCCATGATGTGGCCCTGGAAATCATGCTGAATGTGGACCAGTTTTCTCGTCAAATCCGGCACATGATGGTCATAGACGAAGGTGATCGTCGCCACAGTGTCCCTGTTTTCATTCCATTCCTGACCGACCAGGCTGTCTCGAATCAGGTCACGGATCGCTTCTGACCGATTGGTATACGAACGCCGCGCGATCAGACGATCGAATTCGGCCAGCAGGTCTTCATCGAGAGAGACACCGAAGCGCGCGAGCGTAGTCATGAATCCTCAGCCAGTAGCATGAATAAAATTTTCGTGCCACGCAGCGTACACAAGCCGACGCGACGTCGTCAAGCGAACAATCACATGCTGTGGGAATTTTCACATAAGGAGAGGAGGCGGCAGGCACGGACAGCGCAGCGAGGCAGCTACGCAAACAATTGCTGGGCCGTGGCGTCGGCCAGCAGACTCTCACCATCACGATCGATGAGCTTCAGAAACTGGCTGCTCAAGTCAGGATCGAATTGGGGCCCGGCATGCCGCTCAATTTCCCCCCGGGCGTCGCTGAGGCTTAACGGGGCCTTGTAGGAACAGGCGTGGGTCATCACATCGAAGGCGTCGGCCAACGCCACGATCCGCCCGGAGAGCGGCGTTTGAGCCTCCTTCAAGCGATGGTAGCCCTTCCCGTCCCAGCGCTCATGGTGCGTCAGGGCGATTTCTCTCGCCATCATCAGGAGCGGCGACCGGCTGTCCGACAAGATTTTCGATCCGATCTTCGTGTGCGCCTTCATCGCCTCCCGTTCAGCCGGCTCATAGGGCCCCTCTTTCAAGAGGATCGCATCACGCACACCGATCCGTCCCACATCGTGCAACGGCGCGGTCTTCTTGATCAGCTCCACCTGATCCGGCGCCAGCCCCTTCATCTCGGCCAGCAGCATGGCCAACCGCCCGACGCGCCAGGCATGGGCGCCGGTCACATCGTAGCGGTACTCGGACGCCAGCACCAACCGATTCAGCAAGTCGAGCTGCGTCTGCTCCACGACCTTGGTGCGCAACCGGACCTGCGCCTCCAGATGTTCATTGTGCATCCGGACCTGCTGGTGCAGGCGCCTGGTCTGCAATTGATTCTTGATACGCAGCACCACTTCCGTGGCATCCACCGGCTTGTTGAGGAAGTCGTTGGCGCCTTGGGCCAGCGCCTGATGTTTCGTCGGCGCGTCCAGTTCGCCCGTCACGATCAGAATCGGCACATAGTCGTCGGCGGGAATGACTTGTCGCAACTGCCGCATGACCTCAAAACCGTCCATGTGCGGCATGCGCATGTCAAGGGCGACCAGATCCGGCTTGACCTCTCCATACAACGGCACCGCCTGACGAGGGTCATTCGTCATCGTAATTCTGCTGTAGCCGGCCTGTTTGAGGAAGGCCTCCATCAGTTTGGTGCAATGGGCTTCGTCATCGACCAACAGAAGCTTGATGGTGCTCAGATCAAGTTCTTGCATCACGCCTGTACCGCTCCTTCATCCGCACATGTGTAGGGGTGAGCCTACCATCCTCAAGCTGCTTCGCCAATTTCTTTTCGGCTCTCCGCACGGAGGGAACCGGAGAAGGTCAGGGTCGAGAGCGTCCGCTGCAGCGCCGCCATGGTCAACGGCTTGCTCAGCTCGGCATCGACGGCTGTCGACGCCGTCTCCGTCGCCTCAATCTCGTCGCCGCCCGTCAGCAGCACCACCGGGGTCTCCGGCGACACCTGCTTGATCACTTCGGCCAATTGGCGCCCGGTCATGTGCGGCATGCCGTGGTCGGTCACAACCAGATGCACGCGCTCAGGGTTAAACCGCTTCACCGCCTCGGCCGCGCTGGCGACCACCTCAACCTGATGACCGGCCACCCGCAGATATTCTCCGGTCACACGGCCCACCAGGGGATCGTCGTCGACCACGAGGATGTGCAGCCGCACACCGTCCAGGTTGCTCCCCTCGTGCGTCTTATCCGCCTCCTGCTCCGCCTGAATCGGCAGCCGGATGCTGAACGTCGTCCCGACCCCGACGGCGCTGATGATATCGATCGTACCCCGCAACCGTTTGATGATCCCATACACCATCGCCAGTCCAAGCCCGGACCCCTTTTCACCCTTGGTCGAAAAAAACGGTTCAAGACAACGCTGGCGCACGGCTTCGGTCATGCCCGTGCCGGTATCGGTGACTTCCAATCTTACGTGGTCGCCGTCCGTCTTCGTCCGCAACGTGATCGAGCCGCTTGTGGGCATGGCATCCACGGCGTTGAACACCAGATTGGTCAACACTTCGCGTAACTCCGATTCGTGCCCGGCCACCGATGGCACCGAGTCCAATTCCGTTTTGATTTCGATAGCCACCCCGTTCGCCAAGGCTTGATCCTTCCACTTCGGCTGACTCAGTTTCAGGCTTTGCTGGACCAGGCTGTTTAGATCGACAATCCCGGCCAGGTCCGCATCCACGCGAGGCCGATAGAAATCCCGGAGGCGACTCACGACCTTCGCGGCGTCCTTGGCGGCCATATTGATCGTCTGCAGATACTCCTTCAGTTGCACGGGATCGGCGGCCATCTGCGGAGCAATGAGCAACAGTTCGCTGAATCCCATGATCGGCGACAGGGTATTGTTGAAATCGTGGGCGATGCCGCTCGCCATTTGGCCGAGAGCGCGAAGCCGTTCCTGTTGCACCATCTGCTGCTGCGCCGTTTGTAGCTCGGTCAGCGCCTGCTCCAGACGCGTATGGCTCTCCCGCAGCGACGCCTCCGCCCGTTTGCGCTCCGCGAGATCCGACGCGTTGCTCAAGGCCACAGCCACCTGATCCGCCAATTGCCGCAACTGCCCAAGCTGATCGTCCTTCATGCCGGGAGCACGCCGATAACTGATCGCAATCCCGCCCAGCAGATCGCGAGACCGGAACAGGGGCAAGACCAACAGCGATGCGACACCCGGCCAGCAGAGCGGCCCGAACACCCCGCTCGCCGACGGACCGATCAAGGTCGCACCGCCTTGATGGGTGATGAGCATCCGGCGATCATCCTCGCCGACCGCCACGCCTGTCATGCTGGTCTGTGCGCTGTCAGATCCGACACGAGCATAGAACCAGCCGCGTGCCGCATCGGCAGGATCGACCAGCAGAACCGCGATGCCTTCGCAGGGCGACACCTCGCGCAAGCGGGCCAAGACGGTATCGACGATGAGACTGGGATCGAGCACCGACAGCACCGAACGATCGATTTCATGGATCGTCGCCAGCTGGGTGAATTGCTGATTGAGTCGATTCGCCATGTCGTTAAACGAGACGGCTAGTTCCTCGAATTCATCCCCGCTCTGAACACGAACCGGCCGGGAAAAGTTTCGGGCGGCGACGCGCCTGGTTCCTTCGCCGAGCTGCTCCAGAGGGACCATGGTCTTGCGGATCTGACTGACACTCAGCAACGCCACGGCCAACAGTGCGATCACGACGATCAACAGGAAGCGATAGTGGAACCTCGCCAGCGGCGCCAGCACGGAGGTCCGGGGCTCGCTCAACACCACCGTCCACGGCGCCGTCGAGAATTGAAACCGCAGCGGGATCGCCCAGGCACCGGCCAGATACACGTCTTGCTCATCTCGCCACTCGAACAGCCCGGTGCCGCCTGCGCCCTGCAACGCCCCCTGGTGCATCAAGCTCACCGAGGGGGCCTGACTGCAAAACAGCATCTCCCCGGCCTGGCCGAACACACACATTGAGGTGTCGGTCGGCAATGTCATGCTGCCGCCCAGGTCCCACAAGAACTCGTGATGGATTTCCGCTACGACCACCAGACGATCGAGCTCCGAAAACCGTGAGAGAAAGAAGCGCGCCCGGTCCGCACCGGTCTGCTCAACGCTCAGCAGCGTCTTATTCTGATGAAGCAGCGTCCGTTGCGCCGGCGTGAACGAGGGGAGAGCCCGTAGTGTGCCAAGAAAGACGGAGGCCTCACCGGCCTCGGACACAGAGGCCATCCCGACGAAGCCCGGAAGGCTCGGCAGCATCTGTGACGTCGACTCCTCAACCGGCGCCCCCGCACCCGCCCGCCGTTGCGCGATGGTGGACAGGAGTTCCGCTTCCAGGAGCAACAACCGTTGGTAGACGGCCATGCCCATGGCCTTGCTTTCCTGCCGCACCCGTCGCTCGGCCTGCTGCGTGAGCTGACTTCTGACGTCGGCGAGCGACACCAGGCTCAATGCGCCGACCGGCACGAGGGCACAGAGGATGAACAGGACGAACACGCGGCGGGCGACACGACTGCGGAGGAAGGAGTATTCGATCTGCACAGTAGCTGATTCTCGCTAAAATTCTACTGCCAGCCCCACAAAGCTGCCGTCATTCCCTCGAATGACATCGTCGTGGCTTTTTTGAGCCGTCAACGGCTCCACGCTCTCACCGTCTTTGCCCATGCTGTACAGGTCATAGTCCGAATTGATCGGGTGCAAGAAACGGTCTTTGCGCGGCCTGCCTGCCGATCCATTCCCGGCCCCCGCAGCGTAGGCGCTATCCGGCTCAAACCAGTGGAACGTGTTGTTGCCGCCCCCGTTGCCGCCGCCACCACCCCCGCCCCCGTTACCACCCCCACCATTTCCATTGCCCCCTCCACCGCCGTTGCCGCCGCCACCACCCCCGCCCCCAGGGAGCGTTAAGGCTGCAATGTTCAGGTACTCGTAGGGATTGCCCCAGGGATCGACCATCTCCCCGGCGCCGGCTTGGGCCAAGCTGTTCGGAAGGGCGTCATAGGCAGCTTCGTACGAATCGATCACCCGCTCGATGTAGCGTACCTCCGCGATCGCTCGCGCCACTCGCGCCTTATCGAGAAAGCCCAGATAGTTGGGAATCGCCAGACCCGCCAACGCCCCGACGATCGCCACGGCGATCATCAATTCGATGATGGTAAATCCCTGCTGGCGACGATCGAACGGAACGTGAGCCATAACGATCCTAGAATCCAGCGGCAGTGGGCAACGTCGCGGGTCTCGCCTCAGCCGGCTTGCTGTTCGTCTGGAACGGCTCCATCGCCTGCGTCAGCCGTTCGACGGTCGTGCGCAATCGATCGGCCTCCTGCTCCACCTCGCGCAACGCCCCGCGCGCGGCGGCGGCCTTCAGCCGTTCCAATTGCGGGGCCATATCGGCATGGTACGCCTCGATCCGGCCGATCTTGTCACGCAAGGCGTTTACCATCTCTCCCAGACATTGGGCTTCGACATGCAGATAGTCGCTCTTGCGAATCGACGTGCGCACGGTCAAATCCCCCTCCGCCACGGACTGAAAAATCCGGCGAAAACGATAGAGCGGACCCGCGATGCGATGCGAGAAAAACACGCCATGCACGATCAGCAGGAGGGAAACGACGAACACCACCGGCCAAAACCGGCTGTGCAGCAATTCGAACTGATCGGCCACCCGTTGAGCTTCGATGGTGGAAAGCGGCAGGTGATTGAGCTCCAGCATCAAGGGCACAAAGAGCGCCCCCGCGACAGCCGCGATGACGACCACCACGTAACAGAAACTCAGCCCCAGGAAGCGTGGCTGAACCGTATCCCACAGGAAATGCCGACGGAATCGTGGCCGGCTCATGTGCTGGTCGCCTTTTTTGTCCATGTAAGATGATCCTGATTCTTGAAGGTGATCCGCCCGCCTCCGGCCGGATCGTAAAAGAAGGCCAATTGAAACTTGGCCTGAGCGGCATCCTGATACGACAGGACGAACAGGGTTTTGCCGCCATCACGGCTTTCGTCGACCTTCGTAATCACATAGCCGTCCGCCGCCACGGCGCTGGTACCAAAACCGATCCGGCCCTGACCGATAAACATATGCTGGTCGGCATACCCTTCGGTGTGCGTTTCCCACACCCCGACGAGATACGCCGGGGCCTGATCCGGCTCCGGTGTGCAGGCCGAACACCACCACAACAGCAACAGACAGCTCACCGCTCTCATCGACCGCACGACATACCTCTTGGCCATGATGGTTGGGGATCGCCTCACTAACAGAAGATCAGTATGTCGCACTTCCGGAGGAATTCAATTTCTTTACACATTCCTACTAACGGAGGGCTCGGCCGGAACGCAGGATCGAGCGGACGACAGAGAGCGGCAGCCGGAACAGGACGACCGGCGCCGACTATTCGCTTTGGATCGGGATATAGAGCAGGCTGCCCTGCCTGTTGATGAGCAGGAGCGCGAGGTCTGTGGAGCGAAGCGGCTCAGCGAGCCGCTGAAATGTGCTGAAGGTGGGGACGGGTTGTCGATTGAGTTCCAGGATCAGATCGCCGGGCTGAAGGCCCGACACTTCTGCCAGGCTGCCGTCTTCGATGTCCGTCACCACCAGGCCGCTGTTGGCAGGAAGATCCATCTGCCGCGCCAGCGCCGGCGTGATTTCATCGACGATCACGCCGGACAGCGGATGCGCCGTGGGGCCGGCCGTCTCGGCAGTCTGCGCTTTGCGTTGCCGTTCACGCGGCGCTTCCTGCACCGTCAATTCGGCCTGCACCAAACGGGCATCCCGCAGGAGTTCGACCCGGTGTTTGCTGCCGATGGCCGCCGCCGCCATGAGATTCCGCAGATGGCCGCTGTCCATGACATCGCGCCCGTCGAACCGCACCACGACGTCGCCGCGCTTCAGCCCAGCCCGTTCGGCTGACCCCTTGGCCTGCAGGTCGGTGATGATCGCTCCCTTGACATCGGGCAGGTGAAAAATCTTGGCCAACAACGGGGTCACATCCTGGGTGGAGGCGCCGAGAAATCCACGCACGACGCGGCCCGTCTTAATGAGGCTCTGCATGGCGGTCCTGGCCATGTTGCTTGGAATCGCGAAACCAACCCCCACGCTGCCGCCAGTGGGGCTGGCAATGGCCGTGTTGATGCCGACCAACTCACCGTTCGTGTTCACCAACGCGCCGCCCGAATTGCCGGGATTGATCGGCGCATCGGTTTGAATGAAATCTTCCACATCGGCGACGCCTACATCGGCTCGCCCGACTGCGCTCACGATGCCGAACGTGACCGTGCGGCTCAAGCCTAGCGGATTCCCGATGGCCAGGACAAAATCACCGACGGCGAGCGCGCTGGAATCGCCCCAAGCCGCCGTGGGGAGACCGTTGGCATTGATTTTCACCACGGCCACATCCGTCTTCGGATCGGTCGCCACGACCCGGCCTTTGAACTGCCGTCGATCGGCCAGGATCACTTCGACATCCACTGCATCAGCCACCACGTGGTTGTTCGTGATGATGTAGCCGTCCGACGACACAATCACCCCGGAGCCCTGGCCGTATTGGCGGCGGGGCGGCACATCTTTAAACATGCCGAAGGGTAGGCCTTCATCGCTGAACGCTTGATCGTGCACCATGACCGTGGACGCAATACTGACGACGGCAGGAAGCACCTTGGCGGCGGTGGCCCGCACCTGTGCCTGTAAATCACCGGTCGTGCTGACCTTCGACGGTCGTGGCGCCGGCAGATCGGCAGCCGAGGCAGGCAGCATCGCCGCGACTCCGAACGAGACGCCGAGCAGGCCGGCCGCGAACAGGCAGGAATGGGATCGACTCATCGACATCGCACGAACCCTCCTCGCACACGACAGGCCTCAGCCTATCATGCGGCAGGGAATTGCACCCTCAGAACTCATAAATCGGTATGCCGCAGGCGTAACGCGTTCGAAATCACGGACAGCGAACTGCAGGTCATGGCCGCACTAGCCATCATCGGGCTGAGGAGAAGCCCGAACACCGGATAGAAGAGCCCGGCTGCGACCGGGACACCGATACTATTGTAGACAAACGCGAAGAAAAGATTCTGACGGATGTTTCGCATGGTCGCCTTGCTCAACCGATAGGCCCGGACGATCCCCCGCAAATCGCCTTTCACGAGGGTGACTCCGGCATGCTCCATGGCCACGTCGGTTCCGGTACCCATGGCGATCCCGACATCCGCCTGCGCCAGGGCCGGCGCATCGTTGATGCCGTCCCCCGCCATGGCCACGACCTGGCCCTGCCGCTGAAACTCTTGCACGATCCGGCTCTTGTCGTCCGGTTTCACGCCGGCCCTGACCTCATCCAATCCCAGCTCCTTGGCCACCGCCTGCGCTGTCACGGCATGGTCCCCGGTCACCATCACCAGGCGAATGCCTTCCTGCCGCAACAAGCGGAGCGCCTCCGGGGTGGAACGCTTGATCGGGTCGGCCACGCCCAGCAATCCGATCGCACGGCCCTCCACGGCGACCAACATGACGGTCTGCCCAGTCTGCCGCATCAACTCGGCCTTGGCGTCGAGGTCGGCAAGCGCGGTCTCATCGCCGACCTTCAGTTCCCGCAGCCAATCGATCGTACCCACCGCAACCCGCTTCGTCCCGACGGTCGCCATGACACCTTTTCCCGCTTTCGACGTAAACCCGGTCGCCGTCTCCACGGTGATCCCTCGGGCTTCGGCCCCGCTGACAATCGCATTCGCCACCGGATGCTCGCTCCCCCGTTCGACCGACGCGGCCAATCGCAGCAGATCCGTTTCAGACCAGGGCGACACTGCACTCACCACCCGCAACTTCGGCTTGCCTTCCGTCAACGTCCCGGTCTTGTCGAACACCAGCGTGGTGACCTTTTCGATCGTCTCCAGTGCCTCGGCCTTTTTGAACAACACCCCAGCCGACGCACCGCGCCCGGTCCCCACCATGATGGACATGGGCGTGGCTAACCCGAGGGCACAAGGGCAGGCGATGATCAAGACCGCCACGGCATTCAACAGGGCATGGGCAAGACGGGGCTCCGGTCCTAGCCAGGCCCAGAGCAATCCGGTGACAATCGCCACCCCGACGACGGTCGGAACAAAGTACCCGGCCACCACATCGGCGGTGCGCTGGATGGGCGCGCGACTACGTTGCGCGTCGGCCACCATTTGGACGATGTGGGACAACAGCGTATCCGCTCCCACCCGATCCACCCGCATCACCACGCCGCCCGATCCGTTGATGGTGCCGCCGGTGACCCGCTCCCCGGCAAACTTTTCGACCGGCATGGATTCGCCGGTAATCATGGACTCGTCGATCGACGTGGTGCCTTCGAGAATGACTCCATCCACCGGCACCCGTTCACCCGGACGCACCCGCAGCCGATGACCGACCTGCACCTGCTCCAGCGGCACATCCTCTTCATGGCCGCCGTCACGCACCAGCCGCGCAGTCTTCGGCGCCAAGCCGAGCAGCGCCCTGATCGCGCCGGTCGTGCGACTCCTCGCCCGCAATTCCATGACTTGGCCTAGGAGGACCAACACGGTAATCACTGCCGCCGCTTCGAAATACACCGGCACCGCCCCGCTCTCAAGATGGAACGATGACGGGATCCACGACGGGAGTAACGTGGCGATCACGCTGTAGAGATAGGCTGTGCCGGTGCCGATCGCGATCAACGTAAACATGTTCGGACTGCGGTGCACGATGGACGCCCAACCGCGCTGAAAAAACGGCCATCCGGCCCAGAGCACCACCGGCGTGCTGAGCAGAAACTGCACCCAGGCCGATTGGGTATCCGACAGGAGATGTTGCATCGGATGGCCGGGAAGCACATGCGACATGGCCAGCAGGAACACGATGGCCGCCGGGACCAATCCGACCCAGAACCGCCGGGCCATATCGACCAACTCCGGATTCAGTTCCTCCTCAACGGTCACCGTCCGCGCTTCCAGCGCCATCCCGCATGTCGGACAGGCGCCAGGCTCCGCTTGCACGATCTCCTGGTGCATCGGGCACACATATTCCGTCTTGGTCGGCAGCGGTTGTACCGAATCCGCCTCCAACGCCATGCCGCATTTCGGACAAGGGACCGGCTTATCCTCCAACACTTCGGGACACATCGGGCAGACATACTTGGTTCCCGGAGGGGCCGGCGTGGCGGACATCGCGTCTTTGGCGGCGCCCGGCGACAGGTAGCGCGGTGGGTCGGCGCGAAATTTCGTGAGGCACCCTTGGCAGCAGAAATAATAACTCGTGCCTTGGTGGGCGAAGGAGCCCGCCGCTGTGGCCGGATCCACCGTCATCCCACAGACGGGATCGATCACCCCAGTAGCGGCGTGAGGTGGAGGTGCCGAGACCATCATGGGAAGCGCTTTCCCTCCGAACTGACGCGGGGGTTTCAGCTCGGGCACGGCTGCAGCCCGAGACAGGTACCGGGCGGGATCGGCGCGGAACTTGGTGAGACACCCTTGGCAACAAAAATAGTAGGTCTTCTGCTCATGGGTGTGCGATCCGGCCGCCGTGGCCGGCTGGACGGTCATCCCACAGACCGGATCACGCTCCCCGCCGGTGGCCGGCTGTTCCGGCATCGCCTGCATCATCGGCAGCGAGCGGCGGCCGGTTGGTTGAACCACGGCACCGGCGAGGGCAGCCTTCGTCATGTACTGAGTCGGCCGGGCGCGAAACCGGTCGAGACAGTGACGGCTGCAGAAATAGTAGGTCTCGCCTTCATGTTCTGCATGCCCCGCCGCCCGGTCCGGCTCCACCGTCATGCCGCAGACTGGATCAACAGCCATGGACTTGTACCCCGCATCTCGTCGTTCGTATCTCGCTCCGGACGAAGGACGCTTCACGAGAGACGATGCTTACTTTTTGCTGTCTCCATCCAGAATGCTCTGGATGATCACCTTCAGGTTGTCCGGATCGATCTGTTCGACCTTGATGTTGCCGTCGAGCAACACCGTCGGAGTCTGCTGCACCTTGATGCGGTCGCCCCAGCGACGCCCATCCTCAAACGCCTTAGCTGGCTTGGCACTGGCCAGTCCTTCTTCGAACGCCGCCGGATTCAGTCCGACCTCGCGAATCAGCACTTCCCGAATGGCCTTATCGATGATGCCGATCTTGTCTGTGTGGATCGTGCGGAACAACGCCCGCTTCATCTCATTGCCCTTGCCCATGGTCTTGGCCTGTTCATACATATCGAAGGCCGTCGGCAACTTGCCGGGAATGACCGGATATCCCACCATGACGGTTTCGATCTTATTCCCGAACTGCTTCTCGAGAATCGCCAACCCTTCCCCGTCGAACCGGTGGCAATGCGGGCAGTAGAAATCGGCGAACTCCACCAGCTGGACCTTTCCCGGTTTGTGCGTCGATTTTTCTTCGCTCAGGATTTGAAAGTTGCCTTTCAATTCCGGCTTCCCTGCCTGCGCGACGCCCGACAACCCGAGCCACATCATCGCCACCAGGCCCATGAACAGACCGCCCAGCCACACAGGACGTTTCACCATACGCTGCGCTCCTTTTTCCAACAGGACCCGTTTCGCAGACTCATCGCCGGAATACACTATGCCTACGATCTTCCACGTCTGTTATAATGCCAACGATGCAGGGCAAACTTCTACAGGGGATCGGTATTTTCTTGTGTGCCGCGGTCCTGACGGCCTGCGCGACCTCCGCAGACCAGCGTGAGTCGGCTGACGGCGGCCCCCCAACGCCACAGTTCTCTCACATCAAGGCGACGCCGGAATCCTTCAAGGGACAGACGCTCGTACTCGGCGGACAAGTGCTGTCGGCCCGCCGCCTGAAGGACGGCACCCGTCTCGAAGTGCTCCAACTGCCGCTGAACAACGCCCAGCAACCGTCGCTGGATCTGATGAAATCCCAGGGTCGTTTCGTGGCGATTCAACGTGAGTTCCTGGACCCGGCTACGGTTCCTCCCGGTACTTTCATTACCGTCACCGGCGAACTCACCGGCTCGGTCACCCTGCCGCTGGATGAAACGGATTACGTCTACCCGACGATCGACATCAAGAGCTTCCGTACCTGGATCCCCTCACAAGACTCGGATCAGTTCCGATACCGCCCCTATCCCTACTACGGCCCGTTCTGGCATCCCTACTGGGGACCGTACGGACGGTTCCCCTATTACTGGTAACCGACCGGCCGCTGCCCCTCCACCGGCCGGTGCGCGGCCAATGCGAGAGCTGGAGGCGGTCGACCATGTGCCCGTCGAATCCCACGGCAGCCTGGCCCTGAACGACAACGCCCCGTCCATCCGGAGATGAACGGGGCGCCACCACAACCGACTCGATTCGGCTGTTACTTAATCATGATCAACTGACCACCGGGCTGCTTCGGGTTCAACTGATCCCGATAGCTCAGGGTGTTGCCTTGCGTGGCGTTGAACAGGTCGCTGGTCGGAATGCCGATGTACTTGGTCTCGCCGGGCTTGAGGACGACTTCCGCCTTCAGCACGAACGGAGAGGCCGCGTTGACCGGGTCCGTCATCTGGAACCCGCGATCCGTGGAGGTGTTGTTCGTCACCTTCAGCAAGACCGGCCGGCCGGGACGAATTTTGAAGTCGATCACGGTGGTCGGTGGGTACCAGGCCTTCAAGCCCCCCACTTCGACCGCGAACAATTGCGCATCTACTTCCAATTCCTTGAACGGTTGGCCGACCACCGAACCGGTCGCGAGGTCTCCCACTTCGACCCCGCCGGCCTGCAAGGCCCAGGCTCCGGTGGCACTCGACAACAGACTCAACGCACCGAGAAATAACACTGCACTCCTGCTCAACATACACGACCTCCTGTCAGGTTAAAGGGATGAGGACGAACGATGCTCCGGCGCCAGGCACGGAGGAAGACCAGTGCCTTCCAGCACCTGACCGCCGACAATGTGACCATCCATGATGAGAAATAACACTTTCATCCGCTTGGTATTCTCCGAAAATTTGCCGCTAGCCACCGCCAGCACTTCATGCGACCCGTCCGGCTGAGGATGATCGGCTTCGATCATCACGTAGTACGAATCGAATCCCTCAAATTCCCGATTGAACGCCTGCGCCCGCAATAATCGCTCGAGCGTGTCGTCCGCCGCCCACCCCGTCGTACCATCGGCCAGCACCAGTACGTACAACAGGGCGATGAAGAGTTTTCGCATGGGGCTACCTCCCTAGGGTGAGGAGTTATAGCCCCGGCAAGCCCGGCCGTCTACAGACGCCCGCTCATGGATGCCAACGGATGCTACACGATCGACTAGGGTGAAGTCGACAAGAAGAAGCACGCACGCTCGGGATCGATCCGGCCGGAGACGTCTCAATTGAGATGTAGCAGCAGCACGGGGGCGAAGGAGCGGCTATTTCTTCCCCTTGCCCTTCTTGCTCACAGCCTGTTCCGCATGCGCCAATGATTCCTCGGCATGTTTGACGGCTTCCTTGGCATGCTCCAGCGCTTCCTTGGCATGGGGATCGTTGCTGGCCTTGACCGACTCCTCCAGATGCTTGATGGCTTCCTTCTCGTGCTCCACGCCTTCCTTGGCATGCTTGATGGTTTCCTTGACGTGGCCGCCGTCGGCCAGGGCATGTCCCATCGGCGCGGCAAGGACCAGCGCGGACAGCGACAACACCACCATTGCAGTGCGTACGTAAGTCATAATCATTCCTCCCCGGCAAATAAGTGGTTCGACGAAAATCGTGGGCGCATTGTACAACATTCGACACTGTTTGTTGAGTGACTGTCGGACTGGGTCTGGTCGTAGGAAGACAGGAACGATGGTGGGAGAGGGAAGCGTATGGGCGTACGCTTCCCCCCTCGGGGCTCACTGCGTGGTCAGCGCAGTCCAACCGTCGAGCCCCGTCCACCGATCGTCAGCTGTGGAACGACGGCAACCGGCAAATCCCGCATCGGCCTGGCTGCGTCGTCGCCGGGGAGCCGGCCGCATTCCAGCTGGCATAGATCCAAGACTCTCGCTGCCCGCATCCCCGGCTGTTCAGGCTCATCCCGGCACACTTCTCCATGGCAAACAGGGAGGGACGCGGGCCCTGCCCGGCAGCGCGCGACGGATAGGGCTGCGACTCCACCACGAAGACCGTGCCGACCGGGAACGACTCCGCGTCGGTCGTCAGCAGCGCCCTGGGGGACACGTAGAATCGTAGCTGCTGTGCTCCCTCCCGTGACTCGACCACCGAGGTCAGGCTGGGCCAATCTCGATACCCGAATGGAACCAACAGACCGGCGGCAGGCGGAGCCGGCGACCAGCCTTCGCTGATATCCAGCGCCAAGGCCAACAATCGCACCACGGCCACGTTCAAGCCGGCCTCGTGATGAGATGCTCCGGACATCTGCGTTCGAGGGGGTGCTGCCACTGCGTGACTGGCCCGCATGAAACACCTTCCTTTCTGGTCCTGACGATGTTTACCGCCGGATCTCACCGACGGTCGGGCCCAGGCGACGCCCGGCCCCTTGCTTCACCGTTTCCGACTGTACCCGCGCGCGAATCGAGGCAGCTCGCGCCGCGAACAACCCCGCTTCCACCGACTGTCCCATCAGATCGAGCACCCGTGCATACCGTTCTGCCAGCAGCCCGACGGTGGGATGGTGCAACCCGAGTTGCTGTTGCTGGATGACCAGCGCCCGCTGGTAGAGGAGCTGTGCCTGCATCGTCAATCCCTGCTCATCCGCCAGAAAAGCCAGATTGCCGACGATGGTGCCGGTCAAGGAGGCCTGCGGACCCGACACCCGTTCGGCGATGGCCAGCGCCTCGTCGAACAATCGTTGCGCCACGGCATAGGATCCCGCGTCCTGATACAGGCACGCGGCATTATTCAAACCCATCGCCACGGACGGATGGTCGCTGCCCAGTCCCAGCCGGCGTACGTTCAAGGCCCGTTCATACAACGGTTCCGCCCAGGCATACATACGACGGCTTTTGTACAATGCGGCCAGGTTGTTGAGCACCGGCCCCAGCTCGACATGATCGGGGCCGTGCGCCTGCTCCATCAGCGTGAGGGCCAACTGGTAGGAGGATTCGGCCGCCGTTTCCCGCCCCTGTTGACGATAGAGTTCGGCCAGGTTGTTCAAGCTGATCGCCACATCGGGATGCGCCGCGCCCAGCGTGTTCCGTTCAATCGCTAACACCCGCTCATACAAGGGTTCCGCCGTCGCCCACTCGCCCCTGGTATGGGCGATTTCCGCCAGATTACTCAGCGCCGCCGCCACGTCTTCGTGCTCCGGACCCAGCTGCGCTTCCCAGATGCCGAGTGCGCGCCGGTAGAGCGATTCGGCTTCGGTGAGCCGCCCCTGGTCGTGATACAGCAACCCCAAACTATTCGCGGCCAGCGCCATCCGAGCGTCCTCGGCGCCGGCTTGCTCGGCTTCCCGCAACGCCTGCGCCAGAAGCGGCTCGGCCTCGGCGTAGTGGGCCGCTTCCCTAGCTTTCAGCCCCGCCTCGACGCGCTGCATCCAGCCGTCCGATTCCGTGGCGCCGAGCCCGGCCGCGCTGCCGAACACAACCAGCGCAAACAGGCCGACGAGTCCCATCCGATACCGCCGCTGCGTCATCCGTTCACCCATGGTGATCGCATCCCTCCACGCCTTCGTCTTCGTTCGATTCCGGTTCATCCCGGTCGGTGTGTCCGAGTCGTCAGCCCTCAGTTGCGGCCCCCCGAAGGGCCGGGGTGAAGGGGGAGGCCATCCCATTCACCCCGGGGAGGCAGATCCTGAAGAAGGGTGCACAACCCCAGGATCTGAGGGAACCGTGACGACACCCTAATGGGCCTGATGGCTTTGGGCACAGAACTCATCCAACCGGTGGACAAAATCTTTTTGCGCCAAGGGCGCGTGACAGGCCCGGCATTTCGTGAAGTCTTCGGCCAACGCTTTTCCGTCCGGACCATAGGCGCCGAACAGCCAGCTGCCGTTCTTCAGATTGTCCGGCACATCCTGTCCCCACCCCTCGTTCTTCTCCATGACGAAAATTTTCGCCAGATCGCCCTTCACCAGTTTGCCGTCCGCCCCCTTCGCCAACGTCTCGCCCTCAGCCTTCGCCTTGTAGAGCTCCATCACCAGTCTGGTGCCGTTGGGAAAGGAGCCGGTCGGACAGGCCTTGGCGCCACCTGGATTCACATAGAGCTCCCGGACCTGCTTCGTATCCTCCCGTTGCACGCCGCTCAGAAACTTCGGCCAACTCGCATAGTCGGCCGGAAGGGCCACCTCTCCATCCTTCGGAGACGCCGCTTGCGCCACCTCTCCAACCAGCGCACCGGAGCAACCGAGACTGATGAACATTGCAATTGCGCATACCTGCTTGACCATGACCCGTTCTCCTCTCTGCCTATCGCCTCGCGCTGCGTTCCCATGTCGCGACCCCGAAGGGCCGGGGTGACGAGGGAGGCCATCCCGTTCACCCCGGAGAGGCAGATCCTGAAGAAGGGTGCACAACCCCAGGACCCGTCACTTTCTCCTTACCGCTTGAGCGATCGACGCCTAGTCAGCGGCACGATTTTCAACTGCGGCACGGACTCCGTCGGACGCGGATCCGTCCGACTCCCCTCGACCAGCGCCATCACGGAGGAACGAAAGATGCGCAGACTGCCGCCGCCGATTTTGGTGGCATCCAGCCGCCCTTCGTCGACCCAGCGATAGATCGTCCACTTGCTCACTTGCAGCATGTGGGCGGCTTCCTTGACCCGCAAGAGCGGCTGATCCATCACACACCTTCCAGTACCATTCGAGACTATGGCGGTGGACAGGAGCGGCTTCGACACCGCTCATCCCCGAGTGCGCGGGGGGGGACGAACCTCCCGAACAGCCGGGTCCACCATGCGAATACCGGCACATGCCTCACGACAGTGACTTGGGGACCGGCAGCGGAGGTCACAGGGATGGCGCCTGCGCTGCCGGCAGGTCCAGGGTAGAGGGCAATTCAACCCCGGACTCAGATGATTCGAGTGAATAGCTCAGGCCGAACGCCCGATGGCGGCGGTTCACAGTGTGAAGCAGGCACCGGTCCCGGTTCTTCGCGGAACGGTCCAACCATCACATGCGCTGTGAAGAAAAGGCGACGTGCGCCCCGCCCGAACTATCCCCTCGCGGAGACCGGCGGTGCACGGGTGTGAAGAGACGAGTGATCCTGAACGGCAATGAGCAGAGGAGCGGAAGGGAGAGAAGACAGCTGCGTAACCCAGGAGATCCCGTTATCCGCATGCGCCACCGGGCCGACATCTGATGAAGATTGGCAGGCCCACGAACAGAGCGTGGAATGGGAGTCCGTCCCGGAATGCTGGTGGTGATCGCCTGACGGTGCCGCATGGGCAAAGGAACAGCCCGGCGCGACGAGCGCCAAGGCCAGATAGACCAAGACCACGCCAAGGGTGACGAGGACAGCTGATGTTTTGGTGGATAATCGATTCATGAGTCTACATCTTTTTCTCGATACTCATCTACGCGCTTTCACAAAACTTGTCTACCGACGGATACTCACGGATGCTACACAATTATCAGATTCCGCTTCGGTCATACAGATGGCCCTCTCGCCCCCGCGACGACGGGCGAGCCGGTGCGCCGTGCCTGTGCCGTGATCCTGGATCGACGTTTCTTCCACCAGAGATAGGTGCCGGTTACCGAGAGCTGGACGATGATCAATCCCAGCAGGCACACAAACATTCGATAGGGAAGCCCGAACACATTGGCCATGTGCAGGGCATACAGCCAATTGCTGAGGGTGTTGCCGGTATATTGGCCCGCGGGCAGCAACGCCGATTTCAATGCCCCGCTGTCCGCGTCGAAAAACACCTGGGTTGTATAGCGGCGGGGTCTATCGTCGAGTTCACGGTCGGTCTCAACCTGATACTGATAGAGGCCGAATTCACGATACAGTCGTAGCGCCACCGGCCGGCGCAGCGTCAGTCCCGCCTGCGCAACGTGCACCGCCATCAACCGCTCCCCGACCGTTTGCGCGTCCAACCAACTCAACTCCGGCCGCTCCATCGGAACCGGCCGTGATTGAAACTCTGTCCAATACGGGCGATAGTCGAAGAACGCCCGCGTGGTCCAGGTATACACCGTATCCCAGAGATTCATATAGACGCTCGACCAGGCGAAGAGCAGCAGCGCCGCCCACAGCCACAAACCGCTCGCCCGGTGCAGGTCGAAATTCAGCCGATAGGAGCTGGTGGGCCACTTGATCATCCATGCCGGCTTCCAGCGCTCCCACCAACTCGCCTGAGGCACTCGCTCTGGCCCATTTGCCTGGCCGGTACTGGAACGGCCGGCAGGAAGGGGAAGGGTCAGATAGAAACCGACGAAACAATCCAGGGTCCAGACAAACGCACAGATCCCCAGAATCCACACGCCCGGCATGTCCAACGCCAAGGAGTAGTGCAGCGCATAGACAAATGACATGAGGCCGGTCCACCCGTTCCGAAGTGAGCCCCATTGAATCCGGTCCAGCACCGTTCCCCTCGCCGGGTCCAGCACGACATAGTCGTACCCCAGGTGGAATGGCATCCCGGTGGCCGGATCAAGACGAGGCTCTACCCAGGCAGACGTCGCGCCGTCGAAGCCTTGCAACGACACCTGAGTGACTCGCAGTCGTGGCTCGGCCCTCTCCAGCTTCTCTGCCAACAGGCCGGCGCCCATCCACGTGACGGGGTTGCGGTCCGGATACCAGTGCGGATGGGCGAGGCGCTCCAGCTCGGGATAAAACGCCAGCAGACTTCCGGTTAGCCCGACCACGATCAAGAACCCCGCCATCGTCAGGCCGGCCCAGCGATGCAGGCGGACCCAGAACGGTCTCCCACTCCGCCATGTACGTTGTGTCGACATTCCGCCCACCTCCTGAGTCCACACATCAGGCGCCGCCCTGCTCGGTCCACGGCAGTGCCGGGTCTCCGTCACATCTCGATGCGAAGCGATCCCAGGAATGTCAACGGCAGGCCCGGTTGAATGACGAGCCGGGAGTTGCCGCGGTCGTAATAGTCCGTATTGAGCAAGTTGTACACATTCAGCTGGGCCGTCATTTTTGAGCCGGAATACGTGAAGGTGTATCCGGCGCTCGCATCCCATCGGACATATCCCGGCAACTCCACCGTATTATCCAGATCCGCCATCCGGTTGGACCGTGCGAAAGCCCCGGTTCCCAGACGGACACCCTGCAAGATCCCATCCGTGAATTCGTAGACCGCCCAGAGGCTTCCGGAATGAGCAGGAACTGAAATGAGCCGGTACCCTTCGATGCCGCTCAGGTCCTTCGTAACTTTCGCGTCGGTGTAGGCGTAACTGGCGATGACGTTGAGTTGGTCGGTGAGACGGCCGGACACATCGAATTCCACGCCACGACTGTTGGCCTCCCCGATTGTCCGGCTGAACGGCGTGCCCGGAATCACCGTCGCCACGTTCTCCTTGGTCAGGTCGAAGAACGCCAACGTGGAGTTGACGGTGCCGCCCCAAAATTCGGTTTTGATGCCGGCTTCCCACTGTCTGGCGGTTTGCGGATCGAGCGAGCCGCTGCCCGGTAACGGCGTGCCGCTATTGTTGCTTCCCAAGGATTTGACATAGTTCCCATAGAGAGACAGCCACTGCCAGGGTCGGTACACAATGCCCAGGCGCGGGCTGAAGTATCCGGTGCGCTCGTTGGTTTCACCGGCATGCGCCAAAGCCAGTGAGGTGTCGGAGAAACTGGTTCCGACCTCGGCCCAGTCATAGCGACCGCCGCCGAGAATATGCACCTTGTCCCACAGGGTGATCTGATCCTGGAAATACAGGCCGTACCACTGCTCGGGAAACGTGCCGAATTGATTGTAGGTGGCACGGGTAATCGAGGAGAGGTCGATCCCGTACGTCGGGTTGAAGATATTGAGGGACGGTACGACAGGGGTTTGTCCGGCAAAGGCACTATAGACGCCTTCAAATCGATAATAGTCCACTCCGACGAGCAGATCGTGCTTGAGGGGTCCCGTCCTGACATGCCCGACCAGATCTAGATTGGCGGCATAGGTTCTGCGGTTCAGATCGGCATGCCACAACCCCCGGGTCAGCTCGCCCGTGCTCTGGTCGAAATCTACGGCAAAGAGCGTCCGTTGATCGTAGGCGACATCGTTGAACTGAAACCGGTTGATGATCTTCCAATCGGGGGTGAATCGGTAGGTCCAATCGAGTCCCACCAATACACGTCGTTGCGTATTCTTGGCGGCCGGATCGCCGGTGAACCGGCTCAACGGAATGGGGGCGGGACGATTGCCGATGGCAGGAATGCCGACATCGCTGACATCCGTGAACGTATTGCGTTGGTATTCAATGTCGAGGTTGCTTTCAAATCGACTATTGGGTCGCCACGTCAGGGAGGGAGCGAAAAAGATGCTGTGCTGCGTCACCAAATCCTGAAACGTATTGTTGTTTTTGTACGCCAGATTGACCCGATAGAGCAGCGTACGATCCGCAAGGAGCGGCCCTGTGGCATCAATCGTCGTCCGGTAAAAATTGTACGAACCGAATTGCTGCTGGAGCGAATAGTACGGGACATCCAGCGGCCGTTTCGTCGCCAGATTGACCAGACCGCCGGGCTCGGTACGGCCGTAGAGAACGGAGGCGGGACCTTTCAAGACCTCGATCACGTCCAGATTCGCGGTTTCCAATGCGGTGGTGGCTTGATGGCGAAGCCCGTTGCGATAGGTGCTGGCGTTGGCTTCGAAGCCTCGTAGAATGAAATTATCGTAAAAGGTATATCCGCCCGGCTGGACTCCGCTGACATTCTTCAAGGCATCGCCCACGGATATGACTTGCTGATCGTCCATCACGGCGCGCGGCACGACCTGAATGGATACCGGCGTCTCCATGATCGGCTGGTCGGTCTTCGTGGCGGTCGCGGCTCGCTCGACGGCGTAGGACTCTCGCTGCGCCGTGACAAATACCGGCTTGGCCTCGATCACCGGGGCGGCCTCCTCTCTCTCCGCGGAGCGAGCCGGTTGGCGCACATCAGGAACCGCAAGCGGCAGCGGCGGCACAATCGCCAAGGGCCGCTCCTCCGATGGCGGTGCCGGCGCCTCTCCCGCCTCTCCGGCCTGCTGAATGGACGGCGCCGGTTGCCCGGACGAGTCCTCCGCCTGTCGGGAAGCCTGTGGCGGGAGCTGCGGCCCCGCGCAAGCGGCCATGATGAGACTCGCCAGGAGGGCGAAGCCCGCGATCGAACTCAATGGGGGAACGAATGAAGACGATGACGGACGAAACTGAATCGTGACGGAAACCATGATGGTGATGCTCCTCGTTAAAAAGCTGACGATCGTCCGTGCGAGCACGGATGCGCCGACACTCCGCGTGGGGGAATGCGGGCAGACGACGGCGTTACGCGACGATCAGCGTAGGAGGAGCGCGGAGACTGTGGATGGTTGCGAGGAAGTCTGCGGAGGGAGGTTCACGCGCCTGATCATCAGGCAACCTCGCCAGGAACGGCACGCAAGGCTCTAGCTCATCATGAAGGATTGCGGCGCAGGGGGAGGCTTGCGGAGGATCTATGAGCGAGACCGGATATGAGCAGATCTCGTCGCAATGCTCCCCTTCGGCGGCATAGTGCTCGGCGAGATCGACCGGACTCCAGAGCGGCGGCAACCCCAGCCACCACCAGACCGGCAGGAAGAGAAGCAGGACGACGGAGACTTTCCAGGATCTATTAAGGCGAGACATGCGACAGACTCCTGCGCGAGCTTATAGCAGACGCTCCGCGGGCTGCCTACGGATGGGTGCTCACAGATGCTACAAATTGTCCGTCAACGGGCTCGCGCGTCAACTATGCCGTCCGTTCGCCGAGCGCGTGGACGATCTCGATACGTGCAGCGCGGGCCGCCGGGACCAGCCCGCAGATGAGGCCCATGAATACGGCGAACAGAAGGCCTTCGCCGACCATGCCGGGGGTGAGATGAAACCCGAAGGCCAACTCGGCGCCGGTATCCCAGTTCACGGTCGAAATCGTCACGCGATTCAGCAGCGCCGCGCCGGCCACACCCAAGAGACCGCCGGCAAGGCTCAACAGGATCGATTCGAGCATAAACGCCTGCAAAATGTGGCCGCGCGTAAAGCCTAACGTGCGAAGCGTACCGATTTCGGTCGTCCGATGCGCAACCGACGCGGACATCGTCATCGTCGCCCCGAGTATCGCGCCGACACTGAACACCACGGTGAGGAACAAGCCGGTCACGCGAATCAGCCGGGCTAACCCTTCGGCCTTTCCCTCGTAATATTCCGGCTCGCGCTTCACCGAGACTTTGAATCGGGGATCGCGCTCCAACCTCGCCTTGAACGCCGGCAGCACCTCCGGGTCGGCGAGGCGCAGAGTCATGGACGAGAACGCCGTGCGGTGGAACGTGGTCATCATCTGATCGACGTCTCCCCACACCTCCGAATCGAATCCGCTACCCTCCGCCTCGAAGATCCCCACGACCGTCCACTCCCGCCGCCCGAACCGCAGCGTTTCAGCCAGCCGGGCTTCGGGAAACTGCCTGGCCACCTGGCTGCCGACAATCACCTCCGTGGTGCCGGGCTGCCACGCTCGCCCTTGTACGATGCGCAGGCGGGGACGCACGGCAAACGCGACGGGCGAAGAGCCGCGGACGGAAAGACTGGCCAGGCTGCCTCGCTCCCGCTTGCGCAAAGTGAGCTGCAAAGCGATTTCGCGCACCGCCGCAACCTGATGGTCGGCCAGGGTGACGACCTCTGGCTGCGCCGCCAACACCCCGGTCTGATCCCGCGACAGACTGCTTTCGATCTCCGACAGCGCCCCTTTACTCAACAGGATGGCATTGGAGGGATCGCCGGTCCTTCCCATGGTCTGTTCAAGACCATGGGCCAACATGAGAATCGCCACGAACACGAAGACCACGAGCCCCAGCCCCGACAGGGTCAGCAGCGTCGTGACGCGGCGCGCCCACAGGTTCCGCAGACTGTATACGCTCCACAACAACGGCTGACCTCGTGACCGTAACCCGCATTCTCCATGAACACTTCTGTTGCAATCGCCGATTCACTACTACGACAGGCCTTCGGCCGGCGGGCTCGCCCCTCGGATCCTCACCGTACTGCATGAGTACGCATCGGGTCCTCCCGGCTCCGCGCGCCGGTCTCGCCACGTGACTCGGCGATTTCACGACGAACCGCCATGAAGAATGCGGGTTAACCCCTGTGGCGCAGGCCTTCTAACGTCGTCATGCGGCTGAGGCGTACCGCAGGCCAGAGAGCCGCCAGCAGGCCGACCAGGACCATCATCCCCAGACACAGCCAGATCGTCTCGGCGGTGATCTCGTAGGCTCCCACCGTTTTCCCGCCGGCGACCGTGACGGCATAGAGCCCCGCCGCCGGATACAACAATCCCAATCCGACAAGGGCGCCAGCCAGCGCGACCAGTAACGATTCACCCATGACCAGCGCCACCAAATGGCGCGGGCGAAATCCCAATGTCTTCATCACGCCATATTCTCGGGTTCGCTCGCGCACCGCCATGGCCAGCGCATTGACCAGCACAAGGGCCGCGATGCCGTTCATCACACCCGACAACCAGTTCAAGGCGTCGAGCAATGCGCCGGAGCGCGCGACCCACCCGGCGATGTAGGCCTGTTCCCGTTCCGTTCTGGTTTCAGCGAATGAGTTGGCGAATGTGGCATCGATGGCCGCCACCACGCTGCGGGGATTCACGCCCGGAGCCGTCGTGGCGACATACCAGCCCACCCCATCGGCCCGGTCCGGCGCCGTGGTCTTCAGACGCTCGTTGGCAAACTGCCAATGCGCATACAGTTCGCCTTCGCCCATGATGGCGGGGTTGCTGCTGTGGAAGATGCCGCGTACGACCAACTCCCAGTTCCCGGTATGGGTGGTTCCTTTGAGTGGGATCACATCCCCTACCTTCCAGCCGAATCGGGCGGCGAGTTTCCACCCAATGAGACATCCCCCCCGATCCTTCAGAAAAGCCAACCGATCGGCCTCGTTGAGGATAACTTCCGGGTAGGTCTCGAAGAAGGTGCCCATGTGTTCGGCGAACGCCGCAAACGACTCCTTCGCGTCGCGATATTCGACGCCGAACACGTTACCGTAATGCACCAGCTGTATGCCGGGAATCACCGCCATCCGCTCCTTATACGCCAGCGGCAACTGCAGGGAGTCCGACATGGCATGGACGGTAATGAGCCGGTTATTGGCGGCCGCCTTCACGCCGCTGTGCCATTCCTCCAACGTCAGCCTCAGCAACCCGAAGGCCAGGACCACCATGGCCAGACCGCCGATGGTGAGCGCCAGACGGACCGGCCGCCTGATCGTATTTCTGAGCATCAAGCGCAGGAGCGTCACGGCGGCATCTCCAACAGCCCCTTTTCCAGGTGTCGGATCATCTGCGCCCGCTCGGCCGCGCGAGGATCGTGGGTCACCATCACGATGGTTTTGCCCAGCTCCCGGTTCAAGCGGGCCAGGAGGGTCAGAATGTCGTCGGCCGATTCGCGATCGAGATTGCCGGTCGGCTCGTCCGCGAGGATCATGGTCGGATCGCTGACAATGGCGCGCGCCACACCGACCCGCTGTTCCTGCCCACCGGACAGCTGCCGTGGATAGTGATCCATGCGATCGCCCAACCCCACCAGGCGCAGCGCCGTTTTCACATGCTCGGCACGCTCCCGTCGCGTCAGATGCGTCAGGGCCAGCGGCAATTCCACATTCTCCGCCGCCGTCAGCACCGGAATGAGGTTGTAGGTCTGAAACACATAGCCGATATGGCGAGCCCGCCAGCGCGCCATCTCACCCTCAGACAGCTGGTCCAACCTGGTTCCGGCCACCACCACCGATCCGCTCGTCGGCCGATCGATGCCCGCCATCACATTCAGCAGCGTGCTTTTGCCGGAGCCTGACGGACCCATGATCGCGAGAAAGGTCCCGGCGGGGATCACGAAAGATAAATCTCGAATGACCGACACTTCCGTGCCGCCCCGGATATAGGTTTTCGTGACGTTGTGGAGACTCACGACCGGATCACCCATGGCTCGATGACTCACGGCGCACGACGGAACACCGAGACCGTGCTGCCGGAGCGCAGGGTCTCGTTCGGTGCGACGATCACTTCGTCGGTCTGTGACAGGGACCCATGCACCGGGACGATCCCAGCCACAGCAGCCCCGGCTTGCACCACCGCTTCCGCCACGAGTCCCGCACGCACAACGAGCACGACCGATCGCCCGTCGCGCGTCACCACGGCGGTCGACGGCACGCCCCAGTCATCCCCCTGCTCGACCGGCGTTCCAGGAATCGGGCCAAATGTGACCTTGGCGCTCAGCTCAGGCCGCACGCGCTCATCCAGGTCACGAAAGCGTATGCGCGTCAACACGGTTCCCTTGGCGCGATCCGCGATCGGCATCACCTGCTGCACCTCGCCCTGATACCGGTGGCCCGGCACAGAGTCGAGCTGAATCTCCGCCAGTTGCCCCGCCCGTACGCGATGAATCATCGCTTCCGACACCTCGGCGTCCACCGTCACCGACAGGGGATCGACCATGTTCACCACAGACCCGCCTGAGCGGACGGTCGCGGTGAATGGGGACACCACTTCTCCGATTTCGGCGAGCTTCTTCACAATGACGCCGTCGAACGGCGCACGAATGCTCGTATTCTCCAATTGGACCGTCGCGTTCTGCCGTTCGGCCTCTGCCGCCGTCACCGCCGCTTCAGCCGACTTGACGGCAGCCGCCGCGCGACGAAGCCGTGCCGAAGCCATGTCGTACTCCGACTTGGTGACAAAGGACTTTTCCAGGAGCGTTTTCACCCGCTCGAAACTCAGCGTCGCCTCTTCCAGCTCCGGTTTGGCTGCACCCAGTTGCGCCCGCGCCACACCCAACCGGGCCAATGACTGACGCAGGAGCGCATCCATATCGTCATGCTCGATGCGCGCGATCAGTTGCCCCTCCTTCACTCGATCGCCGACGTTGACGCCGAAGTAAATCAGCCGCCCCGTGCCCTTCGACGCAATCGACGCCTGCCGCTGCGCGACCACATATCCGGTCGCCGCCAGGCCCGCCCCGCTTCCTGACGGCATGCGCACCACCGGAACCACTTCAACTCGTTGGTCCGGTCGAAGCCAGGCCGTACTCCAGGCCAGGCCAGCCACGGCCAGCAGGACGGCCAGGGTGAGCCACAGCCACCGACGCCGACCGGCAGAAGTAGGCTCACCGGGAGCGGGACGACGGATCGCCAACCCGTCTAAATCGGCATCGTGGATGCCGGATTTGCGCGGTTCGGAACGATCAGATGATTGATGAGCAGACACGGGACCTCCTCCATCGAACGGCCACGAATCGTACCGTTCCTTCCAGTTTTCACTCGCGCGCCGATCTGCAGCAACGCGGGCTACGAAGCCGATGCGATCGACCGCCGCTCCCGCCCTCGCCGCTTTCGCCACCACATGAGGAACCCGGTGGCGTAGATGACCGGGCAGGCCAGACCGCTCGCACAGACCAGCAGGCGGCCCGGCATCCCGAAGGCCTGCCCCGAATGCAGCGGCCATTGCCAATCGAGAAATGTTTCCCCCGCGCTCCGCCTCGTATCAGGCGCGCGCACATCAACGATCGCGCCGCTGTACTGATCGACACTCACGATCCGCTCCGACCAAAATGCGCTGAGCCCCGGCACACCCTGGCGACCCACCTGATAGACACCGGTCGCATCCTCCGGCATAGAAAGGGAGCTCAACCGGCCCTCGGGATACCGGGCCGCCGCCAATTCCACCGCCCGTTGCGGACTGATCGGATGCGCGCCGTCCCCGACAGTCGACGGAGACGACTGGGCAGGGCCGCGGGTCACCGGGGACAGAAGCTGCGTCACCCATATGATCGGCTCGGCCCAATTCATGTAGGCACCAGACAGGAGCACGGCGCCGATCGCCAGACAGAGATACAACGACAGGGTCTTGTGCAGATCGAACAACAGCCGGAACGAGGCAAAGGGTCGTCTGATCACGAACGCCTGCCGCCAGTGCCCGTTCACCGGCCACCAGACGATTACGCCGGTGAGCAACGAGAGCATCAGCAACCAGGCCGCGATCGCAGCCAACGTGACGCCCGTCATTCCCGCAAACAATTGGTAGTGCAGCGCGAAGACCGCGTCCATCAAATAGTTGGGCACCCACTCGTCAGGCCCATAACTGCGTACCCCCGTCACCCGGGCCCGGTAGGGATCGACAAAAATCCGTTGCCAGGCTTTCGACGGCTGCTCCATATAGACGGCCATGACCCGTTCACGAGTCGTCGCGCCATACACCTGCGTGATGCGGCTCCCAGGCGCCGCCGCCTGTTTCGCTGCCGTAAGTATCTCGCCCACCGACCGATAGCCATCCTGCCCAGGTGCGGGAACGTTCACGGTCAACAGCGCAGGGTTCAACCACTCGTCGATGTCCTGGAAGAACACCAGGATACTGCCGGTCAGTCCGAAGACGACCAGCAACGCCCCCGCGGTCAGGCCCAAATAGAGATGCGCCTGCACCCACCACGTGCGCCAGAGTCGGCGGTCTCGCACTCTGGCCTGCGCGATCTCGCGAGATGGCCCCGCAATCGACGAAGATGTGACGGCTCTACCAGACATGCGACTCACACTCCTGCGGCCTATCGACGCGGCGTCGGACACCCCCCGACATGAAACCATCGTTCGACGACCGAAGCGACGACACTTCTGCCGGGCGACGACGTGACCCATGACGCGAATTCCGGTCGACTCAGACCCACGCCGGGATCGGCCTATGAACGATGGAGAAACCGGTAATCAGGAGAGCACAACGGGAGGACCGCGGCCGTGGGCCGCAATTTCAAACAGGGTGCGATAAGACATCAGCAGCAGCACCAGCAGGACAAATGCAGAGACCACGAGAGGGAGGCGTGGAACCTCCGGAAGGATGAATGCCGTTTCATCCTGCGTGACCGTACAGGCCCAGGTCGTCAGGGGACTCGCTTCCGCCTGGCCGTGGTGGCAAGGATCGCGATCCCCCCCGGCATGGAGATGGAAGCTCCGTGAGGTCGGCTGTTCGAAATCAACGAAGCAGGTGTGGCAGACAAACCCCGCGACCACCCGGATCACGACTAAGAGGCAGGCGACGACCACCGCCGCACGAGGCATCAGGCTGGATCGCCGATGTTGTGAGAGAGAACCCTGCTGCATCGTCATCGCGGCTTTCACGCGGTTGAAAGGCCCCTTACCATACGCAACCAGCCGTTCCCTTGTCCAGCAACAGGTGCTCACGGATGCTACAGCCTGTTGGTGCGATGAAGAACGGACGAGCCACGACAGGAATGATTCAAGCGATGGCATGAACGTCGCTGATCCATAGCCGTGCAGGACCGAGCGCGGAGATACGGCCGGTGACGTTTATACCGTTTCTTCCTCGAAGAGATGCCCTGGCACGGCCAATGCGCCGACCGGTACGGCTTCCACCCGGTCGGTGAGGGCAACGCGCTTGCTTCCTGGATAGACGATCGCAACGCGTTGCAGGCGGAGATCATCGAGTGCGATGCGGATTGAGGGCGTCAGGCGCGGCGCATCGACGCGCTTACACTCCACGCCGAACAACCGGTCACCTCGGCGCAGGATCAGGTCGATTTCCGCTCCTTGGTGCGTGGCCCAGAAGTACGCCTCGTCATACGACTCGGCGGCCAGTACCTGCTCGATGACAAACCCCTCCCACGAAGCCCCGACCCTGGGGTGGGAGAGGATCGCCTTTTCCGTGCCAAGCCCGAATAACTGGTGCAACAGGCCACTGTCGCGAACATAGACTTTCGGCATCTTCACCTGCCGTTTGCCGAGGTTGGCGTGCCAGGGTTGAAGTTGACGCACCATCAAGGCGTCGGTGAGGAGATCAAGGTAGCGACGGCTGGTGGACGGGTTCACACCCAGTGCCCTGGCCGGTTCGGCAGCGTTCCAGATCTGTCCCTGGTAATGTGCGACCATGGTCCAAAAGCGCAGCAACGCCGCTGCTGGAACGCGGACGCCCCATTGCGGAAGGTCGCGCTCCAAGAGTGTCTGAATGAACTGCTTGCGCCAGGCGAGGCTGTCCATCTCCGTGCGGGCGAGGAATGCGAGCGGAAAGCTGCCGCGTCGCCAAAGTTGGGCCACCGATTGTAATCCCACTTCGGCCACGGTGAAGCCCCCGATCTCGATCCGCTCCATACGCCCGGCCAGGCTCTCCGAACTCTGGCGCAGCAACTCACCCGAGGCGCTGCCGAGAATCAGGAAGCGCGCCGGACGTTCCTTGCGGTCCGCGAGCACTCGCAGCACTGGAAAGAGATCCGGCCGCCGTTGAATCTCATCAATGACCACAAGCCCCTGCAGTGGTTCGAGAGCGGTCTTGGGTTCGTCCAGTCGCGCGAGACTCAGCGGGTCCTCAAGGTCAAAGTAGTTGGGGGAGTCCTCGGAGAGAAGCTCACGTGCCAGCGTAGTTTTTCCACACTGTCGTGGTCCGGTGAGCACGGCCACCGGGGTCCTGGCGAGCGCGGCGCGAATACGGTCGAGAATGGCTGGCCTGCTGATCATTGCAAGCTGATCGTATCATGAAAATCGAGCATTGACAGCAGGATTTTCATGACAATTGGAGACCTGTCCCTCCTAGGAAGAATCCAGCCATCAACGTTTCCCCTCTGCTCAACCGACGCCTGTGGCGCGTCAATGGCCACAGGTCACGCGGAACCTCACCCGCATAATTCATACGCGCTTCTGCTGCACTCGCCGATCCGCCGCCGCGATAAGCCTTTGGCCGGCTGGCTCGCGACTCAGCCCGACGAGTTCGCGACGAACCGTCATGAATGCTGCGGCCGAACGGACCTGGCAACCACAGATAGGGACTGCGACCACCAGGAAGAGGCGACGCCGCAATCGTCATCGGCGGCGACGGTCGAACTGCAGACGAGCAACGACCGTCTCACCTCAGGCGCTCGCTTCCCCGGCCGGGCACCTCGAAATAGCGGCGTCATGGGGGACGGAACGGGCGGGTCGGCGAGTCGAGTGCATACAACACAGACTGAGCCGGAGCCTCCCGTGCCCGCCGAGTCGGCGGGCACGGGAAGCGTTCGGGCCGGCAGGGATGGCGCAGCGGCTAAAACTCCATCTTCAGGGATCCCAGGAAGAAACGTGGCGTTCCGATGTCGATCCGACCCCGGCCGAAGCCTGCGCTGCTCGGGAAGTACTCCTGGCCCAGCAGATTGTCCACATTCACTTGCGCAGTGAGCCGCGTGGCCCCGACATGCATCGTATAACTGGCCATCAGATTGACCAGCACATACCCCGGCATCTGGTAGTCGTTCTCCCGATTCCCTTGCCGCTCTCCCCTGGCCACCAGCCCGGCCCCTACTTTCCATCCCTGGAGACGCGGCTCCTGGAACCGGTACGTCGTCCATAGACTGCCCGCATGTTTGGGGACATTCGGAAAGCGATTGCCGATCGTACCGTCGTTCATCTGGGTGATTTCCGAATCGGTATACGCGTAGGTCGCAATCACATCCAACCCCGGGAGCACTTCTCCGGCCACGTCCAGTTCGACGCCATTGTTGCGCGCTTCGCCCGTTTGCACGGAGAACCCCAAGGCGGCGAGCACCGGATCGGGATGGCCCGTGGCCACATTCTGCTTGGTCAGTTCAAACCAGGACAGGGTCGCCGTCCACCGGCCATCGAAGAGCTCGGTCTTGATACCGGCCTCCCACTGCTGGGACGTTTCCGCTCTCAGCGGCGCCCCTGTCACACCCAGCGATCCGATATTCGGCACACCGAAGCCTTCGACATAGTTGCCGTACAAGGCGAGTTCCTTGATCGGTTGCCAGAGCAGGCCTACGCGTGGCGTGACGGCAGACTGCCGGCTACTCGATACGGTCCGCGTCCCGCCGAACGTATTGTCGGTCGTAATCTCCGCGCTGTCGTACCGCAGGCCCGCCAACAGATGCAGGTGAAACGGCAATTCCACCTGATCCTGCAGATAGAGCCCGAACCATTTCTCGCGGAGATCGAACGCAAAATCGTCCGCCGGATCCGCAATAGAATTCCCACTATGGACCGGGTTGAAGATATTGATGGAGGGAATCGCGAAGTTGTCGACCATGGTGCCGGTATTCTTGAACTGGTAATAGTCCGTTCCCACCAAGAGCCGATGGTTGAGCCCGAAGGTGTCGAAGCGCCCGGTCAAGTCGAGGCTGGTCGTATAGGTCTTGTGTTTGTTGCCTTGGAATCCGGCGAAAAAACGATCCAAGGTTTCGTTGTCCGCTTGCAGGGCCAGCGGCAACACCACCTGATCATCTTCCTTCGTCGATTGCAGATAGGCCCGGTGCTGAATCTTCCACTGGCTATTGAACTCATGCGACCAATTGAATCCGCCGAGCAGGGCCGTATAGTTCGCCTTGGCGAACGACTCGCCCAGGTTACGCTCGATCGGCAGAGAAGCCGGCCTGGTGCCGAGGGCCACCGTGCCATAGTCAGGACGCACGTTGCCTTTGCTGTATTCCCCGTCGAACGTGATCTGTGTCCGCTCGCTCAATTTCCATTGCACCACCGGCGCAACGAACAACTTCTTGTCGTCGACGAACTCCCGGAACGACCCTTTACTTTCATAGGACATATTGAACCGATAGAGCAGCGACCCCGACTCGTTGAGTTTGCTCGTCGCATCCAAAGCCGTGCGGTAGAAATCGTACGACCCGACCTGCTGTTGAATCGAGTAGTAGGATTGCTCAAGCGGCTTCTTCGTGACGAGATTGATCATCCCGCCCGGTTGAATCCGGCCATAGAGAATCGACGCCGGGCCCTTCAGGACCTCGATCCGCTCCAGGTTCGCCATTTCCCTCCTGCCGGTTTGCGTCAAGGCCGACTGAAACCGAGTCCCTTCCCGATAATAGTCGAACGTTTCGAATCCCCGAATCGTAAAGGACTCGAAGAGACTGAGCGATTGATTGGCAAACACACCGCTGACGTTGTTCAGCGCATGGTCCAGACGCGTCGTCTGTTGATCCTTCAACACCTGCTGCGGCACCACCTGGATGGAAAACGGCGTCTCCATGATCGGCGTATCGGTTTTGGTGGCCGTGACGGCGTTCGTCATGTGATAAGACTCGGCCTGCGCCACCACATACACGGGTTTCACGTCGACCACCGGCGTGTCGGCCTTCTCCTCGCTGCTGACTCGGTCGACCGCAGCAACCGGCGGGACCGGCGGCGGCACGCCGACCGCGACGGGCGGCTCTGATGGTGCCGGTTCGGTGGTTTGCTGAACTTCGGCTGGTTCGGAGGGCTGGACCTCCGCCGCCTGGCGAGGCTGTGTCGGTACCGGTTTATGCGGCCCGATGCAGCCCGCGAACACAATGAGACAGATGACTGCACCTGTGGTCAGGCTGACGCCCGACCACACACTTCGAACGTGATCCTCGGCACTTTGATCGCATACGACTGACTTCATGACAAGACTCCCCTCCTGGCTAGTCCGGCATGCCGGACTAGCCAGAACTCCCCATAACGCCGGTGGAACGGTGCCCAGCCCGAGGCACAGCCTGTGAAAACAGGGCGGCGGTCCGAGATCAGACCGAGCCCACTCGCGTGGGACCACGCGAGTTCCACGACACAGACCTTGCCAAGGCTTCAACCGCCAGCGGCTGATGTTTTGTTGTGCGGAATTACGAGACGAACGAAACGGCGCTGAAGGGAGGGCCGCGGCCATTGGCCGCGACCGGCGCGAGACTGCGGTAGCTGAGCCACACGAGCACGAGGGGTACGAAGAAGGAGACCAACACCGGCAGGTGCGGGATCTCCGGAAGGACAAACGCCGGATCATCTTCATTGACCGAACAGGCCCAGATGATCCACGGACTGACCGGAGCCAGGCCATGGTGGCATCGATCGCGATCCCACCCGCTATGAAGATAAAACGCTCTGGTCTTCGCCGGTTCCCAATCGCTGAAACAGGTCGAACAGACAATGCCTGCCGCGACGCGGATGGCAATGAGCAGACAGGCAAGCAGCGCAACCAGCCGAGGGGTCCGGCCGGATCGATCGGTCGCATGCATGGCGCGAAGAAAATCGTTCACGGGATATTCCTACAGAAAAAAGCAGAGTAGGCTACGACACTGCGTAGGACATGGTCTACAGATGCCTGCTCACGGATGCTACAGTTCAGGCCGTGAACCGCCGGACGTGAAGGATAAACAGTGAACCACCTTCGGGCACGTGAGATCTCACAACTTCATCACTTCCAGACTCACCTGCTGAAACCCCAGCCCGCGGATGCGATCCACGACGACGACGAACCGCTCCAGCCGCGTCACCTTGTCGGCACGAACCAAGACCGGAGATTGGCGGGGATGGGGCGCCAAGACGGTGCCCAGTTGCTCCTCGTCGATCGCACGGTCGTCCACGAAGACCGTCCCCTCCGCCGTGACTGTCACGACGATCGGTCGGTCATGCCGGTCGGCCGAGGTCGAGGCCTTCGCCAGATTGACCGGTATCTGTCCTGTGGTGATGAAGGTCGCCGTGGTCAAGACGATCACCAGCAGCACCAGCATGATATCTACCAGCGGAATCACATTGATCTGATCGACTTCATGTTCCATGGCGCGCCTTGTACTGCGCGAGCAACTCGCTGACACGCCGCCGGAGGATGTTATTCACGACGACGCAGGGAATGGCAACCACGAGCCCCGCCGCCGTCGCCTTCAACGCAAGACTCAGGCCGATCATGATCGTCGTCACCGCCATGGCGCCGGAGCTACCCATCGTGTGAAACGTCAGCATGATGCCCAGCACGGTGCCGAGCAGGCCGATGTAGGGGGCGTTGGCCGCCACGGTTCCGATCACCACCAGCCGTTTGGTCAACGCGATTTCACATGCGTCGAGCGACGGGTACGCATGCACATCGATCCGCCGGTAACACCACCACCGCTCGATCGCCACCGCGACCGCCCAGAGACTCAGCCCGATCAACAGGCCGATCACACCGTACTCCACCAGTTCCTTCATACCTTCCATGATCACCCCCCATCAGTCCTTCAACTGCTGTCTCAGCGCCTCTTCACACCGGTCCAGACCTTGGACGTCGACACCGGCCGCCACGGCTGAGGCTTCAGCTGCGTCGCACAGGGCCTGACAAAGGATGGAGTGCCTTGCGTGACCGGCCTGGGGTGGGTCTGCATGCGTCGGTGCGAAGCAGCCCCCGTCCCACCGGCCCATGCAGCAAGCCCAAAGAGTTACAGCGCGATCAACAGGCCTACTCGGGCGAGAAATTCCTCCGCAACTGGCGGCACTTTTGCGGCAGAGATGCCGGCCACAGACAATGGGCACAGGCCTACTCGAACACATACCGCACAGACAGGCCGCCGAAGACGTTGCGGCCGATGAAGGGCCCGAACGCCGGCGCGTTGGCCGGGTTCAGCGTGGCAAACGCATAGTTCTCGTCAAACACGTTTTCCAGTCGGGCAAAGGCTTCGATCCCCCAATGTTTGTTCACCATCGTCTTATAGCCTCCCTTCAGGTTGGTCACCGTGTAACTGGGATTTTTCTGCCCGTTGAGAGGCGACGAGGATTCAAGATTCGTATCGCTCAGGAAATAGGCGGTCTGGTATTGCCATTCCACGCCGGCAAAGGCGCCGGCCAGCACGCCCTGCAGTTGCTCGTACGTCCAGTCGATGACGAGGCGATGCGTCGGCACGCCGGGCAGGGTCTTGCCCGCCAGCTGAACGCCGTTGACGAGGTAATCGCGGAACCGGTAATCCGCATAGGTATAGGCGAGCTGGATCGTCAACGGGCGAACCGGCTTATAGGCTAAGCCGACTTCCAATCCGTCATGGTCGCTCTTGCCCGCATTGCGAAAACAAGGCGCAAAAATATTGCACGGACCGGTGAAACCCGTGCTGAACCGCAAGAGCTCGTCCGTAAAATGCTGACGATACAGCGCCACGTCATAGTAGAACGTCTCGCCGAGGGCGCCTTTCACGCCGATTTCGTAATTGGTGGATTTTTGCGGTTGAATGCCCGGGTTCAAACCAGCGCCGCTCGCCGTCAGAGGATTGCGGAATTCCGAGCCGGTCGGCGTTTCGAACGACTGTCCGACGGTGAGATATACATTGGCCCAAGGGACGGGACTGTACCGGATGCCTCCCAACCCGGTCGTTTGCGCAAAATTCCGTCGACCGGAGGCGTCGATTCCGCCGCTTCGCAGGTGGTCTGAGACCTTGAACCGGACCTGGCTATACCGAAGGCCTCCCACCAGCTCGATCTGATCGGTCACCTTGAATTCGTTCTGCAAGTACACGCCGTCCTGGTTGATGCGCTCCTGCGTGAAAGACTGCAGCGCCCCAGGCGAGCCCAGGACGTTTGCGAAATTCTTGTTGACCGAATTCTGGTCCTGCCAGTCGTACCCGACGATCAAGCGGTTTTCATGGCCGAGAATCGGCACCGTATTGGTGTATTTCGCGAAGGCCGCGTTTTCAATGCGATTCAACGTGATAAAGCTGCTGTTGAAACAACACAGCGGATGGTGCAAATCGCGCGTGGCAAAGAAGCCTGTGACGGTGATTTCCTGATGCTCACTGAGCTGGTTGCGATAGGTAAGGGCCGGGCGAAACCGCTCATCCTTGCGAAACGGTTTGAACGCCGCGTAGGGCGTATTCGCGGGAAATGTTGCCGGCGGAACGGCGTGCAGCGTCTGCTGCTGCAGCCGCGGGCTGTTCTCGAATTCCGAGCGAAAGAGGCTGCCAGGAATGTCGCCGTCCATCTGGCCGTAGGTGACGACCAGCGACAGATCCGAATGATCGTTGAAGGTATATTTGAACTTCCCAAGAAATCGTTGATTCCTCGTTACGGATTGATCGCGGTAGCCGCCGTAATCCAGAAAAGAATAGTTGGCCATCCAGCTGAATTTGTCGTTCGCTCCCGCAGCCTTCAGCCGGTACTTCGAAAAATCATAGGAGCCGAACACAACACGGGGCTCTACATAACGATTGTCTTTGCTCCCTTCCTCTAACACGTAGTTGATGACGCCCGCCGAGGCATTGCCATACAGGGTCGAATTCGGTCCGCGCAGCACTTCCACACGGGCGACCGCGTCCAGATCGATCGGCTCCAACCTGGTCTGCCCATCGACTTCGGTAAGCGGGACACCGTCGATCAGGATGCGCACGCTCCGTACACCGAACGTGGAGCGGACACCGCTCCCGCGGATCGAAATCCGCACATCGTCGGGCCCGAACCGCCGTTCCGTCTGTACGCCCGGCACGATCCGCAACGTTTCATCCACGCCAACGGCCGGCCGCCCTTGCAGAATTTGCTTTTGATCGATCACCGACACCGCGCCGGGCACTTGCGTCAGTTGCTTCGGCGCACGTGTGGCGGTCACCACGACCGGATCCATGATCACCAGCGGCGCATCGCGTTCAGCGCTGCTTCGGATTTCCTTCTCATATTCTTCCTGCAGCGTCGATCGTTCCGAACCGATGGCTTCCTCGGCGCGCGCGGCGCCAAAGGTCCAGACACTCATCGCGATCACACCACCGCACAGCAGGAGCACACGTGTCCGCATCACACACCTCGATCGCAAGACCATGATCAGGGGCAAACGGCGCGGACTCTAACAAAGCTTCCTGCGGGGCGCTACCGACGTATGCCTACCGATGCAACAAATGTGACAGAATGACGTCACCGGGGAGAACGGACGGGAAAGGACGAGACCATTCAGAGGCGTCACGGTGAGCCGGAAGGCCGGCTCACCGCAGGATTGGACCGGAAATGTGGATGGTCACGGCTTGGGGAGATCCACACGTCCCTCTTGCACCACGATCTTGTTCGTGGGAAACGCATGTTCGGTCCAAGCCAGTGCGATTCTTCCCGATGGGTGGATCGCCACGGTCGGATGCTCAGCTTTCGTGCCGGCGCTCAGCGGAATGACCGATCCAAACGTCTTTCCCCGATCGAACGACACACGAAGGACCACGCGTTTCCGCACGCCGGTCACTTCTTCCCATACGGCTGCGAGGATGCCGTCGGGATGAATCGCCAGGCGCAGGTTGTCGGGCAAGGAATTGGTCGAGGTATGCAAGGACACAGGCTCGGTAAACGTCCCGGCCCGGTCGTCCGAGGTGGCGAGGTAGAGACGAGCCTGCTCATCAGTCCCTTCCGTATACCAGCCGACGTAGAGCCGCCCCTGCCGATCGAAACCCAACGAAGGGCCGCGATGCGGGCAAGCCGAAAACACCCAATGGTCTTCCCGCACACGATGTGGGGGACCGAACGTCTTCCCACGATCGACGGACTGCGCCACCACAATATCGCGCACGTTGCCCTCATAGGTTTTCCGCCAGGCAGCCCACAGACTGCCGTCCGGCGCCGCAGCCAGCATGGGACGGCAACAGGGGCAGGCCATGCCATCCACCGTGACATTGGGCCCAAACGTCTCCCCTCCGTCCCGTGAACAGGCGAACTGCACCGCAGCGCCGCTGCGATCCTTGCCGCGACCGTCCAGCCACATCACGTAGAGGTCGCGCTCGGGCCCGCGCAACAGATCCTCAAAAGTGTGGGAGATCGGCAACCCGTCGTCGTTGACCTGCACCGGTGGGGTGAACGTACGGCCTCCGTCGCCGGAAGCCGCCACGCGAAGATCCGAGGCGAACATGGCGCCGGGGGTCCGATTCGGCGTAGACCAGCTCAGCGCCACCGTTCCGTCTCCTTGGGTGGTCAGCCCCGGGGCCTGGTGCAATGCCTCCGGTCCGAGCGATGCCGGATTGACCTGAACGGCATGGCTCAGTTGCCGCGTCTCTCCCGCGATCTGTCGTATCTTCACGGCGCCCTGTTGATCCGGCTTTTCCTGCCAGGCCACATGCAGCGTGCCGCCGGCGTCATATCGAAGCGAAGGAGGCGACAGGGTGAAGGGCCCGGCGGCAACGACCTGCGCCGGAGTCAACGTCACGCCGGGTGCGGCGAGCGTTTCTGCGTGAACGAGGTTCGGACTCAGCCAGAGCAGGAACAAGAACCATATGCAGAACGCCATCATGGCATCTCCTCCGAAAAACGAACAAACCTTTCAGGGAGCCCATGCTACGTGGGACCATTCCGCACTGTCTACCGACGGGTGCTCATCGTTGCTACATGCGTCACGGCGCATCGCCGAATCAGTCGAGATATTGAGCAAGGAAGGCCTGCAACTCTGAGAAGACGCGCTGCCGATCCTCTTCCCGATGCAAGGCATGGTCTGCCACCGGCAGTTCCACATAGGTATAGGTCCTGTTCCCGGCAGTCTGTAACGCCTCGGCCATGGCCCTCCCATGAGACACAGGAACGGTCCGATCCATCAGGCCATGCATGAGCAGCAGCGGCGTGCGCATGTCGCGCGCATGAGAGACCGGAGAGGTCTCCCCAAGGCGATCCCGATCGTTCCACCAGGACCCGATCCGCATTTCCGTCATCGATTTCTGATTGAGATACCAGCGGCTATCCGACACCAGATCCCGCAAGTCCGTCACCCCGCCCAGACTGACGGCGCAGCGATACAGATCCGGCGTCTTCACAGCGCCCATCAAGGCGGCATATCCTCCGTAACCGGCACCCACGATGCAGATCCTGTTCGCATTGGCAAGGCCGGAACGGATCGCATATTGCAGCGCGTCGGTGAGGTCGTCCTGCATCTCCAGCCCCCACCGCTGGAAACCGGCACGGAGCCATTCGTCACCGTATCCCTCGGTCCCGCGAAAGCGCGGCTCCAGCACCGCCCAGCCGCGACTGACGAACCACTGGGTCCAATAGTTGTATGCACCGGGCATTCGCGCGGCAGGACCTCCATGGGGAAACACGATCATCGGAAGTTGGCGCGGGTCCCGATCCTTGGGAACCGTCAGGAAGACTTGCAGCTCCTTGCCGTCCCGCGCCGTCACGTACGTCGTCGTGGGAGCAGCGAGCACGGCCGTCTCCAGATCAGGATAGGACTTACCGAGCAAGACCATGCGTCCATCGCGTTCGTCGAAGATCGACCAGCGCGGGGGATACGCCGCGCCGCTCGACTTGACGATGTGCAATCGCCCGTCGTCGCTGCTGCTGTGAATGACATTGACCGTTCCGGGAATCGCGCGATCGATACGCGCCTGCAAGCGTTGCGCATCGAAATCCCAGAACAGCACCCGCTCATCCGTCGCGCTGTACCGGACGCCGACCACCTTTTTGCGTCCAGGCGCATAGACCAATTCCCCGTTCAGATCAAACTTCGGATCGGCGACCACGAGGATCCGATCCGCGCTCAGGTCCATCACGTTGAGCTTAAAAATCGCCGCCTTGCCCCGATGTTGATCCCGCACATACAACCAGGCTGGATCGGCATCGAAGGCCAAGGGTACCAGCCCGGTTTCCTTCGCCAGGTCATACTCGGCCAGTTCGCGCCAGAGACTGGACGCCGGCTGCCTGAAGATCGCATGCACAGCGGTGTGAAATTGGCCGACCCCGGCCCGCACCATCCCCGCCCGGTCGGCAATCCACTGCGAAATCGCTCTGGGGTCCGGTTGCGCGCTGGGATTGGCCTGGACCAACTGCCGATCGCCGGTATACACGTCTACCTTGTAGACATCGGGCGCATTGGGATGTTCCAGGTCAAGCGCGAGCAGGACATGCCTGGGATCGCCGGGAATTGTCCCGACGAGACGGTCTTGGAATTGAGGGAAATGTGTCTTTCCGAACATCGAGGAAAAGGAACTGGGCTTGAACAAATTAGGCATTTGCTCCGAGCCGTCGCGATTCACCGCCAAGAGTCGCGTCTCGACCGAGTCGATCCCATCCCGCGTGGCGGCGAACCGGATGCTCACCAGCAGCCGCTCGTCATTGACCCAGCGAAACCACGTGATGATGTATTCGCGATTGTCCGTCGAGACGACGCGGTGCACGTCTTGTCCCGTCACGGCTTGAGTATCGAGAAACGTCTGGCCTTCATGGTTCCGGAGCACCGCCAGATGCCGACCGGAAGGGGACAGTTGAATGGATTCGATGCGGGGCAGCGTGGCGAAGGCTGCCGTGGGCGGCGGGGCGGAGTCGGACTCGGCATAGACCGGCGCCATGCTCCAGACGAGTAGCAGCACAGTGACAAGTCCGTAGATGGCCGGCACGGTCACTCCCTACAGTTACCAGGACATGCCCAGCCGGGGAATACCCGACGGATTCTGTTATCACATGTTCGCCTGACGGCCGTCTATCCCGTTTTTTACGCAAACGTGGGGAGCGAAAGGATCATGTCCAGCCTGATCGGATCAGCCGCCGTCACGATGCAGGGCTCACCTGACGATGAGCCCCGCACCGATGAAGTGGATCGCGGTCTAGAACTTATATTCGACGCCTCCGAAGGCACTGATACCCAAAGCCGGGTTGGCATATCGATTCAGGGAATCGTTCACCACGACGGCCCCCGCGTAGGTCTTGTCGGTGAGGTTGCGCCCTTCGGCGAAGAGGATCCAATGATCGTTGATGGTGTACCCTGATCGCAGATTCACGACGAAATAGGATGGGTTCTTCACCGTGTTCTGGTAATTGACGTAGAAGCCCGACAACGACCATTCGACGTTCGGGGCAATCCACCAGCCGGCCGGATGGTCGTACCGCAGTTCCAGGCTCATGAGGTGTTCCGGTGCGCCGGCCACCGTATTGCCGTCCTTCGCGATCAGGACGTTCGGTCCCACCGCGCCGCCGGCGCGCACATCGTCGGTAAATTTGAAGCGCGACCAGGTGTACGCGACTCGCGTCTGCAGGCTGTCTTCCTTGCCCTGCCCGCCCTGTGCAAACAGCCCCTTCGTCAGCACCATGGCGCCGCCGGCTTCTACGCCCGTGTGTCGCGTGCCGTTGGCATTCTGGAACGTGCCCTGATTGTTGATGTTGGAGGCCAGGATCTCCTTCTGCATTTCGAGATTGTAGACCGTCACATCCCAGCTGTAGCGCTTATCCGCCGACGTGCCCCGATGTCCTAACTCCAATTGCCAGGCCCGTTGCGCATCGAGATTGAGAAAGCCGGTATTCGGTGTTCCATTAGCATTGACCGAAGACAGCAGTTCGAGATTGAGCGGGGCTTCATACGCCCGGCTGGCGTTGAAGTACAACTGGGACGTAGGCGTCGTGCGGTAGACGAAGCCGACCTTCGGGCTGATCGCGTCGAAATGTTGCAGGGGCCTATTCGTGCCGCTCGGCGTGGATGGCGTATTGGGGTTGAACGGATTGCCCGCCGGTCCGAAGTTGTCTACGGTGGCCTGGCGTCCCGTGTAATCCCATCGTCCACCGATGACGATCGTGAAATCCTTTGTGGCATCGAACGCGTCTTCCGCATACATACCGAAATAGGTCGTTTTGGCGGTGTAGCTCTGCGTCATGGCCCCGATGTTGCCGTTGATATTGACGAATCGCTGCTGCCGCTGATGCCCATACCGCGGCTGGAAACCCGCCACGAAGGAGTTATTCTTGCCGAGCAGCGGGTTCGAATTGACATACCGAAATTCCCCGCCGACATTGTTGTTTTCCTGTCTGATCGTCTGAAAGATCGGATGATCCACGAACTGGTTCGAGAAGTACGGAATGATTTCGAAGTATTGATTGGGCGCGAACTCATTGTGATAGGCGATGCCGATGCGCTGAAGATTGTAATACCGTCCATAATTACAGGTCTGATTGTTCAGGTTGCAGGCAAAAAACGGTGGAGTTCCTGCGGGACTTTGTCCGCCCGGCTGCTGCCGGTTGAAGAACAGCTGCTGCGTGGTGAGGGAACCGGGAATCCGCTCCGCCACGTTCGCCTGGAGGAAGTAGGCGCGGATTTCCTGGTGGTTGCCGAGCTGCAACCCGATGTTGGCATTGATGCGTTCGCGGGCCTGCTGACTGTTATCCTGAAAGCCATCCTGGCGATTGCCGGACACGCTGATGTAGTAGTCCATCGTGGCGCTCATGTTGCCCACCTTGAACGGCTGCAACACTTTGCCGCTGGACACCTGCCCGCTCACCATGCCGAAACTGCCGCCGAGCATCCGCATTTGCAGCGTCGAGGCGCTGTAGCCGGTGCGCGGCACGAAGTTGATCGCACCACCGATGCTGTTGGCTCCGTACCGCAACGCGTTCGCCCCCTTGTAGACTTCGATGCGCTCGTAGGCCAGGAGATCGATCGATTCAAAGTCGGAAAATCCGTCGGCGTCGCCGAAGAAAATGCCGTTGATCAGGATATTGATACCCCGATGATGGAAATTATTGCGTAAGGATGTCCCGCGGATCTGAAACTGACCTTCATCGGCGCCGAAACGCGATTGAAACCGGACCCCTGGCGCGAACTGCAGCACGTCCTGCAGATTCAACGCACGCGATTCGGTAATCTCTTTCTCCTGGATGAGGATGTTGCTGCCGGGACGGCGCGCAAACTCCCGTTTCACATCCTCGACGTTCTCGATGCGTTTCCCACTCACTTCCACCGGTTCGACCGCGATCACCGGCGCCTCCTGCTCCTGCGGCTCCTCAGCCGCCCACAATCCGCCGGGCGGCGCTCCCGTCAAGAACAGGGCTGCCAGACCGCCCATCACACATCGATGCCAACCACTCCGCTTCATCGTGCACTCCTTTTCCTGCCCAGACCGATTCATGGATGTTGCCGCAACGGTGGTTGGATACGTTACGCATTACCGACCCTTCCGGTCCGCTGCCGACCAAGCAGCGTCCTGTATCAAGGCGCCGTCCAGCGGCACCCCCTGTTTGAACCTTCGGCGAATGGCTCGCACCTGCTCAAAATCATCCAGGGGATTCCCCGCCAACGCGAGAAAACTGGCTTCGTATCCCTCGGCAAACTTCGCAATATGCCGACCGGGAAAGATCGCTGACGGTGTCACCTCGCTCCACATCTTGAGTAAGGTGCGATTCTCGAACAGATGCAACGTGCGCAGATACAGCACCTCGGCGAGCGACGTCTCTGCATGGTCGCTGCCGATCACCAGGGTCACCCCGGCGCGCTGCAGCAAGGCAAGGTTGTCCCGCAGTACATGAGAGGCCGGTTCCGCAGCCGACGAGCCATGCTTCTCCTCCGACCCAGCCCCACGCCCTGCCTGGCCATGCTGGTGATGGCCGCCGAGAGACGGCATGGCCTGCCCCGCCACCGCCGTGGTGACGACCCGTACCTGTTGTGCCGCAGCCAGGCGCGCGTCGTCTTCCGTCAATCGAACACGTTCCGCATCCTCCGGCCCCTGCAGCAACCAACCCGGCACATGGGCCAGTTCATCGACTCCGGCGCGAACCGCACTCCGGAAATCCGCCGCCGTTTCGACATGGGCGGTCACAGACAACCCGGCCGCATGCGCCCGCGCCACAATTCCCGGCACCAACGCGGGATGGAGCCCCAGCCTGTGACGGCCAGGCCGGGCGTCCGCCGGTCGCCCATCGTCTTCGGAATGCACCAGATACGCTTTGAGGAAATCCGGTCGACCGCTCACGATCACCGGCCACTTGGCTTCCACCTCGGCCTCTGTGTCGACCACGACGTAGGAGCGGTTTTCGAACCAGCCCCGTTCGATCGGCCCGACGGCCGGCTCATACCGCCCGACCCGCAACACGTCTTCGTACAAGTCCGCAGGATGCCCGCCGCGTCCGGTCAGCCCGGCATGCGCAAAGGTGACGTCGATGCTCGTCGGCACGTTGACGGCGTGCCGGATCTGCAACGCGAAGTCCCGCACGTCGTTCGGATTCTTCACGTAGAACACGCCGTCCTGCAGATAGCGCTGCGCGACTGCCTGCACATTCCACAACCCCTCGACGTTGTGGTTGTGCGCTTCTCCAAACGGCGGGACCATGTAAAGATCCAAGAGATCCACGGTCTGAACCGGTCCAGGTGGGCGCTGTCTGGTCAGGCGTCCCTGGACGGAATACCAGGTATCGGGCTGAAACCCTTCACCGTCGAACCATCGGCCGTTGACGAAGGCATAGGGCTCCGCCGACGGCGCAGGCGCGATGCCTGCGCTCCCAGCGCAACCGGTGGCCACCAGCACAAGCAGCACCGGCGTCAACAGGCACACCCACACCTTCGCGCAGCGCCGAGTGAACGTCGAGATGCCGCTGCCGACCGATTCAAGCCCCGTTTGCCTGTTGGTCATAGACTGAGATTCATTTCATGCGTCTTGTTGCGTTGCACCAGCCGATCCAGCGAGTCGCGAAACACCCGCAGGCTGCCACGGCCGATCTTGGTCCCCTCCAACCGGCCGTCTTCCACCCAGCGATAGATCGTCCATCGGCTCACCGCCAAGACATCCGCCGCTTCCCCGACGCGCAAGAGTTGCTTGTTCATGGCAATCTCCTTTGAAGTACATACGCGGGCGGCACCGCCGTGCGATGCCGCCCGCATCAGATAGTTAGAACAGTCCCAACGTCACACCGGCATAAAACGACCGGCCATAGCCGGCGAAGAACAGCGTCTTGTTCGCATCCGCCGTACTGTCAGCCACCACATTCCCGGAAGCGGCATACTTCTTGTCGGCGATGTTGTCGATCTCCGCAAAGAACTTCGCGAAGCGGATCCACTTGTTGTTGCGGAACTCGAAATTCTTATGAATATTCAAGTTGGCAATCACGAAGGACGGGATACCCACCGTATTGTTGTTGTTCAGGAAGTAACTGTTCATGTAGTTGACTTCGACCCACCCGCCCCACCCGCTGCCGGCATGGTCGTACGATTCCTTGAAGTTGAAGGTATCGGTCGGCACGTTTGGAACCACCTTGCCGTCCCGCACGAATGCCGTCGGAATGCCGCCGGACAGGAATCGGTCGCTGAAGTTGATGTAGCGCGCGTCGATATGGGTATAGGCGCCGGAGAACCGTAACCCGTCCAAGGGCCGCCAGTCGTAGAAGAATTCAATGCCGCGATATTGCGACGAGTCGGCGTTGATCGCAGCCTGACCGCCGGTGTTGGAGACGACCTGGGTGATGATCTCGTCTTTGACGAACGTGACAAACCCGACCAATTGCACGGTCAAGGTCTTGTGGAGGCGTGACTCCGTCCCGAGTTCGACGTTCAGGTTCTTCTGCGGTTTCAGATCGAAGTTGGTTCCCGCCAGACCCGTGAAGGGGTTGGTCAACAGATTGCCGAACCCCGGAATGGCATACCCCGTGGATGCGCGTACCCAATGCCGATACCCATCGCCCGGCTTCCAGCTGACCGATACTTCCGGCGCCCAATTGCTGAAGCTGCGCTCGGCCCCGGCCCGACCGCTCACCGCCCCGGCGTTATAGCTGATCGTCTGCACGCTCAACTGCGATTGTTCGAAACCTAGTCCAGCCGCCAGGGTCCACTTCGGAATGAATTCCAATTCCTCCCGGACCCGGCCGCCGATGTTGCGAATGGTGCCGCGGCTGTTCTGCGCCAACGTGCCGCGCGTCCCGAAGAAGTCCTGGAGGTTATTGAAGGTATTCCCTTCCTGCTCCATCTGATTCACGAAAAAGCCGACGTAGCTGCGCAAGGGCATGTCGAAGAGCCGCCCGTCGTGTCGCAGATCCGTGTAATGTTTGTAGTTCGGATTGATGTTGTCGCTGATCTGCGTGAAGGTCTGATTGATGTCCTTCACGTCGTAGTCGGCTTCCATGGTCAGGACGGTGTTGGCGTTGATCTGCCGCTCGTACATTCCGCCGATGATATTGCGCCGATCCAACCGCCGTTGCCCCAACAGCACGGCATTCGTCGCGTTGCTGATGCCGCCGGCCTGCCGGTGATCGGTGTTGAACTGGTTGATCGTCAACCTGGTCGGCACCCGCGAATCCAGCCAGTTCGTGATGGCCTTGAAGTACAAGTTCTGTTTGTCGTCCACCTTCACGCGAAAATTGAAATTCATCGTTTGCGTACTGTAATCGCTGTGGCGAATGAAACCGTCCTCCGACACGTGGCTGCCGAACAGCGAGATATCCACATTGTCGAACTGCTGGCCGACGGCAAACGCATACTTCTGATACCCGTACGAACCGCCGGTGATGAAACTTTCCATCCCATTGATGTCGCTGCCGCGCCTGGTGCGGAAGTGCACCATCCCGCCGAGTGCGTAATTGTCATAGAGCGACGACGAGGCGCCGCGCGTGACTTCCACGCTCCGCATGAACCAGGGATCGTGGATATCCAGGCGGGATAATCCGTCCGACTGCGTCTGGATAAATCCGTCCTCGTACATCTTGATTTCACGCACCGCAAAGGAGGTTTTCACGCCGGAGCCGCGGATCGAAATACTGAAATCGCGCGGGCCGTTGGCCTGTCGCAACACCACCCCGGGGAGGGACTCCATGGATTCACGAAGCGTCCTCGTCGGCTGCGATTCGGTTTCCGATTGTTCGGTCGCTGAGAGTGAGAGGCCCTCAGGTCGTCGCTGCACACGGGTGCTTACGATGCTCACATCGGACAGTTCGTACTGTGGGATTGGCTCTGCCGCGGCAGCCGCCTCCGACGATTCTCCCACCGTCGCCGGCTGAACCGGCTGTACCGGGGTGACTGCCGCGCCGCCCGGCGGTTGTTGCTGGAGTTCCTCTAACTCCCGCAGAATGTTCTGCAGTTGATCTTTGAGGTCCCGTTCCCGCGCACTGTTGTCGACACCGGCTCCTGCGCCCGATTCCTGCGCCAAGGAAACGGCGGGAGCTAGACCGATGGCCGAACACAGCACACAACCTGCGAAGACATAATGCCTGAATGATTGAATAGTGGCCCACATACACATCCTCCCGGCACAACGGTGCACACGACAGAAGAGACCATCCCCTCCCGCCCCTGTCTGAACGGACGAGAAGAGAAGCTAGCCGACCTAGCGATATGAAAGGGAATTACGACTGAACAGAGGGTGGTGCGCGAGAGGCGACGGGAAAGCCGCCGCCGCCCGCGACGATGGAATGGCTGTCCTCGACAAGAGGCGTCGCCACGAGAACCGGCTGCAGAAGCAGAGCCACAGGGCCCGCATCGGATGTCGGATTGGCCTGACAGGCCCAGGCACAGAAACCGGAGTGCGACACTGTTCCACCGTGATGGTGGGCGGCCGGTTTCGGATCGGCATGGTCCACCACGCAGGCCACGGAAAACAGCGCCAGGACCAGGTATAGTCCTGCCAACGCAGCCGCGCATCGTGTAAACGCTGGTTTTCTCCGCATCATGGCATCAAACTTTGCACGGCACGAACCGCATCGGGCGCATCCCAGTCGCGCGGCCCGACGGCCCGCCCGATCAGGGTGCCTTGGGGATCGATAAAGACGGTCGTCGGGAGCGCCCGCACCAGATAGGCATGGGACACGTCGTGATCTTCGTCAAACAATACCGGCAACTGCACTTTCACATTCGCGAGAAACTGTGCGATCCCTTGCCGCTGTAAATCGGTCGTGATCGTCAGCAGGGCGAACCGATCGGGATCCAACTGCTGACGCAAGCGCCCGAGCGCCGGCATCTCTTCTTTGCAGGGTCCGCACCAGGTGGCCCAGAAATTGACCACGACGACCTTCCCCTTCAAGTCAGCCAGCTGCACTCGCGATCCATCCAAGGCGGTCAGCGCGAACGGCGCAGCCACAGTGCCGGTCCCAACTCGTCCGATTTTGAGTACTGCCAGGGGATCCTCCGCCGACGCAGAGCCGACCAAGCCGGCCGCAAGCCAGAAGGCAAGGAACAGCACCAGCCTGCGCATCCTGTTTTCCCTCATCGTGACGACTCACACAGGCTTATTGCACCGCCTGGGCCGCCACGGGGGCGGGTGACAGCCGCAACGTCTGCGTCACAATTTTATGACCGGGCATGGCATGTTCCATCCAAGCCAGGGCAAAGATGCCCTGCCGATTCACCGCCACGACCGGCGTCTGACTTTTTCGCTCGTTCAATTTGTGCGGAGTCGTAAAATCGGCCCCCCGGTCGGTCGAGACACTCATCACCACATCGCGTTTCACCGGCCCCTGCTCCTCCCAGATCACGACCAGCCGTCCCTCGGGGTCGACGGCAATCTGCGGATGGTCGGGGAAGGTATTCCTGGAGACGTTCAATTGCCGCTTCGGCGAGAACGTGCGCCCCCGATCGTCCGAGTAGGCCATATAGACGGCGGGGATTTCATCGGTGCCTTCCGTGTACCACACGACGTACAACCGTCCCTGCCGGTCCACGCCCATGGAAGCGGGACGGTGGGGGCAGGCCGGAAACACCCACTTGTCATGACCGACAATCACGGGCGGCTCGAACGTCTCACCGTAGTCCGTTGAACGCGCCACGACGGTTTCCCGCACATTGCCCTCGAAAATTTTTCGCCAGGCCACGTAGACCATGCCGTCGGGGCCACTCGTCACTGCCGTACGGCAGCAGACACAGGTCCCCTCGTCCACCTTGAGGTTCCTGGTGATGGTCACACCCCGATCCAACGACCGCGCGACATAGGTGCCCGGCTCTTTTTTACCTTCACGCCCATCGATCCAGGAGAGGTGCAGGCGGCCATCCGCGTCACGATGGAGCGCATCAAAGGTATGTTGGATGACACCAGGATCGTCGTTGACCACGATCGAGGGCTGGAAAGTCCGCCCTCTGTCCGTGGAACGGCTGAGGCGCAACTCGGTCGCAAACGGTTGTTGCGGGGTGGCTTTCGGATGGGCCAATCCCCAGGTGACGAACACGTCGTCCCCCTGCACGACCAGGGCTGGGGCTTCTTGTCGCCAATAGGGCACGTCTTCGGGACGATTGATGCGCACCGGCGCGCCCATCGGCCCGCCCGGTTCCGTGCTGCGGGCGTACAGAACAGACCGGACCTCCTTATCTTCTTCCATCCAGGCCAGCGACAAGGCCCCGGCATCATCGATCTGTACCGACGGTCCCACCAAACTTTTTACTTTGTGCTCGGTGATCACCTTGGGACCAAGCTCCCCGGGCAGCGCCGTTTCCGCGAAGGCCGGCTGTATCATCGGCAACAACCCCAGCACGAGTCCGGCGCACAAGGCCCGTCGACCTGGTCTCGACATCGGCACCATCCGTCGCCTGCTCTGGATCATGACTTCCCCCGTTGGAACATAAGCAGGAACCGCGCAACCAGCCGGGCCCCTCAGGCCCCCGGTGTGAACAATTGAAAATACTTGGTCACGCCGAACGTGTAACTGGTCGCCTGCGCAAGATTGTTATTGGCGTCCCGATAGAGGGGCACCTGGGCATAAAAGTACGCCTGCCACGTATCTCCGATATTGAACAGCACCCCGGGCGCGGCGCCGAACCAGGACGAACCGGTATTGGGAATCCCATGGTCCAGGATCGGTCCTGAACCGATGCTCCCGCTCAAACTATCATGCGTCATGTACCGATAATTCACCTGTGCCGTGAACACCAGCCACGGCAACGTCACCAGATTGAACCCGCCGTTGACAATGTATTCGTCGCCGAATTGATAGCCATCGTTGTTCTTGAAGGTATGCCGATAGCTGGCGAATACGAATTGATTCAAGCGGTGAGGGAGAATTTCATAGGACTGATACATCGTGCCCACCAAGCCGAATTGACCACGTCCCAGTTGACCGGCCGGTTCCAACACTCCGCCCAGGTTGTCCGTCTGCCGGTAATCACCGGTCGGCAGCTCCGTGCCGACCCCGAAGACCAGCATGTTCTTCAGCGAGGCCAGGACATTGTATTTCGCCATGACCCGGATATCGCCGATCCCCTTGTCGGAAAAGCGGCTGAGGTCCTCGTTCTGTCCTTGGTGGAAATGATAATGCTCATGCCGGCGCGTCATGTAGGGCAAGGTCACCTGCAATCCGAACCGATCCGTTACGCCGTAGTTGAAATCGAGAGCAAAAGAATTCGTATACGTCGAACGCTCATTGTGGTGATTGGGGATGATGCGCCGCCCGATCTGGTCGGCCTCGGCGATGAGGCCGGTCGACCCGCTGGGCAAATTCATGGGCGTATAACTATAGATAAAGTTCATGGTCAGCAGACCGGCTTGCGGCACCTGCTGCTGAGACCCGATCGTCACAAAACAACTGACGGCACCGCAGGCAGCCTCGGCCGTAGGCAGAAGCGCCACAGTCCCGGCAGCCACCGTCACGATTCCAAGCACAGACACCCACAGTCTTCTACTGAGAGCCCACATCACGCACAATCCTTTCTCCCATCACAGTTGACGGGACGGGTCGCGCCCGAAGAAACCTCCGGCGGAGACACCACAGTTGATGAATGACCACGATGAGCGAGGGAACCGAGTCAGGACCGGGAGGAGTCGGGAGGGCCCCGTGATGTCCACAGGGCACGGGATTCGACCGACAAGGAATCGAACAGGATGTCATCGATCTGGGTCACGACGGGAATCGTCACGGGGACCGACTCAGGCACCGGCTCGAGATCTTGACCGGCCGCACACATCCAAGAACAGACCACGGTCCCGTGCACACCGGCGTCGTGGTGCGCATGTTGCGACAGGTGCTCCAGCATGTACGGATACACAACCCCTTGAAGTGCCAGATAGGCGCAGGACAGCAGGAGCGGCATCACGGTATGTCGTACACGGATCATCATACGATTAGTGCAAAGAAGCCGCCTTCACGGGCGCGGCTTGCTGAATCCGACGGACGATCTCCTGGATTTTGTGCTCCGTCAGCAACCCGCCTTTGATGTACTCCTGCACCACCCCCTGCTGGTCGATAAACACACTGACCGGCAGGCCGAACACCCCATATTGGTTCGCCACCTGATTTTCGCGATCCAACAGCACCGGGAAGGTGTGTTGGTACTGTTGAATGTGCTCGCGCACCTTGGCCTCCTCTTCCAACTCATTCACGGCCAGCACCACAAAGTCCTTATCGCGCAGCCGGTCGTAGACCGCCTGCATCGCGGGCATTTCTGAGGTGCAGGGCTTGCACCAGGTCGCCCAAAAATTCACCAGGACGATTTTCCCACGATAGTGCTCCAGGCTGTGCGCCTGGCCCTGGAGATCCTTCAGCGAAAACTCCGTGGCTGGCATTCCGGCAGCGGGAGGCCGGGAGCCCATCGCCAGGGCCGAGCCAACCAACGTCGACAGGAACAGGGTCGCCACCATCAGGTTCCGCGTCAGACCTGCTGTCATCTTCGTCGATCTCCTACAGACTCGTGACGGCGGCTCGCTTACCAAGTGCTCCTCGCTCGCCTTACCGGTTCAGGCTGTAGCTGACCGGCAGATGCAGGACAACCATCGGGGCCGTCAACTCATGTTTCATATGCAGAGGACAGGCCCGCCGGACCGCTTCCATCGCCGCTTGATCCAAGGACTCATGTCCGGAACTCTTCACGACCTCCACGTCCTTCAGTTGGCCGTCGTTGCGGATGGAGACCTTGAGCACCACCTTGCCTTCCCAACCGTTCAGGCGCGCCGTGCTGGGGTAATGTCTCAACTCGATGATGCGGCGATGCAGCGACTCGGCTAACCATCCGTAATCGGCCTTCGCAGTCGGTCTGGCGACGGCGGCCTGAGCCACCACCTGATGTTCCCGCAAAGTGGCCGGATCCGGCTCGGACACCGCCGCCATCGGCGCAGGCGGCTCCACCACGGCCTCGACCGGCGCCTGAGGCGCAGAAACGGGCTCACTCACGGCAGCAACCACCGGTTCGGCCGCAGGCGCGGAGGGTGCCGGGGTCGGGGGGTGCTCCACCGCTGCGACAGCCGGAGCGCTATGCACCACTGGTGCGCTGGCCGTCACCACTGGTTCCTGAACCGTTTCCACCACCGCCGGCGCATTGACGACCGACTGGGCTTGATAGGTCTGGGCCGTGACAGGAGCCGCTTCCGTCACCTGCTGTTCAACCACTGGAGCCACCTCCCGCTGCACTTCGGCAGGGGCGGAGGCCTGCACCACCGGCTCCGTCTGGTGAATGTGTTGCGGTTCGACGGGCTTCGCTTGCATCTGGACGATTTCCTGCTTCGGGTGGATCTGCTCCTGCGGGCGAACCGTTTCGACGACCGGCTGCGGTTCCCGCTGCACCGCCTGCACCACCCGCTCGACAGGCTGTACGACACGCTGAACCGGCTGCGGCTCGACCCTGGTCTCCACCTGGCGCTGGACCGGCTCAGGCGGGGGTTGGACGGTGCGCACCGGCTCGGGGCGCGGCTTCACCGGGGTCGGGGCAGGGGGCTGGACAGCCGTGGCCGGCTGCTCTTGACGAACGACTTCACGCGGCGGCTCGACCAGGGCGACATCCCACTTGAAGGGTTCCTTTTCCACCATCACGGACATCTTCGGCAACAACCCGAAGGCCACGAGTGCCAGGCAGGCGTGCAACACCAGCGAGGCCCCCCAGCCGGTCACCGCCTGCCTCGAATCCCCCGATTGCGCCACGAACACGTTCTCCATGAGGATGGCCCCTTTCGACGCGATGCGCCCCGCCGCTACTTGAACACCACTTTCGAGACCGACCCGATCGGGACTTCAACCTGACCGAAATCGGATTCACCCTTGAAGCTGCCGCTCACCGCCGGGATAAAATCTCCGTTCTTGCCGTTGGTCAGGGTCACGGTCATGGCCGGAGCACTCTTGTCGGCGCCGGGCTTGACCTCGATCTGCTTGATCTGGTCGAACTTGATATTGACCGTCGCCGTGCCACGCTTCGCCGGCAGATGCCGTAACTCATGCGGGACAAAGGAGGTCTCGCTCATTTTCTCTTCCCAATAAAAAATGCCGTTCTTCAGCTCGGTCTCGACGCCCTGCTGATCGGTCACCGCCATCGTGAACGTCTTCTCAGCCTTCGCGTCGGCCGAAAAGGCAACCGGCGCCGAGGCCAAGACCGCCGCCCCCGCGAGCGCGCACACGGCCATCCGCACCATCCACTGATTGATCTGGTTCTTCATCATTCCTTCACTCCCTCGAACAAGACATGCCACGACATCATCGCGATACCTACACAGATACTGCCCCCCCAGTGCCGCGAACAGGAAGACCCCTGCCCGGCACATCTCGCCTCCGGATTGACGACGGTATGAAGAAGCACTGCACCCACAGCATGCGAGACTCCTCGCCTGACTGCTCACTCAGACTCGGCGACGATCAGCCGCGGAGCCGGAATCGGGACAACGGGAACGAAGATCAGACCAAGAAGGGTGGTGCGCGAGACTCACTCAGGGAGTGAGACTGGGGGGAAAACAAACGATCGGAGTCACATCCGACCTCACCGGACAAGGAAAACAGATGAGTCGCGTGCAGGGGGGTCACAACATGAACCCCGGCGGTCGCACACATCCAGGCGCAGATCCCTGATCCATGCATGGCGGCATCGTGGTGAGCCGCATGCTGGAGTTCATGTGCGACGGCGCTGCCGGTGGTCACCGCCAATAAGGCGATCACGGCGAGGGCGACAATCCAGACAATACCTTTGAAGTGGGAACTTCGCATATAACAAAGACCGTAATCTGGCGGGCATGCTAACAAACTCGCCGCGGGAGCGTCAACGCCACTTTTTCCCTCCGAAGGGCCATTCGGCCGGGGCCAACTATGGTCCCCCCACACCGATGATGCGTTCCACCCGCTCATCGCGCCCACCGAGATCTCGATAGCGCCGGTACTGGGCCAACGCGCGCCCCATGTCCTTGCGGTGGAGTTCGTAAAACACCCCCAGACTATAATGGGCCTCGGCGGAATTCGGCTTCAGCGCCACGGCCCGTTCATATTCCCGCTCGGCTTCTTCCACACGATTGAGGCTGGTGTAGACCATTCCGAGGTTCAGGTGGGCTTCGGCATATTCGGGACGATACCGGATGACCTCCAGCAACTCCCGCTCGGCCTCCGCGAGCAGCCCTTGGCTTTTATAGACGAAGGCCAGGTTGTAATGGGCGTCGACCAAATCGGCCTTGACCGCGATCGCTTCCCTCAGCGCGGCTGCCGCGGCATTCAAATCGTTTCCCCGCTCCGCCAGGCGCCCGAGCAGATACCAGGCGTCGGCATGCCTGGGATTCGCCTGCGTCAGACGGGCCAATTGCTCGCGAGCCAGAGTGAGATCGCCTTGGCTCTCGTACAGGCTTGCCAAATGGTACAAGGCCTCGGCGTGGTCCGGCCGCACGCGGAGGAGCGCCTGGTACATCTTTACGGCGTTGGGGCGATCGCGGCGTTCCTCATAGAGTCGCGCCAGGTCCAGGTGGGCTTCTTCGTTCCCCGGTGCAATATCCAACACTTGGCGCAACACCTGTTCTGCCTCGTCGCCTCGCCCTTGCGCGAGATACACGTCTGCCAGATCGTTCAAAATCTCGGCGTAAGGAGAGACATATTTCAACGCCTGTTTGTAGGCCTGAATGGCTTCGTCGGGGCTCCGTTTGCTCTGAAAATAGACCAGCCCCAGGACATGGTGGGCCTCAGCCAGTCGGGGGTTCTGCGCCAGGGCTTTTTTCAGCGCCTCGATGGCGCCGTCCGCATTGCCCTCGCGAAACAGGGCCACGCCCCGCTCGTAACTGCGGCGGGCTGCGTCCGGCGAGGGAGAGGATGCCGACCATGCCTCAGGGAAGTCGGGCACAAGCGCAAGCAGGCAACCGAGCAAGAGGCTCGAGAGGAAATGACGCGAACAGTTGAGCCCTTGCCGCATCACGATCCGCAATGGAATCCGTGGGTGACTTCGGCGAGAGAGTCGACGAAGTGATGCGCCTCACTATAGAGAGCAGCGCAGGCGAAAGCAACGACGACACGGCGCGGCATGTCTCCATGGTGTGTGAGGATAAGGGTTGAGACCCTGGGCGCTGTTTCGGTAGGATTCCCTGTTCGATTCCTGTATACTCCGCCGCCGAGCCCATGCGGCAAGAGGAGAGCTTCGTCCGTAAGCCGGCTCGCGAGAACAAAGGTACGCCTGCATGCTGACCCAAGTACTGAACATTATCTTCGGCAGTAAAAACGATCGTGAGATCAAGGCCTTGCGGCCGATCGTCGAACGGATCAACGGACTCGAATCAAGCCTTACGCCCTTATCGGATCAGGCGCTGGCCGACAAAACGCAAGAGTTCAAGAAGCGCCTTGAAGACGGAGAGACGCTCGACGATATTCTGCCCGAAGCCTTTGCCGTATGCCGTGAGATGTCCCGCCGTCGCCTCAACATGCGGCATTTCGACGTGCAGTTGATCGGCGGCATGATCTTGAATAAGGGCCGCATCGCCGAGATGAAGACCGGTGAAGGAAAAACCCTGGTCGCCACCCTCCCGCTCTATCTCAATGCCTTGGAAGGCAAAGGCGCCCATCTCGTCACCGTCAATGATTATCTGGCCAAACGAGACGCCGCCTGGATGGCCCAGCTCTACCATGCGCTCGGCCTTTCCGTCGGGATCATTCAGCACGATGCTTCCTTTTGGTACGACCCGACCTACGATGCCGCCGACAAACGGCTCCAACATTTGCGGCCCTGCACCAGGCACGAAGCCTATCGCGCGGACATCACCTACGGCACCAATAACGAATACGGGTTCGATTACCTCCGCGACAACCTGATCGTGAGCGACCTCAGCCAATGCGTCCAGCGCCCGCTGCACTTTGCCATCGTGGACGAAGTCGACAGCATCTTGATCGACGAGGCGCGGACCCCGTTGATCATTTCCGGCCCGACCGATCAGACCACCGACCTGTATTACCGCATCAATGCCATCATCCCGCAGCTCAAACCGGAGCATGACTACACGATCGAGGAAAAGACCAAGACCGCCTCGCTCACGGAAGAGGGCAACGTCCGCGTCGAAAAACTGTTGGGCGTGGACAACCTGTACGACTTGCAGCACATGGACCTGGTGCACCATGTCGTGAAAGCGTTGCAGGCCTATGCGCTGTATAAGCGCGACGTGGACTATGTGGTGAAAGACGGCGAAGTCATCATCGTCGATGAGTTCACCGGCCGGTTGATGCCGGGACGGCGCTGGAGCGACGGGCTGCATCAAGCAGTGGAAGCCAAGGAAGGCGTCAAAATCGCCAACGAGAACCAGACCCTGGCCTCGGTCACGTTCCAGAATTATTTCCGCATGTACAAAAAGCTGGCCGGCATGACCGGGACCGCCGACACGGAGGCGGGCGAGTTCGCCAAGATTTACAACCTGGACGTCAACGTCGTCCCGACCAACCGGGCCATGATCCGCAAGGACTACGCCGACGTCGTCTTCCGCACCGAAAAAGAGAAATTCACCGCCATCGTCGAAGAGATCAAGGAATGCCACGAGCGTGGACAGCCGGTCCTGGTCGGGACAATCTCGATCGAAAAGTCCGAGCGCCTGGCCGGGTACTTAGGCCGTAACGGCATCAAGCACAACGTGCTGAATGCCAAATTCCATGAGAAGGAAGCGGAAATCATCGCCCAGGCCGGACGCAAAGGCGCCGTGACCATCGCCACCAACATGGCCGGCCGCGGCACGGACATTCTCCTGGGCGGCAACGCCGACTTCCTCTTCAAGCGCGTGCTGTACCAGGACGAGACCCTCACAGAGGAACGGAAGCAGCAGATCCTGGAACAGATCAAAGCCGAATGCGAAAAGGACAAGCAGGAAGTCGTCGCGTTAGGGGGTCTGCATATCCTCGGCACGGAGCGCCACGAAAGCCGCCGCATCGACAACCAGCTCCGCGGCCGCGCCGGACGTCAAGGCGACCCCGGTTCTTCACGCTTCTATCTGTCCCTCGAAGACGACTTGATGCGCATCTTCGCCTCTGAGCGCGTGTCCCAGATGATGTTGAAACTGGGCATGGAGGAAGGCGTACCGATCGAACATGGCATGGTCACGCGGGCCATCGCCAACGCGCAAAAGAAAGTCGAGGCGCACAACTTCGAAGTCCGCAAACAACTGCTCGAATATGACGATGTCATGAACAAACAGCGGGAGGTGATCTACCAGCACCGCCATGCCGTGCTGGCCGGCGAGCACATCCAGCAGGACATTCACGACATGATGAAGGATCTCGTCAACGCCTTCGTCGATACCTATTGCCCGGCCGATCAATACCAGGAAGCCTGGGACTACAACGGCCTAGGGGAGGCCCTCCAGGGCCAGTTCAACCTCGACATCACCCAGGGCAAGGGGACCGTGGCGGACCATTTCAAGGATGTCGGCCGGGACGCGCTGATCGAGGAGATCCAGACCCAAGTCCGACGCGCCTACGATCAAAAGGAGCAGGAACTCAGCCCTGAACTCATGCGGTACCTGGAAAAAATGCTGCTGCTTCAGGTGATTGACCACCATTGGAAAGATCATCTGCTCGGCATGGACCACCTGCGGGACGGCATCGGCCTGCGCGGGTACGGACAAAAGGACCCGTTGATCGAGTACAAGCGCGAAGGGTTCGACATGTTCTCCTCGATGATGGAACGCATCAAGTCGGACGTACTGGAGCGCATGTTCCGCGTGCAAGCCGTCCGCGGCGAGCAACCACCCCCGCCTGCTCCCGAACCGGTTCCGCCGCCGCGTATGGTGCTCAACCGCAGCGACGAACCGGCCACCCAAACCGTCCACAGCCAAACGGACAAGACCGGCCGCAACGACCCCTGCCCCTGCGGCAGCGGGAAAAAATTCAAGAAGTGCCACGGAGCGTAGCGACAGGCTGAACAGGCCTGCATCGCTTCGGACGGACGTTCGACCGGCCGGCGCTTCGCGTGCCTCAGCTGCGCAACTCGGTCCACTGTGCGCATAGTCCACAGTGAAACCTCGAACAGTGCTTGCTGTCTGCCAAGCAGAACGTCGCGCTTTCGCTCCACCGGTTCCCGAACTCCCGCCACTCGCACCGCAAGGCCAGCTCGACCAATGTCCTGTCAGAATCTTTTGCGGCAACTTGGTCGGGATGGTTTGCACTGCGCTCATCGACCGAACACATCCCGATCGTGCGCGGCCTGCGAGCACAGAGACCATCGTGACTAGGTTGCTGGTTCCGCCTTCTGAGAGCGCGCGTTCCGCGAGCAACGGAGGTCCCCTTGTTCGCCCGCTTCAGCATGCCTAAACCAGGTCTTTTCGCCTTGACTTGCCGCAGAGCCAGCGGCTAATCTAACCCACTCTTTTCCCTAGAGAATCCGGCAGAAGACCCGTTTCCTGCGATGGCGCGTGAAACAGGCGTCTACTACCGACAAGGGTGGTGTCACTTTGAGCACTGGGCATCCTCAACTCCTGGCGACGATCAAAGCGGAAATCGCGGCACACGGTCCGATTCCGTTCGCTCGTTTCATGGAGTTAGCCCTCTATCATCCGCAATACGGTTACTACGTCCGACCCGTCGATGATCCAACTCAGGAACGCATCGGTTGGTCGGGTGATTTTTATACGAGTTCCGATGTGCATCCGATTCTGGGGCAGGCCCTGGCCAAACAGGCCCAGCAACTCGATGCCTGCCTGGGCCATCCGGCTCCATTTACCGTGGTGGAGATGGGTGCGGGCAAGGGACTGCTCGCGCGCGACTTTCTCGCCGCCTGCAAGAACGCTCCCGCCCATTTCGGTGAACGCCTTCGGTACATCCTCATCGAGCGCAGCGCCTCAATGCGGGCACTCCAGCAGCAGGCCTTAACGCCGTGGGTCGACCAGACAGGTCGCGTCACGTGGCTGGATCGGCTGGAAGATCTTCCGCCGGAGAGTGTCACCGGCCTCTTCTTCTCCAACGAACTGGTCGACGCGTTTCCGGTGCATCGCCTCACGGTGGTCGACGGGCGACCGCACGAACTGTACGTGGATCTGTGCGACGATCGCTTCACGGAAGTCTGCCGCCCACCCTCGGACGACCTCGCGGCCTATTTGCGGGAAGGCGCCATCAGCCTGCCTGACGGCTATCGAACAGAGATTAATCTCGACGCAATCCGGTGGATGACACAGGTCGCGCAGGTCATGGACCGCGGGGCGGTTCTGACGATCGACTATGGCCACACCGCCGAAGACCTCTATGGACCAGACCGCAAAAACGGCACGTTCCTGTGCTATTACAGCCAGATGACCTCGGAAGACGCCTACGACCGGGTCGGCGAGCAGGACATGACGGCGCATGTGGACTTCACCGCCCTTGCGCGGGCAGGACAGCAGGCCGGGCTGGACGTGACCGGATTCACGAATCAAATGAGTTTCCTGATCGGCCTGGGCGCCGAGCAGCTCCTGGAATCGCTCGAGCCGGAGTCGCCGGAGTTTTACGCGGCCATTCACCTGCTGCGGCCGGACGGGATGGGCCGAACTTTCAAGGTTTTGGTGCAACACAAGGGGATGGCCAAACCGGAGTTCGATGGGCTGAAATTCAAACCCTTCTTCGGATCGATTTTGCAAACGGACACGCGGTCACACGACGTTTCACGAACGACGCTTCACGATTCACAGGTCTGTCATGGGTAGCGAAGCGGCGCCGCTGAATTACATCCCGATCCTGATTTTTATCGTGATCGCGTTTGCCTTCGGCGCGGTACAGATTCTGCTGGGACGAATCGTCAGGCCCAGCCGCCCCTATCGCGCCAAACTGGCGCCGTATGAAAGCGGCAGCCCCCTGTTTTCGGACGCCAAGGTGCAGTTCCCGATCCGGTACTACATCATCGCGATGTTGTTCGTGATCTTCGATATCGAAATCGTCTTCATGTTCCCCTGGGCGGTCGCCTTCAAAAAGCTGGGCCTGGTGGGATTGGCGGAGATGGTGCTGTTCATCGCCATCTTGGTGGTCGGATTCTGGTACGCGTGGAAAAAGGGGGCGCTCGAATGGGACTGAGTTTGGGAGCTAGGGTGAGCAGCCTGGTCACCTCTGTCGCTCGCGGAATGCGCGGTCTCAGAAGGCCCTCGTTCGACACGCGCAATCAGAGGCGGCCAGACCACTCGTTCTCCTTCTCGCAAGAGAACAAGGGAAAGTGAGAGGACTATGAGTTTTCTGGAAAGACAACTCGATGCCAATGTGTTGACGACGAATCTCGATGCCTTCGTCGGCTGGGCGCGCAAATCGTCCCTCTGGCCGATGACCTTCGGACTGGCCTGTTGCGCCATCGAAATGATCGCCAGCGTTTCGTCGCGGTATGACATCGATCGTTTCGGCGCCGGTGTGTTCCGCGCCTCGCCCCGCCAGTCCGATTTGATGATCGTGGCCGGCACCGTCTCGCGCAAAATGGCACCCGTCATCCGCCGCATTTACGACCAGATGGCCGAGCCGCGCTACGTCATCTCAATGGGCTCCTGCGCCACGTCCGGCAATCACTACAACAGTTACGCCGTCGTGCAGGGAGTCGATCAGATCGTCCCGGTAGACGTCTATATCGCCGGCTGCCCGCCCCGTCCTGAAGCGCTGTTGGACGGGCTGTTGAAACTGCAGGAAAAGATTCAGCGCGAAAAGATTTTTGTACGGTAACCCGGACGTGAATTGGTGACCTCGCGGCGTTGAAGATTCCCGTCTTCCACCTGCCTCACCGGATCACACCTATCGGTATTTCGGCACGATGCAACCACTGCTTGAACGACTCATGACCGCCTTTCCCGACGCCATCCGCGGCGTGGAGGTGGACGCCGCGCGCAACGAAGTGACGGCCCGTGTGGCAGCCGCCCGGATTGTCGACGTGGCGCGCTGGCTGCACGACACGCCTGAGGCGGCCTTCGACCACATCACCGACATTTGCTCCGTCGACTACCCCAACGACGCGGAACGATTCGAAGTGATCTATCAGCTGCTCTCGATCCCGCACCGGCGACGGATCAGACTGACAGCGCGCATCACTGAGGAGACACCGGAGATCGCGTCCGTCACCGGTATCTGGAAGGGCGCCGAATTCATGGAGCGCGAAGTGTACGACCTGATGGGCATTACCTTCGTCGGACATCCGGACCTTCGTCGCATCCTGCTGCCGGAAGACTATGAAGAAGGCCATCCTCTGCGAAAAGACTTTCCGGCCGAAGGGCGAGGATGGCGTAGCTCGTTTCCATTCATTCCCCGCTTGGACGAAGCCCCTGAGGAGCAAACGGAAGGTGAAATTCCCGAAGAGGAAAAGCAGGTCTACCGGGCAGCCGAACAGCCGAGCAGCACACGGCGCCGAGAAGAACTCCTCCTGAACATGGGCCCGCAACATCCCAGCACCCATGGTGTGCTCCGGGTGGTGTTGGAATTGGACGGCGAGCGGATCGTCAAAGCCACCCCCGATCTCGGCTATCTCCATCGCGGCGTCGAAAAGTTGGCGGAAGGCCTCCACTACATGCAGGTCATCCCCCATACCGATCGGCTCGACTATGTCTGCGCAATGACCAATAACTATGCCTACGTGCGCGCGGTGGAAAAACTGCTCGACATTACGGTGCCGGAACGGGCGGAGTATGTCCGCACCGTCGTCGCCGAAATGCAGCGCATCATCGGCCACCTCTTCTGGTTAGGCACCCAGGCCCTCGACATCGGAGCCATGACGGTCTTCTTTTGGACGTTCCGGGAGCGCGAAATTCTCCTGGACATGTTCGAAAAGTTATGCGGCGCGCGCCTGACGCTGAACTACTATCGCATCGGCGGCGTCGACAGCGATTTCACACCCGATCTCGTGGCCCGCCTGAAGGCCTTTCTGCAGACCTTCCCGGAGAAGGTGAATGAGTACAACCAACTCCTCATGTCCAACCGGATCTGGGTGGGGCGAACCAAAGACATCGCGGTGATTTCGGCCGAAGACGCCATCAACTTCGGCCTGACCGGCCCGACGCTTCGCGGGTCGGGCGTCGACTACGACATCCGCAAATACGAGCCCTATGGCGTCTACGACAAGGTGGAATGGGAAGTCCCGGTCGGCAAACGGGGGGATACCTACGATCGCTATTGGGTGCGCATGGAGGAAATGCGGCAGAGCGCGCACATCATCGCGCAATGCCTCGACCAGATGCCGGAAGGGCCGATCATGGCAGATGTCCCGCACGTGATCCCACCGCCGAAAGCCAAGGTCATGCGCGACATGGAAAGCCTGATTCACCACTTTATTATCTTTACGCAAGGGTTCAAGCCGCCCAAGGGTGAAACCTATTGCGGAACTGAAGCCCCCAAGGGCGAACTCGGGTTTTTCCTCGTCAGCGACGGCAGCCCTCGCCCCTACCGGCTCAAGATTCGCGCCCCGTCCTTCATTCATATGGGCGCATTCGACCATATGGCGCGCGGGTACCTGATTTCAGACATCATCACGATCTTCGGCACCTACGACATCGTGATGGGAGAATGTGATAGATGAGTCGATGAGCCGTGTACGTCCTATGCTCGCGCAACGCGCGGTCTCAGAAGACCCTCGTTGGACGCGCGCAGGCGGAAGCGCCCGGCTCACACCTCACCGGAGGTGAAACGTGGAGTGCGAGAGATGCTGAAGGAAAAATATCAGGCGGAAATCGACGAGATCCTCTCCCGGTATCCGGTGAAACGGTCGGCACTGCTGCCTCTGCTGTACATGGCGCAGCGCGAAGAGGGGTATGTCACGGAAGCCGCCATGCAGGAGATCGCCGGCATCTTGAAGCTGACCCCACCGCAGGTGTATGAGACGGCCACGTTTTATACGATGCTGAACCTGAAGCCGGTGGGAAAGTTCCACCTGCAGGTCTGCAAATCGTTGATGTGCGCCCTCGTGGGGTCGGACACCGTCATCGGCTGGA